>VOFD01002025.1_pt1 | contig 132986 bp, 132 predicted proteins | sample 5384101 | NCBI WGS metagenome assembly VOFD01 (sample SAMN12384723, study PRJNA508395) | human gut metagenome | isolation source: healthy gut C | host: Homo sapiens | reverse complement strand
AATCAAAGGCATAAAACAGCACAAAGAAAGAGATTTCTTCCTTAATAGAGAAATTTTTCGTCAATTAATTATTGGATATTTGAAGTTTAGAAAGGTTTTTTAGACTTCTGTTCAGAAGTCGAGCAACAGGCGGACGTTAATCTGACGAGATGTCAGGTAATTGGGTACTGCAAACTGATTATTTCGGGTATCTGTCACCCAATAATAGGAGTTGACGTTGCTGATATTTAGCAAATTGAAAATATCCACCCCCAACCAAAGGCTGCGGATGCCGCGCTGATTTTCGCGTTCACTGCGGTCGATAATACAGCGGGACATACCTATATCCACACGTCGGTAAGGGGATGTACGGAACACGGCAGCCTCGCGTCCGCTATGTGGAGGGCCGAAGGGAAGACCTCCGGCAAGTGTACCTTTCAGGTTCATTTTCCACTTGCGGCTACCGGGAAAATAGTCTGTAAAATAGAGTGAAAGACGGTAGCGCTGATCGGTGGGACGGGGGAGCCATTGTCCGTTTATTTTCTCTTCGGTTTTCATCAGAGAGAAGCTCAGCCAAGAGTCTGTTCCGGGAACAAATTCACCGAACAGTTTCATGTCGATACCGGTGGCGTAACCTTTGGAAAGGTTGCGTCCGTAATAACTAATCCGTACATTATCTATATTATAAGGTATGAGATTGCTCAATGCTTTGTAATACACTTCCATGGAGAAGCGGAACGGGCGGTCCATGGCACGGAAATTATAGTCGCCACCTGCCACGAAGTGCAGGGAGCGCTGCGAACGGATGTCACGGTTCAGAGATACGGTAGCTATCCCGTCCACCTGGGTGGTATCCCGGAATTCTTTATAGAACGGTGCCTGATAATAGACTCCGGCAGCTACTCTCAGGGTGAATTTCTCATTGAATGCCGGAATCAGAGCCAGGGAGGCACGCGGGCTGAAAATGAATTCTTTGTTCCAGTCCCAATAACTGCCTCGTATGCCGGCGGTCAGGGTGAATAGTCCGGCAGTGGAACGGAAGCGGTATGTATCTTGCAGGTAAAATCCATATCGTTTGCTGTCCGTCTCGTTACGCGAACGGAGGGTGTAGAAGAGTACCGGTCCTTCGGAAGTTTGTGGCATGGAGTATCCGGCAGAGTCGCGCATTTCCCATTCGCGCATCCGGTCTTTGATGCGTTCCCGTTTGAACTCCGCACCCCATTGCAGGGAGTGGCTTTTCAGTCGGTGGCGGCCTGTGATGGAATAACTTTGCACTTCTGCGGTAAGGTAATTGCGGGCATGTTCCATGTAAGTTCCCACGCCGATGGTTTCGGAAGTTTCCTCTTCGTTGGTAGTGCCGTCTACTTGCGTTCCGCTGTCCAGGGAGTTCAGCCAGTATTGCCCGGTGATGTCGTACGTTTCCTGTTCTTTCGTGTGGAAGGCGGAGGCTTGCAGGGTCAGACTGTTCTGTTCATTCAGTCGGTAGGTGGCGTAGGCGGTTCCGAACAGGGTGCGGAATAAATCTTTCTCCTGTCCTTCAAAATAGACTTTAAACTCACGTACATTGCTGAGAGTGCCGAAGCGGGTGTAGCGGTCTTCCGGCTGGAAGTTATAGCGGTTTTCTGAAATATTTCCGATGACACCTATTTCCCAACGCTTCGAAGGTGTCCAGTTCAGATAAGTCTGATAGTCGATATAACGCGGGTCGTATTCTCCTTTTGTATCCAGCGTGCCGAGCAGATATTGGTTGGTTTTATAACGGATGCCGTTTGTCCAGGTTAGCTTCTTGGTGGCAATTCCTACGTATGCCGAGGCTCCCAACAGGCTGACGGAGGCACTTCCTTCCAACCGTTCGGGTTTCTTGTAAGTGATGTCCAGCACGGATGACATTTTGTCCCCGTACTTGGCTTCATAGCCTCCCGTGGAGAAGCCGACGGATTGCACCATATCGGGATTGATGAAACTCAATCCTTCCTGTTGCCCGGAACGGATCAGCAAGGGACGGTATATTTCAATGCCGTTGACGTACACCATGTTCTCGTCGAAACTACCGCCGCGTACGTTATATTGCGAGCTGAGTTCGTTGTTGCTACTCACTCCGGCCTGCGTGGCTATCACGGCTTCTATGCTTCCGCCCGAAGCGTCGGGGGCCAGGCGGTTTTGTTTGGTTTCTATCTGTTGGATGGTTCCGGTTTGCCGGCGGCGCTCTGTTACGCTTACTTCGCCCAGTTCAAAGTTCATCGGGGGCAAGGTTATGTTCAGACTGATATTTCCCTGCGGACGTACTAATTTTCGTTTGCGGGTTTGGTATCCCAGCATGGAGAAGATGACCGTTACACTGTCCCGGCTTTCGAATTTCAGTGAATATCTCCCTTTCAGGTTGCTGACTGTGCCTATAGCCGTCCCTTCCAATCGTATTGTTGCCAATTCAATCGGATTACCATTTTCATCCGTAACCGTTCCGCCTATCTTGACTGTTTTTTGGGCAAGGGCGGGAGTGGAGAATAGTATTATAAGAGCTGTCAGTAACCAAAAATGTTTCATACCTTTTCTATAACGGAGAAACTTCCCGAAACGTATATCAGGAGGTAAAAAAGAGCTTTTAACTTTGCTTCTTTATTTTTTATAGGTTCGTGTCACATATGTTACAACTCCAATCCGTGTTTCGTGCTATCTTTGCAGAAAAAAATAGATTATGGAACAATTACATGCTCATGAAGTCCTTCACATGATGGAAGGCAACAGTTATTCGGAATCATCATTAAAAGAGGCAATCATCCAGAAATTCGGTGAGCATCAACATTTCTATACTTGCTCGGCAGAAGATATGGATGCGGATAAATTGATAGAGTTTCTGAAAGCGAAAGGTAAGTTTATGCCTGCTGACGATGGATTTACGGTGGATATAACGAAGGTTTGCAGTCATTGATGCTGATAACTTTAGTTCACCGTGGTATGAAATAGGTACGCGGACTACGCAGATAAAGCGGACCTATTTCATTATTACACCAGAAAGGACGGAAACCAGTCAACTTTCCCTCAAAATGGAAAAAATAGAATCCGTCTCTCTTTTTGTAAAATAATGGAAAAATCTTATATTCTCTGCTTACAGGAAGTTAAGAGTTTGTGAACAAGAAGTTAACTCCTTGTCGACAAACTCTTAACTTCTTGCTGACAGAAAACGTTATTCTTGTACCTTTCTGATAATCAATAATTAAGCATCGACTTTGAAGTGCCGTTTTGTAATTATAGTTGCCCATGTATTTTGCATGCCCCTTCCACTTTGCATGTCTTTTTACTTTACGCTTCTTTCTGCTTTACATACTCTTTAACTAGCTCTTACATAGTACTTTCTTTAGCTTCGGATGCTTTACTTTTGTGTGCCTACAGCTGTGGTTTATGTGCTTCACAATTGTGAGTGTGATGCTTCACTAATGTGAAGCTCCTGAACTACATATGTGGACATACTGAAACATCGTTTGTCAATGGAAGAAATATAGGTTGTAAACAGAAGAAACATAAGCGGTTAGTGAAAGAAATGTAGGTCGGTTGACGCAAGATTGTGATGTACTGAACGGATAAAGGCGTATACCAAGCAAAAAAATGGCATACCCTCCATACTTTTCCTCATAAAACAGCATGAAAATAGCTGGGTACCAAACAGCCATTTTAAGCATCTTACATGATGTATTTGACAGATTATAAGCGATATATATTCATTTTACTTGGTGCAAGCAAATTTGCCTACACTTTATTTCTATTTGCTGCCACCACCGCTCTAACCCCGATGAACAAGGAGATACAAGACATGAGTGCAAGCGTGTAGGGAAAGGTGTGAATAAACTTTTTGTAACGGGGCTTTATGTATGCAACAAAAAAAGATTTGAATACACATCTACAATAAAACAATTTGTACCTTTGTAGCCGAATACAATATTGAAACTATGGGAATTGTAATAGGAATAGACGTTGGTGGAAGTACTACAAAAATTGTTGGAATCAACGGAGAACAGATACAGTCACCGATGTTTATCACTGCGACTGATCCGGTTACTTCTTTGTTCGGGGCTTTCGGGAAGTATATTTATGATAACGGTATTCAGCTTTCGGATATAGAGCAAGTGATGCTGACAGGTGTGGGTAGTGCATTTGTAGATAGTCCGTTGTATGGTTTACCCACGGATAAGGTCGATGAGTTTATAGCCAATGGGTTGGGTGCACGTCATGCCACGGATATTGACCAGCTGATCGTGGTAAGCATGGGAACGGGCACTTCTTTCGTAAGAATCAACGGAGAAAAGATAGAGCATATTGGTGGTATGGCAATTGGTGGAGGTACTTTGCAGGGACTTTCCCGCTTGTTGCTGAAGACGCATGATTTCAGGCAGATTGCAGCAATTGCCGAGAAAGGCGACATTACCCGTGTAAACTTGCAGATTGGAGATATTTGCAATCGTCCTTTGCCGGATCTTCCGGTGCATGCCACTGCTTCGCTGTTCGGAAAAGCGGATAGTAACGCTTCGCAGGAAGATATTGCAAAAGGGATTATTTATATGGTGCTGCAAACGATAGGTGGTGCAGCTGTGTTGTCTGCGCTGAATGGTCCTATCAAAGATTTTGTCTTGATTGGTAATCTTACTAAATTTCCGCAGTGCCAGGAGGTTTTTCCGAATATGGAAAGATATATGGGGTGCACTTCCATATTCCACCTATGCGGAGTATAGGACGGCGATAGGGGCGGCACTGGCATATTTATCTAAGCATTAGCAGCCACTTCCATACAGGGATCACTTCTATTCTTGAATGATTATCCATTTGCAGCACACTTTCCTCATCGAAAGTGATAACGAGAAACCGTTTGCAAGGCAATACCTTGGACAGTTTTATTAATGCATCCGTTTCCCGTTCCCTGGTTTCCAAGTCTTTTATACTATATGATACCTGTATGGCCCATTCTTTTTCCGGAATATAGAAATCGACTTCTATCCCTTTATTATAAAAGAATACGGCATCTTCTTTCCCGAATTGGCGAATCAGGCTGATTGCTACCAGATTTTCAAGCAAAGATGTATTTCCGTCTATCAGGAATAAATTGAGTATTCCGTTATCTGTGAAATAATATTTGCTGTTGCTTTCTTTCTCAGCCAGTTTAGCGGCAATATTATTGATGCGTTGAAGAAGCCAGGCCGACTCTGCATATTCAACGTATTTTATGGCAGAAGTTGTGCTGAGTTTGCTGCCCGTAGTGGATACTATATTGGCTATACGGTTGAAAGATATAGGTTGTTTTATGCTTTCCGCCAGTTTTTTAATCATAATCTTCAGCCCGAAAGTGTTCGTTATGGCATTTCTGGCAGCGATATCTCCTAAATATATCTTTTGATATACGCTGGTGAGATAGTTCCTTTTTGCTGCAAGAAGTGCACCTTCGGGGAAACCGCCATTATGGAAGTAGTCAATAAAACGGTTCATTACGGCAGCTCTGGATTCTGTACCCAATAGAGACAGCTCGTCATAAGCCGTGTGGTGGACTTCCAGAAATTCCGGGAAACTGTAAGGATATACATTGATTGTAATATACCTGCCTCCTAATGTCGTTTGTATGTCACTACTAAGCATTTTGGCATTGCTTCCGGTGATGTATACCTTATATTTTTCATCCGCTAAGCGTCGGGCAAACTTTTCCCAGCCTTCTATATTTTGTATTTCGTCGAGGAAAAGTATAGGCCTCTTTCCATACATTTCGAGGTGAGCTTCAATGATGAGGTTGAGCTCGGAAACTTGCAATCCGTCTAAGCGTTCATCTTCGAAGTTGATATATAGCATACTGTCCCATCCAACGCCTTCAGTGAGTAATTGCTGGATGCGTTGATAGATCAAGAAAGATTTTCCGGCGCGCCTGATGCCTATAAGTACATAATTACCGAAATCTTCAAAATGAAAGTCTCTCTTGAAGACCTCGTAACGCTGAACCTCTTTCTGATTGTCCAGCATGACTGATTTTAATAGTTGCTTATCCATACTGTTTAATCTGCTGGATAAAAAGCAAGGTGGTTTATCCAATCTTTTGGATGAAACGGTGGTGTTTTTTATCCAATCGTTTGGACAAAGATACTTAAAATCCTTTTAGGAAGCAATAAAGCAGTCAAAAGTTTATGCTTATGTTTCAGAAAAATACGGTGAAAAGCTTGACTTCGGCTTTTGTATGTAGTATATTTGTATCCGTAATCTTAACTCATATTCAATTTTAAATTAGCATAAGAGGAGGAGCATTGCTTCTCTTCATTTCTGTATCCTCCCTTTTCATGCTTCCTGAATACCACACTCCAATACTCCCGATGCCACACCTCAGTTTTCCGAATGCCACACCTCGGCAGGTGAAATGCCACAGGTTTCACCCGCTAACATGTGGCATTTGGAGGATTAAAGTGTGGTATTTGTCTTGTTTACATGTGGCAAATGCATCGTCTGTTTGTGGCAAGCGCATCATCTGTTCCGTAAGTGTGCCAGCAATGCAGTCGGCTATCTAAATTCGCTTAGAGGAGTTAATAATATGTAAATCTGCTCTTGACAACAATTCGGTTTTCAAGTTCGCAACGGTTCCTCTTCCAACAGCCATTTCCAAACAGGAATCACATGAATAGAGACACCGCTTTCGTGAGTAATAATCCGTTCTTCATCCCGTGTGATAATACACATATTATCCATTGGAAAAACACGGTTTAGCTTGATGAGGCCTTCCACTTCTCGCCGACAGGTTGTTTCATCCATCAGAGAGTAGCTGACCTGAATAGCCGTTTTTGCTTCCGGTATGATGAAATCCACTTCTATGTTTTGGTTGTAGAAGTAGAGCTGGGCACCGTATCTCTTATATAAATGAATAGCGACGATGTTTTCTAAAAGAGAAGTATTGCCATCAAGCAAAAAGATACTCAGTAAGCCATTGTCTATAAAATAATGCTTCATGTTTGAATTGCGCTCGGCAAATTTGGCGGCATAGTTCTCTATAGGGAATATGAGGCAGGATTCTTTTAAATAACGGATGAACTCGATGACGGTTGCTTTGCTTATTTTTATGCCAATAGAACTGATTAAGTTAGCCAATCGTGTATATGAAATAGGTTGCTTGACATTCTCGGCCAACCTTCGCACCAGTAATCCCAAAAGCTTCTTCGTTTCGAACTTTGTTTCGCACAATTAAATCGCTGAAGAATATTTTACTGTAAATGTCATTCAGCCAGACTCTTTAGCTATGACATCGGTTAATTCAGGAAAGCCCCCATACAGGAAGTAGTCATTGAAGGCCTTGCTTACTTCGGCAGCTTGTTTGCCATACATCCAGTTCTTGGATAAAATGATATTCCGGGCATTCAGATATTCAGCAAAGGAATAAGGATAGACATCTTTATTCCAGAAACGTCCCCCCAATGTAGTGGCAATTTCCCGGCTCAGCATTTTGGCATTGCTACCGGTGATGTAAATGTTATACTTCTGGTTTGCCAGGCGTCGGGCAAAGTGTTCCCAACCTTCGATATTCTGTATCTCATCAAAGAAAAGTAAAGGACGCAAATCAAACAGGCTATGATATGCTTGCAGGATTAGGTCTAAATCATCCGCTGTCATTTGTCGGAGGCGCTCATCGTCAAAATTGATATAAACAATTTCATTGATGTTATGCTCTTCGCGTAGTAGTTGCTGGATGCGCTGATAAAGTAAATAGGATTTTCCGGCTTGTCGGATGCCTACGAATACGTAGTTCCCCTTCTGCTCAAAAAAAGAACGGACGTTCTGTCAGAGAAATTTCATTCACAAACTCCTGACCCTCTATGATGATTCTGCGGATTACTTCTCTTTCTACCATAAGAACATGAATTATGTAAGAATTGATGGCAAATATAATACTTTTGTTTTGTATGCAGAACGAATTTTATGCTTTTTGTTTCCTATACAAAAACACCTTAGGCTATACTACCGATTGTTCTATACCGTTCGGATGTAAAAATACCAAGAAATTTCAGATGGAACTTTTTGCTCTTCAAGAAAATACTCCTATCTTTGCGCCCGAATTTATGAGCTAATATAATGTCTCACTCAATTAATTATTAAACAACTTATTTTATTTAATGGAAAACTTAAAAAATGTAGCGCCTGTTGAAGACTTCAACTGGGATGCTTATGAAAATGGCGAAACCTTCGGTGGTGCCAGCCACGAAGAGTTGGAAAAGGCTTACGACAGTACGCTTAACAAAGTTAACGACCGTGAGGTAGTTGACGGAACTGTAATCGCGATGAACAAACGCGATGTTGTTGTGAACATCGGTTACAAATCAGACGGTATCATTCCTCTGAATGAATTCCGCTACAATCCTGACTTGAAGATCGGTGATACTGTAGAAGTATACATCGAAAACCAGGAAGACAAAAAAGGACAGTTGGTTCTGTCTCACCGTAAAAAGCTCGCGCTACTCGCTCTTGGGATCGTGTGAACGCTGCTTTGGAAAACGAAGAAATTATCAAGGGTTACATCAAGTGCCGCACAAAGGGTGGTATGATCGTAGACGTATTCGGTATCGAGGCTTTCTTGCCGGGTTCTCAGATCGACGTGAAACCTATCCGCGACTACGATGTATTCGTTGGCAAAACTATGGAATTCAAGGTTGTTAAGATCAACCAGGAATTCAAGAACGTGGTTGTTTCTCACAAGGCTCTTATCGAAGCTGAACTGGAACAACAGAAGAAAGAAATTATCGGTAAGCTCGAAAAAGGACAAGTTCTTGAGGGTACCGTTAAGAATATCACATCTTATGGTGTATTCATCGACTTGGGTGGCGTAGACGGTTTGATTCACATCACTGACCTGTCTTGGGGCCGCGTAAGCGATCCGAAGGAAGTGGTTGAACTCGACCAGAAACTCAACGTTGTTATCCTTGATTTCGACGATGAGAAGAAGCGTATCGCTCTCGGTCTGAAGCAACTCACCCGCATCCTTGGGATGCTCTTAGCGCTGAACTGAAAGTGGGTGACAAGGTGAAGGGTAAAGTAGTGGTTATGGCTGACTACGGTGCATTCATCGAAATCGCTCCGGGCGTTGAAGGTTTGATCCACGTATCTGAAATGTCTTGGTCACAACACTTGCGTTCTGCACAAGACTTCATGAAGGTAGGTGACGAAGTGGAAGCAGTAGTTCTGACTCTGGACCGCGAAGAACGTAAGATGTCTTTGGGTATCAAACAACTGAAGCAAGATCCTTGGGAAACTATCGAAGAGAAGTACCCTGTAGGTTCTAAGCATACTGCTAAAGTTCGTAACTTCACTAACTTCGGTGTATTCGTTGAAATCGAAGAAGGTGTTGACGGCTTGATTCACATCTCTGACCTGTCTTGGACTAAGAAAGTTAAACATCCTTCTGAATTTACTCAGATCGGTGCAGACATCGAAGTTCAGGTACTGGAAATCGACAAGGAAAACCGTCGCTTGAGCTTGGGCCACAAGCAACTCGAAGAGAATCCGTGGGACGTATTCGAGACTGTATTCACGGTAGGTTCTGTACACGAAGGTACTATCATCGAAATGCTGGATAAGGGTGCTGTTGTTGCTCTGCCTTATGGCGTAGAAGGTTTCGCTACTCCGAAACACCTCGTTAAGGAAGATGGTTCTCAGGCTCAGATGGATGAGAAACTGTCATTCAAGGTTATCGAGTTCAACAAAGATGCTAAGCGTATCATCCTTTCTCACAGCCGTATCTTCGAAGATGCTGCAAAGGCAGAAGAAAGAGCTGAAAAGAAGGCTGCTGGTAAGAAGCCGGCTGGCAATAAGAGAGAAGCCGCTCCGGCTATTCAAAACCAGGCTGCTTCTACTACTCTGGGCGACATCGACGCTCTGGCTGCTTTGAAAGAGCAAATGGAAGCTGGAAAGAAGTAATCACTTCTATAGATAGATAAAGACGAGAGGGCACTTACTTGAAAGTGTCCTCTCTTTTTTTTCTATTTGGGTAGAATCTTGGGGAAATAAAGTGTGCTTTTTTATTTTATGATTATCTTTGCAGAATAGTGGTTGAATGTGGTGGCTCTGAATCTACCGCATTCTGAATGGTATAAATAATTTAATGTAGATTTACTATGCGAAACATTATTAAGAATTTGGGAAGCATTATGTTGCTGACCTGTTTGTCTCTCATCTTGCTGACCGGATGTAGTCGGAAGTCTCAACTGAAATTAGCAATAGAAATGGCTAATAAGCAGTGTCCTATGAGTATAGGAACGACAGGCGAAATATCGAGCATTACTTTTGATGGAACGGATGTGATATACAGTCTGTTGATGAATGAAGACTATCTGGACTTGGATGCCTTGGGGAAGAATACCGATGCAATGAAGTCTGCTGTAATGGTTATGTTCAAGAATCCGAAAGGGGAAATAAAGTCAATGCTGGAAATGGTAGTGGATACTAAATCCGGTATTAGATTAATATATAAAGGAAAGTCTACCGGCAAAGAAGTGGAATGTAGACTGGACACTGAAGAGCTGAAACGCATCTTGAATCAGAAGGGAACGGAAAAAGAGAGTGAGCGGCAGAAGTTGGAAGAACTGGTGAATGTTACCAATGTGTCATGTCCGATGACGATAGATGAGGCTACCATTCTTAATAAGTTAACGATAGAGGCGGATAAAGTAGTATACAATTATACGATTGATGAAGAAAAAGTAGCAATGGCTGCTTTAAAGAGTAATGAGGAGCAGATGAAACAGAATATAAAGGGGGGCTTTGAATGTATCCGAACCTTCCTTAAAAATGTTCCTGGAAGCATGTGTGAAGGATAATAAAGGGATAGCATACCGATATGTAGGTGATACCTCTGGTGAAAATATAGAATACCTTTTTACTGTTGCTGAACTAAAAGAGCTTCTGTCCAAATAAATAAGGATTGTTCAGAATGTATTGCTAATGGAAAAGTTTGAATTACATATACTGGGTTGCGGTTCTGCGCTGCCTACTACCCGTCATTTTGCCACTTCGCAAGTGGTGAATGTGCGTGACAAACTTTATATGATAGACTGCGGAGAAGGATCGCAATTGCAATTCCGCAAGTCCCGACTGAAGTTTTCCCGCTTGAATCATATTTTTATTTCTCATCTGCATGGAGATCATTGCTTTTGTTTGTTGGGATTGATATCTACGCTCAATCTGCTGGGGCGTACGGCTGAGTTGCATATTCATTCACCGAAAGGATTGGAAACCCTATTGGCTCCGATGCTAAGTTTCTTTTGCCGGCAAATGACGTATAAGGTTCTTTTCCATGAGTTTGAGACGAAAGAACCCGGAATGATCTATGAAGACCGTTCTCTGACGGTGACTACCATTCCATTGCGTCATCGTATGCCTTGTTGTGGCTTTCTGTTTGCAGAGAAACAGCGGCCCAATCATATCATTCGGGAGATGGTCGACTTCTATGAAGTGCCGGTATACGAGTTGAATAGGATAAAGAATGGAGAAGACTATGTGACTCCGGAAGGCAAAACCATTTCCAATTCCTTACTGACACGTCCGTCTGATCTACCGCGTAGTTATGCCTATTGTTCGGATACCATCTATATGCCTGAGATTGCAGAACAGATAAAAGGAGTAGATTTGCTATTCCATGAGGCCACTTTTGCAAATGCAGACTTGCCTCGTGCCAAAGAAACTTTTCATACTACTGCTGCTCAGGCGGGGAGATAGCCAAGGCGGCAGGAGTGAAGAAATTGGTGATCGGGCATTTTTCTGCCCGCTATGAAGATGAGAATGTTTTGCTTAAAGAAGCTTCGGATGTTTTCCCCGAAACAGTGCTGGCTAAGGAAACACTGTGTTTGGAGGTATAAATGATAATCACTAACAAATTATCATTTAACCGTCTGTTTTTGTTTTATCGAACCGAATGCCGTATATTTGTACGGAATAATCTGAAAACATAGGCTTATAGATGAGAAAGTTACTCTATTGTTTTTTCTTTTTGTTGACTTTTTTCGTCGCAGTCCGTGGCATGGGCGCAGGACGGTCGGAAGCAGGAAACGGCTCAGAAAGAGCAGCCGTCTTCTACTATTGTGCTGACTGTTTCGGCAGAAAACCGGGTACGTGTGCAGAATGCAGAACCCGGCTCCCAGATGGAAGTCTACAATATTGTAGGCGTGAAACTTACCACGATACGCATTGACTCTACGGATGTCACCGTTCAGGTGAATTTGCCTAAAGGTTATTACATCTTTAAGATTGGGAATGTCGTGCGGAAAGTGGTAATCAAATAAACGAAACGGAATAGATACTTATGAATCCTTCCTATAATGAACGCGAAGTGCTGGAGCTTCTACAAGATGAAAGTACACAAAAGCGAGGGTTTGAGTTGATTGTTGCGCAATATAGCGAACAATTATACTGGCAGATCCGTCGTATGGTGCTTTTGCATGAGGATGCCAATGACTTACTTCAGAACACGTTCATTAAGGCATGGACCAATATCGATTATTTCCGTGGAGATGCGAAGCTTTCTACCTGGCTCTATCGCATCGCTTTGAATGAATGTTTGACTTTCCTAAATAAACAACGCGCTGTAACTACTGTTTCTATCGATGATGAAGATGCTTCTGTACTTCAGAAGCTGGAAAGCGATCCCTATTTCTCCGGCGACCGGGCACAGAAGTCGCTGCAGAAAGCACTGCTTACACTGCCGGAAAAACAACGTATGGTATTCAACTTAAAGTATTACCAGGAAATGAAATACGAGGAGATGTCCGACATCTTCGGCACATCTGTCGGTGCTCTGAAAGCCTCTTATCATCATGCCGTGAAAAAAATCGAGAAGTTTTTGGAGGGAGAGGTTTAAACCTTTACCCCAAAACATAGTCTAACCTAACAGAGAGGAAAAAAGCTTATGAAAGAAGAAGATAACATATTGAAGAAGGTAGGGAAGGAAAATGTTTTCCGGGTTCCTGACGGATACTTTGAGAATCTTACTTCAGAGGTGATGAGCCGGCTTCCCGAAAAGGAAACACCTGCAATTATTAAGAGAGAACCTACGAAGTGGGAGAGAATAAAGCCATGGGTATATATGACTGCCATGTTTGCCGGCGCAGCATTGATTATCCGCGTTGCTTCTACTGACCGTACACCTGTTAACAACCGGATGGCGATGGACGAACCTGAAACCGAAGTTGTTTCTGATGAATATATCAGTGCTGTGCTGGATAATTCTATGCTGGATGATTATTCGCTGTATGTCTATCTCACAGACGCCGGTGCAGAGTGATGTGAGTAACAACTTAACTGTATGAGAAGAAAATGAAAAAAGCTGATTGTTTTGTTTATTGTGATGTGCAGTTTCATCCCCTTGTCATGGGCTATGGACGGATGTAATCAACATTTGTCTCCTGACGAATTCCGTGCCAAGCAGAAAGCGTATATCACTGAGAAAGCCGGATTAACTAAGGAAGAAGCCGCTAAATTCTTTCCTGTTTATTTTGAATTACAGGACCGCAAAAAGCAACTGAATGACGAAGCATGGAACTTACTTCGAAAAGGAAGGGATGAAAAGACGACCGAAGCGCAATATAATGAGATTTTAGAAGGCGTATACGATGCCCGTATTGCTACCAACCGTCTGGAGAAAACTTACTATGAGAAGTTCAAGAAGATACTTTCGAACAAAAAGATATATTTAGTACAGCGTGCTGAAATGCGTTTTAACCGTGAGTTGCTGAAGGGGATGCATCATAAAGGTGGAGAACCTCAGAAACCGCAAGGAAAGAAAAAATAAAATAGGCATAAAAGGGAAGAAGTTGACAAGGGGACAAGGGTCATGCGGTATGATAATGCAAGCCCCTTGTCCCCTTGTTCTTTTGTTAATTTACCCTTTCCCCCCTTGTCAACTTCTTTCCTTGTCAACTTCTCTCTCCAGCTTTTTAGCTTCGTTCCAGATGGCGTCCATCTCTTCCAGAGTCATATTATGCAGGTTTTTGCCTTCCTTGATGGTATGTGCTTCCAGATAATTAAAGCGGTTGATAAACTTCTGGTTGGTGCGTTCTAATGCATTATCCGGATTGATCTTGTAGAGACGTGCGGCATTGATAAGGCTGAATAGTACATCCCCGAATTCGGCTTCTGCCTTGTCCTTATCCATGTTGGCCACTTCTGCCTGAAACTCCTGGATTTCCTCTTTTACCTTATCCCACACTTGTTCCCGTTCTTCCCAGTCAAAGCCGACGTTGCGGGCTTTGTCCTGAATACGGTAAGCTTTGATGAGTGAAGGAAGGGCGGCAGGAACACCACTCAACACACTCTTGTTTCCACCTTTCTCTCTTAACTTCAGTTGTTCCCAGTTTTCGGAAACTTGTCCGGCAGTATCGGCTTTTACGTCACCGAACACATGGGGATGGCGGAAGATTAATTTCTCGCAAAGGTGATCGCATACATCTTTCATGTCAAAATCGCCTTTCTCGGAACCTATCTTTGCGTAGAAAGCTACGTGTAGCAAGACGTCTCCCAGCTCTTTGCAGATATCATTTTTATCGTCACGTATCAGGGCGTCACAAAGTTCATAAGTTTCTTCAATGGTGTTGGGACGCAGACTTTCGTTAGTCTGCTTGCGGTCCCAGGGACATTTCTCGCGGAGTTCGTCGAGGATGTCCAGAAAGCGTCCGAACGCTTCCATTTGTTCTTCTCTTGTATGTAACATATCTTTATAGGGTTATTTATTGCAATGTGTATAATAGGATATAAGCAACCCGACTACTTCGGAGTAGTTCTTGCGGCCACTTTGTATCTTGTTTCCTTTCAGGTACAGGTCGTATATCCAGTCTTGTATATCTCCGATGAGTGGACTGTATTTTTCCGTCCAGTATTCCTGATTACTTTTAGCCTGTTCAATGATTTCGGGGCGAATCCGGTTGAAGAGCTCTTTGTATTCTTCTTCATCCATCAGTCGGCGGGCATTGACAAGTACGTGTCCCAGCACTGAAAAGTATCCGCAGAAACGGATACCTCGCGCTTGCGAACGGGTACAGACCTGATAAGCGTAGAAGTTAGCTTCCGCCTCGCTGGAGATGCCCAATAAATGTGCCAGTTCATGCGCATACGTGGCAGGATACTGTGAAGGGAGCAGATCTCCATTCAAGGTAAATTCGCAGAAGAAAGGTCCCATGCTACCGGTGACGCCCACCATGGAAATCAGCGGAGTGAAAAGCATTGTCTTCACCCGTGGTGACTTATGGAAAGGATGATGTACACCCAGCGTATCACTGATCTGATTGTATCCGCGAACAGTTTCCCGGCGGATGAGGTCCTTGTTGATAGTGGTTACATCTACATACGATCCATTCAGTTTGTCAACGTAATCATCAACGAAGTTCCGGAAGTTCTCGGGAGTGTATGCGGTATAAGGAATCTTTGTCCGTTGGTAGAAATTGGGCTGTGAATAATTAAGTCCCCAAGCCAGATAGAACCAGACGTATATCCATAACAGATATTCAATATCATTCAGCAAGATGCGTTTCCACTTTTTCTTCTGAAAGCGGCGGGCATAGGCAGGGTAGAGGAGTACGCCCGCAATGCTGAGGGCTATGAATAAGTCGCCTATGGCAAAGGGAATGAGGCGGGAGAAAGACGAAAGAATATAAGCTATGACAGGATATACGCTGTGTGCATATATTTTCCCATAGCCGGAATGAGCTGTGTGGCCCAGACTACTAACAAGAGTGTGCATAGCACGATATAACGAATCTTCAGCTTATATTTCATCGCAAATTTATTTGAAAGGCAAAAATATACATTTATTAAATGTCACGTAGGAAATTAGCTTTATATTTGCAAAAAAAACTATTAATAAGCAACTTAAGTAACGACATTAGACACTGTAATTATGACTGATCAAAATGACATTGAACGCTATTGCCGTAATTGCGTTTCACGCGATTTTGTGAATGGCAGAGGACTGGTTTGCAAGCGTACCGGGGCTATTCCTGCATTTGTAGGTGAATGTGGAAGCTATCAGAAAGATGAAGAGCTGGAGAAAATGGCTCCCACTCCTAAGCCTGAAGATTATTCGGGATATGTAGACAGAGAGAAACTGTTGGCTGAGGAAAATTTACCGAAAGCTGTATTGTTCGGAGTGCTGGCATGCATTGCAGGTGCTGTGGCTTGGGCTTTGATCTCTATTTCTACCGGATACCAGATGGGATATATGGCCATTGGTGTCGGTTTCCTGGTAGGATTTGCGATGCGCCAGGGGAAAGGAATACGCCCTATATTCGGCATTATTGGTGCTGCTTTGGCGTTGATAAGCTGTGTGATGGGAGATTTCTTCTCTATCGTAGGTCTGGTGGCCAAAGAATATGAAGTCTCTTTTATGGACGTCCTTTTCGACGCCAGTTATGGTGAAGTGATGTCTGTGGTAATAGAAAATATGGCTTCCATGACAATCGTATTTTATGGAATTGCTCTTTATGAAGGTTATAAATTGTCGTTCTCTGCACAGAAAGCGCCGGAGGGTGGCAAGATTTGAATTTAATTTAGTAATTTTGCGCCCGTTATTCGCGATAAAATAAATTATATACAGATTTAAAAGATATGGAATTAGCAAGTAAGTACAACCCTGCTGACGTAGAGGGAAAGTGGTACCAGTATTGGTTGGACCACAAATTATTCAGTTCAAAACCCGATGGTCGTGAGCCTTACACCATCGTCATTCCGCCCCCTAACGTCACCGGCGTGCTCCACATGGGACACATGCTTAATAATACCATTCAAGATATTCTGGTACGCCGTGCCCGTATGGAAGGTAAAAATGCCTGCTGGGTACCGGGTACTGACCACGCTTCTATCGCTACGGAAGCGAAGGTAGTAAATAAGCTGGCTGCACAAGGTATCAAGAAGACGGATCTTACCCGTGACGAATTCCTGAAGCATGCCTGGGAGTGGACAGATGAACATGGTGGCATCATCCTGAAGCAGTTGCGTAAACTCGGTGCTTCCTGTGATTGGGACCGCACCGCTTTCACTATGGACGAAAAGCGTAGCGAAAGTGTATTGAAAGTATTTGTAGACCTCTACAATAAGGGACTGATTTACCGTGGTGTACGTATGGTAAACTGGGACCCGAAGGCTTTGACTGCCCTTTCTGATGAAGAAGTTATTTATAAGGAAGAACACAGCAAACTGTATTATCTCCGTTACAAAGTGGAAGGTGATGCGGAAGGACGTTATGCCGTAGTAGCTACTACCCGTCCTGAAACGATCATGGGTGATACCGCTATGTGTATCAATCCGAACGACCCGAAGAACGAATGGCTGAAAGGTAAGAAAGTAATCGTTCCTTTGGTAAATCGTGTGATCCCGGTAATCGAAGACGACTACGTAGACATTGAATTTGGTACAGGATGTCTGAAAGTAACACCCGCCCATGATGTGAATGACTATATGCTTGGCGAAAAATATAACTTGCCAAGCATTGATATCTTCAATGATAACGGAACATTGAGCGAAGCTGCCGGACTGTATGTAGGTATGGACCGTTTTGATGTACGTAAACAGATTGAACAAGACTTGCAAGCTGCCGGCCTGTTGGATAAGGTGGAAGCCTATACCAATAAGGTAGGTTATTCAGAGCGTACCAATGTAGTGATTGAACCGAAATTGTCTATGCCGTGGTTCTTGAAGATGCCACACTTTGCAGAGATGGCGTTGCCACCTGTAATGAATGATGAACTGAAATTCTATCCTGCCAAGTATAAGAATACCTACCGTCATTGGATGGAGAATATCAAGGATTGGTGTATCAGCCGTCAATTGTGGTGGGGACATCGCATTCCGGCATACTTCCTTCCGGAAGGTGGATATGTGGTAGCAGCTACTGAAGAAGAAGCTCTGAAACTGGCAAAAGAGAAGACCGGCAATCCGGCCCTGACTATGGAAGATCTTCGTCAGGATGAAGACTGCCTGGACACTTGGTTCTCTTCCTGGTTATGGCCCATCTCTTTGTTTGACGGTATCAATAATCCGGGTAATGAAGAAATCAATTATTACTATCCTACAAGTGACCTTGTTACAGGTCCGGATATTATTTTCTTCTGGGTAGCCCGCATGATTATGGCCGGTTATGAATATGAAGGAAAGATGCCGTTCAAGAATGTGTACTTTACGGGTATCGTTCGCGACAAGTTGGGACGCAAGATGTCCAAGTCCTTGGTAATTCACCCGACCCGTTGGAACTGATTGAGAAGTTTGGTGCCGATGGTGTGCGTATGGGTATGATGCTTGCAGCTCCTGCCGGAAATGATATCTTGTTCGATGACGCTCTTTGCGAACAGGGACGTAACTTCTGTAACAAGATATGGAATGCTTACCGCTTGGTAAGTGGCTGGACAATTGATGATAACCAGCCTATTTCCGAAGCGGCTAAGCTGGCGATATCCTGGTTTGAATCCAAACAGAATGAAGTTACAGCCGAGGTAGCGGATTTATTCAGTAAATATCGCCTGAGTGAAGCTCTTATGGCTGTCTATAAATTGTTCTGGGATGAATTCTCTTCCTGGTTCCTTGAAATTATTAAGCCGGCTTACGGACAAGGCATTCACAGTACGGTTCGTAATGCTGCGATTTGTTATTTTGATAATTTGCTTCGTCTGCTTCATCCGTTCATGCCATTCATTACCGAAGAGCTCTGGCAACAGATGTATGAGCGTGAGGAGGGTGAGAGCATCATGGTATGTCCTTTGAGTATGGATACCCATGTAGACAGCGAGATGATTCAGCAATTCGAAGTGGTGAAGGAAGTTATCAGTAACGTTCGTTCCATCCGTTTGCAGAAAAACATAGCTCAGAAGGAAACACTGGAATTGCAGGTGGTTGGTGAGAATCCGGTTGATGCATTCAACTTGGTTGTCATGAAGATGTGTAATCTCTCGGCAATTGATGTGGTAGATACTAAAACCGAAGGTGCTGCTTCATTCATGGTAGGAACTACGGAATATGCCGTACCTCTGGGGAATATGATTGATGTAGAAGCTGAAATAGCCCGTATGGAAGTAGAATTGAAGCACAAAGAAGGTTTCCTGCAAGGCGTCATGAAGAAGCTGAGCAATGAGAAGTTTGTGAATAATGCTCCTGCCGCTGTCCTTGAACTGGAACGTAAGAAACAGGCGGATGCGGAAAGTATTATCAACTCTCTGAAAGAGAGCATTGCTGCGCTGAAGAAATGATTTATTTAAGTAGGTGAGCATAATTAGTTTATATGATGGTAAATGATAATTTAGCGGCGAGGGAATGGGTACGCGGACTACGCGGATAAGGCGGACGAATGCGGATTAAAATTTCCCTGCGGCGTGCAAGTAATTTTTCAGACGCGGATGACGCGGATGACACGGATCTCTTTTTTTCCATCCGGATAAGATGCAGTAAACATAGCGCAGCCTTTAAAATCCGCGTTATCCGCGTAATCCGCGTCTGAAAAATTACTTGTATGCCGAAGGGGAACCTTGCTCCAGCGCTACGCTGGTAAATTATCATTTATAGAACAAGTTAATTTTGCATGAGTACTTATCCCTAATTACTTATCCCTAAAAAATAGCCCTTGCAATATCCGATTACTGCAAGGGCTAATTTATTTTTTATAAATCAATGCTATTACTTTTCCAGCAGTTCTTTCAGAAAAGAATCCAACTCTTCATCCAGACCTTTCAGCAATTCTTCGTTCACAAGCAACGTATCATCATCCATCAGCAGTAACTCTGCAATTGTCTCCTTTTCATCATCCACTAATACGAAAGAGTAAGGTTTCAGAATAGTCAGTTTTTCAAAGTCACCTCCGTTCTTCATGTTGTGGAGTAAGGTAGAAAGAATACGTTCTACATTTTCGTAGAAATCATCTCCGTCATAAGTCATCCATTCCTCGATAGAGACACAAGCCAGATATTCGTCTTCGTCATCAAAGATGGACAATTCGCCGGAATTCTGGTTGGCTTGCAGATGGATGTCGGTCACAATGGTTTGCTCACAGCCGCAAGTGTATTTGGCGACTGCCTGTTTAATGGCCTTTTCAAGGAGTGATAATGATGCTTGGCTCAGTTTCATAATAGATATTCTTTCTTAATGGACGTTCAAAGGTATAAAAAAAATAATTACCTCTGCATCATTTCTCTAAAAATCATTTTTAAATCTTTCCATTTGGGCGTTCAGTCGGGTCATTCCTCCTTTCGCTCCTGCAATTCGTTCAGGTAGCGGGTTATTGCGAAGTAATTGGGGATATCCATGAGGTCTACGCCTTCCTGAGTTTTCTTCTCGTCTATTTTGTCTACATCGTATGCTACTTTCTGCGCTTTCAAGGCCCATTCTTCTGCTGTATGAATGCTGTCCTGCATTTCGTATCCTAAGGCAATGTTATAGGCGGCATACATTTTCTGCTTTCCTTTTTTCTTTTTCTCATAGGTTTGCTTCCAGAGTTCAATGGCCTTGTCCCAGTTATCTTCGCGGACAAAGACCGCGGCATCACGCATATTTACGGAACCGCCTGTAAAGAGATAGCGGGAAGCAGTTTTCCAATGTGGCAGCATATGGCTCACGGGGATAGTGCCGGCAAATTCGGAAGCCTCTCTCAGCATCTCTTTTTCACTGATGAGTCCTGCGCCTGCCTGTGCCATACTGGGAGCTGCATGATCCCAGAAGATGCTGTCGCTGGCATTGACTGTCACCATCGGACCGTTGCGTTGGGGCAGATACACCTTTACGGTAGGATATACTTTCAGGTCAAGCGTACCTGCATATACTCCCCATTCCGGTAAATATTCGATTTTACGGATGGAGCGCATCTGTACGTTCTCCAAGGCTATCAGGAAGTCCGCATCCAGACTTTGGGTGAGCTTTTCCACTTCCTCTTTGCTAAGGGTGCTTTCGCGCGGAATCATATCATGGGCACGCAAGGCAGAGTCGCAAATAATCACTTCATCGAAATAATTCTCGTTGGCAAGTGCCTCCGCCAGTGATTCCGTGGCGATTTTGCCATCCCCATTGAAATACTTTGTCTTGCGTGCTATTTCTGTCTCATCTTTTTTCTTCTCATCGTTTTCCTCCAGAATCAGCTTGTTATCCGGGATAGGAGGCATATTATTTACCACAGCTACGCGCCTGAGGGCGGACGGAAAGCTGACTTCCGCCGGCAACATATAGTCGATGGAGAGTTGCTCTATGTTGGCAACCGCTGAACAGCAGAACACAGCACACCAATAGTGAGTACGAATATTTAGTCATAAGCTTATTCTTTATCTAGGAATAACAAAAATACACTTTTGTATGGATATAGAAAAGCCTCCAACAGTTTTTAACCGTTGAAGGCTTTTATTAGTGATCACTTATTACATATTCTTCCCGTGGCAATTCTTGTACTTCTTGCCACTTCCGCAAGGACAAGGATCATTACGTCCTACCGTCTTTTCCGCACGAATCGGTTCACGCTTCACTTGTTCGCGTGTGTCCTGTTGGGCGGCGGCCTGTTGGTTCGGATCGTTCAGATCTTGTTTCTGTTCGCGGTATTTGCTCTTATCCTGCTTCTGTTCGGGAGCGGCCTGCTGAATTTCCTGCGGTTCCTGTACCGGGATTTGTCCGCGCATCAGGATAGATACAGTCTGGTTATTGATCTTATCCACCATTGTATCGAACAGGTTTACAGACTCCAGCTTATAAATCAATAACGGGACGCTTACGGATACCGAAGTTATTTTCTTCTACCTTTTTCTGAGCACGTTCGATGGATTTCGATATCATGCTATGCTCAATCATCTCGCCTTCCTTGAATCCCATCTTATCCATCCAATGAGCCAGACGGTCAGAAGCAAACAGACGCATCAGGTCGTCTTCCAACGATACGAAGAAAACAGAAGAGCCCGGGTCTCCCTGACGTCCGGCACGACCACGCAACTGACGGTCTACACGACGTGATTCGTGGCGTTCTGTACCGATGATAGCCAAACCGCCCGCAGCTTTCACCTCTGGACTCAATTTGATATCGGTACCACGGCCGCCATATTTGTAGCAATGGTCACCGTACTGCTCTGACCCGCTTTTGCCACAATCTCGGCTTCTTTCTGATGCAGCTTCGCATTCAAGACATTATGAGGAATCTTACGCAAGGTAAGCATCTTGCTTAACATTTCAGAAATTTCCACTGAAGTAGTACCTACCAATACCGGACGTCCGGCGTTTACCATCTTCTCGATTTCTTCGATAACCGCCTTATATTTCTCACGTTTGGTCTTATAGACACGGTCGTTCATATCGATACGCGCAATCGGACGGTTAGTCGGAATCACCACTACATCCAATTTATAGATGTCCCAAAATTCGCCTGCTTCAGTTTCAGCCGTACCGGTCATACCCGACAACTTATGATACATACGGAAGTAATTCTGCAAGGTAATCGTTGCGAATGTCTGCGTTGCAGCTTCTATCTTCACGCCTTCCTTAGCTTCTACCGCCTGATGCAATCCATCGCTCCAACGACGTCCTTCCATGATACGGCCAGTCTGTTCATCCACGATCTTCACCTGACCGTCCATCACCACATAGTCGGTATCCTTTTCGAACATCGTATAAGCCTTCAGCAACTGATTGATGGTATGTACACGTTCTGCCTTAATGGCATAGTTGGTCATAAACTCATCTTTCTTGGCAAGTCTTTCTTCATCGCTCAAACCTTCTTCATTTTCCAATGCAGAAAGCTGTGCGGCTATATCCGGCAACACAAACAAGGTCGGGTCTTGTGATTTACCCGTTATCAAATCGATACCCTTATCGGTCAGGTCTACACTTTTCAGCTTTTCGTCAATCACGAAATACAAAGGTTCTACCGCCTCGGGCATACGCTTGTTGTTCTAATCAACGGAGTACGGGCATCGTCAATCAATACGGAGTCCACCTCATCGACGATGGCATAGTTGTGCTGGCGTTGTACGAGGTCTTTGGGGCTGATCGCCATATTATCACGCAAGTAGTCGAAACCGAACTCGTTGTTCGTACCGAACGTGATATCTGCCAGATAAGCCTGACGGCGTGCGTCGGAGTTGGGCTGATGTCTGTCGATGCAGTCCACACTTAAACCGTGGAACATATAGAGAGGCCCCATCCATTCGGAGTCACGTTTTGCCAGATAGTCGTTCACGGTTACCACATGAACACCGTTTCCGGTCAATGCGTTGAGGAATACGGGGAGGGTAGCCACCAAGGTCTTACCTTCACCCGTTGCCATCTCGGCGATCTTACCTTTATGCAATACGACGCCACCGAACAACTGTACATCGTAGTGTACCATGTTCCAGACAATTTCCGTACCGCCGGCTTGCCAGTGGTTTTGCCAGATGGCTTTGTCGCCTTCAATGCGTACGAAGTCTTTCGTGGCAGCCAGGTGACGGTCGAATTCGGTAGCCGTCACTACGATTTCTTCATTTTCGGATAAGCGTTTGGCAGTTTCTTTCACAATAGAGAAAGCTACCGGCAGTACTTCTTCAAGAGCTTTTTCGTAAGTTTCCAGTATATCCTTTTCTATCTTATCTATCTGTGCGAAAACTTCTTCACGGTTTTCCAGTTCGATTTCTTCGATACCAGCTTTGAGTTCTTCCACCTTGGCGCGTTGATCGGCGGCAGAATTGCGGATATATTCTTTCAGTTCTTCTGTCTTGGCGCGTAAGGCGTCGTTATCGAGTTTGGCAACTTCCGGGTAAGCGGCTTTGATCTTGTCCACCCACGGCTGAATTTCTTTCATGTCGCGTGTGGATTTGTTGCCGAAAATCGAGCTTAAAAATTCATTAAATCCCATTTTATATCTATTTTTATTATTATTTACTAAGTTGATTGAGTGCGCAAAGTTACTGATTTTTATACAGATTACACATTTTTGCGCTGTTTATTTGATGTGAGTCTAGGCTAGTTAAATGATAATTTGTAAACCTGTTATCAAAGATTAGGCGCGGATTACACGGATTACGCGGATTAAAGGCTACGCTATTACATTGATTCATAAAAAATCCGTGTAATCCGTGTAATCCGCGCCTAAAATTATCATTTAATTCCGAGACCTCAGAAATTCAGTGGAGTCTCTGTGCAAGCATTCGGAGCGCGGATGCGCATCACACTTGACAGGGTGGGGGCTACGCGGGTAATATTGACGGGAACCCGGATCGTTTCGGGCTTCACTCCACCGCCCAGGAAGATGAGCGGAGCAGGAACATTGGCATGACGTACCACGCGGTTATCGGTGGCATTTTCTTCCACGATAGTCCATCCGGGCAATACGTCTATCAGTAAGTCGCCCGAACGTTTGCGATGAAAGCTGTTCCGGGCAAGTTCTATCTGGGGCGACCAGGGACCCAGCAGCAGGCGGTGGGCTGAATACGCCTCGTTCACTCCGCTGAATTGTATCAGGAAGTCGGCGGACTTGTCTTGAATTTCCGCCAGATTCAGCTGCTTGTTCTCTATTAATTTATGGTTGAGATAAATTTGCTGGTTGTGATAAGTCTCTACGTACTGTCCTTCGCCATACGTGGCCATGAGATACATGTTCAGCAGGGTGGCGCAGCGGTTCAGGTAGAATTCCCCGCCGGGGATGCGGTACAGGCCGAGATCGGGAGCTTCCGGATCGGCATATCCCGTAGAGGTGATGCAGAAGACGACGTTGTGCAGACCTACTTTGCGGTCGATGAGGTCGAGCAGTGCGGCAATGCTGCGGTCGAGGCGTACATACGTGTCCTGCATTTCCATGGCACATTCCTGCGTACTCTTATGGTTGTAGTTTCCGGCGTAATAGGTCAGTGCCAGCAGGTCGGGTATTTCATCTTTGGCGATGGTGCTCTTTTCCAGAAGTTCTTCTGTCAGCAGGTTCACTTCGTCGTTGATGAACGGGCTGGTGAGCAGTCGGCGGAATTTATTGCGTCGTTCGCTGTCGAACTTATATTTGAAGGGCTGGTCCCGCCATTCGGGCAGGAATGTATATTTGTTGATGGGGTGTGCCGGTTCCCATACCATGTCGCGGATGCGGAAGTCGGGTGATTTCCGTTCGTTGTACTGGCTTACCCACCACGGGAACTCGCTGTAATATGTAGTGCTGCACCATTTGCCTGTGTTCTCGTTCAGCCAGAAAGCACCGTTTCCGGTATGTCCGGCAGCCAGTACGGCCGCGTCGCGCGAGGGGGCGATGGCATACACCAGGCCTTTGTTGCGGGTGGCTACTTTCAGTTCGTCGGCAATGGTAGAGGTCAGTAATTGGGAGGGAGAAGAGTTTTCGTCGGTGAAGTTGCCCATAAATGCGCCGTCGTCCACGCAATTCACGGGGCGCAGGGTGCTTGCATCCATCCAGTACTGGGATATGATGCCGTTCATCGAAGGCGTCGTGCCGCTGTAGATGGCAGCGATGGCAGAAGCGCGGTCTGTTCCGTTGAAAGGGAATTCGGTCTGGTAGAACACTTTCCCTTCGCGCATCAGTCTTTTGAAACCTTTCTCTCCGTAGAGGGTTGAGAATGCTTCCATATAGTCGGTGCGCAGTTGGTCAATCGTCAGCGTAACCACTAATTTAGGTGTGGCAGGCAACGGTTGTGCTTGCAGACCGGTGAAAGTAAGTGCGAGTATGGAAGTAATCAGTCCCTTTTTCATTTATCTCTTTTTCAATGTCAAAATAAGATTGCTTGCTGAACGTACCAGCAAACAAAGTGCCAAAGGTAATACAGCTAAGTCAATTCTTTGCGGTATTATCGCCCAAAGCAGTATAAAAAGTGTTAAAACAGCGCAATTCGTCCTCATGTACCAGCTTTTCTGCCGTTTTCTCACCTTATTTATCATCCACGGGAGGCAAAATAAGTGCAGGGGATGGAATACGAACAGCAGGTAATTGGGGCTTACTGCGGGGTGTTGGGAGAAGAGGGCGAGGAAGGCGAGGATGCACCCGGCTATTCCGGCACAGAAAAACAGGATTAGGTCGAGTCCCCAGAGGGTTTTTCCGCGGCGGATGCCGTAGATGGTAGCGGCTGCCACCAGCACAAACAGCAGCAGGGCCGATTGCATCGGGGTGATTCCTCCGGAGCGGTGGTCGGCATCAGTCAGTCCGGTTACCACTATTTTCTCTTCGGAGGATACGAGGGGACGTGCCTGGCCTTCGTTGTCTACGATCCGGGCTGTGTTGAAGAAGTCCTGCACATAGAAGGGAACGAACATCATCAGTCGTCGGTTGATGGGTTGGTCGGCTTTGCTGCCCATGCACAGGTCCATGCCGAAGCGTGACCACGGATGACCTTCACTATATTTATGCAGCAAATCGCGGAAAGTGACTCCCGTGTCGGTATCGGTCATATTGTCAGCATACTGCAAGGTGCCGTCGATGGCGGCCTCTATCTGGTCGCGCGGACGGGTGGCGCAGTTGTCGTAGAAGAAGTTATAGCGATATATGCGGTTTTCGGGCCGGTAGTTTTCCTGAAGCAGGTTGAAGAGGTGTTCTTTTTCTGCTTGGGTGAGGTTCAGGGTCTGTTGCCAGACGTCCCGTCCCAGGTAGTTGTACTCGGAGGCGAAGTGCTCGTAATTGGTTACGCCTAGTTGATAGTCCGTCTCTCCCAGGGCGAAGCGGAAGATGAAGTTGGGGGCGTTGAAATTGAACATACCGTAGTTGAAGACGGCGTCAATGCCCCGGGTGAAGTTTTCGTAACGGATGGCGGTGTGGCCGAACAGGGAATAGATTTCCCCACCCGAGGCGCAGGTCAGCAGGCTGATGCGGATGGAGTCGGGGGTAGCTTCTTGCGGCGTTTGCGGCTGGGCGGAGGCCGTGGACGGGCAGAGGAGGCGGAGGAGGAAATATATGAGAATGAGTAAGTTTCTTTTCATGCTGCAAAGTTATAAACTGGAAAATTCTGAATAGGTGAGAATTTGTATTGTAGTTTCCATATTCTTCTGCTTTTTAGTTTTCACAAAAGTACATTTTTTTAAGTTAGGGCGCAATGAAAAGATAGTTAATTATGCGAATCAGGGGGTGAGTTTGATTTATAACGGAAAAGAAAAGAACAAAAGTGATTAGTGTTTGGTGATAAGTGATTAGCGCCATTTGGTATATTATTTTTTAGACGCGGATGACACGGATAACGCGGATTTAAAAGGCTGCGCTATAAAAGTGGATAAAAAAAGATCTGCGTTATCCGTGTCATCCGCGTCTAAAAGATTATTTATCATTTAGTTCATAACCCTACAGATATGAATCAATTCAACTCCTGATTCGCATTAATTATCAATTTGAAAATAGACAAGAAATAAAACAAGCAATGTTCCGGCGATAAAGAAGCAATCTTATGATAGACAGCATTGCTTCTTATCCTCCGGAACATTGCTTCTGATCAGGGCGCTTCGAGAAAATCTATCAATAATTGCACTTGGCGCTTGCTGAAGGTCTGGTCATTTTTTCCTTCACGGCCGCCGTAGAGCTGGCGGTGCAGTTCGGGATTGACGGCGATCCACTTCCGCAGTTTTTTCAGTGCGGCTTCGGCCGAGAGGCAGGGGAAATAGAGCTGTGCGAACTCAGTCTTCAGGTATGCCTTGATTTCAAATTTATCTTCGGGAGTCTCTTTTTTATCTTCGGGAATCCTTTTCGTTTTTTCTGTTGTTTCCATGTTCTATGAATTTTAAGAATTTGTTGTTTTGAAGTTTTTAGTCTGAATTATTCGTGGAGGCTTATCGGGAAGTCCGGAACAATTGCAGACTAAGGTAGAATATTTACATAATGCAGCCATTTCCGGCCGCTTTTTTGCCCGTGTCAGTGACAAAATGGTGACAGTGACACCTATACACCTATTTTGTGCTCTTTGTGTTGCACTTCTTATAGTTATCTCCTTCTTTTATAATAAGTTGGGCTTTGACGGCTTTTTGTATCCAGCGTTTTCCGGTTCGTGCGCAGGCTCCATTTTCCTGTACGGCCCGGACGAAATCCATGTAGGTAAAAACTCTTGGCATGGATGCAAGGGTGTCCTCAAGCTGGTGGAACTTGTGCATGCTCACGGGCGGCAGACTGGTGTCGGGCAGCGAGGTGCTGAGCAGAAGACTGTGTTCGAGCAGCGTGTGGGCGATGTCCATGGCTGTCCGGAAATCATCGTCCGTGCAGCAGTATTCCTTCGCGTAAGCGTAGTCGGTGTATTTCCGGAAAATGGTGAGAATGGCTGCCAGGCGCATGGCAAGCAGTCCGTTGCGGTAAACGATACCGCTTGAAGATTCGCGTCCTTCCAGCAGGGTGCGTTTCAGCAGGAGGCTGAAGTGGGCGGTATGTTGTTGCCACTGTTGGGGACTGAAGGTGACGAGGGTGGGCGACTGGAGCAACAGCTTGTGCATTTCAAACAGTTCGCTTCCCAACCCGTAGAAGTAGCTGTGCAGGTCCACTTCCCCTTCCTGGGGTGCGCACGATTCCCACAACTGGCTTTGCTGGCGGGTGTAGATGCCGAAGCGGCTGTAGAGTCCCACTTCGAGCGAACGGAAGAAGTTGCGGAACTGTTCCTGCGTACCGGCGATGCTCAGTGCCAGGTGGGGGTGGCGAACAACGATGGGGTCGCCGTCTATCTTGTAAGAAGAGGAGACTTCTTCGTGATGGGCCGCCTTACAGAGGATGTCTTCGTATTTGCCGCAATCTTGTCCCAGCGAGGAGACCAGGGTGTTGATTTCGGTAGTAGTCATGCAGCAACCTATTTCGCCGGCAGCGGCAAGGCTCTGTATGAGCCGGCTCTTACTGGTGGTGGCTGAGATTTTGAGGTATTGCGCCTGGGGCTCTTCCGGTTTCAGGTCGAGGTTGGGCAGGCGTTTGGCGTGCCGGGCCTGCTGCTGTTCCTGCTCCCAGGCCAGTAGTTTCTGATCGTATTCCTTTTTTCTGTTCGCGGCGCAGCCGGTCGTAGAACTCCTGCGTGGCGTCCAGCAGTATGGATGTGAACCCCAGCGCACCTTTTCCGGCTCCTGCGGGTGCTACGACGGCAAGATAGAAATGGGGCGAAAGCAGTGACTTCTTATAGAAGAAACTGACGTGGGGAAAGAGGGCGCTACAACTGTTCATGCTGCCCAGCAGCATGAGGTCGCGTTCGCGCTTGTCGGTGGCATGTGTGCAGCAACGTTTCAGAAATTCGGGCAGGCGGGTATAAACTTCCTCGGGGATGTATGGGGGAAGCGGCCCGTAATTCGTTGTTTTTTTCTAACACTTCTTCGGGTGATTCCTCCTCGTTTGTAACCGAAAAAGGTGCATAGGTGTCACTGTCACCGAAATGGCACCGATTCGTCTCTTTTTCTTCCTTTTTCTTCTGAATAATGAACTGATAACCAGATACTACACGTTTTTGTATATCTTGCATCGTAAAATCGGTAGCGGCGTAATGCTGCGCGAAAAGTTCGGTGAGCTTTTTTGTTTCCTCCTGCGAAAATCCTTTACTTGCTGCCGCACGTCCCAACTTCAGGGCAAGGTCGTTCCGACTACCGCGGATGAAGGGGTTGCGGTGTTCGAATTCATCGAGGAAGTTGGCTATGAAGCCATTTTCCGATGGGGCGTTACCCGGGGCGATTGTTGCTTTCGTTTCTGTCTCTGTTACTTTAGTTACGCTTTCCGCAGGCATTTCGAAGGCGATTGCACCGGGATTGTAGTAGGCTTCGGGATGCCAGGAGTAGAAACAGGGCTGCGTCAGTATCTTGCATTTATCATCGTACGGGTGACCTACGTGTGCGCTGACCGCTCTACCTACGGCTGCATAAAGCTGTTCGTAATTTTTCTGCACGTCTTCGGGACGGACGTGTATCAGCATTTTGTTTCCTTCTTCGGAGATGCTGATAAAGGAGGCGGCAACAAAGGGGAGCGATTGGGAGAGGAGGAAGATTTCCCGGGTGCGTCCGTTGCTGTGGTCGAGGTCGATGCAGAGCAGTTCGCTGTGTTGTTGCAGGTCTTTTACGGCGTGTCCGTTGCTGCATACGCCTGCGGGGATGATGCACGGCATACCGTCTTTCAGTTTCTGTGCTTCGGCTTCGTGTCCGGGCAGGGCTTTCAGGCGACGGTAGTCCTGCACTACTTGCCTGAAGCGGTCGCTGCGTACCGTGTCAATAAAATCGTGGATACTGATGGTGTGTGGTGCTTTGCTCCGCACGCTTGGGAATTCGGAAACCAGGGGTTCCCGATTTACTGTATTTTCCATATCTGTTTATGTTTTACAGTCGTGCATTGGCACTATTGCCTTTACACGCCTCGAAGGTATGGAAAACATTTTTTAGATACTTTGCGCTTTTGTACACTTGCCTTTTTTAATGTTTTGATTATCAGTACGGAGGAACGGTTGAAGTGTACAAAATGCTTTTTTGGATAAATTTAACAGCTGCAAGATACAACAGCTTTTAAGTAACGCTTAAAAAATAGGTTGGTACATAAGAAAGTGAGGAGGGTAAGCTTATAAATGATAATTTGTAAACCTGTTATAAAGATTAGGCGCGGATTACACGGATTACGCGGATTTTTTGATGAAATCGATGTAATAGCGCAGCCTTTAATCCGCGTAATCCGTGTAATCCGCGCCTAAAATTATCATTTATGTACCAACTTGTTTTTAAGCGTTACCAAATTCTTTTCCTGCTTTTTTCTTTTTTGCAATCAGCGACGAACTTGTCTATTTCTTTGCTGAGTTGCTTCAGTTCCCTGCATGCCTGGTCGCTTAGTTCGTGTTCCCTGTTCAATTTTTCCAGGTATTCTTTTATTTGTCTGATGGCTTGCAGTTCGGCTTTACCGGTTGTCTCGCAGTGTTTGTAAAGGATGTCTTCCTGTGTGTCAGTAGTTAGCTGGCTGTTCTTTTTAAACTCATGGTTATGTGTATTTAAAATATTTGATTCTGCAAAGGTAAATAGATTTATGCAGGTTGGGGAATAATCCGGGGTAAAAGTAAAGATAAATAAGGTAAAGTACGGATAAGTTCGCCCCGGTACGTCCCGGTACATCCCGTTTCGTCCTTTCGTTTTTGGTCTCTGAAGTACCTTTGTTGTGTCCTCAAAGTGGGGATCCTACGGAAGGTTTCGGGTAAGACGTCGCCTTGTATCAGTTTCCGTTCGAAACTATTTTCTTCTTTTTTAAACTCAAAAAAATTATGTCAGTAACATTTAAGAAAGTATTACGTAAAGACCCTTTCCATAAAGATGGTACGGGTAAATACTACCCTCAATTAATCGTTTGGGGAAAATCGGCGACACTGGAAAGTATTGCTGTTCAGATGAAAGAATCCAGTTCGCTCACTCTGGGTGATATACAGAGTGTGATAACCAACTTCGTTGGTGCTATGCGTCGTGAGCTTTTCAATGGCCGTTCGGTAAACATCGACAACTTCGGTGTATTCAGCCTTTCGGCTACTACCGAAGGTTCGGAGAAGAAGGACGACTGTCAATCTACCAAGATCAGATCCGTCCGTATCAACTTCCGTGCTTCCAGCAGTATTCGTCCGCAGGTGGCTGCCACGCGTGCCGAAGACCGTATGGACTTCGTGGATCTGGAGTCGCAGTTGAAGGCTGCCGGCAGTGGTTCGGGCGGTGGCGAAGGTGGCGGCAACGAAGGCGGTGACGGAGGATTGGACGAGAATCCGCTGGGATAGGCTCTGAAACCGTAGTCTTCGGAAATTAAAAATTAAACACTTATCACTAAGTTACATGAGAACAATCGATCACATCGTTATTCACTGTTCCGCCACACGCGAAGACCGTTCGCTGACTGTGGCCGAACTGGAGGAAAATCACCGTTGCCGTGGCTTCCGCGGTATCGGCTATCACTACTACATCCGTAAGGATGGCACGGTAATCAATACCCGTGCTTTGGAACTTGTCGGGGCGCATGCCAAGGGCCATAATTCTCACTCGATAGGCATCTGCTATGAGGGCGGTCTTGATGTCCGGGGGCGTGCCAAAGATACCCGTACGCCTGAACAACGCTCTGCGCTCCGGCTGCTTGTGCATCAACTTCTGAAACGCTTTCGGAACAATGTCCGTATCTGCGGGCATCGTGATCTCAGCCCGGACCTGAACGGTGACGGAGTGATAGAGCCGGAAGAATGGATTAAGGAGTGTCCGTGCTTCGAAGTGAGCAGGGAACTGTGATTTCCACTCTGTGACAATCATTTTTTTTAATTGCGTGGAAAGGAGGTGTGGAATTATGGCAATCAAGAAATCCGTATGGAGTATGATCTTGAAAGTAGCTGTCGCGGTGGTAACGGCGATAGCGGGTGTGCTGGGCGTAAATGCGATGACCTTGTAATGCGCTCTGATAATGACTTCTAATTTTCTGTAAACCGGCAATCCGGATGCTGGTTTGCAGAAAACGATATTAAACTACAAACAATAATGGATATGAAAAATATATATCGAATTATACTTATTATTATACTATGCACCGGTGTATTGCCGGTATGTGCACAAGGCAATTATTATGCTGCGATGCCTGATGTGACACCGCCTTCACCTACTTCCCGAGTATTTCAGAAGTTTCTGGGCTATCCCATTTCTCATGCGACGGGAACCATTGACATTAGTATCCCTCTATATACTGTGGAAGCTTACGGCTTGTCTCTCCCCTTGACTTTGAAGTATCATTCTTCGGGAGTAAGAGTGCAGGATCCTGTCGGTGTGGTGGGACGTAACTGGGCTTTGTTTCCGGGATTTAAGATATCACGGACGATTATGGGCAAGCCGGATGAGGTGTATCCGGTGGCAGATGTCAGCGGAAATCTGACACGCGATGACTATATCTATATGTCTTCTCCTTATTCAAATGATTGTGATTGTTGGAATGAGCGCGGACATATTTATCCGTGTATGGACGGCCAGTATGATGTCTTTCAAATAAATATGCCTGGTATGAACGCTTCGTTCATATTACAACGTGTAAACAGGGGTGGATGTAGTGAAACAGATATCGGATACTCCTTTAAAGATAACTCCTAAGTTGGATAATTCTACCAACTTTATCAGTACACGACTCTATGGTTTTGAAATTCTGGATGACAAAGGTATACGGTATGCCTTCGGGGAGAAGAATCCTGTACATGGTTTATCTAGTCCACAAAAATATGTTGAATATCAGCCTTATGGTTCTTGCTTTTGCGGTTGGATGCTTCGTGAAATCATTTTCCCCGGTAATGAAAAAATCTCGTTCACATACCAATCGGTAAGAGAAGATGTCCCAACTTTCAATCATACCTTATCGGTATTAGACAATGGGAAATCGATGTGGCTGGCTGGCTGTTTTCATAACGATATGATAGATAGTTCCACTGGATCTGACAGTTCTTTTTGGCGTATACTTGGAGGTGATGGATACCAGATAAATGAAGGAAGAGACTCCCCTTATTCTTATATAAACAGGTCGTTGGTTCCTGATAGTATTACTATTCCAAACGGTTTGATTGATTTAAACTATTCAGCAGGTAAGTTGGCTTCTTTGAACGTGAAACAATCGTCAGGCATACAAGTGAGAAATGTACAGTTTACTTATGATACAACAACGGGTAACCTGCTGAAGAAAGTGAATATCAACGGTGAGGGCAATTATCTGTTTACCTACAAAAATGAAAGTTCTTTTAGTTATTTGCGTTCCGGTTTCGATTGGTGGGGTTTTTATAATGAAGCGGATTTCGGGGATGCTGACCTTCCCAATATAAATCTTGAAATACGGAAGACCACGGGTTCGTTGAATGTTCCTGTCAACCGAACTATCGGTAATCGTGCCAACAGGAAGCCTAATGCTGCGTATATGGACACATATTCATTGACAGAGATGCTCAGTCCGACAAAGGGAAAATTGAAAATTAGTTATGAACCACACCGCTTTACGGTAAAAAGAAAAGAGGAAATAGGTGGAGGGTTACGTGTGAAATCTACTGAGTTGTATGATCCGGTGTCAGGTAAGACAATCGTAAAAACTATACTTATGAAGATGCGCATTTTATAGGTACGGATTATCCTGATGAGAAAAGTCTGATAACTACCAGATATATATGTCCTCTTGATGATGGTGGTTGCAGAGTACGCCAACGTACGCTTTCTGTATTTTCCGGTTTTCCAAATGTTCGGGGAAATACAAATCCTGTATGGTATGGCAAGATTACTGAAGTTGCCTCCGATTGGAAAAAAAGTCTATCAATATGATTTTCGACCGGATGAATATGATAATGTTATTTTTGATGATTTATCCCCTGATTATTCATTGAATAATGAGTGTTTGCTTTCTGCAATGAATAGAATGTTATATCCGATTCCTTGGTTATTATCAGAAAACTTCTATAGGAAATCGGGAAATATTTATGAGAAAGTGCAATCGTTGACCAATATGTATGAGAAGTCTGAGATGAAAATGCCGGCAGCTATAGTAACCCCTTATCAATTCGGACTGAATGGCTACTCGAGCTGTCAGTTTATGGAAAAGCTGATAGCTTGCCCTAGTTATAATTATTGTGATGTATATGGATCTCCGGTAAAATCTTTTCCGTATTATATAGCTACAGGCTATCATCGCTTGAAGTCCACTTGTAAAACCACTTATCAATCGAGTGACAGTATTGTTGAGAAGTCTGTTTTTGCCTATGATACGGAGCGTCCGTACAATATAATAAGTAAATCATCTTTGTGTAGCGGAGGTGCAGAGCAGGTGGAGAGAACCTATTACAGTAATAACACTATACCGGGTAAAGAATCTCTGACAACATCCCAGCGAAGTGCCATTCAGCTATTGACTTCGCGAAATTATCTGACCACGCCTGTACAGCAGACTATGGAGAAAAAGGATAAACGGCTATACAGTGTATTGAGAGGATATAGCAGTAGCTTGTCTTCCGGGATGGTGGTGGAAGATCAGTATTACTGTAAAGGTACGGATAAGTACGAAAAACGAATCAGTTATAATAAATATGATATTTATGGTAACCCTGTATATATCAATAAGGATGGTGCTGAGAAGGTTGTATATTTGTGGGGGATACAAGGGGCAATACCTGCTGGCTGAAATCAAGGGGGCAACTTATGAAGAAGTTAAAAAAGCGCTAAAGATGGATCCAGCTTCCATGTCGTCGTGCATACTTCCTTCTATACCTCTGTATCTGGATATGATAGATAATTTGTATAAAGCTTTGCCTTCTGCCCTGATTACCTCCTATACTTACCATCCCTTGATTGGGATAAGTGGCATAATTTCTCCCAATAAAGCCAAAACGACTTTCGAATATAACAGCGAGAGTCAGTTGATTCGCATAAAGGATACGGAAGGAAAGACAATGGAGGAATATCAATATCATTTCCGGCCATAAATGCAGTATGATCATATAAAAATAGTATTATGAAACGATTATATATTTTGATTTCATTTCTTTGCCTGATAGGTGCAGCTACAGCGCAAAATAGTAACCAGAATTATGTGGTTACGCGTACTATGCTGAATGAAAGCAGTAGTTCTTACTTAGATGTAGTGAAATATTATGATGGTTTGGGACGTTTGTGCCAAACCGTGCATAATCAGGTGACTCCACAGAAAAATAATCTGCTGGATCTTTCGGAGTATGATGAATCGGGGCGGGACGTTAAAGACTGGCTGCCCGTATATTCATCCTCTGCTTATTTGTCTGCGTCTGCTTTTTCCTCGACTGCTTCCGGTAATTATGGCTCAACGGCCCGTCCTTTCAATCAGTCGGTGTACGAGGCTTCTCCGTCCGATCGGCTTGTGGCGCAATATGGCCCGGGATCGAAGTGGAGTGACAAACCGATGACCACTGATTATATGCTGAATGGCTCCTCTGAGGCATTAAGCTGTGTGCACTATTCGGTAAATGGTAGCACTTTAGTGAATGGGGGAAGTTATGCCACCGGTGAATTGTATGTTGTCCGTACACAGGATGAAGACGGCAACACGGCCTCTCAATTTACGGATAAGCAAGGACATACCGTATTGGTTAGTCAGTTGAATGGAACTGTACGTCATGATACCTATTATGTGTACGATGACTATGGTAATCTTTGTTATGTGCTGCCACCTGCAATGGATGGTAATATTTCTACGACCAGTCTAAATCTTTATGCCTACCAGTATAAATATGACAGGCGCAATCGTTGTGTTTGGAAGAAGTTGCCCGGTGCGGATGCTGTGTCATACGTTTATGATTTGAATGATCGTCTTGTTTTTTCCCAGGACGGAAATCAGAAAAGTCGGGGAAAATGGATGTTCTATTTGTATGATGACTTAAGCCGCCTGGTTGTGCAAGGGGAATGTGCTAATACGAATACTTCTACAGCGTCCGCTCGTTCTGTTGCCTGTACTCGCGTCAATACGGCTACGGGTTTAGGAAACAGCGGATATTCATCCGATTTTGCTTTAACTGCTCCGGTTGTGTATTTGGTGAACTATTATGATAACTATGATTTCCGTACATTGCCGGGTTTTAATAACAGCTTTTTTCTGCTGAAACAGTGAGTGCTAAAGGTTACTTGTCGGGGAGTGTCATTACTGTTTTAGGAAGTGATACGAAGTTATATTCAGCCAACTATTATGATAAGAAAGGGCGGGTAACAAAGACTTTTTCAAGCAATCTGTTGAGTGGCTATGAAACAACAACTACGATATATACTTTTACCGGTAAACCTGCAAGCGTGAAGCATGTACACATGGCGGCCGGAAAGACTACGCAGATGGAGATAAATACCTATACTTATGACCATGCGGAACGACTGACGAAGGTTGAACATTCGTTGAATGGAGTGAAGGTTACGCTTGCTGCCAATACTTATGATGAACTGGGGCGATTGTCGGGCAAGTCATTGCATGGTTCGGCAAGTAATAAGTTGGCGTATGCATATAATATACGTAACTGGATAGAATCGATATCATCAGGTGGATTATTCAATATATCATTGTATTATGGCTATAATGGAAATGTATCCCGTATGGTGTGCCGATGTCCGGGGATAACAAAACTTATGGATATAACTTCGCTTATGATAATTTGTCACGCCTCACCTCGGCACAAAGTCTGATTGGTGGCATAATAACTCTGGGCTACGCGACCAACTATAGTTATGACAAGAATGGGAATTTATTGCATTTGCGGCGTGGCGGACAAACCGGATTATCCGGCACTGGAATCATTGATAATTTGTCTTTTTACATTAAATGGTAACCAGCTTAAAGCCGTCAATGATGACGCTACGGCTACGGCTTCTAACGGCTTCGAATTCAAGGATGGTGCCAAGCTTGCTACAGAATATATGTATGATGCCAATGGCAGCTTAATAAAAAGATTTGAATAAGGGAATCGAAATTCAATATAATTTATTAAATTTGCCAAGTCAGGTCAAGTTCTCGGATGGAAGTACCATCACTTATACTTATGGTGCGGATGGAGTAAAGCTTCGCACGGTGCATAAAATAGGAGGTGTTACTACCACTACCGATTACTGCGACAATGTGATCTATGAAAATGGTACGGCTAAACAATTGCTGACCGAAGAAGGATATGTCTCTCTGTCTGATAAGAAATATCACTATTATCTGAAAGATCATCAGGGAAATAATCGGGTGGTAACTGATCAGGCCGGTGGGATGGAGGAAGCCAACTACTATTATCCTTTCGGAGGTGTCTTCTTAAGTAACGGGAATGATGTTCAGGCTTATAAGTACAACGGCAAGGAGCTTGATACAAAGAAGGGACTGAACTGGTATGATTATGGAGCGAGAGAGTATGATGCGGTGCTGGGAAGATTTACGACGATGGACCCTGCTTCAGAGAGTTATTATTCTACCAGCCCTTATGCGTATTGTGGCAATAATCCTGTTAATCGTATAGATCCGACCGGTGCAGACTGGTATGAGGATAAAGACGGTAACTTGTATTGGCAAGAAGGCCATGGAGAGTTAGAAGGTTATACTCGACTCGGTACAAGTGTTTCAATTCAATTAGGTAAGAATTCTTACTTAAATGCTTATCAGAATGCCGGGATAATAGCGAATCAGGCTGTGAGTGCCTTTGATTTAATTGCTATGAGCCCTAAGTTGCAGAATCAGTTTTTGGGTGACAATAGCCCGTTATCTGAAACTTCTAAATCTGAGCTGTTTAATGGACTTATTGGTCGGGAGATGGATGCTATCGCAAGGCCGATAGGAGAATTTTTAGTTTGGAACGGTGCAGGAGAGTTAGCAGGGCCTTTAATAGGTAAAACAGTAAGCTGGGCATGGGGACAGTTTGCAGGCTTATTTGCTGGTAAAGGCTATGAAAGCTTTAGTGCCTTCAAAAAGGCTTATGGGGCAGCTGGTCAGGGAATGGCTTGGCATCATATCGTAGAACAGAATGCGGACAATATCGCGAAATTCGGAGCGGAAAAGATTCACAATACGAAGAATCTGATAAAGTTGCCGCACGGAAAAGGGAGTATTCATGCAAATATTTCGGGATATTATTCATCAAAACAGAAATTTACTAATGGTTTAACTGTAAGGGAATGGCTTAAAATGCAAAGTTATGCTGAACAATATAAATTCGGAATAAGTAAACTAAAAGAATTTGGATGGAAACCATGAAAATAGAAAATGTAGATGAGGCTTTATGCTTATTTGAAGAGGCTGCCATAAAACAGGAAGAAGCAGTAAGATCTGGTAAAAGTAAAATTGCCAATCGTAATTACGATAAGATAAAGTCTATTGTGATTTTTCTTAAAAACAATAAGAGTTTGGGGAGATTGGCAGTTTATTATGTGCATCCTAATTTGTCGGTGCGTGCTTGGGCTGCTTCCTACTTACTACCTTTATCTGACAAGGAACGCATAAGAGTTTTAAAAAGAAATTGTGAACATGAAGACTTTTGGTTCTCTGGATGCTGAAATGACCATCAAAGAATGGAAAAATGGTAATTTGCGTAATTTCTATACATTATAGTTGTTTATTTGTTCAGCCGGATATTAATATCCGGCTGTTTCAATAATGACCTTAGGCCATACGATCAAAACTCACTCTTTAGAACTATAATAAGTTTGTCTGCAAAAGCAACCCTTGATTCTTTAAAAAAAGAGTAGGTAAGTTTTGTTGTAGTAGAGAGGATATATTAATTCATTTGAGTGGCATGAAAGCAATAACGGAAATGATAAATCAAATTTTAATGGAATGGGACCCTATTGGAGTGGGACCTGAATTAGCAATAGATGAATATCAAGGGTATATTCCAATAATTCTTCGATCTTGCTTTGATAAGAAAAAACTTCTAGATTGTTTGCAGAATATTGTAATACATGAAATGGGATTGGAATATGATTTAAATAATGAAAAACACAATAATGATATTCAATTAATTTGCGATAAAATAATTCAAGTGTACTCCGTTCAGTCGGATATACCATCCGTTTGATTCTGAACATAAGGATTTTTAATCCGTTATCTGATTTTCCCTGTCTCTGAAAGCGAAATGATTTTAGAGGCAGGGCTTATTTATTGTCCTTTGTTGGAAAATCTCAACTAAATAGTTTATTTGTCCTTACTCGTTTATATGTTTACATTTGTATTCGTTATCCAATAATTTACATAAAAAGATTCCAACAGAGTGCTATTCCCAAGAAAAATAGTATTTTTGGAAGAATTATTGAAAAGGATACCTTTGTATATAACTTTAAAAAAGAACCGACTATTATGATGGAAAAAAACACTGGTTATTTTGAAACCATGTACCCACGTCCTGTTATCTCTAGTTCTTCTTTCAAATCAATAATGAAACATAATTCACAAGGGAATATGATATATAGAATAAAAAAGATGGCTGTATGAAAAATATAAAATGGTCTCCTATATTAGTCCTATTTCCGTTTATAATAACGTTACATACTTTATGGAGAATATATATTTGTGCATGGACTGCATTTAGCTTTTATGTTATAATAGGATTTATTGCGATAATGCTTATTGTACTTTTTTATTAGATCGCTTTTTGGTAATGTGTGTAACGGCAAAGATCGTTTGGCTGACTGAAACTCTGGTTATATTATTTGTATTGCTTATATTCTTTAGTAATTGTACATAATGATAGATTCTAAAGTATTACTATTTAGGAACCCCTAATTAGCTAATCATCTGATGGTGTTTGGATTAAAACTCAAGTTCACCAAGTAATATAGACACTAAATTATATTACGAGAATAAGAAAGAAAATAGTAAAATTAAAAAAGTTGAAATGGAACAATTAAACAAGGAATATAAAATTTATGAATAAAAATGAGAGGCAAAAGATGTTTTATTTGGTGATAGTAGATACAAGACAGACTAAAAAAATAGCTTGTATGAGAAATGTATTATTAATATTATTACTTATTTCTTTGCCGGGTTGTCAACCCGGCAAAGAATCCCCTGCTCGTTCTACTGCTTTACGGGAAGTTAAGCGTATGATTGATCAAGATTCTTTTCCTGCGAAGTATATCATTATGTATGAGGAACCATCGAATGACATCGGTTCTATCTATATGATAACACCGGCTAACTCTCCATTGGTGGAAGGGAGTTTGGAAAGACCGGAAAAAGTGATAAAGTACAGGGATAGGTATATTTGCTTAATGAATCCTATGGAATCAACTGATATGCCCAAAAATAAATTGATTGAGATAACGGATTATCCGAATGATACAACAACAGGTCCTGTATATGATGAAATATGGTATATAGGGGTGTCTAAAAATGGGAAGAAACATTCCTTAGTTGCTGCAACATATAAGTCTTACCTCACTTATCGTTATTATTCTTTTCCTCAACTCTTGGAATATACATTCGAAGATTATGATTCGACCCATTTACCACGCTTTATATTGTCTTCATATTCTTTTAGTTGTGGATACTTCATATGTTCCCAAAGGAACATTTATTAATCATATCCAACGCATTGATGGAGAAATATATTATTCCGATGTTTTAGATGAGTATTTTAAAGAAAACAAAGATAGTATACATAAGGACTTTTTTGCAGTATTAAATGGAAAAGATACACTTAAACTAAATATTGTAGATACGATAACACAACATCTTTATTTTGAGAGTGCGAATAATGTTGCTTTCTTTAGATCGCTGACAAAGAATCCTTGGGATAAATTATACGATTTGTTTCGTGACTCGACTTTTTACTTTTGTAATGAAAAGGAACATATACAAGGTGTTCCATTCCGTATAGTGACTTTTTTGGCCTTTTTAGTATAAGAGTTAGTATAAGTAGATGGCTCTTATATTGTAGATTGGCTTTATAGAAGAGGGATAAAGCAGAGTCTGAAAGATTTAGACGGTAGCTATAATGAATGGGATGCAAATTGATTTCATTTATAGGATTCAATGATGGTTTTGTTGGTATGATATCCCCTGTCTCTTACTCCGAAATATGGGTAGAGGCAGGGAATATTTATTCCTCCCTGTTCTACAATACGGACGGCTTGAACGGCATGAGATGTTACAACGGCAATATCCTTGGACTGAAACGCTACGGACGGACGGGCGCTTCGACCTACGGCCCGATTGACAATCTGACACTGACGCTGAACGGTAATTGGTCGAAAGCAGTGAATGATGCAGTTACAACTGCGGCCTACAATAATAGTTTCGAATTCAAGGATGGTGCCAAGCTTGCTACAGAATATATGTATGATGCCAATGGCAGCTTAATAAAAGATTTGAATAAGGGAATCGAAATTCAATATAATTTATTAAATTTGCCAAGCCAGGTCAAGTTCTCGGATGGAAGTACCATCACTTATACTTATGGTGCGGATGGAGTAAAGCTTCGCACGGTGCATAAAATAGGAGGTGTTACTACCACTACCGATTACTGCGACAATGTGATCTATGAAAATGGTACGGCTAAACAATTGCTGACCGAAGAAGGATATGTCTCTCTGTCTGATAAGAAATATCACTATTACCTGAAAGATCATCGGTAACTGATCAGGCCGGTGGGATGGAGGAAGCCAACTACTATTATCCTTTCGGAGGTGTCTTCTTAAGTAACGGGAATGATGTTCAGGCTTATAAGTATAACGGGAAGGAACTGGATACAAAGAAGGGACTGAACTGGTATGATTATGGGGCGAGAGAGTATGATGCGGTGCTGGGAAGATGGCATGTGATGGATCCTTCTAGTGAAAAATATTATGGAGTGAGCCCTTACACGTATTGTAAGAATAATCCAATTCTCAGGATCGATATTGATGGGAAAGATGATTATGTAGTGAATAAGAATGGTTATGTGCTTTTTTGGAAAAATACAAAATATGAAGATAAGGGAGATCGAGTTTATTATTTTGATGGAGAACATAAACCGAAGCAGGTAAGCGGAAAACCGATAACTATAATGGATAATGAATTAATGCCTGGTATGGTTGAAAGTCAAGGTAAAGAAGGACAAACTACGACTTATGGACAAACCAATAACATTCATGATGCTGCAAATCTCTTTAAGTTTGCAGCGGATAATAGTATTGTTGAATGGAAATTGGACGTATATGAGAATGAAAATGATGGGCCAACAGCTATTATTATTACAGACCATAAAGAAGGCTCTGTGGAAAGTGGAAATAATGCAAAAAGAAGGACGGCTGTGAATGGTCGCAAAAAAATAGATATTCATTCTCATCCTGGCGATGAAAGCCAGGGAGCTTCTGCTTCTGATATGAAATATATTAATAGCAGAAATAATGCAGTTTATTTAAAGAGGAACCGAACGTTACATGATTATAATTCTAAGAAAAGCAATATAACAACTATTCATATAAATACGATCGAAGATTTGCAGAAGTATATACAAGATAGACTTAAAAAATAGCTTGTATGCGAAAGGTATTATTAATATTATTACTTATTTCTTTGCCGGGTTGTCAACCCGGCAAAGAATCTCCTGCTCGTTCTACTGCTTTACGGGAAGTTAAGCGGTTGATTGATCAAGATTCTTTTCCTGCGAAGTATATCATCATGTATGAGGAACCATCGAACGACATCGGTTCTATCTATAAGATAACACCGGCTAACTCTCCATTGGTGGAAGGGAGTTTGGAAAGACCGGAAAAAGTGATAAAGTACAAGGATAGGTATATCTGCTTAATGAATCCTATGGAGTCAATTGATATGCCTAAAGAAAAATTGATTGAGATAACGGATTATCCGAATGATACAACAACCGGTCCTGTGTATGATGAAATATGGTATATAGGGGTGTCTAAAAATGGGAAGAAACACACCTTGGTTTCTACAACATATAGATCTTACCTCACTTATTATTATTATTCTTTTCCTCAACTCTTGGAATATGCATTCAAAGATTATGATTCGACCCATTTACCACGCTTTATATTGTCTTCATATTCTTTAGTTGTGGATAGTTCATACATACCCAAAGGGGCATTGTATAATCATATCCAACGCATTGATGGAAAAATATATTATTCCAATGTTTTAGATGAGTATTTTAAAGAAAACAAAGATAGTATACGTAAGGACTTTTTTGCAGTATTGAATGGAAAAGATACACTTAAGCTAAATGTTGTAGATACGATAACACAGCATCTTTTCTTTGAGAGTGCGAATAATGCTGCTTTCTTTAGATCGCTAACAAAAGAACCTTGGGATAAATTATACGATTTTGCTTCGTGACTCGACTTTTTATTTTTGTGCTGAAAAAGGCACGTATGTCAGGTATTCTGTTCCGTATAGCGATTTTCATTGGTATTTTAGTATACACGATAATTGTTCTTATAAATATGTAGATGAGTTTTATAGAAGAGGGATAAAGCAGAGCTTGAAGGATTTATACGGTAGTTATGAAGAATGGGATGCAAATTGATTTCATTTATAGGATTCAATGTTGGTTTTGTTGGTATGATATCCCAATATTTATTCTCCTCCCTGTCCTACAATACGGACGGCTTGAACGGCATGAGATGTTACAACGGCAATATCCTTGGACTGAAACGCTACGGGTGCCAAACTTGCTATTGAATATACGTATGATGCCAATGGTAGCTTAATAAAAGATTTGAATAAGGGAATCGAAATTCAATATAATTTGTTAAATTTGCCAGTTAGGTCAGTTTCTCAGATGGAAGTACCATCACTTATACTTATGGTGCGGATGGAGTAAAGCTTCGCGCGGTGCATAAAATAGGGGTATGACTAATGCAAAAGATATATTTATTATTGAGTATTTTGTTTTTTATTCAGGTAGATTGTTTGGCTCAGTCTTTTCTTCCTGATGAGAGTAATATAATGAGTTATGAAGAAATTCTAAATTTGTATCCTAAGTCATTGACATCTCATCTTCCAGCAAAAATAGATGGAATGAATCTTGAATTTTTACATTTATCTTCTCCTTTGGCAGGGCGGTTTCTAAGTTATATTCATTTGGTGTCACCTTATGATACTAAAAGTGAAAAATTGAAGAATGAGGTCGCTTTAAAAGCAAAGGCTATATATTATTTACGGGACTCTTGTTTAACAATACCTTATGATTACGAGGATATGAAAGTAAATGAATCGGATTCCGTTCGTAATCCCCGGAATACTAGTATGTTGCCAATTCCTAATTTCCGCTCTTGGGATGATGCATTTGCTTTGCCATTTTATCAAGAAGCGGTTGTTTATCTCCTTGATGCAGAAAAAGGTTGTTTCCTACCTGCTGATTGTCTTACTATATCTGGAGTAGGATTACCCAAAGGATGGGAACATGGCTATACTAGGGGATTAGCTTTTTATAAAAACTCTGTTGTTTATTGGCTTGAAGTTTGGTAAATATGTTGAGTAATACGTACTGTGCCTTACTCGTTTATATGTTTACATTTGTATTTGTCATCCAATAATTTACATAAAAAAGACTCCAACCGAGTGCTATTCTCAAGAAAAATAGTATTTTTGGAAGAATTACTGAAAAGGATACCTTTATATATAACTTTAAAAAGACCCGACTATTATGATGGAAAAAACACTGGTTATTTTGAAACCATGTACCCTCCAAAGAGGCTTGGTAGGTGAGATTACGAACAGATTCGAACGTAAAGGCTTGCGTCTGGCCGGAATGAAAATGGTTCAGTTGACGGATGAAGTGCTCAGTGAGCATTACGCCCATTTAAGTGCAAAACCCTTCTTTCAGCGCGTGAAGGATTCGATGATGGCCTGTCCGGTTATCGTGTGTTGCTTTGAGGGGTAGATGCCATTGAAGCGGTGAGGGTTTTGACCGGCCCTACCAATGGCAGGACGGCAGCTCCCGGAACCATCCGCGGAGATTACAGTATGAGCTTCCAGGAAAATATCGTTCATGCATCCGACTCACCCGAAGCGGCTGAAGCGGAATTGAAAAAGATTTTTTAAACCAGAAGAAATATTTGACTATAAACAGGCTACATTCGACTTCCTGTATGCTAATGACGAGTATTAGCGAGGAAAAAAGAAAAATAAGTTTGCGATAAACTACGCTGATGTAGTAAGGAAAATGTCGACTACAGCTTTCAAATTCAATTAAAGTCGTATCTTTGTGCCCGGAAAATTAATCTTCATTCAGTGAACCTGGTTATTGATATAGGAAATACGGTGGCAAAAGTAGCTGTCTTTGATGGTGTTTCACTATTGGAAGTGGCGTATGACTCTAATCGGAATTTGGAGCATTTGTCGGACATCTATAGTAAATATCACTTTGAAAAAGCAATTGTTGCCACGGTCATCGACTTGAGCGAGCAAGTGCTGGCACAATTGGCATTACTTCCCATACCTGTGCTTTGGCTGAATGAAACGACTCCACTCCCGGTAGTGAATCTATATGAAACACCCCGGACGCTGGGGTATGATCGTATGGCTGCCGTAGTGGCTGCCAATGAACAATTTCCCGGAAAAGACATACTGGTGGAAAGGTATGGAATATGAGATTTCTGGTTACATAGTGGCTATGAAACATAAATATCCTGAACTTTTGGTTTTTTTAACGGGCGGGGATGATTTTTCTTTTGATACAAACTTAAAAAGTATCATCTTTGCAGACAGATTTTTAGTGTTGAAAGGATTAAATCGAATTTTAAACTATAATAATGACAAGATATAGACAAGCACTTCTGGCGCTTTTGCTTACTTTACTATCCGGAGCGACGGTGGCTCAAAACAATACAAATTCTCCCTATACACGATACGGATACGGACAACTGGCAGACCATGGGTCAGGTAACAGTAAGGCAATGGGTGGCATTGCTTATGGTTTACGTGACAAATATCAGACCAATTTCGCGAATCCGGCATCTTATACGGCAGTTGACTCGTTAACTTTCATGTTCGACGGAGGTATTTCTATGCAAAACACCAACTTCAGCGATGGAGTAGTGAAGATGAATGCCAAGAACTCAAGTTTTGACTACATTACGATGCAGTTCCGTCTGTCAAAAAAAGGAGCCATGAGTATAGGATTGTTACCTTATTCCAATGTGGGATATAAAATGGGTAACTATCAGGAAAACACTGAAACTCCGACTTCCTCAGCCAGTACAACTTATTCCGGTGAAGGAGGCTTACATCAGCTTTATATAGGCGCAGGTTTTAAAATTATTAAAAATCTTTCCGTTGGTGCGAATATTTCGTATCTTTGGGGAGACATAACACATACGCGGCAACAGTCATTTACATCTAACTCAAATATCATGCCGTTGACAACGCTTACCGGGATGGAAATTACGAGTTATAAACTTGACTTTGGAGCGCAGTACACACAGCAATTCGGTAAGAAACATGCAGCTACTTTGGGAGTCGTTTTCTCACCGGGACATAATTTGGGAAATGATGCGTATGTACAAACCCAGCTGGGCAATCAGAACACTGGATATACTACAACGCAGAAGGACACTATACTGACAATGGGTATTCCTATGACGCTGGGCGCAGGTGTGACGTATGTGTACGATGATCGTCTGACAGTGGGTGCGGATGTGATGTTCCAGAAATGGAATAGTGTGACATTTATGAATGACCCGGATGCGTTCTGTAATAAAGTGAAAGTTGCTTTAGGTGCGGAATATATTCCTAACATGATGGGTAGAAGTTATCTTTCACACATCAAATATCGTTTGGGAGCTTATTATTCTAAACCTTATTATAAGATAGATGGCGTACGTGCTGCAAATGAATACGGAGTAACTGCCGGTTTCGGTTTGCCTCTTCCACGTAGCCGTTCCGTATTGAGTGTTTCAGCACAATATGTGAGAACGCAAGGCACGGAAAGCAAATTCTTGAACGAGAATACATTGCGTCTTTGCATTGGCGTGACATTCAATGAACGTTGGTTCTGGAAGCGTAAAGTTGAATAGTGAAGAATAGACAATATAACAACTAAAATTTAAATACAATGAAGATTAAAACGCTTGTAGCTGTCTTGCTCCTTTCGGGTGGAGTAACCAGTGTCCTGGCACAGGAAGATTGTAACAAGAACAGTAGTATTTCTCATGAAGCGGTAAGAGCTAATAACTTTAAAGATGCTTACTTGCCGTGGAAAGAAGTTCTGAAGGATTGCCCTACGTTGCGGTATTATACATACACGGATGGTATTAAAATATTAACATCTTTCTTGAATGATATAAAGGACCGTAATTCTGCTGATTACAAGAAGTATTTTGATGAACTGATGGAGGTTTTTGATTTGAGAATTAAATATACTCCGGATTTTATGCATCTGAAAGGTACTCCTTCTGTGGGCGACGTTTTGGGTAATAAAGCTATTAACTACATTGCTTATGCTCCTAATATAGATGTAAATCAAGCTTATACTTGGTTGAAAGAATCTCTGAAACTGAAAAGGGTGGCTCTAAAGGTCCTATCCTCCACTATTGTCTGGATATGTCTTTGAACAAATTGAAAGCTGATCCTAATCATAAGGAACAATTTATTCAGGATTATCTGACTGATTCCGAATACGCCGATGCTGCTATCGCCGCAGAAGATGACGCGAAAAAGAAAGCTGCTTTGCAACAAGTGAAAGATAACCTCGTAGCAATGTTCATCAATAGTGGTACCGCTGATTGTGAATCTTTGCATGGTATTTATGGTCCTAAAATTGAAGCGAACCAATCAGACTCTACTTACCTGAAGAAAGCTATCTCTATCTTGAAGATGATGAAGTGTACGGAAAGCGAAGCATACTTCCAGGCTTCTTATTATATGTATAAGATTGACCCGACTGCTGATGCAGCTACCGGATGCGGATATATGGCATATAAGAAGGGTGATTATGATACAGCAATCAAATATTGATGAAGCGCTGACTTTGGAGAGTGATAATGAAAAGAAAGCTCAGATTGCTTATGCTGTTGCTGCCACATTATTCAATGTGAAGAAACTTTCACAGGCCAGAGGTTATCTGCAAAAAGCTATCAGTTTCAAAGAAAACTATGGTGATGCTTATATCTTGCTTGCACAACTTTATGCTTCCAGCCCGAACTGGAATGATGAGGCGGCTTTGAATAAGTGTACATATTTTGTTGTTATTGATAAACTGCAACGCGCTAAAGCTGTGGATCCCACTGTAGCGGATAAAGCAAACGAATTGATTTCAACGTATGCACGTTATACACCGAAAGCTGAAGACCTCTTTATGTTGGGTATCAAAGCCGGTGACCGCGTTACGGTAGGCGGTTGGATCGGTGAAAGCACAACGGTTCGATAAGAAATATAAATATGTTACCACAACGAAGTAACGTTCTATTTTGTAGAAGTTTGAGCATAACCATTGCCTTTGGGGCAGTGGTTATGCTTCTTTATTTTCCGCCTGTTCCGGACGGCATAAGGATATGGGAGCTGCCATAACCGAGCGTGATTCATTGCCTGTGATGGATACGAAAGGAGTGATGACTTTAATCTCTGATTCCGGCGTCACCCGCTATCGAATCAATACGGAGGAGTGGCTGGTCTTTGACCGGAAGAATCCGCCTTACTGGGCTTTTGAAAAAGGAGTCTATCTGGAAAAGTTTGATTCTGTATTCAATGTAGATGCAAGTATAAAGTCGGATACGGCATATTATTATGAAAAGCAAAAGTTGTGGAAGCTGATGAGTAATGTGCATATTCAAAATCTTAAAGGTGAGAAGTTTGATACAGACCTGTTGTATTGGGATCAGAATAAACATACGATCTATTCTGACCGGTTTATCCGTATTGAACAACCGGACAGGATCATTACTGGTCGTGGTTTCGACTCTAACGAACAAATGACCGTTTATACAATAAGAAAACCGGAGGGCATCTTTTATGTAGATGATGATGCCACAGCTCCTGCAGACAGCGTGCAAACAGACAGTATGCCGAAAGATAGTATCAAACCGTAAATTATGGATACCTATATTTATTTATTGATAACTATGGCTTTCTCCGCTTTCTTTTCGGGGATGGAGATTGCTTTTGTTTCCGTGGACAAACTCCGTTTTGAGATGGAACGTAAGGAGGGATTGACGTCTCGCATTCTTTCTTATTTCTTCCGTAATTCCAATAACTTCATATCTACCATGCTGGTAGGTAATAATATTGCGCTGGTTATTTATGGTATCCTCATGGCGCAAGTTATCAAAGTCCATCTCCTGGGCGATTTGATCTCCAATGATTTTGTGGAAGTGTTGTTGCAGACAGTCATTTCTACGCTTATTATCCTGGTAACAGGTGAATTCCTTCCTAAAACCTTATTCAAGATTAACCCCAATCTTGTATTAAAAGTATGCGCTTTTCCGCTACTGATTTGTTATATCGTTTTGTACCCGGTGTCTCAGCTGGCTTCCGGATTATCTTACCTTTTCTTGCGTCTGTTTGGGATGAAGATCAATAAAGAAGCTTCGGACAAGGCTTTTGGAAAAGTAGATCTGGATTATTTTGTCCAGTCCAGTATCGATAATGCCGAAGATGAAGAAGAACTGGATGCCGAGGTGAAGATATTTCAGAATGCGCTCGACTTCTCCAGTATTAAAATACGCGATTGCATCGTACCTCGCACGGAAATTGTAGCCGTTGACCTGACTGCCACTCTGGAAGATTTGAAAAGTCTTTTTGTTGAGTCCGGTATCTCCAAGATTATAGTGTATGACGGCAATATAGATAATGTGGTAGGGTATATCCATTCGTCCGAAATGTTCCGCAATCCTGCCGATTGGCGGAATAATGTAAAAGAAGTGCCCATTGTGCCCGAAACCATGGCAGCGCATAAACTGATGAAACTCTTCATGCAGCAGAAGAAAACGGTTGCCGTAGTGGTGGATGAGTTTGGCGGTACGTCCGGCATTGTTTCATTGGAGGATCTGGTAGAAGAAATATTCGGTGATATCGAGGATGAACATGATAACACTTCGTATGTGTGCAAGCAGATTGGTGAACACGAATATGTGCTTTCGGGTCGCTTGGAAATAGAAAAGGTTAATGAGACGTTTGATCTGGATCTGCCGGAAGAAGATGATTATATGACAGTGGGTGGATTGATCCTGAACCGTTATCAGAGTTTCCCGAAATTGCATGAAGTAGTGACGATTGATAAATTTCAGTTCAAAATTATTAAGGTTACAGCCACTAAAATAGAGCTGGTACGTCTTAAAGTGGTTGAATAATAGCAGAATGGCGTAATTTTTTAAAGAATAAATAGATGCGTATTAGCATTTTTTGTATCTTCGTGCGCTAGAATGAGGTTTGGAGAAAATATAATAAACAAATAAATCATATTAACTAAAATGGCAACATTACAAAACATTCGGTCTAAAGGGCCCTTATTGGTGATTGTTATTGGTCTGGCGCTGTTCGCTTTCATTGCGGGAGACGCATGGAAGGTATTGCAGCCACACCAGTCACATGATGTAGGAGAGGTTAACGGAGAGTCACTTTCCGCTCAGGATTATCAGAGCTTGGTAGAAGAATATACTGAAGTTGTGAAATTTTCCAGAGGAACAAGTGCACTCACAGATGAAGAAAACAATCAGATTAAAGATGAAGTTTGGAGAAATTACGTTAACAATAAGTTGATTGAAAACGAAGCAAAAAAACTTGGTTTGTCAGTTTCTAAAGCGGAACTCCAGGCTATTATTGATGCCGGTGTACATCCGATGTTGCAGCAGACTCCGTTCCGTAACCCGCAGACCGGTGCTTTCGACAAAGATATGTTGAAGAAGTTCTTGGTGGATTACTCTAAGATGAACAAGGCTCAGATGCCGGCACAGTATGCAGAATATTATCAGTCTATGTACAAGTTCTGGTCTTTCCTTGAGAAACAATTGGTTCAGACTCGTCTGGCTGAGAAATATCAGGCTCTGGTTTCAAAGTCTCTTTTCTCTAATCCGGTAGAAGCTCAGGATGCTTTCAATGCAAGAGCGGATCAGTCTGATATGTTGCTGGCTGCCATTCCTTATTCTTCAATCGTAGACTCTACAGTGACCATCACAGATGCAGATCTGAAAGCAGCTTATAACAAGAAGAAAAGAGCAATTCAGACAATATGTGGAAACCCGTAACATCAAGTTTATTGATGTACAAGTAACTGCAAGCCCTGAAGACAGAGATGCTATCCAACAGGAAGTAATGGAATATACTGAACAACTTGCAGGTACTCCGGGTGATTATTCTACACTCGTTCGTGCTGCCGGTTCTGAAGTTCCTTACATTGATTTGTATTATACTTCTAAGGCATTGCCTACCGATGTAGCTGCTCGTCTGGACTCTGTTTCAGTAGGTGGTGTATATGGTCCTTACTACAATGCGACTGACAATACGATCAACTCGTTCAAGAAATTGGCTACTGCTTCAATGGCAGACTCTATTCAGTACCGTCAGATACAGGTGGTTGCTGAAGATGCTGCGAAGACAAAAACTTTGGCTGACAGTATCTATACTGCCATCAAAGGTGGTGCAGACTTTGCTGAAATCGCTAAGAAGTATGGTCAGACCGGTGAGGCTACCTGGATTTCTTCTGCTAACTACGAAGGTGCACAGCTGGATGGTGACAACCTGAAGTATGTGAATACAATCACTACTTTGGCAAGAACGAAATGACCAACCTGAACCTGGCACAGGCAAATATCATTGTACAGGTGATGGATAAGAAGGCTGTTAAAGATAAATATAAAGTAGCCGTTATTAAACGTCCGGTAGAGTTCAGCAAGGAAACTTATAGCAAGGCATACAATGAATTCAGCCAGTTTATCGCTTCTAACCCGACACTGGAGAAGATGGTAGCTAATGCTGAAGATGCTGGTTATAAGCTTTTGGATAGAAACGATTTGTATAGTTCTGAACATGGTATCGGTGGTATCAGAGGTACTAAAGGAAGCTTTGAGATGGGCATTCTCTGCAAAGACTGGTGAAGTATCCGGTTTGTATGAGTGTGGCGAAAGTGACCGTATGTTGGTAGTGGGTGTTTCTGCTATTGTTCCGGCTGAAGGTTACCGTCCGTTGGCTTTGGTGAAAGACCAACTGAGACTTGAATTGCTGCGTGACAAGAAGGCTGAGAAGATTATGGCTGACATGAAGGCTGCCGGCGCTACTTCATTCGATCAATTTAAAGCATATGCCTAAGCAGTAAGCGATTCAGTGAAACACGTAACTTTTGCAGCTCCCGCTTATGTTCCGGTACTACGTGCCAGCGAACCGCTGGTAGGCGCTTATGCATCGATTGCCGAACTGAACCAACTGAGTGCTCCGATCAAGGGTAATGGTGGTGTATTTGTTCTTCAACCTTATGCAAAGGATAAAACTGAATGAAACTTATAACCAGGAAACGGAAGAAGCTACGTTGCAGAATATGCATGCCCGTATAGCAAGCCAGTTCCTCAACGACTTGTATCTTGAAAGCTGATGTGAAAGATAGCCGTTATCTGTATTTCTAATAAATAAAAGTAGAATAATTTTATATACTGGGAAGCCGTTCGATAAATGTCGAACGGCTTTTTTTTATCCCTGTGTCAACTTTATTCGCCTACCTTTGCAAAGGATAATTTATCAGTAAATAAACTATCTTTTAAAATATACAGTTAGAATGAAACAACCTCTTTTAGGCCTTACATTAACCGAATTCAGACGGTCGTAAAGAATCTGGGGCTGCCAGGATTTGCGGCCAAGCAGATTGCTTCATGGCTGTATGACAAGAAAGTGAACTCCATAGACGATATGACAAACTTGTCGTTAAGACATCGGGCTCTGTTGAAAGAGATATACGAAGTAGGATGTGAAGTACCGGTGGATGCCATGCGGTCGGTAGACGGTACCGTGAAGTATCTTTACCGTGCCGGAGAGGGACATTATGTTGAAGCCGTTTACATTCCGGATGAAGATAGGGCTACGTTGTGTGTATCTTCCCAGGTGGGATGTAAGATGAACTGTAAGTTCTGTATGACAGGTAAGCAGGGTTTCACCGCCAATCTGACCGCTAATCAGATTATTAATCAGATAAATTCTTTGCCCGAACGGGATAAACTGACCAATGTGGTGATGATGGGTATGGGAGAACCGTTGGATAACCTTGATGAGGTTTGAAAGCTCGCTGGAAATAATGACATCATCCTATGGATACGGTTGGAGTCCCAAGCGGATTACTCTCTTCTGTCGGGCTTTGCGTAAGGGGTTGCAGCGTTTCATTGAAGAATCAGACTGTCATTTGGCAGTCAGCCTGCACTCGCCCGTGCCTTTGCAACGTCGCGAACTGATGCCTGCTGAAAATCTTTTCTATCACTGAAATGGTAGACTTGTTAAAAAACTATGATTTTAGTAAACAGCGTACTATCTTTTGAATATATTGTTTTTAAAGGTGTGAATGATTCTTTGTTGTATGCTAAGGAATTGTTGAAACTCTTGCGTGGACTGGACTGCCGTATCAACCTCATCCGCTTTCATGCCATTCCCGGTGTAGATCCTGGAGGGAGCGGATATGGAAACAATGACTAAACTCCGTGATTACCTGACTTCCCACGGTTTGTTTACTACGATACGTGCTTCCCGCGGTGAAGATATATTTGCCGCTTGCGGCATGCTTTCCACTGCCAAACAGGAAGAGAATAAAGAAGAATTAATATAAATTATTAACTTGCTATGTGGGAACGTCCTGCCGGTAGGGCGCTTTATGATGTACTTGATACGGATGTACCGGGGCTTCCCCAGTCCGAACGTTCATTCCGTATTATGTATACTTCTCCGGCAAACTATGATGCTACGTTAAAGTTGATTCGTAACATTATTATCGCTGATGTACAGGATATTTATACCCAGCCTAAGTTTAAATATGCGAAGGATGTGTATGCTGCTCCGCAAACTATCCTGACTATACAGGCTCCTGATGAAGCTTCTTTCGAGCAGTTTGTGACGGAGAACAAACAGACTATCATTGATTTCTTTACCCGTGCGGAGATGAACCGACAGATTACACAACTGGAAAAGAAGCATAATGATTATGTGACGACAAAGGTAAAGAGTATGTTTGATTGTGATGTCTGGGTACCTGCTGAACTTTCTTCTACCAAGCAAGGAGAGAACTTCTTCTGGGCTGGTACGAATGCAGCTACCGGCGACCAGAACTTTGTTATTTACTCTTTCCCGTACAGAGATAAAAATACATTTACCAAGGAATATTTTGTGCAGATGCGTGACTCTGTCATGAAGGCTAACATTCCGGGAGCGAGAGAAGGCATGTATATGGCAACTGACTCCTTAATGACCGATGTTCGTCCTCTTAATATACAAGGAGAGTATGCGCTGGAAGCTCGTGGCCTGTGGCGTATGAAGGGGGATTTTATGGGTGGTCCGTTTGTTTCGCACATGCGTTTGGATCCGGTGAACCAACGTATTATTGTTGTGGAAGCTTTTATCTATTCACCTGATAAGTTGAAACGTAATCTGATGCGTCAGATGGAAGCTTCTCTTTACACATTGAGAGTGCCGGGTGATAAACAGACAGGAGCTGAGATTCCATTGGGCGTGACGAAAGAGCAGAGTAAAGCTACTGATCAAGGAAAATAATATGTAAGAATGTATACGAATTAAAGAGATAACTTTCATCCGCAGATTACGCGGATTGCACAGATTTGTTTTAATCTCAATCTGCGTTATCTGCGTAATCTGCGGATGAAGATTTATCGTTGGAACTTCTGGCACATTCTTATCTAAAATGATATATATATTGAAAAATGGAAGATAATAAAATAAAAGTCGGCATTACACAAGGAGACATAAACGGTGTGGGTTATGAAGTTATTCTGAAAGCATTCTCCGACCCCGTTATGCTGGAACTTTGTACACCCATTATTTATGGATCGCCTAAAGTGGCTGCTTATCATCGCAAGTCACTCGATTTGCCGACGAACTTCAGTATCGTGAGCTCTGCTGCGGAAGCGGCTTACAACCGTTTGAGTGTAGTGAACTGCACGGATGATGAAGTGAAAGTAGAATTCTCAAAGGCAGATCCTGAAGCCGGAAAGGCTGCACTCGGTGCTTTGGAAAGAGCTATCGAGGAATATAAAGAGGGATTGATTGACGTGATTGTCACAGCTCCCATCAACAAGCATACCATTCAGTCGGAAACTTTTGCATTTCCCGGTCATACGGAATATATTGAAGAGAGACTGGGCAATGGTGCCAAGTCATTGATGATTCTGATGAAAGATGATTTCCGGGTGGCATTGGTTACCGGGCATATCCCTGTCAGTCAGATTGCTTCGACTATAACGAAGGAACTGATAGAGGAGAAACTGGCTATCTTCAACCAGTCGTTGAAACAGGACTTCGCTATCGGAGCACCGCGTATTGCTGTACTTTCTCTGAATCCGCATGCGGGAGATGAAGGTCTGCTGGGAAAAGAAGAAGAAGAAATTATCATTCCGGCATTGAAAGAGATGTCTGCCAGAGGCATCTTGTGCTATGGACCGTATCCGGCTGACGGCTTTATGGGTTCCGGTAACTTTACTCATTTTGACGGTATGCTTGCCATGTACCACGATCAGGGACTGGCACCGTTCAAAGCACTGGCGATGGACGAAGGTGTGAATTATACTGCCGGATTGCCTGTGATACGTACTTCACCGGCTCATGGCACTGCATACGATATTGCAGGAAAAGGTTTGGCGAGTGAAGACTCTTTCCGTCAGGCTGTCTATGTGGCAATCGATGTGTTCCGTAACCGTATGCGCGAGCAAGCAGCACATGCCAACCCTTTGCGAAAACAATATTACGAAAGACGTGACGACAGCGATAAGCTGAAACTTGATAGTACAGAAGAGGATTTGTAGTATGACGAAAGCAGAAATACAACAAGTAAAGTTACGATTCGGCATCATTGGCAACAATGAAACATTGATGCGTGCGATAGACGTTGCTATACAGGTGGCGCCTACCGATCTGTCTGTACTGATAACCGGAGAAAGTGGTGTGGGTAAGGAAAGTTTTCCCCAGATTATTCATCAGTTCAGTCGCCGTAAACATGGACAGTATATAGCGGTGAACTGTGGTGCCATTCCTGAAGGTACTATTGACTCGGAATTGTTCGGTCATGAAAAGGGGCTTTCACCGGTGCCATCGGTGAACGGAAAGGATTTTGGTGAGGCGGATGGTGGAACGATTTTCCTGGATGAAGTGGGAGAGTTGCCTTTGCCTACGCAAGCACGCCTGCTCCGTGTGCTGGAAAGCGGAGAGTTCATAAAAGTCGGTTCATCTAAAGTGCAGAAGACCAATGTACGCATTGTGGCAGCTACCAATGTAAACTTGACACAGGCTATTTCCGAAGGACGTTTCCGTGAAGACTTGTATTACCGCCTGAACACTGTGCCTATCCAGATACCCCCTTTGCGTGAACGTGGAGAGGATGCATTTCTATTATTCCGTAAGTTTGCTTCGGATTTCGCCGAGAAATATCGTATGCCTGCCATTCAGTTGACGGAAGATGCCAAGCAGCTATTGATTTCCTACTCGTGGCCCGGCAACGTGCGGCAATTGAAGAATATAACGGAACAGGTTTCCATCATTGAAACCAACCGTGAAATCAATGCTTCTATATTGAAAGGATATTTGCCGGAACAGAATACGATACAGAGGCTGCCTGCTTTATTCGGCGTCAAAGAAAACAAGAGCTTTGAGAGTGAACGGGAAATCTTATATCAGGTTCTTTTCGATATGCGTCAGGACGTGACGGAGCTGAAAAAGCTGGTACATGAGATTATGACCGAACGTGGAAACACTGCCGCTTCGGCTGTGCCTGCTGCTTATTATGCCCAACCGCCTGCCGTAGTGACTCCTGTTTCTCCGAGCGTGCCTACCATTATTCATCCTTCCATAAAGCCGTCCCACAACATTGATGAAGATATACAGGACACGGAAGAGTATGTAGAAGAGTCTCTCTCGCTGGATGAGGTGGAGAAAGAAATGATACGGAAAGCCTTGGAAAAGCATCATGGTAAACGCAAGAGTGCGGCAAAGGATCTGAATATTTCCGAGCGTACCTTATACAGAAAGATTAAAGAATATGGATTGGATTAAAAAAATAGCCTCGACAGCTTTGTTGTTGAGCATCTTACTGGTAGTAAATTCGTGTAGCATTAAGATAGGACTTGCCCCGATCAGTTCGATTGACTACTCTAAAGTAAAAACTATTTCGATAGCGGATTTTCAAAATCGTGCAGAGTATGTATATGCCCCGTTGGCTACTGAATTTAACCAGAGCCTGAAAGACTTGTTCATGCGTCAGACACGCTTGTCATTGGTCAATAGTAACGCCGATCTTGAAATTGATGGTGAGATTACCGGTTATAATCAATATAACGAAGCGGTGGATGCCAGTGGATATTCTTCAAAGGTAAAAGTTACTTTGACTGTGAAAGTTACTTTTGTGAATAATACGGATCATAAGGATGATTTCACGGATCAGCAATTCTCTGCTTTCCAAACTTATGATTCTTCTAAGCTGCTGACCGAAGTGCAAGATGAATTGATAAGCCTGATGGTGAAAGACATAACAGAACAAATCTTTAACGCAACCGTAGCTAACTGGTAATAAAAGGAATGACGCCTGTACATTTGCAACAATGGATACAGCATCCCGAGGCGTTGAATCGGGATACCTTGTACGAACTTCGTACGCTGGTAGCCCGTTATCCTTATTTTCAGTCCCTGCGATTGCTCTATCTCAAGAATCTCTATGTGCTGCACGATATCAACTTCGGTGCAGAACTGCGTAAAGCGGTATTGTATGTATCAGACCGCCGTGTATTGTTTTATCTGATTGAAGGTGACCGCTATGCTCTCCATCCTCATACTTCCGCACATGCTGTGGGAAAGGAGTTGGAAAAAGGAGCCGAGTATAGACCGTACTCTTTCGTTAATAGACGCTTTCCTTGCCACTGTTCCGGAAGAACATTCACAGACAACGGAATTGGATTATGCAATGGATTATACCGCTTACCTGATACGGGATGATGAAGAAACGAACGAAACAGATTCCTCATCAACTACCCCGACGGAAGTACCGAAATTGCGTGGGCAGGATTTGATAGATGGTTTCATTCGTCAAAGCGAAACGGAGGAAGGTATCAGCCTGAAGTTACCCAAAGAAGACAACCCGCTTTTATTGCCGTTGATTGAAGAAGAAACGGATGAAGCAGAAGAGGAAAAGGTGGTTGTTGCCGACGAAACTCCCCGGTCGGCAGTAGAGGAAACAGAACAGGATGATAGCTGTTTTACCGAAACTTTGGCTAAAATCTATATCAAACAGCAGCGATATGCCAAGGCCATTGAAATTATTAAAAAATTAAGTTTGAATTATCCAAAAAAAAATGCTTACTTTGCAGACCAAATCAGATTTTTGGAGAAATTGATTATTAACGCTAAATCAAAATAACAAAATGTACTTATTCTTAGTTATCTTAATGGTGGTTGCATCCTTGTTGATGTGCTTCATTGTATTGATTCAAAATTCCAAAGGAGGCGGTTTAGCATCCGGCTTTTCTTCTTCCAATCAGATTATGGGCGTACGCAAGACTACTGACTTTTTGGAAAAAGGAACATGGTTCCTGGCAGGATTTATGGTCGTAATGAGTATTGCTACTGCCTATGTTGTTCCCACTTCTTCCAGTAAAGGCGGTGATGTGATCTTGGAACAGGCACAGAAAGAAGAGAAAACAATCCGTACAACATGCCTACTGGTACAGCTGCTCCGCAGACAGAAGCTCCCGCAGCTCCTGCCACTACTGCTCCTGCCGCTGAAGATTCAGCTAACTAAAGTTATGTGCGGATGAACCGCAAAAAAATAAGAGAGAGGTTGACGCCGAAAAGGTGTCAGCCTCTTTTTCTTTTATGCCAGATTTAATTACCTTTGTCGGGATTATGCAATCTGATTAATAATTAATCTAATATAGTACAATGACAGAACAATTAAAACTTAAATTGAATGACTCGAAGGCTACCCGCTGGGGAGCATTGGTGATTGTTGCCTTTACGATGATGGCAGCTTACTATGTAAACGACGTGGTAGCACCGCTGAAAACGATGTTGGAGTCGGATCTTGCCTGGACAAGTAGTGATTTTGGATTCTTCACAGGTGGATACAGTTTCCTGAATGTATTCTTCCTGATGCTGATCTGGGGAGGATTAATTCTCGACCGTTTTGGAATCCGTTTCACCGGTAAATTGTCAACCATCCTGATGGTGGGAGGTACGGCACTTGAGTATTATGCCATGACAGGACTTGCTGGTCCGGATGCACAGATCTTCGGTCTTAATGAAATTTTCGGTTATAAAGCAGGGGTATTTGTCGCGTTTGCCGGTTATTCTATTTTCGGTGTAGGTGCGGAAGTTGCAGGTATCACAGTCTCTAAAATTATAGCCAAATGGTTTAGAGGTAAAGAGTTGGCTACGGCTATGGGCGTGCAGGTAGCATTGGCACGTATCGGTTCGCAAGCAGGTTATGCAGTGGCTATTCCTTTGGCGCGTGCTTTCGGCATTACGACTCCGGTATTGGTAGGTTTGATTTTGCTGTTGGGCGGTTTGGTTGCTTTCTTTATCTTTTCAGTGATGGATAAGAAGCTGGACAAACAGATGGAAGCGGCAGCCATAGCGGCAGGTACCGAAGGGGAGGAAGAGAAATTCTCCTTTAAGGATGTGAAGAATATCCTCGTTAATCCGGGTTTTTGGTTGATAGCGTTGCTGTGCGGATTGTTCTACTGTTGTGTATTCCCTTTCCAGACGTTTGCTTCCGAACTGATGATTATCAAATATGGTATCAATGAAAACGTAGCAGGAACTTTTGCCGGACTACCGGCCTTAGGAGCACTGATCCTGACCCCTATATTCGGCGGATTTATAGATAAGCGTGGTAAGTCGGCTTCTATTATGATATTGGGAGCTGCCATGCTGATAGGTGTGCACTTTATTTATGCTATTCCTGCCATTAACTATTGGTTGGTAGCTATTGGTTTGATGATTATTCTGGGTATTGCTTTCTCTTTGGTGCCGTCTGCTATGTGGCCGGCAGTTGCCAAGATATTCCCGGTGAGCCAGTTGGGTACAGCTTATGCATTGATCTTTTTCATCCAGAATATTGGTTTGTGGGGGATTCCTACGCTGATTGGTAAAGTACTTGATGTCTATTGTATCGTAGGCAAGAAGGCAGATGGAACAAATCTGTACGATTATACGATACCGATGTGCATCTTTACCGGTATTGCCTGCTTATCTCTTGTGGTAGCCTTTATGTTGAAGAGAGCAGATAAGAAGTATGGCTATCAACTGGAGGAACCTAATATTCAAGGATAAGTAAAAACAACTTATGGATATGGAAACACCTGAAGGAAAAGTCAGTCTGCTGGATGCTATTCCGGTTCGTTGCGACCACATCCTGACCGAATGGGAGGGAGATTACGCTGTAATCTCCTATCCCCGGTTCAAGTATGAGTGGATGCGCAGGCTTTTACTGCCGAAGAGTATGTCTCCTGATATTCATGTCCGCCTTGAAGAACACGGCAGTGCTGTGTGGCGGCTGATAGATGGGCGGCGCACGGTACGGGAGATTATTTCACTGCTTGCCGTTCACTTCCAATCTGATGAGAATTATGCTTCGCGAGTCACGACTTATGTGATGCAACTACAAAAAGATGGATTTATAAAATTACTCTCCTCTGTCTACTTTTACCAAAGCTCCCGTATTCGTATCGAATAATACCTTTATAACAGAATTCTTGTTGAATAGAACGGGGGCGAGGTATTCTACCACACCGAATTGCGTAATAGGTATTTCTGCATTATACAGTTCCTCATTGTGATAGTCTAATGTTACACGTGCTCTGCCCGGTACATTGTAGGCAATGCCATCCACTTGTTTCTTGGGATCGGCTTCGGGGATATTAATGCTTTTAAGATCGGCTATTGTAATGTAGACCGGTTCACCTGCCAAGTCGTTGTTGGCTACGATACCCAGTTTCTTAGAGAAGCGGAAGGCAACTTCATGCTTCATCTCTTTGGGGACGATGCGAATGGTGTATATCTTCTCTTCTGTGGTCACCTTACCTGCAAACATTTCCGTCATGGCACGTTCCTGTAAAGTCAGGTTGTCCAGCATGAGCTTCAGTTGTGCACCGTCTTTGGGCATATTGTCTGCTTCACCGCGCAACAGGGCATTCTTACTTTCACGGATACTGTAGATTTCTTTGGCTACCAATTCCGCCATTTTAGCCGTTGAGTTTGACATCAGGATTTCTTCTGTGAGGAAGTCTCGGGGATTGACGTTCGGAGTGTTACCTGTAACTTTGGGTTGAATGGTCGGAGTTGTCTTACGTTGTCCGCTGCCCAGCGGCATGTTGATGGAGTAGACAATACCATCCTTACTCAACTCGATAAGCGGGGCTACGGTTTTGTCTTTCATCTTCACGAAATATACGTTTTCTTTATCGGGTACACCGATTACTTCTGTCTGCATCTTGTCCAGTGTCCAATAAGTTTCCGGTTCGGAAGAGACGTTGTTCAGCCGCAGATAGCGTTCGGCATACTTGGAGAATTCTCCGGGAGTGTAGGTATGTTTGGTGGCTTGTACGGTAAGTTCGATTTCCGTTTTCGGAAGTACGTAAGTTACGCCGTAATCCTTGCCACGTGTGACACCTGCCGTCACTTCTGTTTGCGCTATGGCAGAAACGGAGAACAACAGGGCTGAGAGTAATACTATATTCTTTTTCTTCATAAGTCGCGTTATTTAAACGATTTCGGTTAAGGGACAAAGTTAATGAAGTTATTTTTGTCAAGAGTAGAATTACGGAATATTAACAGAATCGATCATCTAAGGGAGGTATCGGTGCTTTTCGCTTCATAAGATGGTATGTTTTATCCCATTAGATAGTATGTTTTACCTCATTAGATAGTATGTTTTGTATCATTAGATAGTTTGTTTTGTCTCAATAGATGATGTTATTTGACTTGAAGAAGTTTGTTTTTGCTCTGAAAAGGTATCGGATATAAAAAAACAGGGAGAAGCAAATGCTTTTCCCTGTTACTATCTGTGTCCCCGAATCTAAATCAGGATTACGATGACAAATATACGAAATTAAAAACCGGAAGTCAAGCTTTTACCCGGTTATTTTACGAATTGGATGCAAACAGGTTTATCAATACTGATGTCTTGATGGGTATCTGATAACAGACCTGTTACGGAATCTCGTTGGAATACCTGAATGACATGACTGTCTCGGCAGGCGGCCAACAGATATTTCCCGTTCGGAGTGATAATAAAGTTACGTGGATGAATCCCCGTTAACTGATAGCCTACCTTTGCCAACATACCGGTTTCCGGATTCACTTCGAAGATGGCAAGACCGTCACCTTTCAGGCGATTGCTGGCATACAGGTATTTCCCGTCGGGACTGAGATGTATATCGGCACTGCCACGCGCACGAAGTGTGTCGGCTGCAATGGTCTGTATCTTTTCCAGTTTGCCATCCAAGTAGCTGAAAGCGGTGATATTACCGGATAATTCGCTGATAAGATACGCGTACTTGCCGTTCGGGCTGAAGGTGAGATGACGTGGACCGGAGTTAGGATCTACGTCAATGGCTTCGGCAGAAGGGTGGGGGATAATGCTCTTCGGATGTATGACAAAGCGCAGGATGCGGTCGGCACTGAAGTCAGTGGCAAAGATATATTTTCCATCCGGAGAGAAGACAGTGCAATGTACGTGGGGTGTTGCCTGTCTTTCAGCGTCCGGTCCGCCGGTACTGCCTTCAAAAAGCGTATCGACAGGCTCTAATGAACCATTCTTTTTCAGCGGGAAGATAGACATGCTACCTCCGCTATAGTTGGCCGTGAGTACTTCTTTTCCATTGGTGGCAACGTAGCAGGGATCGGCTCCCATAGTGGGCTGGCGGTTCAATAAACTGAGTTTCCCTGTTTCCTTATCGAAGGAGAAAGCATTGAGAGCAGCTGTTGCGTCATTCATTTCGCTGACGGCATAGACAAACCTTCCATCTTCTGAAGGGATGAGATAAGACGGGTTGAGCACTTCGATGGAACTGAGCGAGGTGGCAAGTCCCGTTTCCTGGTTGAAGCGGAAGGTGTAAATACCTTTGCTGTTTCCATCGGTGTACGTACCTACCAGCATGGCGAGTTCGTCACTTCCGTTGTTTACGTTTCCCGCTTTGCGGGGTGCGCAGGCTGTCATTGCTAATCCAAGCATACAGAAAAGAAGAGATTTCATTAGTGATTAGTATTTAGTTAATCGTTAATTTTCACTTCCGCCACTCCTACACGATCATCATTCAGCACAATGCGCAAGTCGCTGGCAGTAGTTCCTTTGAACGTATATGAAATCAACTTTCCGTATTCGCTGACTGTACCCGAATAAACTGTCAGGAATTGTCCACCGCCACTTGAAAGCTGGATTTCAAACTCCGCCGGCAGACCGTTGCCTCTGCTGAATGCAATGGAAACGCCATCTACCTTGGAACCGTTCTCCAAGGCAAAGGTAATATAATCTCCTTTATTTCCTTCCCAAACAGTATTCATTTTTTTATCGAGCACGTTCATTGCACTTTCCGGATTGGTGCTGGCAGTTACGGGAGCATCCGGTTTTGCCTGTGCTTGCATGGGGGCGTTTGGATCTTCTACTGTCAATTTCCCACTCAGGCGGATGTCTTCGGAAGAAGCACCTACCATAATGCTGAAGTCTCCCGGTTCCACCACCCATTCCATGTGCTTATCCAGTAATTCCAGCTGTTTGCGGTCGAGGGTGAAAACTACCTCTTTTGTTTCTCCCGGTTGCAGGTGGATACGCTCAAAGCCTGCCAGATTCTTTTCGTAAGTGGTAACGCTGCTCAGGATGTCACGAACATACAACTGAACCACTTCATCGCCTGCACGTTTTCCGGTATTTGTTACTTTGCAGCGTACAGTTGCCTTTTGGTTCGGTGTAATCACTTTCGGACTGATTTCGATGTCGGAATACTCAAAGGTAGTGTAACTCAGACCGTATCCGAATGAATAGAGTGCACCGTTGACACGTGACATGTTTCCATCCAGCCCCGGATTCTTTCCACCGTCAATCTGTGAAGAAGGTTTGCAGGGGAAGTTAAAGGTATTTGTCCGACACTTTTCGGGAAAGTGACTGTCAGTTTTCCACCCGGGTTATAATCTCCGAAGAGCACATCGGCTACTGCTGTTCCACCTTTGGAACCCGGATACCATGCTTCTAAAATAACGGGAACGAACTTGTCTGCCCAATTGATGGATAGCGGGCGACCGTTAATCAGCACCAGTACGACGGGCTTTCCGGTTGCTTGTACAGCTTGAAGCAGTTTCAGTTGTCGTCCCGGAAGATCGAGACTGCTGCGCGATTTGTTTTCACCGCAGGTACGCTGTCCGCCTCCTAATACGACTACGGCTACATCTGCCTGGCGTGCATTTTCTACTGCTTTATCGATTTCAGCTTGTTCGCTATCTGTCATCGGATAGTCGATAAGTTCGCTTTCCGGCCAGTTGGCGTCTACGAGGTCACAGCCTTTGGTATAGAGCACTTCTGCTTTGCCTTCAGCTTTTTGGCGAATGCCTTCCAGCACTGTGGTTACTTCTACTGCCAAAGGACCGTAGTGTGTCAGTGCGTATCCTTCTTCGTCTGCATTGGGGCCGCAAACTGCTATCTTCTTCACGTTGTTGATATCCAATGGCAACACGTTGTTTTCATTCTTCAATAAGACGAGGCTTTCGCGTGAGGCTTGCAGTGCAAGAGATTCATTCTCAGCTTTCTCTACTTCTTTATCAGCGCCTGCAAGGTCAGTCTGATAGGGAGTATCGAACAGCCCTACGAGGAATTTTACACGCAGAATGTCACGTACACGGTCGTTAATGACTTCTTCGCTTAGTCCACCCTCTTTTACCAATTCTCGCAAAGGCAATACATATGAGTCCGGTGACCGGAAGGTGCAACGTACATTCAGACCGGCTTCTACACTTTGACGCACGGCTTCTTTCATGTCTTTGGCGGTGCTGTGTTTGGTATAGAGATATTCAACGGCATCACTGTCCGAAACCACATATCCCCGGAATCCCATCTCGCCACGCAGGCGTGTAGTCAGCCAATAATAACTGCCTTGTATGGGGACACCGTCGTAATCATTGTACGAGCTCATCACTCCCAATAGTCCCGCTTCCTTTATCACCCGTTTGAAGGGGTAGACATGTATCATTTCCACTTCGCGTGGTGACATTTGCGGGTCTACACGTGCCATACCTTCGCGGGCGCCCTTGTTGTTACTGTAAGCAACGAAATGTTTTCCGGTTGCTGCTACCTGATGGCTATGTTGCATGCCGCGTACCATTTCAATACCCAGTTCGGCAACGAGGTAAGGAGATTCACCATATACTTCCTCATAACGTCCCCAACGCTGGTCACGGCCGACATCGAGGATGGGAGCATAGACATTGGTATATCCCAACATACGGGCTTCCCGTCCGGTGATTAATCCTACCTGGCGTATCAGTTCGCGGTTCCAGGTATGTCCCAATCCCAGTTGTGTGGGGAAATTGGTTGCACGGTAACTTTCTACTCCGCGGATACCTTCGTTCGTAAAGTCTACGGGGATGCCGAGTCGTGTCTCTTCTATGAAGAAGCGTTGTACTTCATTCAGTGCCCAGGCATGGCGGGATGCCGGCCATACATAGGGATTATCCGATGGGGAAGTCCCCATTGTTGGAAACCGTTCAGGTGTTCGTCGATGGCACCGATGCCATCTTTCCAAAGCATTTGTTTCCATTCGGGGGTGGGGAGGTCGTCCTTTAGTACACGTTTGTAACCGTAGAGGGTTACCATCTGGCAAGTCTTTTCTTCCAGTGTCATCTGGCTGAGCAGATCTTCGATACGTGCATCCAGCGAGGCATTCGGATCTTCGTATACATCCTTCACTCCGTTTTTGTTGAAATCAATCCAGCCTTTCTTGTACATCTCGCTTTTGACGGGTTTGTACACAGCGGGTATTTTCACGGTCTTTTGTGCGCAGAGCAGAGTACTGCCTCCGAGCAGTAGTGTCATTGCAATTAGTTTCTTCATGATATTTATATTTTTGTGTATATTATCTTCTGTTGCCAAAGGTACGGGTTTTTGTCTAAGGAGAGAGGGTAATATTGTTCATTACAATAGTCCTTATTGTCCGGGCGGCTTGTCTTATTCTAAAAAAGACTTGTGAAGTTTCTATTTATGGAAACATTTGCTACCTTTGCGGTGTTCAATCATAAACACATGGAGGCAAAAGAAAGATTTAAAGTTGTTTACTCGGCTGATGCAACGGAATTCCTGCAAAGGATAACTTCAAAAGCAAGGGAGAAGATTATTAGTAATGCACGTAAAGCAAGTTATACAATTGATCCCAAACTGTTCAAAAAAGTTAACAGGCACTGATCTTTGGGAGTTTAGAACATTATATGATGGTAAGCAATATCGTTTGTTAGCTTTCTGGGATAAAACAAAAGAGGTGGATACATTAGTAATTGCTTCTCATGGGTTTATTAAGAAAACGGATAAAACGCCCGCTAAGGAAATAGAACGGGCGGGCGAATAAGATAATGAAAGAATATTTTGAATTCAAATAAGTGTAGCCATGAAAGAAATGAAGTTTTATACGCAAGAAGAGGTTGAAGATTTGCTGATAGGTAAAAAGGTACTCCGGCGTGACAGGTATGAGGAACAGCTAGATCTATTCCTCATCGGAGACGCTATTAAGCAAGCGAGACAAGCCAAAAACTTAACTCAAGAAGATTTAGGTAAACTTGTTGGCGTACAGAAAGCCCAAATATCAAGGATTGAAAATGGTAAGAACTTGACCTTTGCTACAGTAATAAAGCTTTTCAAGGCAATGGGATTGAGTGCTAGGTTAGAAGTAGATAGCTTGGGAAAGATAGCTTTGTGTTAAGGCTTTAATATTTGCAAAGAAAAAGCATTCGATAAAAAAAAGAATTCTTATCTTTGCCCCACGATTTCTAAAAACCGTATGTATTCTGGGGTTGACTGGATTTGACAGCGGGTAGAAATAGTAAGTAAGCATGCAGTGCGTCGTTGATTTGCACTTTAATCTCAGTCCTCAAAATTTTATCTGGCGAAAGACAATACGCTCTTGCTGCTTAATCGAATCACAGTAGATTAGCTTACTCCCGGCACTAGGTGCTGGGACGAGACATCACTCGGAAGCTGTTGCTCCGAAGCATTCCGATCCAGTGGTGCAGTTACATCGGGGATAGTTCTTGTCGGCCTTGAGATGAGAATGAAACTTTAAAGGATAAGGCAATGGTTGATGGCTTTGGTTCTGCCGTTGCTCGAAAAATTAGGCAAAGATAAGCATGTAGAAAGCTTATGATTTCCTCGTTTGGACGAGGGTTCGATTCCCTCCAGCTCCACTTAAAAAGAACAAATGAAAGCTCTGATTATCAGAGCTTTTTTCTTTTTGCTAATCTCTTTATTCCCCATCCTATTCCCCATTAAAAGAACCTTTATTTTATACTACTTTAACTTATTGGTTAGTTTACTAGTATCGTAAAATCATATATTTGGTTCATTCATTTCCTTTGTAGGATCGGGAATAGTTTTCTCAGCTAATCATAAAAAACTAAAAAGAAAAAAGAAACGTAAATTGTAACATCCTCTTTATTTGTATGCCATAACTTTTTTTAATCTAGAAATAAGAATATCAAGTCAGTCCTTCAACTAGTGAACAACATTGATACATTTATACGATAATTATTTCATGCTTTCATGTGGTTACCCATTTTATCGTAATTTACCAGAATCAAGCTAAATAACAAATAGTTTTTAAAAAATATCCCCGAAAAAATCTATCTTTGGAAATAAATCAAGAACTCAAAGTAAGTATGAATAGAATAAAAGAGGTACTTAATGAAAAAGGAATAAGGTAAGTCTGGCTTACCGATCAACTTCACATAAGCTTTAAGATAGTGAATTCTTACTTCTGTAACCGTAAATAACTGAATATAAAGGACTCTATCAAATAGCGGAATTATAGTGGATATGAGTGAAAAATTTAATAACTGACAATTTGTAAAAACAGAATAAATATATGAAGTAAAAAATGACAATATAAGCAAACTACAGTTTGATGAATTTCTAAGAGCTATTGGTATTAGTAAAAATGATACTTTTTCTCTATTGTTAGGTGCTGGTTGCTCCATTAATTCCGATATTCCTTCTGCTGAGGACTGTATTTGGGAATGGAAAAGGGATATTTACAAAACCAATAACCCTTCTGTGCTAGGTTGGATTGATAATTATAAAAATAAGAAGAGTCAAACTATAATTCAAAACTGGTTAGATAACCAAGGTATATATCCAGAAAAAAATACTAAAGAAGAATATTCTTTTTATGCTTATAAATGCTATCCTATAGATGAGCATAGAAGACAATATTTTGAAAAAATTTGTTCAGGGAAAACCCCTTCTATTGGCTATAAAACAATTCCTATATTGGCAAAGTCTGGAATGTTGGATTCTGTATGGACAACAAATTTAGATGATTTAATAATAACGGCTTGTGCAGGAAAGGGTATTCAAGCTATTGAAATAAGCTTAGATACAGTACAACGAATTAATCAAAGGACTCAAAATAGAAAAGAATTGCCTGTGATAAAATTGCATGGGGATTTTAAATATGGAGAATTAAAAAATACAGAAAAAGAATTATTAAATCAAGATGAATGCTTTCGAAGAAAATTAATTGACTATATTCAAGATAAACATCTTATTGTTATTGGCTATAGTGGGAGAGATGCATCTTTGATGGATACACTAAAAGAAGCGTATTCAAAAAAAGGCGGAGGTATTCTTTATTGGTGTGGTTATGGGGAATATATTAATGCTGAGGAGGAAAATTTGATTACAATTGCGAAGCAAAATGGGCGTAATGCTTTTTATATACCAACCAATGGTTTTGACTCGACTCTTAGAAAAATAGCTCAGATTGTTGTTGAAGAAAATAATAGTCTAAACAAAGAACTTATTGGTTTACATTTAACCAACAATGATAAAGAAACATTTACTCCATTTGATTTAAATCCTGAGAGAGTTAATAAAGTCCTAAAAAGTAATATTTTTAGAATTGAATTTCCGGATGAAGTATTTGTATTTGATGTAAACATACAAAATAAACCTTGGAAATATGTAGATGAAAAAGTCTTAGAACGATTGGATATTTCAGCTGTTCCGTATAATAAACAAATTTGGTCATTTGGGCAATTAGATGTAATAAGAACTGTTTTTGGTGAAGTCATAAACGGAGATATAAAAAGGAAGCCATTAGCAGATATTAAAATATATAACACAGCTATAAGTCGATTACTTTTATCTACGATTTGCAAATCACTAGCCCAATCAAATAATCTAAAAACAAATTTTAAAAATAAACTTTGGATTGAAGATAATTTTAGAAATATAGCATACCAAAAGGTTTATAATGCTATCAGACTTTCTTTTGATAAAATATCTGGAGAATATTACTTAATAATAAATCCGGACTTTGAATTTGCTAATTCAGATTTAGAAAAGTCTATAATACAAAATGTTGGTATCTCCTTTTTTCATAAATTGTGGAATAATAAATTTAATGAATATCTTGAAAACTGGAGAAAACTTTTAATGGTAGGCAAGAATATTTATGAATATCCATATGACTCAGGGACTGGATTTAAATTTAAAATAAGCGCAGCACCTATTTTTACAGATATATGTGATTTAAATAATAAATATGAAAAAAAAACATAATGTTCCGTCTACCTTGTTGAAATTAAAGGGTATTCAATTTAAAGAAGTACCATTATTATTTTCTACTAAAAATGGTCATAGGACTACAACCGATATTCATCCAATGAGAGGTTTGTTGGTTAATAAACCATATGAAACAGGAATAAATTCTTTTTTTAGGAGATACTATTGAATTAGGTGTTATTTCTCCGAAACTTGACACAGCTATTTTTTATCATTTTCTGGAGGACCAGAATTCCCAGATAAAAAAGCATAATCAAAACGATGATTACATAATAGATTATGAGGGATTTTACAAGACCTATGACATTAGTCTCAATTTTCCAACACCTGATGATGACGAATGGGAAATTTTAGAAGAGCCAGTTTTAAGTAAGAGCATAAAACAAATATCTCAATATATTAGGCAAATAATATGTAATAGCATTACAAAAATAAATTCTACTACAAGACGAAAAATTATTGTTATCTATATCCCTCAGAGATGGGAAGAATATACTTCATATACAATCGATGGAGAAACTTTTGATCTACATGATTATATCAAAGCATTTTGTGCAGAAAAAGGTATTATGTCTCAGTTAATTAGAGAAAAACAGTTCAAGATTATAACCAAAAGTGTCAAATACATTGGTGGCTTTCGCTATCTTTTTTATGTCAAATCCTTCAGAACCCCTTGGATTCTTGCAAACTCAGATAACACTACCGCATTTGCAGGACTTGGATATAGTGTTGATAGTAAAGTCGATTCAAATGGACATATCGTTTTAGGGTGTAGTCACATTTATAGTTCATCAGGAGAAGGTTTAAAATTTAAATTAGCAAGAATTAGTAATGATAAAATACAATGGAGGCACAGAAAACCTCATTTATGCTATGATGACGCTTATGAGTTTGGTAAGAATATCATAGAATTATTTTATGAGTCAATGAATGAGCTTCCCAAACGAGTGGTGATTCACAAAAGAACTTATTTCACTGAAGAAGAAAAAAGCAAGGTATTATTGATAGCATTTCAGATAATAACAAAATAGAATCAATTGATTTGATAGAGATTAATTTTGAAGATAACATTAAATATACATCAAGTAAAATTGTTGAAGGAAAGGCTTGTGTTGATGGCTTTTCTGTATCAAGGGGTAGTTGTATTTTATTAAATAGTAAAGAGGCTTTATTATGGGCGCATGGCGTTGTTCCATCAGTAAGAAATCCTAATTTTAGTTTTTATCCAGGCGGTAGATATATACCTAAACCCTTACGTATCATAAAACACTATGGAGTAGGCAGTTTAGAGCAAATAGCTAATGAAATTTTAGGACTGACTAAAATGAATTGGAATTCTTTAAATATGTATTCTCAATTACCTGCTACAATCTGTTCATCAAATGATATTGCTAGGATTGGAAAATTAATAGATTCCAATTCAAAACATGAATATGATTATAGATATTTTATTTAGAAGCAAATTGTACAAATGGAGTTCTGGCTATTATCATTTCAATTTTATCTACGTTTTTGTTCTCCTGAAAAACTAATATATGAGAAAGAACTAATAGAGGCACTGTCCACGATTTTTTGTGTAAATAGAAAACTACGAGAAGAATCCCGTGGTTTTCTATTTACACAATATGATGGAGAGTCCCTCTTTCAGCTTCTTGTCTTCCGAACATGGTTCATCCGGGCTTACCCGTAGAATCATGTAGTTTTGCTCTTTCCTTTCTTATCTATAAACTTCCTTCAATAGATTCAGTAGCAACTGTTGTCCTACCACATTAGCCCGGTTTTCACTTTTAGTATTGAATGTGTTCATAGATTCATTCATACCATCCAAATCGACAGGTGCGGTATACTCCTTGATTCCTTTGATACAGGCAGGGATGTCCAGCGTAGTGATAATTACTTTTCCACTTCCTGCCGGTATCACCTGTAAGGCTGAATATACCTCTTTCTTATGGTCGGAAACACAGCCTACAAGTGTCTCACCATTGAAACACCGCAAACCGATACGACGCCGGTTGTACGTGGCAAAGCATTGATATTCCCAGTTGAAAGCACTATTTGCCGGCAGGTTCATAAAGATAGGATGCTCCCGGTTGAAGAAATTACCTCCATACCATGATTTACCCAGAATCTTCGAACCACGATAGTCCAGTACCTCTTTATCTGCCAGGAATTCTGCCCAACGTTCCGGATTGTCTACAATAATCAGAGTATGTCCTTTATATACCCATTCCATGATGTCGCTCATGCCACTGCCCCATTGCGTAGGTTCATAAGCGCCGACCAGCAGATAATCTCCTTCAGGGGTGCCACCTTTGTAAACCGGAACCTCCATGCCGACACCACGTAAGAAGTTTACCAGAGCTCCCGTCGTATCGGCTACACTGCCCCGTGTTGTGATGCCTTTCGTATTCAGTTCAACCGCAAACAACAGATCGTCTCCCTTCACCAATTCTGTTTTACCTTTCAGTAAGGAAGCCTCTATACGGGTATAACCTTTACTCTTCGGTATAAATGCCCAACCGCTTTGCAGGCATTGACCGTAGTCGTTTCCACCTTTCACTGTCACCCGTTCCTTATGACTGGCCACTACGTTTCCACTCTCATCTTTGGCTACCAGATTCAGTATATAAGAACCTTTCAGATTCTTTTCGTTCACAATGTAAGTGTCCACCAACGTTGTATCTCCTGTACTCACTACCTTGCGGTTCATTTTGACAGCCAGATAAAGAGGAGCATTGTAGCGGGCCATGACTTCCGGATCTCCTTTCGGGAAACGGTAATTGTCGACGATGCCCGAATGATTCTCAAGCTTCATACTTTCCCAACCATTTACGGCATACGCATCTACTGTATTACTGATCCGGATATTCTCTATGATCCTTCCCTGATAATAGAAAGAAACATTTCCCATAGAACGCGTCAGGTCATCCACCGTGGGGAAGGCTTTGTCGAATCCTTTCTCTTTCAGAAAACGGTCGTAGGCGTCATACCATTGCAGATAATCGTCCGCTTCCCAACTATTCATCTTGCCGCTTTTCAGGATATCTTCGCGGATGAGTTGCAGGCGTGGAGGAGTACCGATAGCCCCGTCTTCACCCCAGTATACAATTTCTTTCTTATGATCGGAGAAACGGTGATAGTTATCTTTACCCAGATATAAGTTGTCATGATAACATCCGGGACCACCTGCATGATGCCGGTCATACCATCCATAGTCGTAGAAGGTAGTGTCATAAGGCATCAGATGCAATTTGAAACGCGTATTGTGTTCCTCCGCCGGATTTTCTCCGTTGCTTGAATTATAAGTCAGGATGCGGGTAGGGTCCAAAGCATGTGCCATGCGCATCTGGTCATAATCTTGAGTCTGGGGATAAGCGCCACGTTCATTATGCAGATTGTAGATGATGAGTGACGGATGGTTACGGTCCCGCTTTACCATGCGTGCCAGTTTCTCGTTGCGGTAGGCAAAATAGAAATTACTTTGCTTGTCGTTGTCATTGAAGTTTTTGATGGGGTACTGATTACCTCCGGGTTCTTCAAAATAGAGTAATCCCAATTCATCAGCATAGTCCAGAATGTTGGTTTGCCCGATATTCCGGTGAAAGTTCAGCATGTTTAATCCCAGTTCTTTGGCAATCGTAATTTGCCGTTTGGCCAGTTCATCGGAAGGAGTGATACCATTATAAGGCCAGAATCCCCATGAGATAGCTGTCCGTAATACGATTCGTTTGCCGTTCAGGAAGAACTGTCGGTCTCCTTTTACGTCTTTTATTTCGAACCAGCGGAAACCGAAACGCTCAGTTACGGCATCGTCGTTCAGAGAAATTTTCAGGTCATAGAGACGAGGCGAGTCTACGCTCCATAAGTGCGCATTGGGCACTTTGATTTGGTAAGTTTGCAGGTTATCACCTTCTTTCAGTGATTCCAGGCGGACATTCTTGCGGTATACGGTCTGTCCGTTGGGATGTTCCTTGATTTCCAGGCATAATTCCTTGTTTGTGACAGAAGCTCCGGTTTCATTGGCTGCCCTGACTTCTACTTCAATGGCATGAGGTTCCGGTTGGTTTTTGATGAATACATCTTTCACATAAAAAGCTTTCCGGTAGCTTCCAGTTCCACTTTTCCCGTAATACCACCGAAGCCGTGTGAGGGATTGGTGCGATATACTCCCCAGGTATAAACCTGTGAATCTTTCCAATTGAAGTTCCCGTTAGGATCTGTAATCCGGAAAGTGATTACATTCTTCTTGCCCGGTTCTATAAAAGGAGTGATGTCGATGGAGAAAGGAGTACTGTTCACTAAATCATATCCTGCCAGTTGATGGTTGACAAATATTTCAGCACGGAACCTCACGGAGCCGATATTCATTGCAATACGTCTGTCTTTCCATTCGGCAGGAATGTCTACTTCAGTTTCAAACCAGGAAACTCCCGTATAGTTTCCTGTCACTCCGAATGTCTGTCCGTTCCATCCCCACAGGTGCTCTTCTACTGTGGCAGGCAGATTGATACCTGTTTTATCGGGATGTTTCAGTAATTGCCAGCCCCCTGTCGGAGTGTTTACAGGCAATGCTTTGATATCTACCGGCGGAAGATATAACTCATCATTCTGCCAGACGGCTGCACGGTCTAAGGTGATGTTCCACGGTTGAGAGGACAAGTCGAGGTTTACTCTTTCCTGAGAGGAGCCGATGAAAATATTCAGTACGACACCTGTTATTAGTAGTAGAAACTTCTGATTCATACTTTATATATTAGCTTCTGATTGATGTTTTTTATGGAGGATTATTTCAAATAACTGAAAGGTTGCCATCCTTTCAATACAAACGCCGGATTCATGTAATCCGCAATGAGCGCTGCGTCTTTTTTGCGCATCCAGTTGGCGTGAATAGGCATGGCGTTGTGTTACATCCACCGGTTTGCCTGTTTCCATATCGCAAGTGTTGAACTCATACATCCGGGAACTTTTCTCACCAATAGCACTCCATCCTTGTGGGATAATGTTTTTCACCTTACAGTTGATTACCACAAACTCTGCGTCCGGGTAAGCGGTTCCGTGATTGCTTTTTGTACGTCCATAGTCGGCTTTCTTTCCGTCGGGGGCGGCAAAGGTACATTCTACAAAGACATCACCATGATTTCCCGTTGTGTTTCTTACCCAGGAGAATGGGCCTCCGTCGTTGCGGAAGTTACTGCGGTAGGCAAACAGACTGCCACGTCCCAGGATGGTGTCACCACCTCCGTCCAGTTCACACGACTCCATATAGATTGTTCCGTTTGCTTGCAATGCATCTCCGGAACCGATGATATGTACACTGTAGAGGGCAATACGTTCACCGTTCAGCAGCAAACCTTCAGCTTGTCCATGCAGGTCGGTAGCTATGGTCAGGTCTTCCAGTAGGATGTCGCTGCAATTATCCAGCATGAAAGCGGCTCTTCTGGACGGGAATGTGCCCGGCCATTCGTTGGTTTTCACTGTCAGGGGATGAGGATTGAAAACTTCGTTGTTAGCATAGTGTACACGGGTACGGTCCATTCCTGCACCTTTAATCTTTACATTTGTTTTGTTCCGGGCATATACCAGTTCTTCGTAGTCGCCGGCTTGTATCAGGATTACGGTTTGTTTCTGACTGAAATCGGGAATAAAGTCGAGTGCTCCCTGCACGGTGTTGAAATCACCTTGTCCGTTTGCATCTACAATCAGTGTGTCTGTAGAAGCGGGAGCGGAGTCTTTGGTTTTGAAGCTCCAGTTATGCTCTTTGCTGATACCGTGGAAACTGTGGTCGGGTAAAGTCAGAACACCTTCGTCTATGGTGACATAATAACTATGGTTATAGTCGAGCATATTGTTGTGCAGATAGATGGTTGCCGTCGAATCGCGCACGATGATGGGATGGAAATGAAACGCATCTGTAAATCCACCGATGATGTTCAGCTGGTAATCGGGTGGGGTAGGTTCTGCCGTACCTGAGGGGGTGCCGGGGCGAGTATCCCTGTTAGTAGGCATATGGGTACGTGTATAGTCGTAAGGTATTTTGGTGTAATCACATTCCGGTCCATACGTGCGGCTTTCGGTAGGTCCGGACGGGATACTCAGATCCAGACTGTCCACTATCTGGTGCGACATCGCATCATAAATGCGTATCATTCCGGAGTCCCCTACTATGGGGCTATCCGTGAAAGTTAGTACCAGATGGGTATCCGGATTTACATTCTCAGCACCGGCAGCCGGAAACAGTTCGGCGTTTGGTGATTCAGGTTGGTTGCAGGCCGACAGAAAAGGCAATACAGCCAGCATAACAAACAAAGGTTTCATCATTGTTATCTCTTAATTTAGTAGTTCTTTGGGAAATTATATAGAGTGCAAATATAGGCCATCCTCCCAATTTTGTTTTTATAATATCTGTGCGATTCATTACAATTTCAGTTCATCAGGATGTTTTTTCAGTTTATATTCTTTGGGAGTACAATTCATGGTCTCTTTAAACACTTTGCTGAAATACTGGGGAGTTGCAAATCCACTCATATATCCCACTTCAGAAACAGTATATTGATCTTGTTCCAATAACTGAACGGCCCGTTTTATGCGCATACTTTTCATGAAGTCCACAGGTGAAACTCCCATCAGGGATTTCATCTTCCGGTAAAATACTGTACGGCTCATTCCCATAGCTTCAGCCAGGTCGTCTATCTTAAAGTCAGGATTGTGAATGTTTTCTTCTACACTCTGAAGTATATTCCGGATGAAGTCATCATCAAAATGAGTCACCTGGGGAGTGGCAGATTCTATCTGGTCTGTTATATTCGTTATTTTTTCTCTCTTTATTTTAGAGGTGTAATAATCATATAGCATTTGCCGCTGTTTGAACAGGGAGTCTACTTTCGCTTTCAGATAAGTGGAACTGAAAGGTTTGGTAATATATTCGTCCGCACCATACTCCAATCCCTGAATCTGATCGCTCAATGAAGACTTGGCTGATAATAGAATAACGGGGATATGACAGATATTGCTGTTTGCTTTTACTCTTTTCAGGAACTCTATTCCATCCATTTCGGGCATCATAATATCACTGATGACGATATCCGGCATTTCAGCCAGGGCTTTATCTAATCCTTGCTTTCCATTTTCCGCTTCAAAAACCACATAATCTTTGCTTAGCACATTGCATATAAAATGACGTAGTTCTTCATTATCTTCAATAATCAGAATCCGGTTTTCTTTATTTTCATCTTCTATGAGTTTCCCCTCATTCTCTCTCTGCAATTCAGAATTCTCACTGTCATTCAGGATGAATTCTACATTGCTGTCTGCACTGAAGGTCTCATAGCTTCCTGGTAACCTGACTGAAAAGGTACTGCCTTCGCCTAATTTACTATCTACTTTTATGGTGCCATGCAGTAAGTTCAGCAATTCTTTTACCAGAGACAGACCGATGCCTGTCGAGAGGTTCGGATCAGCCTCGTCTAAAGTTTCAAAACGAGTGAACAGTTGATTGATCTTTTGGGCATTGATACCACGTCCTTCATCTTTTACCTGTAAGTACAGATGATCCTTTTCGCCGGTTACGGATAAAATTATCCTTTTCTCATTGGATGTATATTTGAATGCATTGGATAACAGATTAAAGAGAATCTTCTCCAGTTTATCCACATCTGTGTACATCACAAAAGAGTTGAAGTTGCAGTTCAACTGGAATTCTATATGTCGTTTGTGAGCCATGGAAGTGAAATTCTCATAGATTTTCATTATCAAAGGAATCACATCCAACTGTTCTACCATCACTTTCATCTTATCATTCTGTATCTTACGAAAATCCAGTATCTGATTGATTAGCCGTAGCATTCTGTCTGTATTTCGTTTGGCAACCTGCATATTCTCCAGGCCGGCGTCAGATAGTTTCTCATTACTGATGACTTCATCTATCGGACTGGCTATCAGTGTAAGTGGAGTGCGAAGCTCATGAGAAATATCAGTGAAAAACGTAGCTTCAGATTGGAAAGCTGTTGCTCGAAATCTACTCTGCGCTGCAAATTAGTGATGCGGATTACGATATATATTACGATGAGCAATGCAGCAATACCTATGACAATATAGAGCAATATCGCCCAGATTGTTTCGAAAAAGGTCGGTTCGATATGTATAGGTAAAGAAGTTGCGTTATCTACCCATACCCCATCTCCGTTAGTCGATTTTACCTGAAACAGATAGTCGCCTGCCGGTATGTTTGCCAGACTGGCTGAATGACTGTTTCCCAATTCAATCCACTGGTCATTCAATCCCTGAATGCGGTATGCATATTTTATGGCCGGAGAGTTTACGTAATCCAGAGCGGCGAATGTAATGGTGAAGTTCCGTTCGTCTGCCTTTAAGGATTGTATTTCTGTACTATTGAACACTTCTTGCCGGCGGGATGTATTATTTAGATAAATATCCAAATGCGAGAATACGATGGGAGGTACAAAATCGCTCTTATATAAGTCTTTGGGGGTAACACATAATGCTCCGAATTCCGAACCGAATATTAACTTCCCGGAAGAACACAAAACGGGCTTTGTCTCAGCCATTTGTATCTGATCGTTGTACTCTTCCAACAGATTCATATCGGCATCCAATTTTGATAATTTATTCTCTGAAGCAATCCATAGATTGCCTTCGGAGTCTTCGATTGCTGAAAGGGATAAATCGGGTACTTGCCCATTCGTCGCGTTATAATGTTTGAAAGTCAGCTTTTCGGATAGCCTGCTACTGTCATCCAACAGATTAATTCCTCCGCTCAGTGTTATGACCAATAATTTGCCATTATGGGTTTGGGTAATATTCAGTACGTCATTGTTACTCAAACTGGAATAACGTTCCTCACAAACGTTATGGTAAAAACGGATGGCTTCCGGTCTTGCAAAATCAGAGGAGCAAGAGAGTAGTCCTCCTGTGGTTCCAATCAGGATAATTCCATTATCTGCCTCGTACAGGCAACGTACTTTCTCACATACATGAATCGGGTAGTTATTGAGAATATTTCCGGAGTGAATGAAACGCAGACCGGCACTTTCCGGTAAATGCTCTATCAGGTTGAGGCCTCCTCCAAAAGTTCCTATCCATATACGTCCTGCTGAGTCTTGCAAAATGGAGTAGATGGAATTGGAAGATATACTATACGGATTGTTTTTATCCGATAGGTGATGAGTAATCCGGTAACTGTTGTCTCTTTTCGGGATGCAATAGATAAAGCCCGTTGTCTTTGGTTCCCAACCAGATGTTATGTTCTTTATCTTCGTAGATGCAATATACATCTATATTGAAGGTAACGGTAGGATCAGGTACTATTTTGCCTTCCCTTGAAAGATTTCCAATCCATTGTCCCGACGGATCGTAGAGACATACGTTGCTCGATTGCTTTTTGTGATTACGTTTCCATCCCACCCACAAGCGCTTCTGATGATCTTCCATCAAAGCACGTGCTTCTTTATGGTTATCGAATCTATATTCGAATTTCTTCCGGTGGAATGATAGGTATCCAAAACCATCTCCTTTGGTATACCACAGATTCTGATGACGGTCGATAATATAACTGAAGGCCTGGAATGAAACAGGCTTCCGCATTCCCATTTCATAAGTAGATGCCTGCTCTAAGCAACGGTTTACCGGATTGTAAAAGCATAACTCACCTCCTGCGGGTTTGAGCCAGATACAACCATATTCGTCTTCATGCACAAAAGTACAAGGTTTATAGAAAGGGACTTCCGAGTATCTGGGATAATTCAATAAGGTGGTGTTTTTATTTTCCTTATCTAATAGGATTACTCCATCGTTGACGCCCAATAGCCATAGATTTCCTTTTTTGTTTCAAATACGTCTGAATCAATTTCTATGGGCATTTCATGGACTGTGAATTTTTCATTTGCCGGATCGTAAAGTATAATGCTCCTATTCTGTAGAATTACAATTTTATTATCCGCTAAACTTTTTAATCCTGTGATCTCTGATATCGGTTGTTCGGGAACACATGGCAATACATCCTGGCTTTGAGTATCATACCGGGTGAAGAAGCCTTTGGAAGTGGCCAGGTATATTCCACCGGGAACTTCCACCATAAATTCGAAAGGCATTAGATTAGATATGCTTTTCTGACCTACAATAAGAGCGCCTTTGTTAGTCAGAATCCATTCATCTCCATCCTTATCTTGGGTAATGCCATAAATAGTATCTCTTTCATTTCTTCCGGAATATAACTCGACGGACTCTGTCGCCGGAAACTTATTTTCATCTATGCGATACAGCTCATTCTGCATACCGACGGCCCAGGTAATCCCTTTTCCCAGTGCATACAATTTGCTAACTGAATTGGTGAGGCTTTTGTTAAAAAAGGAAAGGGTCCTGGTATTCGTATGTCCGGGTGTTGAATAAGTAACAGCGTTTATCATAAGTCAGGCACCAGATGTTATTCAATGAACTCTTTTTAATTTTGGTAAAGCGATGATTGCTTATGCGGATAGGACTTTCCGGGTAAGTTTTATAATTATAGAATGAGTATCCGTCGAAACGTTCCAGTCCGTTCCAGGTGGACATCCATATATAACCATTATCATCCTGGATAAAATTATGGACGTTTTTCTGAGATAATCCGTCTTGTACTGAATAGTGCTTCATATTGATCAGACTTTGTCCGAACAACATAGGGGTGAATAAATAGAGTAGTATGGTGATGACCGGCTTTAGCATAGTATCTGTATTTTTCTGTCATACAAATATCGGGAAAAGTTATCAGATACCAATAAACTGATGAATTATTGCAATGATTAGACCTGAAATTATAAAAAGCGTACCCTATGTTCAGAATTTGTAAAGGAAAAGCTGAATATTATAATTCGATGTTTTATGAAATGTCTTCTTTTGCAAAGAATTATCTAACAAAATAAAAACAGGGATCATGAAACAGATTTTTATTTTCAGAAAGACGTATGCTGCCGTTATTCTGATAGGTTATCTGATGGCATTCTCTTCGGCAATGGCACAGCAAATGCCGCGACGCAATGCTTTACGCGAAACAAACAATGAATTTTTCAAGACTGAAGAAGCGCGTCGCATAGGCAATCAGGTGCTGGCGTTTCAGCGTTGTACCGGTGGTTGGCCGAAGAATATCGATATGACTCAAAAGATGAGTAATGAGGAATTAGCACAAGTATTAAAGGAGAAGTCACGCCGTAACGATTCGACAATTGATAATGGCGCGACCACCATGCAGATGATTTATCTGGCTCGTTTATACAGGCAGACAAACGATGTGCGCTACCGTGACGCTTTCCGTCTGGCGGTGGAGTATCTTTTGGACGGTCAGTATGAGAATGGCGGATGGCCGCAATTCTGGCCGGAAATGCGCGGATATCAGGTACATATTACTTTTAATGATGATGCGATAGTTAATACACTGAAATACTGCATGACATTATGACTGCTGAATTTCCTTATGACGGTGACCTCACCGACAAGGCAATGCGTCAACGGCTGTCGAAAGCTTTTGATAAAGGGAATTGAATGTATTCTGGCAACACAGATCGTAACTGATGGACAGCTTACGGTATGGTGTCAGCAACACGACCGTGAAACCTTGAAACCGGCTTCGGCACGTGCCTATGAGTTGCCCTCGTATTGCTCGGCAGAGAGTGCTGCCATCGTGCGTTTACTTATGACGTTGCCTAAACCTGATGCACGTATTAAGCGGGCGGTTCACGGAGCTATGAAATGGTTTGACAGGTATAAACTTACCGGTTTGCGGTGTGAACGGTCGGCAGGAGATGGTGTACGTGATACCCGCCTTGTAGAAGATCCGCAGGGCGGGCCGATATGGGCGCGTTATTATGATTTGAAATATTGCGAACCTTATGTTTGCGACCGTGATGGTTTGCCACGACGTCGATTGGAGGAAATCGGAGTGGAACGTCGCAATGGTTACAGCTGGTATAACAGTCGCCCGGCCGAGCTTTTCGAACAGTATGATATTTGGGCAGCTAAGTATGATCCGAAGCACAAGGTAAATGTTAGTCTGAATTCCCAAGGGGCTAATGAGAGGGGAATTATTGAAATGTATCGTCGTCCGGTGATGGACCGCACAGCTTTCGATGTGGTGGTGAAGCCGGGACAAAGTATTCAGGATGCCATTGAGAAAGCACCTGAGACACCGACAAATCCTTTCAAGATTCTTATATTAAAAGGTAACTATAATCAAAAGGTTATCATAGACCGTCCGAACATTGTATTGGTAGGTGAGAGCCGTGACAGTACAGTGATTGTTTTAGCCGAGACTGCTAAGACAAGGACCATCACTCAATATCATGGAAAACCTGTGGGCAATGGTGTGATTGTGTTGCAAGAGGGGGCTGACGATTGTGTCATTAGCGGTCTGACAGTATATAACAATTATGGAACTACTGTTGAGAACACTACCACCCACCAGATGTCTATCTTTGGACGTGCTACACGTACCATTGTTATTAATTGCAATGTATGGGCTGATGGTAATGATGCACTTTCACTTTGGGCGCCGGCAGGCAATGGAATGTATTATCATGCCGATCTTTATCTGCGTTGTCCCGGAGTGGATTTTCTTTGCCCGCGCGGGTGGTGTTATGCTACCCGCTGTCGGTTTTATGGCGATGGCCGTGCACTGATCTGGCATGACGGTCGGGGTGATAAAAGTAAGAAACTGGTTATCACTAATTCGTCTTTTGATGCTCAATCACCAACTATTCTCGGTCGTTGGCATCATGACTCTCAGTTCTTTATTATCAATTGTCAGATGTCGGAACAGATTCTGGATTGCAATATTGGTTATGCTTATTCGGACAAAGTGCTCGATCCTTGTCCGTGGGGACAGCGTGTTTATTACTATGGTTGTCGTCGTCAGGGAGGCCATAGCGGTTGGTTGGACAATAATCTGCAACAGGCGGAGAGTGCACCGGCATTTTATGGCATCACTGCCCAATGGACGTTTGGCGGGAAGTGGGATCCGGAACGGAGAATTCGTGATCTTTGGAATGTTTTGGCTTATTGACGAAATAACCCTGTTGATAAGAGGAAAGGCGTGGTCGTAAGATTACGCCTTTTCTTATGGTTGGAGAGGGGATACTGATGCTTTGTCGTGCCTCTGTTTGCTCCATTTAGTTTCTGCCTTTTGGAACAAAAGTACCTTGCCTGTGGAACAGAAGTTTCTCAAGTAAGAAATAAAAGTGTCTTACCTAAGAAATAAATGTCCCACAATAAGGAAACAAATGTTCCTATAAAGTGAAACGGGTGCTTTCTCGTAACGGTATAGTAATAAGTTCTCACCACAGAGTAACACAGAGTCTCACAGAGTTCTATTCTTTTGATTTCAAATCGATTAAACTCTGTGAGACTCTGTGTTACTCTGTGGTGAAAATAGAATTGAAACCTTGTAATCTCTGTTTACGTAAAGGTTTACGTACCTTTTTGCTTTCTTTCCTTTTCCTTTTACATGCAATTCTCCTACTTTTGACCACATAAATCTGTTTAAAACCAATTCTAATATTATATTTATGGAAAGAAGCCTCTTTAAATTTGCTCTACTGGGAGTCATGTTCTTGATCAGTCATTCCTCTTTTTCACAAATAACGGAACGGGAACGTCCTGCGGAGTGGAAACAATTAGTGAAAGGCGCCCGCTTTATGGATCGCTTTCTGCCGATGAAGGGAAATGTACTTTCCTCCGATACATGGGGTGCTGACTGTGTGCTTCCACGTTATGTAGATAATGGCATTGAAGACGGTATCTGGTCCTATTGGGGCGGAAATATCCGAAAAGGCGAAGATGGTAAATATCATCTATTTGTCTGTGGCTGGCTGGAATGTTCACCTAAAGGACACATGGAATGGCCTAACTCATACGTATTTCATACCGTAAGCGATAATCTGACAGGGCCTTTCAAGCCTGTTCGTATCATAGGTAAAGGACATAATCCTGAAATGTTCCGTGCTAAAGATGGCCGGTATGTTGTCTATGTAATTGATGGACGTTATGTATCCGATGATCTGAATGGAAAATGGGAATATGGAAAGTTTGATTTCAATGCACGCGACCGCCGTATTATCGAAGGCCTGTCTAATCTTTCATTTGCCCAGCGTGAAGACAGCTCTTATGTGATGGTTTGTCGTGGTGGTGGTATCTGGGTCAGCAGAGATGGACTATCGGAATACAATCAACTGACCGACAAACGGGTTTATCCGGATGTGGACGGTCGGTTTGAAGATCCGGTAATCTGGCGCGATCATATTCAGTATCATCTGATTGTTAATGATTGGCTGGGGCGTATTGCTTTCTATCTTCGTTCAAAGGATGGAGTGAACTGGGTGGTCGATCCGGGTGAAGCTTATATGCCGGGAGTTGCTGTACATGCAGACGGACAGGTGGAAGACTGGTTCAAATATGAACGCCTTAAAGTGTATCAGGATAAATACGGACGTGCCATTCAGGCTAATTTTGCGGTAATCGATACGCTTAAAAATGAAGATAAACCTTTTGATCACCATAGCTCAAAGAATATTAGTATTCCCTTGAATCCGGGATTGTTGCTTACCATACTGGACGAGAAACCTATCACCTCGAGTACAAAAATAATTCGTGTGAAGATACAGGCGGAAGAAGGCTTCAATCCCCAGACGGATATAGATGTGAATTCCTTGCGTTTCGGTGCTTCTGAAGAAGTGAATTATGGCAGAGGTTGTCAGGTATTGACCACAGAAAATGCGGGCAAGGACTTGATTGTAACTTTCAATGGCAAAGGAAATGGTATCACTAAAGATGAATTTGCCCCGAAGTTGATTGGAAAATACAAAGACGGAAGAATGCTTTACGGGTATGCACGTTTGCCATACATTGATTATATAGAACCGATCCTTTCAGCTCGTGCCCCAGTCTTTACCAAATCCGGAAAGGGACTGGAGTGTACAGTGGAAGTACAGAATTTCGGTCAGGTAGAATCGAAGAAAGCATTGGTAGAAGTAGGGTACAAAAAGGAAGGAAAACAATAAAAGTAGCTTCCGGTATGGTTCCGGCATTGAAGCCTTATGAAAAAACAGACATATTGCTTTCTGCTAAGGATAGGTTTGAGGAAGGAAAAGAATATGATTTGATAGTAACACTCTCTTCCGGCAAAAAAGTATTGTCAACATTTAATCTGAAAAAGAAAGTATTGGAGTAATTTGAGAAAGCTATCTATTCCAATGATTTGATAAGGGGATAAATATTCCGCTTACAAGGTATTAACTTCCTGTCGACAAGGTCTCAACTTCTTGTCAACAGGAAGTTAACTTTTGTATGCAAGGAATTGGTGCTTTGTAATTTGTTGATAAATAGATTCTTCCTGTTTTGCTCAATCCTGATATAAAAGATTCTGTTCGTAAGCGGATGATTGAAATTATACCGTCAATATCTTTCGGAAGCTTCCATTAAATTCCTATCTTTGCGAAAACCCGTATTACCTGAATGAGGTGAAACGATACTTGATGTTACTTCATTATGTAATTGATTTCTATAAAGAGTCAACAATAACAGGCGGGTAGTCGTTATTAGGTTATAGTTAAATTTCATTTTATGAAACATTTCGTTCTTTTTGCCTGTGTGGCTGTTGGTTTGATTTTTGCCGGATGTCGTAACCGGCAGGAACCACCTGTGCCGGTAGTTGTGCAGGAGGCTGAACGTAAGGATACGGCTGTGCTGGAATTTCCTCATCCTAAAGAAAAACAGTTGACCGCTGCCGATATTTCTCTTACCAAAGAATTGCTCTATGACCAGCATACCCTCGAAGATACCTATCCATATAAGGATACGGTACGCTCTTTCAAATGGGATGTCATCCGGAACTGTCTGGCCTATATTGAGAATATGCAGCGCGATACTACTGCAAGGTGGGTGGTGTTACAGAATTATAAGAATCTGAATAAAGAAGCTCCCCTGGTACGTAAGTTCGTGCGGAATGTGTACCGCCGTGTATCTGATACATTGGGCGTGGAGCGCTATCAATCGGTGCCGCTGTATCTGCCCGCTGATACGTTGGTGCCCGAACGTTATGGTAGAGACGGTACTATCGCTTATCTGAAAGGCGAGGAAGGAAGTTTTTACCGGATATTACCCGCCACTTTTGAAGAAGAATGGCTGGCACCACGCAGTTATCTGAAACAATTGCCGGATAGCACCGTCTTTAATCATGTGATTTTTGTCGACCGCCTGGATCAGAATATTACTACCTTGGAACATGTCTCGGAAGGTGAGTGGAAGATACGCAGCATGAATCCTGCCACTACCGGAATGCATGCTCCACCTTATGCTCAGGAAACCCCACTGGGAATGTATCTGCTTCAACAGAAGAAAACGCGTATGGTGTTCCTGAAAGACGGTTCGGCGGAGACAGGAGGCTATGCCCCTTATGCCAGTCGTTTTACGAACGGAGCTTATATTCACGGAGTGCCGGTGAATGCACCGCGTACAAGTATGATTGAGTATAGCTGGTCGTTAGGGACTACTCCACGTTCGCATATGTGTGTACGCAATGCCACTTCACATTCCAAGTTCGTTTTCGATTGGGCACCTACCGAACGCTCTTTGGTTGTGGTGATTGAATAGTGAATCCTCATTTTTAACTATCTGTGTGATAGGTGTCTGGAGAAAAAAAATGTAATTTAGCCGCCGTTATTTCTCTGGCTAAAGTTTTATGTTGCGATTTATTGTATTCATTTTATTCTTATTTCTTCCTTGTACCTTATTTCTGGGTGGCAAGTCGTCAGATAGCACTCCTGATTCTGCTGAAAGGGCTGCTGCATCTGATGTTGAGGCTTATGCGAGCTTATACCGTTCCATGCAGTTGGAAGGAGTCGTTAACTGGAAAGCTTTCCGGCAGGCTGTAGCAGGTTACTATAAAATAGACAATCGTAAGCGGGAGGTGTTGACATTGATAGACTTTTCCCGTCCTTCTACTGCAAAACGTCTTTTTGTATTTGATATGAGGGAGCGTAAAGTACTTTTTTCATCGGTTGTTTCCCACGGAAAGAATAGCGGTGATAACTATGCCACTTCCTTCTCCAACGAATATGGTTCCTACAAAAAGTTCACTGGGGTTCTATCTTACAGAATCTACTTATCAGGGAAAGAATGGGTATTCGCTTATTTTGAATGGTTTGGAAAAAGGAATCAATGACCGCGCCCGTGAACGTGCTATTGTGATGCATGGGGCGGCTTATGCCGATCCTTCGGTAGTCAGCAGAGGAGGACGTTTGGGAAGAAGCTTTGGTTGTCCGGCTGTTCCGCAAAAAACTTTCCCGTCCTATCATTGATGCCATTAAAGGAGGAAGTGTGATGTATATCTATGCTGAAACTCCCGAATACCTGGCACATAGTTCAGTCTTGAAAGGTGCGGACGGACTGTAGTTTAATTCTTTTCATGGCGAAGCATATTTTTGACGTTTGTCAATTCTTGTAATCTTATCTTTTCATACCTTTGCGTACAATTTTCAGAGGATTAATTTATGGCAACATCAAGAGAAATGACGGCAGGACGCGCATTGCCGTTGATATTCAATTTCACTATGCCTCTGTTGATGGGAAACCTGCTCCAACAGACATACTCTCTGGTCGACGCGGCAATCGTAGGAAAATTCTTGGGTATTAATGCACTGGCCTCGGTTGGAGCAAGTACTTCGGTAGTTTTCCTTATTCTTGGTTTCTGCAATGGATGTTGTGGAGGTTTCGGTATTCCTGTGGCGCAGAAATTCGGAGCGCGGGATTATAGCACATGCGTCGTTATATATCGGTCAGTTTGCAACTGGCGGCGGTGATGTCGGTAGTGATTGCGGTGGTTACGAGTATTCTGTGTGGGGATATCCTGCTGATGATGCGTACACCGGATATCATATTCCAGAATGCTTACTATTATTTATTGATAACGTTTATCGGAGTTCCCTGTACTTTCTTTTTATAATTTGTTGTCCAGCATTATTCGTGCTTTGGGCGATAGTAAGACGCCTTTCTGGTTTCTGCTGTTCTCTGCTGCACTTAATATTTTGCTCGATTTGTTCTGTATCCTGGTGTTGGATTGGGGGAGTGGCAGGGGCTGCCATCGCTACGGTCTTTTCACAAGGTGTGTCGGCTGTGTTGTGTTATGGATACATGATGCGCCGTTTTGATATATTGCGGGGAACACCGGATGAACGGAAGTTCAACGGTGCTCTGGCACGGAGATTGATGTATATCGGTGTACCTATGGGATTACAATTTTCGATTACCGCTATCGGAAGCATCATGTTGCAAAGCGCCAATAATGCATTGGGAACTGCTTGTGTAGCAGCTTTTACGGCTGCCATGCGCATCAAGATGTTCTTTATGTGTCCGCTTGAAAGTCTGGGTATTGCTATGGCTACTTATACCGGACAGAATTATGGTGCGGGCAAGCCCGAACGCATTTGGATGGGAGTAAAGGTAAGTGCGTTAATGATGATTATTTACTGGGCATTTACGTTCTGTGTATTGATGCTGGGTGCACGTACGTTTGCCTTGCTTTTTGTGGAAGCGTCTGAATTGGAAATATTGAAGGACACGGAGTTGTTCCTGCATATTTCCGTGTCCTTCTTCCCGGTTTTGGGATTGCTCTGTATTCTGCGATATACCATTCAGGGAGCGGGATATACCAATCTTGCTATGCTTTCCGGAGTTTCCGAAATGATAGCACGTGTGCTGGTCAGTCTTTATGCAGTGCCCGCTTTCGGCTATCTTGCGGTCTGCTTCGGTGATCCGACAGCATGGATTGCGGCTGTCCTGTTCCTGGTGCCGGCATTTATTTTTGTATATCGGAGGTTGCTCCGGATGAGGAGAGAACAGAGAGTATAATTCCCGTACCTCCTCCCGGTGCCTGTGCTATTTGCAGGGTCGATTCACCGGTTACTTCCTGTTCTTCTATTATCACCGGGTATGGGTTGGTACGATAATCAGCCTTATCTCCATCTCTGTAGATAACAGCCTTATATCGTTTTCCTTTATCCAGAAAGGAGAGGGGAAGTTGCATCTCCCGAGGTTGTTCATTAGTGATGCTTCCTATAAACCAACGTCCGCTGCTTCCGCGTTCTTTACGGGCAATTGTCACATATTCGCCTATTTTTTTGCCTCGGGTACTATGGTCTGTTCCCAAGTAGTAGGGCAGGTGGTGATAAATGAAAACGGTTCAGGGTTCCGTTCGTAGTTTTCTATTTCATCGGAGGCCATTTGCAGGGGACTGTATAACACAACGGATAAAGCCAATTGTTTGGCAAGCGTTGTTTGTACACGCGTCTGAGGCAACACCGGATTTTCGAAGCGGAAAGTGCCGGGGGTGAAATCCATGGGACCTGCCAGCCCACGGGTGAAGGGAATGATGGTAGTGTGTACGGGAGGATTGCCGCCATCTTTGTCCCAGGCATCCCATTCCTGCCCTCGTACACCTTCTTGTGTCATCAGATTGGGGAAGGTGCGTTGCAGTCCGGTGGGCATCACGGGTTCGTGATTGTCAATCATAATATGCTTGTCGGCTGCCAGTTCAATAACTTTCCGGTAGTGACGTACACCAAACTGGCTGCTGTGTCGCTCTTTGCCATCCAGCAGTTTGCCTACATAGCCTGTTTTGACTATTTGCACGCCGTGATCTTTATATAAATTGAAGGCTGCTTCTAGTTGGTTTTCATAATCAGATACCCAGCCGTCCGTTTCATGATGGCCGATAAGCGTCACGCCTTTGGAAGCGGCATAGTCGGTGATCTGTTTCAGGTCAAAGTCAGGATAAGGTTCGGTAAAGTTGAAATGATAAGTATCCCAACCTTTGTTCCAACCTTCAATAAGTACTCCCTGAAAACCGTGTCGGGCGGCAAAGTCTATATGCCGCAGTGCATTGGCAGTGGTAGCGCCGTGGCGTGGGCCTGTGTGCCAGGTGTGTTTATGCATGTGGTAAGTCCACCAGATTCCAATGTATCTTCCGGGTTGTATCCAGGATGTATCCTGAATGCGGCAAGGCTCGTTCAGATTCAGCATAAGGCGTGACAGGAGTAAATCACCTGCGCTTTCAGCAACAATCATCGTACGCCAGGGAGTGACACGGGGAGCTTTCATAAATACTTTTTCTCCCGTAGACCATGGAGTGAGATTGGCTTTCAGGGTCATACTACCTTCTTTAGGGATAAGATTCATGGCTGCATAATCTGTCAGATTGGCTTCATGGATGCTCAGGAAAAGTCCGTCATTGGTTTCCATAGTGAGCGGTGTGCTTACAACCGAGTTTACTGACAGGAGATGCCTCGTAGAGTGCTTCATAAAAATGTGTTTCGTAAGGTATGGACCAGGCTTTATGATCACCGGTCAATGCAAACTCTGTGAGTTCATCCATGATCACAAAGTCTTTTAATGCTTCCTGTTCCGGAAATTCGTAGCGGAAGCCGAACCCGTCATTGAACAGCCGGAACACAACATTGAATTTTCGTTTGGGGGCGGATGTTTTCTGTACGCGAATGGTCATCTCATGATAGTTGTTTTCCACAATCCGGTCTTCTCCCCAGATTTGTTCCCATGTCCCGCTGAATGAATGATGAAGAGCTTCAGTTATTTCCAGATGGCCAGCAAGTGTATCTTCTTTCAGGATAAACCCGAGGCGTGACTTATCGAGTATGGGCTTTCCATTTCGTGAGAGTTCATAATAGAGTTTTCCGTTTTCTGTTTCTACATGCAGGCAGAGATTACCATCGGGAGAACTTACAGAGAGTTGCGATGCCGGATTGCAACCTGTGCAGAGGAAAACGATAAAGCTTACCCATAACAGAGAATAATTAGGAAGTCTTTTCATGATTTCTTTCTTATTTTTATATAGTCCAGTTCAAAGCATCCGCCTTTGGACGTACTGTTCTGAATGATTATATAATTAATACCGTTTTGCAGGGATATTTCTGTTTCCGCAGTTTGCCAGGCTGTTTTGTCAGCCTGTACAGGAAGTTGCAACAATTTCTCTATCGCCACATCATTGACGATAATCAAAGCCGCTGCGTCTGTTGCTCCTGTATTTCGATATCTGATTTCCAGCGGATAGTCCCCTGTTTTGAGAACTTCCACTGTAAAGAGTACATTGGCGCCGGAGTTTTCAAGTCCTGTGACGTAGCCGGCACCACTGTAAGTATTCTCTTGTTTGCCATCGTTATCCTGTCCGGAATCGGATTCCTTGCAGGATAACAGGAGACAAGCCATTAGTAATAGATTGTAGTACTTCATTTACTTGATTGATTTTGCTCCATCCCTTACGGAAGCTGTTTCTGCTTCTATTTTCAAGGTCTTGTGTTGAATACGGATTACTTTACATTCATGGGGTCGCAATTCTACAGTGTATGTTCCCGACATACCTCCCAAGTCTTTGCGTTCCCATAAATCCCGTACATTGACGGCTTGCCCGTCTTCAATGCCCAGTTCACGACGGAAGTCAATGCTGCGTGTCTGTGGAGTACTTTCACGGTTGAATAATCCTACCACCCAATCTCCGTTAGGCAACTGGCCGATCCATCGGGAACTGTTTGCTGCATCCCGAAAGTCGTAACTCAATGGTTTGGCGGCAAAACCGAGACTGTTCAACTCGTTCATTTCCGGATTCTGGTAAACCCAGGCGTGATCTCCAATCGTATCATACTGGTCGGCAATGGCAAGTGCAGAACCTCCCATAATCATCAGCGAGAAAAGGAAGCGGCGTTCGTTGTCATTTGCCAGTTTATTCATACGCATAAAGTCACCGTCCAGTATCATTTGCCCTCGTGCACCGACATCGGCAAAACCAATGAATCCGTCGAAAGCATTACCGAATTGCGGCCAATGGTCTTTCTGCTGCCCGCGGCGGCGGTTGCTGACAAAGTCCCAGTCACCGTCGAAGCAGTCATCGTCAATGCGTATCATATCCCCGTATTTCAATTCCGTCTTGGCATGATTATAACAATGAGGCATCACAAGACTGAGGAAAAGATCATCTCCGGCAGCTTCGGCAATCCATGCCAATGCTTGTTCGTAGCGGCGGGTGCCATAGTTGGTTTCATAGTTTTCCAGGAAATCTATGCGAAGATAGGCGACACCCATTTCCTTGAAATAGCGGACATAATTCTGAATCCATTCTTTGGCTCCCGGTTTATCCACATCCACCCAATACAGAGGATCGTTGAACGATTTGTATCCCACAATGTCTCGGGTATGGTAAGAAGTTCCTTTTACAGGCAGATTCTGTTCATAGGCGGCACGGGTCAGCCACATGGGGTTGTAATAGACTCCCATCTTCATGCCCCGTTCTTGCAGGTATTTAGTCCAGTAGCTGAAACCGTTTTTCCAGTCACTGTTGTACTTGGTGATATAGCCGTTCTCATTGACGGTTTGTGCAGCTTCTATCCATCCGTCGTTGCAGATCATGTCGTAACCGTAGGGTTTGAAAGTCTTCTCCATCCAGTCGATGTTTGCTTTCCAGCGCTCCTCACTGAGAGGAACGTTGGTTACAAAACACTCTTCGTAGGCAATCCAGTATCTGGGTCCCGTACCGTGACGGGTGAAGGGACTGTCACGGGCTATGGAAGACTGGGGACAGGATGATAAGAATAAGGCTGCAAAACCTAATAGTAACTTCAAATGGTTCATAATGGTAAAGTTTGGGGGTTAATTCACTTTTTCTACTTTCAGTTTCAGAGTTTGGGTATTTACGGTTAACTTGTATTTGCCGTCCGTTCCTTCGGGAATACCCCCAGAAGTGGTCGCGCAGGTTGCCTTCCATTTCTGAACATTTAAACATGGGGTATTCACCGGATGTCACAATCTTGACGTTTCCGTTATGGTCTACACTTTCAGGCACCAAATAATTAACCTTATCCCAATCTCCCTTTTCAAGGCAGAATTTGAATTGCTTGTTTTCGTCACTGTAGATCAGGTTTACCTCTGCCGTATAGATTCCTTCTTCATCCGGATCGGGTGTTAGTCCGGTCGGATTGCCGGAGTCCCATCCGAATGCACTTCCTAAACCATAAATTGTCTTTATCTCCGGTTCCGGTTCTTCTGTTTCATCGCTGATCTTTTCGAGGGTTAGTTTCAGCTTCTTTACGTTCACTGTAATCCGATAGGTGCCATCGCTTCCTTCGGGTATTCCCCAGAAGTGGTCGCGCAGGTCGCCTGTCATTTCGGAGCACATCAGCATATCGTATTCTCCGGGAGTGATGACTTTCACGGCAGTACCATCATCTGTTGCGGTAGGTACCAGATAACGTACTTTGTCCCAGTCTCCCTTTTCGAGGATGAATTTGAATTGCTTGTTCTCTTCGGAGTATTTGATGACTTTATCTATGGTGAACGTATTCTGCTCAATCAACTTCAGTTCTGTGGGGACATTGGAATCCCAACTGAATATAGTGCCGAGTCCGTACAGTTGCGTGTAGTTTTCAACGGGTTCCACTACAACAATTTCTTTATCTTTCTCGCATCCTGCCAGTAGGGGGAGGAGGGCAAAGATGAATATAAGCTGATTGATTATTTTCTTCATGGTTATCTGATTTTAAATTGTAAGTTGTTATATCCGAGAGCCTTTCATCGGCATTTGAGTTCCCTTTGAGGAAACAGTTTGTTTCCCGGTGTGAAACTGGTAGTTTCAAGGCATGAAACTCCTGGTTTCAAGCAATGAAACTGTTGGTTTCTCGGTATGAAACTGAGAGTTTCAAATGATGAAACTATTGTTCACCTAAGGGGATGTTTTTTACCGGTTCGTATTAATTATATCCCGGGTTCTGTTTCAGTGTATGATCCGCTCCCATCATATCCCGTGGGATAGGGAAGATATCCCAGTGTGAGTCTGCATCGGGCTTCTTGTCCCACCATTCTTCCGTACAGTACAATCCCCAGCGGATAAGATCAGTCCGGCGTCGTCCTTCGGCAAGGAATTCACGTCCCCATTCATCGTAAAGCTCATCTTGCGTCAGGGTTACTGTACCTTCGGGTTTGTACAGGTATTCTGCCCATGTATCTTGCGGATAGTTACGTTTGCGTACCGCATTCAGCAGTTTTGCAGCTCCGTCCACATCGTTTGCTTTGAACTTACATTCCGCCAGTGAGTAATAGATTTCCGCCAGACGAATTTCATTGTAATCGGCTTCGCGTTTACCCGCGTCTTCGTCACTGTAGATGGGATACTTCACAAAATGCCATCCGGAGTTATGGTCGCCGGTATTCATGTTTGAAGTGCGGTCGGCGGGAAGTTGATCCGGAGCGAGTTCGTGAAATACTCCTACCTGGTCGCGGATGTAGATTTCATATCCTCCTACGGGGGAAGTTACTTTCTTTTCGGTGCCGTCATCGGCGATATAAGGCAGGTAGCCATAAAGGAACATACCTTCACGGGTACTGTTGCCCAGGTTCTTATACATGGTCAGGCGATAATCTTTCGGATATTTCTTGAATTTGCTGACAAATTTACCGAGTTTGAAGTTGTATTCATTATTATTCAGGTCGAGACTGGGTTGCAAGGCATATTTGGTATTGAAGTCTCCTTGTTTGAAAGCACCGAAGTAGAAACGCGCATTGACAGGGACGGCCCACCAGTATGTATCACCCGAATAGTGCCAGTAACTACGCCCGTAGGACGACGGGAAAGCAAAGATGGTTTCGTTGCATTTATCGTTTGTCCAGTCGAAAACTTCGTCCCAGGTCTTTCCCAGTTCGTAGAAGCCATAGTCACCGTCCAGAATATTTTGGGCATAGGTGGCGCATTCCGTATATTTAGAAGTGCCGATCCATTTTTCTGCATTCAGATAGAGGCGTACTAACAATGCGGCTGCACCGGCTTTGGTCCATTGTCCTTGTGCTATCCCGTTTCCGGCATTACCATTTTTGGCAGGCAATGCTTCGATAGACGTCTTCAGTTCCGTTTCGATAAAGCTGAACAGTTCCTGCGGCGTCACTTGCCCGACGGAGTTCTTGCTCTGATCCAGGCTGACAGCTAACGGTACATTGCGGAAAGCATCCAGCAGACGAATGTAGAACCATGCGCGTAATGCTTTGTTCTGCGCGATGAAGTTATCCATTTCCGGCTGTGACATATTGAATTTGGCAGGGTCCAGCTTTTGCAGGTCATCTATGACGGAATTGGCCTGCATAATTCCGGTGAAACAGTTTTCCCATTCACTTTTGATGGATTCATTGTCGGCAGCCCAGGTGTGGTAGTGCAGATATTGCCATTTGGCATTGTCATACCACCAGCCATCGCGTGCCCAGGTACCCAATTGATCGGCACAACACTCTTGCAAAACCTGGCGCGGTCCGATGCTGTAGAATCCATGTTCGAAGGGGCGGAATGTAGCTTTGATAATATCATCCTTTGTATTGTAATAGTTGGTAGACATAATTTGGTCGTATACCGTTTCCGTAAGGTCGGTGCATGCGCTGAGGGAGCCGAGAAGCAATGCTCCTGCCAGCGAACCGGTTAATATATTCTTGAGTTTCATATTTCTATTGTTTTTAAGGTTATACATTTAGAAGTCTAATTGAACACCGAACATTACCTGTGTAGTGGAGGGATAGTATCGGCGGGTACCTTCCGTACCGTTCAGGTTCACACCCGGAGTCAATCCGTTGGTCTGGTAAGTCGAAGGATCTACACCATTGAAACCTGTAATGGTGGCAAGATTCTTTCCGGTGACGTAGAGGCGGGCACTGTCCAGCCATTTGTTATTGATCTGGAAAGTGTAGCTCAGGGTTACCATATCGAGCTTCACATAGTCGCCGCGTTCAATGAAATAGTCGGTCAGCACATTCTTACCTTTCTTAATGGCCGCATTCTTGGTATATGCTTTTTTCAGCACATTGCTTTGCATACTGGGAATGCCCCAATAGAAGTCGTGTACATTGAAGAGGTCGAAGCCGAAAGCACCACGCAGGAAGATGGTCAATCCCCAGTTCTTATACGTCAAGGTATTGGTCATGGAAGCTGTGAACTTGGGAAGTCCGTTACCGGTTACTCGTTTGTCTTCTTCTTTGGCATCAGATATTTTAATCATCTCCGTATTGTCTTTGTTCCATACTACCCAGTCGCCATCGGCATCAATACCGGCATATTTCCAGGTGTAATAGTTACCCAGGCGTTGTCCTTCTTCTATGCGTTGCAACTTGCCCGGTTGATTCGGACTTTCCATATTCGCCAGATCGTAATAGTTCTGTCCGGTGAACTCGTTGTTGGAGAATTTGAGGAACTTGTTCTCATTGGTGGCGCCTACCAGATTGACGGTATAGCTGAAATCTTTCATCTTCACCGCCTGGATATTCAGATCGACTTCAATACCGGTGTTGCGCATGGTACCTACATTGACAAAAGTGGTAGAGAACAAGTATGGAGGAACGGGCACATTGTAGTCGCCCAGCAAATCTTGTTGCTTACGGTTGTAGTAATTGACCGAACCGCTCAATATTCCTTTAAACATGCTGAAGTCCACGCCGATGTTCCAGTTTTTACCTTTTTCCCATTTCAGCCCCGGATTAGGATTCTTACCTGCACCCCATACAGTGAAGTACTGACCGTTGTAGTAGTAACTGCCGAAACTGCTCATGGTAGACAAAGACAGGTAATTGCCGAAATCCTGATTACCGGTTACACCGTAGTCACCACGTATTTTCAGGTCATCAATCCATGTGATGTCTTTCATGAAAGCTTCTTCGCTGATACGCCAACCGGCAGATACAGCGGGGAAATAACCCCATTTATTGTCATCTCCGAAGCGGGAAGAACCTTCGTATCTCAAAGAAGTGGTCATCAGGTAGCGGTTTTTGTAGTCATAGCTCAGACGGCCGAAGAAAGCAATCAGTTTAGAATCGCTTTTGTTGGTACCCATTTCGTTGCGTCCTTCTTCCTTGGCCCATTCACCGGAACCGAGGTTGTTGTACAGAAGTCCGTCGGAAGAGAAATCCTTATTGGCGGCATTCAGACCTGAATTCTGGAAGTATTGATACGAGTAGCCTACCATGGCGCGGGCACGGTGTCCCTTCAATTCCATAGCGTAGTTGCCCAGCCATTCAAGACTATGCTGGCGGTACTTGCTGTAAGTGCGGCTGGCTTCTCCTTTATAGTCGTTCTTCATAGCCAGGCGGCTTGTGGAAGGACGGAACCAGTAGTCGAAATTATCCGATTGCTGGTCGGCAAAAGTCAGTTGCGTACTGAGGGAATGAATGGAATGACCATCTTTGGCGAGTAGGGAAGTAAGTTTAGCTTCACAGTGGCATCCCAGTCATAGTTTGGTTTCACCACCGTTTTGTTCCAGCTTCAGTTCCTCTACAGGATTCCATAAGGCTTCCTGCCCGGTGAAGTCAGAATAAAGATTCGGATTTTCCGGATCAAACAGTGGGGTAGTGGGGTTGGCATCCATGGCTATCTTGAATGCATCCCAGGAAGAATTTTCACGGTAAGCGATACGCGGTGCGATATTTACGGAGAAATCTAACAGTCCGTTTTTAGTGGTATGGTTGATAGAGGCGCGTGCACCATACTCTTCGCGACTGGAACGTATATCGATACCGGTTGCATTGCGGTAATCCACACTGACGCGGTAATTACTCTGGCTGGTGCCGCCGGACAATGTGACGGTATGCTGGTGGGTGAAACCGGTACGGGTAATCTCGTCAATCCAATTGGTAGCTCCACCCAGATCACTGGTCGGATTGTTGGGAACACGGTATTCGCGGAACTCTTCGGCAGTCAGTTGGTCGAGTTCATGCAGAGGAATACTGGCGGTCAGCATACCATTATAGGTCGCATGGAATTTACCGTCGCGTGATCCCTTCTTGGTTGTGATGACGATTACACCGTTGCTACCTCGTGTACCGTAGATGGCGGAGGCTGCACCGTCTTTTAGAATATCCATGGAGGCGATATCGTTGGGATTGATATTCGTCAGGTTACCACCGGGAATGCCGTCGATTACGATCAACGGGCCCAATCCGGCAGCACGTGAGGAAATGCCGCGAATCTGGATACTTGCCTGGTTGTTAGGGTCGGCGGCAGCTGTGTTGGTTACGGATACACCGGCCACTTTTCCCTGTATCATCATGGAAGGGTCCAGACTGCTGATATGGAGGAAATCCTTACTGGAGATGTGTGATACGGCAGAAGTAAGTTCTTTCTTATCCAGCGTTCCGTATCCGATAACGACTACTTCGTTCAGAGCCTGCACATCGTCTTCCATACGAATATTGATAGTCTTACGCCCGTCTACTTTCACTTCCTGTGTTTTGTAACTGATGAAGGAGAAACGCAGGGTACTTGTGGGGCGGACGGTCAGCGAATATTTACCGTCGACATCAGTTATGGCTCCGTTAGTGGTTCCTTTTTCTGCAACGGATACGCCAATCAGAGGTTCATTGTTGGTGTCCGTCACTATTCCTGATACTTTGACTGTTGCATTTTGGGCGTTCAGTAATGCAGGGAGTAGGAAGAACATTCCAAGGAGTACATGAAAGTACATTTTCCAAGGATAAATCTTAGTTTTCTTTTTTCATGGTACAATGATTTAAATGAGTTAATAGGTTCAATGAATTTTTTCCTTGGGACAAATGTATTTCGTATAGGCGGGAGAAAAAAGCAATGAAGACGGGATATAGAATGATAAAAGGAGGAATACGTTGATATTCAAATCAATGCATTCCTCCTTCCAACGGAAAATTAAGGTCTGTTTTAGAGCCTTTTCAAAGATATTGCGGGGCTAAATTCCTTTCTTTATTTGCATAATGTATTCTTCGAACTCTTCTTTCGGCACAATTGTTTTTCCTTTTACCCGTGCCTTATATACATATATAGTATTAATAGATAAGTTGAGGAATTTGGCAATCCGCTCGTTTTCGGTTACTCCCAAACGAATCAGGGCGAAGATGCGCAATTCTGGTGGCAGGTTGCCTGCCTCATCCAGAATCACCTGGTCTTCCGGGCGGAAGAATTTATTGTATTCCGTCAGGAAATTCGGAAAGAGCTTCAGGAAAGTCTGGTCGAAGGATGAGAACATATTCTCCCGTTCGGACTTTATATCGAACTCTTTATGCGTGATTTGTAAATCATTGAATTGGCGTGCTTTCAATTTACGATCCTGCTTTTTCAGCAGATTCTCTACTTTGTCCAGGTAATCGGACTTGCCATAAAGAGACTGGAAGATATATTGGTCCTTAATCTCGTTGGACTCTTGCAGTTTTCCATTCACTTCTGATATTTCATTGAATTGCTGCTGAATGGATTGTTTGGCAGTTTTCAGCTTTTTCATCTGCTTATAAATGATGGACAGGGTGACTAAAAGAGATGACCAGCAGGCTCATTACCGCCAATGATATTGTAACTTCCCTTTTCCTTTCTTCTATCAGGGTGAGGCGTTGCTTCTCAATGATGGGGAGTATAGTGTTTATTTCCATCTTACGGTGTCGGGCATTGTAGAAGTTTGTTTCCTCCAGTGCTATCTGAATGTATCTGCTGGCACGTAATACGTCTCCTTTGCCATACAGATAACTCGAAAGTTCTTTTTTAGCAGTCGTTTCCCGGGTGGCGGAGCGTATATCCTGTATAGCTGATAGTGCCATGTAGTAAATGGCGTGTTCAAAATCTCCCATCCCTATGTACATACGTCCCAGCATGGAGTAGATGATTGCTTTTTTCATGCGGACAAACGTCGTAATCATTCAGCATTTGCTTGTACATCTGTATTTTCTTCTCATTGTCACCTACACTGAATTTGAAAGCTTCTATTTTCTGGTGGTAGAAAGTGTGGTCGGGGGTATACAGTAGGGCGGAGTCACAGTAGAGGGTTATTTTCTTGTTGTAATCAGCATTGAAAGGGGTACCTTCATTGTAACTGCTCATATCGGAATACAATCTCATACAGAGCTGGTAGTATTCCGATTTAATGGAGTCCGGGGCATTTGCAACATGAATGGAACGCATCATGTCATATGCTTCTTTGAATAAACCGGTGGAAAGGTAACAGTAAAACAGGTTACAATCTGCCTGAATAGATAGATTCTTATCGGTCAGGCGGTGTGATATTCCCTCTGTTTGTATGGCGTAGGAGTAAGCTGAATCGTATTGATAAGTGATATATTCATTAAACAGACGGTTGCAAAGGTTATACTTTTCCTGCTGGTTCTTGACGTATCGGAATTGCTGTTTGATGTCTTCTAACTTCTTTTCTTTTTGCTGGTAGTAGATTTCACGGTGTTCTATCTCGCTATCGAGGACAGAGAGTATAGAATCCACACGTTCTTTGGCGGATAATCCAATAATCTGGCATAGGAGCAAGAGGGCTGAATAGGTATTTCATGATATGATGTGGGTTAAGAAAGTACTGCAAAGTTAGAAAAATATTTTTTTTATCATCCTGCAATATACGTTTCTATTTTAATCTTCTGCAAATTCTTCTTCTTCCTGTTGGTGAGAGGTACTTTGGAACCTTTTTCCTTTCTTGCATGTTCCCTATCATTTTAGATACAGAAGCTGATTGCTTGGCTGATGAATTTCTCTTATTAGGATATGTTTAACTGTTTAAAAGAAGGATTTATGAATGAAGAAAAAAAATGAAGAGTTTCACTTCTTATATGTTTCATGTGATGGAGGAGTTGGAACTTGAGGAACGTTTTGGTACGTTGCACGTTTACCGGTATGCACTACGTGCCTTTACAGGTTTTGTAGGAGGTGGTGAAATCTTTTTCGGTGCTTTGTCGCGTCGGTCGTTGAAGTTGTTTGAGCGACACCTGCGCGACCGGCTTTGTAGTTGGAATACAGTTTCTACGTATACCCGTGCTTTGCGTGCAGTTTACAATCGTGCTGTCGATGCAGGGCTGATTGCTGGTGAATATCGTTTATTCAGTGTGGTGTTTACAGGGGTAAAATCTGAGCAAAAACGTGCTTTGAAAGCGGAAGAAATGCATTGTCTGTTGGATGCAAAAGAGTTGCCCGGAAATATCCGCCAATCCCGTGACCTGCTTTCTTTGATGCTTCATCTACAGGGTATGCCTTTTACTGATCTTATCCATCTGCATCGGGATGATTTACGAACTGATCTTTCCGGACATACTCTTCTGACCTGCCGTCGACAAAAGACAGGAAGCGAATTGCAGGTTTCGGTTACCGATGAAGCAATGAAATTGATAAATTTGTATCGTAGCACTGACCCCACTTCACCTTATCTATTGTGTTTCTTAGATGGGAAACTGGGAGGAGAGGTCGTCTATCGTGAGTATTGCCGTCAGTTGCGCATATTGAATTATGGGCTTTTAAAACTTGCTTCATATTCTGGTTTGAAGGTACTGAAGGTAAGTTCATACACGGCGCGTCATACATGGGCTACGCTTGCCAAATACTGTCAGATACCTGAAGAGATGATTTCTGAGGGGTTGGGACATTCTTCTCTTGAAGTCACCCGAACTTATTTAAAAAGTTTTGAAGGTGGAGAAATGGCAAAGGCAAACCAGATGATAATTGATTACATTTATTCTGGAAAGAAAACGATGTGGAGTAGGGCTTAAATCTCTGTTACTCCGTAAGTAACGGAAAATTGTTTCTACCACAAAGTTATGAGTTTTTTCTTTTTAAAACAAATAATTATTGATAAATTTAACTGATATTTCATAGAAAAACACGACTCTGGCAAGACAAACAACCGAAAACAGACATATTATGGTCTTCTTGACTATGAGAACACACATCATTCTCTCTATCCACGTTGCTACCTTTTACATGGACCTGTGATTTTTTACGTTCATTTTTACGTAATTTCATATTCAGATGCCCGCCGTGTCCCTATAACGCCTTATATTTCCTGTATTTGCGTGCTTCCGTTACTTACGGAGTAATACCTTTGTATACTGTTACTTACGGAGTAATAGCTAAATATTTGCTTATGTTGACAGAATTAACACAGACAGCTATTGCCGTTTTATGCGACATTTCTGCGGGTAGCCATCCCTATCGTACAGCTCAACTTCATATTGATCCTGAGTATTTGATTGGTATTTTGACAAAGTTAGAAACAGGAGGTTTGGTGCGTCATAGAGATACTTCTTTTGCAGAAACTCTTTCCTCCTATGAGTTAGTCCGTCCTTATACGTCCATTTCTTTGCTTGATATTCTGGAAACTCTCGACGAACATCTTAACTGCAATTATCCTACCAGTGAAGAAATGTATCAACAATATCGTGCAGCGGCTAACCGCTTGGGGATAATAAACCACATGACTCGAATTTATTTATCTGAAATCAAACTGAATGACTTGTAATGAGAAGGTTGCTGCATATATTTGTCTACAGCGTTTGCCTGTTGCAATTTCCGGCATTTGCAAGTATTGCCGATTCAGCAGGAATGAGAGTTGAAGTAAGCCAAACACTTATTAAATCCTTTCATGATAGTATCTGCCATAATTCCTTATTAGTACATTTCCGTTTCAATTGTTCGTTGGTGGAATCTGATTATATGGATAACCTGCATGCATTGGAATGTTTTTCTACTTTGTTTTCCGACAGCATTTCCGCTCTGTCTGTTGATACGATAATTATCACCTCTTGTGCATCGCCCGAAGGGAATGTCCAGCATAATTTTCGTCTGGCCCATCAGCGTGCTGTTAGTGTGAAGGAGTATCTCCTTTGGAAATATTCATATCTGAGTCAGGCTCGTATTCTTATTTATTCACGGGGGAAGACTGGACAGGACTTCGCCAGTCAGTAGAGCTGGATAATGATATTCCCAACCGGACGGAAGTGTTGCAGATACTGAATGAAGTGCCGGATACAGAGCGTTGTAAAGTGCTTTTGCAACATCTGAACCGTGGAGAAGCTTATCGGTATATTGATGCACATTTGCTTCCTCAGCTTCGCAATGCGGCAGTGTGCACCGTGAAGAGGAAAAGATGTGAAACATAAAATGATGCTTTCTGTCGGTTCTTTGCCATATAAAACACAACATACTATATCTTCTCTCATACCCCATGAGGAGAAGGAGTTTCTTGATAAGTTCAGAATACCTGATAAGAAGTCCTTTTCTCCTTCCTTTGCTTTAAAGACAAACCTTCTGTTCGACCTTGCTCTTGCTCCCAACATTGAATTGGAATTGCCTTTTGGTAAATCTAACCGCTGGTCTCTGAATGTTGAATGGATATTTCCGTGGTGGTTGATTGATAATGACAAGTTTTGTTTTCAGCTGCTTTCCGGTAGTTTGGAAGGGCGCTATTGGCTTGGAAATCGTACAATTCGCCATACTCTTACGGGACATTTCCTTGGCTTCTATGCAGGTGGAGGTAAGTACGATCTGCAATGGAAGGAGAAAGGATATCAAGGGGAATTTTATATTGCCTCGGGTATCAGCTATGGATATGCTGTACCTGTCGCTTCCCGTTTAAACCTTGAATTTAGCATCGGCATCGGTTTGCTAAGAACTGATTATAAACATTACCGGGCTATCGATAATTACCGTACACTGCTTTGGCAAAATAGTGGAAACTATACATGGTTTGGACCAACAAAAGGAAAAATATCACTGGTTTGGTTGTTGGGACGTAAACAGAAAAGGAGGATGAAATGAGGGTGGTAGGTAATAGAAGGATGAAACTGATAGTTGATGAAATGGTGTGCATTATTCTGTGTAGCCTGTTATGGGGATGCGAACGCCGTGAATTGACCTACTATATGGAAGCTGAAGTTACTGTGACGGCAGACTGGAGTTGTGCGGGATTGGAAGAGGAAAAGGAGGAGGGCGCTACGTTAATCATTCCCGCAGGATGGTAGTGCTCCCCGTATCGTATTGACAGGTGAACGCGAGCATACTACTGTACGCCTACCTCTGGGTACCTATGATGCCGTGTTCCTGAACCGATCATTCACCGATTTCAATAATCTTCTGTTTCGTGGGTATGATGCCTTGGAATCTCTTGAAGCATATGCTAAAGATGTGGAGACGCGTGCATCCACGCGTGTCATTGTCTCTTCTCCTGATAAACTGGCTTCGGCTACAATACGAAACTTTGAAGTGACGGGTGAAATGCTGGGTAATTATGTTGCTCCGGTTTCATGTGACGTGAGTTCCGGCAATTCCTGTAAAATGCACTTCACGCCTATACCACTTGTCCGAAGGGTACAGGTGACATTGAATGTGAGAGGTTTAAATAATGTACGTAAGGTACGTTGTACATTGAACGATGTACCTCTCTCGGTTTTTTCTTCACAACGGACATGCAGGTGAGGAACTGGGTAGCCAGGAGTTTACTGTTGGGAGTCCCGTCTATGAGGAAGGTTCATTCACTGAGGGTAAGTTGACAGGTATGTTCGATGTATTTAGCCTTGACCGTTTAATGTCACATTCAATGACGCTGAAAGCTTTGTTGGTAGATGGTAAGACGGTAGTGGAACAGGTGCTGACTGACGTAATTGTAAAAGAAAAAATAGATGACGTTGGGAGCATTACATTCTATATAGATGCCCCCATTCCTGAAACTATTCCCGATGTGAAGCCGGAAGGAAGTGCAGACTCCGGATTTGATGTGGATGTGGATGATTGGAAAGAGGATGAGGAAATAGACATACCGATATAAACAAAGAATTGTGATATCATGAATTTAAAGGTGAAACTCTTTTATTAATTAAATATGTATCAAGTTATGAAAACGAAATTTTTATTCTGGGCAGTGGTGGCAGCTATGGCTGTGACGGGATGCTCACAAAATGAAGTTCTGGAAACAAGGCCGGATACGAACCGCACCATTGGTTTCGGAGTGTACACAGGTACGCAGACAAAAGGTTTGGTTACGGACAATGCAACTGATCCATCGGAGGGAGGGACAGCCACGACCAATGGTCTAAAAATGACCGATAAAGGTTTCGGTATCCTTGCCTATCAGACCACTGGAAACTATTCAACCGGTGGAGCCAAAGGTACATTTATGGATAATGTACATACTACATGGAATGCCACAGGCGGTAGTGGCAGTGGTGTTTGGAAATATTCTCCACTGAAATTCTGGCCGGGAAATAGCGAGGATAAACTCTCTTTCTTCGCTTATGCCCCGTATGTAAGTACGACAGGTACAAGTGGCATCACATTGGCGAATGCTACGAACTCTACAGATCCACTTCTGACCTTTAAGCTGCAGGATAATCAAAAAGACATGATAGATTTAGTAGCATCCAAAATGGAAGATCAACAACAAAGTTCTTCTAATGGTAAAGTTACTTTTACTTTTGGACATATGCTTACCCGTGTAACAATGCTGGCTAAAACTAGCGTAAATACAAATGCCCAAACTAAAGTTTTTATCACAGGCATCAAATTGAAGCATACCACGAAACTTGCCCAAGAAGCAACTTACAATATGCATAGTGATACATGGACGCTTCCACAAACCTCTGAAACAACAAAGTTCTTAGAGAGTCCCTACTTTATTGCAGCCACTACGGCTAATGGTGTACTTAAGACAAGCAGCACATGGAATGATTACACTACAGCTGGCGTTGAAGTGAATGAGACAGCATCCACTCTGTTTACCACTGATCAATACTTGTTCTTCATCCCTATTGACGGAACGGGTACCACTGCGGACGATGATGTAAAGGCAGAAATCTCCTATGATATCGTGAGCATTCCTACTGCCGGTTCTACCGCTACTACAAAATCTTCTTTTACCAAAGAAGTAAATTTAGGAACTGGTGTATTTGCCAAAGGGAAAGCTTATAAATTTACGTTTACCATAACCTTGAATGCGATTGAAATAGCTGTAACGGATAACCTTGATTGGAATACTGATGAAGATAAACCTGTTACAGTAAATTAAACCAGGTGTTTTTTATTTCAATACCTTCTAACCAAGCCCGGACAAGGTTGAATCTCCTTTTCCGGGCACACGATCAAGAAAGTAAATCGAAAGATATGAAAGGAATAAAACTCTCAACTTTTGCTGCCCGCTGTGTATTGCTCACTACTTTTTGCGTATTGCTTACCGCCTGTTCGCAAACTGATGAAACGGAAGTGTTGTCTGTTTCCATTGGCTTTGTACCTACTGTAGAGGCACAGGCGCGTGGAATAGATTTTACCAAAGATAACCTTACTTCTTTAGGCGTACTGGCTTATCTCACACAGGGAAGCAGTTTCAACGCTTTGTCCTCCACTCCAAATTTCATGTACAACCAAGAAGTGACGAAAGCCACCGGAGCCTCTACATGGGAATATACTCCCCACGAAATTCTGGCCGACCAATAGTAACGATAAGATTACTTTCTTTGCCTATGCACCGCATAATGCCAAAGGCTTAACACTGCCGGCTGCTACCGACAGGGGATATCCTTCATTTACTTATCAGGTGCAAGCTGCGGAAGCGGCACAAATAGATTTGCTTGTCTGCACTCCTTTGATGAATCAGACTTATGCTACTAATAGCGGAAAGGTGAAGTTCGTGATGAACCATGCATTGACAAAGATTGCTATTTATGTGAAGAACAATGATAATGTGTCAGAGAAAACGATAACCGCTTTCTCTATCCGGGGAGTGAAAAGTGGAACTTTGACCTTTCAATCTTTGGATACCGATAGCAAAGGATTCGAGTGGAATTATCCTTCGTCCGTCCCAATGGAAACATTTACCACTACTATCACTAATTTCTCTGTACCCATCAATAGTGCTACAGAAAAGAAGTTGCTTTCTACTTTCTTCCTACTACCTAACGGATCGGGAAATACATTCAGCATCACTTATAAATATACAGGGGCGAATGGAACTGAGACCATTGTTTTGAATAATCAACCTTTGCCTTCGTCCGATAAATGGAAACCGGGAGCTTTGGTAAACTATATTGTCAGTATCGATACAAAATCGGGAGTTTCTGTAACAGTAAATAGTAATCCAGCATGGGGTAACGGTGGTGCGGAAACTGTGGACGGTAGTGATATAGAAACAAGATAATTATTAAGAATAAGTATATGAAACATACTTTCATCAGTTTGGGCTTTTATTGCATTCTTTTTGTATGTAGCGGATGTACCCGTGAAATTGAGATAAATGACGAAGGAGAAACGGAACAAGCTCGTATACCTCTCGTTGTTCAGACTACAACTTGCGATTTCAACAATGTTTCTGCTAACGGGAAACCTTCGACACGGATACCTATGGAGAACGGACTTGAAACCTTGTTCAATACCGGTGATGCTATCGGTATTTTCGCCATAAAAAACGGTGCGATAGCAAATGCCATTAACAATGTAAAGTTGACTTATAAAAAACAGGTATTGCTATGGGAGATTGGAATCCACCTGCTGGTACTACGCTTTATTGGACTGCTGGGATGAGCTATATTGCTTATTACCCCTATAAAGAAGATGTTGCAATAGATGTAACTCAAAATTCGGATGAGATTGTTGCTTCACTGGCTGAGAACCAACTTCTGCAACCGATAACCGACCAGTCTACTGTCAGTAAATATACTGCTTGCGATCTAATGACTTCTATAGGTGAGTTGGCAGATGATGGTGATAGTTCCACAAAGAAAATTCTGAATTTAAATTTTAGTCATCAGTTTACATTGTTAGTGTTGAAGCCGCAGGCATCTTTTGAATACGTTTCACCTGGAGACACAATTTTTACTTATCGTGATAATATAGGGAGAACAGTAGATGTGACAGCCCAACAAGTAATACTGAATGATGTTACAGCATGCAAGATGGATGACGGGAGTTATAGGGCTATTGTTCTTCCCAAGTCTGCAACAAGGATTGCCGGAAACTATAAAGTGACCGACATAAGTACTGGTATGGATAAAAATATAACTTACTCAGGGCATCAGACTATTTTCAACGCCGGCTATTGCTATACATTAACAGTTAATAGTACTCTAAATCCATGTAAGAGAGAACGACAATTACTTCCCGGCGATTTCGTCTTTTTTAAAGATGGCAAAATAGAAATATATCCCGGCGACGGAGCTTTTGAAGGAGATAAAATACCTGATTATGAAAATGCTGCTGGAATGGTCATTACCTGTGCTTCTGAAAAAATGACGGATAAGGAATGCAATAAGAAGAAATGGAACCATGCCTATGTAATGGGATTGAATACTATTGGTGATGGTAGTTGGGGTGATAAGACTGTGGTTGAAAATGGTATTCAGGTTATGGGAAAAGATGGCTCAATCCAGGATAACATGAATGGTTACTCTGAAACGGAGACGATACTGGCAAATCATAGTGGCGACCTTAGTAAATACACTGCTTTTAAACGAATCGAGGAGTATCGGAAGAAGAATCTGATACCTGAGAATATTTGTAGTCCATGGTTTTTACCGAGTATTGGTCAATGGTGTGATGTATTGGTGAATATATGCGGGAGATCCCCGAAAGATGATTTTCAGGATAATACAAATGTCGGTTGGGAGGATCATCGGTATGGGACTGAGACGAGGGAGAAGTTAAATAGACAGTTGGCTAAAGTGGGTAGCTCCATAGGGGAGTTATCAAATTACAGGAATATTTTTCGATGTAGTTCTCAGTACAGTAAAATGGAAAGTTGGATTATTATTTGGCATTTTGAGGTTATGACTAATAATTTCTGGGATAGAGTGGGCATAAAAGGATATGATAAGGAGAGTAGTTCAAGTTATCATGTTCGTCCTTTTTTGCTTTTTAAGTATATTGCATTTATGCAGCATTTTCTATTTTATTAAACGAGCATTGAGGAGCCTTGATAAATAAGTGCAAATGTATCGAGCCGGAGTAGGAAAATCAATAAAAATGGTGAAAGAAACAGGAACATCAGAAATTGTCGCAATGGAGTAACGGAAATAATGATTATCTTTGAATAGTAAAATGGAAAGGTGATCATGCATGATGTGTTGCGAAGGCACTGAACGAAAAATCATACATATAGATATGGATGCGTTTTACGCATCCGTAGAGCAGCGTGACAATCCCGAGTTGCGCGGAAAACCTATTGCAGTGGGGTATGCGGAAGAACGGGGAGTAGTGGCGGCTGCCAGTTATGAGGCACGTCGCTATGGAGTACGTTCGGCCATGGCGTCGACGAAAGCAAAACGGATGTGTCCGCAACTTATCTTTGTTCACGGACGGATGGAAGTGTATCATGAAGTCTCCCGGCAAATCCATGAAATTTTCCACGAATATACAGATATCATTGAGCCACTGTCACTGGATGAGGCTTTTCTGGATGTGACAGAGAATAAGCCCGGTATTTTGTTGGCTGTAGATATTGCCAAGGAAATCAAGCAGAAAATACGGAATGAACTGAACTTGGTGGCATCTGCCGGTATATCCTACAATAAGTTTTTAGCAAAGATAGCGTCCGATTATCGTAAGCCGGACGGGCTGTGTACCATCCATCCCGATCAGGCGATGGATTTTATTGCGCGTCTGCCTATCGAGAGTTTCTGGGGGTAGGTCCGGTGACGGCAAAGAAAATGCACTCATTGGGTATTCATAACGGCGAACAGTTGCGTGCATGTTCGCAGGCTATGCTACTGCGTGAGTTCGGAAAGGTAGGAGCATTGTATTATGATTGTGCCCGGGGAATCGATCTTCGTCCGGTAGAGGCAGTACGTATCCGTAAGTCCATTGGTTGCGAACATACCTTAGAGAAGGATATTTCGCAACGCTCATCGGTTATTATCGAGCTGTATCATGCGGCAGTGGAACTGGTAGGGCGTCTGTAACATAATGATTTCAAAGGAAATACATTGACGTTGAAAATCAAATTCCATGATTTTAGTCAGATAACCCGGAGCATAACCCAATCCAAAGAACTAATTACTCTTGATGTGATCCTGCCTTTGGCTAAACAACTGCTGAAGGAGGTGGATTATGAACATCATCCCATCCGGTTGATAGGGCTTTCCGTTTCCAATCCACGGGAAGATACCGGGGAAAAAAGGCGTTTGGGAACAGTTGAGCTTTGAATTTAGTGATTGGAAGTAGGTGTTTTTTTATGAGCTATCTATTGTTACGTTTATTGCTACGGTCTATTAATTCTAAAGCGTTGAATTTACATACTGTGACACAATCCCCGCAGGCAGTACATCTTTCAGGATATTCTACTGCTATATGTGCTCCTATACTGTCGTCTACTAAATCCAATACTTTGTGATGACATCTTTTCATACAGCGTTTGCATCCGGTGCATTGATTATCAACTACATGAACAACTTTACTCTTTGCACGTTTACGCCTGTGAAAATGACCGAGTATAAAGAACAAGATCAGGCTTGCTAAAATAATATATAATGTATTCATTTCTTTTGCAGATATTGTTTCAATGATTTTGTTACGCCTGCAAAGTTACAACGGTGTAATTGGGCAGAAAATAGAATAAACAGGGAATATATTGGACTATTTGTGGAATTTTTGTCTGAAAGCTCCTGGGGATATTCCTGTGACTTTGGAAAAAAAGGCGTGAGAAATAGGTAGGGTCTTCATATCCCAGAGAGAAAGCAATCTCTTTTACATCCATGTTTGTGTAATAAAGCAGTCGTTTAGCTTCCAGAACCACCTGTTGATGTATCCAATAACTTATAGGAAATCCGGTGGTGATTTTCACCGATTCGTTGAGGTGTGAAAGCGAATAATTTAATGCTTTAGCATATTGAATTGGACTTTTTAATGTTCTTACATTATCCAATAGTAATGCCTGAAATTGATGTGCTATAAATAGCGAACGGGTTTTGGAATAATGTAACTCTTCCTGTTGTTTGGAATATTGTTCTGCTATAATCCCTATAAATGCATTTGCTACATTTAATGTAATCTGTTCGCCGAAAGTAGTGGGCTTTTCCTGTATGATTGTATGCAGTAAATGAGCCGTTTGAGCCAGTTTATCCGAAAAGGATGCGTCTGGCATTATCGGTTTTTGTGTAGTAAGTTGTTTCTCAAACTGGTTTCTGAAATGATTTTCGATTAATACAGGGTCTATAGCCAAAAAATATCCTTTCGCTTTTCGCATTACAGGTGTGAAGTGTACTTGGCCGGGGCGGACATAAAATACTTGTTCTCCTGTATTCGGATGTCTTCAAAATCAATAGTCAATATTGTTTCTTCTGTATCTATGAATAGGAATAAATAATAATCATCTCGGTGAGCTATGTATTTTTCCGATTTTGTGTTTTCAGCATATTTACTATCAGTTTCATAATAACCGAATTGCATACCGAATGGTGTGTTAGCATCCATTCGGTGCATGGGGATAGTTGGCTGTTTCTTTGTACTCATATATGCAAAAGTATTCATTTTAGTGAATATACAATAGCCAAAGGCAAACAAACTTTGATACTAAATGGATGATTTTGTACCCAACTACGGATAATTAAATACCTCCGTTTTACTGTAACTTGCGTATCTTTGCCTCATCACAAAAAAAAGAAATCTAACTTTTTAATATCATGAAGAGAAACACGTTTTACCGTATTTTTATTTCCTTCTGCCTGCTTTTCATGGCAGGTATCTCCGCACATGCATATACTGAACGAAATCTTTTGCAAAAAGCTGCCGGTAGTGAAGAACAACTGAAAGAAGCATTGGTGATGGATCAGAAGTGGGTACCTTATCCTGCTTATAACGACCGTGCCGGCTGGAACGAATTGCTGGGTACCAATAAAGAAAGCCTGATTAGTGCCGGAGAGAAAATGCTTAATTACGAATGGAAAGTAATCCGTGCTACCGATTACTTAGAGTATGAACGCAGCGGTGAACGGAACATTATGCAAAATCCCTATGAGGCCAACCGGAAAGCAATCAATACCCTGATGCTTGCCGAACTTGCCGAAGGAAAAGGACGGTTTATCAACCAGTTGATAAATGGAGCATTTTACAGTTGCGAGATGACTTCCTGGGTACTTTCTGCCCATCTGGTACGCCAGAGCACCAAACGCTCTTTGCCCGATTATCGCGAACAGGTGATTGATCTGGGTTCGGGAAATTTCGGTTCCATGCTGTCGTGGGTATATTACTTCTTCCATGATTCTTTCGATAAAATAGATCCTGTAATCTCTCAGCGCTTGCGTCATACTTTTTGCAGGAACGTATTCTCGATCCTTATATGAACAATGACCGGGAATGGTGGATGGCTTTCCAATGGAAACCGGGAATGATTATCAATAACTGGAATCCCTGGTGTAACTCCAATGTATTGCAATGCTATCTTTTATTAGAGAATGATCGCGACCGTCTGGCAAAGGCTGTTTGGCGCAGCATGCAGTCGGTAGACAAGTTCATCAATTTTGTAAAGGCTGATGGTGCTTGTGAAGAAGGTCCTTCTTATTGGGGACATGCAGCCGGGAAAATGTATGATTATCTACAGATACTTTCGGATGGAACAGATGGAAAAGTATCTCTTTTCAAGGAACCGATGATTCGCCGGATGGGAGAATATATCAGTCGTACGTATGTAGGAAACGGTTGGGTAGTGAATTTTGCGGATGCTTCTGCCAAGGGTGGAGGCGATGCACCGTTGATTTACCGTTATGGCCGTGCAGTTGGCAGCGAGGAAATGATGCAGTTTGCAGCCTATCTACTGAATGGCAAGCGTCCTTCTGTGCCTTTGGGCAATGATACTTTCCGCTCCTTGCAGTCCATATTATGGAATGGAGAACTGGAAAAGACGGCCGCTGCCCATACCATACCTGCTTGTACCTGGTATCCTGAAACGGAGTTCTGCTATCTGACCAATAAGTCCGGTTGGTTCCTGGCTACGAAAGGTGGATTCAATAATGAAAGTCATAATCATAATGATGTAGGTACATTTTCATTGTATGTCAATACGATACCTGTGCTGATTGATGCGGGGGTAGGAACTTATACACGTCAGACATTCAGTAGCGAACGTTATACCATCTGGACCATGCAAAGTAATTACCATAACCTGCCGATGATAAACGGAGTACCCCAGAGTTTCGGTCAGAATTATAAGGCTACGGATGTTGTCTGCCAACCGAAGAAACGTTTTTTCTCAGCGAACATTGCGACTGCTTATCCGAAAGAAGCCGCGGTAAATAGCTGGACACGTGCCTATTCATTAGGCGATAAGCAACTGACGATTACCGATAATTTCTCCCTGAAATCAGCGAAAGAATCTAATCAGGTGAACTTCCTCACTTGGGGAAAGGTGGATATTTCCGTGCCCGGAAAGGTGACGATAGATGTACAGGGACAGAAAGTAACTTTGGAATATCCCCGTGAATTCACAGCAACCGTTGAAACAATCAATTTGCCTGATACACGTCTTTCCAATGTTTGGGGAATGGAGATTTACCGTATTGCCTTGAAAGATAAAGATGCGCGATTAACAGGTAAGTATAAGTTTGTTATTAAATAAAAAAACTATATTTGCGTATTAGAATACAAGAAACGCAAAATTATGGGATGTTTTATGAATTTATTATGGCTGGTGTTCGGAGGTATTTTTACCGCTATAGAATACCTTGTTGCCAGTTTATTGATGATGATTACCATTATCGGTATTCCGTTTGGTATGCAAACTCTGAAAATGGCTTCACTTGCATTATGGCCTTTCGGTAAAACGGTGCGGAGTGGCGAACGTTCGGGTGGTTGCCTGTATATACTGATGAATGTATTGTGGATATTTCTGGGAGGTATCTGGATTTGCCTTTCTCATCTGGCATTCGGTGTGGTGCTGTGCATCACCATTATTGGTATCCCCTTCGGACTACAGCATTTCAAACTGGCAGGATTGGCTTTGACGCCTTTTGGAAAAGACATCATAAGCGACTGATAAAAGAAGAGGGCGAAAAACTTTTCGGTTTTCCGCCCTCATTCATTTTATTTAAAGGTGTTATTTTACATGGTAGCCTGCTTTGCGAGCAGTTTTTGAAGTTTGCCATTCAAAGCCTGGCACATAGTTCCGTTTCCCATTGCTTGATAGCGTTTAATACGGTACTGTAACATAAAAATTTCATTTGCATTCTTTTTCATAATTGTCATCTTTTTGTGCTTTCCGCGTTTCGGAAAGCGGGTTTTACATCTTTTCTTTTATCTTATTAACGCTGCAAAGATACGAATTGTTCATGATAAATATGTTTTAAAACATAAAATAATGCACTTTCTCCTCGTTTTTCTTTAGAAACGCCTGTTTTTGCTATATGCATATTACAAAAGTGTGACTAAAAATGGAATAAATGACCTATGTACGATCTATTAATAATTTATATACCTTTGTAGCATCTTACACATAATCAACCCTTACAAACAGGAAGTCATAATGATAAATAAACTGTTGACACTTTTTTACGAAGCCCTTATCCATCATTGGTGAAGAGATGGAAAAGCGTGATAATACCTTCACTTATAGTGTTTTTGATCCTTTTTGTGTTGCAGCCTTTTGGCATTTCTATGATGGGAGGCTATAAATTCTGGGTAGTGTTAGGTTATGGGGGGGTTTCTTCATTGGCACTGAGTATCTCCACGTATTTGTTTCCTGCTTTGTTTCCCCGTTATCATAGTGAGAAGAACTGGACATTAGGCCGCGAATTGTTAGGAACTTTAGGAGCTTGTTTGCTGATTGCGATAGGTAACTGTTTCTATACGGCTTGGGTATTTGGTTCATTCATACTGAGCTGGAAAGGATTTCTGATAAGTTTGGCTTGGGTGGCGGTTCTTGCTCCTTTCCCCATAATCTTCTTTTTGATGTGGAATCGTAATTTGCAGCTGGTACGTAATCTGAAGGAGGCAACGGAGATCAACTACGCTCTTGCGAAAAGAGAGAATACCCAGAAGGAGAAGATTCGGACAAGGAATGAGGAACAGATAGAAGAGGGTAGAGCAGCAGAAGAAGTAGCAGAAGAAGAAACTCCTATGCAATTGGTTTTCTCCGGCGGAACGAAAGAAATGCTGGAAGTGGATGCCCATACCTTATTTTTTTATGTAGAAGCAGAAGGGAATTATATAAGAGTAGCTTACAGTAGTGCGGATAAGATGCAGCAAAAGTTAGTGCGGGCTACTATGAAGCAGGCAGAAGAAGCGGTTGCTGCCTGTTCGTTCATTGTCCGTTGTCACCGGGCCTTTCTGGTGAACATACGCACTGTGGTAAAAGTAGATGGAAACTCACAAGGATACCGTTTGAGACTGGAAGGATGTACGGAAGAAGTTCCGGTTTCCAGAGGCTATGCAAAAGAGATAAAAACGCTGATAGAAGGGGGGACGGAAGGGTAGTCATTCGTCACAGAATAAAGAAAAATACAGCCATTCGTCACAGGAGGAGTGCTGTTTGTCACATATCCGGGCAGTCTGTCCCGGATATTTTTTTTGCCTGAAAATCTTAGTCTATGTTTGCTGACGGAAATCGTAAAGAACATAGATAAAATGAAAAAGATTGATTCTACTTTTTAGTGTAAGTGTATTGCTGACGGTGCAGCACTTGGAAGCGCAGACAGCTGTGACAGATACCGTTTTCTTGCAACTATACAATGACAGTGTAGATTTGAAGGAAGTGGTAGTGAAAGGTAAAAAAACACCTGTTGCCAACAGTCGTTGGAGTGATATGAGTCCGGTGGAACTGGTGACCGTGGGAGGTGCAAACGGTGATTTGTATCAAGCATTGCAGACACTGCCGGGCACGCAGGTACAAGGAGAAAGTGGCCGCCTGCTGGTGCGCGGAGGAAGTAGTGATGAAACACAGACATACATTGACGGAATGCACGTCTTGAATCCTTATACGGCTACAGGCATAAACTCACCTGCACGCGGACGTTATTCCACTTTTATGTTCAGTGGTGTCAATCTGGAATCGGGCGGGGCTCCGTTGGAATATGGGGATGCACTCTCGGCTGTGTTACCGTTGGAAACAAAGGATAAGAGCCCTATCAATAAGTTAGGCATCAATGCCTCTACGATAGGCTTCGGTGGAGGAGGTACACGGGCTTTCGATAAAGGTTCACTTTCGGTGAACCTGGATTATCAGGACTTATGTGTCTATGATCATATCTATTCAGGACGTACGGATTTTGAAGATCCCTACCGGATGATGACCGGATCGGCACAATTCCGCTATCATCCCGATGATGCTACGCTTTTCAAGATTTATGGCGGCTATGATCATACTGACTTTTCCAATTATGAAGGCGCTGAACGTAGACTGTTCGATCTGAATGAGAATAATTTCTATCTTAATACAACTTTCCGTAAGCGTACTTCCGGCGGATGGAACTGGTTTGCAGGTGCAGCATTCTCTTTCTTTGAACAGAAGATAGGTAATGTATCACTTTCGGCAGATCATTGGATGGAACAACAACAGGAACTTCATGCAAAGGCAAAAAGTGTTCAAGCGTATTTCTCCGGCTTTTCGTCTGGATATGGGAGTGGAGAGTTTTATCCGCCGGTATGAGAATCGTTATCAATATCAGATGAAAGAGGCGGAAGGAATAGATAGCCATTATGAAATGAATCCGACGATCAGTGCAGGCTTTCTTTCGGCAACTTACTATCCGGTGGAGCAATTGAAGGCGGAACTTTCTGTTCGCACAGAATATACTTCATTGAATGAAAAGGTGAATTTCTCACCCCGCCTGGCTGTTAATTACTATTTGGGAGATGTAGTGCTCTCGGCTACGGCGGGACGATATACACAGTTGCCGGTTAGCAGATTGCTGGCTCAGGAGAACAAGTTGAAATCGGAATCATGTATTCAGTATAATGTGGGTGCACAGTATGAGGGTGATGGACGTTTCTACAAAGCTGAACTTTATTATAAGAAATATGATCGTCTGGCATTGGTGGAAAAGGGAACGGTAGATGTAGCGGAAGTACTGACTTCCGGTGGTTATGGCTACAGTAAAGGTTTCGACTTATTCTTTAATGACCGTGTCCTGCTGAAGAATCTGGAATACCAACTTTCCTATACATATAATATTGCCAAGCGGAAGTTTCAGGAATATACGGAACTGACTACTCCGCAATATGCCACTCGGCACAATGCATCTGTAGTGCTGAAGTATTCCATTCCGCGAATCGGCACGATAGTCGGTTTGACGAACCGTTTCAGCAGTGGGCGTCCTTATCATAATCCGGATTTACCGGGCTTGATGAATGATCATGTAAAGCCTTATAATAGTCTTGATCTCGGACTGACATTCCTGCCCAGTAAGAAGGTGATTATTCATGCTTCTGCTACCAATATCCTTTGTCGGAAAAATGAGTTTGGGCGGGTGAATAATAAAAGCTATTTTGGCTTCAAACGATCATTTCTTCTATATCGGGGTGTTTATCACACTTGGGAAGAAGGCGGCTTATGATGTCTCTAATTTTTAATTTAATTAAAAAAGAAAGGTCCGCGTTCGTCCGCCTAATCCACGTTGTCCGCGTATCTATTTATAAACTCTTTAAAAACAATTCAAATGAAAGCAATGATTATTAGTTTCGTATGTATTTTGACTTTTGCAACTCAAAGTCTGTCTGCACAAAATCTTACTCTGGAAGTACGTGGTATTGAAAATGTGGTTGGTAAACTCTATGTCGCCATCTACAACTCTCAGGAGACATTCATGAAGAAGCCGCTTGCCGGTTTTGCTGTAGAGGTGAAGGATAAAGTTGTGTCTATCCCCTGTAAAGGGCTTCCGGCAGGAATTTATGCCTTCTCCATGTATCAGGATGAGAATGGAAATGGTAAATTGGATACCGGTGCTTTCGGTATTCCTGTGGAGAAGTTTGGTTTCAGCAATGATGCCGAAGGCGTTATGGGCCCCCTTCCTACGAAAAATGCAGTATTACCTTCTCTGAGGATACAACTTTAGTGGTACATCTGAAATAAACTTCAGATAATTCTTTAACTTTGTAGCTCACACCTTAATTAATGTAAGTATTATGAGACGAGCTACACAACTTTTCGGAATATGCTGGCTACTTTGTCTGCTTGCTGCCTGTGGAGAATCCCATTTCATGACCGATGCCTCGTATCGTTCGCGCGTGGAGCAGGACTTTCAGCAAAAGAAGGCTCTGATGCCGCAGGGAGAACTATTTACGATACTGGATGATGCTTCGCTGAGCACTTATGAGCAGGAAGCCCTGGAATTCCTTTTATGCCTATATGCCACTGGCGGATATTACTGATTATCCTGGTGAATTTCACTTAATGAATATCCGCGCATCCCAGCGTGCCGCAGAGGAAATGCCTTGGGGAAGACCATTCCCGAAGATTTGTTCCGACACTTTGTGCTTCCGGTGCGGGTGAACAACGAACAATTGGATAGTGCGCGGGTAGTGTTCTATAAGGAGTTGAAAGACCGTGTGAAGTCCCTTTCTTTATACGATGCCATCCTGGAAGTGAACCATTGGTGTCATGAGAAAGCTGTCTATATGCCTTCCGATGCCCGTACCAGTTCACCACTGGCAACAGTGAGTACTGCTTACGGGCGTTGTGGCGAAGAATCTACCTTGCTGGTGGCGGCCTTTCGTTCGGTAGGTATTCCGGCACGGCAGGTTTATACACCCCGATGGGCACATACGGACGATAACCATGCATGGGTGGAAGCCTGGGCAGATGGTAAATGGCATTTCCTGGGTGCTTGCGAACCGGAACCGGTACTGGATCTTGGTTGGTTCAATGCCCCTGCCAGTCGCGGAATGTTGATGCACACAAAGGTTTTCGGACGTTATGAAGGAAAAGAAGAAGTAATGTCCGTTAACCCCACGTATACAGAAATCAATGTGATTGATAATTATGCGCCTACAGCGCGAGCCAAGGTTATGGTGAAAGATGAAGCGGGAAATCCGGTTCCTGACGCCTGCGTGGAGTTCAAACTCTACAATTATGCGGAATTCTATACCGTAGCAACGAAACATACCGACGACAGCGGTATGTGCGGACTGACTGCCGGAAAAGGGGATATGCTTGTCTGGGCCTCCAAAGATGGCCGTTTCGGCTTCTCCAAACTTTCTTTTGGCAAGCAATCGGAACTGACCGTAACCCTTGATAAGCAATCGGGTGACAGTTTCACAGTAGATATTGATATCGTGCCTCCCGCAGAAAGTGCCAACTTACCCGAAGTGACGCCGGAACAGCGGGCGGAAAATGACCGCAGACTGGCGATAGAAGACTCTATCCGTAATGCCTATGTCGGTAAGTTCATCTCGGAAGAGGCAGCACGCAACTTTGCGAGAGATTATAAGTTGGATCGGGATGCAGTAGCCAAGATTCTGGTTGCCGCCCGTGGAAATTACAGAGTAATTCGTGAGTTCATGACTCGTCTGCGTTCTGATAACTCCAGGAAAGGAGGGATAGACCTTTTGCAGCAGATTTCGGCAAAAGACCTTCGTGATGTTCGTCTGGATGTGTTGATAGATCACATGCAGTCTCGTGTGCGTACGACGAATGCCGGATATTTCCGTAAATATGTGCGCAATCCGCGCGTAAGCAATGAGATGTTGACTCCGTATAAAACTTTCTTTGGTAAGGTGATTTCGAAAGAAGATGTTGAGGCTTATGTGGCAGAGCCTATGAAGATGGTTGCATGGGTGGCAAAGAACATTCAGGTGAACAAGGAATGTAATCTGGGGGCGCCTCCTGTATTTCCCGAAGGTGTGTGGAAAGCACGTTTGGCGGATGCCCACAGTCGTGATATTTTCTTCGTGTCCATGGCACGTAGTATGGGAGTTCCTGCACGCATTGATGAGGTGACGGGCAAAGTACAGCTGATAACTGACGATGGAGCCATAGATGTGAACTTCGAAGCAGCCGGACAGGCACCTGCGCAGAGGGGCAGGCTTGCAGCTACATATACACCGATTCAGTCACTGGATAATCCGAAATATTATTCTCATTTCACTATTTCCAAAGTAACTCCGCAAGGTAATTTGCAGTTGTTATCTTATGATGAGGGTGACACAGACATGGGTGGCGGCGTTACATGGAGCAGTTTGCTGAAGGAGGGAACGTCTCTGGATGCCGGAGATTATATTCTGGTAACCGGTACTCGCCTGGCAAGTGGTGGTGTATTGGCACAAATGACATCTTTGAATGTGAAAGCAGGTGGACGTACAGAAACGAAACTGGTGATGCGTGAAAATAAAGATGAGGTACAGGTTATCGGAAACTTCAATTCGGCGAGCTTGTTCACAACATTGGAAGGCGGCATCAAACAAAGCCTGCTTCAAGCCTGTGGCCGTGGATACTTCGTTGTCGGTATTCTTGGAGTGAACCAGGAACCTACAAACCATGCCTTACGGGATATCTCTGCTTTGAAAACCGACCTGGAGAAATGGGGTAGAAAGCTTGTATTACTCTTCCCGAATCAGGAACAGGCCGGCAAATATCATGCTGCTGACTTCCCCGATTTACCCAATACTGTGATTTATGGAATTGACACAGAAGACATAGCTCAACAGATTGTGAAGAATATGAAATTGAAACGTAAAGATACATTGCCCATATTTATCATTGCCGATACCTTCAATCGCGTGGTATTTGTTTCACAGGGTTATACCATCGGCTTGGGTGAGCAGTTGATGAAAACGGTGAAAGGACTATGATGAAAAAGCAAGCAAGGGCTATAAGATAAGAAACAGTAGAGTGGGAGAGGCTTATTTGCAAGCCTCTTCCATTTTTTGTATCAGTTCGGGTGAAGATAAGTTTTCCACTTGGTTTGTCAACAGAAAGCTGAAGTTATCTGCCAGTACTTCTTCCGGATCGATGATATAGCCGGTATTGCGTCCCATCTTATCATAGAAATCACTGGCTTCTTCCACAGAATAAATGATTGCTTTTCCATTTTCCTCTATTGCTTTTCCTGCGTTTTTGTCAATAGGAACGAGGCCGATATTAAGATATTGGAAAAAGTTACCTCCTTCATAAGGTTTTGTTGCGTAGATTACCATGCAGCAATCTTTCTTTTCACCGTTGATGGTAAAAGTAGCATAGCTGTCGTGGCGGATAACATCTGGATTGGAGATAAACCGTTCTTTCAACTCTTCGGGAAATTCTATTTCCTTCGGAAGAATATTAAAACCGATGATGCTGTACATCTTCTTGCGGAAATCCGGATTGTTTCGGGTAAGGACGTGAAATGCTTCATGTGCCAACAATTTGGTTACATATTCAGGATGTTCGAGCAACCTGTCGATAAGTACGATGTAAGTATCTCGGGTATATCCTCCCGCACCACCTTCTTCTTTTATCGTTGACTTTATCAGTCTGACTTCTTCCGGAAAAGGAAGTTTCAGCTCTTTTTCACGGATAATCTGATTGATGGATTGAGATGATTTCTGAAGCAGAGCCGTTTCCTCATCATTCCAATTACGGGTCTGTGCGCCGGCAAACTGCAAATATCCCTGTTTTCCGCCTTCGATGCCAACGGTGTGTGAAGCCAAGTCAAATGAGCTCCATCTGCGGATATGCTCGTCCTCTTTCTGAAGTAGGAGTGCGGCTTCTTCCTGTTTCAGGAAAGTAGGGACAATGCTGTCGGAAGTGGAGTTTGAGGAACTTTGATTTTTAGCTTCATGCGCACATGATATGCTGAGGATCGTTAATAAAGTGATTACACTTAATGCCTTCATATTGATTGTTTTAAATTAATTCTTAATGGGACCGGTCAACGACTTTATTGTTCTTTTTACGCGTTCTGCGGTAGTGATGGGGCGACGATACTCTTCTATGTTCACAGTACCCCCCATCGAAACTGTTCCGTTCCTGTGCAGCATCTTGCTTTCGATGGTCTCTCTTGCTGAGAAGTGGAACTCCCGGATACCGGTTTCCGTGGCGATGTGAGCGATATTATTTTCATTTACTCCGCAACCTGCCAGTAGGATAATGCGCCCGTCTGCCTGCTGCTGCAATTTCTTTAATAAAGGGATGCCCTGTTCGGCCGTGGCCTGTGCACCGGAAGTAAGAATACGGTTACAACCTAACTCTATGATTTGCTCCAGCGCTTCCTGCGGATTGCGGCATACGTCGAAAGCACGATGGAACGTAACGGACATACCTTGTGAAACTTCAATCAGCTGCCTCATTAAGGACAGGTCTACATCTCCTTTAGCGGTAAGACAACCGAATACAACTCCGTCTGCTCCCAATCGACGGGCGTTGTCGATATCCTTCAGCATAATGCGTTGCTCAATGGGGGAGTACAGAAAATCTCCGCCACGAGGACGGATGATGACGTGCAGAAGAGTCTTTGTTAAGGCCTCTCGGGCAATGACGATATCTCCGTAGGATGGGGTAGTACCCCCTTCCGGTATTCCGGCGCATAATTCCACCCGGTTTGCTCCTCCTGCCTGTGCGGCAAGGCAACTCTCCACGGAGTTGGCACAAACTTCAAATTGGTATTGCTCCATAATTGATAATCAGGATTACTTGGTTTGTAGATGCAAAAATAAGAAACAGTTTCGTGAATGACAAAGAAAACAAAAAGAGGCAGGGATTTTTTGTTTCCCCACCTCTTTATCACTAGTTTCAATCTTTACAATTTATTTCGCATAACTTACTGCACGTGTCTCACGGATTACTGTGATCTTCACCTGTCCCGGATAAGTCATCTCATCCTGTATCTTCTTCGCAATTTCACCGGAAAGGTTTTCAGTCTGCTTATCGTCAATCTTATCAGCACCAACGATTACACGCAACTCGCGACCTGCCTGGATAGCATACGTCTTTGTCACACCCGGATATGCCATTGCCAACTGTTCCAGATCGTTCAGACGCTTGATGTAAGCCTCAACAATTTCGCGACGTGCTCCCGGACGGGCACCTGAGATAGCATCACATACCTGTACGATGGGTGCCAGAAGACTCGTCATCTCCACTTCATCGTGGTGGGCACCGATAGCGTTGCAGATATCTGGTTTTTCTTTGAATTTCTCAGCCAACTTCATACCATAGAGTGCATGCGGCAATTCCGGCTCTTCATCGGGCACTTTACCGATATCATGCAGCAATCCGGCACGTTTTGCTTTCTTGGGGTTCAGACCCAGTTCCGATGCCATCACAGCACAAAGGTTGGCTGTTTCGCGGGCATGCTGCAACAGGTTCTGACCATAAGAAGAACGATATTTCATCTTACCGATAATACGGATCAGTTCAGGATGCAAACCATGGATACCGAGGTCAATCGTAGTACGTTTACCGGTTTCGATGATTTCTTCTTCCACTTGTTTGCGTACTTTAGATACAACTTCTTCGATACGTGCCGGGTGGATACGTCCGTCAGTCACCAACTGATGCAGTGCCAGGCGGGCTATTTCACGGCGAACAGGGTCGAACGCAGAAAGAACGATAGCCTCGGGGGTATCATCTACTACGATTTCCACACCGGTAGCAGCTTCGAGAGCACGGATATTGCGGCCTTCGCGTCCGATAATGCGTCCCTTGATTTCGTCTGATTCAATGTGGAATACGGTCACTGAATTTTCGATGGCAGTTTCCGTAGCTACACGCTGTATGGATTGTATTACGATACGTTTTGCTTCTTTGCTGGCAGTCAGCTTGGCATCATCCATGATGTCGTTGATGAAGGACTGTGCCTGCGTCTTGGCCTCTTCTTTCAAAGACTCGATCATACGTTCTTTGGCTTCGTCGGCCGAAAGACCGGAAATGGTTTCCAGTTTTTCAATTTCCTGCTGTTGCAGTTTATCCAGTTCGTCTTTCTTCTTGTCGATAATAACCAGTTGGGCTTCCAGGTTTTCTTTCACCGCTTCAGCTTCTGATTTCTTACGCTGTATCTCTTCTTGGCGTTGGTTCAGCACCAGCTCACGTTGTTTCAACTTGTTCTCCGCTTGCTGAATTTTCTGGTTACGGATCGCTACTTCTTTCTCCAAGTCTGCTTTTTGTTCAGGAACTTCTCCTTTACTTCGAGCAACTTATTCTTTTTAATCACTTCCGCTTCAGCCTCGGCTTCTTTCAGAATGTTGTCATATTTGGACTTCAAACCGTGCTTGAAGAACATGTACGACAGAAATCCACCGATAATGAAACAGGCAATGGATACTAGTATTGTTACTGTCATTTCAATTTGTTTTAAGTATATAAATAAAAAACGCACTGCAGGAAAGCCACCCTCATTCTTTTTAAGAGGGATACTTTCACACAGTGCGTGGATTTTCTAATTCTTTTGCTGGCTCTGGTGTTCTGAGGAAAGGCTTCCGGACGTTTACAGTCCTTTGAAGTATGTTTCCAACACCTCTGTCAGTTCTTCTATCTTGTCGGCATACGGACGAGTATCGTTTCGGTTTTTCATTTTCAGGTTCTCCAAAGCAAATTGATAGGCCACCATGGCTATAATTTTTTCGGGAGTCACATTGGTAATGTTCTCGATACGCATTGAGCCGTATATCCACCTGTTTGGCGGCTTCTCTTACCATTTCTTCCTCCTCGCGCAGTATGGTGAGGGGGTAGGTTGAGACCTGCCATTTGCAGGTTTATCTTTATTTTATCGTTCATACATCTCGTTATTCATTCAACAAAGCGATGCATTTATCGACTTCACGCACTAATTTGGACAATCGCAGTTTCGTCTCTTTTACGTCGCTGCCGTTAAGGCTGATTGTCATTGCTGTTTTTAGGTTCGTATAGTCATCTTCCAAAGCTTCATATTCGGCATGTACCTGCTCGCATTCTTCTTGTTTAGTTTTTAGAAGTTGCTTTAATTCAGCATTTTCACGCCTCAATTCATCATGCAAAAAGATCAAATGGCGCAGTCTCGCTTCAAAGGTACTTAATCGCTTCTTTTCTTCGTCAGTCATTACTATACCAAAATTGTACACAAAAATACAATTAACTTGGAGATTACAAAAACTTTTCAGGGAAAAATGTTGTAGGAGAGGTGAAATAACCGGAAAAAAGGAATTTGTGACGTTTGAAAATGGAATCTTCGGCGGTGGCTAAAAACTATATCAATTTGTACATTTTACTAATTATAATCGGCAAATCAAATCCTGCAAATAAAAAAAACAAATCGTATAAATTTCACTTTGGGCAACCTTTCCCGGTTGCCCTTATTATATTGTCAACTTCAAAAACATTCTCTACATTTGCCACATTAGGAATGTAATGTGCTGATGATATGAACGGACAAACAAAAATCCAACTCATGCTTGAACTGAAAAACAAGGTTCGCATGGGGCTAAACCAAGCAAAGAAAGACACTTTCAATAGCGTCAATACTATGCAGGCAAAGATGAACTCATTGAAGTTCAACTTTGCTAAGAACAGTAAAGAAATAGCTGCCGAAGTCCCTATGCTTGGCAGTGCTCTAAAACTTATTTCTAACCCTCTTACATTCACTGCCGCAGGTATACTTGCTATAGGTAAAGGGATAGACTATACCACAAAAGAAAGCCGCAGATTTCAATACTGAATTTCGTGCTTTGTCCAATCTAAACCTTGACAAAAGCAAAAAAGAAATATCTTCTTTACAACGTATGGTCTTGGGAACAGCCTTCGATAAAGGTTTTAGTACCACACAAACCGTTGCTGGCTACTTTGATGTACAAAGTACCACAGGTAAGTTTGGCAGTGAAGTAAGGCGCATAGTTGAAAAGCAAGGTGAATTCGCTAATCTTATGCAGGCAAATTTCAACGATTACATTGCTGGAACTGCCAAGGGTATGGCAAACTTTGGCTTTGGTGCAGACAAACTGGATGAGTTTAACCGTTCCGCATACGCAACTGTCAAAGTCGGTGTAACCACCTTCGATCAGCTTGCAAAGGTACAATCTGTTTATGCTGGTGCTGCTGCCTCCAATAACCAAACCTTTGATACAGCTAATAAACTACTTGCTTTGTTTACTATCAAAACTAAATCTGTTGATGAAGCTGCTACATTGACTAAATCTATGTTCAATGACTTGACTAAAGACACTACGATAAAAGCCTTTAAGAAGGTAGGTCTCAGCATATACGACAATAATGGCAAAATAAAACAGGCCGACACACTTATGCTTGAACTGAATAAAAAATTCGCTGGTCTTGACAAAGATAAAAAGGTGGTAACCCTCAAGAATCAATTCTCTGGTTCCGAAGGACTTATTGCTATGATACAAGCAGCTACAGACAAGAGCGGCCAACTGCAAAGCACCTTCAATAGCTTCAGTGAAACGAAGTTAGACATGGATAAAACTATGGAATTGGCTAAAAATGATCTGAACTATAAAAATGAAATTCTGCGCAACAAATTAAATGCAATGGAAATAGAAATAGGAATCTCTTTACTTCCTTTAAAAACAAAGATTGCTGAACTAAAACTTGCGGCTATTGACCTTGTAAACACTTTAACATTGGGCAGTAATGGTGATAGAAATAAGGGTTTCACTTATGCAAACGACAAATATGCTGGACTCTTGCAAAATGCCCCAGCTATGAACGAAAAAGAATTTCAAACAAATCTTGCGGAGATTCTTTTAGATATAAAACAGACGGAAAGAGCTTGGAAGAATAGCGATGACTGGCTCGGAAAACAAACAAAAGCAATAACGACTGCTTATTTAACAAAAAAAGAAGGCTTATTTGGATGGAATAAAGTAAAAGCCTATTTGGACTTTCTTAAATTACCTTCGGGCGACACCTATGCAGGGATGCTCACTCAGTTGACAGGAATAAAGGACGAATTTATAAAAACGTGGAAGACCGCCTACAAAAACAAGCCTTCTCTAATCACTCTAATCACCCCAAAAGGCGACAAAACCGACCCCAACAACCCCGTCACCCCTCCCGTCAGTGATGGTGTTGGTACCGTCGTCGGCTCTGCCCGCCAAATCCGTAACCTCACAGTTAACATCGAAGCCTTTAACAAAGGTGGCATCAATACCGCAAACACAACCCTCCAACACATGGAACCTAATCAGATTGAAGAATGGTTTATCGACATGTGTATGCGCGTCGTGCGTAGCATTGAAACCACCTATTAATAACAATTTAAACCACGTTTAAACACTATGCAACCCGATTTTAAACACTTCATCCGTATCTGCGATAACATCAACCGCACCATCACACGCATCCCCCATAAGGCCGCAGTTCTTGCCGTCAACTTCTCCAAAGAACGTTTCATCAAAAAGAACTGGCTTGATGACCGTGAGTATCCGTGGCCTAAAACAAAAAAGCGAAAAGGCTCGACCCTAATAAAAAGCGGACGCCTCAAAAGAAGCATCCGCCAAGTTCATGTTGGCGCAGACTACGCCATTATCGGAACTGATGTCCCCTATGCCCGTGCTCATAACGACGGCCTAACTGTCGAAGGCACCGAGACAGTACGTGCCCACGATCGAAAAAGCCATAAGCGCAAAGCCTATACCCGTTCTGGTAAACGAATCAAAGCAGGAACTGTCCGTGCTCATAGCGTTAAATCTCATACCCGAAAAATCAAACGTTCCTTTGCGCAACGTCAGTTTATAGGGCAATCTAAATATCTTTCTGACAAAATTGCAGAAATGATACAAACTGAGCTAAATAGAGCTATACAACTATAACTTCTCTATTTCTATAATATTCAAAGGAACATAAATGTAAGAACCCGAAGAAGCGACTCCCCAAAGAATACTGAAACCATCTTCCCCGACTTCTACGGTTTGTTCTAACCACTGGGTCAAATTATTTTTAGGATTAAAGTCCGTAGGTAGTAAAAAATCTGTTTCTACACTATCCACAGATACTTTCCATTTAGAACGTGCAGCATCCGTAGCAGCATTTATAGTAGAACAGAATAACCTAATTTTATAAGTTCCGGCGGAAAGACCTTCCATCTTAAATTCCCTATACTTTTCAGAATTACCTCCTGTACAGATGTTGTGTTCTAAAACTCTCGTCAGGATATATACCGCTATTGTTCCCAGTAGAAGCACCTTTCTGTGATTCCATCATGTAACTCGTACCTTCTGAATCTACCTTAGTAATAGTTCCTAATTGTTGCCCTGTTGTAGTATAGAGATTTCTAACTATACTTTGAGTTTGAAGTGCTACTTTAACCAATTGGTTTGTCTCATCGTATAGCTCTCCCACACCACCTAATACGTTGAACGTCCATCCAATTGAAATAACAATTTTTTCACTGGGTTCTACAATAGTAATACTACTATGTTTAATCTCAGTTAGATTTCCTTCCGCATCCTGTAACTGTCCATACACCGTTTTTGAACCAATAGAAGTAAATGTGTAATTAACACTATCAGAGTAATCCACCCACTCAACACCTGTAAGGTCGGCTACTTCACCCAACCTATATTTGGTAGGAGCAAATGAACCCGCATAAGTAAAGGTTACAGGAATGATTAATGAAGTTGAAGTAATTTTGCCCCCATTTAAAATCAGAGCTTCCAACGTTAACGGAGTACTTACATATTCAATGGTAGCTGACTTAGTATCACTTATAGCTTGACCTTTACTAATTTGCGCATAAACAGTCTTTTGCCCAAATCCATCAGACAGGGTAAATTCAACCGTATTTCCTTCCGGTATGTTCTGCCAAGTAGCTGATGATAAATCTGTACTCTCACCAATTCGATAGCGAGTAGCTGCCCCTGTATAATTAAGTAGAACACTGACATCGCGTTCTTGGGTTGAAGAGTTTCCACTATTCATTGAAATGGAAAGTAATTCTACGGACTCATCATCAACAGCATCCGATTTATATTTACCCATATAAGGTCCAATGGGACATACTGTATTATACCAATTCAAATATCCTCTATAATCGAAACTGAAGGTAGTACCAAGACCTGCACTTATCAGAGAACTATCAAAAGCAATACAATAATCTCCACTTACGTAGTCTGCAATTTTTAAATCAATAACTTTCTGATACAAATCAGAGTAAAGAAAAACCTCATTATTGACAGCTTGAGACTCCCAGACAGCAAGTGTCTCCGGTGTCATGTTTCCAAACAATTGACCGTTATTAGCTATAATATTGTCATACATGTGCACACCTCTTATCTGTACGGTGTTACGTCCGTTAGCTGTCATTCCAGGCGTAGAAATTACATTGTTATGAAATACAATCTGTAAGTCATTATTTATAACTCCATTTCCTGCGGGAGCGTTAGTCGGATTCTGTTCGGGCGTATCGTAGGAAAATAAAAATTGTACCCCCATTCCGTACTTTGATTGTGCCACATTATTGAATATCTCAATATTACCGATTGGACCTACTTGCAAGTTTGCTCCATGACTATCAAGCAGAAAATTATTATAGCATTTACCTGAAAAGCTCTGAATGGATAGTCCACTTGTTTGAGCTGACTCATTTTTATAGGCACAATCATACAACCTATTGTAACACACTTCACCTACTGAATTGGATATCTGTACACCGTCATAGCCTGTATGTTCAGTATTATTTCGATAAAATCGGAAATTTGTCAGATAATGGGCTTTCTTTGTATATGAGTATCCTTTGATATAAGTTACGTCTTCACCTTTCAAATTTTTAAATGTAACAGTTTCGCCTGTATAAACAACTGTTGATTTTTCGGGAGTATAATAGCCTATATACCAACCCTCACTATCGGTATCATGCACATACATGTGATGCAGCCAAAGATTATTTAGCTCAAAATTTTCATTCCAGTACCAAGGATTAGAAGCTGTCGGATCGGTTTTTATAGATATACCCGCAAAACTACAAGCGAGTATCTCAAGTTCAAAAGCTTCAAAGTATTTACTTCCGTCCGGAACTTGCAAATGAATAACCGGCCATGTAATCTTATGGTCGGGATTACGATCTAATTTAATACCCTTAGAAAGATTGTAATATCCTCTTCCATCTAATACGACATGCCACATGGAAACAAAGCATATAGTATTCCAACTTGTACCATAAAGTGCCAATGGCGTGTTCTGGTCAATAGTTACCACCAACGGATTATTCTCAGAAAATTGCGGGGAAGGGCTTTGCTGCGGATTACCCTTAATCTCCGTATTAGCCAACCTCAAACGTGAAGTACCGTTTTCCACAGCTTTCTTTAATACAAGGGTATAGGCATCATAACCGGATGGAAGGCTATCAAGATTGATATCTTTATAATAGTTTGTGTCCGGAATAGTAAAAACCATATAGCAATCGTTTACCCCGGTTTCATAAACATCAATCTTTGCATCGGGATATCCGTCAGATACAATGCTCATTTTCGGTTCCTGTCCTTCCGATGGTTTAGCAGCCAAACGAGGAGTTATTGTAATCAGTTTATTAATGCGCTTACTGATAGTCTTCTGAGTACCTGTATCATAATACCGTGTTTCCACATCATAGATTCCTCGGGATGGAATATTTATTTCCGTAGAAGTCAGTAACCCACCTGTAAGAGTGAAATCAGTTTGTGTACGATGAGCAATAACATCCTCAGGAACACCGCTATCTCCGTTTTCTTTCAGAATAAACACTTCAAGCGTATGCTCACGTGATAAATCATAACCATTATCCGACATTATATTTATCGTGAAATTCTGGTCTGTACGGCTTATTTCTGAGGACACACCGACATCGTGATAAGGAAGTATCTGATTCTGCATTGCATACAGGTAACGTACTAATACAGTGGAAAACAATTCTTCCGCATTACGATAATTTACCGCCCGTACCTCTTGCCTTAAATCGCCCTCAGTACTCACGGGAACTGTTACCGAAGTATTCTGCGAAGTATTATCAATCGTTTCTCCCGCAGAAATGGAAGTGTCAGAGGTACTTCTTTTTGTAAAATACATCTTTTGTGCCCATTTTGTCACCGCTTCCAAAGTAACCGTTTCACCTACAAGCGGAAAAGCGTTGCTAACCTTCGTTGCTAATTTAACACGTCCAATACCACCAATTAGCTTATTTACATATTCCTGATTACTCATAACTTTCTTCTTTAATGTTCAACGTGTAATTGTTATCTTCTACGTACATACCTGTTTCCTCATTATATGTACATTGCAAAGATGCTGTGACTATTTGACCAAAGCGGATGAACGAGTGTCCATTATCTGAGGTAAACAGAGACTTGATGAAAAGATTTCTATTCTTGGAATTAACTCTTACAGTTATAATATCATCCGTAGGAACTATGTAAACAATAGAATTACTAAACGTTTCAAGGTCTGCCATATTAGTACCTTCATACCCTGTACTGGCATCTGTCGTTTCATCCCATTGTTCGCCAAATAGGTTATATGCACCCGGAGACACATTGTTAATAGATGCACGTAAGTAATCTATATCAAACTCCGGTGCGTATTCTTTATTTGATAGATAGGTATTTTTTAATGATTCCAGTAGTTTGTAGTCCGTACCTCCTTCGTCAATGTTCAGTATATTATCGGCATTACTCAATGTGGTTGAATCTGCCTCGTAACCCCGATTTTTATATTCTCCCAATTTTCTTGTTTCAAAAGAAAAGTCCAAATAATCACCTTCATTAATCTCAGCTTTTACCGGAGAAAAATTAATAAACCTTTCCGATGGGTTATTATTCCAAAATGCAGAAGCATAAATGTTATTACTTGAAAGATATTCTTTCACACCACCACTGTTGTTGAGGAAAGCAACATACGCTTTTCCTAATTTATTAATAAAGATATTATTGTAATTTGCCAGCTTCTCAAAATTACCTGATAAAAACTCCTGTGATGATGAGTACTCACCATTAAAGTAGACAGTGTTATTGTCAACATTGAGTTCTTTAATGCCTGAACAACCAAACATTCTTCTGACATAAGCGTACAGACCACCTGTAATATTGGAATGGAACAGATTACTTTTTATATTGAAGCGCTGCATATCTCCGGAAATACTGAAAGGCTGTCCTGCACAATTTTTAATTGTATTTCTAACCAAATCAAATTCACTGACTCCGCCGATAGAACATGCGTATTCAATCATGCCTGTGCCGTCAATAGTATTATCCGCCAATTTCAAATAAGCATTATTTCCAGAAATAGACAATACATTTGCGTGACCTAATCCACCAGCGTTTATGTAGTAATCTCCTTTAAGATAAGAACGGTTTATTTCTGCACTATCTATCCCATTCATATATACTACCACCGAAGAAGCTCTATCAAAATTACAGGAGTCTATTAGTGCATTAGAGACATTTTTTAATCTCAAACAATACCATGTGTGCCACTGTTTTCCGGAACTGTCCGTATAGTAGCCATTGAACTTACAGTTATGCAGAGCCACATTCTTAACCTTGCCCGTAGCGTCATTGCTACGTACCATAATAGCCGCTAACTCTTCAGGAGAAGCAGCACCGGAGAAATTGCAGTAATTAAGCATGGAAACACCTTTGATAAACAAATTATCCACATTCTCAAACAACAATCCACCCAACCACCTGCAATTGATTGTATATAGATCGTTGCCATTGATAGTCAAAGTATAAAGGCTGTCTTTATTCCAATCAGTTAAGGTGGATGTCCAGATTCCATAAGTTGAGTTCCGTTGTGATCCGCGGATTTCCATAGCTTTCTTTACACAGGAAATCATAATATCCTTTGTGAGTTTATCCGGATAATCCTCTTTAATTGCGGCAATACATTCTCCAAGTCCCGAATAATAAACGGATGGTTTGTCACTGCGGATGAGGAAGTCCGTGTCGGTTTGCACCAACATTTCCTCCATCCACACATACATCGTATGGTCAGTATCCAAGTTTTCAAATATATATTCTGATACGGAGCCTTGACTTACTTGGTCTACGTTTAATTTTTTGTACCTGATATCCGTCTTTAGGAATAACCTTAATAGTAACGGTTCCTGTCT
>VOFD01000795.1_pt1 | contig 134001 bp, 133 predicted proteins | sample 5384101 | NCBI WGS metagenome assembly VOFD01 (sample SAMN12384723, study PRJNA508395) | human gut metagenome | isolation source: healthy gut C | host: Homo sapiens | reverse complement strand
ACTTTAGTCACGTTTGTGATTAGAGTTAGTCACACTATTGAGTAAGCAATAGCGAATAATAGAAAGAACAAATAGGAAAGTACGTTGAGTAGAACTTATCAGCATGAAAATGTAATCGGATGTTTGTAAAATAGAGTATACTGTGATGAAAAAGCTCAAAATGCGATGGCTGACAAACTTTTGAATTAGACTTCGTATGTGCTCATATTATTGGTTATCAGATAGATATGCTCTTTTTATTTGTTCTGTAGAATGAGGGCATGAGGGCAAAGATACTTTTTGAAATATGCTATCATCATTCATTCAGTATTCATTATCAATATGTTAACTTCTTAGTGAGGGCATGAGGGTATAATTGCTTATAACTTTCTATTGGTATTGGCGTTATGTTGAGTCGATTTATTGTGAAATACAGAAGTGTTTTTAATGCTTGTGGTAGCAATTATTAAAAATAATCGCTAAGAAACGTTTTTCCTATTTAAGAAATTATTATATTTGTACCGACTATTATACTATGGCGTAGTAGAACGTTACATATTTTAAGAAGCGTTATTGAAATTATCTTCTATCGTCAAACTTCGCAACTTTGAACTGTACCTGAAGATGATAACAACAACGCTCACGTCTGTGTTATATACCTGCCATTACTGTGGCATCTATATACCTAATGGCGTGGGTGGCTGTTGTTTATCTAGACCAAGGCAATGCGAAGGCCCGACGATAGGATAAACAAGATACAGCCCTCACGCTTTTTTTTAATTGTTAACCGCCGAACAGAGGAGGGGGAGTTAGGCAAAGTCTTTGACAAGATAGACTGATCTAACATTTACAGACGTATGAAAACAACACTGCAAGCGGGAATGCGAATCCTTATTTCCCGTTATCTGTCAAGTCGAGGTTGCGGAGACACAGTATATGTCACCGGACCGCCAGAGTCTTCTGCCCACAGACGGCAATTATGGCATCTTTCTATAAAAAATATTCTATGGTATAATTGGGGCGTATAATGTCTGAACAGAATCATTGAAAAATTATAATCTAAATTTATTGTACGGAAATTATGGAAACAAACAATATGGAAATGTATGAGGCTCCTAAAGTGGAGGTTATCGAAGTAGAAGTGGAAAAAGGATTTGCAGTAAGTGGTGGAACAGAAGACTATAACCCGCAGCCTTGGTAATTGAAATAAATAATTTAAAAACATACACGTATGAAAAAGATATTGTTCACATCTTTAGCTGTTCTTGGATTAGGAATAACCGGTTGTTCCAATGAAGATTTGGGCGTGGCGAAAAGTGGTGTTGATGAAGTATGTGCCACTATGGGAGATGCTGAATCGCGTACTGCTATGAATGGCAATTCTGTCGTTTGGAGTATAGGTGACGAGATTGGCATTTTTGTAACGAATGGAAGCTCTTCTACTTACACTAACATTAACTATTCATTATCCAGTGGAGCCGGAACCAAGAACGCAGGGTTCTCAGGGTTACTGGAAGGTGAGAATCCTGTAAAGAAAGCTGCTTTTTATCCTTATGGCAGCGATGCTTCTTATGATGGAAGTAAAATATCATTAACGTTGAAGGATACCTATAATTATAAGGAAAGAGAAAAACAGCAGTGCTCTTATGGCTTGCCAAATAAATGAGAGCGCACAGAATGTCCTGGCATTTAAAAATGCAGGTGCCCTGATGAGCGTAACTGTCAATAATATCCCGAAGGACTATACTTGGGCGAAATTGACTTCTATGACCGCTCAAGGAAAAACTACTGTTCCAGCCATTGCTGGAAATGCACAAATAACATTCTCCAAAGGTATACCTACATTGACAACCACAGAAACGTCAAATTCCTCTTCCATAACTATAAACTTTGCTGCCAGCAGTGACGTCGTGACCAGTAAAACATTCTATTTCCCGTTGCCTGTAGCCGAGTATCCTACCTTGGAACTTTCCATTGGTAATGGCGCTACAAGCAGGTTTTAAAGACAAAAGCTTTAGATGCTAAACGTAACGAACGTTATACCACAACTATAACGTTGGACGAAGTATCCGGAAGTGTACCGACAACAGTTGAAAGTGTATCAGCGGTAGCCGATGCTTTAAAAGAAACCAATTCTGTTTCTGTGGCTGATGTGGCTTCAACTGAACCCAGTCCTACGGTTTCAATACCGAAAAAATACACCGGCAGAAAATGTCAGCATATCCTTTGAAAATATTTCTACAACAAATGCTGTTGCCATTAAAGAAGAGAGCACTGGTACTGGTGGTACAGCTGCACCTGAAAACGTGTTGGTATCTGTACCGCAATTAGATACTGCGCCTAAATTTGAGATAGATCTGCCTTCTTCTACCGTAACTTTGGCTGCCAATGGCGAAACTGCTACTTATGATGAAGTAACGGCAACTACTGCTGCAAACACATTGGTTCTTGGTAAAGGAGTTACTGTTAATACATTGAAGGTAAAAGCCGGTAATGTAAGAGTGAAGAGTGGTGCCAAAGTAACAGCCATCAGTCGTGAAAGCGGTAACACTTCAACTGTCATTATTTATAAAGAAGAGGGTGCTGAATTACCCAATCTGTCCGGTAATGATGCATTTGAAGTAGTTGATGCTGCCGTAGCCGACTTGCAAAATGTCGCAAAAAATGGTGGAACTTATACTCTTGCCACAGACTTGACGGGAGATTTTACTATTTCCGCAACGAATGAAGTTATCATCAATTTGAACGGTCATAAAATCACCAACAAATCTGGCGATACATTTACTGTAAACAAGGATAGTAAACTGACCATTAACGGAAATGGTACAGTGGATAATGTAAGTCACGGGAAAGCTTGTATCTATAATAACGGTACAGTAATTCTTAATGGCGGAACCTATATTAGAAGTAAGGAAAACGGTCAGAACTCAGAAAGTTCTGGTGGTAACAGTTATTATAATATTCTGAATCATGGCGAGATGACGATTAATCCAAATGTGGAGATATCGCAAAACGGGCATTATTCTTCGATGATAGCCAATGGGTATTATGATTATACCAATACGAATCCGCGAAATGGATATGTAAGCGGTACTAATCATCAGAATCCTTCACTTATCATAAACGGTGGTACATTTGCCGGAGGTCTTAATACCATTAAAAATGATGATGGAGCCCAGCTTGTCATCAACGACGGTACGTTCATCAATATGTCTCAGGCAACCGTACAGAATCATCATGTGACTGAAATCAAAGGAGGTACATTCAATACGACTGGTTCCGCTCAGTATGTGGTGGATAATGAAGGTCATAATGGTGCAGCCAATGACTTTGGGACAGATGACTATCAGTGGTGGAACACTGAATGGCAAGATCTATGTGGTTGGTGCAGGTGCATCGCTGGCTGTTACCGGTGGTACTTTTTCCGATCCGTCCGCACTTTTATACTTAAGCGGTAATGCTAACGTGAAGATACGTTTGAATGGAGACGCTACTTGTAATGGCTTTAAAACGCAAAGTGGACAATCTGTAGAATTGGACTTGAACAACCATGTGCTTACACTTGCTAAACCGACCGTTGGTTCGGCTGGCACAGAAACGAACAGTTGTCAATTGTTGAAAGGTTCTACCGTTACTATGAAAAACGGAACACTGGCAAGTGATAATGATAAAATTATGATTCAGAACTACTGTAATTTGACGTTGGATGCTATGACAGTGAGGGGGCTAAATGCCTTATATGTATTGAGTAACAATTGTGGTAATATTTTAATTAACAATACTACGATTAATGCCGGAACTGGTGCATATGCATTTGATGTTTGCGGCTTTTCAACCTACACTGACGGAGTTAAAGTAACTGTTAAAGGTACTAGTATTATTAATGGTAACGTGGAATTATCAAAAAGTACCGGAAACACCGAACCTATGGAATTAAATATTGAGGGTGGTACTTTTAACGGCAATTTGGTTGTTGATTCATCGATAACAGATGCTTCCTCTATCATTAACGTGACAGGTACTCCTTCTTTTACAGGAACCGGTTGGGATAGTTATATAAAATAAGAGAATTATTTGCTATCATGTTATTAGTCATGGCAGAAAGTGATTTGTAATAAAAGAAGGTCGTCCTGTCTCGAAAGGTCGGGCGGCTTTCTTTTTTTAAGATTAGAAGATTATGAAACTTAATCCCCATTTCAAACTCCGCTCCATAGCCGGAGAAACAATAATTGTGAACCAAGGTGTTCCCGATACTGATTTGACCCGTATTATTTCCTTTAATTTTTCCGCTTGCTTACTTTGGAAACGACTTTCGGGAAAGGATTTCACTTTACAAGAGGCAGCCTTGGTGTTGGTGGAATCTTATCATATTTCTCAAGAGCAGGCCGAAAGAGATGTGGTGATTTGGGCAGATGCACTAAAAAAATGTTCAGCCTTACTTGATTGATATAACAATGGATATAATACTCGATAAACCGGAGCAAATGCTATTTGCCTTGCTCCGATCCGCGTTGAACAGCACAAAGCCGGTTAGTGAAATCCTTTTTACCGATATATCTCCTGCCCTTTGGCAGGCGTGTTACAGACTAGCTTGCACTCAGGGAGTGATGGCCTTGGCATGGGACGGAATACAAACCCTGCCGGCTTGTTTGCAACCCCCGAAGGCTTTGAAGTTAAACTGGGCGATGGCGGTAGAGAACTATGAAAAACGCTACCGGCGGTACTGCCATACCATAGCCGAACTTTCAGCTTTTTATAAAACGCATGGCATTACCACGGTCCAGTTGAAAGGAGTGGGTCTCTCCACCTATTATCCCATTCCTTCGCACAGGGAAGGGGGAGATATAGACATCTTCACTTATTCGGCAGACCATTCCCGGAAAAGTGATGCCGAGGCCAACCGGCTGGCAGACCGGTTAATGGAAGAAAAAGGAATAGAGGTAGACTTTGAACACTCCGAAAAGCATAGTGTGTTTTACTATAAAGGTATTCCGATAGAGAATCATAAAACCTTCATTAATTCGGAAACATACCGTATAGCGGTGAAGATGGATAAGCTCCTTCAAAAACTGCTACAACCCGTATCGGCGGAATTGGACGGAAAATGCTCCATTTTAATCCCATCTTCCACCTTTAATACCGTATTTCTCGCTTTTCATGCCGCCCAGCATTATGCACGCGGCCTGGCACTTCATCATCTTTGCGACTGGGCTTGCCTGCTGAATAGATACGGCCTGCATATTCCTGAGGAAGTGACGGATATTCGTTTTAGAAATATGATGCTGGCAATGACCCGCCTCTGTAATGATTATTTGGGAACTTCCGTTCCTGTATATGGAGGAGAAGAGTTGGCGGAGGAAATCTTACGGGAAATCATCCGTCCACCCTATACGATGTCAGTTCCGGCGAAGAATAAATGGGGCATTCTGGTTTATAAAACCAAACGTATGCTGCATACTCATCGTGCGTGCAACAGCGTGTTGCGCATTTCACTGTGCAAATGGGTTGGAAATTCTATTCTGTTGCATCTGCGCTCTCCCCATACCATCTTCCAGACGGAACGAAAATAGGCGGTTTATGTTGAAAAGAATCTGCCGTTTGTTGTTGCCTGATGAAAGGAAAATGGGGATAAGGGTGGTTTGTGCCGTATTTCTTTGCGCATTACTTGACTTTGCCGGACTCGCTGCCCTGTTGCCTGTCTTGTTTTTTCTGTTGGATGACGGGAGGGATAAAGATGCCGCCCTGTTATTTTGTCTGGTGGCAATAGTCTTTATTTTGGTGAAAAACGCTTTGGCAGCGGGGCTTTCACGTTTTCAAAACCATTTTCTGATGTCTCTTTACCGTCGGCTCAGCTTTTCTCTCTTTACTTCTTACTATCAACGGGGATTATTGTTTATACGCAGCAGGGGGAGTATCCGGCTGGGATATGAGGTGAACTATATCTGTTATGCTTTTTCTTTAAACCTTCTTTCCCCCTTGCTTCGCATGACAGGAGAACTGCTGCTTGTTTTTTGGGTGACGGCAGCTTTGTTGGTTTACGCTCCGTTGACGGTACTGATGCTGTATATTGCCTTTCTGCCTTTCATGCTGATTTACGGATGGGGGATCAGGAAACCGATGCGCCGTTATGGTGAGCAGGAGCAGCAGGCTCGTCGTGAGCAATCCCGGCTGGTCACGGAAACGATGAAAGGGTATGCCGAATTGGAACTGAATGCGGCGTTTCCTTTTCTTCAGCAGGCATTCGCCCAGAAGGTAAGGAAAATCAGTGAGAGCCGTTTGAAACTGGAAACGATACAGCATCTTCCTCTTTGCCTTTCCGAAATGGCGGTCATATCGGGGCTGACCTTGCTCACTGTTTTCGGAACAGGGGATATCAAAGCGCTGGTAGGTGTCTTTGCTTTGGCGGCTTTCCGGCTGTTACCCGCTTTGCGCGGCATCTTAGGTGGTTGGACACAAGTACAGAATGCGGTCTATTCTCTGCGGATTATAGAGGAAGGGTTGGGGGATAAGGGGATGGAAGCAGTTTCTCCATCATGGGGGCAGGAAGCGTTTTCTTTTCAAAAAGAGATACGGATAGAACACCTCACCTATGCTTATCCTGAAAGTAAAGAGGTTCTAAAGGACTTTTGTTGTACTATTCGTAAGGGGGAATATGTAGGTATCTGTGGTGAGAGTGGCGTGGGTAAATCTACCTTGTTTAATCTGCTTTTGGGATTTATCACTCCGGATAAAGGCGCTATTCGGATAGATGGCAGGCCGCTTGCCGATGTGCCGAGGCAGGAATGGCATCGCAAGGTGGGATATGTGCAACAGGAAGTGTTTGTGCTGGATGGGACCTTGGCGGAAAACATTGCTTTGGGATGCCGGTCTATAGATAAGGAACGGGTAGCGGAGATAGTGAGGCTGGTGAGATTGGATGCTTGGGTGGATGAATTGCCGCAAGGAATGGATACTCCTTTGGGTGAAGGGGGAGGAAGGCTTTCGGGAGGTCAGAAACAACGGGTAGGCATAGCCCGTGCTTTGTATAAGAAAGCGGAGGTGCTTCTACTGGATGAGGCTACTTCTGCATTGGATAATGAGACTGAACGGGCTGTCAATGAAATGCTTCTCGGTCTGATGAAGGAGTGTAGGGGGCTGACTGTTCTTACGATAGCCCATCGGGAAAAGCTCGTTGGCATATTGTCATCGTGTAATCAGATTAAATGGAAAAGACAATGGATCGAATTTATAAAATAGGTGGCCACTGCTTCGCATTGCCGGACGAAAGGTTGATGGAGGCGGTGGATGGTATCAGCGGTTTCAAGCCTTTTGTTTGGCAACCGGATCTGGTTTCGGCAAAAGATGTATATGAGGGTGCTTGGTTGCCGGATTTTACTGTTTGGGAGGGAAACGGTTGGGATTTTCCGGCTTTTACGAGAAAGTCCTATGGGTTCGGATATGAAGATGTAACCGGTACTTTCGGTGTGGGTGGGGATAGCTTTTTGTTGGAACTGGCTCCGCAGGGAGAACCGTCGCTTTATCTCCGGACGATGGGTGGAACCGGGAGAGGTATCTGTTTATATGGTAATTATTCTCCCCGTCTTTTAAGGTTTGCCTTATGGATGGGGTATGGCCTGATGACGGTACGGAAAGATACGGTTGCCTTGCATGGCAGTTGTATTGTTTATAAGGGGAAAGCGGTTCTTTTTTTTAGGTGAAAGCGGAACCGGAAAAAGTACCCATACCCGTTTGTGGAGGGAAAATATAGCAGGAAGTAAGTTGCTGAATGATGACAGTCCCATTGTGCGTTATGAAGAGGGGGGCGTGTGGGTATATGGCAGCCCGTGGAGTGGGAAGACTCCTTGTTATAAGGCGGAGCGTTATCCGTTGGCCGGATGTGTACGTTTGTCACAAGCACCGTATAACAAGATACGGAGATTGAACACTTTGCAGGCTTATGCAGCTTTGCATCCGTCTGCTCCTCCTGCATTTGCATACGAGGAGGAATTATACAGTGGGGTTTGTAGTCTGTTGGAAAAGATGGTTTCATCCATTCCTGTTTATCATCTGGAGTGTTTGCCCGATGCGGAGGCGGTGAAATTAGTATGTCGTACTTTATATGGAGATGGGTATGAAGCGGATAGCGAATGAATGTTTCTTTGCGTGGGTGGAGTCGGAAATCAAAAGTGGCAGGAGCGTGAAGTTCCGGGTGAAAGGCAATTCCATGATGCCTTTACTGAGAAATGGGAAGGATGAAGTGGTGGTGGGGCCGTATGATAAGGAGGAGTTGAAACTTTTTGATGTCATTCTGTTCCGGCAGACAGACCGGTATGTATTGCATCGGATTATTCAAAAAAGAGGCAGTCGTTATCTGATGCAGGGAGATGGCGTCTGCCGTTTTTATGAGGAATGTGAGGACACGGATATCATCGGGGTGGTGAGAAAGGTATGCAGGCCTTCCGGAAAGAAGATTGAAACGGATTCCATGTGTTGGCGGTTGGGAAGCCGTTTGTGGTTGGGGCTTGGTGGATGCAGAGGAATGGTGCTGCGTGTCCTGAATAGATTGGGTTGTTGTCTCCTTTTTTGACGAAAGCCGGCAGCTTGGAAGGAAATATTATTCATAAAGCAGGTATTTCTCTCTCATCTTTTTGTAGGCTTCCAGTTCGTTCTGCCATCCTGCACGGATTTCTTCTTCACTGGCTCCTTTCATGATTTGTTCCCTTACGGTACGGTTCCCTATCAGCAGGTCGAACCATTGCGGGCGGGTAAAGAACTTGTCCGCTTTCCCAAGGTCTTGATAAGCTTGATAATAGGTGATGATGTATTTTAAAGAGAATCCTTTCGGGGCGGTGATATGGCGGAGATTATTGCCATAGCAGTATTGGTTTTTATACATCGGATTCTTGTCAAAGCCTTCCAAGGCTTCCGGTCTGAAAGAAAAGGAGGAGATACGGATATCCGGTGAACCGATTACTTGAAAAGGATAAAGAGTACCTCTGCCCACACTGATGGCTGTACCTTCAAACGGGCAGAGTGAAGGATATAAGGCAATTGCTTGGTCGTTGGGCAGGTTGGGAGAGGGTTTTACCGGAAGCGAATAGGGTTGTCCGTGTTTCCAGCCTTCCACGGGGATGACGGTCAACGCGCATTTTTTGCCATTGGGCAGCCAGCCTTCGCCATTGATCATTTGAGCCAGCTCGCCTACAGTGCAACCGTGTAAAATAGGTATGGGATGCATGCCCACGAAACTTTTCTGGTTTTTCTGTCGCACAGGGCCGTCCACGTAATCACAAGGATTGGGCCGGTCTGTGATGACCAGTTGTTTCCGGTTCTCGGCACAAGCTTCCATTACATACTGCATGGTGCTGATATAGGTATAGAAACGGGCGCCTACATCCTGAATGTCGAACACAATCAGGTCTATGTCCTGTAGCTGTGTGGCTGTAGGTTTCTTATTTTTACCGTAAAGGGACAGGATGGGTATTCCCGTGCGGGTATCTTTTCCGTTCCTGATGGTTTCTCCGGCATCGGCGTCACCCCGGAAGCCGTGTTCGGGAGCGAATACCTTTTTTATTTGTATATGCGCTGCAAGCAGGGTGTCCAACAGATGGGTTTCTCCTACTTTGGAGGTTTGGTTTACAACCAATGCCACACGCTTCCCTTTTAATATAGGTAAGAGACGGTCCATCTGTTCGGCTCCGGTGATAACCTTTTGCGCGGTCACGGCGTTGCAGATAAACAAGAGGCAGTATAGGAAAATGTATTTTGTTTTCATGATATGTGGCGATTATTTTGTAATATTGCACAAAAATAAGAATTTAATTGAGAATGGACGCACTTGCTATCATTAATAAATATTATCCTGAAGATAATGAACTGAAACATATCCTGCTGGCGCATAGCCGTTCGGTGGCCGATAAGGCGTTATGGATTGCCGGAAAGCATCCGGAATTGAATCTGGACAAGCAGTTTCTGGAAGAGGCGGCGATGCTGCACGATATTGGTATTTTTATGACGGATGCTGAGGGCATTTGTTGTTTCGGATCTTATCCTTATATTTGTCATGGATATTTGGGGGCTGATCTGATGCGGAAAGAAGGATTTCCGCGTCATGCATTGGTCTGTGAGAGACATACGGGAGCGGGTATGTCTTTGCAAAGTATTATTGACCAGCAGTTGCCTGTTCCTCATCGGAATATGGTTCCGGTTTCGCTGGAAGAACAGGTTATTTGCTTTGCCGACAAGTTTTTCTCAAAGACGCATCTGGACAGGGAAAAGAGCGTGGAGAAGGCGTTAAAGAGTATTTCACGTTATGGGGAAGATGGGATAATCCGTTTTAACCATTGGTGCGAATGTTTCTTGTAAGCCTTAAAAATAAATTAAATATCCGCTAAATAGTTCATTATTGGCGGATAATGCTTAATTTTGCCCCTCAAAAGCGTAAATGATTTGTGAATGACGCCACTAAAACGACATAGATTTATAACATTCCTACTACTATTTGCATGCCTGTCACTTTCTTTAAGTACAGGTGCTCAACGCAGAAAGCGGAATTCTGCATCCGGTAATGATTCCCTGAAAGTAGATAGTGCTTTGGTAGATACGTTGTCTATCGATACGGTTGCACCTAAAAAGAAACAGCCGTTGGATGCGCCTGTTATTTATGAAGCAAATGACTCTATCGTATTCACTGAGGGCGGATATGCCCATCTGTATGGTGACGGTAAGGTGAACTATGAGAAAATAGAGTTGACCTCTGCCGTGATTACAATGAACATGGATAGCAGTACGGTGTATGCCCGTGGTGTTCCCGACTCGGCTGGCGTGGAAAAAGGTACTCCTGTCTTTAAGGATGGCGAGACTCCGTATGAGTCAAAAATCATGCGTTATAACTTCAAGTCGAAGAAGGGGTTCATTAATAATATCGTTACTCAGCAGGGGAAGGATACGTTACCAGTGAGGAGTCGAAGAAAGGTGCTAATGATGAACTTTATTTGCGTCACGGACGATATACTACGTGTGATAATCACGAACATCCTCACTTCTATCTGAAACTTTCCATGGCGAAAGTGCGTCCTAAGAAAAAATGTGGTTTTCGGTCCTGCCCAGCTGGTGGTGGAGGATGTGCCGTTGCCTATCGCTATTCCTTTCGGATTTTTTCCGTTTAACAGCAGTTATTCGTCAGGATTCATTATGCCTACATACGGTGATGAAATGAATCGTGGTTTTTATTTGCGTGATGGGGGATATTATTTCGCCATCAGTGACCGTATGGATTTGAAAGTGTTGGGTGAGATCTTTACGAAAGGTTCATGGGGACTGTCCGTGCAGTCTAATTATAACAAGAGATATAAATATAGCGGTAATTTCAATGCCAGTTATCTGGTAACGAAAACCGGTGAGAAGAATATGCCGGACTATATGGTTACAAAAGATTTCAGAATTGCATGGAGTCACAGACAGGATGCCAAGGCTAACCCTAACAGCTCTTTTTCGGCGAATGTGAACTTTGCGACCAGTAGTTATGACCAGCGTAACCTGAGTAGTTTGTACAACCCGCAGCAGTATTCAAATAACACCAAGACGTCTAGTGTGAGTTATTCGCGCAATTTCCCCGAAATAGGATTGAATCTGTCCAGTACATTCAATATCTCTCAGAATACGCGTGACTCTTCTATCAGTGTGACGTTGCCGGATTTGAATATTTCATTGAACCGTATTTATCCGTTCAAGCGTAAGAAAGCGGTAGGTGATGAACGTTGGTATGAGAAAATCTCACTCCAATATACCGGCCAGATGACGAACTCGATTAATACCAAGGATAATCTGATTCTGAAGCAGGGTTTGAATAAATGGACTAATGGTATGCAGCATAAGATTCCTATCAGCGCTACATTCACTTTGTTTAAATATATCAACGTTGTGCCTTCTTTCAACTATACCGAGCGCTGGTATATGCGCAAGGTGGAGCAGAGTTATGATCCGTCGGCCCCTAATAATGTGCGGAGAGATACAATCAACGGTTTTAACCGTGTGTATAACTATGATTTGAGCTTGCAGGTGAATACCAAGATGTATGGTTTCTACAAACCGTGGAAGAAATTGTTTGGCGACAAGATTGAAATGATCCGTCACGTCTTTACTCCTTCGGTGAGCATGAGTTATGCGCCGGACTTCAGTACGTCTAGGTATGGATATGTGGGAACGTATACTTATACTGATACGGATGGAGAAGTACGTACTCAGACTTATAATCCATATGAAGGTTTGCCTTACTCTTTCTCGCCCAGTGGTAAATCCGAGAATTTCACTTTCTCTATAGATAATAACGTGGAAATGAAAGTGAACCGATGCGGATACTACCGGAGTGAAGAAAATCAGCTTGATTGACCAGTTGGGAGCCAGTATTTCCTATAATGCGGCGGCTAAAGAGAAACCTTTGGGGAAATTTGAGTATGAATCTGCGCTTGAAACTGACCAAGAGTTATACTTTTAATATGAACGCCCAGTTTGCTACGTATGCTTATGAGTTTGATAAAGACGGCAAGGTAGTGGAAGGTAACCGTACAGAATGGTCATACGGACGTTTTGGTCGTTTTCAGGGGTATAGCGGTTCTTTCTCGTATACATTGAATAATGATTCGTGGAAAAAGTGGTTTGGTCCGAAAGATGAAAAGGACAGTAAGGGGGATAAAGACAAGAAGAATGAAAATCTGGATGAGTACAGTGATGATGGCAATGAAAACACGGAGGAAGAAGATAACTCCGGTTTGAGAAAGACAGAGAAGGCGGCTATAGATCCGGATGGCTATATGGCTTTCAAGATGCCATGGTCATTGAGTTTGAGTTATAGTTATAGTATTCGTGAGGACAGAAGCAAGCAGATTAATATCAAGACGATGCGATATCCTTATTCGGTGACTCATTCATTGAATGTTTCCGGTAATGTGAAGTTGGGTAGCCGCTGGAATGTGAATTATTCTTCGGGATATGATTTTAATACGAAAGAGATGTCAATGACAACGGTCAATATCAGCCGTGACCTGCACTGTTTCAATATGAGCTGTGGCTTGGTATTCGGTCCCTTTACTTCCTATAACTTCAGTATTCGTGCTAACTCCAGTATGCTGACCGATGCTTTGAAATGGGATCAGCGAAGCAATACGGGTAGTGCGGTGAATTGGTACTAGGAAGAAGTTGGGAATAAAAAAATGAGAAATGGTTTCTGATAACAACACGCAACCATTTCTCATTTTTTATTCTGTTTTTTATTTATGTCTACCACTCAATAGGTGTTTGCCCGTGCGCTTGCAAATATTCGTTGGTACGGCTGAAGTGCTTGTTGCCAAAGAAACCGTTATAGGCTGACAGGGGGGACGGATGTGCGGAAGCCAGTACCAGGTGCTTGTTGCGGTCTATGAAGGCGCCTTTTTTCTGTGCATAAGATCCCCATAAGATGAATACAATATTTTCACGTTGTTCTGCCAGTACACGGATGGCGGCATCTGTAAATTCCTCCCAGCCCTGTCGTTGATGAGAGCCTGCCTGATGGGCACGGACCGTCAGTGTGGCATTGAGTAATAAAACTCCTTGATTCGCCCAGCGGGTCAGGTTGCCTGAAGTAGGGATGGGAGCACCCAAATCGCTTTGTATTTCTTTGAAAATATTTTGTAGGGAAGGAGGAAAAGGTACTCCGTCATTAACAGAGAAGCAGAGTCCGTGCGCCTGGCCGGGACCATGGTAGGGATCTTGGCCGATAATGACGACTTTCACTTTGTCAAACGGGCACAGATTGAAGGCGTTGAATATAAATCTGCCCGGTGGGTAAATAGTGGCAGTCTGGTATTCGCTTCTTACAAACTCAGTGAGTCTGATAAAGTAATCTTTTTCAAATTCGGGTGCCAGATGTTGTTTCCAGCTTTCTTCTATTTGTACGTTCATGGCATTTCTTTTATTATAAACTGTGCGTTAAAGATAGGGGTAATTTGTAAAAATGACAAATAAAAAGAGGATGACTTTTTATAATCATCCTCTTCTTTCATTGCTGATAGATTATAATCAAATAAGTTGCATACCCAGTTGAGCGCATTCTTTTCTCATATCTTCGGGCCATATACTGGCTTGGATTTCACCTATGTGGGCTTTCTGTAAATAAAGCATACAGAGTCGTGATTGTCCTATACCACCGCCGATACACAAAGGAAGAGTTTCATTTAGCAGGCGTTTGTGGAAATACAGTTCTTTACGTTTTTCCTGTCCGCTGAGTGTCAGTTGGCGGAGCAGCGCTTCTTTGTCTACACGGATACCCATAGAGGAAAGTTCGACGGAACGGTCCAGTACTTTGTCCCAAACTAACAGGTCGCCATTCAGACCGGGAAGTCCGGTTTCCGGTTGATTGTGGTATAGTCGTCATAGTCAGGTGCGCGCAAGTCATGTTCTTTACCGTCACTCAGTTTGCAGCCTATACCTATAATAAATACCGCACCGTATTTTTGTGAGATGGCATGTTCACGTTCTTTCGGACTCTTGTCGGGATACATCTGGCAAAGCTCTTCCGAGTGGATGAAATGAATGTCATGTGGCAGGAAGGGTTTGATCTGCGGGTACATTTCACATACCATATATTCTGTGCGGCGCATGGCTGCATAAATACGGGTTACTATTTGTTTCAGGAAATCAACCGTGCGTTGTTCTTTGGTAATTACACGCTCCCAGTCCCACTGGTCTACATATAGCGAGTGGAGATTACCTAATTCCTCGTCAGCCCGGATGGCGTTCATGTCTGTATAGATGCCATAACCCGGCTCTATATTGTAATCGGCCAAAGTCAGCCTTTTCCATTTTGCCAGTGAATGGACAACTTCGGCCTGTGCGTCTCCCAAGTCTTTAATAGGGAAAGATACCGCCCGTTCGGTTCCGCTCAAGTCATCATTGATACCCATTCCCTTCAATACAAATAGCGGGGCGGTGACACGGCGCAGACGTAATTCTGACGACAGGTTCTGTTGAAAGAACTCTTTTATTTGCTTAATGCCTAACTCTGTTTGTTTTAAATCAAGCAAGGCTTTATAGTTAGCTGGTTTAATTAGGTAACTCATTGTAAAATAGATCTAGTTGTTTTAATTGCTTGCAAATATAGAAATTATTTGTGATATTGTTATATGTTTAGCCGAAAATATAATCAAATTGATTGTTTTATACTTAAATTAATGAGCAAAATATTATTTTGATAGATAAATATCCCCAATTATTAGGATAAAGACAATATATTTTGTACTTTTGCACGTCCAAGTTTCAGACGCACCCGTAGTTCAATGGATAGAATACCGGATTCCGGTTCCGACGATATGAGTTCGATTCTCATCGGGTGTACAATTCAGTAACCTCTTTGCAAAGAATTGCAAGGAGGTTTTTTCTTGTTCTATCTTCTCCGTATGAACCTTTTTTCCTTTTTTGAGTTATTCCCTTATGTAACTTTTTAAAATATGCCTTAATATTTAGTTTATTCTAAAAAAAAAGACTAATAAAGAATATAGTTCCTTTTGTTTCTTGTATATACTAAATATACGTGCATATATTCGCTGTTGATTTTAAAATTATTTTCTTTTTTGAGGGGTTTTAAAACTAACACTTAATTAAACTTTTTATTTAAACATTAATTTATCAACCAAATCTGAGATTCATGAAGAAAGCTCTCTTTTTTATCGTATGCCTCTGTTTTGCAATAAACATGATGGCGCAAACAAAAACGATAACAGGGGTAGTGGTAGATGCCACCGGTGAACCTGTTATCGGAGCGAGTGTCCTGGAGGTGGGGACAACAAATGGTACAATAACTGATGTAGACGGTAACTTTACTATCCAAGTGCCTGTGGGGGCAAAACTGGATGTGAGTTATATAGGTTACAAAACACAACAAATTGTAGTGGGAGTGCCAAACACCTACAAGGTTATTTTAAAAGAAGATGCAGAAATGCTGGATGAGGTCGTGGTGACCGGTTATGGAATGAGTCAGAAACGTTCGTTGATGACGAACTCTATTTCAAAGTTGGATGATAAAGTATTACAAAATGCAGCTATGAGTAATGCGGCCCAATCCTTGCAGGGAACTGTCAGCGGATTGCGTGTGACAAATACTTCGGGTAAACCGGGTAGTTCGCACAATATCGTTTTGCGTGGTGGTGCTTCCATAAACAAGAATCTGGAAGGGCCGTTGGTCGTGGTGGATGGCCTTGTGCGTTCTATGGATGATATCAATCCTTCAGATATTGAATCCATACAGGTGCTGAAAGATGCGGCTTCCACAGCTATTTATGGTGCCCGTGCCAATAACGGCGTAATTCTGGTGACAACCAAGAAGGGGGTGGAAGGCAGGACACAAATTACTTATAAGTTCAAAGGGGGTGTGAACTTTGCACGTGAAGGGTATAAGTATTTGGATGCCGGTGACTATTTGTATTATCAACGTTTAGGTTGGCAGCGTACCAATGGCGGTACAAGTATGGAGAACCAGAAAGGTTTTGGGGTTAACTCCGGAGTGGATCTGGCCTTTATGACAGATGCAAACAAACATTTGCTGAATGAAGGATGGCGGTCTATGGCGGATCCTGTGGACCCTGATAAAACTTTGATTTTTAGAAACCATGCCGGTGAGCTGCATGATCTGACTTTCCGCAATGCCGCGTTTACACAAGATCATTATCTGAATTTGTCGGGAGGTAATGACAAAGGAACATTTTCCTCATCTTTAGGGTATTATTCGGAAGACGGTCAGATAATTTCTACCAATTATCAGCGTGTGAACGGGACTATCAACGGTTCATACAAGTTGTTGCCCGTTTTGACAGTGAATGCCGGCGGTAGTTTTTCATGGTCCAAGATGCCCGATTTATGGACTTACGACTTGAAAAGCCCTTGGAACGGAGAAACGGGAGAGTATGAGTTGTTCTATCGTACCATGAGTATGTTTCCCACTTGGAATCCGTGGAATGAGGATGGAAGTCCTGCTGCCGGATGGAGTAATCAGGATGGTAATCCTTATTATTGGAAAGATAAACTGACTCGTTCTACAACGAACCGTAAGACTTCGTTTAATATCGGTTTTGCTTTGGAAATCCTTCCGCAGCAATTGTTCCTGAATGGAAACAGTTCTATGTATTATACAGACAGTCAGTTTGAACTGTTTGAAAAGAAATATCAACAGATAGGACAAGCTCCCAATACCAATCGTAATGCTTCTCAAACAAATACAAAAGTTTTTCAACAACAGCATGCATTGACTCTGGAATATAAAAAAGGTTTTAGCGGACATAATATCAATGCCATGGCAGGTGGTGAGTATTTTGATTATCAGTATCAGAACCTGGAAGCGCGTGTTTCCGGTGCTCCTACAGATGATATACCTACTTTAAATGCGGGCACTAACCGTACTTATACTACTTCTGTCAAAACCGGATATCGCATTCTTTCCGGTTTCGCCCGTGTTAACTATGATTATAATTATCGTTATATGGTGTCCTTGGTAGCCCGTTATGACGGTATTTCCAAATTGTCCGACAATCGTTGGGGATTTTTTCCGGGTATATCTGCCGGTTGGAATGTGCATGAGGAAGCTTTCTTTAAAGATTCAAAGTTTGCGGAAGTAGTATCCTTGATTAAACCGCGTATCAGTTATGGGTTGAACGGTAATGTAAACGGTATCGGTAATTTTGATGTATATGGTAAATATGGTTCGGTAGGTGCTTATAATGGTAATCTGGGTTATTTGAATACAGGGGTGGTCAATAGTAAATTGCGTTGGGAAAAGAGCCATACGTTTGAACTGGGGCTTGACTTGGGCTTTTTCAATAATCGTATTCATATGATTATGGACTATTATGACCGCACGACTTCCGATTTGCTGACTGATGTGAATTTGCCGGAATATACAGGATTTCCCTCGTTCAAAACGAATCTGGGTACTATCAGCAACCGTGGTTTCGAACTGGAAGCCAAGGTGAATCTGCTGACAAGGAAGGACTGGTCGTGGGATGTCACCGCTAATACTTCGTTTGTGAAGAATATGGTGAAGAAGCTGCCTTTTAACGGGAATGTGAACAACCGTCAGGGGGGTGAGCAGGTATGGGATCCAAAATCCAACTCGTTGGTTTGGGTAGGCGGCATTCAAGAAGGAAAAAGCTTGGGTGATATCATTGCTTATAAACAAGTGCGTATCTTGCGTGACTGGGATGATGTGAGAAATCATGCCGGTGATTTTGTGGATGAGGTTGCCAACCTGTATGGGCCGAATAAGGCTGCCGAATATGCGGGTAAACCGGGATGGAAACCCATTGAGCCGGGAGATGTACTGTGGGATGACAAGAATGGGGATAATGTTATAAATTCATACGACCGTCAGGTGGTGGGTAATATTTATCCGAAATGGACCGGTGGTTTTTCTACCACGCTGAACTATAAAAACTGGTCTTTGTATGGTCGTTTTGACTATGCGGTGGGTCATACCATTTACAATGATTTGAAAGCAAGAATCTTGGGGCAGTATAACGGGTCGTTCAATTTGATTACGGATGTCAGAAATTCGTGGTCTGAAAACAATACGGAAACTAGTATTCCTAAATTCTATTGGGCCGACCAGAATGCGAAAAAGAACATTACCCGTTCCAATAATGGTACAACGAATCTGAACAATAATAACTCTACTTTCTATGAAAAGGGGGATTATTTGTGTCTGCGTGAGGTAACCTTGAGTTATAAATTCCCGAAGAATCTTATAAATAAGGTGTTCTTGACCGATGCGTCCGTGTATGTTACGGGACAGAATTTATTCTATATTACCGGATATGATGGAACTTCTCCGGAACCGGTTATGGATATTCAGGCAAATGGTCGTGGCGGTATAGACAATGGACGCTATCCTACACCAAGAACCGTCCTGTTTGGTTTACAATTGTCATTTTAATGTGTAAAAAAAAGAAAAGGTATGAACATAAAAAGATAATATTGGCTTTTGCCGCATCGGCTATGTTGGCCGGTGGATGTACTTCGTTGGATATGGACCCGGTGAGCGATATCACTGACTTGAATTACTGGAAAACTCCGGAACAGTTTGATTCATTTGTTTTTGGACTGCATAGTCGCTTCAGGAGCCATTCGTGGAATATGTTTTTGTTGGGTGAGGCAAGAAGTGATGTCTTTGGGGGAATTCCTTTCGGTGGAGAAGCTACCCAGGGGATGGAACGTTTTCCTTATAATACATTGAATGCGGAGAATCCCGGAATCAGCGGGTTTGGTGATTTGTATCAGAATATCAACCAGATGAACTTGTTTATCAGCAGAACTCTTCATACGGATGTGCTGACTGAAAGTGCCAGGAATTATTATTTGGGACAGGTGTATGGATTGCGTGCTTACTATATGTATCAGCTATATCGTTCATGGGGAGATGTCGTGTTTACGGAAGAGCCTAGCCTGGGTTTTGAAGTGGGTAAACTGGCAAAGGCGGCGACTCCGGCTGCCGAAATCTTTGAGCAGGTAAAAAAGATATAGAATCTTCATTAAGTTATTTTGGATCCGATTATACCATAAAGGAAAAAAAATCGCTGTGGTCAAAGGCTGCCACATTGATGCTGAAAGCGGATGTATATCTGTGGAGTGCCCATCGTGACGGGGGAGAAGGAGATGCCCGGACAGCAAAGAATGCGTTGGTTGACATACAGAATAATATCAGCCGTAGCAATCTGGACTTGATGGATACTTATCAGGGAGTGTTTGCTTATGATAATAAAGGTAATAAAGAGATTATCTTTACCATTCATAATGAATTGTTTGAATACAATCTGTGGAATGGAAATAATGATTTGTTTCCACAGGCTGATTATTTAGGGAAATTCTATAATGCGGATGGTACTTTGATAAATACGTCTGTCGAGAATAATTTCGGTATCATGCGCCTGATGGTGAAATTGGAAAACTTCAAGAAGTTTCTGCCGGGAGACACCCGTCGTGACGTTACATTGAAAGATGTATATAATAAGGTGGAAAATGGCAAGTTGGAATTGGTAGGGGTGTATCCGCATAAGTATTGGGGAGTTATGAATGGGAGTACACGGGTGAGATGTGATGATTATCCTATTTATAGATATTCGGATTTGCTATTGATGCTGGCTGAGGCGAAAGTGCTTTTGGGTGAGGATCCAGCTACAGAGATAAACCGGGTGCGCCGGCGTGCGTTTGGTGATGCGTATGATGCTTCAACAGTGGGGTTTCCCAATCAGGAAGTCGATAAGCGTCCGGCGGATGCTGTCTTGCAGGAACGTTTGTTTGAATTTATGCTGGAAGGTAAACGATGGTATGACTTGAGGCGTTTTGGCGATTCGTACGTGCTTGACTATACTCCGGCGGAGCCTGCCCGTCTGCTTTGGCCTATCAACCAAGGAGCTCTTACTAATAATCCATTGTTGAAACAAACGGTTGGTTATTAAATTTTTGTCGGATAAGAATCTTTAATTGCATAAAAAGACGGTGTTCTTTATGAAATTAATAAAGAAACCGTCTTTTTATTTTCTAATTTCAATAAAAACTTTTATTTTTACACCCGTAAAATTATAAATATTATGAGAAACCCTAGCTTATTACTGCTAATTGTTGTTTTTTTATATTAGCACCCTTCAAGTTGAGTGCGGCGGCAGATACGGTTGTTGTCCGCGAAACCCGGATTCCTGTGTTGATTGAAAGGCAGGATAATGAGTTGTTTCATTTACGTATAGAGGCTACTCAAAGTCAGATGCTGAATGAAGTGAAGTTGGACTTCGGCAAAGACGTGAATGTGAATGAAATTGAATCTGTGAAACTGTATTATGGTGGAACTGAAAGCGTGGAGAGGAGGGGAAAGACTTATTTTGCTCCGGTAGATTATATATCTAATAATACTCCGGGAAAAACATTGGCTGCCAATACTTCTTATTCCGTTTTGAAGTCGGAAGTGAAGGCCCCGAAGCGTGAGGTTGTATTGAAAGCTGACCAAAAATTGTTTCCGGGAGTGAATTATTTTTGGATTAGCCTGCAAATGAAGCCTGTTGCTTCTATCTTGTCCAAAGTGTCGGCAGAAGTGGTGGAAGCTAAGATTGACGGACAGGTTGCTCCTTTGAAGATAGCCCGTAAGGCGGATACCCATTATATGGGGATCGGCGTGCGTCATGCCGGTGACGACGGGGCTGCTGCCTATCGTATTCCCGGATTGGCCACTTCAAATAAAGGAACCTTGTTGGGGGTATATGATGTACGCTATAATAATAGTGCGGATTTACAGGAGTATGTGGAAATAGGTCTGAGCAGAAGTACGGACGGAGGTCAGACTTGGGAGAAAATGCGCATTCCGATGGCATTTGGTGAATATGATGGGTTGCCTAAAGCACAGAATGGAGTAGGCGATCCGGCCATTTTGGTTGATAAGAAGACAGGAACTATCTGGATTGTCGCTGCCTGGACACATGGTATGGGAAATGGGCGTGCGTGGTGGAATTCACAAACAGGCATGGACCGTAATCATACAGCACAATTAATGATGGTGAAAAGTGATGATGATGGTAAGACCTGGTCGGAGCCTATGAATATAACAGAACAGGTGAAAGATCCGTCATGGTATTTCTTGCTGCAAGGTCCCGGTAGAGGTATCTCTATGGAAGATGGAACATTGGTCTTTGCCAGCCAGTATATTGGCAATGACCGTATTCCTAATGCCGGTATTATATACAGTAAGGATCATGGAAAAACCTGGAATATCAGTACATTGGCACGCACTAATACAACTGAATCTCAGGTAGCGGAAGTGGAACCGGGAGTGCTGATGCTGAATATGCGTGATAATCGTGGTGGCAGTCGTGCCGTTTCTACAACTACAGATTTAGGTAAAACATGGAAAGAACATGAGTCTTCACGTACAGCCTTACAGGAACCGGTTTGTATGGCCAGTTTGATTAGTGTTAAAGCTAAAGAGAATGTATTGGGTAAAGACATCCTTTTGTTCTCTAATCCGAATGATGCCAAGAACCGTCATAGCATTACCATCAAAGCAAGTCTGGATGGTGGGGTGACTTGGTTGCCCGAGAATCAATTGCTGCTGGATGCCGGTTGGGGTTGGGGATACAGCTGCTTGACTATGATTGACAAGGAAACAGTAGGAATTTTATATGAAAGCAGTGTGGCCCACATGACTTTCCAAGCGATAAAGCTGAAAGATATTATTAAGACCAAATAAATAATGAAACGCAGATTTTCTAGTTTTATTGGTATGATACTGGTTTGTGCTGTAACTATGGCACAAACCAGTATCTCGTTACTTCCTAAACCTCAGTTGTATAAGGATACGGGGAAGAACTTTACTATGGGAAAGGTGAAACTTTCTACTCCGGTGTTGAGGTCGGAGTGGGAAGTTTTTATCATGAATGCAGGTGGTGAGATTGTTGAACACTCGTCATCGGTGATTGAAGTGGAACTGGTTCCGTCTATTGAGGAGGCCAGGCTAAACAGGGCTGAAGCCTATCGTCTTTCTGTTTCAAACAAGCGGATAAAGATAGAGGCTGTAACAGAACAGGGAGTGTATTGGGCTATGCAGACACTTCGGCAATTGGAACGGAAAAAAGGGAAGAGAAGTTCTGTTGCCGGATGTGAGATTGTAGACTGGCCGGCATTCCGGATACGCGGATTTATGCAGGATGTGGGACGCAGTTATATTTCAATGGAAGAATTGAAAAGAGAGATCGAGATTTTATCCCGGTTTAAGATTAATGTATTTCATTGGCATCTTACTGAAAACCAGGCATGGAGATTGGAAAGTAAAATCTTTCCGATGCTGAATGATAGTGTGAACACCATCCGTATGCCGGGTAAATATTATACGCTGGAAGAGGCACGCGATTTGGTGGATTTTTGTAAGAAACATCAGGTGTTGTTGATTCCTGAGATAGATATGCCGGGGCATAGTGCTGCCTTTGTGCGTGCTTTCCGCCATGATATGCAAAGTCCGGAAGGGATGAAAATATTGAAACTGTTGCTGGATGAGGTGTGTGAGACATTTGATGTGCCTTATTTACATATAGGTACGGATGAGGTGGAGTTTACCAATCCGCATTTTGTACCCGAAATGGTGGCGTATGTACGCTCAAAAGGGAAAAAAAGTAATATCCTGAATCCGGGCTGGCACTATAAACCGGGGGAAATAGACATGACACATTTGTGGAGTTACCGTGGAAAGGCGCAACCGGGTATTCCTGCTATCGATTCCAAATTTCATTATCTGAATCATTTTGATGTTTTCGGTGATATTGTAGCTTTGTACAACAGCCGTATTTATGATCAGGCAGAAGGCAGTGAGGACATTGCGGGAACTATATTGGCTTTGTGGCACGATCGTTTGATTGACAATGAGTGGAATCTGGTTATTGAAAATGGCTTGTATCCCAATATGCTTGCTATTGCCGAGCGTGCCTGGAGAGGGGAGGTACGGAATATTTTGACGGACTGGGTACGATACTTCCACCCGAAGACACGGAAGCATTCAAAGAATTCGCTGATTTTGAAAAGCGTATGTTGTGGCATAAGGAGCATACGTTTAAAGGATATCCTTTCGCCTATGTAAAACAGACTAATGTAAAATGGAATATTACGGATGCTTTTCCTAATGGGGAGATATGGATAAGGTGTTCCCGCCTGAACAGGAATTAAAGGATACCTATCATTACAACGGGAATACGTATGGTGTACGTCAGGCAATAGGGGCAGGTATTTATTTACGTCATGTCTGGGGGACGTTTGTTCCCGGATTTTATGCCGATCCTAAAGAGGATCATACCGCGTATGCATATACTTGGGTATATTCTCCTAAAGATCAGGAAGTGGGGTTATGGGCAGAATTTCAGAATTATAGCCGTTCGGAGATGGATCTGGCTCCGCTGCAAGGTAAATGGGATTATAAAGGTAGCCGTATTTGGATTAATGATAGGGAGATAATGCCTCCTGTATGGACAGCAACCCATCAGGTGAAGAGTAATGAAATTCCATTAGGAAATGAAAATTGTGTGGCACGTTCTCCACTGGCTGTGCATTTAAATAAGGGTTGAATAAAGTGTTCCTGAAATTACCTGTCGGTAAGTTCCGGATGGACCAGACGCGTCTTGTGAAGTGGATGTTTACTGCTGTCTTTGTGACTCCTGACGGAGAAAGGGCGGCAGAGGGATTGATTTATTCACCAGATAAACAAAAATAAAATGAAACGTATTGTCTTATTGTTATTGGGATTATTATTAGCGTTACCCCAGTTTGCTCAGGAACGCAAGTATTCTACTTTTTATGAGCAGAGAGCTACTTTGTTTGAAGAACTTCCGGTTACTTCAAAAGATATTATTTTTTTTTAGGGAACAGTATCACCAACGGTTGCGAGTGGGCTGAGTTGTTCCAAAATAAGAATGTGAAGAACAGGGGTATCAGTGGAGATATCTGTATGGGGGTATATGACCGTTTGGATCCGATTGTAAAGGGAAAACCGGCAAAGATTTTTTTATTGATCGGTATCAATGATGTTTCTCGGGGAACGTCTGCGGATAAAATTATTTCAGAAATAAGTATGATTGTTCGGAAAATAAAGCAAGAATCTCCAAAAACAAAATTATATTTGCAAAGTGTATTGCCGGTGAATGATTGTTACGGTATGTTTAACGGGCATACATCACGCTGGCAGGTGGTAAAACAAATTAATGATTTGTTGGAACCATTGGCGGTAAAGGAAGGAGCTGCCTATATTGATTTGTATAGTCATTTTGTGGAGAAAGAGACAGGTAAGATGAATCCAGTATATACTAATGACGGATTACATTTATTAGGAAAGGGATACTTGCTGTGGCGTGATATTGTAAAACCTTATGTTGACCAGAAATGAAGAAGACATTAATACTGATTTTATGTTTGTTTCTTTGTACCGTTTCATTTGCACGGAAGCGGGTGAAGGTTGCTTGTGTAGGTAATAGAATTACCTATGGCATAGGTGTATCCGATCCTGATAAGGAGTCCTATCCTGCCCGGTTACAGCAAATGCTGGGTGAAGGGTATACGGTGGAGCGTTTTGGAAAGCCGGGAGCTACGTTGCTGAACAAGGGACACCGGCCTTTTATGCAACAGAAAGAGTTTAAGGATGCATTGGCTTTTGCCGGTGATGTAGTGGTTATTCATTTAGGAGTGAATGATACAGATCCGCGTGATTGGCCCAATTACCGTGATTTTTTTATAGCGGATTATCGTGCAATGATTGATTCGTTCAGAGTGGCGAATCCTGAATGTCGTATTTTGATTGCCCGTCTGACTCCGATTGCCGACCGCCATCCGCGGTTTGAGTCCGGCACACGCGATTGGCATGATGAGATTCAGCTGGCTATAGAAACGATAGCGAAATACGCACAAGTACAGTTGATAGATTTTCATGCACCTTTATATCCATATCCTTTTATGTTGCCCGATGCTGTCCATCCTGATAAGGAAGGTGCGGCTGTCTTGGCAAAAACGGTGTATGAAGGCATAACCGGTGATTTTGGCGGTTTGCAAATGCCGGAAATTTATACGGACAATATGGTATTGCAGCATGGACGTCTGCTGACTATTCAGGGAAAAGCGGATGCCGGTGAGAAAGTAACTGTTTCCATAGACAGGCAGCAACTTCAGGCTGTGACGGGAGCAGATGGAAAGTGGGCGGTGGATGTCCGGCCATTGAAGGCGGGCGGTCCATATACGCTGACTGTTTCTACAGAAAAACGGAAACTGGTCTATGAAAATGTGTTGGCGGGAGAAGTGTGGCTCTGTTCCGGACAATCGAATATGGAGTTTTATCTGAATTGGAGTGCGACTGCCGCACAAGATGTTCCTCAAGCTGCAAATAGCAATATCCGTTTATATGATATGAAAGCCCGTTGGCGTACGGATGCGGTGGAGTGGGATGCTTCGGTACTCGATTCATTGAATCATCTGCAATATTATAAGGATACACGGTGGACAGTTTGTTCGCCTGAAACAGCCGGTAATTTCTCGGCGGTGGCTTACTATTTCGGAAAGAAATTGCAGGATAGTTTGCAAGTCCCTGTAGGACTGATTTGCAATGCCATTGGCGGATCTCCTACTGAAGCATGGATAGACCGTAGTACATTGGAATATCGTTTCCCGGCTATCTTACGTAATTGGATGCAGAATGATTTTATCCAAGACTGGGTGCGTGGGCGTGCTGCCTTGAATGTAAAGCAGTCTTCCAATAAATTGCAACGCCATCCTTATGAGCCTTGTTATTTGTATGAATCGGGTATCCGTCCTTTGGAACAGTTTCCGGTCAAAGGCTTTATTTGGTATCAGGGTGAGTCTAATGCCCATAATCGGGAGGCTCATGAAAGGTTGTTCAGATTGTTGGTGGAAAGTTGGCGCAAGAATTGGGGGGATGCGGAACTTCCATTCTATTTTGTCCAATTGTCTAGTATAGACCGTCCGTCATGGACTTGGTTCCGTGATAGCCAGCGTCGTTTGATGGCGGAGATTCCTCATACCGGTATGGCTGTCAGTTCAGATAGGGGAGACTCATTGGACGTACACCCCAAACAGAAAAGAGAAGTCGGTGAACGGTTGGCTGCATGGGCTTTGAATAAAACATACGGATATAAAAATGTCATTCCTTCGGGACCGCTTTATAAATCAGTCGTATTTAGTGGAGGTGCGGCTTATATTTCTTTTGATTATGCGGAGGGGTTGTCCACTTCGGATGGGAAACCGCTTCGTACATTCGAAGTGGCAGGTGATGATGGATTATTTTATCCGGCACAGGCTGTTGTTGAAAACGGAAAATAAAAGTATGGAGTGACAAGGTGAAAGAGCCGGAAACGGTTCGTTACGGATGGCAGCCATTTACCCGTGCCAATCTGGTAAATGGCGCCGGTTTGCCTGCATCCACATTCCGGGCTGAATAGTATATAAATTAATAAAGATAGGTAAGATGAAGAAAACATTAAAAGTTTTGATGATGTTAGGATGCTTTCCGATGATGCTCAGTGCAAAGGAGTATAAGAAATCAGAGAGTCTGAGTCTTGATAAGGGATGGGAGTTCGCCCAGGTCGGCCGGAACGAATGGTTGCCGGCTACGGTGCCCGGAACGGTGCATCAGGATTTGATTTCTCATAATAAGCTGCCCAATCCATTTTATGGGATGAATGAGCAAAAAGTGCAGTGGGTAGAGAATGAGGACTGGGTCTATAAAACTACTTTTAATGTGACGGATGAGCAACTCTCGCGGGATGCTGCCTTGTTGATTTTGGAAGGGTTGGATACGTATGCGGATATTTACCTGAACGGCTCTTTGTTGGAACGTACGGACAATATGTTTGTCGGCTATACTCTTCCGGTAAAAGAGGTGTTGCGGAAGGGAGAAAACCATTTGCAGATTCTGTTTCATTCACCTGTCAAGCAAACTTTACCCCAATGGGAAACCAATGGTTTTGATTATCCTGCTGATAATGATCATAGTGATAAGCGGGTTAGTATCTATAGCCGTAAAGCGCCTTACAGTTATGGCTGGGATTGGGGAATCCGCTTGGTAACCAGTGGTATCTGGCGGCCTGTGACACTGACTTTCTATGATGTGGCACGCATTGATGATTACTATGTACGTCAGGCTTCGGTAACAAAAGATCTGGCGAAAGTTGAAAACCGCCTGACTGTAAACAGTGTTTCTGCAACTCCTCAGAAAGCGGAAGTAACCGTTGCTTATTCTTATAAGGAGGGTGAAAAGGTAACCGAACAGAAAGAGGTGACATTGCAGCCGGGAACAAACCATATTCTTCTTCCCATAGAGATACGGCAGCCTCATTTATGGATGCCTAATGGTTGGGGGAACCTGCATTGTATGACTTTGAAGCCGTAATAAAGGTGGATGGTAAAGTGATAGCTTCTCAAAAAGAGCGTATCGGACTCCGTACAATAAAGGTGGTGAAAGAAAAAGACGATCAGGGAGAATCCTTCTATTTTATAGTCAATGGTGAACCTATGTTTGCCAAAGGCGCGAATTTTATCCCGGATGATGCTTTGCTGACTAACATTACTGAAGAACGTTACCGCCAGTTGTTCAAGGATGTGAAAGATGCCAATATGAATATGATTCGTGTATGGGGTGGAGGAATTTATGAGGATGATGCTTTTTACCAGGCGGCGGACGAGAATGGAATTTTAGTTTGGCAGGATTTTATTTTTGCCTGCACTACTTATCCGTCCGATCCTGCTTTTATGAAACGGGTAGAGGCCGAGGCGGAATATAATATCAAGCGTTTACGGAACCATGCCAGTCTGGCTATGTGGTGTGGAAACAATGAAATTTATGAAGGTATGCGCTACTGGGGATGGGATAAGAAATACACTGATCCCGGTATTATGGAAGGAATGAAGCAGGGCTATGACAAACTTTTCCGTGAGTTGTTGCCTCGTAAAGTAGCTGAACTTGATCCGGACCGTTTCTATATGCATGGTTCTCCGTACGAGGCCAATTGGGGACGTCCCGAAAGTTGGAAGATTGCCGACAGCCATAATTGGGGTATCTGGTATGGTCAGAAACCGTTTGAAAGTCTGGATACGGAAATTCCGCGTTTTATGAGTGAGTTTGGTTTTCAGGCATTTCCTGAAATGAAGACGATTGCTACTTTTGCCTCACCGGAAGATTATGCATTGGAATCGGAGGTGATGAATGCTCATCAAAAAGCCACTATCGGTAATTTCCTCATCAAGAAGACTATGGGACTGTATTATAAAGTGCCTGAAGATTTCGATCAGTTGGTTTATATGGGTTTGGTTTTGCAGGGGGTAGGAGTGCGCCAGGGTTTGGAAGCCCATCGTCGTAACCGTCCCTATTGTATGGGGACTTTATATTGGCAGCTGAATGACAGCTGGCCGGTCGTTTCCTGGTCGAGCATTGATTATTATGGCAATTGGAAAGCGTTGCATTATCAGGCAAAAAAGAGCTTTTGCTCCGGTATTGGTAGATGCTGTCAAGGAAGGGGAGGATTTGAATATTTACGTTATGTCGGACAAGTTGGAAGCGGATAAAGAGGTGACTTTATTGTTGCGTGTGATGGATTTTAATGGAAAAGTTCTGACTAAAAAGAGTATCAAGGGTGAGGTTCCGGCCAATGCTTCCACCTTATATTATAAGGAACCTTATGCGGGTATAACAACAAGTCCTCAAAATACTTTTCTTCTAATGACATTAAAAAATAAGAAAGGTGAGGTTTTATCCGAAGAAATTTATTACTTTAACCACGCAAAAGATCAGGAGCTTCCGAAGACTGAGATCCGCTAAAGTGAAGCCGATGGATGGAAAATATGAAGTGACTCTGTCTGCCAGACAGCTGGCCAGGGATGTGTTCATAGAGATTCCTGTTCAAGGTGCGAGATTTACTGACAACTTCTTTGACTTGTTGCCGGGACAGACAAAGAAAGTGATTATTACTTCAGATAAACTGAAGAAGAATGAAAAGGTTGATATAACTATTAAGCAATTAAGTGATACTAACTAATCAATTAATATCTATTATGAAAACTTTAATGGGCCTTGCAGGGCTGACAATGGCAGGTTTTATGCTTTTATCCTGTAACACAGAAGTGAAAGAAGCAAATTATCAGATAATTCCGTTACCGCAGGAAATTTCGGTAATGGATCAGGCTGCTCCGTTTATTTTGTCAAATGGAACTAAGATAATGTATCCGGAAGGCAATGAAAAAATGCAAAAGAACGCTGAATTTTTGGCAAGTTATATCAAAGATCTTACCGGAAAGTCATTGGCTGTACAAGCCGGTACAGACGGCAAAGGAATAATCCTGCAATTAGGTGGAAATGCTGAAAATCCTGAAGGATACCAGTTAAAGGTAACCAGTGACCAAGTGGTTATTTCAGGACCTACGGAAGCCGGAGTATTTTATGGCATCCAGACGTTGCGTAAATCTATTCCGGTAGCACAAGGAGTGGATATCGCTTTACCGGCGGTTGAAATCAATGACTATCCTCGTTTCTCTTATCGTGGTGCAATGTTGGATGTGTCACGTCATTTTTTTCCGGTAGATTCAGTAAAGCGTTTTATTGATATGCTGGCTTTGCACAACATCAACCGTTTCCACTGGCATTTGTCTGAAGACCAGGGATGGAGAATCGAAATCAAGAGTCGTCCTGAACTGACTGAAATAGGTTCTAAAAGAGCGGAAACGGTTATCGGACATAACTCGGGAAAATATGATGGCAAGCCTTATGGTGGATTCTTCACACAGGAAGAAGCAAAAGAAATTGTAGCTTATGCTGCCGAACGTCATATTACGGTTATACCGGAAATTGATATGCCGGGACACATGCAGGCTGCTTTGGCTGCATATCCTAACTTGGGCTGTACTGGTGGTCCGTACGAAGTATGGAAAATCTGGGGGGTATCAGAAGATGTGCTTTGCGCAGGAAATGATGAAACCTTGAAATTCATTGAAGATGTATTAGGGGAAATTATTCAGATTTTCCCGTCAGAATATATTCATGTAGGTGGTGACGAATGTCCTAAGGTACGTTGGGCAAAATGTCCAAAGTGCCAGAGCTCGTATCAAGGCTTTAGGTCTTAAGTCTGACAAGAATCATACTGCCGAGGAAAGATTGCAGAGTTTCATTATCAATCATGCAGAGAAGTTCCTGAACGGACACGGACGTCAGATTATCGGTTGGGATGAAATTCTGGAAGGCGGATTGGCTCCCAATGCCACTGTAATGTCATGGCGTGGTGTTGCCGGAGGTATTGAAGCCGCAAAACAGAAACATGATGTAATTATGACTCCTAATACTTATTTGTATTTCGACTATTACAAAACCAAGGATATTGCTAATGAACCTGAGGCTATTGGTGGATATGTACCCGTTGAAACAGTATATAACTATGAGCCGATGCCGGCTGATCTGACTCCGGAAGAGCAGAAATACATCATTGGCGTACAGGCCAACTTATGGACTGAATACATTCCTACCTACAGTCAGGTAGAATATATGGAATTACCCCGTATGGCTGCTTTGTCTGAAATTCAGTGGACCATGCCGGAAAAGAAAAACTATGAAGGTTTCTTGAAGCGTTTGCCTCAGTTGGTAGATATTTATGATGTTTATAAATATAATTATGCCAAGCATGTCTTTGATGTAAATGCTGTATTTACTCCTAATCCGAAAGATGGTACGCTGGATGTTACTTTGTCTACTATTGATAATAGTCCTATCTATTACACTTTGGATGGAACGGAACCTTCCGCTGCTTCCCAGTTGTATACGGAAACATTGAAATGAAACAGAATTGTACTTTTAAAGCGATTACTGTACGTCCTGCAGGAAATAGCCGCGTGGTTACAGAGGAAATTGCTTTTAACAAGGCTAGTATGAAACCTGTCACTATGTTGCAACCGGTAAACAAGCAATATGAATTCAAAGGAGCTCCCACTTTGGTGGACGGATTGAAAGGTAACGGTAACTATAAGACGGGCCGTTGGATTGCTTTCTATAAAAATGATATGGAAGCAGTTATTGATATGCAGCAGCCGACAGAAATCAGCAGCGCTTCTATTTCTACTTGTGTGGAAAAAGGTGACTGGGTGTTTGATGCCCGTGCTTTTTCTGTAGCTGTATCCGAAGACGGAAAGAACTTTAAGGAAATTGCTTCAGAAAAATATCCGGCAATGAAGCAGGATGACAAGAATGGAGTGTTCAACCATACGTTGACTTTCGATCCGGTGACTGCCCGTTATGTGAAAGTGACCGCTTTAGCGGAACATAGCATTCCTGCTTGGCACGGTGGCAAAGGAAATCCGGCTTTCTTGTTTGTTGATGAAATTTCATTAAATTGATAGTTATATTCAAATAATGACTGTGTGCCAAAAGTGTGATAGAGTACCGTTGGGCGTGAGGTGGAATGCCTCCGTCCATATGCGTAAGGAATGTTGTGTTTGCGTTGGTGCAATCCGTTTCTGGGGCAAGCGGGATGGCTGATTTGCTTTTGGCACACTTTTTATTATTTGCTTCACCATGAAAACATGATCAGAAAAATAATATATGGCGTTTATGCGATACTGGGCATGATGACAATGGCTGCTTGTAGCGGTCAATCGGATGCTTCTGAAATATCTCTTGAGAAAATGCATGGGTTCCCTACAGAGAATACCGGTTTTCTTAAGGGAGTTTCTGCATTATATGCGGGAGTGATTGAAGGAAATTTGCTGATAGCCGGAGGTTGTAATTTCCCTGATATACCGGTAGCCGATGGAGGAAAAAAAGCTTATTATCGGGATATATATATCGCCCCTTTGTCAAATGATACGGCTTTTGAGTGGAAGAAAATAGGCCAACTGCCTCAGGCAGCAGCTTATGGAGTCACTATTTCTACTGAAAAAGGGTTAATTTGTGTTGGAGGGACTACGGCAACACACAGCTTGTCTGATGTTTTTCTTTTTATCTTTGCAAAAAGACACCTTGAAAAGAGAAACTTTGCCCTCTTTGCCTGTAACTATGGATAATATGGCAGGTGCATTAGTAGGACATTCACTATATATTGTCGGTGGAAATGTAAATGGCATTCCATCCTCGGCCATGTACATGCTTGATCTGTCGGATTTGTCTGGAGGATGGAAAAGAGAAACAGATATTCCGGGTGAACCCAGAGTACAACCTGTTTGCGTGGCACAAGATGGAAAACTTTATGTGTGGGGGGGATTTGCCCCGGCTGTTGAAGGGCATCAGGCTTCTTTGTCGGTAGATGGATATATGTATTCTCCGGAAACGAAAGAATGGTCATCGGTTGCCACCCCGTATGATGCGGAAGGTAATGAGATCTCTTTAGGTGGTGGAATGGGAACCTCTTTTGGCGAGGGTATGATATTGTGTGCCGGAGGAGTTGATAAGGATATATTCTTAAAAGCTCTGCAAGGTATTTATGCGGGAAAAGAATATTTGTCACATCCTGTAGAGTGGTATCGGTTTAATAGAAACCTGCTGCTCTATCATCCGCAGACGGATAAATGGACTACATTAGGCGAATATGAGCAAGGTGCGCGTGCCGGAGCTGTAATAGTTTCGCAGGACGGATTTCATTACATTATTAATGGAGAATTGAAACCGGGCATTCGTACTAATGAAATTAATAGAATTAAAGAAAAGAGAAGATGAGAAGATTGATTATATTGGCGGAAGTTGCATTGGGCTTGCTGTTTGCAAGTTGCACGAAAGAAGAGCAACGCACACTTTCTGTTATTCCCGCACCATTAAAGGTGGAATTACAGCAGGAAGTGTTTTCATTGAATTCGGAAACAGGGTTATATATAGATGCGTCTGAGGGGACAAGAAGATTTTGGAAGATTATCTGGTGGCTTCTTCCATGAATTTGAAACCGGTAATAGCAGAAGAGGGACATAATGTTGTCTTGAAACAAGTGGCGGAACTGCCGGAGGTAAATTCTTCCGAGGGATATGTTCTGACGGTAACTCCTGATCAGGTACTTATTCGTGCAACTTCCGGGGCAGGATTGTTCTATGGAGTTCAGACTATGCTGCAAATGGTTGATGAAAAAGGATTGCCGGCAGGAGTCATTACAGATGAACCCCGTTTTGCTTATCGTGGCTTTATGATGGATGTTTCCCGTCATTTCTTCGATAAGGAATTTATAAAAAAAGCAGATGGATGCTTTGGCATATTATAAATTGAACCGTCTGCATCTGCATCTTACTGACGCTGCGGGCTGGCGTCTTGAAATAAAAAAAAATATCCCCGTCTGACAGAATTTGCGGCATGGCGTGAGTTTCCTACCTGAAAGAATGGTGGAATAACGGACGACGGTATGAAGAAGAAAAGGCAGTAAAGATGCTCACGGAGGTTATTATACTCAAGATGATATCCGTGAACTGGTGGCATACGCTCAGGAACGTTTTATTACAGTTATTCCTGAGATAGAGATGCCTGCGCATTCGGAAGAAGTACTGACTGCTTATCCCGAGTTGTCTTGTACACACGAACCTTACAAACAAGCCGATTTCTGTGTCGGTAATGAAAAGACTTTCGAGTTTCTGGAAAATGTGCTGACAGAGGTAATGGAACTTTTCCCGTCCGAATATATTCATATAGGAGGGGATGAGGCAGGTAAAGCCTCATGGCCCACTTGCAAACTGTGCCAGGCACGTATGAAAAAAAGAAGGCTTGAAAGATGTGAACGAGTTACAGAGTTATCTGATTCATCGTATTGAGGTCTTTTTGAATGCCCACGGACGTAAATTATTGGGTTGGGATGAAATATTGGAAGGTGGTTTGGCACCTAATGCCACTGTCATGTCATGGCGTGGCACGGAAGGAGGAATGAAAGCGGTTGATTCCGGCCACATGGCTATTATGAGTCCGGGTGAGTTCTGCTATTTTGATTCTTATCAGGATGCTCCTGATTCCCAGCCGGAAGCAATAGGAGGCTATCTGCCTTTGTCCAAAGTTTATTCATTTAATCCTGTACCCGATACTTTGAGTGCGGATAAAGTCCAGTTGGTGTATGGAGTACAAGCTAATTTATTCACAGAATATATTCCGACTCCGGAACATGCGGAAATGATGATTTATCCTCGTATTCTTGCCTTGGCGGAAGTTGCTTGGAGTGCCCCTTCTGTGAAGAACTATGATGATTTTCATGTTCGTGCATTGAAAGAGGTAGAGGCATTGAAAGCTGAAGGATACCATCCTTTTGATTTGAAAAATGAGATAGGAAATCGTCCGGGAGCGGATCAGCCCGTACAACATTTGGCAGTAGGTAAGAAAGTGGCTTACGGACCGGATGCCGCTTATTATCCCGGCTATTCGGCCGGTGGTGACAGTGCCTTGGTAGATGGTGTGATCGGAGGCTGGACTTATGGTGACAGGCGTTGGCAAGGTTTTATAGACAAGAAAAGAATGGATGTGACCATTGATATGGAAAAAGAAACAGAAATTCATTCTGTTGGAGCAGACTTTATGCAGGTGTGTGGACCTGAAGTCTTTATGCCTTCAGAAGTGATCATTTCCGTTTCCAATGATGGTAAGGAGTTTACGGAACTGAAGCGCATGGAGCATAAAGTAGTGAAGGATGACAAAGTGACTTTCATCAACTTTGGTTGGGAAGGAAATGCCAAAGCACGTTACATACGTTATCAAGCATCTTCGGGCGAATTCGGAGGTTTCTTGTTTACAGATGAAATTGTAGTGAAATAATAGAACTTATATAAACAACAAATAGCATGAAGAAACAAATTTTGTTATCGGCTGTTCTGGCTTGTATCTCAGTTTTTTCTGCGGCAGCACAGAAAGAGCCGGTAGATTATGTAAACCCTTTTGTGGGTACTACTAATTACGGTACGACAAACCCCGGAGCATTAACCCCTCATGGAATGATGTCGGTGACTCCTTTCAATGTGATGGGGGTTCCCGAAGGGGATAAGGATAAAGACAAGCAATGGTGGTCCACTCCATACGAATTCAATAATAAATATCTTACCGGCTTTGCGCACGTTAATCTTAGCGGGGTAGGCTGTCCGGAATTGGGATCATTGTTATTAATGCCTACCACCGGCAAACTGGATGTGGATTATCATAATTATGGAAGCTTCTATCAAGGTGAAACTGCAAATCCGGGTTATTATACCAATATACTGGATAAATACAATGTGAAATGTGAACTGACTGCCACTCCACGTACCAGTATGGCACGCTTTACTTTTCCTGCCGGACAAAGCAATATCTTGTTGAATCTGGGAGAGGGATTGACCAATGAGAGTGGTGCTACCGTTCGTTTTGTAAACGACCGTGAGATTGAAGGTACCAAATTGTTGGGAACTTTCTGTTATAATCCTCAGGCGGTATTTCCTATCTATTTTGTAATGCGTATCAACAAAGTACCGGCAAAACGCGGTTATTGGAAAATGATGCGTCCGATGGGTGTGGAGGCGCAATGGGATGATACGGCCGGTAAATACAAACTCTATACTGCTTATACAAAAAGAAATAAGCGGAGATGATATAGGAGTGTGGTTTACTTACGATACCACAGCGGAAGAAGTGATTGAAGTCAGTATGGGCGTGTCTTTTGTCAGCATAGAGAATGCCCGTTTGAATCTGGAAAAAGAACAGCCTTTCGGTACAACATTCGACAAACTGCGTGCGGAAGCCCGTAAGAAATGGAACGATGATCTTTCCCGTATCAAAGTGGAAGGTGGAACGGAAGAGCAAAAAGGAGTATTCTATACCGCTATGTATCACACGATGGTTCATCCGAATATTTTGCAGGATGTAAGCGGACAATATCCACAAATGGAGGGAGATAAGATTTTGACCACCAACCGTAACCGTTACACGGTATTCTCATTGTGGGATACTTATCGTAACTATCACCAGTTGATGACTTTGGTATATCCGGAGCGTCAGATGGATATGATTCACACCATGATGGGCATATACAAGGAACACGGATGGTTCCCGAAATGGGAATTGTATGGTCGTGAAACATTGACGATGGAAGGTGACCCTTCTATTCCTGTTCTGGTAGACAGTTGGATGAAGGGATTGCAAGACTTTGACATTGACGAAGCTTATAAGGGAATGTATAAGTCGGCCACTACTCCGGGCAAGGATAATCTGATGCGTCCGGATAATGACGATTATATGTCCAAAGGGTATGTGCCGATGGAAAGTCAGTATGATAATTCGGTTTCTCATGCTTTGGAATACTATGTTGCCGACTATGCACTTTCTACCTTGGCGGAGGCTTTAGGTAAGAAAGAAGATGCGAAATTGTTCCGCAAACGTTCTATGGGCTATAAAAATTATTATAGCAAGGATTTCGGAACCTTGCGTCCGATAACTAAAGAAGGCAAATTCTATGAACCGTTTGATCCGAAAGAAGGAGCTAATTTTGCACCTAGTCCCGGTTTCCATGAAGGTAATGCATGGAATTACACTTTCTTTGTGCCTCATGATATCAATGGCTTGGTAAAGTTGATGGGGGCGACAAGAAATTTGTTGATAAATTGCAAAGCGTGTTTGATGAAGGGAATTATGATCCGGCCAATGAACCCGATATTGCCTATCCTTACCTGTTCAGTCGTTTCAAAGGTGAAGAATGGCGTACACAGAAATTGGTGAAGGAATTGCTGGCTAAGTATTTCACAACTAAGCCGGATGGAATTCCCGGCAATGATGATACGGGTACGATGTCTGCATGGGCTATATTCAGTATGATGGGATTCTATCCGGATTGTCGGGTGTGCCCGAATATACATTGACCACTCCTACTTTTGATAAAGTGACCGTTCAGCTTGATCCTAAATATTGGGGCAAGAAAGAATTGGTTATCAAGAAAGAAGGACAAGGGGATTATATAAAGGAAATCAGACTGGGCAATAAGAAAATTAATAAATATTTGATTTCGCATGATGATTTGATCAAGGCAGGTGAAATTACTTTTATAGTAACAGAAAATCCTAATAAGAAATAACTATGAATACGAAACGATTTTTGTTGTGCTGCGTTAGGAGCTGTTTGTTATTTTGCTTTTTGCAAGCGCAGGTACGTACAGAGCAGACTTTCGAAAAAAGGGTGGAAATTTACGCGTGAAGATAATGCGGAATTTGCCAATCCCGGTTATAATGACAGTAAATGGCAGAACGTCACCGTTCCTCATGATTGGGCGATTTATGGTCCGTTCAGTATCAATAACGACAAGCAGGAAATGGCTATTACTCAAGATGGACAGACCGAGGCGATGGAACATGCCGGACGTACCGGAGGTCTTCCGTTTGTAGGAACCGGATGGTATCGCCTGAACTTTGATGCTCCTGGTTTTGAGAAAGGCAAGAAAGCGACTTTGATATTTGATGGAGCAATGAGCCATGCCCGTGTTTATGTGAACGGGCAGGAGGCCGGTTATTGGCCCTACGGTTATAATTCTTTTTATGTGGATGCGACCCCTTATCTGAAACTGGGTGAGAGGAACGAACTGGCAGTCCGTTTGGAAAACGAGCCTGAATCATCACGTTGGTATCCGGGGGCCGGATTGTACCGCAATGTTCATCTGGTAATCAATGAAGATACGCATATTCCTGCTTGGGGACGTATGTTACCACTCCTGTGGTGACAGACAAATATGCAAAAGTGTCTTTGAAAACTTCTTTGGTTAGCCCTGAAGGAGCTAATAAGGATAATTACCGTATTGTGACGCAGATCAAGGATAAAAACGGCAAAGTGGTTGCTACCGGGGAAAACAAGTTGAGTGTTTTTGATAATGCTTTGTTTGAACAGGAGTTTGCAGTGGCTAATCCTGAGTTGTGGAGTCCTGATACTCCGGTTCTTTATACAGCTGAATCCAAAGTATATGAAGGGAATACCTTGAAAGACGAATATACCACCCGCTTTGGTATCCGTACTTTGGAGATTGTTCCCGGCAAGGGCTTTTTCCTGAATGGAAAGCTGACCAAATTCAAAGGGGTATGTAACCATCATGACTTGGGTCCGTTAGGCGGTGCTGTAAATGATGCCGCTATACGTCGTCAGATTCGTATTCTGAAAGATATGGGTTGTAATGCCATCCGTACTTCGCACAATATGCCGGCTCCTGAGTTGGTGGAGGCGTGTGACGAAATGGGTATGATGCTGATGGTGGAGTCTTTCGACGAGTGGAAATCGGCAAAGATGGCCAACGGTTATCATAAAATATTTGATGAATGGGTGGAGAAGGATCTGACTAATCTGATCCGTCATTACCGTAACAATCCGAGTATTGTTATGTGGTGCATCGGTAACGAAGTACCCGACCAGTGGAATGGCAATAACGGACCAAAGCTTTCGCGTATGTTACAGGATATCTGTCATCGTGAAGATCCTACCCGTCCTGTAACACAAGGTATGGATGCGCCTGATGCTGTAGTAAATAATAATATGGCTGCTGTGATGGATGTGGCCGGTTTCAATTACCGCCCTCATAAATATCCAGAAAACTATAAGAAATTGCCTCAGCAGATTATTCTAGGTAGTGAAACAGCTTCTACAGTAAGTTCGCGTGGCGTCTATAAATTCCCTGTTGTCCGTCAGGCTATGAAGAAATATGACGATCATCAGTCTTCTTCTTACGATGTGGAACATTGTGGTTGGTCCAATTTGCCGGAGGATGACTGGATTTGGCATGAGGATAACGCATGGGGTATCGGAGAATTTGTATGTACGGGCTTCGATTATTTGGGCGAACCGACTCCTTATTATACTGATTGGCCCAGCCATTCTTCTTTGTTCGGTATCATCGACTGGCCGGATTGCCCAAAGACCGTTACTATCTGTACCGCAGTCATTGGAACAAAGATGAAGAAACGCTGCATATCCTTCCTCATTGGACATGGCCGGGACGTGAAGGAGAAGTGACTCCTATCTTTGTTTATACAAATTATCCGTCGGCAGAAGTGTTTATCAATGGCAAGAGTCAGGGTAAGCGTACCAAAGATTTGACTGTAACGGCTGAAAATAGTGCGGATTCTGCTTCCATAGCAGATTTCAAACGCCAGAAACGCTACCGTTTGATGTGGATGGATACAAAGTATGAGCCGGGAACCGTAAAAGTGGTTGCCTATAATGATAAGGGGGAAGCTGTGGCCGAAAAGGAAATCCATACGGCAGGCAAGCCCGACCATATAGAACTGGTTACAGATCGCAATGAAATAAAGGCTGATGGCAAGGATTTGTCATTTGTCACAGTAAGAGTGGTGGACAAAGAGGGTAATCTTTGTCCCGATGCGCAGCATCTCATCAAGTATTCTGTAAAAGGTGCGGGAACCTATCGTGCCGGTGCAAACGGAGATCCCACTTCATTGGAACTTTTCCATGTTCCGCAGATGAAAGTGTTTAACGGAATGATGACTGCTGTTGTGCAAAGTACTGATAAACCGGGAGAAATCATATTGACCGCAACAGGTAAAGGACTTAAATCAGGTAGGCTAGTTTTAATGAGTAAGTAAAAAGATTTGTTTCAATTTCCACTATCTGTGCCCCGCTTGATTTTATTAAGCGGGGCTTATTTATTAAAAAAAGTTGGAAAATAATTGGGGAAATCTGTTTTAGAAAGTGAAAAAGTTGCTATTTTTGTTGGCAAATTTAATATGCCAATTAAAAATTCTAACTTATCATAGTATCATGTTGACCCAAATCATTAACGCAAAGATTCTTACCCCACAGGGCTGGTTGAAGGACGGATCTGTCCTTATGCGCGACAATAAGATTTTAGAAGTTACCAATTGTGATTTAGCTGTTATCGGAGCCGAGCTGATTGACGCTAAAGGTATGTATGTTGTTCCGGGCGGAGTGGAAATCCATGTTCACGGTGGGGGTGGACGTGACTTTATGGAAGGAACGGAAGAGGCTTTCCGTACAGCCATTAATGCTCACATGAAACATGGTACTACCAGTATTTTCCCAACGTTGTCTTCTTCTACCGTACCGATGATTGAGGCAGCTGCCGAAACTTGTACCAGGTTGATGGCGGAACCGGACAGTCCGGTACTTGGTCTTCATCTTGAAGGGCATTACCTTAATATGAAGATGGCAGGCGGTCAGATGCCTGAAAACATAAAAGACCCGGATCCGAAGGAATATATTCCTATTGTAGAGAAGTGGGGCTGTATCAAGCGTTGGGATGCTGCACCCGAATTGCCGGGTGCCATGCAGTTTGGTAAGTATATCACAGGAAAAGGCATCTTGGCTTCTGTGGCACATACACAGGCCGAATATGAAGATATCCGTGCAGCCGGGAGTCCGGTTATTCTCATGCTACACATTTCTATAATGCGATGCCGGGCTTCCATAAGCGCCGTGAGTATAAATATGAAGGTACAGTAGAAAGTATTTATCTGATAGACGATATGACAGTGGAAGTGGTAGCCGATGGTATTCATGTTCCTCCTACTATCTTGCGCCTGATATATAAGAATACCTGTCAAGGGGCAGTTGGAAAATTTCATTTAAATGTTGAATGGTGGGTGTATTGACCGGCAGACCTTTGGCCTTCATACAGAATTCCAAGTGTTCAAGACCCGTGATTTGGGAATAAAAGAAGTTGGATGCAGACAGATAACCTGTTTTTAAAGTTTTGCTTTTGGTTATGCTTCCGGTATAATCATAGATTCCCATTATACAATTGAATAAAGTAGTCTTTCCGGCTCCATTCTCGCCCACCAAGCCATATATTTTTCCAGGGTGATACTCCAAATGAATGCCGTTTAATACTTTGACCTTACCGAAACTTTTATGTAAATCATTCACTTCTATCATAATAATCTTTTTAAGCGTTTGTGCGCATGGCAGGTCAGCAATGCTGTAAGTGCTATGCCGGGTATTAAAATAATTGGAACAAAAAGAGAGCCTAAATAAAAAGGCATTAATATACTTAATTGCACAATAAACAGCAATAGGGGGGATGGGATGATATGGCGCAACATACCGATACCAATGGCATAAATTAAGGTGGCAGTATAATAAGATAAGAAAAAGAGGATTTCATCTTGGTCATAGGTAGACGCTATAAGCGTTAAGCTGAAAGGAATGGAGGTGATGAAAACATTCCATGCTATGCTTTTTAGTTGGAAAAGGCATAAAGTCTTGAAATTTTTGAAATGAAGAAGATATCTGTTGTCCATTGTTTGCAGATAGCCTGATGCCTGTACCAATCCCCATAGTATGAGACATACTTTGTTTATTTTTATATTTCCGTGTACGGTTCCTGCGGTTGCAAAAAGAAAGAGTAGGATATAGACCCAGAAAGATTGGCGGAATATTCGTATATATTCATAACTTCCTTTGTAAAGAAAAGGAAGACGGACAGGTTTGTGTTCCGGTTTTATTTCTTTCAGGAAAGGTAATAAGGCGGCGAACAGCCATAAGCCGATAGCGTCGGTAAATTGTCCTTTTATTATTTCTATTCCGGCAAAGGTAATGCGATCAAGGTGTATTCTTTTATCAGGAACACAGAAAGATGAGGTGTTAAAGTGCGTAAAAACTCTTTGTCTTTCCGGACATTATGATAACCGGCTAATAAGAGAACGCATACCACAGGAATAGCGAAACGGTTTTCTGCCAAGAACAATATCATGATGGCAGCCACCGTTAAGATGGTAAGGAAGACTATTCTGAAGATACCCAATTCTATAACTATTCTTCCAAAATTTTTCAGACGAAGCAGCAGATACAGTTGAAACATAAAGTGCTTTTTTATTCTGATTGAGGGTACAAAGGAATAAAATATCCGGATAAGTACCCTCACTGTAAAGTGAAAATTTATTCTTTATGCTTCTTTTTCAGTTCCATCAACTCTTTATTGACGTGTGTCAATTCTTTAATTCTGTCCGATACATGATGGAAGAGGAAGTAGTCTGTCAGTACACCTGCTAAGATTAAACCAAACATTGTTATCATGAGCCACCACAGGTGGCGGTAGGTGTAAAGGAATATGCATATAAAAGGAGTTACCAGCAAATATCCGATGATATAACTCCAATTGATAAGCATTTTATATCGGAGTATATTCTTTATTTGCATTTCAAGGTTTGTTTCTTTTTTTATTTTAGTCAATAAAATAACTCCTGCAAAGTTGACTGTAAGAGCATATAGCAGAAGTCCGAATATTGCCGGCCAAAACACTAATTTACCGTTCAAATGAATAAAATCAACGAACATTAGAATCGTTACTCCTAACATAAATATAGAAGCTATTTTGTCCATCCTCAGCATTCTTTGCAGGCAACTTTCTTTTTGCCGTGACAACATCTCTATAATCTGTTGCTGATGAACCAGTTCATTCTGGCTGACCCGTTCATTCAACTCTTTCCATGCTTTTTGCAATTCTTCAAGTTCCATATAATTGTATGATTACAAGTTCGACATATTTTTTAATTTCTCTTTTATACGGTGCAGTTTTATCGCGACATTATTGCGGTTCGTTCCGGTGATTTCGGCTATTTCATCGTATGATTTCTCGTCCAGCCAAAGCAGGATAAACATACGGTCCACCTTGTTCAGTCGTTTGATGAGTGAATACATTTCTTTCAGCAGTTCGTTGTGTTCACAATCTTCCAGAATATCTATCTGCTGTTCCAAAGGTACATAGTCATACTTCTTTTTCTTTCGGAAGTCCGAGATACACGTGTTCAGGGATATGCGGTAAACCCATGTGACAAACGAACTTTCCCCCCGGAAGTTTTTGTATGACTTCCATATATTGAATACAGACTCTTGAAAAAGGTCGTTCACATCGTCCTTGTTGTCTGCATACATGAAGCATACCTTGTAAATGATGTGCTTGTATTGCACTAGCTTGTCGGCAAATTCCTGTTCTATACTCATCAGCTTTCAAAGGTGTTTTTATTAGGTTAGTCGGTGAAAAGAAGAGAAAGTTACACCTTTGTGCTAAAAAGTCTTTGTATTGAAAGTAGGTATTACAGGTCTGTTCTTTCAAATGCAATGATTTGTAATTTTCTTGATGTAGCAGGCTGGATTACTTTTTGCGGACGTTAAAGCATTTGTCGAAAAAGTCTTTTTTATTTTTCCCGTAAAAACTACTGTCCAGTCCTTTCCATGTCTTGGGAAATATCTTTTTAGTGAGTTCCACCTCTTCTTCAAGAATCGCAATATTATCAGTCATCAATGCCATGTTCAGTGCGCGGTTGATGCGGGAACCGGCATACCTGAGGCTGTCTGTAGCATATTCTTTTTTATGAGGATGGCATAGGCGGAATCGGCAGACCGATAATTTTTTTGGGCGGTAAGGCTGTCTCCGAAATAATCTTCAAACATCGCTTTCATTGACCATAAGTCGGCACTGAGGGTGGATTGTTTTTCAGCTTGCCGGAGTACAGACAGAATCTCATGGTACTTTTTGCAGGCTGATAAATAACTGATTCTTCCCACATATACTTTTATATTGGTAGGGTCAATGGCTAATGCACTGTCAAGTTTGGCCCATATTTCCTTGTCGTTTATAGATATATGTTCACTGTCATTAAAGAAGAAAGTGCTGTCTAAAGGAGGCAACCATAGGTTCCTCGCTTCTGCTACCAGACGGTTGGCTTCTTGGGTGTGGAAGTTTTCTTCGGTAGTTACGGGGTTGGAACGGTGTTTGCATGAAACCGTAAGGGTCAATAATAAGCCAAGTAAAATAGTGGTTTTCATCAGTCTGTGTATTATGGTATTAGTTTGTTGCCAACACAAAAATAGGATAAAAAAATGATATTCTTTCTTTTGCATCAAATATATTTCCTTTGATGTTTGGTTATAAACCGTTCTGTCTGTCCGCAGAATACAATGAAACCGTTGTTCTCCGCAGATACCCAATCTTTTTATCAGGGTATCTCCCTGTATATCGCGTATCCTTTTGTTTATTCATTTAGTTTTTTAAGAATGGGTCGACTACCTGATTATTTTTCTCCTTAATCCATCTTTTCCTTTATATTAAGCCTTTTTCCCCTAAAGATTAAGTATCTTTGTCCAGATGTGTTCTATCTCCATAGGTTGCGGAGTTGACTCCATAACCTTTGGAGATAACTCCATAGCCTTTGGAGTCAAGTCCAAAGCTTATGGAGATAGAATACAAAAGGAAGAGAACCCTTAACCATAGAGCAGAAAGGGCTTGCGGATACAGATCAAATCTTTTAATGATGGATATAAAATATGATTTCAAGGCCAACCCTTTCAAGGAAAAGGACGGCAAACCGGTGCTTTATCCGGCGGTAGTGGTGAAGGAAACGATTACTACCGATCACATAGTGAAGGAGTTGTCCAAGCATAGCGCATATTCGGCGGGCTGTGTGGTGGGAGTGCTACAGGAGGTGGCCGATATGGTTGTATCCCATTTGCGGCAAGGAAAAAATGTGCGGCTGGACGGCCTGGGTACGTTTTCTCTTGCCTTGTCCTCGCGTGAGGTGACAGACCGGAAGGAGATACGTGCGGCATCCGTGAGGATAAAGAAGGTGAACTTCCGTCCGGTGCCGGAACTGGTGAAGCGGGTGCGGCAGGAAACAGACATCCTCCGTGCCGAGTTCGGCTTCTTGCCTACGGTGAAAAAGCGTAGCAAGGAGGAGCGTTGGACGTTGCTGGAGGCTTATCTGAAAGAACACGGTTCCATTACACGTCTGGCCTATTCGGAATGGTTGGGGGTGGCGCGCACTACGGCGGCCTACGAGCTGAAGGCTTGGTATGAGGAGAAGAGATTGGACAAAGAAGGAAAGCATTCTCATGCGGTGTATGTGCTGCGCAGGCAGGAAGGTATAGCCGAAGTATAGCCCCTTTTTTATCCGTTTGGGAATAAAAAGAGAGGGAAAGTGGTGGTGGCAGCACTTTTTACCCATAAAAAAATGTGCTGCCACCACCCGTTGAAACGCCTTGTTCATGGTGGTTCCAGTAGAGTGGGTGGTAGCAGTGGCAGCACATTTATAAAACTCCGGAGAAGGAGGGATTGCTTGTATTTGTACTCAATCTGAATCCGGAACAAGAGACTTACAGCTTGTCATGCAAGGTCCCTGCTGCTTTCAGATAGGCCACGTAGTTCAGATAAAGTTGGAAACGGGCGTCAACTTTCGTTTCGTAAGCCTGTTGCCATAACGCTTGGGCTTCCAAATGGTCGGAGAGTGTTTCCAGACCTACTTCGTACTGGCTTTTGCTGACACGCCTGTTCTCTTCCGCCTGTTGCAGGGAACGGTCGGCAAGTTCGCTTTCCAGCTTTGCTTCGTCCAGATTGTTGGCGGCTTGGGTCAGTTCCAGTAACATTTGCTCGTTCAGGTTTTGCTGTTGAAGGCGGGTCTGTTCCAGTTTGGCTTTGGCTGCACGTACTTTGTTGCTGCGTTCTCCGAAATGGAACAAGGGGATGCTTACATTCAGAAGGACAGAGAAACTGGCATCGTCCAGGAAATTCTTGTTGTTCAGTTCCAAACCATGTACATAGTCGTATGAGCCTTTGATCCCTACTTTGGGAAGCAGTTCACTGCGGTTCAGTTTCACCTGCTGGCGGGCTATCGCCACTTGTTTGTCCAGTATTCCGTATTCCGGACGGCGGGTGATATCCAGTACCTGTACTTCCAGGTCTTTCTCTATCTCCGGGAAATCTCCGGAAACATGAACTTGTGTGGTCAGTGGTTTCCCTATCAGGTGGCAGAGGTTCATGGTAGCCAGGCGGAGAGCATTCTCGGCTTTTCGGATACCTAGCTCGCTTTCATTCAGCTTTACTTGTACTTTCAATACATCATTCTGAGGTTTAAGTCCATGTTTGTAAGCACTCTCTACGTTATTTTTTAGTTCCGTCAATACAGCGTGGTATGCATCGGCTACTGTTTTCATCTCCTTTGCTTTTACTACCAGAGCGTATGCCTGATCTGTTTTCTGAATGACTTCTGTTGCGGTCAGATTTTCATTCATTTGTGCCATTTCTTTGCCCAGCAAGGACATTTTGTAGGCGGCACGGATTTTACCGCCCATGTAGAGGGGCTGTTCCATTTGCACACCGCCCATATAGACCCATCCTATTTTATAGTCCAGGTTAATGCCGGGGAAGTAGGCAAAGCCTGCGGGTTGTCCCGGATTGAACTGTCCTGTTCCATCGGGCAGAAAGACGGGCAGGTTGCCTCCGGCTATGCCGTAACTACCGTCGGCATTACTGTAAAGTCCTGTTCCGCTGACGGTGAAGTTGGGGAAGAAGTTCCCTTTGTAACTCTTGGCAGTATAACGGGCACTTTCCGTCTGTTTCACGGAAGCCGCCATTTCCTTGTTGTATTTTAATGCCATTTCGCGGCACTCTTTCAGACTCAGTGTTTCCTGTGCCCATGCGGGGGTGGCAAGATGCCACAGCAGACAGCAGAGGGGGAGTATCATTGTCTTTTTCATTTATTCTCGGTTTTGTATGTCAGTGAAATGAATCAATTGTTTTTTATCTTGAAGAACAAGGCATATAATATAGGGATAAAGAGCAGCGTGATCAGTGTGCTGCACAGCAATCCACCCATGATAGCTGCCGCCAAGGAACCGAACATGGCATCGGACAGCAAGGGAATCATACCCAGAATCGTTGTCAGCGAGGCCATCATGACCGGGCGGAGACGGCTTTGGGAACTGTCTATCAACGCGGTGACCGGTTCTATACCGGCATTAATCTGCAAGGTGATTTCATCCATCAGCACAATACCGTTTTTAATCAGCATGCCGATCAATCCCAATGTGCCTACAATAGCCACGAAATTGAAGACTTTTCCTGTGAGCAGCATGACCACTACCACCCCTACAAATATCATCGGAATACAGCAGAAGATGATGATGGGTTTGCGATAATCTTTGAACAGCATGATGAGGATGGCAATCATCAGAATGATGGCTAACGGGAAATTTTGGAACAGGTACTTCATGGACTGGTCGCTGGCTATCTTTTCTCCTTGCCATACCAGTGAATAACCTTCGGGTAATGGTATGTTTTCTATCTGTTCCGCGATGGCAAGACGTGCTTTTTCCGTTTCAATGCCGGGTGCGGGCGAACATTGTGCCCGCTGGCTTCTCTGCCCGTTGTAACGGGGAACTACCGGATCTTCCCACCGGATATCAATCTCTTTGCTGATTTGTTTCAGCGGTGTGCTTCCCATGATGCTTTCCACCAAATCTTCTTTCGAAAGTGTGCCGGCTTTCAGCTTCACCATGGTTTCCTCGTTCAACAGTCCGTTCAAGGAAGGCAGAGACGAGAAGACTTGTGCGTTGCTCAGGTCCTCTATCGGTTCTCCTTTCTCGTCGAGGCATTTCAGGTAGATGTTGTTTTTGTGGATACCTTCGTAGAAAGAGCCGATAGGAATGCCTCCGGTGGCTGTGAGCAGGGAAAGGCTGACATCATTACGGCTCAGGCCGAGGGCACGGGCGGACGGCTGGTCGTATTCGATGGTCAGTACGGGTACTTGAGGTTCCCAGTCGGTGGTGATGAGGCAGACTTCCGGAGTCCTTTCCATGATGGCGCGGGCGCTGTCGGCCAGTTGGTGCAGGATGGCAGGGTCGGGACCCAGAAATTGCGCCTCTATGGGATATTTCTTGAACATCAGATTATATCTTTTCAATTTGATGTATGCGTCCGGATAGGCTTGGGAGAGGTAAGCTTGGATTTCGTCTATATGTTCTACCAAGGTTTCCGGTGAGGTGAAGTCGATAATCAGTTCGCCGTACGAAAGTGAGGGGTTGGCAATGCTCCGTACCAGATTATAGCGTCCGGGCGTACCGCCTATGGAGGTGGTGACGTGGGTTATTTCCTCCCGTCCTTTCAGATAGGTTTCTATTTCTTCCAAATCTCGAACCACACGTGTATAGTTATTCCCTTCCGGAAGTTTGTATTCCATATAAAGCTGGTCGTAAACCATGTCGGGGAAAAAGCCCTGACGCATATATTGGTAGCCGAAAACGGAAAGCAGCAACAGACCGGTCATGGCAAATACAAAACTCCACCGGTGGGCCAGACCGAACCGCAGTGCCGAACGGAGGGTGGCATAGATTTTACCTTTGTATACTCGCTTTCCGGTACTGTCAGTATCTATGGCAGGATGCAGCCGGCGGTCGGCCATCAGTGGTACATGGATCAGTGCCAATATCCAGCTTAGCAACAGGGAAACGGCAAGTACGATGAAAAGGTCGCGCGTGTAGACGCCTGCGGTGTCGGGGGACATGTAGATGGGTAGAAAGGCGATAATGGCTATCAGTGTCGCGCCCAGAAGAGGCATGGCTGTCTGTCTTCCGATGGCGGTCATGGCTTCCATCCGGTTTTTGCCGGCTTTCAAGTCTACCAGTATGCCGTCTATGATGACGATGGCGTTGTCTACCAACATTCCCATTGCCAGTACAAAAGCAGCCAATGATACGCGCTGCATGGTTCCGCCTGCCGAATAAAGGAACAGAAAAGAACCGAATACGGTGATGACCAGGCTGATACCTATGATAAGGCCGCTCTTGAACCCCATTGCTATCATCAGTATCAGTACTACGATGATGACGGATTCTATCAGGTTGATGACAAAGGTTCCCAAAGAGCTGCCTACCCGTTCGGGCTGATAGAAGATTTTGTGGCATTCCACTCCTGCGGGCAGACGTTCGGCTTTGAGTTCTTCCAACTTGCTTTCTACGGCATGGCCTACTTTTATAATGTCCGAACCACTGGAGGCAGCGATGAGTATACCGAGAGCGCGTTCATGGTCATAGAACATTTCATTGCGTGTGGGGTTCTCGTAGGCTTTCTCTATACGGGCGATGTCACTCAGGCGAAGCTGGTCGTCATCGTGTCCTTGAATCAGCATTTTTCCGATATCTTCTACGGTTTTGAATTTGTCGTTTACTGTGACGCGGATACGGTTTTCACCATTTTCATAATATCCTGTATAGGTGGTTTTGTTCTGGCCGTTCAAGGTTGCCAGTACTTCTGCAGGTTTAACACCGAGGTTTGCCATACGGTCTTGCAACAGGGAGATATTGATGCATTCGGAACGTTTGCCGTAGAGTTCCACACGGTCTACCCCTTCCAGTTCGTTCACTTCCCGTTTTACCAGTTCGGCATAGTCGGACAGTTCACGGTCGGACAGTCCGTCACCTGTCAGGGCATAGAACATGCCATATACATTTCCGAAGTCATCTTTGACTATCGGGGTGGTGGCTCCTTCGGGCAATAGGGCGCGGGCGTCGCTTACTTTGCGGCGCAGCATGTCCCAGCATTGTTCCACGTCATCGTCCGGCACGGTGCTCAGCAGTTCTATCTGTATCAGGGACAGGTCGTTGTATGAATAACTTTCTATATTGTCAATGTTGCCCATGGTGCGGATGTTCTTTTCAAGCACATCCGTTACTTCCAGTTCTACCTGGTGCGCGGAAGCACCCGGATAGGTGGTGACTACCATGGCAAGCTTCACTTTTATTTCGGGGTCTTCCAATTTGCTCATCTGATAGCAGGAGTAGGCTCCGCCGAGCAGCAGAACCGCTATCAGGAAATAAATCAGATTCCTGTTCCGGAATGCCCATTTACTGATGTCCATTATAATAATCCTCCTATATTTGTGTTAGTGACCGGTGACAAAGGTTTTACAATTTCTCCATCCTCAATGTGGTGTACGCCCGAGGATACAATCTGCTCTCCCGGTTGCAGTTGTCTGGAAGTAATGAGACTGTGTCCGTTGTTCAACAAACGCAGTATGGATACTTCCTGTCTGTGTACGGTATTGCTGGATGGATGAAAGACGAACACATACGCTTTGCCTTCTTTTTGCAGGATGGCGCCGGTAGGGACAGAAAGAGTATTCTCCTGCTCTGTACGGCAAAGGATGGTTACCATGGTGTTCATGCCGGGAGAAGGGGTAGCCCGTGTGCCGGGTACTACTTGCAGGCGCATGGTGTATAGTTGGTTTGCGTTGGCTTTCGGGGTGACACTGATTAGTTTCAGCGGGTAGGTTTCGCCCGGATAGATATCAAATGTGCAGTGATAATTGTCGAACTGCTCCCGGCGGATATATTCGGCCGCAGGCAGATTTATTTCCACTTCGGGGGTTCCGCCGCTGATCATGGCAATGACGGGCATTCCGGCTCCGATGGTTTCGTGAGCTTCGAACAGGCGTTTCTGGACATACCCGTTGAAAGGAGCATAGAGCCGGGTGTAAGCCAACTGATCTTTATGGTGTTTGTACTTGGCGGTGATTTGCTTGAGCCCGTATACGGCTTTGTCATTGGCGTTGGGGGTGGTTCCGTTGTCTTTGTAAAGAGCCATGACCCTTTCTGCTTCCGCTTTTATTTGCTGGTATTCTGCTTCAGTAGCATCCAGTTGTACTTGATAGTCGGTGGGGTCCAGTTCGGCCAGTAATTGTCCCTCTTGTACACGGGCGCCGTCTTTTACATGTATTTTGCTGATGGTTCCGCTTACCCGGAAGGCAAGGCTGATATCTTGTGCGGCTTTTACCTTTCCCGGAAATTGCAGGAACGTTTGTTTGTCGGCAGAAACAACTGTGTCTATTTTTACTGTCTGATGACCTTTGGCTTCCCGGGCACGTTGTGCGCAGGAACTTAGTAAGATCAAGGAAATACCTGTTAGAATAAGATAAATTCGTTTCATACTACTATGATTTTCGTGCAATTAGTTTTCTGGTGCAAAGTTATTCGAAGCAAGAGGATAGAAAAGGTTGATATGAATGATAAATTGTCCGATTTGTATATTTTCTTGTGGATATATAGCTTAAAAGTTTGCGATTTGTATTTATTTTGCAGTAAATTAATAAAAGACATAGATTGATGTTCAGACGACAGATGCCTTTTCAGTTTTAGATTTCTTTCATAGTGAACTGATGCCTTTAAAGACGGACAGATTATTTCGACATTTAATAAATGTGGCCGTTTCTTTTGCCGGAAAGGAAATGTGGAGGTTTCACTGGAAGATAAGCATTTTCAGATAAATCCCGGTGATGTGTATATTTACATGGCTTCTACCTTGGTGCATCTGCTTCATAAGAGTGAGGATGCGGAAGGGGTTATGGTTGAAGTGGATTTAGATTATATCATTCCTATCGTCAATAGGGTGATCAATGTGGAAAACCAGCTTTTTATGCGGAAGCATCCTTGTATATCACTTTCGGATAAGCAACGTGCTCATTTGGAGTATCTGTTGGATAATTTGCGGGAGAGGATAGAGGCGGAGGATGTGCAAGAGGTGAATTTGCAGCAACAACGCCTGACTTTGGAACTGATCAAGTCAATGGGGCAGACTTTTTGCTATGAGATATTGAATATGTATTTTGCCAACCAACCCATGCAGCCTTTGCCGCAGAACAAGAAGGATGTGATTTTTCAGAATTTCATGCTGGCTCTTTTCCGTTTGTATAGAAAGGAGCGTGATGTTGCTTATTATGCGAGGATGCAGCATATTACTCCACGTTATTTTTCCACCATCATTAAAGAGAAGTCGGGAAATAGTGCTTTGCAATGGATTGTGCAAATGGTGATTACCGAGGCAAAACAGTTGCTTGAAGGATCGGATCTGAGTATCAAGGAGATTGCAGACCAATTGAATTTCCCTACGCAGTCTTTCTTTGGAAAGTATTTTAAGCAATATGTGGGGATTTCACCTAAAGAATATAGAAAAGGCAAGTTGAGGATTAAGGATGGAATTTGATTTCAGAAAATGCAATCTATTTTATTTTAATATACCTTTGTGTACAAATCATAAACGTTTTATTTATGACCCGAAAGAACGAACAAGAGCGATTCATGTCTTATATTACAGAACGGCAAACTCATGAGAGCCGGATGGCGGTAGCTGATTTTTTGCGGAAATATGCTGACCGGTATCATAACTCTGATTTTATTTCTTCTGATCCGGTACAGTTCCCGCATCGCTATCATTTCAAAGCGGATATTGAAATCAGTGCTTTTCTGACTGCTTTTCTTAGTTTCGGAGCCCGCCCTCAAATACTGAAGGCGGCAGAACGGCTGGATTCCATAATGGACCGGCAGCCTTTGCAGTATGTGTTGTCCGGGAACTGGAAAATTGATTTCTGTGGTGAGGAGTCGTTCTATCGGACGGTTTCAAAAAATAGAATGGCACAATTGTTTCATTGGCTGTATACTATATATGATAGGTATGAGAGTATGGAGAATGCTCTTCTTTGCGAAACGGATGGAACTCCGATGCAACGTCTTTGTCGTTTGTTTGGAGTGTCGGATAAGGCGCCGCAAAAGAAATTGAATATGTTTCTGCGCTGGATGATCCGTCGCGATTCGGAAGTGGATTTTGGAATCTGGAGGAATTTCTCTCCATGTGAGTTGATTATCCCTTTGGATACACATGTCAGTGAGATGGCTTTCAGATTGGAGCTGACCCGAAGTAAATCTTATACGCTGAATAACGCAAGAACTATTACTGCGGCTTTGGCTGAGGTTTTTCCCGAAGATCCTTGTCTGGGGGATTTTGCTTTGTTTGGCTATGGGATTAATGAATTATGAGATGTAGTTTGGGGTGTGTTGCTCGAAGCAGGTAGCTGTGGTGAGGATGACTATGGGATATCATTTGCAATAAATGGAAATCTAAAAATAATCCCCGAGGGATATCACATCCGTCGGGGATTTTCGGTTTTTTGGTTAAAGGTTAGTATAAAATTAGGTTAGGTTGTTTCTTAAATTATAGGGGTACGTATTCCACGAAGGCCTCCATTGCTTCATAACATGCCAAACCAAGTTGGTCATACAAAGCAGCGGTACCCCGGTTGCGGTCTTCACTTCTTTGCCAGAACAGACGTTCGTCGTTGCCCAGGAACGGTGCGCTTTCCATCTGAGACTGATGCTTTAAGATGGAGTTACGTTTAGCACGCAATTCTTCCGGACTGAACGGTACGGCCATTTCAATGTTTTCAATTTCCCATTCCGCCCATGCGCCACGATACATCCAGATGCGGCAATCTTTCAACCATTCGGCACCGGCTTCTTTTTCGATGTCGATAGCGGCAAGCACTGCGTCTGTGCAGACACGATGGGTTCCGTGCGGGTCGGCAAGGTCACCGGCCACATAAATTTGGTGGGGTTTTACGTCACGTAGTAACTGTAAAACGATTTCCACATCGGCTTCACTGATAGGGTTCTTCTCGATTTTTCCTGTTTCATAGAACGGCAAGTCGAGGAAGTGGACACGGTTCAATGGAATTTGATTGTAAGTACTTGCAGTACGGGCTTCGCCACGACGGATCAGTCCTTTAATGGTCAGGATATCGCGGCTGTCCATATCGCCTTCTTTCTTGGCGGCAAGGAATTTCTTGATTTCAGCGTATTTGTTTTTGATGGTTTCGTTGGAGTTTTCATCAAAAAGTTGGTTGAAACCGTTGATGAAGTGCATGAAACGTACTACTTCTTCATCGCCTACGGCAATGTTTCCGGAAGTTTCGTATGCTACGTGTACTTCGTGACCTTGCTGAACCAAACGCCGTAAAGTTCCACCCATTGAGATTACGTCATCATCCGGGTGCGGAGAGAAGACTACCACGCGTTTCGGGAATGGTTTTGCCCGTTCGGGGCGATAGGTGTCATCTGCATTGGGCTTGCCGCCGGGCCATCCGGTGATGGTGTGCTGCAAGTCATTGAATATTTTGATATTTACGTTGTAAGCAGAACCGTAGAGTGCCAGCAGTTCGCTCAGTCCGTTTTCATTGTAATCTTTGTTGGTCAGTTTCAGAATCGGTTTTTTGACACGCATACACAACCATACAATAGCGCTGCGAATCAATTTGTCGTTCCATTCGCAATTGGTTACCAGCCACGGACGTTGGATACGGGTAAGGTGAGAAGCCGCTGCCAGATCTATGCAGACATTTGCATTGTTATGCATTTGCAGATAAGAAGCGGGCAGAGTGTCGCTCACTTTGTCTTCCACCGCTTTCTTGATGATATCGGCTTTGTCATCTCCCCATGCCAGCAAATAGATTTTGCGGGCAGCCATAATAGTTGCCACACCCATCGTGATGGAACAGGGAGGGAGATTGTCCACTCCCAAGTTGTGTGCAGCTTCAGCACGCGAGGTTGAGTCAATCAAAATCAGTCGGGTAGGGGAGCTCAAGCTTGATCCCGGCTCGTTCATGGCAATATTGCCTTCACGACCAATGCCCATTAATACGATGTCTATACCGCCAAAAGTCTGGATACGTTGTTCGTACAGGCGACAGTATTCGATGACAGCTTCCTGCGGAATCGTTCCGTCGATGGTGAATACATTTTGTTTATCGATGTCGATTTGGCTTAGGAATAAGTCGTTCAGCTGTGAGAAACTGCTTCCAGCCCCTTCGGAAGCCAAAGGGTAATATTCATATAAATTGAAAATTACTACGTTACGGAAACTTAGTCCTTCATCTTTATGTTTACGGACCAGTTCGGCATAAAGCGGCCGTAATGAAGCACCGGTTCCAGCCCCAATCACGCAGAACTTTCCTTCGCGCTGACGTTCCTGAATTTTTGCCGTAATTTCGTTGGCAATGTGCTGCACGCCTTCCTCCATCGTTTCATAGATGTCGGTAGGCACTTTTTCGCAGCGGGTCAAGACAGAACGTTCCACCGCATTTTCGGGTTTATAATATTTCGGAGATACTCTGTTCAGAGAAATCTGCGAACTTAAGTTTGTTCTCATAAATTACAAATTAGCTTTTTCGATGTCTTTGAAATATTTGTAGGTACCGACTTTCAGTTCGTCTGTAGCGGCTTCGTCACAAACAATGATGCCATGCTGGTGCATTTGTAATGCGCTGATAGTCCACATTTGTGTAATACCACCTTCAACGGCATGTTGCAAAGCACGTGCTTTGTTGTGCCCGTTGCAGATAATCAGAACTTCTTTGGCTGAAAGGACAGTCCCTACACCTACTGTTAACGCAGTTTTAGGTACTTTGTTCACGTCATTGTCAAAGAAACGTGAGTTTGCAATGATTGTGTCTGTAGTCAGTGTTTTGATACGTGTGCGTGAAGACAAAGATGAGCCCGGCTCGTTGAATGCGATATGTCCGTCGGGACCGATACCTCCCATAAACAGGTCGATGCCTCCGATTTCGGCTATTTGTTTTTCGTAGTTGGCGCATTCTGCTTCCGGTCTTCGGCATTTCCGTTCAGGATATGTACATTTTCTTTCTTTATATCAATATGGTTAAAAAAGTTTTTCCACATAAATGTATGGTAGCTTTCTGGATGATCTTCAGGCAAGCCTACATATTCGTCCATATTGAAAGTAACGACATTCTGGAAAGATACTTTTCCCTGCTTGTTCAGTTCTATCAGCGCTTTGTACATGCCTAGCGGTGAAGATCCTGTGGGACAACCTAAAACAAAAGGTTTTTCAGGAGTCGGATTTGCCGCATTGATTTTACTAGCTACATAGTTTGCCGCCCATTGTGACAGCGCTTGGTAATCAGATTCAATAATTACTCTCATGGTTCTTTCTTTTTTAAGTTTTAAGTGTTAAGTTAACTATACGGGTTATTCCATATTATCCGTTTTGGGACGGAGGAATGTCAATTGTACTACCAGTGCGATAAGCACAATAATAGCCAACATGGCAAATCCCAGTCCCAACTTACCTCCGTCTGTCCACTTTCCCAAGACTTCGGTAATGGCTGCTCCCGCAAACACGCCTGTCATATTCATGATACCATAGGCGGTAGCACGGTGTTTGGATGATACGAACTGGCATAGAATCGGCATATTGTTGGCATCGAAGATACCATAACCGATTCCGAATAATAATCCAGCTCCCACAACAGCTACGAAACTGTGTCCGAACCCTAGTAAAAGCAGGGATGGAATAGTAAGTCCCAAGCCGATGGCACCCGTGTACACACGTCCTTTTATATTTCTTTGCACCCACTTATCGGATAAGGTTCCACCAATAATTACGCCAATGAACGAGGATAGCGCGATGGTGATAGTCGACATGGGGCCGGCTTGTGACATCGGTATATTCAGGTTCTCGGCGAACAAGGTAGGTAACCAGTTTTTGGTTGCCCATCCCGGTAAACTGGGGGCTGCGAAATATAGCAGAATCACCCAGAATGCAATATTACTGAAAAGTAATGATAATCCCTTCAATAAATTGCTTTTTTCTTTACCGGAAGGTGAATTTATTTGTTCAATTTGTATTCTATCCTTCTTTTCATGTAGAAAAAGCATCAAAATTACGGCGTATGCGATGCCGGCGATGCCGAACCAATGAAAGGTTGTATGCCAGGAAAAAAGCAGCGGCTACTGTAGCGCCGAAACCTCCGATGGCCTGCCCGGTGTAGAGCCCGGTCATGTGAATACCGATGGCTAATGAACGTGACTTATCGGAGTGATAGTCGGCGATCAGTGACAATCCGGCAGGAATATAGAGCGCTTCGCTGATTCCCATCAAGGCGCGAAGGAAAAAAACTTCATTATAGGTGTCGGCGATTCCCATCAGATAAGTGACGGCCGACCATACAAACAAACTGCCAACAATAAGCCATTTGCGGTTCATGCGGTCGCCCACCATTCCGGCTATAGGGCTCATACAGCCATATATCCAAAGAAAGACTCCCATCAGTCGCCCAAAATTGGCAGCTGACTGAAGCTCGGTGATATCCACCGCCATGGCATCTCTCATTGTGGACAACATTTGCCGGTCCATGTAATTCAACAGGGCAACACCCCATAATAATCCTACTACAACCCAAGGATAAATTTTACTGTTTTTCATGCTAATAGATAAAGGGCTTTATAAATGTGATTTTTTGTTGTCGAGTATTTCCTTGCACAATGTATAGCCCTTGATCATCATTCTTGGAATGTGGAACGGGCCTTTGAACAGGTTACCCTTGGCCATTTGTGCAGGCGTGCCGTCACGATGGAGATATCCAAACCATTCTCCACACTCTTTATCAGGGAAATGGGTGTATGTCCAATCGCTGATTTGCTGTGCATGTCAAGGTATTTTTCATTTCCGGTTGCTAAATATGCATACAAAGTAGCGATGATAGCCTCTGTCTGAGGCCACCAGAATTTCATGTCTTGGGAATAATCCTGTGGCGGAAGGTTCTTGCAGTCTTTGAAGTTGATGATACCTCCGAATTCTTTGTCCCATCCCCACTCCCAAGACCAATCAAGGATAGTGAGGGCCAATTCCGTAATATCTTTGTCCCAATTACGGTATTTGGCTTCTTCCAGCAGAAACCAGGCGGTCTCGATACAATGTCCCGGATTGATGGTGCGGCCCATGTTGCTGTCGATGAATTCTCCATGGGGGCCTACCGTTTCAAGCAACGCCTTGAATTCGGGATGCATGAAATCTTTGCGCAGTTGGGCGATGGAAGCGTCAATCTGTCCGTTGAAGCTTTCATCTTGAATGGCCTGACGGATACGTGATGCTACATTAATCAGGATCATTGTGATGGAATGTCCTTTCATAGGAAGAGTATCCAGATATTTTGGAGGGAGTATGCCTGGTGTTTCCATAAAATACTGCATCCGTTTGAACAAGTCTAATGCTTTTACGGCATACGTCTGGTCACCGGATGCGATGGCATATTCCGACATGGCGATGGCTGCGAATGACTCCGAGAAAATATAACGGCGTTTGCGCAAGGGAGTGCCTTCGGCAGTCACTTCGAAATACATACGTCCGTCAGAGTCAAAACAATGCGCTTCTATAAAGTCTATTGTACTTTTAGCTGCCGCCAGCCATGCTTCGTTCTTTTCTATATTATTATATGCATAGGAACAGATAAAAGCAAATCTTCCTTGGAACCACACTGATTTGGTGGTGTCCATCAAGCTGCCGTTTCGGTCAACGCAGGTATAAATACCTCCATTGACCTTGTCCAGCCCGTATTTCAGCCAAAACGGCATGATATTGGTGGTCAGATCTGTTTTGTATGATTCCGACCATTCTTTTATATAGTCTATTGAAAACATCGTGGTTCAGGTTTATTTGTTACATCTTTCGAAGAAATTGATTGCTTCCAGTTCGGCTTTCATGGCAGCTTCTTCCTCATCTGTCATGTTCTGGAACGGAGTCCGGTTCTTTCCTAAATCCAGCCCGATCAGTTTCATGATGCGTTTACCGCCAACGATGTTTCCACGATAGTGACAGATGACATTGATAACTTCCTGTGCGAAATTCTGGCGTTCGCGTGCCAGTTCCAGATCACCGGCTTTCCATGCTTCGATAATACCTGTGAGTTCTTTGCCGTTATAGTTGGTTGTTCCACCGATACCGCCCTGTGCACCGCCCATAGCCAGACAAGGAAGGATCGTTTCATCCTGGCCGTGCAACATGTCAAATTTGCCATTTTTATATAAACGGCATTGGTTGTATTCATACAGGCTTTCGAAAGTATATTTGATACCGGCGAAATTAGGAATGCGACCGTCTACGGCTTCCAAGAATGCTACCATTGAGAGGAATGCTCCGTTGAAAGCTGGGATATGATAAAAATAGAAAGGAAGTGCAGGAGCGCCGCATGCTATTTCTTCGCAGTATTTCACCAATTCTTCAATGCGTCCTACTTTGGGGAAAGGAGGTGCCATTGCTCCGATACCCCATGCTCCGATTTTCTGAGCGTGTTCTGCTAGACGTTTGCTTGATTTTACACAAGTGCTTCCTACATGGACAATGACTTTGAATCCTTCGGGTGCTACTTCCATCCAGCGTTCAGCCAGTTTCATGCGTTCGTCTTCTGTCAGCATATAGCCTTCTCCGGAAGAACCATTGATAAATACGCCTTGAAGTCCGTTTCTAACCAATAGTTGGCAATAGGCTTCAATAGGTTCATAATTTACTTCTCCGTTCTCATAAAAGGGAGTAAAAGGTGCGTCAATTAATCCGTGAATCTTTTCCATAGCCTTTAATTTATTTGAAATGAATATTTTATATTACTTAATCATGTTGCGTGCAAATATATAAATGATTTATGAAAACAACAAGTAAAAACTAAATTTATTTATTAATAATCACTCTTTTAATAAATAGAAAGATAAATAAGCGACTTAGAAACGTTCTTTAAATGTATATGGAAAATGGAATTGTTACAAAAAATGATAATTAGCTTACATCTTCTAAAATAATTTTTGAAAATTCTCTTTAAATGTGATTTGATTTCATAAAAAAATAACTATATTTGTGGACATTAACGGAATATTTTATTATGGGTGAGAATTTGTTGAAAGAAATTGAAAAGGGCTCAAAGATGGCTGTGATGAAGAAGAAAATCATTACCCATTATATTTATAATGGAAGCTCTACGATTACTGATTTAGCAAGAGAGATGGATTTAAGTGTGCCTACAGTTACAAAATTCATCGATGAAATGTGTGAGGAAGGTTACATTAACGACTATGGAAAGCTGGAAACCAGTGGGGGAAGACATCCCAGTTTGTATGGTTTGAATGCAGATTCCGGATATTTTGTAGGTGTTGAAGTGCGTCAGTTTTCCATTAACTTAGGGTTGATAAATTTTAAAGGAGATGTAGTTCAGCTAAAAATGAATGTTCCTTTTAAAGCGAAGAATACCCCTGAGAGTTTAGACGAATTGTGTAAGTTGATTAAACATTTTCTTCAAAAAGTCAGTGTTGAGAAAGATAAGATATTAAATATTAATGTAAATCTTTCCGGGCGTGTGAATCCGGATTTGGGATATAGTTACAGTATATTCAATTTTGATGAGCGCCCGTTGACGGATGTCATATCAGAAAAGGTGGGTGGTTATCGTGTTTCTATTGATAACGACACTCGTGCTATGATTTACGGTGAGTATATGCAAGGTGTTGTGAAAGGTGAGAAGAATATCATCTTTATCAATGTCAGTTGGGGATTGGGTATGGGAATTATCATTGATGGAAAGATTTATAAAGGAAAATCTGGTTTCTCTGGCGAATTCGGGCATAATTTTGGATATGAGAATGAGATTATCTGCCATTGTGGGAAAAAAGGATGCATAGAAACGGAAGTTTCGGGGGCTGCTTTGCATCGTATTCTGTTGGAACATATTAATAATGGTGAAAACTCTATTATCTCCAATACCAAGAAAAATTTGGAAGATTTGACCTTGGATGATATCATTGATGCGGTAAATAAGGAAGATTTGCTGTGTATTGAACTGGTGGAAGAAATCGGAGTGAAATTAGGTCGCCATGTAGCGGGACTTATTAATATATTTAATCCGGAGCTAGTCATTATTGGTGGTGCATTGTCACGTACAGGTGATTATTTGACACAACCCATCACTACAGCTATTCGAAAATATACACTGAACTTGATGAACCGTGATTCTGTTATTGTAGAATCTAAATTGAAAGAAAGAGCCGGGATCATCGGTGCTTGTATGTTGTCGCGCAGTAAACTGTTTGAATAAATATGTAGGTATTATAAAATAAGGGATGAGTCCATTACATGATTCATCTCTTATATTGTCTTCTTGTTAAGTTTAACTCTGAGCAAGCTCAATAAGTTAAGGAGCTAGTATTATGGTTGATAGAACACATGGTGAAACTAAACTTTGGGAATCTTTCATTAAAGGAGAAACGGCGGCATTTGAAGAAGTTTATCGACGCTATTATTCGTTATTGTATTCCTATGGAATTCGTATGGTAGGTGACAGAGAGCTGGTTGCTGATACCATACAGAATCTGTTCGTCAAGTTGATTTTAAATTGTAGGAATTTGCATTATACTGATAATGTAAAAGCGTATTTGCTTTGTTCTTTTAAATAAACTGCTGGATGCGTTTCTCTTTACGTCCTATGGAAGTGATTGAAGAACGATGGGCGAAGAAATAATAAATTCTTTATTTAAGAAAGATGATGTGGATGTGAAGAATGGCTACAATTTCACGTCTTTCCGGTCGTCAGCGTGAAATTCTGTAATCGGTACCGTCATGAATCGCTGCAAACGGTACCGCATTCAGTTCTGTAAGATTCTTTGCAAATGTATATTATTTTTTGGGCTTTTCTTTCTTGCTGTCTCATAGACTCGCCTTTTAACTCAATTTTATTAGCGTTGGCCACGAGACGGTCCATAATGGCATCCGCCAAGGTTGGGTCTCCTATGTAATCATACCATTTTGAGATAGGAAGCTGTGATGCGATGATCATTGACTTTCGTTCATATCTCTCTTCCAGGATCTGAAGCAGAGCCAACCTGGTATTGGTGTCCATCGGCTGCAGACCGAAGTCGTCCAATATAATCAGGTCATTCTTCTCCAAGGAAGTAATCATCTTAAGGAAGGTGTTGTCCAGTTTGGACAGTGTGATTTTCTCGATGAACCGGTTCATATTAAGATAGACGGTTCTGAAGCCCAAGGTGCAGGCTTGTCTGCCAATGGCGCATGCCAGGAAGGTCTTTCCACAGCCGCATTTACCTTGTATCAGCAGATTCTCATGTCTGCGTATGAAGGAACAGTCGGCCAGTGCAGCCAGCTGTTCAGTTGTAATGTTGCGTTCTGCTCCACAGGCAACATCCTCAATCATGGCACTGTAGCGGAGTTTGCTGGTTTTGAGGAACATTTCTGTTTTACGTTCCTTCCTTTCCAGTATTTCTGCCTCTACCATCTTGGCTATGGCAAAATCAAATGAGGGACGGCTTTGCACCGGAAGAGTCATCAGGGATTCCAGCGTATTCGCCATTCCCTTCAGTTTCAACTCCTTGAGTTGTATGATGGTTTCTTGTGTATTCATATAAATAAGAGTTTAAATGTTGGAAAACGCTTCTGCACCCCGTACATATTCATTGGTTGGGATACGGCATACATTGGGTCGGTTTTCAGCTTTATCCAGATTGTTCTGAAGGATATTCTTGAGCATGCTGTAAGTTACGGTTCCGCTTTCAGACACACGCTTGCAGGCATTCTCAATCCTTTTCCTTACCATATTTTTTACGCAAGGACAATATACCTTCGCAAGAGCGGTAGGCATGGCTTACGTACTTCGGTGAAGCCAATACCTTTTCTACGGCTTTCAGTGTATACATGCCGATAACCTCTGCCTCTTCCGGGTAAAAGGCGGCATTTCGTCCTTTGCATTCCAGATGATTCTCAGGCATGTGCGCGTCCTCTGTAGAACGTCCGGCTATGAAGCTTCTTTTATGCAGGGCTATTCGTTGGGTGTTCAGATATACTTCCACGGTTTCTGTATCCCAGACCACGGTTACTCTTTGTCCTACATAAATGTATGGGACGCTGTAAAGATGCCGTTCTTCAAGTCGTCCTACGGTGACATGGTAATCACCGGTTAGTTTCACTTCCTTGCGGTAACGGAAGCGGAAAGGGGTGATGGGGAGCGGCCCAAGACAGCCTTGTTCTTCGGCTTCAAACACACTCCTGCGGCTTTTTCCGGTAGTTCTGGAAGGACGGTCATTGAACTTGTCTGTCAATTCAAAGATACGGCTGTTGAGCTCATCCAAAGAATGGAACACTTCATGCCGGATGGCAGCATATATAAACTGGTAGAACTTGTATACGATTCCTTCTACAGGACCTTTATCACGTGGCTTCCGTACACGGCAAGCCTCCAGGTAGTATCTCTTGCACACCTCAGGACATCCCCCAAAATAGGTTATGGCATCCGACAAGCCACTGAAAAAGTATTCCATGCTTGCATGATACATGGCTTTGGCATAGCCCATACCGCTGAACGGCAGCATACAGCAGAGGACAACTACGGGTATATGCTCCTGACTTTTCCGGTCTGTAACATAGAGCTTGTCACCAGCAAAATCAATCTGCATCTCACATCCCGGGATGTAAGTGTTGTGGTAAGACAGGTTGTTAGCATACTGATAATCACGGATATGCATCTTGAACTGCGTGTACGCATAGCCGTTGGGATGCTCCTTGAGATATTCCTCGTGTAGCAACTGTATGGTCAGGTGGCGGTGTCTGGCAAGATCTTCTGCATAGTCTGGCAACAGCTCTTTCAACTCGTTTTTCTGTTCAGAAGGTTTTGGGGTTGGTGGAGACTGCAGCAGACTATGGATTTGCCCTTCACTCATCCGGCCTATTGTGCCGTAATCAACTTTGGCTTCATCAGCCAACTTCTTGTAGCGGTTTAAGACTCCACGGCCTATGTGCAGTTGTGCACATATTTCCCGTTGAGGAGTGGAAGCCGACAGCATTTGAAATGCTCTTTTTAATTTTACCATATTCAACGTTCTGTTTGCCATATCTTAAAGGGTATTGATTGATCGGACCTTTAAGATATGAAGTTTATACTAAACTACAGAACTGAATTGTCAATCTTTTGCTGGTACCGATTCATGCGCTACGTTGGTACCGATTGGAGCGCTGAGGTGGTACCGATTCCTCCGCTATAGCGGTACCGATTCATGCGCTATGATGGTACCGTTTCGCCGATACTATCAATCATTGTTGTTTTTATCATTTGGGCATGTTTTCATGGAATGAAGTGATATTTGTGTGATGAATAAGTTCTTTTATTTGTCATATAAGGTTTGTTTATTGGTTTTGCGAAGGCTCATGCAAAGAAAAGTGTGATTTCTTTTCTTTTTTATGAGTACCTTTTTTATCGGGCACCGTTTTCTTAATAAAAAGGTTTTTCGATGAAAAATAAAAAACAATATATAATTCAGATGAATTTCGTAAAACAGTTCAATGCCTGACTGAGAAGATTCGGGAAGCAGATGAACTGGAATCTGTTGATGTAGACAAATCTTTTCAGGACGTGATGAAACGAGTAGGAAGGGAAAAAAAGGTTCCCCACAGACGTCATATTTATAGGTGGTCTTTGTCGATAGCGGCAGCGATTGCTTTGGCTTTAGTTATGAACTGGTGGAGTACCAATGTTGATGAGGGTACGGAGCTTGATATAGCATTGCTGAATGACACGACTTCCATTTGCGGTGATGAGGTGATTCTGATAACAGATAACCAAGCTATGAATCTGAAAAATGATGCTTCTTTAAAATATGATACTTTAGGAAGTTCGAATATTCAGCAGTATGCATTAAATACTAAAATATCCCAGGCTTCATCTGTAAAGAATGAAATGCATCAAATAATGGTTCCTAATGGGAAAAGAGCTGATATTACTTTTTCTGATGGTACTAGAATTTATATAAATTCAGGTAGTAAAGTGATATATCCGGATATTTTTGAAGAACGGAAACGTGAAATCTTGGTAGAGGGGGGAGGTTTATCTGGATGTAGCCAAAAGGAAGGATTGCCCATTTGTTGTCAAAACAAGAGAGTTTGATATACGCGTGCTGGGTACTTCGTTTAATGTCTGTGCCTATAGGGAGGATGAGGCTGCATCTGTTGTTTTAGTACGTGGAAGCGTGGAAGTAACTACTGAGAATAAGAGCAAAGTAAGATTAGCACCTAATCAATTGGTGGATATTAAAGGCAATAAAACGCAGGTACGTAAGGTTGATGTGTCCGAATACATCAGTTGGAAGGATAATTTATTGCTGCTTCATCAAAGACCCGTAGGAGATGTTTTAAAGAAGCTTGAGCGGTATTATGGGTGTAAAATACGGTATGATGCAGAGATTACGACCTTGTCATTGTCAGGAAAACTGGATCTTCAAACAGATATTACCAATGTTATGGATAACTTATGTCTTTCATTATCATTGCATTATACAATAAATGATAAAGATGAAATCTATGTGAGCCTTAAATGAGAATTGTTGAACCTTAAAATACTTTAGCCTATGGAATAAAAGAAGGATGTAAAAAAGAAAACCAGACAGTATTTGCCGTACTATCTGGTCACTGAATCGTTGTTTAATTATTTACCTTGAAATAAATAGAAAAAACAATCAAATATATGAAAAAATACACGAATAGAATAAAACTCATGCCTAAATTCACAAAATGTATGAGTTTAGCCATGATTTTAACATTTACAGGTTATGAAGAGGCTTTTGCGGAAATGAGTTATGCGGAACAAACCAGCTTTACCGTTTCCATGGAGAACCAGACTTTGAAGAGTGTGATTAATTGGGTAGAAAAGAATAGTCAATTTATTTTTATATATCGTACAGATATTGATTTGTCTCGTCGTGTCAATGTGGATGTACGAAATAAAACAATAGAGGAGGTACTGAAACAAATGTTTGCCGGTACTGATTTGGAATATCATATCCGTGACAGACAAGTAATAATTCGCAAGGCCATTTCTAGAGAAGAAACGCGTCCCATTGTTATGCAACAAGATAAAGTGACTGTCAAAGGTATAGTGACCGATGCCAAAGGAGAAGCAATTATTGGGGCTAATATAATAGAGAAAGGTACTACCAATGGTACCATAACTGATATAGACGGCCGGTTTACGTTAGTGGTAAGTGAAAAATCGTCTTTGGTCTTTTCTTATATCGGTTATCTGACTCAAGAAATGTTGGTAGGGAAAAAAACGTTTCTGAATGTTCAGCTGCAGGAAGACAATAAGACTTTGGATGAAGTGGTGATAACAGGTTATGGGGCACACAACTTCGTTCTAAGATGACTAATTCCATTGCTAAAGTTGACAATTCTACTTTAAGTACGGGGGCCCATACTAATCCGGCGCAAGCACTCTCTGGTGCAGTGGCAGGATTAAGGGTACAGCAAACTAGCGGTAATCCGAATTCCACTCCTACTTTGGTGCTTCGTGGTGGTACCAATCTGGATGGTAGCGGTTCACCTTTGGTTATTATCGATGGTGCTGTACGCGAGTCGTTGAGTGATGTGAATCCGGAGGATATCGAGTCTTTGGAGGTCATGAAAGATGCTGGTGCTACGGCTATTTATGGTGCGCGTGCTTCCAATGGTGTAATTCTTGTTACTACTAAAAGAGGTTCGGAAGGACATACGGAAATAAATTTGAGTGCGAAAGTCGGTTTCAATTTTTTCATAGCCAGTATGAATTTTTGAATGCTCATGATTATTTGTATTATATGCGTTCGTCATTTTATCGGTCTTCGCATATATGGCAGGATAACTCGGGTGCTTGGCATGGATTTGCCAGTGATGCGACTTTATCCGGAACACAGCCTTACGGAACGGGAAACAGATATTTTGATGAAAAAGGGAATGTACTTAATGGTAATAAGGATAATACAGCCGTATGGGGTGTTATGAATTATACAGATGACCTGGCTTTCCTGTTAAAACAAGGTTGGCAGACAATGGATGACCCGGTGAATCCGGGACAAAAATTGATTTATTGTGATAATCAACTGAAAGATTATAATATCAAATCTCCGGCTATTACTCAGGATTATAACTTGAGCGTATCCGGTGGCAATGATAAAGGACATTATTATGCAAGCCTAGGCTATAATCGCAGCGAAGGAAATGCGATGAACAACTGGTATCACCGTTTGAACTTCACGATCAATGCAGATTATAAAATTAAGCCTTGGCTTACTTCTAATTCTTCTTTGACATTTACCGATGCAAAATGGGACGATGGTGGTGCAGGATATGCCGGTGAAGGTAATTTTTTCAGTACTACCTTGTCCGTTCCTCCTACATTCCGTGTGAAAAGTCCGGACGGTGATTGGTTGGCAGGCCCTGCCGTGGCTTCTTATGCTCGTGGCTGGACTACAGTGAAAGTGTATGAGGATGCATTGAATTATGATAATAATACGGACAAGTTTAATCTGAGCCAGTCTTTTACCTTTAATATAATGAAAGGATTGACATTCAAGACCACAGGAACTTGGTTCTATTTTGATGATAGCAGAGAGTTCTTCAAAGGGGACTATATTGTAGCTACAGGACCGGTGTATGATACTAATCATAGTACTTCCAACAAACATGAACGGCTTTTAGACCAGACTTACAATGGAATCTTGAATTATCAGACTACATTCCGGCAAGATCATTCTATGGATGCGATGGTAGGTGTAGAATATTATGACTCATACAAGAAAGGTTTTTCGGCATCTGGTTATGGATCTCCATTATCTGATTTTCAGGATTTGAATTATACTTCGACTGCTGCCGGAGTGCGGCAAATAGATTCTTGGCATTACAGACAGCGTATTCTTTCATTCTTTGGCAGAGTGAATTATGATTATAAGTCCAAATATTTGCTGAGCCTTGTTTTACGTCGCGACGGATACTCCAAACTGCCAAAAGATAACCGTTGGGGAACCTTTCCCGGTATATCAGCCGGTTGGGTATTGAGTAGAGAGAATTTTATGGAGTCTTGTAGCAATGTACTTTCTTATGCTAAAATTCGTGCTAGTTACGGAGCCAATGGAAATGTGTCTGGTGTACTGGATGCTAATGGTAATGTAGTGACAGGACTTGATTATTATACGGTTCAAGGTTCTTATGGTATTATGAAAGATAAAGATGGTAAAATAGTACCCAACTATAATGGCAAAGTTCCTTTGATGATAAACGATTTGCCTAATCCCACCATGAGATGGGAAAAATCGTACACATTCGAGACAGGTTTCGATATTGGTTTTCTGAATAACAAATATATCTTGAACTTCACCTATTATAATAGACATACACAGGATAAATTTGCAGAAATCACCCTGCCTTCTCATAGCGGAGTTTCTTCTTTCCTTTCTAACAATGGAGAAGTACAAAACCAAGGTATGGAGTTGGAATTGACTGCCAATGTTTTGCGTACCAAAGATTGGAAATTTACAGTTAGTATGAATACCGCTTATAATAAGAATAAGATTATCTCATTACCGTACAATGGATTGCCGAATAATATGCAGGATGCCTATCAGGTTTATACGGGACGCAAGCTGGCAGATGGTACCTATGAAAGACAATGGGTAGGTGGTTATCAGGAAGGACAGGAATATGGTGTGATTTACGCCTTTAAATCTCTTGGTATTTATAAGAGTGAGAGTGAGATTCCAGGCAATCTGATAGACAGATCCACTTATACGGAAAATGGAGCAGATGCCAAAGTGCTTTATGGCCCTGAAGCTTGGGCTAAATTGTCGGATGCCGAAAAGGAGAAAGGACTGCCTATACAGGCTGGTGATGTGAAATGGCAGGATGTGAATGGGGATGGTGTGATTGATGATTATGACCGGGTGAAATTGGGTAATACGATACCTCATTGGACCGGAGGCTTTAACATTAATACTTCATGGAAAGGGTTAATTTTGAACTGCCGTTTGGATTATGCTTTAGGCTATTGGGTACATGATTGGAAAACTCCTTGGATTATGGGTAATATGCAGGGAACATTTAATACCATTTCTTTAGTTAAAGATTCCTGGTCGGAAAGTAATCCGAATGGAAAATATCCGGTGTATGGATGGGCTGACTTTTTGGGCAAACGTAATTATGACAGAATATCGGACATTAATTGTTATCGTGGCGATTATTTGGCTTTTCGTGAAATAAGCCTGTCGTATTCCTTGCCTCAGAGTTGGATTCATAAATCCGGTTTGAGCAAGGTGGATGTTTCTGTAACAGCACAGAATTTGGGATATATTACAGCAGCCAAAATGGCGACCCCCGAATATGGTGTCAGTCAGAATGGAGGATATCCCCTCTCTAGAACAGTTGTTTTGGGTTTAAATGTTACATTCTAATAAATAGGAAGGATTATGAAGAAAATATTTTATAGCATATTGTTGAGTGGGATGATGGTATTGTCTGCTTGTGATGCGTTGGACCTGTCTCCTGAAGATTATTATGGCTCTAATGATTTTTGGAATCAGAAGTCTCAGGTAGAAATGTTTATGACTGGTATTCATGCCGATTTAAGAGATAAATATCAGATGCCTGTCACATTGGGAGAGTTCAGAAGTGAGATTCTGATAAGTGATGTTACTTCTATGGGTGAGGGGGTATATGGTCCGCCTATGACTAATAATCTGCTTACGAAAGATAATACCGGTATCGATGATTGGTATGAGGTGTACCCAAATATCATGCATATAAATTTGTTTATCAGAAATGTAGATAAAGAAATTGATTATCTGACTGGAACGGAGAAATCATTTTATTTGGGACAGGCTTATGGCTTGCGTGCATATTACTATTTCTATCTTTATCGAACATTTGGTGGTGTGCCGTTAGAGACGGAACCGAAAGTTACCGAGGGTAGCATTGATATTACGCAATTATATAAGGCTCGTTCTACTCCGGAGGAAACGTTGGAGTTTATCAAAGAAGATATTAATAAATCCGAAGCTTTCTTCAATGAGTCGGATAAGAAGATGTCCAACCAATATGAATGGTCTTATCATGCAACGGAACTTTTGAAGGCCAAGATATATATGTGGTCTGCCAAAGTCACTACAGGATTACCAGATGATGATATTGCAGGAGATCATATAGCTACTCTGACTGCCGTAGATCCTAATAACAGTGACTTGTTGACAGCAAAGAAGGCTTTATTGAATTTGGTGAACCAACAATTCGAACTGCTTCCAAACTTTGCGGATTTATGGACTCCGGAAGGGAAGAAGAATAAAGAGATCATTTTCGCTCTGTGTTTTAATAAGAATGAATTGACCAATTGGGGGGCGAACTGGTTCTATAATGTAGCCTTGTTTACCAATGCTACGGACTTGATGGAAATAAATATGGTCCGGATCCGTTGAAGCTATTGACAGCCGGACCATTACGTTATGAGTATAAAGTGCCGTTTATTGAGATTTATGATAAGGAAGATACTCGTTTGGATGCTACTTTCTTTCAATATATGTTCGAAGGAAAGACTCGTGGCGCTTGTTGGAAAAAACTGATGGGACATACGGATGGAGGAACTCATTATTATGATTCAGATGTACCGGTATATAGATATGCTGATGTTTTGTTGATGCTGGCCGAGTGTGAAAACGGGTTGGGAGCTCCGGATAAATGTGCTGCATATATAAATGAGGTACGTAAGCGTGCTTATGGTGATAAATTTGAACAACATAAATATATTGCAGGAGATTATGCGGATAATGAGTGGGCTATTTTGCAGGAACGTGATAAAGAGTTTGTAGGTGAGGGAAGCCGCTGGTTTGATTTATTGCGTTTACGTGATTCCAACGGAAAACCTTTTGTCTTTTCTGTTAAAGCGCATTATGGAAGTTCATTGCCTATATTAACAGAGGATAAGGCGTATATGATGTTGTGGCCTGTTAATGTGGAAGTTTTGAATGGAGATCCGGAAATCAAGCAGACTCCGGGGTATGAATAATAGTGAGATAATATGATGATAATGAAAAGATTGCTCTTTTTTTAGTATCTGTATGCAGCTTATGTATGGTTGGTAATTCTCAGAATTACCAACCTGAGAAGCATGCAGTTGTGAAATCAGATCGTGGGGATGGACGGTTACTAAGTACTTATGCCATTGTTCATGAGATGTTGAAAGATACACATCCCCAATATGCTTACCGTTCCGGTATGTCCGCACAGGAATTTACGCAATGGCAGGATGGAGTGCGTGCTGCGATGGTGGAGATCATGAAGTTTCCCGAGATAAAGAGACAACCGTCTCCTGTCTGTGTGAAAACGGAAAAAAAAGAGGGATATATTTTAGAGAAATGGGAGTTCTATCCTTTTCCAAAGTCAGTTTCCACTTTTCTGGTTTTGAAACCGGAACATTTGAAGGGTGCAGTACCCGGAGTTTTGTGCATTCCGGGGTCCGGAAGGACCAAAGAAGGATTGGTTGGTGAGCCCGGCATCTGTGATAAGTTAACTGAGGATTATAATAATCCCAAAGTAAGTATGGCTTTGAATATGGTTAAAGAAGGTTATGTGGCGGTAGCGGTGGATAATGCCGCTGCCGGAGAAGCCTCCGATTTGGAATGTTATGATAAAGGATGGAATTATGACTATGATGTTGTTTCCCGTTTTTTGCTTGAACTGGGATGGAGTTGGCTAGGGTATACTTCTTATCTGGATATGCAGGTGCTGAATTGGATGAAAGCCCAGTCTTATATCCGAAAGGACAGGATTGTGATTAGCGGATTCTCATTAGGTACAGAACCGATGATGGTCTTGGGGTGTTGGATAAGGATATTTATGCTTTTGTGTACAATGATTTTCTATGCCAGACTCAGGAACGTGCCGTTGTAATGACTAAACCTGACAAGGAAAACAGACGTCCTTTTCCAAATTCTATCCGTCATCTGATACCTGGTTATTGGAGGTATTTTAATTTTCCAGATGTTGTTGCGTCATTAGCTCCTCGTCCTATCATTTTTACAGAGGGAGGGTTGGACCGTGATTTCCGTTTGGTACAATCTGCTTATGCTGCTAGTGGAAAACCGGAAAATGCGGAGTTTCATCATTATCCGAAGTTTGCTGATAAGGCAGTTAGAAAAGATGTGGAGCACCTTGATGAAGGACTGGATTCAAAGACCTATTTCGAAGCGGTCAATGTAGATCCCCCTTCTCATTATTTTAAAAACGAACTGGTTATTCCTTGGTTACGCAAAGTTTTAAAGTAGGTTCAGGTATTTTGATAGGCTGTGATTTTTTATATAATATGAGCTCCTTGTTTTTCATCTAGGTGAAAGCAAGGAGCTCTTTTTTTATTGATTGTGAAGAATTCTTGCAAAATTTAATCTTGTTTTAATGCAGATTGTAGTGTTTCCCAATTTTTATTGAAATCGGGCATGGAATGAAAAAGTAAATTCGCTCCTTCATTCAGTAACACATTGTCGTGCAATGGTCCTGTATTCACGGCGATGGTAAAAATACCGGCTGCAACTCCCGCCTGTACACCTAGTGGTGCATTTTCTATTACTAACGCTTCATTGGGTTTAAAGCCGCCTTTCTTTAGGGCCATCAGATATGGTTCCGGATTTGGTTTCCCATATTTCACATCAAAGGCGGTAACCATTAAGTTGGCTTGGAATATGCCCGGAAAATTATGATTCAATCGGTCCAATAACGAAGTTTGTCCCGAACCGGTTACTACCATCGGAGTCAGTCCTTCACTCTTTATTTTAGTCAATACTTCCAGTGCGCCGGGCATCCGTTCTGCTTTGGGGCATTTGTTGAATTCTTCAGTTTTGGCTTGGTAGATAGCTTTTATTTCTTCTTCAGTAGCATCATGCCCACGTTCCCGACGACTTACTATATTGATCGTAGATGCACCGGTACGCCCTTCGTGCATATAAGCTTCTTCTCGGCTGAGGCCGAAACCGAAGCGTTTCATTATTTTATGCCATGACTCAGCATGGTTGGGCATGGAGTCGAACAGCACGCCGTCCATATCGAATAATACGGCTTTCAAGTCGATGGATTCGTATCCATGAGTATGAAGATAGTTATTTATCGCTTCTTTAAACATAGAATAAATGTATAGTTATTACTTCCAAAGGTGTGACCGTTGGATTGGAATAAAGTGAAGAATCTGCAAGCATTTGGTGGATGCTTTCAGATTCTTCACTGTTATTCGGAATGACATTGATAAATGGCATTCTGAATAGGTTCTTGATATTATAATCTAGCTTGGATAGCTTTAGACTCTTCTTCGTATCCCGGTTTATTCAACAAAGCAAACATATTTTTTCTTGTATGCTTCCACGCCCGGTTGGTTGAACGGATTTACTCCCAGCAAATAACCGCTGATACCACAAGCTTTTTCAAAGAAATAGATGATTTCTCCCAGGTAGTATTCATTCAGTTCGGGTACAATCAGTCGCATATTGGGTACACCACCGTCAACGTGTGCCAGCTGAGTACCTAGTTCTGCCATCTTGTTCACTTCGTCTACACGCTTTCCTGCCAAGAAATTCAAGCCATCCAAATTTTCGCTGTCCGAAGGAACTTGAAGCGTATGTTCCGGGTTTTCGATAGAGATAACTGTTTCGAAGATAGTACGTTCACCTTCCTGAATCCACTGTCCCATAGAATGGAGATCGGTAGAGAAGTCGACGGCAGACGGATAAATACCTTTGCCATCCTTACCTTCGGATTCACCGTACAATTGTTTCCACCATTCGTTCATATAGTGCAGTTTGGGATTGAAGTTTACCAAAATCTCAATCTTCTTTCCGTCTTTATACAATTCATTGCGGGTGGCAGCATAAACAGCGGCAGGATTTTCGGCAAACGGGTAGCCGGACCACATATTGTTTCCATCGTGCGTGCGCCTTCCACTAGTTTCTCAATGTCAAATCCTGCCACTGCGATAGGCAGCAAACCTACTGGAGTAAGGACAGAGAAACGACCGCCTACATTATCGGGGATAATGAAAGTCTGATATCCTTCCTTGTCGGCTGTAACACGTGCGGCACCCTTTTTTGGCATCTGTAACGGCAACAATCACTTTCTTCGCCATTTCCTTGCCAAGCTGGTCTTCACACTGTTTTTTCAGTAAACGGAAAGCTAAGGCGGTTTCTGTAGTAGTACCAGACTTGGAAATATTAATTACACCGAACTTTTTGTCCTTCAAGTATTCAGTCAACTCGAACAAGTAATCTTCGCCGATATTGTGGCCTGCAAAAACGATGACGGGTCCGTCTTGTTTTGCTTTCAACCATTGGAAACTATTGGATAAAGCTTCTATTACGGCACGTGCTCCCAGATAGCTTCCACCGATACCTGCTACGACTACTACTTCGCAGTTGTCGCGCAGAACCTGGGCAGTAGCTTTCAAGTCAGCCAAATGTTCGGCTGTTATAGACGATGGCAAATGCAACCAACCCAAGAAGTCATTACCTTTACCTGTACCGTTTTCCAATGTTTCCATGCAGGCTTTCACCTGAGGTTCGTAAGCAGCGATTGTTTCCTTAGAAACAAAACCGGCTACTTTGTCGATGTTTAAACTAATATTCTTCATTGTATCTGATATTTTATCTGAATGAATCAGTTAATAATTTAATCTCAATCATGGGCGAGATGCGCTCATATAAAATATTATAAACGGCATCTACGATAGGCATGTTCACGTGCAAGTGCTTGTTTAGCTCCTTGATACATTTCGTTCCGTAGTATCCTTCGGCAATCATTTCCATTTCTATCTGTGCGCTTTTTACGGAATAACCTTTACCAATCATGGTTCCGAATACGCGGTTCCGGCTGAAATTGGAATAGGAGGTAACCAACAAGTCACCCAGATAAGCGGAATCATCAATAGAACGCTCTACGGGATGTACGGTATTCAGGAAGCGGTTCATCTCTTGAATGGCATTTGAAATCAATACAGCCTGAAAATTGTCGCCATATTTCAGACCGCTGCAAATTCCAGCGGCGATAGCATAAATATTCTTCAATACCGAAGCGTATTCTATACCTGCCACATCCGGGCTTACAGAAGTTTTTATGTAATGTCCGGCCAGCTGCCGGGCGAATATCTTCGCCTTGTCAATGTCTTTACATCCGATAGTCAGATAGGAAAGACGCTCCAAGGCTACTTCTTCTGCGTGGCACGGACCTGCAATGACGGCTATATTCTCTTCGGGAACACCGTATACCTGATGAAAATAATCGGAAACAATCAGGTTCTCGTCAGGGACGATACCCTTGATAGCAGTGACAATGAACTTGTCCTTTATTTTGGTTTTCAGCTTTTTCAGGTGGCTTTTCAGATAGGGAGAGGGGGTAACGAATATTAGGGTATCCGATTCCTTTACTATCTTGTTGATATCTGAAGAGAAGTTGATGTTCTTTATTTCAAAGCGCACACTTGTCAGATAAGCCGGATTATGTCCCAAACGTTTGAATTCTTCAATTCGGTCGTCGCGGCGCATATACCAGTTGATTGATTCAGCCTGAGCCAAGACTATTTTTGCAATAGCCGTGGCCCAGCTGCCACCACCCATTATCGCTATTTTACCGGGCAATTTCATGCTTATTATTTATGATGGATAATTGACAATTGGAATAATTCTCAATCTTTAAATTCTCAATTCTCAATTTTCGCAATCCATCCGGCAACTTCGTCCACCGTAGGATTGGTTAGTTCCAATTTATATTTTTTGTTGATTCCGCAAATGTCCATATGCAGCTTCTGCGGATTCACTTCTTTCATATCGCTCATCAGGTTAGCCTGCTTTCTGAATGACAGGAACCCAGTCTTCTGAAATTCCCAGTTCCATAAATTTGGCAGGAGTGTCTTTCGGAGTAATCTTTTCGGGACGCATCTGGGGAAGAACAATACTTCCTGAATGGTAGACTGTCCGGTCATCAGCATCGTCAGACGGTCCATACCGATTCCCATACCCGAAGTGGGGGGCATACCGTATTCCAGCGCACGGACGAAGTCTTTGTCAATAATCATAGCTTCATCATCTCCTTTTTTCGCTCAGTCTCATTTGTTCTTCGAAACGTTCCAACTGGTCAATCGGGTCGTTCAATTCGGAGTATGCATTACACAGTTCCTTGCCGTTCACCATCAGCTCGAAACGCTCGGTCAAATCCGGATTGCTGCGGTGTATCTTTGTCAGCGGAGACATTTCTTTCGGATAGTCGGTGATGAAAGTCGGCTGGATGTAAGTACCTTCGCAGAATTCACCGAAGATTTCATCGATCAGTTTGCCTTTGCCCATTGTGTCGTCAATCTCCATATTGAGTTTCTGGCAAACTTCTCGTATCTGTTCTTCGTTCATGCCTGTCAGATCATAGCCGGTGTGTTCCTTGATAGAGTCCAGCATGGTGACACGTTTGTACGGGGCTTTGAAGTCAATGATGTTGTCGCCTACTTTTACTTGAGTGGTGCCGTTTACATCCAGACAGATTTTTTCAATCATTTTTTCTGTAAATTCCATCATCCAGTTATAGTCCTTGTAGGCAACATATATTTCCATGCAGGTAAATTCAGGATTGTGCGTGCGGTCCATTCCTTCGTTACGGAAGTTCTTACCTATTTCATACACTCCTTCGAAACCACCTACAATTAGTCTTTTCAGGTACAACTCACTGGCAATACGCATGTACAGCGGCATATCCAGTGCGTTGTGGTGAGTTATGAATGGACGTGCGGCTGCTCCGCCGGCAATGGATTGCAGAATCGGGGTTTCCACTTCCATATAACCTTTTGAGTTGAAATATTCGCGCATAGAGCTATATACTTTACTGCGCTTGATGAAGATATCTTTTATCTCTTCATTCACAGCAAGGTCAACATAACGTTGGCGATAACGCAGTTCAGGGTCTTCAAACTTGTCGTAAGCGACTCCGTCTTTGTATTTTACAATAGGAAGCGGTTTGATAGACTTGGACAGTACGGTCAGTTTTTTAGCGTGGATACTGATTTCACCCATTTGGGTTCTGAATACGAATCCTTCTATACCGATAAAGTCACCAAGGTCCAGCAGACGTTTGAACACAGTGTTGTACATTTCTTTGTTTTCATCCGGGCAGATGTCATCACGGGTGATATACACCGGATACGGCCTTTTGAATCCTGTAATTCGATAAAAGAAGCTTTTCCCATTACACGGCGCGACATCATGCGTCCTGCAACTGATACTTTGCGCGGTTCTGCCTCATCATCCTTGAATTCGGCTTTTATATCGGTTGAAAATGCATTGGTTACATACTCGGCAGCAGGGTACGGATTGATGCCCATCGCTCTCAGTTCATTCAGACTGTTGCGTCTGATAATTTCCTGTTCACTTAGTTCTAATACGTTCATTTGTTAATACATTAACTCAATTTGTTGGCAAAAATACGAAAGATTTTGCAAAGTACCTCATTAAGACGTGTTTTTATTTCGATAAAGCCTGTTCTTGAGCCAGTTCGCACACCATAGATATCATGAACAGCACTCCGATTGCACCGCAGGCAATAATCAGGGCGAGATTAATCATACGGGCACGGAAAAGGGTGGAAGTATGCAGATGGGAAGCTGTGTATTCTTTAAAGAACAGATAAAGGCCCGGTACAGCCGAACTTGCCAGCAGAAAATCTTCGGGAATATGGAAAAAAAGTAAGTTTTGGTGAAACCGATCAGTGCCCAGTGGCAAAGAAACATGACGAGAAAGATATTGACTCGTTTGGAAAATGCCAGCAGCAGTCCGATGGTGAAAACCGCTACCGAACAAGGCATTACAGGTGAGGTCATCATGGGAAAGTTCATCCCCCTTATAATGGAGAAGAGTGGATAGGCCAATGGCAACATACAAAGCAGGACGGCTAGTGCGGTATGTTTGTGAGTCCGGTCAAAAGGGGTGTAGTTTACTTTCAGGTCATAAATCCAGAAGATGGCCATGATTCCCCAAAATCCTGCCAAAGCACTGTTATAACTTCTTGGTTCACAATAAATCATGTAATACACGGAAGCTATCCATACATTCAAGAATATAAGATATAACTTCATCGCTACTTTTATTTTTTTGTGGGGCTTTTGAATGGAGAACAGGTTAAAATAATGCCGATAAGGGTGATAATAACTTGATAAATCCAGGTACCCGCATTGTAATGAGTAATTGTATCCCAAAAAATATTCATCTTCTTGATAAGTTGGTAGTTATTTTGGGTGCCAAAATTACGAAAAAATGATGGAATAGCCTATCTTTGTAGCGAATATATAAAAATAAGAGAAGAACGATGAAGAAGTTTATGAGTCTGATGTTGCTGGTTTGCGCATGTTTGCTGAGTCAGCCGGTGAAGGCACAACAGGTTACTCCTGATAATGCCGGTTATATAGTAAAGGTAGGGGATATGGCTCCCGATTTTGAAATGGAACTGACAGACGGACAGAAAGTGAAACTCTCTGATTTGCGTGGCAAGGTGGTGATGCTTCAGTTCACTGCCAGTTGGTGTGGAGTTTGCCGAAAGGAGATGCCTTTTATTGAAAAAGATATCTGGTTGAAACATAAGGATAATAAAGCGTTTGCTCTCTTTGGAGTGGATCGGGACGAACCTTTGGAAACCGTAGTGGCTTTTGCCAAACGTACCGGCGTGACCTATCCGTTGGCTCTTGATCCGGGAGCTGATATTTTTGCCAGATATGCAGACCGTAAAGCGGGCATCACCCGTAATGTATTGATTGACAAAACGGGCAAGATTGTAATGCTGACCCGTTTGTACAATGAAGAAGAATTCTCTTCTTTGTGCAAGAAGATAGATGAAATGTTGGGAGAAAAATAACAGGTAATGAGAGGATCGGTACTATTTGTCACGTTTTTATTTTTTGTTCTATCACCGCTTCTGGCGAAGAAAAAAGCCTCGTACCGGCAAAGAGGCATTATTTGGAAAGGAATATGCTACCTATCAGATTACATCCAATGAACTAAGCGGAGCTTGTTTTTATTTGGTGAGTGGTCACGGAGGTCCCGATCCTGGGGCCATCGGTATCTATCAGGGGCGTCAGTTGCATGAGGATGAGTATGCATACGATATTATTCTGCGGTTGGCACGTGAGTTGTTGTCACGCGGTGCGAAGGTGCATATTATCATTCAAGATAAGAAAGATGGTATTCGTGACGGTCATGTCCTGGCAAACAGTAAACGTGAAACTTGCATGGGAGATCCTATTCCCTTGAATCAGGTGGCTCGTTTGAAGCAACGTTGTGACTGGGTGAATAAACTGTATCGGAAAGATAAGAGCAGTTACAAACGAGCTGTATTTATTCATGTGGACAGTCGCAGTAAGGGACAGCAGACAGATGTGTTTTTTTATAACGCTCCTAAAAGTACGAAGGGTAGGCGGTTGGCCAATAACTTGCACCGTACCTTTGATAGGAAATATGACAAGCATCAGCCAAACCGTGGCTTTCGCGGAACGGTGAGCGAACGTAATCTGTATGTCTTGCGTAATACGACTCCCGTAGCGGTGTTTTTGGAATTGGGAAATATTCGGAACAAGCGTGACCAACAACGGCTGGTTCTGAAGAATAACCGTCAGGCATTGGCAAATTGGATTGCGGAGGGAATAGTGAAAGACTATAAGCAAGGTAAATAAAATAGGGGCAACGGATGTGCTTTTGTTTTGCCAGCTTTGTGATGGTTGGGTGAGTTGTAATCGGCAGAATGTGACTGGTATTTGAGCTTGTGAAACTTCGAAATCAAGCCTTGCATATTAGAGTAGTGAAATAAAGAAAGGGAGTGACATTTTTTATCACTCCCTTTTCTTTTTACTTGATTTCGATTTCCTCTTTCATGTCTATCTCCTCACCGTGAACATCGGTGAACCGATATTGCAGGAAGGCCAGACTTTGGTCTGGGATAATCTTTATTCCGAATCCGTATTTCATTTGCCATTTGCGCTTCAGGGAAACCAGACCCTGATTCACATATGCTGCGATGTACGGATGGATGTACAGCGTAAATCTCTTTATCTTCAATTTGTTGACCAGGTAGTCAATCTTACTCTCCAAAGTATCCGTAAAAAGGATGGATGGCTTTATGCTACCTTTCCCGAAGCAGGTGGGACAGGTTTCATTCGTGTTGACATCCATGGCAGGACGCACGCGTTGGCGGGTAATTTGCATCAATCCAAATTTACTGAGGGGCAGAATGTTATGTTTTGCTCTGTCTTTCTGCATGTTTTGGCACATACGTTCGTACAGTTTCTGCCGGTTCTCTGCTAGATTCATATCAATGAAGTCAACCACGATAATACCACCCATATCACGCAATCTTAACTGGCGTGCCAGTTCGTCGGCGGCACCCAGGTTTACATCCAGTGCGTTAGCCTCCTGCCCGTTGGCAGATTTGGAGCGGTTTCCACTATTGACATCCACTACATGAAGTGCTTCTGTGTGTTCAATAATCAGGTAAGCTCCACTTTTTATACGAAATGGTTTTCCCGAAAGAGGATTTGATTTGTTTGGTAATACCGAAATTGTCGAATATGGGAAGCTGACCCTTGTACAGTTTTACGATTTCGGCTCGTTCAGGGGCGATAAGTGATACATAATCCTTAATCTCATGGAACACTGTTTCATCGTTCACATAGATGTTCTCATAAGACGGATTGAAAAGATCGCGCAACATGGCCACTGTACGGCTGGTCTCTTCGTATACCAATGCCGGCAGTTTGGGAGCCTTCTGTACTTTAGTGATTGTTTCTTCCCAATGTTTCAGCAAGACTTTAAGCTCTGCATCAAGCTCGGCCACCCTTTTGCCTTCCGCTACGGTGCGTACAATCACTCCGAAGTTTTTCGGTTTGATGCTTTGCAATAACTGTTTCAGACGGGCGCGTTCTTCGCTCGATTTAATTTTTTGTGATACCGAAACCTTATCGTTGAAAGGGATTAATACCAAATAACGTCCGGCGAATGACAATTCGCAGGTTAGTCTGGGGCCCTTGGTCGAGATAGGTTCCTTTACAATCTGCACAATAACTTCCTGACCTTGTTGGAGGGTGGTTGAAACCGTCCCTTCCTTTTCAATATCAGGCAGCATAGTAGCTTTTGTGATGGGAAAAAGTTTTTTACGGTCGCTTAAAACTTGCTTCAGATACTTCTGATAAGAATGAAATTGAGGACCTAGGTCTAGATAATGAAGAAAAGCATCTTTTTCAAAGCCGACATCCACGAAACAGGCATTAAGGCCGGGCATTAGTTTCTTTACCCGTCCCAAATACATATTTCCCACATTGAAGGAAGCACTTCTCCCTTCTTTCTGAAATTCCACCAACGCTTTATCTTCAAGGAGTGCGATGGAAATCTCTTTGGGTTGTACGTCTACTACTAGTTCGCTTGTCACTTTTGTATTTTTAAATTGTTCACTTTTCTCATTAAACAAAGAACAAACCTGAAAGACTTTTGTTGCTTTTTGCAAGGTTTGTTCTTTATTTGTCGTCACAGACAGACTACAAATTATTTTTTGCTTTTATGTCTGTTCTTTCTTAGTCTTTTTTTACGCTTGTGAGTAGACATTTTGTGTCTTTTTTTTTTCTTTCCGCTTGGCATAGCTTCAAATTTTATGGGTTAATACTCTTGTTTATTATTTCTTTACTGATAATGTAAATGTCTTAGCTGGTTTAAATGCCGGAATATTGTGCTCCGGAATAATGATTGTAGTGTTCTTTGAAATGTTGCGAGCAGTCTTCTGAGCTCTTTTCTTCACTACAAAACTTCCAAAACCACGCAGGTACACATTTTCTTCTTTAGATAATGAATCCTTTACTGTATCCATGAAAGCCTCAAGTGTGGTTAACACTGTCACCTTGTCAATACCGGTATTTTTCGTAATTTCGTTTACGATATCTGCTTTAGTCATTTCGCTAAATAATTATTGTTATACTTATATCTTAATTTTTTGGACTGCAAATATATAGCTTTTCTCCCTCTTTAAGAAATATATTCAGAATAAATTTCCTAAAAAAAGCATCTTCTTCCATTTTCTTGGTTTACTTTTGCGGAAATATTGCATAGAATGCACTTTTATATAATACTGATATGGAGAATTTTAGCAGAAAATTGATAGATTGGTATAGGGAAAACGGGCGTGATTTGCCGTGGAGAAGGACAAAAAATCCTTATTTGATATGGATCTCGGAGATTATTCTACAACAAACTCGTGTGGTTCAGGGATATGATTACTATCAACGTTTTGTGGCCCGTTTTCCTGATGTGTTCGCACTGGCGGCAGCCGATGAGGATGAGGTGATGAAATATTGGCAGGGGCTGGGGTATTATTCCCGTGCGAGAAATTTGCATGCTGCGGCCAGAAGGATGGCAGAGGCAGGAGGATTTCCTGTAACATACACTGGGGTGCGTGCTTTGAAAGGAGTGGGAGAATATACAGCAGCGGCTATTTGTTCATTTGCTTACGGTATGCCATACGCAGTGGTGGACGGTAATGTGTATCGGGTGCTGTCTCGCTGGTTGGGCATTGATACCCCCATTGATTCGGCGGAAGGAAAGAAACTGTTTGTCCGGGTTGCCGATGAGTTGCTGGACCGTGAGCGCCCTGGTCTCTACAACCAGGCTATCATGGATTTTGGAGCTTTGCAGTGTACTCCGGTAGCGCCCGACTGCCTGTTTTGTCCGCTAAACGATTCTTGTGTGGCGCGTCTGAAGGGGATTGCCGGCTCTTTGCCTGTGAAGCAACATAAAAACAAGGTGACTAATCGTTATTTTAATTATATATATGTACGTATGGGCGCGTATACCTTTATACATAAGCGCAGCGGAAATGATATATGGAAAAATTTGTATGAACCGCCTTTGATAGAAACGGATCGTGAGTGGACGGAAGAGGAACTGTATGCATCGCCACAGTTTCGCGAGATGCTGGCCGGAGGAGAGGAGCCCATAGTGCGGCTGGTGCGGAAAGGGGTGAAGCACGTGTTATCCCACCGGGTGATTTACGCAAATTTTTATGAAGTGATTCTCCCTGAGAATTCGGCTTCTTTTGCGAAGTATCAGAGAATAAGCGTGGAAGATTTGCATAAATTTGCCGTATCGCGTTTGGTGAATCAGTTTTTTTCGCTAATTTTGGAGCCTAATAATTAAAAAGGAATAATAGAATGTCAGTAAATAAAGTCATTTTGATTGGAAATGTAGGAAAGGACCCTGATGTGAGATATTTGGATACCGGCATTGCCGTTGCCACTTTCTCGTTAGCCACCACCGATCGTGCCTATACGTTGCAGAATGGAACACAGGTTCCCGAACGTACGGAATGGCATAATATCGTGTTATGGAGAGGACTGGCCCAAACTGCGGAAAAATATGTCCGTAAGGGCGACAAACTCTACATAGAAGGGAAAATCCGCAGCCGTTCATACGATGACCAGAATGGCATAAAACGTACCATTGTCGAGATTTTTGCTGATAATATGGAGATGCTGACCCCGCGTAACACCTCGCAGCAACCGGGTACAGGATATGTACCGCAGGCACAAGCGGTATCCCGGCAGCAGGTGTCTGCACAAGCGGCTCTGCAACAACAGCAAGCCTCGGATAATAGTCTGACGGACGATTTACCTTTTTAATTAAGAGAACTTGATGTTTAACTAAAACCAGATTCCTTGGACCCTGACTCGTATTTATGCCGCTTGGCGGATTTATTTGACGGTGTAACCGTAACAGCTCCTACCATGGAGCTATCATAGCTATCTTGTTAGCTGTTTTATTGTTGTATGCCTCAGGCTTTGTGTCTGCTTCGGAAATAGCTTTCTTTTCTCTTTCACCTGTTGATTTAAGTGAGATAGAGGAAGGAAAACATACTTCGGACAGGCGTATCAGCGCCCTGCTGAATGATTCCGAACGCTTGTTAGCGACTATTCTTATCTCTAATAATTTTGTCAATGTAACCATTATCATGCTGTGCAATTACTTTTTTGCCAGCACCATACACTTTGGAAATTCCGTGATTCTGGAATTCCTGCTAATAACGGTTGTCCTTACTTTTCTGCTGTTGCTTTTCGGTGAAATCATGCCTAAAATTTATTCGGCACAGAACACGTTGAAGTTTTGCCGTAAGGCAGCTCCTGCCATTTCTTTTTTAAAGAAATTCTTTTCACCTTTGTCGGCATTGCTGGTCCGTTCTTCCTTTTTGGTGAACAGATGTGTGGCAAAAAGGAATTATAATATTTCTGTCGACGAACTTTCACAGGCTTTGGAACTGACGGACAAGAGTGAGATTTCAGAGGAAAGCAATATTCTGGAAGGTATTATCCGTTTTGGTGAGGAAACGGCTAAGGAAGTGATGACTTCCCGGCTGGATATGGTGGACTTGGAAATCAATACTCCTTATTCCGATGTGTTGAAATGTATTGTGGAAAATGCCTATTCCCGTATTCCGGTATATGCCGAATCGCGGGATAATATAAAGGGAATTCTTTATATAAAGGATTTGCTTCCTCATTTGGGCAAAGGCGACAACTTTCGTTGGCAGACATTGGTCCGTCCTGCTTACTTTGTACCTGAAACGAAGATGATTGATGACCTTTTGCGTGATTTTCAGGCGAACAAGATCCATATTGCCATCGTTGTCGATGAGTTTGGAGGTACTTCGGGCATTGTTACAATGGAGGATATCATCGAGGAGATTGTAGGAGAGATTAATGATGAATACGATGATGAAGAGCGTACGTATGTGAAACTGAATGACCGTACCTATATATTCGAGGCAAAAACCTTGCTGTCCGATTTTTATAAGATTATGAAAGCTGATCCCGCTCTTTTCGAGAAAGTGGAAGGAGATGCGGACACTTTGGCCGGTTTGTTGCTGGAAATAAAAGGGGAGTTTCCTGTATTGCACGAGCGGTTAGGTTTATGGGAATTATCATTTTGAGGTACTTGAAATGAATACGCGCCGCATTTTGAAAGTAAAAGTTATCGTTGACTCTTCCAGCTCCGTGGAAGAAGAAAAGAAATAGATTTTATTATGCCTTTATACCGTACTTATATCGAAGGGGAGTTTCTGCTTGGAATATGGAAGTCTGATGAAACAACGGAACAACTGCTGGCATCATTGGAGCATAAAGACTGGTATAGGGAGAAATTGGCTGTTCTTTCCGAAAAACGGAAGCATGAATGGTTGTCGGTACGTGTGCTGCTGAAGGCTTTGTGTGGAGAAGAAAAGGAGATAGCTTATTACTCTTCGGGAAGGCCTTATCTAAAGGATGGAAGCCGGTATATCAGCATCTCGCATACTCGCGGTTATGTGGCGGTGGCGCTTCATTCTTCCTGTGAGGTGGGAGTGGATATAGAGCAGTATGGAACCAGAGTGCGGAAAGTAGCTTCCCGTTTTATTCGTTCCGATGAAGAGCCCGCAATGATGGAAGGAGATGACGTTTATGCTTTATTGCTCCATTGGTCGGCCAAGGAGGCACTGTTCAAACTGATGGGAGTAGAGGAGGTGGATTTTATTCGTCATCTTCGTATTTTTCCTTTCAGCCTGTTGGAAGAGGGGGAGTTCGAGGCACGCGAATATCGTACAGGCCGGCAGGAACGTTATCGGGTCCGTTATGTCACTCATCCCGATTTTGTATTGACTTGGATTATAAAATAATGCTCAGGCGAATCACTTCGGCTGAGCATTCCAAATAAACTTGGCAGAGTTTACTTTAAAATAAATGTTCTTTTTACCTGATACTCTTTTCCGGACAGTGAAACGGAGAAAATAGCGGATGTGATTAAAGGCATCCCTTACGTTCAGTGTTCCAAGCTCTTTCCTCGAAAGCTTCAGATTTGATAAATGCACAGGCAGGTCTTCTGACTCGTTTCCGCTATAAGCACCTTCCCGGAAATTATCCCAGTGGTTATTGGCATTTTGCTTATGCGTTTAGTGAAACATACAGCAGCGGGACTGTTCAGGATTCTCACCTTGATTCCCTTTTAATCATTCACCTCGGAGGGGAGATAAATGAACCGATGCACTGCAAAGATACAGTTTATATTTAAGAAAACAATTATCTTTCTTTATTTTTTGTTTAGAGCCTGTTTAAATTTTGAAGAAAATTTAGAAACAGGCTCTTGGTATCCTCTTATTCTTTACTCAATGTAAATATGAATTCCAGACCTCCACCGGGGGTATTTTTAGCGAAGATTGTTCCGCCATGCAGAATGACTGCGTTTTTTACAATGGCCAGTCCCAGTCCGGTACCACCCAGTTTGTGTGAACGTCCTTTGTCCACCCGATAGAAACGCTCGAACAAACGGCTTAGATGTTCGGGTCCTACTCCTACGCCTGTGTCCGAGAAACTGAAATAATAAAAACGTTCGTCTTCACGGAAACAGCGGATGGTTATGGAAATATGAGTTCCTGCGTATGCAATGGCGTTGTCTGTCAGATTCCGGAAGATGGAGTATAGCAGGGAAGAATTGCCTTGTATGGTCAGTCCTTCAGGCAGCATATTGTGGGCTGTGATCTGCTTTTCTTCCAGTTCCAAAGTTACTTCGTTCAGGATATTCCGCATCATGGTGGTGAGGTTTACCGGTTCTGTTTCGATCATGTTCGGAGCTTCTTCCATGCGGGTAAGTACGGAGATATCCCGTAACAGATGTGCCAGCCGGTTACTTTGTGCATAGCTTCTCTCCAGGAAAGCATTGATTTTCTCACGGGGCAGGGTAGGATTGTTTACTATGGTTTCCAGATATCCCTGTATGCTGCTTACAGGGGTTTTCAATTCGTGGGCGATATTCTGTGTCAGCTGTTTTTTCAGAAGTGCCTGTTCCTTTTCCTGAGTGATGTCATTGATGGAGATTTCAAAGCTGTCATCTTGAAAGATAATGCATTCCACGGCAAAGATACGTCCGTTTTTGTCTATGTTCAATGACATCCGTTTCTCTTCTTTGCCGATACTGCGTTCCTTGTTTTTTGTAATGAAACGGGTGATGGGCTGCAATTCGGGGATGGAGAAGATCTCTTCCGTAGAACTCAGATTTTTGTCCGAGATAAGGTTGGCGTATTGTGTGAACAGATTATTTACCAGAATCTCTTCTTTGCGGTGGTTGAATACGCCTAAGCCTTCGTGCGAGATTTGGAGATGGGTGATCAGTTTCTCGCGTTCGATATATAAATCTTCTTTTGCCTGATGCAGACGTTTGTAAATCTGGATGATATGTTGGGATATTTCGCCCAGTTCGTTTTTGGGAAAGGTATCCTGCATATCAGTGTCTATCGGTTCATTGCGGTCGGCTTTCATGGCGAATTGTTGCAATTTGGTGATAGACATTCCCAATTTATGTGTGAATCGGTAGAACACAATTATTAATATCAGGCTGATTATCAGTGTGAACCATACATAATGAGAGTCTGCTTTCAGGTGTCTCATCAGACTGACATTATAGGGAAGGGCTGAACGAATGATATAGTCCAGATTAGGATAATACTTTGCCGAATAGAAAAATTCACCGCCCAGGCTTTCCGATTGTCTGTTAATGGAGTAGCCGCTGCCATAAATGATGGCTTCTTTTATTTCCTGACGGTTATGGTGGTTCTCGAAGTGGCTGGGATCTTTTTCCAGATTGTCATAAATTACAGTACCATTCTTGTTGATCAGTGTCACGCGTAGATCTTCAAAGGTGTGTTCGCAAACATAGTCGTTCAATTGTTGAATATTCAGTGTATCCCTGCCACGGAGAAAATCATTCAGGCGGTCGTTGTAATTCTGGAGTTGTGTGTTCAGCAATTCTATTTTGTATTCCTTCTCCCTGCGATATTGGAATGCCATGAAACAGATGGCGAATGCTATGAATAAGGAAATTACCGACAAGAATAGTTTCTTGTTGAATGACAGGACGTGGCTGGATAATTTAATAGTCATGGAAAGGTACAGGTTAGGTTATTCGCATTCAAAACAGTATCCGTATCCCAGGCGGGTGACGATGCATTTTCCATATTCGCCTATTTTTTTTTACGCAGGCGGGTAATGTTGACGTCAATGGTACGGTCCAGCACATAGACTTCCTCCTGCCATACTTTAGCCAGAATATCTTCGCGTGAGAATACGCGGCCTTTGTTTTGTAACAACAGCAACAGGATTTCGAATTCTTTTTTTGTCAGGGAAATTTCTATACCGTCTATGCTGACTTTCTTCTTGGTGATGTCGACTAAAAGCCCTTTGTACTGCAATTGTTCTTGCGCTTCTTTTCCCTGTGTGGGGCTGGTGCGTCGAAGGACAGCCTTAACGCGTGCTATAACTTCGCGCAGTGAAAATGGCTTCGAGATATAGTCGTCGGCTCCCAGGTTGAACCCTGTTACGGTATCGTTTTCAGTATCTTTAGCAGTAATGAATATAATGGGAATAGAAGCAGTAGCTTTATTCTTTTTCAGCATGTTCGCCATTTTGAATCCTGATATTTCTCCCATCATCACATCCAGCAACAGCAAGTTGTATTGGGTCAGTTCCATCTTCAGGGCTTCTTCGGCGGAGTTTGCCGTATCCACAAAATACCCTTCGTTTTCTAAATTGAATTTAAGAATCTCGCATAGATCTTCTTCATCGTCAACTACTAAAATGCGGTAATCATTCATATATCCATCTTTTAATACTACAAAACTAATCTTTTCTGATCAGCATTGCAAAGATGGAGCATTTTTATTACTATTTGATGAAACAAATATTACAAAAAAGATTACATGTTATAAAATCGTTAAGTTTTCATCGCAGATTACACCATTTTAATGATTCTGCAATCATCCCGTCAGATGATAATTGGAACGCAATAAATTATGATTTCGTAAACTCTCCGGCTACCGGAATACTCATTTGGTAACGTATTTCTCTTTCACTTTTTCCGTGTCCCAAAAGGAACATCAGTTTGGTTAGAACGGATTCCACCGTACTGTCATAGCCGCTGATGACCCCTGCGTCCAGCAGATGGAGCCCGGTTTCATACCTTCCCATTTCCACTGTTCCGGTAGAGCATTGGGAGATGTTGACAATGATGATTCCCCGTGAGGTGGCATCCCTTAGAAGTTCGATGAACCACGGCTTTTGCGGAGCGTTGCCCGAACCGTAGGTCTTTAATACCACTGCGCGTAATCCCGGTGTATGCAGAATATTGCTGATCATGTTTTCCTGGATGCCCGGAAAAAGGGTCAGTATAATTACATTGGTATCATAAAGATAGTGTGGTTTTAATGGCAGATTGGGATCGGCTTTGTGAATACGGTCATATTCATATTTTATGTGGATGCCTGCTGTTGCCAGCGAAGGGAAATTGTATGAACGGAACGCATTGAAATTCTCCGCATTGATTTTTGTGGTACGGTTTCCGCGCAACAGATGGTTTTCGAAGAAGATGCATACTTCGGGTACAATAGCAGTGCCGTCCGGATGTTTGGCAGCGGCTATTTCTATGGAAGTGATCAGATTTTCCTTTCCATCGGTGCGCAACATGCCGATGGGCAGCTGGCTGCCAGTCAGGATAACCGGCTTGCTCAGGTTTTCCAGCATGAAGCTGAGCGCTGAAGCGGTGTATGCCATGGTGTCTGTACCGTGCAGAATGACGAACCCGTCAAAATTATCATAATTGTATTTGATGATCTTGACTAACTTGGCCCACAAGGCAGGTTCCATATCCGAAGAGTCAATGGGGGGATTGAATTGGTAAGAGGAGATGCGATAGTTGAACCGCTTCAATTCGGGGACATTGTCTTGTAACTGGTCGAAATTAAAGGCTTCTAGTGCACCTGTCTCAGGATTTTCAATCATGCCGATCGTACCGCCTGTGTATATTAGCAAAACGGAAGGATATTCACTCTGTATCATGCGCTTCTCTTGTTTAATTTTGGCACAAAGATAGTAATTATGTATAAGTATGACAAAAATAAGAGAGGGAAATAACAAAATGTTTTTCTTTATAGGTGATAACTGCTTCTGCCGGATGCTGTGGATGGAAGAAGTAGAAAGATCAGGTATAAGATTATAGATCTTACTGCTGCAAGATATATAATCTTATACCTGTAAGATATTATATTTTTCACTTGTATCGCCATGATCTTTCAGGTGGATTTTTGAAGAAGAGGATGTTACGAGTTGTGAAAGGTTAGTTTTTCAAGGCTTCCAGCAGCTTGTCCGCTGCTTTTTCCGTATCTCCGTCTTCTTCATCCAGCAAGGTCACGAATTTACTGCCGATGATGGCTCCTGCGGCATGAGCGGATGCGGTTTCGAAGGTTTGCTTATTGGAAATTCCGAAACCTATCATGCGGGGATTGCGTAAATTCATGTCGGCGATGCGTTGGAAATAGGCTTGTTTCTGTGCGTTGAAATCTTTTTGAGCACCGGTGATAGCGGCGGAAGATACCATATAGATAAAACCGTCGGTATGTTCATCAATCAGGCGGATACGTTCTTCACTGGTTTCCGGAGTGATGAGCATGATGATTCTCACATCTTGTTCCTCGGCTATGGAACGATATTCCTCCATATAATCTTTGAAAGGCAAGTCGGGGATAATCACTCCGTCGATTCCCGTCTCCCGGCAAGTGCGGCAGAAATCCTTGAATCCATATTGCATGATGGGATTGAGATATCCCATCAGCACCAGCGGAATCTGTACTTCTTTACGGATATCTTTCAGTTGGTCGAAAAGGAGCTTCAGTGTCATGCCATTTTTCAAGGCGCGGGTGGCGGCGTGCTGGATAACGGGACCGTCAGCCATCGGGTCACTGAAAGGAATGCCGATTTCAATCATGTTAATCCCTTTTTTTTCCAGGACTTTGATGGTGCTTGCCGTACCTTCTAAGGTAGGAAAGCCTGCACAAAAATAAATAGATAGGATGTCTTTTTGCTTGGTACTGAATAACTGGTTGATTCTGTTCATTGTATTTTTTGTTTTAATTGGTTTATAAATGTGTGGACGGCGGCGGCGTCTTTCAGAGCCGGAGCGGTCTCGAATCCGCTGTTCAGGTCGATACCTGCCCATTGTTCATGCTTGAATTGCAACAAAAGGGAAAGACTGCCGGGACGGAGACCGCCACTCAGCAGGAAAGGCGTCTTTCCCCGATAGGCTTGCAGGATATTCCAGTTGAAGGGTTTGCCGGAACCGCCATATCCGGAGCAGGCAGTATCGAAAAGAAAGTAATCGCAAACGCCCTCATAACAACCGGCGGATTGCAGGTCACTTTCCTGTGCTATGGAAAAAACTTTAATGACTCCCAGTCCGGTTGCTTTTAATTTGCGACATTGTTCCGGTGTTTCCCTGCCATGCAACTGGATATGGTGCAGACCGAATTCCTGTGCTTTCAGCAGGATGTTTTCGCTGCTTTCGTTGACGAAGACCCCGATCCGGTGGCATTGTTCCGGTAGGTATTCCGGACGATGTGATACGTAGCGGGCAGATTGGGGGAAGAAGATGAAGCCCATCCAGTCTGCTCCGGCTTGCTCTATGGCGCGTATGTTTTCGGGCTCGCGCATACCGCATACCTTGATAATCATTGTTGCTTCATCCTAACATTTCTCTAGTTGGGTTATAAATTCTTTTAAGGCTTCTCCCGGTGCGGGTGTTTTCATGAAGTTTTCCCCTATCAGGAAGCCTCGGAAGCCGGCAGCCCGGAGTTGTTTGACTGTTTCGGGGCTGGAGATGCCGCTTTCAGAGATCCGGAGCATTTCTTCGGATAGTTTTTCCGCCAGACGGAAAGAGTTTTCCACCTCTGTGTGGAAGCTTCCCAGATTACGGTTGTTGACTCCCACCATGTCAATGTTCTCGTCTATATATTCCAGTTCTTGCTCGTTGTGGATTTCCAGCAGGACTTCCAGTTCCAGTTCATGGGCTTTGAGGGCTAGGGCTTTGCATTGCTCTTTCTTCAAAGCGGCGGCTATAAGAAGGATAGCGTCCGCTCCTACGATGCGTGCCTGATAAAGTTGGTATTCATCTATAATGAAATCTTTCCTTAGAATGGGAAGTTGCACGTGGGGGCGTGCCGAACGGATATCTTTCAGGCTGCCGCCGAAGTATTTTTCATCGGTGAGGATGGAAAGTGCGGAGGCTCCGGCCGCTTCGTAAGCGGGAGGAATGGTATCTGCCTGTGCGTCTTCTTTTATCCATCCTTTGGAGGGAGAGCGACGCTTGAACTCGGAGATGATGCCGTAAGGAGAAGAGGCAAGACTGGCACGCATACTGATACGTGGCATGGGTTCGTTACAATTGTTTATCAGCATTTCTTTGCTGATGGCAGCCTTTTGCAGTTCGATCTCGATTTGCTTGCAGGCGATGATTTCTGTTAATATATCTGTCATTGTATGAGGCGTTTGGTAGTGGAATACCGGGTGTGTAGTCAACTGTTCAGTTCCACAAATTTTTTCAATGTATTCAATGCTTTTCCGCTTTCCAATGATTCACGGGCGATGGCCACGCATTCTTCTATCGGTTTGGCCGGTTCCATGGCTTGTATGGCAAAAGAAGCGTTAATCAGTACACAGTCTGTCTGGGCTTTGGTGGCTTTGTTCTCCAGTACGTTATTGAAGATTTTCGACGCTTCTTCGGGAGTGTTCCCACCATAAAGCTCTTCTTGTCTGGCGAGAGAGAAGCCTAGTTCGGATGGCTTGTAGATGGTTTCGTAGCGATTGGTCATCACTTTGAATTCATCGGTCAGTGAGATTTCGTCGTAACCGTCCAGGTTGTTTACTACGGCAAAGCCAATGCCCAGTTTTTGGAACACGTTGGTATAAAGGCGCATTTGCGGCAGATCGGCGACTCTAGAAGTTGGTAAGCCGGAAGACATGGATTAACCAGCGGACCTAGCAGGTTGAATATGGTACGTACTTGCAGTGCTTTGCGGACAGGGCCTACACTTTTCATGGCAGGATTGAACAACTGGGCATGCATATAGACCATTCCACATTCTTCCATAGAACGGGTCAGCTTATCCGGATTGTTCGTGAATTTTACGCCGTGTTGTTCGATGACATTGCTGGCTCCGCTGACGGAAGTCGCGCCATAGTTGCCGTGTTTGGCAACATGATATCCGGCTCCTGCTACAATGAAGCAGGCGCAAGTAGAGATATTGAAGGTATTTTTTCCATCACCGCCTGTGCCCACAATGTCAATAGGGCTGTAAGCGGAAAAGTCTATAGGTATGCGGGTGGTGAGCAATGCTTCACGGAAACCTATCAATTCTTCTACTTTGATGCCGCGCATTTGGAAAACGGTCAGCAGGGCGGCTATCTGTGCGTCGTTATACATTCCCCGGGTTATGTTGAGCAGCAAATTCTTTGCTTCTTTTCGGGTCAGTTCCTCGTGATTGAAGAGGCGGGATAATATAGCTTTCATATTTATTATGTACGGTTGGGGTTATGCGTTTAGAAAGTTGGCTATCATGGCTTTACCATCGGGGGTCAGTACGGATTCGGGATGAAACTGGATGCCGTGGATATCGTATTCTTTATGTTTCAATGCCATGACGAGACCTTCCTGGCTTACTGCGGTTATTTCAAGGCACTCAGGGAAACCGTCCGTATCTACCACCCATGAGTGATAACGTCCTACCGGCACTTCATCCGGCAGTCCGTTGAAAATGTAATCGGTTTTCTTTCCTTTGTCTTTTGATTGGTTCTTTTTAATTGAGATGGGGGTCTGTACGCCATGAAATACTTCGCTCAGATTGGTCAGTTTGCCGCCAAAAGCTTCTCCTATGGCCTGTTCTCCCAAGCATACACCCAGAATCGGTTTCTTGCCGGCATATCTTTTAATTACTTCGAGCAGCAGGCCTGCTTCTGATGGAATACCGGGACCGGGTGAAAGAATGATTTTATCGAATTTTTCCAATTCTTCCAGTTGGAAAGCATCGTTACGTAATACGGTAACTTCGGCTCCCAGTTCTTTTTTACCAAATGACTCAAGTTGTAGGTAAATGAGTCATAGTTGTCTATAATTACTGTTTTCATGATGATTCGTTTTTACATTTGTTCTGCCAGGATGATTGCTTTTTTAAGTGCTCCCAGTTTGTTGTTTACTTCTTGTAACTCGTACTCTTCATTGCTCTGAGCCACGATGCCGCCGCCGGCTTGGAACCACAGTTCGTTGTTGCGGCTGACGAATGTACGAATGGTGATGGCTTGGTTCAATGTGCCGTTCAGCCCGATAAATCCGATACAGCCGCCATAGGCTCCACGGCTGTGAGGTTCGTATTCGCTGATCAGCTGCATGGCTTTTTACCTTCGGAGCGCCACTCAGGGTTCCGGCCGGGAAAGTATCAATAAATGCTTTGATGGGATTGGCTTTGGGGTTCAGTTCGCCGCTGACCCGGCTTACCAGATGAATGACGTGGCTGTAATATTGAGCTTCTTTGTAAAATTCTACTTGTACATCGTGACAGTTGCGGCTCAAGTCATTGCGTGCCAGATCTACCAGCATTACATGTTCCGCATTTTCTTTGGGATCAGCCAATAGGTTGGCGGTGAGTTCAGCATCTATTTTCTTGTCTCCGTTGCGGCGGGTGGTTCCGGCGATAGGGTCGATGGTGGCACGCCCGTTTTCTATTTTACAATGGGTTTCGGGAGAGGAACCGAAAATACGGAAGCCTCCGAAATCGAAGTAAAATAAGTAGGGGGACGGGTTGATGCTGCGTAAAAAGCACGGTAAAGTTTGAAATCATCTCCTTCGTAACGTTGGATAAAACGGCGTGAAAGGACGATTTGGAAAACATCGCCGCGCATACAGTGGGCAATGCCTTTGCGGATGTTCGCCTTATGTTCTTCATCGGTCAGGGTACTGGTGGTTTCGCCCACGGCACGGAAGTCGTAAGTAGTATAGTTACGGTTGTGGATCGCTTTTTCCACATAATCAGATGGCTGTCCTCACCGTCCTGCAACATTTCCAGTAATAACATTTCGTTGCGGAAGTCATTGAAGACAATCAGGTATTTATATAAGATATACAACATATCCGGAGCATCGTTCTTAGGATCACGGCTGTCTTTTACATTGATATGTTCGAAATAGCGTACGGCATTGAAAGTGGTATAGCCATACAGTCCGCAGTAGTTGTTGTATTCTCCGCTTACCTTGAAACGATTCAGAAAATCGGAGATCGCATGGTCTGCCCGGAAATGTTCGCTGATGGGATGTTCTTCCATGCTGCCGTCAGGGTAGGTGGCAGTGGCTGTGCCATGGTTGATTCCGATGCTGGCTACAGGATTCAGTCCGATGAAAGAACGGTTGTTCTCACTTCCATGATAGTCGGAACTTTCCATCAGTGCACTCTGTGGGAAAATGTCGCGCACTTTCAGATAGGTACTGACCGGTGTATGCAGGTCACCCAGTATGGTTTTGCATCGGGTGGTATAGGTAAAAGTTTTCATTGTTTCTTTTCTGTTTATAGTTGTCCGTATAGGATTTTTTTTTTTGTTCTCATGGGTTTCTATGTGTTATTGCAAGGAGGTCCTTGTGCCGGATTCTTTCAAGTAGGTTTCAATATCCTTATCTCCGCGTCCTGATACGGTGAGAACCACTATATCCGTTGGCTTGAATCTCATTTTGTCCAATGCTCCCAATGCATGAGCCGATTCCAATGCAGGAATGATACCTTCCAGCCGGGTCAGTTCAAATGCGGCACGGATGGCTTCATCATCGTTTATGGCGAGTACCAAAGCGCGTTGCTGTTTGGCCAGATTGGCATGCATGGGTCCTATGCCCGGATAATCCAGACCGGCAGAGATGGAGTAAGGTTCCTCTATTTGTCCGTCCTCGTTTTGGATAACCAAGGTCTTTGCTCCGTGGATAATTCCCATTTTCCCCAGTTGGATGGTAGCGGCCGAGAAACCGGTGTCTATACCTTTGCCTCCTGCCTCGGCCAGGACAATCTGCACACGTTCATCATCTATATAGTGATAAATGGTTCCTGCCGCATTGCTTCCTCCTCCTACACAAGCCATCAAGTAATCGGGATATTCCCTTCCTTCCTGTTCTTTCAGCTGCTTTTTTTGATTTCTTCGCTGATAACGGATTGCAGACGTGCCACCATATCAGGGTAGGGATGAGGGCCTACGGTAGAGCCGATGACATAGTAAGTATCGGCAGGGTGGCAACACCAGTCGCGGATGGCTTCGTTTGTAGCATCTTTCAGTGTCATGTTGCCGGAAGTGACCGGGCGGACTTCGGCTCCCAGCATTTTCATCTTTTCTACATTGATATGCTGGCGTTCTACATCGGTCTTGCCCATGTAAACAATGCATTGCATGTTCATCAAAGCGCATACCGTAGCGGTGGCCACCCCATGCTGTCCAGCTCCGGTTTCTGCAATGATACGTTTTTTCCCCATACGTTTTGCCAGTAACACCTGTCCGATGGCATTATTGATTTTATGTGCTCCGGTGTGGTTTAAATCTTCACGTTTCAGGTAGATCTTACAGCCATATTTCTTGCTTAGCCGGTTTGCCAGGTAAAGAGGTGAAGGGCGTCCTACATAGTCGCGTAGTAACTGGTGGAATTCTTGTTTGAATCCTTCACTTTCCAATACTTTGGAATAGGCATTCTGCAATTCTTCCACACAGCGGTGAAGGATTTCGGGAATATACGCCCCTCCAAATTCGCCATAATAACCTTCTTTGTTTACCTGATAAGTTTTCATTGTCGTTCTATATTTTAATGTTAATTGCACTAACGAAAAAAGGCCTGTCGTAAGTACGACAGGCCTTCAGTTTGAATATCCTTTTAGAATGTCAGGTATATATACATGGTCTGGTTCCCTTACGACTTGTTTAGTTGTAAGAAACGCCACCAATATGTATTTACCATGATTCTATTCATAAAATCTGTTTTTATTTTGGGGCAAATGTAAGCGTTTTTTGTTTTAAACTCCAAAGAAAAACTTACTTTTTTTTTATTTATTTGCAGCTTCGTGTATTTTCCCTTTCACTTCTTCCACTTTCTCACCTACTTTTCCGGCTACTTCACTGCTTACTTCTTCTGCTTTATGTTTTGCATGATGAGCCAGGTCTTTTGCATCTTCTTGTAAGTCCTGAATGGCATCATACACGTCTCTTCTCAATTTGCGACCTCTGTTGCTGTGCGCAAAACAACTTAATGCACTGCCGACCAGCGCTCCTAGTGCCAGTCCGGCAAAGAATTTTCCATTATTCATAATCTTATTACTTTAAATTGGTTTTATAAATGAACATTTCGGGTGGCGGAATGGTTTTAATACATCAGTTAATAAATCATTAAAATGAAGTGTATGAAACGTAAACTTTGGATAAGAATAGGTGCCGTGTTGTTGGCAGGATTGCTGTTATGGTGGCTCTTTTGGGCTATTTTGATCGATGAGGACGAGAATGAACAAAGTCTGCCTGAAACAGAACAGATAGAGTGATTTGTCATAAGACAAAAGGATGATCTTCAGGCATGGGTACGAAAGAATAGATTGGAATAGTCGGTATAACATTCTGTTTGCTAAAGTCTATAGAACAATAGAATTAGTTCTAAGCTTATGGCAGGAAAATTTGTTTTGGCTTTCTTTTTTGTTCTTCTGTCTGAAAATTAATATCCATTTTGCATCTGTCTTCTCAGAAATAATCAGTATATTCGCTTCATTAACCAATTAGACATGATTGAATATGAAAACAATGAATTATTCTATAATCAGATGTATCTGTGCGTTGGTCATCGGTGTGTTGCTGGTGGCATGGCCTGAGGCTGCCATTCTTTATCTGGTTATTACAATCGGTGTGTTGTTTCTAGTACCGGGACTCTTTTCTTTATCCGGGTATTTGATTCGTGGCAAGCAGGATGGCAGTCGTTTTCCTATTGCCGGGCTTGGCAGCCTTTTGTTCGGATTATGGCTGATGATTATGCCGGCATTTTTTGTCGGTATCCTGATGTATGTGCTGGGTGCTGTTTTGGTACTGGCGGGAATCAGTCAGATTGTGAATTTATCTGCTGCGCGTAGTTGGACGGTGGTACCGGGAGGTTTCTTTGTGATACCTGTGTTGGTGCTGATTGCAGGTATTGTGGTATTATTTAATCCATTTACGGCTGCTGCTGTTCCATTCATCATTCTGGGAGTGAGCAGCATTGTATACGGACTGTCCGATTTGATAAACATCATCCGCTTCCGTCAGAAGAAAGAACCGGGGATGCCTGAAATAGAGGATATTACTCCTATAGAAGAGATAAAAGACTAATCCGATTGATATGAAAACACGAGGAAGCTATATTTTATATCTTTTGATTTTATGTGTGGTTGTAGGTTGTAAGGGAACTTCTTCACCTTCCACCGCGTCCGAAACGGATGAGTATGCCGGAACATGTGAGGGGGAAAAAGCGAAAGCTATTTTGTGGGTGGATTATAAAAGAGGACGTAAGATAACGGACGGGACTCCGATAAGAACGGTAAAGGTTTATGCGGATGTTCATGCCGATGGAAGTCTGAAAGTGCTTTCCTAGTGTAAAAAGCAGCCGATGAAGGTAGAAAATTACTTATTGAAAAGAGTGGAAGTTTACCGGATCAGGAAAGAAATATTCGAAGGGGGATATCTGAAACCGGGGGAACAGTATTTGCAGTTACGCTATCTGCCGGGAGAGGTGAAATAATATGTTGTAGGAAGCATTGAAAATCGTAGGAAAAGGTTTTTGTTTCTTTTATATTTCATATCTTTGTGTAACACAAATTGTTAGAAATATGAAGAAACAAATCTTATTGTCTTGTGCACTTGCCTGGGCTGTGATGGCAGGTGCTGAAACGATTGACATTACTACTTTCCGTTACGCCGGCCCCTACGTTGTACAGGCCCCTTTTCAGGTGGACAGCGTGGATGTGAATTCAAAGACTTTTGTATCCGGACGTCTGTTGGACACTCATCTTTCTGTGGACGTATTGCAACAGGGAACTTTATTTACAGGCGGGGTTTTGCCGGGAAGTGACTCGGGATATGCCTTGCACATGATGGGTTTTGTGTTGGAGAATACTCGTTATGCCACAGCCAAGCTGAAGATTGACGGGCTGAAAAGATACCAGCTTTATGTAGATGGAAAGAAGCAGGAAGGAACTGAACTCGCTTTGGAGCCGGCCACCCATTCTGTAGTTATTAAATATCTTTCTGAAGCAGGGAAAACAGATTCCTTGAAAGTGAGTGTGGATACGGATCAAGAGGGAAGCATTTCACTTAAGCAAGATAACAAAAAGCTATATACTTTGGCGGATGTGTTGCATGGAACTCGTTTTGCCGGAGTAGGGCTTTCCCCTGATGGCAGATATTTGATTGCCAATTATCGTACGACTTATGTAGGTGGTCGGTCAGCCGGTAGTACGCGCATTACTGAACTTGCCAGCGGTAAGGTTTTGGCGGAGCGTACTGAAAATATGCAATGGATGCCTCGTTCTAACCGTTATTATTATACCCGTACGGGGGTGGATGGCAGGCAGCTGATAGTTGTGGATCCGCTTACCGGAATGGAAACTGTGCTGGTGAATAAATTACCTGACGGGTATTTCCAGTTCGCACCTACGGAAGACTACCTGCTTTTCACCATGACCCAGGAAGGTCCGAAAGAACGTAAAGAAATTTATGAGGTCCTGGAACCGGATGATCGCCAGCCGGGGTGGCGTAACCGTTCTTATCTGGCTAAATATGATTTGAAGACCGGTTTGTTGCAGCCACTGACTTTCGGTTATCACAATGTCTGGGCTGCCGATATTTCCAATGACGGCCGGTATCTTTTGATGATGACCAGTCAGAGCCGTCTGACCAAGCGTCCTACTACTTTATTCTCACTATATCGGTTGGATATGCAGACTTTACAGGCGGAACTGCTGATAGATAAAGATGGTTTTATCAGTGGAGCCCGTTTTTCACCTGACGGAACGCAGGTATTGGTATCCGGCTCGCCTGAATCGCTGGGTGGAATAGGGAAAAATGTAAAGGAGGGGCAGACTCCGAGTATGACGGACGGTCAGCTTTATTTGCTGAATATAGCTGATAAGAGAGTCACTCCGCTGACGAAAGATTTTAATCCCAGCGTACAGCGTGCCGTGTGGAATAAGGCCGACGGGCAAATATATTTCACGGCCGAGAACCGTGACTGTTACAGTTTGTACCGGATGAATCCCGCTGATGGGAAAATTCAGCAACTGGAGGTTTCAGAAGATTTGGTCAACTCATTCTCATTGGCGCAAAATGCTCCGGTTATGGTCTATTATGGACAGAGCGCCTCAAATTCCGACCGTTTATACACCATGAATACCAAAAAGATGAAATCATCTTTGTTGGAAGACTTAAGTAAAGACATATTGAAAGATGTGGAGCTGGGCGAATGCAAGGCCTGGAGTTTTACCAATTCTCGTGGTGATACCATTTATGGTCGTTATTACCTGCCGCCTCATTTTGACGCCAACCGGAAATATCCTATGATTGTGAATTATTATGGTGGGTGCAGTCCGGTCAGCCGTAATTTCGAAAGCCGTTATCCGCATCATGCATACGCGGCATTGGGCTATGTGGTGTATGTGATAGAACCTAGCGGTGCTACCGGTTTCGGACAGGAATTTTCTGCCCGCCACGTCAATACAGCTGGGGAAGGGGTGGCACAGGATATCATAGAAGGTACAAAGCAGTTTTGTAAAGAACATGCTTTTGTCAATGACAAGAAAATAGGCTGTATAGGTGCATCCTATGGCGGCTTCATGACACAATACCTGCAAACACAGACCGATATTTTTGCAGCGGCCATCTCTCATGCCGGTATCAGTGATCATACCAGTTATTGGGGAAGGATATTGGGGATATTCGTACAGTGAAGTTTCCATGGCGAATAGTTATCCGTGGAGCAATCCTGATCTTTTTGTAAAACAAAGCCCGTTGTTCAATGCGGACAAGATACATACGCCTTTGCTGTTCTTGCACGGTGATGCGGATGTGAATGTACCGGTGGGAGAGAGCATTCAGATGTTTACAGCATATCTGCACTGATCCATGTGTTAGGCTGGATAGGTTGATTATTATCAAAATTATCGGATGGTTTTCCCGGGGCTTGTATGGAATTGACAGTAATTTTGAAATATTGATTTCGATATATATTATAAGGTGCTTGGGGCGCTGTTACGTTACCGTTGACCTGTACATGAAAATAACATATGCCATTGGTGTAGGTATTGTCTGCCAACACATAATCACCGGTGAGTGCAGGCATACCTGTAGTATTGTTTGCACAAAGTTCGGCATATTTTTCTGCAATAGCACCATCTATAAAGTAATTGGCTGTCCCATCAGCGGTATGTACTACATAAAAAGTTGTTCCGGGGCCACTTGTATTATTCTCTATTGTAAAATCACTTTCACCGGTAGGGGAGTCATTTTGCTAGTTACGATTTTGGCAGGAGTGAAGACTCCGCTGATACTGATAAAAAAGTGCTTTCATTTACATTTGATGTTCCCCGATACATATTGAAACGTATTTCCGGAGCATAAGAGAAGACAGAGGGAGGAGTATCATTTCCGTAAACGTTTATAGCATCTGTGCCTCTTGAAAAATCTTGCTCTGTATAGCTGTTCCAGTTATAGTCTTTGACAATTCCATCTCTGCTATCTTGAATAAAATAGAATTTCTTATTTAAGTTTCGCCAACCGAATTTCAAATCTGTCATGGATCCTCCTCCTTTTACTTTAAACGTAGGTGAAGTGAATACAGCACTCTTTGCAGTAACACGGCTGACTGGTATTGAAATATGATGTTTTTTTCTGCTTCGGCTTTATCTTCATATAAATTTGTGGCTGGAGTGATGTTGGGATAATTTTCATTAAACATAATGAACCCGTTTGTTTGATCTGCCAGTTTGCCGACCTCTTGCGTAAACTCTTTATAATTGAATGCTCCCAAGCCATTAGAGGTAATATAATCTACAATTTCTGTATTCAGGTTTACTGCCGCAAAGATATATTTATCCGCTTTTTTTGGTATTGACGGGCCGAGTGGTAATCCATTGGGAAGTATTTCCGGGGCTTGTTGGAGTGTGTTTGCGGCAACGCTGAATTCTGCTACCGTAGAAGTGAAAGGTGCTTCCTTATCGTAAATAAATATATGAAGGGATTTTACGATATTTTCTGCATCTGTTCTGGTTCAGTGGAACGGGTGGTTACAGAGCGTGTTCCCGAAGTATGGGGATACTGATGGAGAAAGATGCGTATGCTTCTGGAACTTGCATTTCCAGGCTCTGGCTGATTGGCGAACTCTTTGTCATTGTTGCACGAAGCCATTGCCAAAGCAGTGACTATGGTTATAAACATTTTACTTGTTTTCATATTCTTATTGTTTTAATGAATATGATTAGAACCAAGAACCTCTGTCTTTTGTTTCAAAATAAAACAAACTTGAACAATTATGAGTAAATTAATGGCTATATTGGTTATCATCTTTTTATGTATATCTTGTACAGATAATGCAGAATTACCCGTAAAGCCCGATAAAAATGAAGGTACAGAAAATGTTTTGATAGAGTTGGCTGTAACTGTACCGGCGGTCACCTATACCCGTACAAGGGGGATAGTTCGTACGATTGATCATGAAACTTTGATAAATGAGATTCAAATATTGGTATTTGAGGAGGGTAAATATAAATATCGTGTGCCGGGGTTGTCTATCAACAACACTGCTTCTACCATAACTTTTACGGCGTTACTGAAATCCGGTGATATCCCTATGAAGTTATTGATTTTGGCAAATGCCACCGATGTGGTAGTGGCTGATGAGCCTGTCGTTGGTGATAGTGAAGAAATGATAAAGAAGAAAATGAATCGAAAATTTGATTATCTGACATCTGTTTTTCCCATGTCTGGAGAATATGAATTGCCGGAAGGTTTGAAGCCGACGGGAACAGGTACTATTTTAGGATTGAAAATGTTACGTTCCATAGCTAGAGTGGATGTGACAGCTACGGAAGTGGCTAATTTTAGAATGACAGGGTAAAAACATCGGGCCAATAATTATCTGCAAGTTATTCCGGATGAAACGGGAGTGAGCAAAGTAACTTTTCCAAGTGTACCCGAAGGTAGTGACAGGAATGTGGACAGTTCGATATTTCCTGTTTCTTCAGAGAATTGGAATAATTTTTCCGCCCGGCTTTATTTATCCGAAACTTGGTCGCCTGAACCTGCAGACCAGGTAGATAAAAGCTACTTGTATAGTGGTAGAGGGATACTATGCTGATAGCAATACGCCAAGTTATTATCGAATGGATTTTGATCCGGATAATAACCATAATGCTTTTGGGCAAGTTTTACGTAACCATAAATATATATTTAATATAAAGAAGGTATCGGCTCCGGGATGGAGTACGCCGGATGATGCAGCCCATAACCGTTCATCTAATATAGTGGCGGAGGTACAAGCATGGGATGATGATACTATGGATATGTATTTTGACGGAGAACATCATTTCGGAATATCAACACGTGAAGTTGTTTTGAAGCATAAAACCGGCTCTGAGGGAATTATTAGTGTCAGTACAGACCTTTTGGATTATACGTTGCAGTGGGCAGATGATGCAGGTGTGCTCCAAGGAACCGGAGCCCAGTCTTTGTCTAATGATTATTTTACAGTAACGAAGGAGGATAATGGAAGTCGGTTGGTGATAACAGGCTTTTGCAAAATAATTTGGCAGATGGTAGCAACCGTATACAGCATTTTGTGATTACAGGCTCAGCGGTGGACTATTTATGTCAGCATACAGCAGAAGTATGATATAGCAGCATAAAACGATCAATTTGATGTCATTTACTTCCGGTCTGGGGTATTTGGGTACTAATATTTTAGGTTCTAGTAGTGCTGAAGCTCGTGCTACCGGACTTCGTGGTATTTTGACTAATCAAACTAATTTTGGACCCGATGGGGTAGTGGAGTGTGGCGGTTATAATTTGGTGGGGAGTAGGGGTTAATGCTAATAATTTGACAGATGCTCTTTTTTCTCTGTTTGATGTAGTATATATAAATTATGTGCCAACCTCGCAGTTTGGTAGTCAAGATGCTCATAAACTTCATAACTGGCTGAAAACAAAGAAGAATCGTGTCTTGATCGCCTCTTATGATGCTTCCGATGTAAGTCAGAATTTGTTAGCGGAAATTCTTGCGGGGAAGAGTGGCATCAAATATTTTACATCAAACGGAGGACCTTATCCTTTGGCTGCTTCTACTATTGGTAATCATTATTTTACTACTGACGGACCTTTTACCAAAAATGCTCCTGTCACTTCGAATTTTGCATTACGGAATTATGATATATATCATGGTGAGATACAGGTGAATACTAGTGCTTCTGAGGGCATAACTCCTATTTTGATGGGGCCCGGTGGGGGAATAGTGTTGGGTATAGATTATTCCAGGAGAATTGTATATTGGGGGGGATACAGATATGAGCAGTAATTTATCCGGTACAGGGGCGACTAGTGAGAATCACATTAATAATTCCTGTATATCTTTTAAAGTATTTTCCAAAAGAACGAGATGTCTGGGAAATTAAGTGAATAGGCTATTTCCTGAATGGTAAAGGTCTGTGGATTTTAGTTTGGCTTCCGCATCTGTTATCACTAGTTTGGCGATGATATCTGTAACAGTTTTTCCCGTAATCTTATTGACAGTAGTACTGAGGTGCTGAGGGGATATATGAAGCAGGTCGGCATAAAAAAGCTACGCTCCGTTCTTTCGTATAATGTTTGATGATATATTGGACCAGGCGTTTCACAATTTCTTCTCCACGGTTGAAAGTACGTGTGGTTACATTGGTGTTCTGATGAATGCTGCCTACACCGTGCAATATAGTGAGCAGCATGGTGCTGATTAAGTCTTTATTGGGCTTGGCTCCCATACGTTTCATTTTTATCAGCAACAGGAAATAGTCTTGAAACAACTCGGTTATTTCGGGACGCAGAGGGATAATGGGCGTGTCAATCAGGGCTGAAAGATAGTTCATGGTGGAATTGAAGAGATTTATTCCGTTCAGCAACTCTTTGTTGAATCCTATCAAGTACAGACGACAGTCAGGACTTTGCCGGTGAACATGTACAAAGGTTTCTGGCAGAATAGTGACAATGTCGTTCTTTTTGTATCTTGTGTTCAGACAGATGGATCGTTATGTCACATTCACCTCGCAGGCACAGAAGGAACAAGCATCCTTCCATTCGTTGCGGATAGTGGTAAATACGGCCTAATGATCCTGTCATGTCAATTTCTGCAACGAAATCCTTATTCGATTTAAATAAGTTAATGTCATCTATATACTTCATAAAAATAAAGAAGGTTTTGATTATGCACCACAAATATAGGGCAGTTAGAGCAGATAACAAAGAAAATGCTTAAAAATAGACTAATATATCTTACTGTTAGCACTTGTACGCTTTTAATAATTATAAGAACTTTGCAGCGAAACTAATAGTGAAGATAAACAGTATGAAAGGTAAAAATTTGTCTATTATGGCAATGATTGCGGCAGTGTTCTGTTCTTGCGGACAGCAACCTGCACAAGAACGCGGTCCTCGGCCCGTGAAATTGGCGGAAGTGACCTCGTTAAGCAGGATCGAAAAATCGTATTCAGGTGTTGTGTCGCCTGATCAGTTCAGTGACTTGGCATTTAAAATGTCCGGTCCGCTGGTAGCAATGAATGTACTCGAAGGACAACGGGTGAAGAAAGGACAGGTAGTGGCCGAAATTGATCCGACAGATTACAAACTGGATTATGACGCTAAGAGGGCTTCATTCCAAAAGGCGTCATCACAAATGCAACGCGCAGAGAAACTGTTGGCCAAGAATGCTATTTCCATGCAAGAGTTCGAAACGACCCAAGCTTCGTATACCAATGCCAAATCGGCATTTGAAAATGCGCAAAACACATTGAATGACACCAAGCTACGCGCTCCATTTGATGGCTTTATCCAAAAAAATATGTTGAAAACTATCAGCGTGTACAGCCAGGGACAAGGAGTGGTGTGTTTGATTAATCCGGCTAAATTGCAAGTGGAGTTCACTATCCCCGAAACGAATATTTCTTATGTAACTTCTCCTTCTACTATTTACGTAGAATTTGATGCCTATAAAGGAAAATTATTTCAGGCAAAAGTAAAGGAGTATGTAGAGGCTTCTCCCGATGGGGCAGGAGTTCCTGTATTCCTTTACATTGATGATCCGGAATTTGATTTGAAAAAATATAAGGTATCGGTGGGCTTTTCTTGCCGTGTTATTGTCAATATTGAGAATGATGTGGTAAAAGAAGGAATTACAGTGCCTTTGTCCGCTGTAGTGTTTGATAATAACTTGAATAGCAAGATCGTATTTATATATAATCCGTCTACACAGAAAGTAGAACTGCGTAAAGTCAGTGATGAGGGAATGATTGTAGGACGTAACGACCTGATAGTATCCGGAAATATTGAACCGGGCGAACAGGTTGTGTCTGCCGGAGCGTCTTATCTGGTAGATGGCCAGCAAGTAAAAATATTAACAGAATAAAAAAGGAGAGAGCATATCATGAATATTCCAAAATATTCTTTGGAGAACCGGAAGGTTATCTATTTCTTCTTGGCTATTTTGTTGATAGGCGGAGTAATCTCCTTCTTCAAGCTGCCTAAGAAAGAAGATGCGCCTTTCGTGATAAAGACTGCGGTATTGGTTACCCAGTATCCGGGGAGCGAATCCACATGAAGTGGAGAAACTGATTACGGAACCGATTGAACGTGAAATTCAGTCCATGACAGATGTATATCAGATTAAATCGGAATCTTATTTCGGACTGTCTAAGATTTCTATTGAACTTCAGCCTACGATTGATCCGGATTATATGCCTGTAAAATGGGACGAATTACGTCGTAAAGTGGCAAATATACAACCCAAGTTGCCCAGTGGGGCGTCTACCATTACTGTAAATGATGACTTTGGTGATGTGTATGGTATTTATTATGCTTTGACAGCTGATGAGGGCTTCTCGTATACCGATTTGCGTGACTGGGCACAGCGTATCCGTACTCAGCTGACCCCGATTGAGGGAGTACAGAAAGTAATGTTATACGGAGAGCAGACCGAAGTGATCAATGTCAAGATATCTACCTCCAAACTTTCGGCATTGGGTATTGATCCCACTTCGATTATGGGCATCTTGCAGAAGCAGAACATACAGGTGAATACAGGAGATATAGCGACAGAAATTTATCAGTTGCGCTTGCGTACGGAAGGGACTTATACCAGTCTGGAAGATATAGAAAACCAGTTGATTATCAGCAAGGACGGACGGGAAGCCCGTTTGGGGGATATTGCAACAGTGGAGCGTGGATATTATGATCCGCCTTCAACCTTGATGCGGGTCAATGGTAAACGTGCTATCGGTATAGGTGTGGCCAGTGGAGCAAAAGATAATGTGGTAGCTGTGGGTAAAGCAGTGGACGAAAGGTTGGCGGAAATAGAGCAATTGTTGCCTATCGGCATTGAACTGACCTCGCTTTATCCTGAGGACAAGATTGCCGATGAGGCGAATAATGGCTTTATCCTGAATTTGATAGAATCATTGGTTATTGTTATCCTGATTATCTTTGTGGTGATGGGATCGCGTGCCGGTATGCTGATAGGTAGTTCGTTACTTTTCTCGGTAGGTGGTACTTTGCTTATTATGTTGATGTGGGGGGTAGGATTGAACCGTACTTCCTTGGCGGCATTTATTATCGCCATGGGGATGCTGGTGGATAATGCCATTGTGGTGACAGATAATGCGCAGATAGGTATCAAGCGCGGAAAATCACGTTATCAGTCATTGATAGAGGGAGCCATCAAGCCGCAATGGGCATTGCTGGGCGCTACTTTTATTGCTATCTGCTCTTTCCTGCCTTTGTATCTGGCACCGGCATCCGTGGCTGAGATTGTGAAACCGCTATTTGTTGTATTGGCTGTATCACTGGGATTGAGCTGGATTCTGGCTTTGTGCCAGACTACGACTTTTGGTAATTTTATTTTGAAAGAAGCTGTTCCCGGCGGTGCGATGAAAGACCCGTATGATACTAAACTCTATCATAAATTCGAGAAGTTTCTGACCTTGCTGATTAAACGCCGTTTTGTGACATTGACCACGGTTTTTGTAACTTTGGTGCTTTCTTTGGTTATTATGGCTGTTATGCCTCAGAGTTTTTTCCCGAAAATGAATAAGCCTTATTTCCGTGCTGATCTGGTATTCCCTGAGGGATTTAGTATTCATGCGGTAGATCAGGATGTGATGAAGGTGGAGGATTACTTGAAGAATCATGAGAAAGTTAAATCATATTCGGTGACATTGGGTGGTACTCCGTTGCGTTACTATTTGGCAAGTTCTTCTTTTGGACCGAAGTCTAACTATGCCAATGTGATGGTGGAAACTAAAGACCCCGAAGATGCAGCCGAAGTAGAACAGCAGTTTTATGAGCACATGACTCAGAACTTTCCCAATATCATTACCCGTTCGGCACTTTTTGCTTTGTCTCCGGTGCCTGAAGCTGCTATTGAGATCGGTTTTATCGGTGAAAACCCCGATACATTGACCGCATTGGTTGAAAGGGCGAAAAAAATAGCCCGCCAGTGTGATATGGTGACGGATATCCGTTCCAACTGGGGAGATAAGGTGCCCGTGTGGAAACCGATGTTCTCTCAACAGAAAGGTTTACGCTTGGGGATTACCCGTCAGCAGGTTGCCAACTCATTCCGTACGGCTACCAATGGTTTGCCTTTGGGAGAATATCGTGAGGGGGATGTTTCCTTGCCTATCCTGCTGAAAGATGAGGATGTGGAAAAAATGAACTTGAATGATGTGAAAAGTGTGCCTGTATTCAGTACGAAGGAAATTCCGTGAAAGTGGAACAGGTAATCGATAATTTCGCTTTGGGTTATGATTATAATGTAGTCCGTCGCTTTAACCGCGAGCGTTGTATGATGATGCAATGTGAACCTAAACGTGGAGCCAATACGATGGCTGCGTTTAAACAGGTGCTTACTGCCGTACAAGAGCAGATGCAGTTGCCCGAAGGGTATAAAATGAAATATTTCGGTGAGCAGGAAACACAGGATGTAAGTAATGCTGCATTGGCGAAGAATATTCCGCTGACTTTCCTGTTGATTTATGTGGTTCTGCTGTTTCTTTTCCCCAGCAACTACCGCAAGCCGGTATTGATTATGCTTATGTTGCCGCTGGTGTTTATCGGTGTGGTATGGGGATTGCTCTTGTTTGGCAAGTCATTGGACTTCTTTGCCATCCTCGGTCTGTTGGGATTGATTGGTATGAATATCAAGAATGCCATTGTGCTGGTCGATGAAATCGGACTTCAGTTGAAGGATGGAAAGGGGGCTGTGCCTGCCGTGGTCGAGGCTACCAAGACACGTATCGTTCCGGTGGCCATGGCTTCCGGAACTACTATTCTGGGTATGCTTCCATTGTTGGGCGATGCCATGTTTGCAGGTATGGCGGCTACCATTATGGGTGGTTTGTTCGTATCGACGGTACTGACCATTTTTGTTCTTCCGGTAACTTATTGTATTTTCTTTAAAATCAGAGCAGACAGATAATGAAAACTAAGATGATCTATATTATAGGTATGGCTTGTATGACCGGTACACTTTCGGCTCAGACTGTCGTGGATTATTCTACCTTTGAACAAAAGGTACTGGATTATAGCCAAACCTTAAAACAGAGTGTGGCACAACGTACAGCTATGCAGAAGGCTATGAAAGCGGCAAAAACCGCTTTCTTCCCGGCTGTTGATGCAACGGAAGCTATCAGTATCGTATTAACAAATACGAGATGGATTTTGGCGGAATGGCTGTTCCTATGGAGCACGATTCATACAGTGCCGAAGTAGGGGTATCACAACCTATTTATGCCGGTGGAAGCATCTATCACAATTACAAGGCTTCCCAAATACAAACCCAGATGGCGGATAAGTCGGTGGATTTGACAACGGATAATATTATCTATGCTGCTGAAGCCAGTTATTGGGGAACAGCCGCACAAAAAGAAATGTATGAAACGATGTGCCAGTATGTGCAGATTATTGAGCAGTTGACCAAAGTGCTGCAAGATAAGTACGATGATGGCTATATCAGCAAGACGGATCTCATTCAGATGCAGACCCGTTTGAAAGAGGCTGAATTGCAACGTTCCAGCAGCTACCAGTCTTATCAGGTCGCCTTGCAGAATATGAATGTGCTGATGGGATTGGAACCGCTGGCTGAAATGGATTTGACGGATTCTATTTCTACCATATTGCCTATGCCTGCCTTTATTGGAGCGGAAACAGCCTTGAATGTGCGTCCCGATTATGCTATCTCACAGTTGGATGTGGATTATCAGAAAAGACAGGTAAGTCTGGCTGCCGCCAAGTACAATCCTTCTCTTTCTATCGGTTTTAAAGAGACATGGGGAACACAGATGTTGAACATTTCGGGCGAAACTATGTTTAATAGTAATGTGTATGCCTCTATTAAATTGCCGATTTTCCATTGGGGAGCCCGCTTTAAATCGACGGCTGCACAGAAGGCTATTTTATTAAGCAAGCAGTATGCATTGCAAGATAAGCAAGACCAAATAAGCAAAGAAGTGGCGAAGGCGTGGACTAGTCTGACCGAGAATACCCGTCAGATAAGTATTGCCGAGGAGAACTGCAAACTGGCAGAAGAGAACTTGGATTTGAACACTTTTAGTTATACTGAAGGTAAGTTGACTATTTTGGATGTGCTTTCTGCACAGCTGACATGGATACAGGCATATACAAACCTTATCCAATCTTATTATGAGCAGAAGATTGCGTTGGCTGATTACAGAAAAGCAACCGGTATAAGGTATTTAGGACAGAAATAGGTAAATTCAGACCAGATTCTTATTATATAAAAAAGTCACAATAAAGCAGGTTTGGCTATCTTTGTATCCAGACCTGCTTTATTTGTTTTTATTCAGTTTATGTTTACTGTAAAAAGCTTGTTTTAACAGTGGAAAAAAGAATAGATTACAATGAAGAAAATATCATTTTGGATCGTAATCTTTATATGTATGGCAGATGCGGCTTTGGCAGTCACGCAAGAGGGTGGGCTGTTTTATTTGCCTGAAGATACGACAACGCAACACAAAGACAGCACAGTACAGAAAAGGACTTTTTTCAAAAAGTTTCTGGACTATTTTAATGATGCTAATAAAGATAAGAATCATAAGAAATTTGATTTCAGTATTATTGGCGGACCACATTACAGTACGGATACCAAACTGGGGCTGGGACTGGTGGCGGCGGGGCTTTATCGTACCGATAGAAATGACATGCTTCTTCCTCCGTCCAATGTGTCTTTATTCGGAGATGTTTCCACTGTTGGCTTCTATATGTTGGGGATACGTGGAAATCATCTCTTTCCACAAGACAAATACCGGCTGGATTATACTCTTTATTTTTATTCCTTTCCTTCCAGGTTTTGGGGAATAGGGTACGATATGGGTAAGGTAGATGCCAATGAATCTGATTTAGATCGCTGGCAAGCACAAGTTAAAAAGCTAGTTTCCTGTTTCGGATAGCGGATAATCTATATGTAGGTCCTATGGCATCTTATGATTATGTGCATGGTAAGAATATGGAACGCCCCGAACTACTGGAGGGGATGAATCTTACTACTGCTAATTATGGAGTGGGCCTTTCTTTGGCATATGATTCGCGCGATGTGTTGACCAATCCCCATAAGGGATATTATTTGAATATTACCCAGTGTTTCCGTCCTAAGTTTTTAGGAAACGATTATGCATTCAGTACTACGGATTTGCGTACCAGTTATTATCATCCTGTATGGAAAGGAGGATTGTTGGCAGGAGAATTACGCGGTACTTTTAATTTCGGTAATCCGTCATGGGCCATGATGGCGTTGTTGGGAAACTCGTATTCCATGCGTGGTTATTACGAAGGGCGCTATCGTGACAAGCATAAAATAGAGGGGCAGGTGGAATTGCGTCAGCATGTATGGAAACGTAATGGTGTTGTAGTTTGGATAGGGGCCGGAACTGTATTCAATAAGTTCAGTGCTTTGTGCATGGACAGAGTGTTGCCTAATTATGGAATAGGTTATCGTTGGGAGTTTAAAAAGAATGTAAATGTTCGTCTGGACTATGGATTTGGAAAAAATGGACAGTCTGGTTTTATCTTTAATATAAATGAAGCATTTTAAAGAATTTATTCAGTGGTGTTGTGAGCCACAACGGTTGTTCGTTCTGTTCATCGTTGTCTTGGCCATTCCCAATGTGGCATTGTTTTTTACAGAACAGCAAATGACACTTTGGGCACGTATTTGTAATGTCATTCTGCCGGTATCGGTTTATTGGTTGATTATGACATTGGGGCGTAAACCTGGAAAGACTATTTGGATCTTATTTCCGTTTGTTTTCTTTGCGGCATTCCAACTGGTATTGCTATACCTGTTCGGGCGTTCTATCATTGCAGTAGATATGTTCCTGAATCTGACAACTACTAATTCCGGGGAGGCGCTGGAACTGTTGGATAATTTACTGCCGGCTGTAATTGGTGTTTTTGTTGTTTACATTCCTGCTTTGGTCTTGGGAGGTTTTTCATGGGCCCGGGGTAATCAGTTGGAATATTCTTTTTATTCGTTCTCAACGTAAGTATGCCTTGGCAGGTATTGTTGCAGGAGCGTTATTGACCGTTATCTGCTATGCGACGCAACGTGATTATCAAGTAAAGATCGAAATGTATCCGGCTAATGTATGTTATAATCTAGTATTGGCTGCAGAACGTGCGGGCGAAACAGCCGGATATGCGGAAACTTCAAGGGATTTTACTTTTAATGCCAGTGCCGCACATGATGAAAACAGCCGGGAAGTTTATGTCTTGGTGATAGGGGAAACGGCCCGTGCCTGTAATTTCGGACTTTATGGTTATGAAAGGAATACTACTCCATTACTTGATAAAATGGAGGGGGTGGTAACTTTCACGGATGTGCTTACCCAGTCTAATACTACTCATAAAAGTGTGCCTATGTTGCTTTCGGCAGCTTCAGCTGAGGATTATGACTGTCTTTATAGACAGAAAGGAATCATTACCGCTTTCAAGGAAGCAGGATTTCATACTGCCTTTTTTTTCGAACCAGCTTCCTAACCATTCTTTTATTGATTTTTTTGGGGATGGAGGCAGATGATTGGAAGTTTATCAAGAAAGATGCTCCGAAAGGAGCCAATATTTCGGATGACGAACTATTGTTTCTGGTAGAAAAGGAGCTAAAGGCAGGTCATCAAAAATTATTCATCGTGCTGCATGCCTATGGATCACATTTTAATTATAAAGAACGTTATCCCGAATCCATGTCTGTCTTTAAACCGGATAATCTGACAGACGCCAAATATGAGAATAAAGAGTATTTGATGAATGCATATGATAATACCATCCGTTATACAGATGGTTTCCTGGCTTCTTTGATCACTTTATTGCAGAAAACAAACTCTTTTTCGGCTATGCTTTATACTTCGGATCATGGAGAGGATATTTTTGATGATAATCGAAAATTATTTTTACATGCATCCCCGGTCCCGTCTTATTATCAACTGCATGTGCCATTTTTAATTTGGTTGTCCAAAACATATAGAGAAAAGAATGTGGAAGTACATGAAGCTATATTGCAGAACCGTGAAAAACCGGTGGCGGGAAATGCTTCCGTGTTTCATACCATGCTGAATTTGGCAGGGGTACAGACACCTTATAGGGCAGATAGCCTATCGGTAGCAAACAGACAATATCTCATTCGTCCGCGTTATTATCTTAATGACCATAATCTTCCTAAGTCATTGGATAAGATAGGATTAAAAAGGAAGACATAGAACAGTTCAGACGGAATAATCTTGTTTTTCCTTGATGTGAAAAAAAGATTTAAAATGGTTGGAGAATTATAATAGAATTACGTATTAATGATTATTTTCGCACAGCTTTGTTATTGTATTTATTACGAAAACTATTATAATTCTTTTATTATGAAAAACAAGAAAAAAACAATTTCTATCTGATGGGAGTGGTGTTTATAGCCATTCTCGGCGGTTTACTTTTCGGTTATGATACAGCTGTTATTTCGGGGGCGGAGCAGGCTCTGCAAAAACATTTGGGATTAGATGCTTTCTGGCATGGCGTGACTGCTTCCAGTGCATTGATAGGTTGCGTCATTGGCAGTGCTTTTTCCGGTTATTTTGCTTCGGGGCTAGGACGTCGTAATTCGTTGCGTCTGGCTGCTTTATTGTTCTTCCTGTCTGCTTTAGGCTCTTATTATCCCGAATTTTTATTTTTCTCGAAAGGAGATACTTCGTTTGCATTGATCCTTGCTTTTAACTTTTATCGTATCATCGGGGGAATCGGTGTAGGACTTGCCTCTGCTGTTTGTCCGATGTACATTGCCGAAATTGCCCCTTCCGAAATTCGTGGTAAATTGGTTTCCTGTAATCAGTTTGCTATTATTTTTGGCATGTTGGTAGTCTATTTTGTCAATTATATGATTAAAGATGGTATGCCGGATGAAGTGCTTGTTTCCGATGGTTGGAGATATATGTTTGGTTCAGAAGCGGTTCCGGCTGCATTATTTGGCATTTTATTGTTTTTGGTTCCTGAAACTCCGCGCTATTTGGCTATGACCCATCAGGATGATAAAGCGTTTTCTGTACTTGAAAAAGTAAATGGAACAGATAAGGCTAAAACTATTTTGTCTGAAATAAAGGCTGTAACTTCCGAGAAAACGGAAAAACTGCTTACATACGGGCTGACAGTTATTGTAGTCGGCATCTTGCTTTCTGTATTTCAGCAAGCTATCGGCATTAATGCTGTGCTTTATTATGCACCGCGTATTTTTGAAAAAATCGGTGGCGGTGGCGATGGTATGATGCAGACTGTGGTAATGGGGGTAGTTAATATTCTCTTTACATTGATTGCCATCTTTACCGTAGAGAAGATGGGACGTAAACCCTTGTTGATTGTTGGTTCTATTGGCATGGCTGTAGGTGCATTCTGTGTTGCGTTTTGTGATGAGTTTCAGGTGGAAGGTATTCTTCCTGTTCTTTCCATCATAGTTTATGCTGCATTCTTTATGATGTCATGGGGACCTATCTGCTGGGTGTTGATTGCAGAGATATTTCCGAATACTATCCGCGGTAAGGCAGTGGCTATCGCTGTAGCTTTCCAGTGGATATTCAATTATCTGGTTTCTTCCACTTTTCCTGCCATGTATGAATTCAGTCCGGTATTTGCCTATGGGCTTTATGGCGTGATTTGTGTGCTTGCAGCTCTGTTTGTGTGGAAGATGGTTCCTGAAACAAAAGGAAAGACTTTGGAAGATATGACTCGTCTTTGGAAAGAAAGAGCAAGATAAGTTGGTGCGATGCCGGAAATGGTGTCTTTCATACCGGAGAATAGAAGCCATCCCTTTCAACTTAACAAATAGAAAGTTGGACGCGAAAATGCCCTCATGCCCTCACTTTGGCTCTAACTGGTTTATAATGAACTGCTTATTAGTGATGGTAGCATCTGTGTTAGTGAGGGCATTGCCCTCACTAACACAGATGCTTGAAAATAAATTATTCTAACTTTATCATGTGATATAAAGTACCTTTTCTGCTGGCTTTTGGGTGAATGTTCAGTTTGCGGATAATGTGTCTGTATTAATTTATCTTGTTGATTGACAGGTTTTTCACGCTTGTACTCTTGCAAATAATTGAAAATCTTCATGTGCGGTCAGCCTTTCTCCCTTCTTCTCTGTAGTGGCGGAATAGAAGTGACATTTAAACAACTGTTCCAAAGGCGAAATTTACTCAAATTCGGTGTTATTTTGCCAAAATACCTTCTCATTTTCATCATTCAACCCATAACGTTCGTTCTTATAAAGCAGCTGCATGGCTTGTGCAGCGAGTTGGCGGTAGTCTATGTATGCATATTTCCCTGTCTCTTATCTGTTTTCTCCCTTTTATTTTCTCACTTTTATATGTTTGTAATTGCTTATTCACCACTGTGACTAAGTTTAATTACAGTAGTGGTTAAAGTTAACTACAATAGTGATTAGACTTAATTACATTCGTGATTAACAGATATTGAACTTTTAATCGTCAAAGAAGAACAGTATGATACAAACTACGGCACCGTTATTTATGCCGTTTGTGCAAGGAAGAAAAACTGAAAAAACAGGGGGCTTACCAAATAACCGGTTTATAGGCTTGTGAATGTATATTATATTGTGAATGAGTGTCTTAAGAGATGAGAATGAGGAATGAGGGTAATGACTTTACAATGAGTGGGTTATAGTTGGAAATGAGGGCATGAGTGGGAACAACTTATAGAGCATCATTATGACATATTTAAGTATGCTCAGCATAGATGCCCCATACATTATCTTGCTGTAATGTATAAAAAAAAGAGCCGTATCATTACTTGGGAGTAGAGTTGATACGGCTCTTTTTATGGCTGATAAAGGGTGTCAAAGTAGCCTCGGATGAAAAGTCCTTTTCCTCAAAGGTTGTGTTTTGACACCTTTTTCTTTTATCAGGATGGGATTGTTTTATTTCTTTTCCCCTATTGTTTTCAGCATTTCTTGTACGGCTGCTTCCAACTGCTGGTCTTCACCTGCCAATGCCTTTTCTGGAGTATTATAAACTTCAATGTCTGGAGAAAGTTGGTGATTTTCCGCATATTGTCCACGCATATCCATACAACCCACCTGAGGAATACCGAACACAATACTCGGGTCGATCTGGTTTTCCCACCATACGGCAGTCATTGTGCCCGGAACCGGAGCACCAATCAGTTTGCCTATCTTTAATTCCTTGTAAACCCATGGGAAGCCATGTGCGTTACTGTAATTGTCCTCGCATACCAATACGCAGGATGGCTTGAGCCATTTATTGAATGGGTCGCTGCCTATGTATTGTCCGCGTGGAACGAAACGCTGATATTCCTTGCCGCTTAATAAAGTGGCCAAGTCATCATGTAGCCATCCGCCTCCATTGTGGCGTGTGTCTACAATAATAGCTTCTTTGTTGCGGCAGCGTCCCAATACTTCACTATATACTTCGCGGAAACTTTGACTGTCCATGCCTTTTACGTGTACATAGCCGATGCGGCCTTCGGATAACTTATCGACTATATTGCGGCAACGTTCTACCCAACGTTTGTACAGCAAGTTACTTTGTTCGCCCATGCTGATAGCTTTGATGGTGATATCAAAACGTTTGCCGGTAGCCGGATTATATATGGCCAGTAACACTTTTCTTCCGGCTTTGCCTTCCAGCAGCGGGAAGTAGTCTTGCCCTTTCACGATAGGTTTGCCGTCAATTTTCTCGATGATGCAACCGGGAGTAACATCCGTTTTTTTCACGGCAAATGGGCCTTTTGCCAATATTTCTTTAATTTTTAACCCGTCACCATCATAAGTTTCGTCATAGAATACTCCTAGGGTCGCTGTGGATAGTATAGGACCGTTTGAGTAGTAACGTGCTCCGGTGTGCGAACCGTTTAACTCACCCAGCATTTCACTCAGCATTTCCTGAAAATCATAATTGTTATTGATGTATGGAAGAAAGCGTGCGTATGCTTCGTGATAGCCTTTCCAGTCTACTCCGTGCAGATCTTTTACATAGAATTTATCTTCTACTTGTTGCCATACATGATCGAAAATATATTCGCGTTCACCATAGGGTTGGTAGTCGAAGAAAGCTTCGAATTCTACAGGTTTGGTTTCACCACTGCTGACAGTGACTTTCTTGATACCACCTTGGCTGCAAAGGAACAGATTCTCGCCTTTCTTATCAGGAAGCAGGGCTCCGCCACCGACTTTTTCATGACGATTTTAGTCTTGTTTTCTTTAAGATCGTGTTCCCATAAATCATATCCGCTTTCGAAGGCTGCTTGATAATATAGTTTGTCACCCTTCGGAGTTAATACAGCATCTCCCAATCGTGAAGAATTTACAGTCAGACGAATCACACGGTCACGGCTGTTTTCAAGGTCGAAAACCAGTGGCTTTACTTCCTTCTTGTCATCTTCTTTCTTGAGTCTTTCTTTTTATCTTTTTATGATCGGCCTTCTCCTTCTCTTCACTCTTCTCTTTGTCTTTCTTTTCCGAGTCTTCCAGTAAGGCAAGCTCTTCCTTGCTCATTCTGAAACGGTCGTATGCGTCCAGGTCGAAGAACATGATATAGATATCCGCTTCAGCACCCCAGCTTCCGTGACTGCGGAATCCTGCGCGGTCACTTTCCCAAATCATGGCTTTTCCATCCAATACCCATTTGGCATTGCCGTCACTGTATCCACTTTCGGTCAGATTATGAATTTCTCCGTTACCAGATGCGTTGACCAGTGCAACATCCTTGTTATTCCATCCGCCAATACCTATGTAGTTGGTAAGAATCCATTTGCTGTCCGGACTCCATTGATACCATTGGTCGCCGTCACTATAAGAATATTCGTACTTGCCGTCCATGACGGTGCGTACAGCTTTTGATTTCAGATTCAGAACACGGATGGTAGTACGGTTTTCAAGAAAGGCTACTTCTTTGCCGTCAGGACTGTATTGAGGTTGGAATGAAGTGATATCCGAATTGGTCAGTCTTTCCTCTTTGATATCGGTTGCGTAAGCGAACTGTTTTTCTTCCTTTTTAGCTAGACTGGTTTGATAAATCTGCCATAATCCGTTTCTTTCGGAAGCGTAAACAATACTTCTTCCGTCCGGAGAAAAGTGAATATCGCGTTCCTGTTGCGGAGTATTGGTGATTTGTTTGGTAGTGCTGTATTCTGTTGATGTGACATATACATCTCCGCGTAGTACAAAAGCAATTTCCTTTGCATCGGGCGAAAGGGATATCTCTGTTGCTCCGCTACGCTTGATCTGGCGGATGAGATCTTTGTCGTTCTTGTCGGTGACAATGGAAATCTGAACTTTTTGCGGAATGGCACCTTCTTTTACCGTGTAGATTTCGCCATCATATCCATAGCATAATGTTCCATTGGAGGCGGCACTCAGGAAGCGTACCGGATGTTTGGTATGGTTGGTAATTTGTTTGGATGTATTACCGTCAATATCACGTTTGAAAATATTAAATGAGCCTTTTTCCTCACTTAAATAATAGAATGATTTATCATCTGAAGCCCAAACGGGAGTGCGGTCCTCACCATTGAAAGCAGTTTGTTTGCGAAAGGTACGGTTTCCATTCAGAGAACACAGCCAAATATCGCGGGTAATGGATGAAGTGTGATGTTTACGCCAAGGGTCTTCATATCCTTTTTTGTCATGGTAGAGTAAAGTATTGCCTGTATGATTGATACTGATATCTTCCATCGGCAGGAAGAGAAGAGGATGGGGCGTCCGCCTTCGGTATTGACTTCATATACTTGTTGGAATTGTCCGGAGGGGAATTGTGCGTCTTCTGCTGTTGGCATTATATTGGCTAGAAACAGAATGTGTCCGGCATCTTTATAAGCCACCGGTGTTTCATTACCCGAATGGGTGGTTAATCTTTTGGGGATACCCCTTCCTTGTTTACCTCAAAAATATCCATACTTCCCATTCGGTCTGATGCGAAAGCAATTTTTTTCCGTCAGGGCTCCAGATGGGTTTGGTGTCGTGGGCAGGGTTGGTTGTAATCTGACTGGCCCTGCCGCCTGTAGAAGGTACTGTGTAGATGTCACCTTTATAGGTGAATGCGATGGTGGTTCCATCCGGAGAAATGGCACAATAACGCATCCATAATGGATTGTCCTGTGCATACGTGGAAATTGACAACAAAATTGCCGCCACACCTAGTAGCTGTCTTTTCATGTGGATAAAATGTTGTGGTTAATACTAAGTTATTTCTTTTTTTTCAGGAAATATCCTCTGATTCTTTGCATGATCTTGATACCGGTCCGTACTCCGTCATAAACGGCGATTCCTGTATTGATATGTTGCATAATGCCTTCTACGCCTCCTTTGTGTTCTACAGGCGCAAAAAGTTCATGTATGGTTTGTACCATTTCTTTTTTAGCTTGCTGTACTTCTTCCAACTTCTCAGCTTTTCGTTGTGCTATCACTTCCAAAGTGATGATGGGCGTTTTATTAGGAGTATTCTCTTTCATAATCAGTTGTCATTTAAAAGCAAGTTGGCAAGGAAATTTACCATAGGCTGAACAATCAGCCGTTTGCGGAATAAAACGATTAACAGAATCAGCAGAATAATGCATCCGGTAATGATTCCATAACTGGCCATAAGCCCGCCTACATGAGGTGCGAGTACATAGGCCAATGTAAATGATAAGTAGAAAAGGGCGATAATACCTAATATCAATAATATAAAGACAAGGAGGGTTGATATCAGTATAGTAAGTTTTTCTACTAAATGTAGTTTTACATAATCCTTTTGTAACTCTGCGTACTTTTTAAGCTCTGCCAGAAGTTGTTGCAGATTATCTATATTTTTATCGTTTGCAAACATGCGTGGAGTTTTGATTTAAAAATTATTGTCATTCCGGACTTGTATCCGGAATGACAATACACTTTTTGTGGGCGTTGCTTATTCTTTTACCTCGGCTGCAATTTCATCGACCAGATTTTCCATATCTGTGCGACTTAATTTGATACCTCTTTTACGTAAAGCATCAGCAATTTTGCTACGAGTGTCTTCTCCGCTTTCAGGAGCAAATAAAATACCGGCTGCTGCACCAACTACGGCTCCGCCTAGGAATGCAGCTAAAATACTTAATCCTTTCATAGTTTTTTGTTTTTTGTACCTTACAAATCTAACAAATAAAACTGAATGTTGTTGTTTATTTTGTCTATTTTTGAATAGAAATTGGAGATTCTTCTCTGATTAACTAAATTTAACTCCGTTCTTGCTGTGAAAGCTGTTGATATATTGCTACTTTTGCACCAATATAATGGAATTAAACTAGAGTATTAATTTATAAAAGATTGAGTAATCATGAAAAAATTAGTTGTGTTGGGTATGGGATTGTGCGTAGCCTTGGCATTTTCCTCATGTAAATCTAGCGAAAGTGCTTACAAGAAGGCTTATGAAAAGGCAAAACAACAGGAATTGGCTGAAGCTCCTGCCGATCAGGTAGAAGCGACTCCGGTTGAAGCTGCTCCGGTAGTATCTGCCCCCGTGACAACTGCTCCTGTTGCCGGTCCGGTTCGCGAAGAGAAAGTAGAACTGGTTTCAGGTGACGGCTTAAAAGCATATAGTGTAGTATGTGGTAGCTTTGGCGTGAAAGCGAATGCGGAAGGTCTGAAACAATATTTGGATGGTCAAGGCTATAATGCCAAAGTGGTTTATAATGCTGAAAGAAATACGTATCGCGTTATAGCATCTTCATACGATGACCGTGCGGAGGCTACTCAGGCAAAGGAGGAATTTAAGGCAAAATATCCTAACCGTGACGATTTCCAAAAGGCATGGTTACTATATAGAGTATATTAATGATTTCTTTTTGGTAAATTAAGAAGAAAATATAGTCTATTTTTCTTTATTAAAAAGCGGCAACTGTGAAGTTGCCGCTTTTTTTATATAGCTTTGCCGGTTCTAAACAACAATAAAAACTAAGGGTATGAAATATTATGGCAGATTATCGGTCGCTGCTCTTTTTGGCTATAGCACCGCTGTATGGCTTTGCCCAGAAAAGGTGGTACCTATAAAATACGGAGATATGGATCAGTGGATAATCCGTAAGGTTCATGAGTCCGGTGTTATAGGCGGCAATACCAAACTTCTTTATGAGATAGGCCCTACAAAGGAAATAGATGGTAACAAACCTTATAAGAATATGGGAGGGTCTCCTTGGGGAACCTCTAATGTGATGGCTAAGGTAGTGGGCATTGTTAAAACAAATAATTCTGTTTACAGGGACAAACGGGACAATGGATATTGTGCTCGTCTGGAAACGCATATAGAGAGCGTCAAGGTATTGGGAATGGTGAATATTACTGTATTGGCAGCCGGATCCATTTATTTAGGTGATATGCTGGAGCCGATAACAGGAACCAAGAATGCTGAGAAGAATATGAATTGGGGAGTTCCTTTTACCCAACGTCCCAAAGCTGTCCGTTATGATTATAAGGTAAAGATGTCTGGTGAGAAAGATCGTATCCGGTTGACAGGCTTCAGCAAGAAAGGTCAGGTGGCAGGGCAGGATTGTGCGATAACTGTTTTCTTTTTGCAAAAACGTATGGAGGACGCTGAAGGAAATATTACTGCGAAGAGGGTAGGAACTATGGTGGTGAAGTATGATAAGGACTCGGATGGTTGGGTGAATGGTGCTACTTATGAAGTGCTGTATGGTGATATAACCAAGCATCCGTCTTATGATCATGAAACGATGGGGTTGAGAGAGAGAGATTATACTAGAAATAGTAAGGGAGAAAGTGTCTTGATTAAAGAAACAGGATGGGCGGAGGCCAATGAGAATCCTACCCACATGATACTGCAATTTTCGTCCAGTCATGGGGGAGCTTTTATCGGTTCTCCCGGAAATACGCTTTGGGTTGACAATGTGAAGCTGGTCTATTGAAGATAAGTAAATGCTTTTGTTTGTGTAATGTTGCAGGTGCAAGATATATATCTTGCACCTGCAACATTATATGCCCTTTGCTTATATATCCTGGGAGTATTTTAAAAAAAGCTTTTTGTTTGTGATATAGCCCGGTATCTTGTTACAAGATTCGGTAAATGCTGCCTCTGGTTTCCGGAATTGTATAGCCAAGATTCGTAGATTCTTGTTATACGGTTTGTTTGCTGTTGCTGCTTATGTGATTAAAAAATGCAGTTGAAGAAAAAAAGGGAGCATCGTTTGTTACGATACCCCCTTCTTTAATTTATCAGAGTTTTATCAGGTAGCAATGATTATTCTACTTCCAGAATAACTTCGCGGTTCAGATAGTTCTTGCCAAACATGTTGTCTGTTCCACCCATAGCAACTTTTTCAAGTTGGCTTTCTTTTACGCCTTCTGCAACCAATGCATCGTAAACAGCCTGAGCACGTTTTTCAGACAAAGTCTGGTTGAATGAAGCAGATCCTGTAGCTTTATCAGCGAAGCCTGCGATTTTGTACTTGGCGTTAGGATTAGCTTTGATAGCTTTAGCCATTAACTGTACATTAACCATACCTTCCGAACTGATTTTTGCTTTACCGATCTTGAAGAAGATAGCAACTTCTGCAGCGCTAGGAACTTCTTTAATCACTTCCTTGACTACTTCTTTCGGAACTTCACGAACCACTTCCTTGATCACTTCTTTTTCTACTACACGGTCTTCAACTTTAGCAAACTTCTTGCCGCCAAAAGTATAGCTTACACCTGCTGTGATCATACCTGTACCTTCTGCCTTACGGTGATCGCTGATGTTACCGAAGATTGAAGGAGCGATTGCACCACGAGCTTCAACATCGATAGCCCATTTATTGTTTAAGTTAAACTTTAAACCTAAACCGGCAGAAGCGCCTATACGAGCTTTTAGCTTTTGCTTCACCGGATGTAGAAACACCAGTTCTTTCACCTGTGTTGCCATCGTAAGTATAAACAACATTTGCAGATTTTGCAACAGATAACTGAGGACCTACAAAACCATAAACTTCAAAGAAACGGTTAGGATTAGCGCCTGCAAATAAAGATGACAAGTTTACCATTGCATCAATATTCGCTCCAACATAGTTCTTGTTGTGTTCGTGATAGCCAATTTCTTGTAAACATAAACTTTGCCATATTCCGTTCACTTGACCGCGTATTCCCCAAGTCGGAGTAATATATTTACCAAGCGAAATACTGAAATTCGGAGATATTCTGTTAAATCCATCGTTTGCTACAGAGTGTATACCACCACCTACGCTAATAAAAATATTATCGCTCCATTTCGGAGTATAATAATTAGTTTCTTGTGCTTTAATTGTTGTTGCACATACGCCTGCCAATAATAAAGACAGGGTTAAAAATTTATATTTCATTATATTATGTTTTTAGTGATTAAATCAAAATATTAACTGGCTATTAGTCTGCAATAATAATACCACCACCGGCATTGCTGTCATCTCCATGTCCATGACCGTGGCCGTGACTTGGAGCATGTCCATGACCCAGTATTTGCTCATTTTTAGGAGAAACTATAGTATTGTAAGAATCGACTGTGAAGCTTGCAACAGGATTTCCATCTCTTTTAGGTGATTTTTCGAATATCTGATAAACAGATGTTGTTTTCATATAGTCCACAAAAACACTAAAACGGGAATGTGCTAATACCTGTACATCATTTAGAGTCACTTTGTCTTCTCGGACACCTTTATCATAAGCATCTATAATGTTATTTATTTCGCTGTCGTCTCCCTCATAATCGTTCTTTATAACTTCACTACCTTCTTTTTTTAGTGTAAGTTATTGTAATGTAATACCAATAATCACTGGTATTATCCTTGAACCCACTGTGTTTAGTTGTTTCTATTTGAGAATTACTACTTTCTTCTTGTGCAAAGAAATTCTCGCTTAACATAATAGTAACTTCTTTTGCACCGAATTGACCTGCTTTTAGTGCAGGAATAGTAACTGATGCAGAACCAGTCATTCCCTTGTATTTTGCATTTATATTAATGGATTCACTAGCTAGTTCAGGTGTACCTTCGTAGGTTCCGTTACCTTTACTGAAAGAAATTTCTGCACTTTGAGTTACATCTGTACCTGTAGTCGCATCAATAACCACGGGGGTTATAATAAATTTTGCATTTACGGGGGTAACCTCAATTCCAATATTTTCCTTCTCACAAGAAGTAAACATTGTTGTTGTCAATGCTACTATGGCCAGTGCCAATTTAGCACTTAAACCACTTAAAAATTTGTTTTTTTTCATCTCGATAAAATTAAAATTTTAATAATTCTGATTTAATAAAATATGGATTAAAACTATTACTTTCCATTATGTTGTCACTCGTTTCAGCTTTATATTGTTTATAATATTTTCGTTCATTTCCTGCGTTATAAATAATTCCCATATTATTTGAGAAGTTTACACGCGGTATATATTTATGTCTTTTGTTTTTATAAAAAGGAAGCGCGACTTGAAACCTGAATCCACCATTACTGTTGGCATGTTCTGCTTTCATTGCGTAAAAACCTATGGACGCATATCGGAAATGACGTATCATTTCAAACTTGATACCTTTTTCTCCTAATAAATATCTTTCTCCTTTTAAGCTAAATTGTGTATTATATCTCGGCCAATAAAAGTTTCCTCCAATTGTCCATGTTGTTGTCATTTTCGTATCATAATGTAGCTTGAAGCCATTCCAATAACCTATACCTACATAACCAATACGTGCTTAGAGAAACGTTCGTCTTTAAACGGATAAAACAATGATAAATCACTTCCCCATCTGTCTGCATTAAAATAGCCTATAGTTGCTTTCCCATATATATTATATGGCAGACGGAAACGCTGGGAAAGGGTTATATGTCCCGGATGAACTTTATCTTCCAATATCCCATATCCATCGTTATACACAGGTATCTTTATCTGTCCTGTTAACTTACTTCCTGGCCATAAGGAAACTTCAATAGCTGGGCTTAAGTCAAATAACACCTGATATATTTGTGTAATAATCATATTCATATATGATAATTGAGGATATACCATAATATCTACTTTAAACAGCGAACTGTTCTTTTTTCTTTTCTTTCTTCACCTTGTCCCAACTGTCACCTATATCATAACTGACTTTCCAGTCTTCACCGCTTACCACTGTTGTGTCACCGGCAAGAGGCTGATAGGTCAGTGAGACCTGAGGTATATTATAGTTGGTAACAATCAACTTACAAGATTTGTCCTTGGGTAATCCCATCGACTGTATGATATCTACAGCCTTTCTGATACCCAACGCTTGAATTTTGTAAGCACTGTTTTCAACCACATAAACTCTTTCTTCAGGAGTATCTGTCCATCTTACATTTTCAAATCCCATTTTTACAAGACTATCTGTTGTTAATTCTCCTGTTGATTGGCTGAAACTTTTTAATGGAATCATAACAAGCAACAATATAGCTATACAATACAACAAACATCTATATGAAACTCCTTTGGAAGAGCTCTGATTTTTCATTTTATAACAAATACTTGTTTCGATTTAACAATTATGCGGCCTCTACGTTAAGCCACATATTCGGTGCAAAAATAAGTACTATTTTTTAAATAGCAAATAAAATTAAACGAAATGAATCATTCCTTTTGAAAAAACAGTTGAAAAAGCATATTTTAATCTTTATATATAAAATAGGTATGGAATAAATTTGTATTTTTGCAAACTATATGAGTAGAATATTAGCGATAGATTACGGTAAAAAGCGCACAGGTGTGGCTGTGACGGATGTTTTGCAGATTATTGCAAACGGGTTGACGACTGTTCCTACACACCAACTACTGGACTTTATTCTGAAATATGTGGAAAAAGAGCCTGTGGAACGCATCATTGTGGGGCATCCTAAGCAAATGAATAATCAGGAGTCGGAAAATATGCGTAATATTGTCCCTTTTGTCAATCAACTAAGGAAAAAATTACCGGATATACCGGTAGAGTTTGTTGACGAGCGGTTTACGTCCGTATTGGCCCACCAAGCCATGTTGGATGGAGGCTTGAAGAAAAAAAAGACAGGCAGAACAAAGCCTTGGTTGATGAAATCAGTGCTACGATAATCTTACAGTCTTATTTGGAGTCGAAGAAATATATTTAATAAATAAAAACAGATTAAGAAAAATGATATTACCTATTTATGTGTACGGACAACCGGTGTTGCGTAAAGAAGCAGAGGATATTACCCCGGATTACCCTAATTTGAAAGAGTTGATAGCAAATATGTTTGAAACCATGAATCGTGCAGATGGTGTGGGCTTGGCTGCTCCGCAAATAGGTCTGCCTATTCGTGTTGTAACTATTGATTTGGATGTGATGTCTGATGACTTGCCCGAATTCAAGGATTTCCGCCGTGCCTATATAAATCCTCATATTTTAGAAGTGGGTGGAGAGGAAGTCAGCATGGAAGAAGGTTGTTTGAGTTTGCCCGGTATCCATGAAACGGTGAAACGTCCGGACCGTATTCATGTGACTTATTTGGATGAGGAACTGAAAGAACATGACGAGTGGGTGGAAGGCTATTTGGCAAGGGTCATGCAGCATGAATTTGATCATCTGGACGGAAAAATGTTCATTGATCATTTGTCTGCATTACGCAAACAGATGATTAAAGGAAAGCTGGGGGCCATGCTGAAGGGCAAGGCGCGTTGCTCCTATAAGGTCAAGACTATAAAATGATAACTCCGCAATTTTGATCTATGCGCCACTAGTGGCGCATTTGTGGAAAACCGTATTTTTATAAATACAAAATGATAAAACGGATACTCTATACATTATTAATAATGTTCCCTGTAGTGGCTTCGGCACAGATAAATACGGACAGGGTGATGGCGATAGGGCGTAATGCGCTTTATTTTGAGGATTATGTCCTTTCGATTCAATATTTCAATCAGGTGATTAATGCAAAGCCTTATTTGTCTGATCCTTATTTCTATAGAGGTCTGGCGAAGATAAATTTGGATGATTTTCAGGGGGCGGAGAGTGATTGTTCGGAAGCTATTGAGAGGAATCCGTTTGTGGTAAGTGCTTATCAGGTACGTGGATTGGCACGGATCCAACAGAATAATTTTGCGGGAGCTATAGAAGATTATACCAAGGCGTTGGAGTTTGATCCTGAGAACATAGGGGTATGGCATAATATGGCCCTTTGCCGTATCAGACAGGAGGATTATAAGGGGGCGAAGAATGATCTGGATAAGCTGATCGCCATTTCCCCCCGATATACAAAGGCCTATTTGATGCGTGGTGAGGTGGATTTGAAGCAGAAAGATACTTTGGCTGCCGAAAAAGACTTTGGCAAGGCGATTGAAATAGACCGTTATGATGCAGATACATGGGCCAGCCGTGCTATCCTTCGTCTGCAACAGCAGAGATATAAAGATGCGGAAGCCGATTTTGATCATGCCATCCGTCTGTCCACCCGGAATTCAGGTGTTTATATCAACCGGGCTTTGGCGCGTTTCCATCAGAATAACCTGAGAGGAGCGATGAGCGACTATGACCTTGCACTGGATATTGATCCCAATAATTTCATCGGCCATTATAACCGGGGCTTGTTACGTGCACAAGTAGGCGATGACAACCGGGCTATTCAAGACTTTAATTTTGTTATCGAAATGGAGCCCGACAATATGATGGCTATTTTCAACCGTGGTCTGTTGTTGGATCAGACAGGAGATTATAAAGGGGCAATTAAAGATTATTCTACGGTGATAAATGAATATCCCAATTTCTTGCTGGGATATCAGTACAGAGCGCAGGCGCGTAGGAAAATAGGGGATGTGAAAGGTGCTGATGCAGATGAATTCAAGGTGTTGAAAGCACAGCTGGATAAACAGAACGGAGTAGATCCTAATAAGCAGACTGCCGATAATACGGAGAATAATAAAACCCGTAAGAAGTCCGACAAGAACATGAACAACTATCGTAAGATAGTGGTTGCCGACAACGAAGAGGGAGAAGAAAAATATAAGAGTGACTATCGTGGACGCGTGCAGGATAAGAATGTGAATATTGTTCCCCAGCCCATGTTCGTGCTTACCTATTATGAAAAGCACGATGATGTGAAACGGCAGGTCAACTATTATAAGTTCATTGAAACATTGAATAATCAGAAAGTACTTCCCGGCCGTCTGATTATAACTAATGAGGAAGCTCCTCTGACGGAAGAACAAGCTACAAAACATTTTGCATCCATTGACGAACAGACTGCTGCCATTGTGGCTGATCCGAATGATGTGAACAAACGTTTTGCACGTTCATTGGACTTTTATCTGGTGCAGGATTTTGCAAGTGCCATTGAAGATTTGAATCAGGCTATTATTATAGAAGATCATTTCTTCCCGGTTTATTTCAACCGTGCTCTCATCCGTTATAAGCAGCTGGAATACCAGAAGATGGAAAAAGAGTATGATTTGAAAGCCGGTCCGGGAGAGAAGAGTGCCGTGAAAGCTGCGGACTATGAAATGGTAAAGCGCGATTTGGACAAGGTGATTGAGCTGGCTCCGGATTTTGTCTATGCTTATTATAATAGAGGTAATGTGCTTTCTATCTTGAAAGACTATCGTGCGGCAATTGTTGATTATGACAGAGCCATCCAGTTGGACCCTAAATTTGCGGATGCTTATTTCAATCGCGGCTTGACACATATTTTCTTGGGTAACAACAGGCAAGGTATACAGGACCTGAGTAAAGCAGGTGAGTTGGGGCTTTTCTCTGCTTACAATATCATCAAACGCTTTACGGAACGAAAAGAATAACATTTTTTTGCTAAAAAGAGGATAAGTCAAAAAGATTTCGTTATTTTTGCATCCTCAAGAAAGAATATAAATAGAAGATTATGATAAAGATAACATTCCCCGACGGCTCCGTTCGCGAATATAACGAAGGAGTTACTGGTCTGCAGATTGCAGAAAGTATCAGTTCACGGCTGGCACAAGATGTTTTAGCTTGTGGCGTGAACGGTGAAACGATTGATTTATCTCGCCCTATCAATGAAGATGCAAACTTCGTTCTTTATAAATGGGAAGACGAACAGGGCAAACATGCTTTCTGGCATACTAGTGCCCACTTGCTGGCCGAAGCATTGCAAGAACTTTATCCGGGCATTCAGTTTGGTATCGGTCCGGCCATTGAAAACGGTTTTTACTATGATGTAGACCCGGGTGAAGCAATCATTAAGGAAGCAGATCTACCCGCTATCGAGGCCAAGATGGCCGAGTTGGCTGTAAAGAAAGAGATATTGGTGCGTCAGAGCATCGCTAAAGAGGATGCGTTGAAGAAATTCGGTGAAAGAGGTGAGACTTATAAATGTGAATTGATTTCCGAACTGGAGGATGGACACATCACCACTTATACACAAGGTGCGTTTACCGACCTTTGCCGTGGTCCTCACTTGACCTCTACCGCTCCTATCAAAGCTATCAAGCTGCTTTCTGTAGCCGGTGCTTATTGGAGAGGACAGGAAGACCGCAAGCAGATGACACGTATTTATGGTATAACTTTCCCGAAGAAGAAAATGCTGGACGAATATCTGGTAATGTTGGAAGAAGCCAAGAAACGCGACCATCGTAAGATAGGTAAGGAAATGGATTTGTTCATGTTTACCGATATGGTGGGCAAGGGACTTCCCATGTGGTTGCCGAAAGGTACTGCCTTGCGTATCCGTTTGCAGGATTTCTTGCGTCGTATCCAGGCCCGTTATAATTATCAGGAAGTAATGTGTCCGCCTATTGGCAACAAGAACCTGTATATCACTTCCGGACACTACGCCAAGTACGGTAAGGACTCGTTCCAGCCTATTCATACACCCGAAGAAGGGGAAGAATATTTCCTGAAACCGATGAACTGTCCTCATCACTGTATGATCTATAAAAACTCTCCTCGTTCGTATAAGGACCTGCCGTTGCGTATCGCGGAATTCGGAACCGTATGCCGCTACGAACAAAGTGGTGAATTGCACGGACTGACCCGTGTGTGCAGTTTTACACAAGATGATGCTCACTTGTTCTGTCGTCCCGACCAAGTGAAGGAAGAATTCCTTCGCGTGATGGATATCATCAACATTGTGTTCAAGTCTATGAATTTTGAGAATGTGGAAGCTCAGATTTCTCTTCGTGACAAGGTGAACCGCGAAAAGTACATCGGTAGTGATGAGAATTGGGAAAAAGCCGAACAGGCCATTATTGAAGCTTGCGAAGAAAAAAGGCCTGACTGCGAAAGTGGAATATGGTGAGGCTGCATTCTATGGTCCTAAATTGGACTTTATGGTGAAAGACGCTATCGGTCGTCGCTGGCAATTGGGAACAATTCAGGTAGACTACAACTTGCCCGAACGCTTCCAGTTGGAATATATGGGCTCAGATAACCAAAAGCATCGTCCGGTAATGATTCACCGTGCGCCTTTCGGATCAATGGAACGTTTTGTTGCCGTATTGATTGAGCATACTGCCGGTAAATTCCCGCTGTGGCTGACTCCTGACCAGGTAGCTATTCTGCCTATTTCTGAGAAATTCAATGAGTATGCGGAACAAGTGAAAGCGGAACTGAGAAAATTCGATGTTCGTGCTATTGTGGATGACCGTAATGAAAAAATCGGCCGTAAGATTCGTGATAATGAAATGAAGCGTATTCCTTACATGTTGATTGTCGGCGAGAAAGAAGCTGAAAACGGTGAAGTTGCAGTCCGCAAGCAGGGCGAAGGCGACAAAGGAACCATGAAAATAGAAGAATTCGGAAAAAATCTTGCCGAAGAAGTTTCTAATATGATAAATAAATGGTAACTTTGCAGCCGTTTGCAAAAGAGCGCATTGTTAAACCTTTATGTATTCTTTTGCGTTAAGATAAAGAAATACTAATTAAAATAAGAAGAAACAAACAGGAACTAAAAGTTTTTTAATGAAGAATGACAGTTTAAAAGGGCAACACCGAATTAATGAACAAATTCGTGCCAAAGAAGTCCGCATCGTGGGCGACGATGTAGAATCGGCAGTTTATCCGATAGCTCAAGCTTTAAAAATGGCTGAGGATCATGAGGCTGACCTAGTTGAAATCTCACCCAATGCAGTTCCTCCTGTTTGTCGTTTAATCGATTATTCGAAGTTTCTTTATCAATTAAAGAAACGTCAGAAGGAACAAAAGGCAAAACAGGTAAAAGTCAACGTAAAGGAAATCCGTTTCGGACCTCAAACAGATGATCATGACTACAACTTCAAGTTGAAACATGCCATCGGATTCTTGCAGGACGGAGACAAGGTGAAAGCATATGTGTTCTTTAAAGGTCGTTCCATTCTTTTCTAAAGAACAAGGCGAAGTATTGTTGCTTCGTTTTGCGAATGACTTGAAGAATATGCAAAAGTAGAGCAGATGCCCTTGTTGGAAGGTAAGAGAATGACTATTTCTTTGGCTCCGAAGAAAGCGGGCTCTCCGAAGAAGGCAGAAACGGATACTGCTAAAAAAAGGAAAATCCGAAAAAGGCAGTAGAAACAAAAGAATAAAAAAGAGTGCGTAACGCGCCGGTATAGTGCGTTACCACCATTTGAATAATAATTTAAAATTAAAAACAAGATGCCAAAGATCAAGACTAACTCCGGTTCTAAAAAAGATTCGTTCTTACCGGAACAGGTAAAATCAAAAGAAAGCACGCTTTTCACAGTCATATTTTGACTAAGAAGACTAAAAAGCAGAAAAGGAAAACCTTGTACACTCAGGTCTAGTAGCTAATGCTAACTTGGATCAGGTTAAGGAATTGCTTTGCATGAAGTAATCTAAAAACAACGAAAGCGTAAACGTATTATTTAAAGTATTAACCGAATGTCTTTAGCTTTAAGTTCACCGTGTGAAACAGTGGCGCTAACATTCAAAACAGATTAGAATTATGCCTAGATCAGTAAATCATGTTGCTTCTAGAGCAAAAAGAAAGAAAATTTTGGGATTAACCAGAGGTTATTATGGTGCAAGAAAGAATGTATGGACCGTAGCTAAAAAACACTTGGGAAAAGGGTTTGACTTACGCGTTTCGTGACCGTAAAGAACAAGAAACGTAATTTCCGCGCTTTGTGGATTCAGCGTATCAATGCAGCAGCACGTCTGGAAGGAATGTCTTATTCTAAATTGATGGGCGGTCTGCACAAAGCAGGTATTGAAATAAATCGTAAGGTTTTGGCTGATTTAGCTATGAATCACCCGGAAGCAATGATATTTTATTTTTCAGGTACAGGTAATTCGGCTTGGGTGGCAAGGCAGCTGGCGGAAGGACAGAATGAGGAATTGTTGTCCATAGCTATGGAAATAGACAGGAACAAAGCGTATAAGCTGAAAGAAGGGGAAAAAGTAGGTTTTGTTTTTCCTGTATATGCATGGGGCACCTCCCAAGATAGTACTTCGTTTTATTCATCAGCTAAAGTTGGATAAGCCGGGATACCTTTTCTTTGTCTGTACTTGCGGAGATGATACAGGCCGGACTGCACAAATTTTTTTCTTCTGCCGTTACCCGGAAAGGTTGGCAATGTGTTGCCGGCTATTCGGTTACTATGCCGAATACGTATGTTTCTTTGCCCGGTTTTGATGTAGATGATAAAGATATAGAAACCCAGAAAGTACAGAATGCTGTTGCCCGTGTGCGTTTTATCAACGAAGAAATTACATCAAGGGCTCAAATGAAACAATATAATTGTCATGAAGGTGTGCTTCCATTTACTAAATCCTATTTGCTGCGCCCTCTTTTCAATGCTTTTCTGATGTCTCCCAAGCCTTTTCATGCAACGGAAGCTTGCATTGGTTGTAAGAAGTGTGAGAAGGTTTGTCCTGTGGGCAATATAACAGTGACGGATCGTCCCGTTTGGGGAGGTAACTGTACTCAATGTCTGGCTTGTTACCATGTTTGTCCGGTACATGCAGTGGAATATGGAAAGATGACCGGGAAAAAAGGACAATACAAAGGAAGGTTGCTGAAAGATTTATAGATACACATTAAATAATCCATTGGGAGGGCGGACCTATAGTCCGCTCCTTTTATTTTATTTTTCGCCGGTTTAACGCTTGTTGATAGCGTCTTGCATTAGCTTGATGCTGGGCTGCTGTGACAGCGAAATTATGAGTGCCTGAGAAATCTTCTTTTGCACACATATAAATATAATGATGCTGTGTATAGTTCAGTACGCTTTCCAATCCTTGGATGGATGGGATTCGGATAGGTCCCGGAGGTAAACCTGCATGTTTGTAGGTATTATAAGGAGAATCCACTTCCAGATGTTTGAAAAGAATGCGTTTCAGTCCGAATTCCTGTAAACCAAATTTTACCGTCGGGTCTGCTTGCAACAACATCCCTTTATTCAATCTGTTAATATAAAGTCCTGCGACCATGGGCTTTTCGGGACCATTGGCCGTTTCTTCTTCCACGATAGAGGCCAGGGTGGACACTTCTTCAGGAGTAAGTCCGATATGTTGAGCCTTTTTCAGCCTGTCATTATTCCAAAAGGCAGCATGTTCTTTTTGCATCCGTTTCATGAAAGCGTCAGCACTCATATTCCAATAAACCTCGTAAGTGTTAGGAATAAATGGGTGGAATACATGACTTCCGAGCAAGGCAGCCCGATGGCAAAATTACGGAAGGAAAACG
>VOFD01000106.1_pt1 | contig 134835 bp, 103 predicted proteins | sample 5384101 | NCBI WGS metagenome assembly VOFD01 (sample SAMN12384723, study PRJNA508395) | human gut metagenome | isolation source: healthy gut C | host: Homo sapiens | reverse complement strand
CATCGTGTACTGCTCCTCCTTACCAATATATGAAAAAACAAATCCCGACTATTGCACATAACGGACCGTACTCCCAGTCCTGCTTTTAACATCGGCCTGTTCTCCTTTCTAATAGTATTTCACGGCAGGAGCTGCCGCTCCTTTATATTGTTTATTGACATAAACACGTATCCAATCTATGTACATACAAGGCATGGCGCTGTTGTCCCACAGTTCAGGTTTCACAGCTCCGGCCCATGCTTTGGGATTGGTTGAGATACCGGTGCTAAAAATCATAAAGAAACCTTTAGGATCACTCCACGGCCAATCGGTATTACCATTTTCCCCTCGTTTGTGCTCAAAATAAGTAGCTCCATTTACCCCACCTACTATACGGTCGGGATACCATTCCAACCAATAGATATTCCATTTTGACATATCTCTGATTTCAATAGACGAAGTAACACTTCCTGCACCACCCACTACACCGGCATAATGATTTTCCGAGTGCAGGGTGAAATGAGCACGGTTGTTCAATTTCCTTTTAGGGTTCTCCAAAAGATCTATCTCACCATTGGCAGGCCAAGGAAGATTATTATTGCCCATAAACCACAACGCATCGTTGAACCCCTCATAGGCATTACGTTTGAATCGCACCTCAATGCGCATATTTTCTGTAAAATTACACCACTCCTCACTACTTCCGGGCAGAGCAGTCCGATAACATCCATGTGAGAATTTCACACGCTTACCGAAACGGTTATCCACCGAATCAGCTTCTTCTATGCTACGAATCTGCAATACACCATTCTTCACTTCCGAACAACGGCTGTTATCTACCCGGGCATCACGACTCATATGCTTGCCTCGATGTTCGATGAATCCCAACGGCAGTCCATTACGGGTATCCCGCTCCAGGAATTCATGTGCTGTGAAAAAACTCCATCCATCCACCGACGGATGCGCATCCCCAACTTTTAAAGTAAGCGGTGCACCGGGAACGGGATAGACTGCAGATTCATCATCTTTAGCAGGTAAAGCAACAGCGAATATTCCTATTTCAGCAATCGATGTGCATGGTTTCCCACTTATTTCAGCAAGAGGAACCAGACGGAAGAAACGTCCTCTATAACTTTGTTCAAAATGTACGAAACAAGTCACAGGGTTATGCATAATGTTACTGAACTCCCCGGATGTGGCACATGTTTTCCAATGCGAGCCATCCATACTGACTTCAAAACGGTATTTATAGATAGTTCCTGCCAGATTATCGTCCTGCGCAGGTGTATAGCTGAATCCGGTGATTTCGGCATCGCGCCCCAAATCTACCATGAATGTTTTGAGCCCTTCCGTACGCCATACTGTCTGTACATTTTTATCAAAAGCTTTCCGCATAGTCTCATCCGTACCGGAAAGACGCCATTGGCTTACCGGCACATTTCCCAACTGAACTTTAGCGCTATTGTCTGTCAGCGGACGGGCATAAAAAAGTCCTGTACGCAGAATGTGAGCTTCGTTACGCGCAGAGCGTATCGTCAGACGAATTTTCTCCGGTTGGCACTCTGTAAAACGCACCAAACGCTTGTAGCCCACAGTAGTACCTTCGGCAAGTGTCCGCCAATTCCCATCCCAATAGCCTTCTAATAAAAAACTTTCCACACGTTGTCCTTTGGTTATATCCTCCTGAATCATAAAGGTGTTTACAGAGCATCCTTCCGTACCATGTATTCTTTCGATGTACCTGATAGGGCTTCCCACCGTGTTCTCCCCCTCTTCAGATAATCTTTTTCAAAAGTATTTTTTGAGGTAAGTAGAGAACTCTTTTAGCCTGCGGCAATCATTTTCATGGATAAGTCCCGACTTATTGGGTGGAATATTGAGCAATAACACCGAATTATATCCTACCGACTTGAAGTAGATATCTGCCAGATGCGCAAGCGATTTTACATGACTATCCTCCTTGGAATGGTAAAACCAGCCCGGACGGATAGATACATCCACCTCCGAAGGAAACCAAAAAAGCTCTTTTGCACGTGCCACAATGTCCCGGCTTCCCAAATCTTTTGACTTGCCAAATACTCCCAGCTCCTTATTTTGTCCTATGGCACGGGAATAAATACCAGGAGTCAATACCGTAGCGCTCCATTCCGTCTTACGTCCGATGCCCTTCTCGTTGCCTACCCAACGAACGTCATCGCCCATGACAGCAGTAACCGCTTTTGGTTGTAAACTCCTGATTGTACGCTCAATAGCCTCCCAATCATAAATTTGCTTTTTGCCATTAGGCCGCTTCCCCATTGGCTCCGTCGAACCACACTTCATGCACTTCTCCATAGTTGGTAAGCAACTCCGTAAGCTGCTCGATGAAGAACCGGTTATAGGCATCGCCTTGTCCGTAACATTCGGCATTGCGATCCCAAGGTGAAAGATATATACCGAACTTCAAGCCATATTTCTTGCAGGCATTGCGTAATTCGCGCACCACATCTCCCTTGCCATTCTTCCAAGGTGACGACACTACAGAATGCCGGGTAGTCTTGGTCGGCCATAGACAAAAGCCATCATGATGCTTGGCAGTAATGACAGCCATCTTGAAACCTCCTTCTTTCAAGGCACGCACCCATTGCTCGCAATCTAGTCCGGTTGGATTGAAAAGCGCAGGATCCTCCTTGCCGTCTCCCCATTCACGTTCTGTAAAAGTATTGATACCAAAATGTAAAAAAGCCGTCAGTTCCATCTGTTGCCACTCCAACTGCTGTGGTGTGGGTACTAACCGGGAGGCCATATCTATTTTCTCCTCCACCGTAGCTTGTGGTGGAAATTCCAAATGCTTTTCGTAATATTCCTGTGCATTGGACTGTGTATAACAGCTCAACAACATCAAAGCAGAAAAAAATGTCTTTTTCATGGTTATTCTTTTTCTATTCAATAATTATCTCATCTATGCACACCTTCGTTGTTTGCTCCGGACGAACATGCGTTGGCGGATTCATACCAGCTCCATAGGCAACAATACGCACATAGCGAGACTCATCTTTTAAATCAAACTGCACATCCTCTGTAAACATACCCTGTCTGAATATTTCCGTCTCTGTAAAGGACTGTTCTTTTATTTTCCGGTATTGACGATCATCCGGCGATACCCAGACCTCCATCCTGCGCGGTTTGTGGATGCCCATGCCGTAACTGTTGTTGAATCCCATTATGAGTTTCTGCATACGGGTTTTCTTGCCTAAGTCAAGGGTGATGCAGATTGTATCGTTATTTTCCCATGACGCCCATTCAAAGTCAGAACTGCGACTGCTCCCTCTGACTCCGTTAACCAGCACATCCTTTGCCGGAGAGTCCGTATACACTGTACAAGCTGTCGCCTTATTCAAACCAACCGGCAACGTCAGCATTTTCCCCATACGCTTTCCATTGTAAAAAGTTGCACATTTCAGCAGCGTGCTCTGTTTTTACAATCAGAGGTTTTACATAGCGCGGAGAGTTGACCGTTGGTTCACCCCGTCCAAGGTATAGGCTAAATCCACATCGGGACGAATACAATCCAGGGTGACTTGTAACTTGCCATTGCGAACCGTTACAGAGTGCTGAATATTATACATTGATTGGGCGAAATTCACTCCTTTGACGGCCAATCGTTCCGTAAAATGATCCAGTGCTTTCAGAAAGCGGCTCCAGTCTTTCTTTCCTGGTATAGTCCACCCCACTTCAGCCACAGCCGCCAACCGGGGGAACAACATATATTCCACATCACTGGTCCGGTTGCAGAACTCTGTCCACATAGAACCTTGCACACCCATCAACAGCGACTTTATCCCATCATTCCAAGTCGGTCCCACAGGTTCATAACTATAAATATCTTTCAATGTATTATTTCCAAAATAGGTATACGGTTCAAACCATTGGGGACCTTGATAACGGATAAGATACATGACACGAGCAGGAGTCATTACAAAGCGATGCCCTTGCCCGGCTGCTTTTAGCGCAGCTTCACCCATACCTCTCCAGCCAAATATAATAGCATCATCAGGTATCTGCGATTGGGTCAGTTCGTCCCATCCCATCACTTCACGCCCCTTGCTTTGTACATACTTGCTCATACGTCGCATAAAATAGCCTTGCAAATCTTCCTCATCCGCCAGTTTTTCCTCTCTGATACGTTTCTGGCAAAGCGGGCATTGCTTCCAATGCGTTTTCCAAGCCTCATCACCCCCTAAATGAATATACCGGGAAGGAAAAAGCGCCATTACCTCATCAAGAACGTCTTGCAGGAAATGATAAACATTTTCATTCCCCGCACAATAAATGATGTCAGCATGATTCCCCCCGAGTCCCGGCAACACACCAATGAATTTATCCACTACAGGACAAGCAAGCATCGGATAGGCTGCAAGAGCCGCATTGCTGTGTGCCGGCATATCTATTTCAGGTATAATTTCAATGCACCGTGAGGAAGCATATGCCACAATCTCGCGTATGTCCGTCTGGGTATAGAATCCTTTTTCCACGGTAGGCTCACCTTGCCGTTGGTTGTGCCTCTCATGGAAAAGCAAGCCTTCCCGTTCTACGCGACGGGAGCCTACAGCCGTAAGCAAAGGATGCTTTTTTATCTCAATGCGCCAACCGTTATCATCAGTAAGATGCAAGTGCAATGTATTTATCTTCAACAAAGATATACAATCTATCAGACGTAAAAGGCTTCTTTAGGAATAAAATATCGGGCTACATCAATCATCACGCCTCTGTACCCGAAACGGGGACTGTCATTGACGGTAGCAGCCGGTACGCTCCAGTCGACATTCATTGCACGCTCTCCTCCCTCCAGCTCTGAAGGCAGAAGTTGGCGCAAGCTTTGAAAGGCATAGAACGCCCCTTCTTTACTCGATGTATACACGTTAATCCGCTTAGGAGTGATGACCAGGCGATAAGCTTCTTTTTTAAGGAACTGTCAAAACGAAGGGACGTCACCGGCTTTCGCTGTTGTTTTCACTTGAGGAGTAAAGCCTGCAGGAACATTGAACAGCGAGGCGAACTGTTCTGCTACAGATACCATAGCTGTATCCTCTACGGTGATTACCGTACTGGCTTTAAATATGAAATTACCCTTTTCAAGCGTAAAATTCTCCGGTGCAGGTACAATTTCTAATTTTTGCATCTTGCGCTCTTCACCTCTGACATAAAGAATGCAGACACACAAAAAGAAGAAGGTCAAAATGAAGATATTTTTTTTCATTTCTATATTTATATGGTGAAAAATCAGTCTCTATCACGTTCCGGCGAGAACCGCACCGGATCGTTATACTGCTCTTGCAGCTCCAGCATGGTCTCTTTCAAACTATCTACAATTGACGTATAGTCGCTGTTTCCGTATAAATTATGCATTTCTGTAGGATCCACCTTCAGGTCATACAGCTCCCAAGTGTCAATATCATTGTAAAAATGAATAAGTTTGAAACGGTCTGTCCGTACTCCGTAATGACGTTTAACCATATGCTCTGCCGGATATTCATAAAAATGATAGTACAAAGCCTTGCGCCAATCCACCGGATGCTCACCTCTCAATAGCGGCAGCAATGATACTCCGTGCATATCCTCGGGCACTGGAATGCCAGCAAGTTCCAGAAAGGTAGGAGCATAGTCGATGTTCTGTACCATCTCACGGATTTCTCCTTTTGCCTTCAGCCCTTTGGGCAGATGCATAAGCAATGGTGTGTGCATAGACTCCTCATACATGAAACGTTTGTCAAACCATCCGTGCTCACCCATGTAGAATCCCTGATCAGAGGTATAAACCACCAATGTATTTTCCAGCATACCTTTGTCTTCCAAATAATCCAGGATTCTTCCGACATTGTCATCCAATGACTTAACCACCTTCATATAGTCTCTCATATACCGCTGATATTTCCATTCCGCCAGTTCCTTGCCTTTCAAGTTGAGCTTATAGAACTCTTCAGTAATAGGTGCGTAAAAATCTTCAAACTGCTTGCGCTCAAGCGAGTCCATACGGTTCAGCATACATTCATATGTCTTTTTCAAACGCGACTCCTGACCGTCTTTCAGCATTTTCAAATCATATATAAGATCCATATCTTCAGCAATGCCCATTTCCTGAGAAGCAGCGGCAATACGTCCTTCGTAATCATCATGGAAATTTTCCGGCAATGGAAAGACTTTATCTTCGTAAAGTGAAGATTTTTGATTTCCGGTAACCAATTCCGGTGGATGGCTTTGTGGTGAATGAGCAGACAGAACGGCTTCTTCTTGTCCCGTGAGTTTTCCATCCAGTCAATACTCATATCTGTGATAAGATTCGTTATATATCCTTTCTTCCGGATAGTGTCGTTGTTCATGTTAATAAAATCCGGATTGTAGTAATTACCCTGACCGGGAACAATTTCCCAATAATCGAATCCAGTAGGAAGACTTTCCAAGTGCCACTTCCCGATAATTGCTGTCTGATAACCGTTTTCACGCAAAATTTTCGGGAAAGTCTGCTGAGTACCATCAAATACGCAAGTACTATTGTCGTAAAACTTATTACCGCAACTGTGTTTACCTGTGAGCATGCAGGCACGACTAGGCCCGCTAAGCGAATTGGCCACAAAACTATTGGCAAATCGCACTCCATCAGACGCAATACGGTCTAAATTGGGAGTATGAACATAACGACGATCATAGCAACTCATCATCTGTGCCGTATGGTCATCGGTCATGATGTACACAATATTATACGGCTTATATTTCTGTTCCTGCTTTTGCTGGCAAGAAAAAAGTGAGGAAGATACAATAGTCACCCCTGCTACTGAAAAAAAAGTACATGTGTTGTTTTCATTTTATTAGGATTACGAATTATGGATTACACACACTATATTATTAATTCCGTCTGCAAAAATGGCAAGCTCTTATATAGATTACAGCCCTATATTTACTATAAAAACTCCAATAATCGCTATTTTCATATTATTTTGATTAGTATGGAGAGTGCATCCCGGACTTAGCTTAATAAATAAAAGGAGGCACAGAGCAAACAGCTACTCTATGCCTCCAGCAAATATCTGCAAAACTGCTACTAAGGCAAAAATAGATTAATAACCAAAGTTGTTGTCATCTACCGTAATGCCTTCGTTATAATTGATTTCTGACAAAGGTATCGGCAATAGCAGATTCTTCTTCAAGAAGTCCTGAGTCAATGCTCCACCTTCCGCTTCGTTATAAAGACGATCCTGCTTATTATTTTTTTTGTTTCCTGATACGTTTCTACCGAGGCTCTCGTTATCTCATGATTATTGTGTTTTTCCAAGGCTTTTTAAAGAGTTCCACACCTTTCAACCGTACCATTTCATACATATTGGGCTCACCTGCAAATTCAAAGATGCGTTCGTAATACAGATGCTCTCTCACTTCATCCTGCGTCAAAGTCTTCGGCCAGTCAGCCGGCTGAGCAGAAGTCCCTGCAGATGATTGTCGGGCACGTGTCAATACCTCATTAGCTAAATCAATAGCACGGTCTTTCTGCCCCAATTCATTATATACATCGGCCATCAAAAGCAACATTTCGGCATAACGGTATACAATCAGATTTTTATGACTGCGTGTACCCGTAGCTTTCTTATCGAACATTTTTCCGAAATAGGGAGAAGCGTGTTCTTTGCCAGAAGCTGCATAATCTGTTTGTACACTTTCTCCAATACGGGCCAAACGTGTGGAATCTTTTAGAGCCTGACCTGTCAAAGGAACCTTTTTATCAGGATTCATTGCCTCCGCCATCTTGGTATAGTCAGCAAATTTTGCTATAGAAGGATTCGAAGGGTCTTCCATGTCTGCATAAGGAAGTTCTGCTACAAAATCTTGCTGTAGCGGTATGCCGTTTTCCATTACTGGTTTTCCGTCTTTCATCACATAGACACCTTTCACCTTATATGTGATGTACGGATAAGAGTAAGTAGAGTCGTTGGCACACGGTTGGTCGCCCTTTTGCGGTACATCATCAGCCTGATTATTCTTATGCTGGCGCCAGCTGGTAAGGAAATTTATTTCCAAACGGGGATCACCGGGATAGGTAGCACGCATCCAGTCATAAAGCGCTTTGGTTGCCTTGTACGTCCCCATGCGATACCACTGTTTGAGTGAGCCGGAGCAAAACGGTTACAAGCACGATTGAATACCAAAGTGGACTCTGCGTTATAGTTCAATTGGAAGATTGATTCTTTACTTCCATTTACATTGTCTACAAACAAGTCGCCAAATTTCGGTTGAAGTTGATATTTTCCGTACACTTCATCAAACATGGCTTTGGCATTGTTCAGATTCGTTTGTTTATCAATGTCCAAGCAAGCCATTTTATGATACACTTTGCCCAAATAACCCTTGGCTGCCAGACTTGTGGCATAGCCATCATTTTGTGTTTCCGGTAACACCAAAGCTGACTTGAAATCATCGATAATCAATCCGAACACCTGTTCTTTCGGCGTACGGGGCATAGCGATTCCATCGGAAGAAGAGGCTGAAGTTCTCATGGGAACGTCACCAAAATGGGAAACCAAGTTGTAATAGGCAACACCACGCAAGAAACGTGCTTCTGCCCCCAGCTTGTTTTTGATATCATCCGAGAGTTCACTCTTGTTCAAATAGTCAAGGAAAGCATTGACTTCAGCGATTACTTTATACATACCGTTCCAAGCATACTCCACTTGTGTACTGGAAGTCAATACATTTAAACTGACATTAGGGTCTTCACCGGAATTACGGTTTGTCCAAGCAAAGCCAGAAGCGCTGATAGGCAATTCCTGCCATTGCTGACCATATCCGTTGGGAGCAGCCATATAGCCGTAGCATCCCAAGAGAGCTTGCCTGGCATTGGACTCACTGCTGAAAATCACCAAATTATTTTGGGAATAAAGGGGCTCTTCATCCAAACAACCGGTCAAAACAGCACTGCCGGTAAGCAGGAAAGAAAAAGCAATATATTTAAAATTCTTCATATTATTCAGTCATTTAAGTTGTTAGTGTAATGGAATTAAAAAGTAAGGTTCAAACCAAAGATGTAGGAACGCGGTGTAGGATAAGAGTTCATATCCACGCCCGGACGAAGTCCGTCGAAGCAAAACTGTTCACTTCAGGGTCATAACCGCTGTAGTCGGTAAGGATGAAGGCATTCTTCACACTGGCAAATACTGACATGTTTTTCATTCCGATTTTGGAAATCAGGCTCTTAGGCAAAACATAGCTCAATGTAATGTCTGAACACCGGAAGTAACTTCCATCCTCTACATAACGGTCCATCACCATGTTCTGTACCTCAAAGTTGGCCGAGGGGAAGAGATTGCTGGGGTTTTCGGCAGTCCACATTCCCTGATAAGCTTCAGAAGTGATGTTGTTGGACTTCATACCCGGTGTGTTTATGTAACGGTTACCGGTGTTCAATATATCACGACCTTGTACTCCGTTGAAAGCAGCTTTCAGCGTCAGCGACTTCCAGGAAAGGCTGGTCTGGATACCATAAGTAAAGTCCGGATTGGGATTACCGATAATATCCTTATCCTTATCATCTACCACACCGTCTTCGTTTCTGTCGACAAACTTCACGTCACCGGCTTTCAATGTCTGCCCCATGGCAGTCTTATAGTAACCTTCCGTTCCATCAGTCTTAGTATAACGGATGCCCTTACCTTCTACCACATCGTCAACCTGTACGATACCGTCAGTCACATAACCGTAGAACTGTCCCGGAGCTTCACCTGCCAGGAACACATGGCCTACACCGAAGTGGTCACCCAAAGAATTACCAAAGTAACCGACTCTTTCACCCAATGCACCAAATTGTCCAGGCAACATACCCAAATCACCGATTTTTCCCTTGTTGACACCTATATTTCCGCTTACATTCCATTTCCAGTCTTTATGGTCAATGATGCAGGCATTCAGTGAGAATTCCACACCTTTGTTTGTCAATGATCCTTGGTTATAATAGGTTGTAGAGAAACCTGCCGAACCCGGAAGATCCCGACTGATAAGCAAGTCTGTAGTTTTCTTATTATAAACATCTATAGTACCTGTCAAACGGGAATTCCAAAAGCCGAAGTCTACTCCCACGTTCCAGGAAGCTGTCTTTTCCCATTTTAAGCTATTGTTTGCCAAGTTAGTAATAGTAAGCGTATTCAATGCATTGCCCAGTTTGTCGGCATAGATAATACTACCACCACCATACATGGCAAAAGTAGAATACGGATCGATACTCTGGTTACCAGTGATACCATAGCTCAAACGAAGCTTCAATTGGCTCAGCCATTTCAAACTCTTCATGAATTCTTCCTGTTCCAAACGCCAGGCGATAGAAGCAGAGGGAAAATACCCCCAACGATTATTCTTGGCAAACTTGCTGGAACCATCGGCACGAATAGAGGCTGTTATCAAATATTTCTCAAAAAGATTGATATTCACGCGTCCCAAGTAAGAAAGCAACTGATAATCTTTCTGAATAGGTGTCTGATTTTCACGAGAACCGGCCATGTGCATACCATTTTCGCGCATTTCCATTACAGAAAACTTGGTTCCGACAACATTTTTGTTCAAGAAATTGTAATCCTCGTAAGTCATACCGACTGTACCATCCAAATTACCCCAAGAACCCAGCTTCGTATTATACATTACCAGATTCTCTACCGAGTAATTGCTCTTGTCAAGATTGGAAATGGCCAAGTAACCTTGGTTATTCATACCCTGATACAGCTCCAGACCATACCAGCGTTTACGTTCATTGGTATTGATGTTACCACCGGTACGGAGATTATAACGCAAAAACTTGCTGATTTTCCATGTCAGGTCCAAACTGGCATTGAAAGTTTTATCATCAGCCAAGTCTACATAATCATTTAACCAACTGAATACCGTTGTTTTAGCTTCTTGGTCGAAAGCAGGGTCGTCCTCCGGCATTTCATATGGAGCATAGTCCAAAGCCGTACGTGAAACGGCACCTGTAGAAACACCCAATGTATTACCACCGGCCATCATATCGTTCTGACGGAGAGAACCAGCCAAGGACAAACGTAGAGAAACAGCCTTGGACAAGTCGGCATTCAAGTTGGCACGCAAGTCACCTTGCCTCAGTCCTGTCTGCTTCACGGTTCCCTCAATATCCTTGAAATTAGCAGAGACGTAGTAGGTAGTCTTACCTGTACCACCATTTACAGATACGGAATAGTTCTGAGAAAAAGCTGTTTGATAAATTTCTTTCTGCCAGTTTCGTTCAGCCAGCACATGATAGGATTCAGGTTTATCAGGATCATAAGAACCTGTAGCATCACCAAATACATAACGTACTTCGTCACCAACCAGGTGGAACTGCCAGTTTTTCTCATCCGTCTGACGCGAATTACGATACAAGGCATGTTCACGCAAACTCATCATATTCAACAGTTCAGAAGGCTCTGCAATGGTGAAGTTAGCCGAAGCACTTACTTTTGCCTTACCTTCCTTTACCTTTCTTTGTAGTAATCAAAATGACACCATTAGCACCACGGCTACCATAGATGGCGGTAGAAGAAGCATCCTTCAATATGGTAATATCTTCAATATCGGCCGGATTTAGCGAAGCCAAGGGGTCTTGTGCAATCTGAAAGTCACCTGAAATACCAGAAGAAGCCAATTCACCGGTAGAAGCCTGCGGGATATTATCAACCACATATAAAGGTTGGTTATCGCCACGCAAAGAACTGGCGCCACGAATCGTAATAGAGGAAGCAGCGCCCGGAGTAGCAGATGCTGTATTTACTACCAGACCGGCAACTTTACCATCAAGCAGATTGTCTATAGATGTCGCTTTCATAGCCTCATTGCCATCCGGACGCATGGTAGTCAAAGCACCGGTCAAGTCACCCTTGCGAGCCGTACCGTAAGCCACGACGACAACTTCATCCAATTGCTGCAAGTCGTCTTTCAATGTTACATTAATATTGGTACGATTACCTACTTTTATTTCCTGCGTTGTATATCCAATAAAAGAGAATACCAATATAGAATTGGAATTTGGAACAGAAACAGTATAATTACCATTTACATCAGTTATGGTACCACTGGCAGCACCTTTTACATGTACGTTTACACCAGGCATCGTTTCACCATTACCATCGTACACAATACCTTTCACTTGAATGGCCTGAGCGAGAGCTGTGGTTACAGCCAACAGACATAGCACCATCACAAGCATCGCCTTTTGAAGTCTTTGTCTCATAGAATTAAATTTAAATAAATATTGTCGTTTCAACGCTGCAAAATTGCAAAACAATCCAAAAACCGAAGTACAAAAATCACTATTAATAGGTCTAAAAATCACTATATTTTCATTGATAGTATTTTTAAGGACTCCAGCTTCTGAAATAAAGCATTTATGCCCATTTCATCGGTATTACATTCATTTCCAACCAGGAAAAGAATTCATAAACTTCACTATACGAACAAGAAATCTATCGTTTATTCAAAATCAGACATCCATTCTGATAGGTTACACGATAGCTTTTCCCTTTTTGAGTCTTGAAAATCAGCACAGCGTCCCGATATCTCAATATGCAAGGTGTTCCCGCATAAGAAATAATGTCAACCTGTCGCAGCTTTCCATCTTTCCAGCATACATCCAATGAAAAATTTCCACGGGCACAAAGTCCGGACACAGAACCGTCACTCCAAGCATCGGGCAAAGCTGGCAACAAGTGAATGAATCCCATGTGACTTTGTAGCAGCATTTCCGTAACACCGGCCGTGCCACCAAAATTCCCATCAATCTGGAAAGGCGGATGCATGTCCCAAAAGATTATTCAATGTTCCGTGTTTTAAGAGATTACCAAAAAGTTTATAAGCATGATTACCATCGTGCAGACGCGCCCACTGATTAAGTTTCCAACCCATACTCCAACCGGTTGCTCCATCACCCCGGTGTTCCAACACCACTCTGGAAGCATCGGAAAGTTCAGGGGTGGTTATCGGTGATACCGTATGCCCGGCATGCAAACCAAAGAGATGGTTCACATGACGATGCTGGTCTTTCGGATCATCCATATCACCGGACCATTCCATCAGCTGACCATAGCGCCCAATTTTATAAGGAACCAACTTCTCCAATACCTGCTCCCAGTATTTGCGTTCTTTAGCATCCACCCGCAGCACTTTGCTGGCATCGATAGCATCGAGTAGAATTTCACGGACTACTGCATGTACGAAGGTTGCTCCCTGGTCTACCGGACTATGTTCAGGAGAAGTGGAAGGAGCCGCAGTATAGGTACCGTCGGGTTTATGCCATAAGTAATCTACGGCAAAGTTAGCACTACTTTTAATCAGTTCATAACCGATTTCTTTGAGAAACTTCACATCTCTGGTGTAATCATAATACTCCCAAATGTGTGTTGCCAGCCATGGTCCTGCCATAGGGTTGAAATTCCACGACATATTCTCACTCTCCAACGGTGTAGTAAAACCAAAGATATTTCCAGAAATGGAAGCCGTCCAGCCACGAGCCCCAAAATATGCCTGAGCAGTCTTCTCACCAGGTTTTACCAAAGTACGGATGAAATCTATGAGCGGTTTCATGCATTCGCTCAGATTGGTAGAACATGCCGGCCAATAGTTCATCTGCAGATTGATATTGTTGTGATAGTCCACACGCCACGGACCATCTACATTATTATGCCATATACCTTGCAAATTGGCAGGAAAATTGCCGGGACGAGAACTGGCTATCAACAAGTAACGGCCAAACTGATAGTACAATTGTTCTAAATAGAAATCTTTTTTTTGACGCTTCGCGATAACGACTCAAACGTTGAGTAATCGGCATATCACGAAAATCAGATGAATTTGTCAAGTTCAGTTTCACACGGTTGAACAATGCTGTATAATCTGCATAGTGAGCTTGATATAACGCTTCATAGCCTTGTTTTTCTGCCTCATTTATCCAATAAGCTGTCGTTTCTTCCGGATTTACTCCCACATACGTTTTCGGATTAGTGAAGTCAGGGTTGAAATTAATCAGATAGTCAGTATCAGCTGTAATCAGAAATACCACCTCATCCGCTCCTTCGATAAGGAGTTGGTCATGAGTATTCGTTACAGTTCCACCTTGCGTTAAAACCCGCATACGCACTACATACTCCATACTATTATTATCTAATCTGGCTCGAAAAACCAATCCATTTTTCCCTTCAGGTTGTAAAGAGCCTGCCGAAACCGGATTAGGAGCATAGCTGAATCTAAGGTTCTGTTTAGCAGGGCGGTCAGCACTATAACGCATCACCAAAACGTTTGCAGGATAAGATATAAATGAAGTACGCTTATATTTTACTCCATCTTTGCAAAATTGTACTATTGCACGGGCTGAATCGAGCGACAGTTCACGGCGATATCCGCTTATCCCAATAGTACTTAGTCCTGTTTCTATGTAGAATTCTCCCATCGTCGTAAAGTTACCGAACCGGAATGGGTCTTCTTTATAAGATTCATATGGAACTGTACTGTTGAAGTTCTGGCAGGTCAGACGTTCGGCCTTTTCTTGATTACCTTCAGTAAAGGCTTTACGAATCTCGTCAAGAAGATAAGCAGACTGCTTATTTACATTCCAATAATACGCCGCTCCCTTAGCGGTATTCGGTCCTCCTCTCCATAAGGTTTTCTCGTTAAAGGTAATACGTTCGGCTTCTATTGATCCTAAAATATTAGCACCTATACTACCATTGCCCAAAGGCAAGGAAGCTGATTCCCATTCTGCATCCGGATTCTTAGCATGGTCTCCAGCTGAAATAGGTTTCTTATCCTTCCATAATTCCGGATTTCCACCATACCATACAGCATGACCGTTTAACGTCGTGGGAGTATCAAACCAGTAAGACAAGGGTGGTTGTATGCCCTGACCATAAACGCCAAGGCTCATTAACAATCCTATAAATATAATCCTGTTTCTTTTCATATTATCCATAAAGTACATACCAAGCAGCTCACACAAAAGAGAATCATAGCAATGAGTTGATTCCTGCGATAGCATTTCCGCATCCACTTCTTCCATCTCTGTTATTTCCTGATTTCCTCTACTACTGCACGCTGTAAAGAAAGTGAATTTTCATAATCACAGTCGGTGGCCAAATCCCATGACATCACACCGTGCATGTGCTGGCCGAGCGCATACCTTACTTTTTTCTGAATAGTAGATACACTGTTCAAATAGTACGTAGTTCCTTTATAAGTTACCTGATCATCAGTCGTATTCTTGACAGAACCTTCCTTTACCATATCAAAATAGGCAACCGTGCGCTTCCGAGCTACCAGAGTTCCAGTTTTTTGTACCATAGAAAGGTAGTCCGGGCACCAGTTTTTCTGTTGGAATACCGTAATTAATAGCAGCCTGCAAATGGCTAGTATAACTCTCATAAGGGAATTCGATAGCTTTCGGACCATAACATTGGAATGAAATCCAATCGCAGGCAGCCACTGCTTCCGGAGTTATCTTATAAGAAATGGGGTGCAAAGAAACCGTAAGTAGATAATCAGAGCCTATTACTTTTCTAATTTCCTGAATAGTCAAACTGTAATTCTTAAATTGGTCAGCAGAATATGCCCATTCAAAATCCAGGTCAACCCCGTCCAACTGATATTTGTCGAGCACAGTCTTAATATTTTTAGCGAATGAAGTACGATTACTGGCATTGCCAATCATAGCTGCCCAATCACCGCCGGACACCCCCAAACGGAACTTGATATCCTTGCCGGTCAACTTCGAACGGACATCTTCCATAATAGTTACCCAACTATGAGAATCCTTTCCTGGATTTTGCTCTTCATCATATTTCCAATAAGCCTGTACTTTGGTGTGATTCCAGTTCCCAAAGTTCAGTCCATCGGTCTTTACCTCATTGATTTCAGCAGCTGACATCGGCAACATACTAAAGAAAGTTTCGTCCAACTTACCTTTCAATCCAGTGCCCAAATACATATTAAAATAGGCATTCATAAATGGAAGTTTCAGAAATGCCGTTGTTTTTCCTGCAGAAACTCCATCAACAAACAATTCTGTGTTTTGGGCTACTCCATCATGAACCAGCGACACATGATGCCAAGCACCTGTTTGCAGCGAGGCTGTAGTATAGGTATGGGTTGTATTATCTACAAAGAAAGTCAACTTGCCTACAGTATCACCTAATTTCAAACCAACCTTTGGGGCATTGTTCCCATTCTGTTTTTTAAAGAGGAAAGCTCCTGCATGCCATTCATCGATATACACCCACGTAGCAAATGTGAATTTCGGAAATTCACCAATGGCTTTATTCAATATATCAGCTTTCACATCCAGCTGCGCTGTTCCATCCAGTGAGACCACACCAGTGCGGTCTGCATAACCAGCCATCCAGGTAGTACCAGCAGACAAAGAGAAAGTACTCTCAGGTATTTCAAAATACAAAGGACCGCCAAAATAGGGATTGGCTACCAGATAAATCAAATCATTGCAAGTCTGCAACCCTTTGGTAAAGATACGGCCGGTTTCATAGAAACTAGTACGGATATATGAACTATTGATAAACTGTTTGGAAGCAGTCTGTTCCGGAGTTTCAAAAGCCGTATCCACAGAGACACTTACCTGCGTCTGTACCTCAGATTCTGCTATATCCGAACAAATAAGATTGGTACGATAGTTCGGAGAGAAAGGCACAGATTCCACTTCATAAGATGCATCCGGTGTATCAGCCGTTTCAGTCACGTCAAATAAATTGATAATTACGTTATACAAACTACTACCTTGTTTGTATTTACCGGAATCAGCCAACGGATGAACAAACAGATAGTCATAAGCAATGCGGTTATTGCCTTCGTCAGTCAAAACGGGTGCTGCAAATGTCTGCTTACCTGCCTTTCCCGTAACATCAGCTGCCAGCACATTATAAGCTGTATAGACACTGGGATAACTGATTTGTACAGCCTTGGTTCTTTCAACAGATGTCTTCGTCCTGATGTTCATCATAGCCAACGGACGCTTCAAGGACAGCTCAATCGGAGCACCTGCCCGGATGTTTTTCTTCACAGCACAGAAAGCATCTTTAGCAGCTGTATTCAAAGCCCACTTGGCTGTATTCATAGACACATTCTGCAGATCGGCGGTGGTGTAGAATTCATCATTTACATTATTCAGTTTCACATTATCCATCCCACTACTTACGTAATCAGCCCAAGCCAGAAAAGTATAGGTTTTGTCAGGCATCAGTTCCAGTTCAAAAGTAGAAGATGTCTGGCAGAGACGTATTAACTTTGCACCCAAAGTACGCTTCTGCTTCCTGTGCATAAGCTTCCAGAATATAACGTAAATGATAACCATTCACCTGTTGAGGAGCTGTCAGCCCGCGAGTAGACACATCCACATCAGGAATCAGATGCACTACAGTATGTTCTGACGAAGACATTGACTCAGTTTCATCAGTACAGCCAGACAAAAAAATTGCCATTGCTGCCAGCACTGACCATACTAGTTTTCTCATAATACAAATAATGATTTTATAGGTTTATATATAAATGAATAATTTAAATTTCCGAATCAAAGAGACAGGAAAAAACATTAGAAACGTTCCCTCAGAACTGCTTGCACACTACATTTTTAATCTTTCCTTTAAAACCGTTCAAGCCATCCCCTATTTGTTGTAAGGGAAATATCAGTGTCTCCTGATACTCCATATACTCCATACGCTTATACTGCTGACGATAGACTTTCTTGGTGCGGCCTTCCAGACGTTCCTGCAACTTACCGTTCACATAAAGGGAAGTCCCCTTGTAATCACCTTCTATACGAATATCACTCCACACACCTTCGGGCAAATGATAGGAATGAAACACAAATGTATAGCCGTCACGACTGAAAGCCAGGCAGCCTTTGTTTTCCCAATTGGCATACACCACAGAATGAGGTCCCTTGAATAGTATGGAACTATTGGGAGCATTCTCATCGGGACAAATTTTGAAAGATACAGCATACGGATACCCCACTTCTTGTAACACAGTAGAAATAGAATCGGTTCCGCTTAGCACACAGACTTCCCCGGCAGGGGTAAGTTGCACTTCACCAGAAGCAGTCTGACATACACCTGACGGTATCCGGCCTAACAGATTCACGCCGGGAGCTTCGGGCATCTGACGACATAAATCCTCAAACTGTTCAAAAGAAACCTGACTATTGCTGCCTTTCCACATCTTTTCAGCCAATACCTGTAGGGCTGGGAAAGAACGCACATGCACGTCTTGTTCTGATATACCGTTGCCGCACTTATCATTCCACACGGCAAACATGCCTCCCAGTACTCCAACGGTACCTTCGGGCAATGTCAACTTTTTATTAATCAACCATGGTGACCAAGTTTCATACAACCATTGATGATCCAGAAAATCACGGTAATAACCTGCTGAGGGTACAATATAAAGATAAGTGTCACAAGAGTTAATCAACTTATATCCGTCTTTTAAAGATGCTTCCGGGTCTATCCAGTCATACGACCATGCATTGACAGTTACTCCTTCTGCCTGCACAGGTGTCTTTCCCGGAAGCCATTTCAAGCCACCCCACATACGGGGATTTTTACCGTATTTCGCAATGTATTTCAAATAACGGTCTGTAAAATAACGATACCGTTCAGCCTCCTTTTTATTATACTCGTCTGTTCCTATATGTACGTCCGGACCGATAAATACCGGTGAGTCTCCACAAAGATATTCGTCCAACAATGTATCCACAAAACGATAAGTCTCCTCTTTATAAAGATCAAGATGATCCATACCATATTCTTGACTGGCTATTTCCGGCTTATAATGAGCAAAAGCCAGAGAGTGGGCGGGGATGTCTATTTCTGGAATAATGTTTACTCCATAAGCTTTCCCCATCTTCTGTAACTCTATAAATTCTTTTTTGGTGTATGCCCCGTCCTTGGATGTCAATCCAGGGAAACGTTCACTCTCTAACCGAAAAGCAGCATAGGTTTTATTCCAATCATTCTCAAAAAATTGCGGAAACCCATTATCATTCAAATGTATTTGAAACTCATTCATCTTGTAAAAAGACAATATCTTTACATATTGCTTCAGATAATCCATCGTGAAGAACTTTCTGGCAACATCCAGCATAAATCCTCGATTAGGGAATTGAGGATAATCGCGTGCAATACCTTTAGGAAGAGTACCTTGATGATTAAAAAGGATCTGCAGCAAACTGCGCGTACCCCAAAATACACCTTTTACGGCAGGAGCTTTTATACAAGCATAACCGGAAAAGTCAAGCACATATCCCTCTTCTCCCAACTCTTCATCAGGTGGAGTGAGGGACAAGCAAATATCGTTCTTACGAGGTTTTCCGGTACGCAAAGTATAATCCCACCCCATCAATTCCTTCAAGTCTGATATAAGAATACGAGCTGTGGACTCTAACGCAGCCTCATCGGTTGTGCGAATTACAATGCTGCCTCGTACAGGCAAGGAAAGAGTTCCACCTGTTCCACGCCATTGTTGCAAAGCCGGAATAACTTGCGGACAAGATTCTTGAGCAATAGCAGAAAGGCTTATACAAAACAATATGATAAAAAATAAAATTCTCTTCATAAACAATTGATACTATTTAAAATTCCGATATGTCAAAAGTGCCTCATCATTTTAAAGGACGTATTTCAAAACTAAACAGATACTCTTTTACAGGCACCAAATAAGGCGCCAGTACCCCCGGTCCGCAAGTAGCCGTTCCCACACCGCTTTGCAAAGCGTCAAGATGAACGGTCACCGTGCCATTTCTTTTCAACTTGTTAATGTGCCCGGCAGCATCTATATTCTCATCAGTGAAAGGAGATACACTAAATTCAAATGACTTCTCCCCCACACAGACAATCCTTTTCCTAATTCATCGCTAACTTGCATCCAACGCACGTCTGTTCGATTACCGGTAGCCTGAGGACGCACATAATAATGAAACATTCGTTCTGCATCAGTATGATAAATTCCGATACGCCCCGATAGTTTTCGGTCAGCATAAGTCTCATGCTCTCCTCGGCCCAAATAAGTGACACGATTAAAACTGTGGGGCATTTCAAAAACCAGCCCGACACGAGCCAATGAACTGACAAACGTTGTATCCGGAACGAAACGGGTTTGTACAGACAATATTCCATCCTTGCGAATGGTGTATTCAAATGTAGCAGACCCTATTGTCTCATTTTTATCATTCAATAATTTCACTTCACTGTAAGTAGTGTGTCCTGATGTTTTTACAGATAATACACGTTGGACCAAATGATTTAGCCCTAATTTGCGCCAAACCTTTGCGCCTCCCTTCTTTTCACGGTTGTCATTGTCCGTTGCAGGGCGATATAAACTCAGCCGCACAGGCGAGGCAAGATATTCCTGTCCTTCATAGATGTATGATGTTAATGCTCCGGTTTTCGGATCAATCTGAATTTCCGGTTTTTTCAGACAGTTTAGCCAATGTCGGACGATACTGACTATTGGCAGGCAAGACAAACTGATCATAAGCAACCTCATCATCAGTTCCGATGAAAGCACTTTTCTTCTTAGGCGTCCAGCTTAAATTCAGATAAGCCTCACGGATATTCCGGGGTAAGCGTACGCCTCCCAATGAAACTTCAGTAGTGGCATGTGGAGCAACTTCTATAGACTGTTCCCCTTTCGCTAACATTTTACCATTATCTCCCACTATGCTCCACTTCAACACATAAGCATTCAGATTGGTAAAGTCATACCAGTTTTTGATAGCGATGGTTAAATTTTTAGGATCTTTGAGCGTGCATTTAATATATTGATAAGCTTTTTTTACCTCTTTTAAATGAGGATGCGGTTCCCGTACAGCATTCACCAGCCCATTACAGCAAAAGTTACCAAAACTTGGTATATTTTCCGGTCCGTAATCACCGCCATACGCCCAATACCATTTACCATGAGCATCCACCTCTCTGAATGACTGGTCGACCCAGTCCCAGATACAACCGCCTTGTACGACAGGTTCGCTCTCGAACACTTCCATATATTCCTTCAAACCGCCTCCACTGTTACCCATTGTATGCAAATATTCCGTCATAATGAAAGGGCGGTATACTTTCGGACTTGTCTGATGGGCATAAGCCAACAACTCATCCACACTACGATACATGCGACAGTAAATATCAGTATTATATTGTTGTTCAGCACGTTCATACTGAACTGGACGACTTTGCTCTACTGATTTCATCCAATCGTAAGTGCGTTCAAAATTAATGCCATTACCTGCCTCATTTCCTAATGACCAGATTATGATGGCGGGATGATTTTTTGACCTCTCGTACATCCGTTGTACCCGATCCATATGGGCTGGAAGCCATGTGCTATCCTTAGCAAGCGAAGCTGCTCCATACCCCATGCCATGCGACTCAATGTTTGCTTCATCTATTATATACAGACCGTAAAGATCACAGAGATGATACCAATACGGATGAGTGGGGGGTAATGCGAATTTCGCACAGTATTCAGATTATTCTGCTTCATCAGACGAATATCCTGCTCCATCAGTTCCTTGCTGACTGTACGTCCCAATTGAAAATGTTCATGACGATTTGCCCCTTTTACCAATATGGGCACACCATTTATGCAAAATCGTCCATCTTTGATTTCCGAGGTACGAAACCCTACGTTGCACCCTGTCAGATGTATGATTTCTCCTGAAGTATCTTTTAGAGAAATAATCAATGTATAAAGATAAGGATGTTCCGCACTCCAACGTTTCACTTTCGGTAAAGTCTCTTTAGACAAAAAAATGAAATTGCCGCTTTCCTTGCTTTGAACCGGACAATCCTTTTCCAAAATCGTTTTTCCGCAAGCATCTTCTAAACGATACGATAATGTGGCAGCACCTTCAGCCTCCCCTCCTATGGTTGTTTCAAGAGCAAAAAGCCCATCCGTATACGTTTCTTTATCTAAAGTGGAAGTCACTTGATAGTCTGCAATATATTGCTTGGGAGTGCTATACAGATAGATATCACGTTCTATGCCGCTCAATCGCCACATATCCTGACATTCCAGGTATGACCCCGCACTCCAACGATATACTTCCAGGGCAACTGTGTTCTCTCCCTCTTTTACATATGGAGTAATATCCCATTCAGCAGGAGTCTTCGAACCTTGATTATAGCCCAATAAATGCCCATTTACCCAAATATAATAGAATGAGGTAACGCCCTCACAACAGATGACGGTCCGGCGATCTTTCCAATCCAATGGTAAAGTAAAGCTACGCCGATAAGAACCTACCTCATTTTCATCATATGGTACTAGTGGTGGATTTTTCTTAAAGTTAAATAGCGGGTCATCGAATTCGTAGGATTCATTCACATAAATAGCAGTTCCATAACCTTGACGTTCCCAGTTTCCAGGCACTTTGATGTCAGCCCATCCACCCGTATAATATCCAGGCTTATAAAAGTCTTTGGGCCGATTATCAGGATTCTTTACCCAAGAAAATTTCCATCTCCCGTTCAGACTCATATAATAGCGAGAATTTTCGTAATCTCCTTGACGGATATTTGTAGCTTTGTCGTATGGCCATACATAAGTATGAGGCCGTAATTTATTTTTTCCAATAGCATATTGACTTTGCCATTCGGGAACAGTAACCTGAGCAGAAAGTCTACCGACTCCAAAGAATATTCCCATAATGAGGAAGTGTAGAAAAATTTTATAGATGTAATTCATCGTATAACAAAGGTATTAGTTATAATAAATAGTTTTTTGCAAAAGTATCCGTTCCACAATGAATGGAAGGTATAGAAATATCTTTTTTTGCTCCAAAAATGACTATTTCACTCATTATCGTATAATCCTCCTATGCTCTATAAACAGCGTTAATTTATTGGTACAAATCTTGATATACAATAAATTACTGATACCAAACTTGACGGCGATTATACTTGTTAAAATAGCGGAATAAATTTATATGATTATTTGCATTATTGAAGCAAAAACAATATTTTTGTTTTACTTTTTTATACTATGAAGAAAATTTTATTAACTGTACTTGTTTGGATATTGCCAACCGTCTTATGGGGAAAGCAACTAAGTGACAAACAATATATATTTCAACGGATTGACGTACGTGAAGGACTCTCTTATCAAGTCAACTGCATGACAGTCAGCCACCGTACAGGTCATGCCTGGATGGGGACCAAAAACGGTATCGGACGCTTCGACGGATATGAACAAAAGAAATATTTGAATTGCAATATAGACCAATTGGTAGAAGACCGCAATAATAATATTTGGGCACTTGGCAGCGAAGGTTTTTCTGTATGATGCAGTCAATGATACCTTTTACCGGGCATGTGACCTAAATGGGAACCTTATATCAGCCTCCTCCATCTGCCTTTGGGATGACGGTGTGTTTTTCGGAGGATTTGACAAATTATACAAATATGATTATAAGACTGGGAAAATCGCTCTTTTCCGTTCGATTACTTCCAATATAAAATTCCAAATCACCGATCTTTACCGTTTTGACAGTCATACTCTGTTGGCTGCCAACCGTTGGGTGGGAGCTTTGCTGATAGATATTCGTACCGGACACACACGTGATGTCCCATTTGATTGTCGCGACGTAGTTACGATGCTGCCTGATTCTAAAGGTAATTTTTGGGTGACTCCGTATTGTAAGGAGTGCAATGTTACAATAAGAATGGTAAACTTCTTCACACCTACCACACAGGCAATTCATCAATGCAGAGTAACATTGTGCTTGCATTGGCTGAATATGATGGCCACATCTGGATAGGTACCGACGGCAAAGGAATTGCCGTTCTAAATCCTGAAAACAATCAAATGGATGTATTAACACATATTCCGGGAGATGCCTATTCTCTCCCCAGCAATTCTATTTTGTCTTTTTATGCAGATCCGGAAAATGGGATTTGGGCTGGCAGCGTACGCAGTGGAATGTTCAATATTAAGGAAGTGGGCATCAAACTATATGCAGATGCACTTCTTAATGCAGATTATGGACTCAGCGAGAAATCTGTATTAAGCCTTTATCAAGAACAAAACGAAAAGGATATATGGATAGGAACGGATGGTGGGGGACTGAATGTGTTTAATGCCGATACCAATAAATTTCGCCATATTCCATCTACATATGGAGAAAAGGTAGCCTCCACGGGTGTTGATAAAAACCACCTTTTGATATCACTCTTTGGCAATGGGATATTTTTCTATAATAAGCAGACTGAACATTGTACTCCTTTGGTTATTGTAAATGATGACATTAACAACCGATTGTGTCAACAAGGCAAGACAGTCAATCTTATGCAAAATACACCGGAAACTATCTTACTGCTTTCCGAGAGTCCATACAGTTACAACTGGAAACAGAAAACATTCACCCCCATTCATATAAACCACCTTAAAGATGCCATAGTAGGTCAGCTGCTTCCGATATGTGTAAAGGAAACATTTTCTTACCTGCATGATTCCAAATGTATTTATCGTATAGACCATAATGACAATACCCTTCACGTCCTCTATCACTGTAAACAAGATACCATGATCCATTCGGCTTCAGCTGACGAGAAAGGCATTATCTGGATAGGGGGGAACTACGGGTTGGGCAGTTTCTCGCCCAATGACGGTTCATATACTCATATTTCAAACTCGTTGATTAACGAAGCAATGTCTGTTGCCAGTGACCAGCATGGACGATTATGGATTGGTAATAATGAACGTTTGCTTTCCTGGATGACCACCCAAAAGCGCTTTATCCTTTACGGTGTTCCAGACGGAGTCGCTCTAACGAGTATCTGCCGAAGCCCCGCTTACTTTCATCAGAAGGAGATGTATATTTGGGTAGTGTAAATGGATTATTACGCATTGCTTCCACACTTCCCAAAGAGCACCCGGAATCTCCGGTGCTTGAACTATCTGATGTATTTGTTGGCGGTGATCGCATGGAATATACTTCAGGCAGGAAGCCTGTTTTAAAAATTCCGGAGCAAAGCAGAACGATAACGATTAAAGTAAAGGCACACAATAAAGATATATTCCGTAAGCCTGCCTATTGTTACAATCTGCAAGGATATGAAAAAGAGCCTATCTATTCTTATTTGCCGGAACTGACACTGAATACGCTGTCGGCAGGCACCTATCAGATAACAGCTTCATGCACTACCCGTTCCGGCGAATGGACAGATAATTACCCCATTATTGAACTTATCATACTTCCACCTTGGTACCGTACATGGTGGTTCATATTAACATGCATGCTGATTGCCTTGTCAGCAGTGGGCTTATCCGTTTACAGCTTTTTACGCCGCAAAGAGAACCGAATGAAATTAGCAATGAAAGAGCACGAGCAACAGGCGTATGAAGAAAAAAGATACGCTTCCTGATAAATATCAATCATGAGCTGCGTACACCTCTTACGCTAATCCATGCTCCTTTAAAACAACTGATAGAACAGTTTCCTGCCAAAGATGCCCGCTATAGGGTTCTACAGAATATTGCCCGACAGTCTGAGCGCATGAAGAATTTATTAAACATGGTACTTGATGTACGCAAAATGGAAGTCAGCCAAAGTACCTTGAATATAGAAAGCATCAATCTGGAAAAATGGCTGGAAGAAGTAGTTGAAGACTTTATACCCGAGGCTACCCAAAAACATATAACACTCACCCGTCAGCTGTCAGCCGGAATAGAATCATTCTATTGTGATAAGGAAAAGTGTACTACTATAATAACCAATTTATTAATTAATGCAATAAAATACAGTAATGAGGGAGGAGAAATCAATATTATTACTTCATTATCCGAAAAGAAAGACAGAGTGCGTATTTCTGTTTCAGATCAAGGTCCGGGGCTAAAAGATATTGATGTCTCGAAACTGTTTACACGTTTCTACCAGGGTGAAAACAGTCGTCCCGGATCAGGCATAGGGCTTTCGTACTCAAAAATTTTGGCAGAACAGCAAGGCGGCAGTGTCGGCGCACTCAATAATATTGAATCTGCAGGTTCTACTTTTTGGTTTGAACTGCCACTAAACATTAAGCCTGGCAAGCTTATTTTACAGCCACAACCTTATCTTAACGAATTGCTTGCCTCTGCTGAAAACATTGAGAGTGTACCAGACGAGCCTACTTTCAGATCCGAAACTAAAGATTATACCATTCTGGTGGTGGATGACAATATGGAATTAGTAGATTATCTGACTGATGCGATGAGGCCCTATTTTAAAGACGTGCGCACAGCTTACAACGGTGAAGAGGCGTTAGAGATGTGTAGGCAGTGGCATCCGGATGTTATAATCAGCGATATACAGATGCCTAAAATGAACGGGTACGAGTTGTGCAAGCGGGTTAAGGAAGAATTAGACATCAGCCACACCCCAGTCATTCTGCTTACTGCTCGAAATGATGAAGCAAGCCGTATATTCGGTTATAAAAATGGAGCCGATACTTATCTTACAAAGCCATTTGAGATAAGTACGCTCTACACAGCCATATATAACCAATTGAAAAATCGTGAGCGTATAAAGAAAAAGTATATTAGCAGCAAAACAGCACCAACACCGGAAGAAAGTACATTTAGCGCCGCTGACGAGAAGTTCTTGAATACAATGAATCAGATTATTACTGAAAATATCGACGAGCCTAATATGGGAGTTCCTTTCCTATGTGACAAACTCGGTATGAGCCGTGCCTCACTTTATAATAAGTTAAAGGCATTAACAGGTATGGGAGCAAACGATTATATAAATAAATTGCGCATTGACAATGCTATCAACCTACTACTAAACAGTTCATTAACAGTAAATGAAATAGCAGACCGGGTCGGGTTCTCTACCCCCCGCTACTTCAGTGCAGTATTCAAGAAAAACATGGGATGCTCTCCTACCCAATATAAGGAAGAACAATTCAAAAATAATGTACAGAATATATAAGTCAACCGGACAAGAATGTCCACCGAAGGAAAAAAATATTGGAATAATTGAAGCTACATCTTAGCGGCACATTATATCGAAAGCCGGACACAAAGTCCGGAAAAGCATTCCGGCTGGCAGTCTGAGTTAATAAAAAATAATATGCAGCGATTGAAGGCAAAACAATGATAAAATTGTATCTTTGCATCGTTTTATGTATTGAAAGAATAAATAATAACAACGATATGATAGCCAGAATCAACGAGCTTCTGCAAGAAGTAGAAGCACTGAAAGCCGCTAATGCCGAGGAACTGGAAGCACTGCGAATCAAATACCTCAGCAAGAAAGGAGCCATTAACGAACTGATGGCAGACTTCCGCAACGTGCCTGCCGACCAGAAGAAAGAAGTGGGCATGCGCCTGAATGAACTCAAGAACAAGGCACAGGAAAAGATTGCCGCTCTGAAAGAACAATTCGAGAGCCGGGACAACGGTTGTGAAGACCTTGACCTTACCCGTTCGGCCTATCCCGTGAAATTAGGGACACGCCATCCGCTCAGCATCGTAAAGAACGAAATCATCGATATATTTGCCCGTATGGGATTCAACATCGCCGACGGTCCTGAAGTGGAAGACGACTGGCATGTATTTTCCGCCATGAACTTTGCCGAAGACCATCCGGCACGCGACATGCAGGATACTTTCTTCATTGAAAACAATGCCGAGAATGTATCGCACAATATCATACTGCGCACACATACATCCAGCGTGCAAAGCCGTGTCATGGAGAATACACAACCGCCCATCCGCATTATCTGTCCGGGACGCGTATACCGTAACGAGGCTATCAGCTATCGTGCACATGCTTTTTTCCACCAGGTAGAAGCGTTGTTTATAGACCGTAATGTATCGTTCACCGACTTGAAACAAGCTCTGTTGCTCTTTGCACAGGAAATGTTCGGCAAGGACACCAAGATACGCCTTCGTCCTTCCTACTTCCGTTTACGGAACCAAGCGCCGAAATGGACATCAGCTGTAATATCTGTGGCGGCAAAGGCTGTCCTTTCTGTAAAGGAACCGGTTGGGTCGAAATCTTAGGTTGCGGTATGGTAGACCCCAATGTACTGGAACTGAACGGTATTGACAGCAAGATATACAGCGGATACGCTTTAGGTATGGGTATAGAACGTATTGCCAATCTGAAATATCGCGTAAACGACCTGCGCCTGTTCTCGGAAAACGATACGCGCTTCCTGAAAGAATTTGAAGCAGCTTATTAATATAGAAATCCCGATATTTCTATATTGGGCATAAAATTGGGATGTGCCAGAACCTAAAAAGGCACTCACCATTTATTTTTAGGCACGGATTGCACGGAGAAACACGGATTAAATCAAAAAAGGACCGTGAAGTCCGTATAATCCGTGCCTAAAAGAAATTATCAGGCGTATTTTTACTCCCGATTATTTGCAACTAACGGTTTTTAATACAGCCTGATTATCAATCCTATTAAATCTCCACCCAATGAAAGATAGGCTCGTAACTCCCGGCTATTGCTTTATCCTCGCTGCCAACTTCCTACTGTATTTCGGCTTTTGGCTATTGATACCCGTATTGCCATTCTATCTATCCGAAGTATTCAATGCAGGAAACTCCACTATCGGCATCATTCTTTCCTGCTATACGGTAGCTGCCTTATGCATCCGTCCGTTCTCCGGATATTTTCTGGACAGTTTTGCCCGCAAACCGTTGTATCTGTTAGCTTATTTCATCTTCATGACCATGTTTGCCGGATACATCATTGCCGGGTCACTCACTTTATTTATCCTGTTCCGCATCATACACGGCGTATCATTCGGCATGGTGACCGTGGGCGGCAATACGGTAGTCATCGACATCATGCCCTCATCAAGACGCGGAGAAGGTCTCGGATATTACGGACTCTCCAACAACATAGCCATGGCAGTAGGGCCGATGTCCGGTTTGTTCCTGCACGATGCAGGCATGAGTTATACTACCATATTCTGTTGCTCGCTGGGTTCCTGCATTGCCGGGTTCATCTGTGCTTCCTTAGTGAAAACCCCGTATAAGCCGCCTGTCAGACGCGAACCGGTTTCGCTCGACCGCTTTATTCTGCTGAAAGGCATTCCTGCGGGTATCAGCCTGCTTTTATTATCCATTCCTTACGGAATGACTACCAACTACGTAGCCATGTATGCCAAAGAAATCGGTATCCATGCAACTACCGGCTTTTTCTTTACTTTCATGGCGGTGGGCATGGCTATCTCGCGCATCTTTTCCGGCAGGATTGTAGACAGAGGGAAAATAACGCAGGTAATTTCGGCAGGGTTGTACATCGTGGTATTCAGTTTCTTCCTGCTCTCGGCATGCGTCTACATCATCGAGTGGAACAGCATGGCATGCAACATCGTATTCTTTGCAGTGGCATTACTGCTTGGCATAGGCTTCGGCATCATGTTTCCGGCCTACAACACACTGTTCGTAAACCTTGCCCCCAACAGTCAACGGGGCACGGCCACTTCCACCTACCTCACTTCGTGGGATGTGGGGATAGGCATCGGCATGCTGACAGGCGGATACATTGCAGAAGTCAGCACTTTCGACAAAGCCTATCTTTTCGGAGCCTGCCTGACAATTGTTTCCATGCTCTATTTCAACATCAAGGTAACTCCTCATTATCATAAAAACAAATTACGATGAGAAAGAAAGAACGTTATGAAAAGATACTCGCCTGGTTCAGGGAAAACCGCCCCATAGCGGAGACCGAGCTACATTATAACAACCCGTACGAACTGTTGATTGCGGTAATTCTTTCCGCCCAATGCACAGACAAGCGGGTGAATATGATAACTCCCGCCCTCTACCGGGACTTCCCCACTCCCGAAGCGCTTGCAGCCACTACTCCGGAAGTAGTATACGAATACATACGCAGTGTATCTTACCCGAACAACAAGGCCAAGCATCTCGTAGGCATGGCTCAAATGCTGGTGAAAGACTTCAACAGCCAAGTGCCCGATACACTAGAAAAGCTCGTGAAACTTCCCGGTGTGGGACGCAAAACGGCAAATGTAATCCAGTCGGTCGTCTTCAACAAAGCCGCCATGGCGGTAGATACCCACGTTTTCCGCGTCAGCCACCGTTTGGGACTGGTATCCGACAAATGCACCACTCCGTTCAGCGTAGAGAAGGAATTGGTTAAATACATTCCGGAAACAGAGATTCCCATTGCCCACCACTGGCTCATCCTGCACGGACGGTATGTATGCCAGGCACGTACCCCTCAATGTGACAACTGCGGTTTGCAATTGATGTGCAAATATTACTGCCGGAAGTATAAAGTTAGTAAAGAGAGCAATGATGGGGAAGAATAAACAATGATTTAATAGCAGGGAAAAAGAAATAAATACTAACTTTGCCGTCACGAAAAGAAAACGGTAACACTTTTAAATAAAAATAGAGTATTATGACAATTGATCAATTTAACTTTGCCGGAAAAAAGGCATTCGTTCGCGTGGACTTCAACGTGCCTCTGGACGAAAACTTCAACATTACAGACGATACCCGTATGCGTGCCGCTCTTCCTACATTGAAGAAGATTTTGGCTGACGGTGGCAGTATTATCATCGGTTCTCACCTCGGTCGTCCGAAAGGTGCAACCGACAAGTTCTCTTTGAAGCACATCCTGAAACATTTGTCAGAACTGCTGGGTGTTGAGGTACAGTTCGCCAACGACTGCATGGGCGAAGAAGCTGCCGTTAAGGCTGCCGCTCTGCAACCGGGTGAAGTGCTGTTGCTCGAAAACCTTCGTTTCTATGCTGAAGAAGAAGGCAAACCGCGCGGTTTGGCCGAAGATGCGACAGACGAAGAAAAGAAAGCTGCCAAAGCTGCCGTTAAGGAAAGCCAGAAAGAGTTTACCAAGAAACTTGCTTCTTACGCTGACTGCTACGTAAACGACGCATTCGGTACCGCTCACCGTGCACACGCTTCTACGGCATTGATCGCCAAATACTTCGACAAAGACAACAAGATGTTCGGCTACCTGATGGAGAAAGAAGTGAAAGCCGTAGACAAGGTGTTGAATGACATCCAACATCCGTTCACTGCTATCATGGGCGGTTCCAAAGTATCTTCCAAGATTGAAATCATCGAAAACCTGCTGAACAAAGTGGATAATCTGATTATCACCGGCGGTATGACTTACACTTTCACCAAAGCTCAAGGCGGTAAAATCGGTCTTTCCATCTGCGAAGACGACAAGCTGGATCTGGCTCTCGAACTGTTGAAGAAAGCAAAAGAAAAAGGCGTAAACCTCGTATTGGCTGTAGATGCCAAGATTGCCGACTCTTTCTCCAACGACGCCAACACTCAGTTCTGCAAAGTAAACGAAATACCTGACGGCTGGGAAGGTCTGGATATAGGTCCTGAGACAGAAAAGATTTTTGCCGAAGTTATCAAGAACTCCAAGACTATCCTTTGGAACGGTCCTACGGGCGTATTCGAGTTCGACAACTTCACTCACGGTTCACGCTCTGTAGGTGAAGCTATCGTTGAGGCAACCAAGAACGGTGCGTTCTCACTCGTAGGCGGTGGCGACTCTGTAGCTTGCGTCAACAAATTCGGTCTGGCAAACGGCGTTTCTTACGTTTCTACCGGTGGTGGTGCATTGCTCGAGGCAATCGAAGGAAAAGTTCTTCCGGGTATCGCTGCTATCAACGAATAACAAGAACCTCATTCATACAAAAGGCAGCTCTTTGAAAAAAGGGTTGCTTTTTTTTTAATTATATATCCGACACATGAAACGAATTCTACTATCCTGTCTTCTTCTCCTCTCCATACATACATTAAAAGCCCAGGATACGCGTCTGAACAATGTAGTGAATACACTGAAAGAACGCATCACCCTGGCAGGGTATGCCCAAGTGGGATATACCTATGATGACGCCGGCGAAAAGGCCAGCAATACCTTCGACCTCAAACGCGCCATATTCATGGCACGCGGCAAGATTACCGATAAATGGTCGTGCTACTTCATGTACAGCTTCGCCAATACCGGAAAGATACTGGAAGCTTATACGGAATACCGGTTCCTGCCCCAACTCACTGCCCGCATCGGACAGTTCAAAACAATGTACACCATTGAGAATCCGATGTCTCCCTGTTTTGTCGAACTGATAAACTGTTATTCACAGGCGGTCAACTATCTGGCAGGTATCAACGGCAGCGATCCACTCTACGGCTCGAACAGCGGCCGTGACATGGGTATCCTTATCTACGGCGACCTTTTCAAGAAAAAGCTGAGTTATAACCTTGCCGTCATGAACGGGCAAGGCATCAATCTGAAAGACAAGAACAATCAAAAAGACATAGTAGGCAGCCTGATGGTTCATCCGCTCGACTGGCTGTCGGTGGGCGGCTCATTCGTCAAGGGCAAAGGCTGTGCCGTAGCCGCCTCTTCCGTCAATCCGGATATAGCGATAGGCGACAGCTACACACGCAACCGCTGGTCGGCAGGCGCCACCATACAGACAAAGCCTGTCAGCCTGCGTACCGAATACCTTGCCGGCAAAGACGGACATGTAAAAAGCGACGGATACTATGCAACCGCATCCGTACATGTACTTCCCAAATTCGACATTGTAGCATCCTATGATTATTTCAACAAAGACAAAGCGCAGGATTACAAACAGAGCAACTATGTGGCCGGTGTGCAATGGTGGTTCTATCCCAAATGCCGCTTGCAGGCGCAATACACCTATTGCGATCCCCACAAAGGAGAAAACTCCAACCTGCTGCAGGCACAATTGCAGGTGCGTTTCTGATTTATGAAAACATTCTGGCATTCTTTTTGTACATTTGTAGAGTATAATCACTTAATGAATACAATTTTATGAACGAGCAAGCCATACAAGAGCAATATCAGCATATAGTCAATCTACTGGAACAGAAACGTCTGAAAGAGGCTCAAGTACAACTGGAAGCCTTTTTATGGAACTGCAACGACTGGACGCTCCGCAACCGTCTGGAGCAGGCTAAGGTGTCCTACCAATACATGTTACAGTACATGCGCCAGGGCGTAAACGATCCGGAACGGCAGAAACTATACCGGCAACTTCTGGCAGAAACCTGGGAGCTTGCCGAACAGACCCGCATCAGCCTGCTCGATGAGGTTTCCACCCGTTATTACCACTCCCTGCACAAGAACAAAAAGAATATGGTAGCCGGTTACGGCATGTCTTCCTGGCTGAAAGTTCTGGAATCTTTTCCTGACGATATGGCGGTTTGCCAGCTTATGCCGGACAACAAACAAAGTCTGGACAGCGCCCTGCAACGCCATGAAGGCACTGCCCAATATCTGTTCCTCACTACATGGGGCAACAGTGGCTGGACGGCAGAAGAAGAACAGGAAGCCAGGCTGTATCTGGAGTCCGAATTGTTGCCGGTAAATGACTTGTGTCTGTTCACCGGAGCCATCCTGCTCAGCCTGATGGAATGTTTCGATCCGCGGAAATTCTCATGGTTACTGGATGCCGCAACGCACGCCGACACACAGGTCAACCAGCGCGCCCTGGTGATTATCGCCATCATACTGCACATACACTCCAACCGCTTGCGGCTATACCCGGAGCTGATGGCAAAGTTATCGCTTCTCGATGAGGACGGCAGCTTCGGCAAACAGTTGAACCGGGTTTACATCCAGCTACTCCGCAGCCGTGAAACAGAGAAGATAGACAAGAAAATGCGTGAAGAAATCATTCCGGAAATGATGAAGAACGTCACCATCATGCGCAATATGAAGTACGGCTTCGAAGAAAACATTGATGAAGACGACCGCAATCCGGACTGGGAGAAAGCATTCGAGGAATCGGGCCTGGGCGACAAGATACGCGAGATGAACGAACTTCAACTGGAAAGGAGCCGATGTATATATGAGTACGTTTGCCCAGCTCAAGAGTTACCCGTTCTTTCAAAATCCGCATAACTGGTTCTATCCGTTCGACATGCAGCATTCCAGCATCATACGGGAGTTCGGACTGAAGCCAACCGGAGAAAACGCCGTCCTGTCGCTGATACTGCAATCGGGCTTTTTCTGCAACAGCGACAAGTATTCATTATGCTTTACCATGGCACATATACCGCAAGCGCAGCGTAATATGATGCTCAGCCAAATGACATCACAGGATTTGAATGAACTGATGGACGAGAGCAAGTCGTCCAGCCTGAGACAGTATGCCTTGCGGCCGGACGTTATCAGCAACCAGTATATCCACGATTTATACCGGTTCTTCAAGTTAAGCCAGCGCCGCCATGAGTACCGTGATATTTTCAAGGAAGAAATAGCCCTGCACCGTATACCGGCACTGAAAGATATTTTATGCAAGCCCGAACTATTGGCAACCATAGCCGACTTCCATTTCCGCAAAGAGCATCCCGCAGAAGCCTTAAGCATCTATAAAGAAATAACGGATATGAACCATGCCGATGCGGAAATCTTCCAAAAGACCGGCTATTGCCTGCAAAAAGAGAAACGTTACAAAAAAGCTATCGAAGCTTATAGGAAAGCCGATGTACTGAAACCCGATCATGTATGGACTATCCGCCACCTCGCCACCTGCCACCGCCAATTGCGGGACTTTGCAACGGCATTGGAATATTACAGAAAAGCGGAAGCCATGCAACCGGAAAACAGAAACCTGCCATTCCTTATCGGCAGTTGCCTGGCAGAGCAGGAACGCTACGAAGAAGCCTTGCAGTATTTCTTTAAGCTGGATTTCATGGAAAACGACTGCATCAAGGCATGGCGTGCCATAGGCTGGTGCTCGTTTGTCAGCGGAAAATTTGAACAGGCCATGCGGTATTACAACAAGATACTTGCCTTGAAACCGCTTTCCACAGATTACCTCAATGCCGGACACGCAGCATTGCTATTGGGAAATATGGAAAAGGCTGCCGAACTGTACGGAAAAGCTACCTCGGAAAGCGATAACCGGGAGACTTTTCTTGAGATGTTCGATAAAGACAAGGAGATGCTTATCAAGTTGGGGATAGACGAAAAAGACATACCGCTGATAAGAGATTTGGCCTGACCAGACGGCATACCTGTTTCCATAAAGAAAAGAGAATGTGTCAACATACACTTGATGATTTCTTTTAGGCACGGACTACACGGAGTTCACGGAAAAAAAACAAAGAAAATCTGTATTTTCCCTGTAATCCGTGCCTAAAAAGAAACAAACAGCAAGCGAATTTCAGTTTTGACATATCCCCTTTCATTGGCAGAAAATGCCAGATAAGCAAAGCTTAACAGCCCTACTATTTTACCTTGACAAGCTCCTTATAAAGCCGCTGCACCGGCAGCCCCATAATATTATAATAGCTTCCCGAAATATTCTCCACCCCGATAAAGCCAATCCACTCCTGCACCCCATAGGCACCGGCTTTATCCATCGGCTGGAACTTATCTACATAATAGGTTATTTCTTCTTCGCTCAGCTCAGCAAAGCGTACTTCCGTCTGAGCGGCAAAGCTGCGCTGCCATTCCGTTGTAGTTATACAAACTCCGGTAAACACTTCGTGGGTGCGACCGGACATATCCCGCAGCATGCACAAAGCGTCTTCCCGGTCTTTAGGTTTCCCAAGCACCCGCCCGTCCAGCCAGACAATGGTATCGGCAGTTATCATCAGTTCGCCCGGTTGCAACATGTTCCGATAGGCATCCGCTTTTTCTTTTGCGATATAAAGAGGTATATCCGCACCCTGCAATGTATCAGGGTACGATTCGTCTACATCCGGTAGGGTGCGCACTTCGTAGTCCACACCAAGTCCTGCCAGCAACTCTTTCCGGCGGGGAGAATTGGAAGCAAGTATAACTTTATATTTTTTGAGATTATCCAACATGGCTTTAAGTAGAGTTATGAATTATAAGTTATGAATTGCGAGAAATCAAACCGGCAGAAGTTACCAACCGAAGGCCCGCTCGTCTGCCATCCAAAGACCTTTCACTTTCAGGAACTGCTCCACGATATCCCGTCCGCAACCGTATCCCCCCTCTTTGTGGGAGATGTAGCGGGCAACGGATTTTACCTCAGGGGCGGCATCCCGCGGACAGCAAGGCAAACCGCAAGTGCGCATCACCTCAATATCGGGAATATCATCGCCTACATATAGAATTTCTTCATCCCGCAGGCCGTAGCGATCGCGGAAGTCACGATAATCGTGTATCTTGACAGAAGACCCCATATAGATATTCTCCGGCAATATTCCCAAAGCACGGAAACGCTTGCGCACCGCTTCCGTGCGTCCACCGGTAATGATAGCCAATGGTATTTCATGTCTGGCAGCCAGATGCAAGGCATAGCCATCCTTTATGTTTACCGTACGCAGCGGCTCGCCTTCCGTACTCATCGGAATGACATTGGCGCTCAACACCCCGTCCACATCAAAGGCGAGGGCTTTTATCTTATTCAAATCGTAATTGATTGTACTCATGCCTTATTCTTTCTAAGAAGTTAACTATTTTGCCGATGTATGCTTTCGCTAATCAGCCTGTACAGTTCCTGCATGTCCGGCTCGTCGGAAAGCATCTGCAAGTGCTCGCCAATAACATTTTCGTCATACCGCACGGCAGGCCCCGTCTGCGCAAGACGCGGTTCGAGTTCATGCACCTTACGGGCAGTCTCGTCTATCAAAGGCAGCATCACTTCAAAAGGAAGCCCGTATTTCTTCAACAACCCGGCTGCAAGGGCATACATATGATTGGTAAAATTACAAGTGAACACCGCTGCCAGGTGCAGACTTTTACGCTGTTCGGAATCGGCCTCATAGACATTCTCGGAGAGTACGGAAGCAATATCTTTCAGTGTCCGGGTATCCTCCGCAGAGTTGCTTTCCACGAAAACCGGTATCTGCCGGAAATCGACCGTACGCTGCTTGCTGAATGTCTGCATCGGATAGAACACGCCATACCGGTTTACCTTGCCTGCCCAAACATCCATCGGGATACTTCCAGCTGTATGTACCCACAGGGCATTTTCTTTTCCGGCAACAATTTCGGGCAGCAGTTGCACAAACGCCGCATCTTTCAGCGAAACGATATACAGCCGGGCATCCGCTGCCACAGACGACAAGTCGGTAGTATAGGCAGCCTCTACCGCCTGCGCCAATGTTCGCGCCGACTCTTCCGTACGGCTGTATACCTGCACGATACGGAATCCTTTATAGTAAAGCGCCTTTGCCAGATTCGTAGCCAGATTGCCGGCTCCGATAAATACAACAGATGTATCTTCTATGCTTCTTTTCATCTTATCTCGTAGATACCAAATACAAAATACCGCCTACAACCAACAGTGCCACCGGCAGCAAATAAGCGGACATAGTACCGAGCAGAGCCGTTATCAATCCGAAATTCAATATCAGCCACAGGCCCGTCAGCACCAGTCCCACCGACTTGTCATTCTTGAATAACAGGAAGATGACCGCCGTATAAAGCAGAAAATTATCCCGGTTCATCACCCACGACAGTCCCAGTGTGGAGAAATGCAGCAGTTTGTCTGCCAGATAGAGCACGCCGAACACAATCAGCGTGATAGCCGTAGCCTTATAGGTATCTTTATTGTTATTTGCTTTCGCCGCGCTCACCGTTACTTTCCTCCATATTTGTTAAGGTGAATCTTTTCCCATTGCAGGTTGTCCTCATTGAAAGGCTTGCGCTCCATTCCTTTATGCCCGATGGCAATGATACTGAGAGCCTGCAACTGCAAAGGCATGTCGAGTACTTCGTGCACATATTCGTTAGAGGACATGCCGGATGCCGTAAAACGCTCGCGAAGCTGTACCCAGCAACTGCCCAATCCCATATCTTCCGCCTGAAGTTGCAGGTAAATGGAAGCGATAGAGGCATCTTCTATCCAGACGTCGCTTGCCAGCGGGTCGGCGGTTACAACCACAGCCAATGCGGCATCCGCTATGAATTGCGAAGCCTGCTCTTTACAGAAAGACAGCTTTTTCAATGTTTCCTTATCATCCACCACGATAAACTGCCACGCATTGCTCCGTTTGGAAGTAGGCGCCATCAGTGCGGCTTTCATCAGCGTAACCACCTGTTCTTGCGTCAACTCCTCTTCTGTAAACTTCCGCATGCTGCGGCGGGTCTTTATCAATTCGCTAAAACTTTCCATATGTGTATATCGTTTAGAAATGAATACTTTGTCGTTAAGTAATGCAAAGATACAAGATTATTTTTTTAAATTTGCAGCAATGCCCTTGAAACTGACTACATACCATCGGGGAAGCCGGATACCCGAACTGCCGGGAACCGATACATTCCACTCTACGGAGCTGTTTCACGTCTATGAAGCAACTCCGGGATACACACCTTTGCTTATTGTGGCGTCGGAAAACGGAATACCCGTAGCCAAGTTGCTTGCCGCCATACGGAAGAGCGTGCGACTGTTTCCACCCGCCATCATCAAGCGGTGTGAGGTATATGGCACCGGAGAATATTTCGATGAAACGCTCAACCGTGAAGCTGTCTTTAGCGATATGCTGCAACGCCTCACGGACGAAGCCCTGCGGGAAGCCTTCCTTATCGAGTTCCGCAATCTGGACAATTCGTTGTCCGGTTATAAAGTATTCCGCGAGAACCGTTACTTTGCCGTCAACTGGCTGCGCGTACGCAACTCGTTGCATAATGTGGAGCAGGTAGAATCCCGTTTCAGTTCCTCCCGCATCCGCCAAATCAAAAAGGGCTGAACAACGGAGCAGAAGTAAAAGAAGCACATACCCCGGAAGAAATCCATGCTTTTGCCAAGATGCTGCATTACAACTACTCTGCCAAGATACGGCGGCATTTCCCAAGCATAGACTTTTTCCAGCTCCTGGAAAAGCAAATGCCCCGGAAAAGCCGTATTTTCATTGTAACCTATAAAGACAAAGTTATTGGCGGAAGCGTCTGTATCTATTCCAATAACAGTGCATACCTATGGTTCTCCGGCGGCATGCGTAAAACATACGCTTTGCAATATCCCGGCATTCTTGCCGTGTGGCAGGCATTGCACGATGCCAAAGAACGCAGCTACCGCCACCTGGAGTTTATGGACGTAGGCCTGCCTTTCCACAAACATGGCTACCGCGAATTCGTGCTCCGCTTCGGCGGAAAACAAATCAGCACCCGTCGCTGGTTCCGTTTTCGGTGGGAATGGCTGAACAGGGTGCTGATAAAGATGTATGAGTAAACGGGCTATTGGGCTATTTTATAGACCACTGACGAATATCCTCCCAACCGTATGGAAGTATTATCCCCTTCTTTCACCTGAACAGTTCCCGATACACCGACAGCCTTCTCGATATTATCTGTCAATGACAGTTTAACAGATGCGCTTCCAAAGTTGTGAAGAATAAGCATCTTTTCATTATCTTTTGTCATATACCATGCAGCAATGCTCTTGTACTTTTCGTTCGATTCGTTATATACCGCATGTTTTGTCATTGTACCTTGAGCCAAAGCCGGATAGGTATTACGCAAACGGGTAAAAGAGAGATAGGTATTCAGCAACGAATTTGCATTTTCCTTCTGTTCTGCTACGGATTTTATACTCGAAGCCACGGTGGCATCAATCTTGTCCGTATAGGCAGTAGTGTAAGTATCTCCCCACAGCATCGGACTGCGTACATATTCATCCGCCTTTTCTTTCGTTCCGTAGATACCCAATTCTTCCCCATAATAAATATAGGGTTCGCCCGGTGCAGTGAGCAATACGGCAGCCGCAAGTTTACACTTTGCCTCTGATTTTCCTAGTTTGGATGCTGTACGGTCTTCATCATGGTTGGATAGTTTGGTAGCTTCTATGTAATCGGCACGGTATCTCGCATATTTCTGTTGGAAAGAAAGTATGTCTTTCGCAAAGTAACAACCAGTGGAGTTGGCAATCGACCAGTCCAGTTTATACCAGAAGTCAAACTCAAACAATGCGGGAAGTCCTTGATAATAAGGTGCCACCTCGTCACTGCCCGAAAGGACTTCACCTACAATATAAATATCATCTGTATGCCCTTTCGATTTATAATATTCGTTCATATCATCATAGAACATTTTCAGAAAACGGGGATTCTCATCCGAAGTGGCACTGTGATAAATATGCTTCACCGCATCCAAACGGAAGCCGTCAATTCCCCTGTCTATCCATTTTTTTGCAGCAGCGGATATTGCTTTATATGCCGGAGAGTTGTCAGCATCATCAATAGCACCGTAATTAAGGTCGGCAAACCAGTCTGTTTGGAAATGGGAATGGAAATACCATGCTTCGACCGATGCAAACAATATGTCCTCAGGATTTGCATTACTCAAAGTAAAAGGCTTGCCCAACTGCACTTTACTTGCTTTAGACGGAGCTCCATACTTCGTTCCGTTGTCCCATGAAGTATTGCTTGTACGGATTAAAAAGCCCCAATCCGTATCAAGATCAACCGTTAACTCGTACTTATTATTGCCTCTCGCATAGAATTTCTTGCAAATGCCCTCACCATAATATAAGTACTTGGCATCTTGCGTGGTTACGTCCGGAGTATCCGCGTTCGGAGTATCTTCTTTTGTAACTGTTATGGTGGGACTTGCAGCATTAGACCAGTCGAGTACAAACTTATAATATCCTTTCATGGCATCACCTATACCAGCCGAAAACCATTCGCCTGCATTATATCCCATAGAGCTTTCCCGCTTTATCATTGGAATTTTACCGGCAGTAATATCGGATTTCGGGTCTTGTGAGAAGATGTAATAGTCACGGTAAACACTTTCCTTGGACGATTTCGCATCTATAAACCAAGGATGATCCTTTCCGGTATGGTTCATCACATAATCCAAATAGACTTTTATACCCAATTCATGGGCTTTGGCAATCAACCGTTCAAAATCATCCATAGTTCCATACCGGGCATTCACTGTTGTATAATCCTTCACATCATATCCGTGATAAGACATTGCCGGATGAATTGGCGACAGCCATATTGCATTCACACCCATTTCATTAAGATAATCCAGCTTATCTGTGAGTCCTCTGAAATCGCCCCACTCGTCATTATTACTATCGGCAAATGAATACACCAATGTCTGATAAGTAATATCGGCACGTTTGATTCCGTCCCACGTATCGGATGAGGGTTCTAAAGAGACATATCCTTCAGGAGTTTCATCCTGCCCCGGTGCAGGCTCAGAAAAAGCTCCGGGGTCATCACTACAAGCCATCAAAGAGCTTATCAGCAAACCCAATATTAAATATAAAACAGATTTTACGTTCTTCATTTTATCAGATTTTACATACAATTAAAAGAAATGTGTCTGAACTTGCCTTAAACAACGCAGACCGGTATGGAATCCCTTAATACAAAGAGAAGAAATAACACCAAATCCATGTAACTTGTAGCAAGTTCAGACACACTCGCCTGATTTAAAATAAATATTCTTTATATATCGCAGATATTATTCAGCCGTCTGAAATACAACTTCACCTGTAATATCATTAAAGAATACATTATATTTTCCATTGGGAACAACAACATTCTTACCATCTGCAGTAGTCAATGACAAATAGTTTTTATCCGCTATTGTTACGTTATCCGTTGCAGCACCCCAAGAAATGTCCCACTTATGGTCAGCACGCAACTTTAATACACCGTCTTTTCCCGGTTCAAAGCCAGCTATATACCAGTTATGCGGAGTAATCTGTTCCAAATCTTTCTCAGAACCCGCTGTATCCCAATCATTATAGTCACCAATCAAACTTATATGAGTATAAGATTTCGGAGCCTGATCAGTCAGTTCTGTCCAAGCATATTCGTTTGTAGAAAAGTCAACTTCCAGTTTATAAAATTTACCGACTTCCGGACAAGCTATCGCTCCGGCATTTACTGATACCAACTTACCGGAAACAGCATTATCGCCATCGCTCTCAGCACCATAACAATTATCCCAATTTCCAATATCTGCACCTAACCAAATTTTTAGATTACCGGCTGTTTGTACACCATTCTCAGTTTTAGTAAAATCGGTCGTATACGCATATTTCTTATCTCCTTGTGGATAAAGCATACATTTTGCCGACTTGTCTGCCCATGATGTAACGTCGCCTACCAGAAAATACTCCAATGGGGTATTCAGCTTGACTTTCAAAGTAAACGGAGAAGCTTTCTTCTTGGTTATGATGCTACCGTCTTCTGTTTTTACCGTTACATCGGCTGCCACTTCTACAGCAACAGTCCGTTCTTCGGGGCTTTTACCATAAATAGCCGCTACCGCGTTTGCCAAATCGGTTGAAGCAACCATCCCGGCTGCCGTTGCGCTCAGAGCGGCGGTTTTATCCTTACCTTCAGCAGAAAGAGTAAGCGCGTATTCACTTACCTGCCCATCTTGCAGACTGGTAGTAAATAACTGAATATTTTCCGCCGTTTCCACTACAAAATCAATGGCGCTGACTGCCGGTTCTACCGTAAATGCGATTTTATCGACCGGTTCTTTGGAATCATTGCTTTGAGGGCTTGCCCAATCCGTATAGTCATCATTGCGGGAAACAAGTCCTGCAATGATAGCCAAGCCATATACTAATTTCTTTATCATAGTATCTTTCTTTTAAAGTGTGTAATTTATTTCTTAGGAATAATACTGAATTCACCGGTTATATCATTGAACATGATAACCCATGTACCTGCCGCAACACCGATGTTCTTGCCTCCGGCTGCTGCCTTACCGCAAACAGATACCTCGCCGTCTTCCGAACCATATCCCCAATTTGTATCCCAAGAACCGGGAATCTTGAACTTAATCTGCTTCACGGCATCCTCTTCCACTGTCAACATATAACACCATACATGGTTTTCACCGCTCTTGTTCACCGGAGTCATGTTCTGGTCGGCCCAATCGCAGAAATCACCGGTGATACATATCTGACCGTAAACAGCCGGGGTTATTTCCTGATTGACAATAGTACAAGTATTCGCTCCGGTATTAATGGTAACAAGATAATATCCGGCCGGATTACATGTGATATTTCCGCCATCGGCTCCGCCGTTACGATAAACAGCCTCATTGGGAGCGCCTGTACCACAAAATCCATAATCCCAATTGAAATCCGCAGGCTGTATCTTCCACTCCTCAGTTGTAAAATAGTTGAGGTAGGTAATTTCACCGGCACCGGTCACCTTATCATAATTGTAATCGCTTTGCATGAAGAGCGGGAAGCTACTTTCGCCCGGCTTATCACTCCAAGCACCGTCACCAAAATTATTTCCGACAAGATACCACATAATAGGAGCGGCATCCGACAATTCCACATAATAAGGAGCCACACTGATTTCTACCACATTCGATGTAATGGCATTCAATCTATTCATACCTTCAAGCACAAATGCATTGATACGAATAAAAGTCTTTTGTTCGGCAGGAACAGCGTCTGCTTTCCACTTCGCTACTTTAGCCAGAGCCTTGTTAAGTTCAGATGCCGCCAAATCAGCAAAACAGGTTGTAGAAGTCTTGTCGATAACTGCATAATCGGCAACAAGAGCATTTTCCTCATCCGCATCCGCTTCGTCCGTAGACACAGTGAATGAGTTTGTCGGAGAAACCTGTATTTCATATGTCGCATTAATCGGAGCATTGCCTGTTGTATATTCCGGTTGTGACCATGTCAACCGAAGAGCTTCCGTATTCTCCAAATCAACCGTTTCGTTCACGTAAGCCGGAGTGTTCAAGACGAACTCCGTGGGTTGTATCAGCGTAGGGTTCGAATCATTATCATCCGAACATGCTGCAAATATGCCGGCAGTACCGACAAGCACAGCACCAAGCAATAATTTATTCTTCATATTACTTTTCTAAATTTACTGTTTTAACTTTACTCTTCTGTCTCATTATAACCATCAATCTGGATAAGGCTTCTGTTTGCCTGTATTTCCGATGTCGGGAGAGGGAAAAGATTTCTTGTCTTATCGAATGTCACTCCATTGATATTGCCGCCTTTATACGACCAGTTATAGGTAGTTTGCGTACCACCGAACTGATTAAAACGTATAAGGTCGGTACGACGGAGACCCTCGAAATAGAATTCGCGCGAACGCTCGTCAAGAATATAGTTCAGGTTGTAAGAATCGCTTGTAGCCGTGTGAGCACGCTTACGCAAGATATCGATATAACCTTTTGCCTTTGTTGAACTCTCGCCATTGAGATGCATTTCTGCTTCCGCAGCATTGAGATAAGCTTCAGCCACACGGAAAAGGAAGAAATCCGTATCCACATCGAACACATCGTGCGGGCTTCCGCCGTTGGAATAGTTGTTATTCCATTTCGTAGTTACCAAGCCTTGATAGAAACTGGAGTTATCTCCCAAGTCAAGCGTACGTTCATCGCCGTCCGAACCTTTTCCCCAGAAAAGCGCACGGTCATCGATTTGCAAAGCACGGATTTCCTTCGTCGACTTGCCTACAAAAGATTCAGGATTATTAGTAAACTTCTCAATCAGTTGAGGACGGCATCGCATACCGGACCACGTAGTACCCGTAGTACCGGCAGTTAGGTCGGTTACGGTTTGCATCTTATCGTTCCACATAGCGGCAATAAAGAAAAGCGAACCTCCATAGCCTTTCGTCACCTTTCCATCCTGAAGAAGCGGAAGTATGGCTTCACAACTGGCACCATTCGATCCGTTATCACCCATAAAGAGCAAATCGTACGGACGATAGCCTCTCTGCGTAGCTTCTGTCGGAATCCTGGTATCATCAAAGATTGCGTAATTTGAATTGATAACCATTTCAGCATATTCCAACGCTTTATCCCAATGAGGATTGTTCTGCCCGTCATTATTAAGATAAGTACCGGCATTAAGATATAAACGGCTCAGCAAAATCCAGGCTGCCGCTTTGTCAGCGCGGCCATAGTTTGCATCACTGTCCGTTTCCGGTTCGGCAGGCAACATATCCGCTTCGGCATTTTCCAATTCCTTTTTCACCCAATTAAAGAGGAATTCACGTCCCAATTGCAGAAGTTCCGCACGGGTATATGTGGCACTCTCGTCAAATTTCTCATTATAGGCATGGGCTTGTTTAGGCACTTCCGAGGTAATTGTCTCTATAAAAGAGGGGTCTCCAAAGAAATCGAGCATTAAGAAATAGTTGTATGCACGGATAAAACGCACCTCTGCAAGCATCGTCTTATCGGCTTGTGCCGCTTCAAGGCTCAAATAATGGTTGCAGTACGTAATATTGGACATCAGACGATAATAAAGAAATCTGAGAGTCGCAGTACCCGGCATACATTGGTTATAACCGATATCGGTAATACCACCGTCGCTCCACCAGCAGATAGCCTCATCGGTAGAAAGTTCATTAAAATTAAACACGTTACGCAATAACGTCGATTTACCGGCATCGTCTATGGTAAAATCCGCATTACCGTCATTACCTTCCATGATGAGTCCGGCATAACATTTGCTATACAGCCCCAACAGATTCGGATTAGGCTCTACGGTAGGGTCTATATTCCCTTTCTCAAGATCATCCATACAGGAAGTCATGCTTGCTGTCAGAAAAAAGAGCAATGGCAGGAAATATTGCTTTTATTTTATTTAGTTTCATAATTGTCCTCAGTTATTAAATTAGAAATTAAGATTCAATCCAAGAAGGAAAGTACGGCTGCGCGGATAGAGGCTGCTCTCCTTTCCGGAAGTCTGTTCCGGGTCAAGCCCTTTGTACTTCGTAATGGTAAAGACATTTGAGCATGAAGCATAGATACGTCCTGACACGCCTTTGTACTTGCCGGCTTTAAAAAGATTATCGAAATTATATCCAAGCGTAATATTGTCACACTTCAGGAAACTTGCATTCTGTACAAAATAATCAGTAAGCGCATAATTGTAAGAACTCCAGCCAAGGCTTACGATATCTGCCGTGCTATTCTCGTAATATCCTTTGGAATTATAAAGCATTGCAGAATTTGCCTTGCCCGATTCGATGCCATTGTATACATAATTACCGAAGCTGGCTCTGAAGTTGGTTCCGAGGTCCCAGTTCTTATAAGCTACTTTAAAATTAAATCCGCCTGTCCAAGGCGCTATAATGTTTTTATAATAATAGCGGTCGTTTTCGTCTATGCTGCCGTCAGCATTCCGGTCTACATAACATCCCATGATAGGACGTCCGCTTTCGTCATACACCTGCTGATACACCCAGAAGGAGTTGGCGGGAAGTCCCACTTTATGATAGGTGATTTGCTGGTCGGTACCCACTTTCATACCTGCTTCAATAACGTCACGTCCGCCATAAAGACCAGTTATCTCATTCTTATTGTATGCTATGTTCATTCCAAGTTCCACAAACCAGTCTTTTGTTTGAACAGGTTTGCCCGACAGAGCTATTTCAACACCGGTATTCTTCAAAGAACCGGCATTAAGCATAAGGGCATTATCAAAGTTCTGTCCTGCCGGAATTGTAGGTGTGGAAAGCAAGTCCGTGGTTTCGCGGTAATAAGCATCAAGGTTCAAAGTCAGTCTCTGGTCAAACATTCCATAATCCAACCCTAAGTTCCATGTGGTCGTAGTTTCCCAAGTAAGGTCGTCATTATAAGGCAAAGGCTGATAAAGCGTACCCGGATTGTTAGGACCTACCGGATAACGATGGTTCTCACTGGTGCTTACCTTGTATATGGCTGTGTAGTATTCCTTACCGGTATCCTGCTGACCGGTCTTACCCCAGCCAAGACGAAGTTTCAAGTCACTGACAGCATCTACATCTTTCAGGAAAGCTTCATCCTTCACACGCCAAGCAAAGGCTGCCGAAGGGAAGAAACCCCAGCGTTGTCCGTCTGCAAAACGGCTCGAACCGTCATAACGGGCTGTAAAGGTGAAAAGATAACGGTCAAGAAGCGAATAATTGACACGTCCATACCAGCTGACAAGATAAATCTGGCCTCTCCAATTCTTTGTAGAAGAGCTGTTTATTGTTCCGGCTTTCGGAGTACCATCGTCATAATAACTCTCATTGGTAGAAGGATAATAGTTTTCGAACCATTCTCCACCCCAATATTTCATGTGGTTATATTCGTAACCCACCATCACATCCAGATGATGTGCCTTGTTGAAATCTTTGTTGTACTGGGCGTATGCCGTAGCAATCAGGTTGTATTTCTTTTCCTTATTCTCGCCTACACCTCCATAATAGAAGCCATAAGTCGAATACGGATTGTTGTTAGTATATTCTCCACCATCGGCATATTCACCCGAAAGATTCATATGCAAACGCAAGTCTTCAAATCCATGTATCTTATAATCGGCTTCAAAATTACCGAGAAGTACGGTAGCGCTCTTATCGAATGTATAATGTTCAATCAGTTCCACCGGATTTTTAGGAGCATCATCATTGCGTGCAAACGGGAAAGTGGGGTCGTATTCGGAAGTATTCTTTGTCCACTGCCAATAACCGCCCCAATTCTTGAACTGTTCGTCCTCACTCATTATCGGACGAGTCGGGTCCATAGAGATAGCTGCACCGATAGCATCCGTACCACCCGGATTTGTCTTGGAGTAAGAATACTTGGCATTGATGTTAAAATTAAGATGATCATTCAGCAATGAGGGATTCAGAGTAAACCCTGCTGTAAAACGGTTATAATCGGAACCTTTCAGAATACCTTCCTGATTGGTATATCCTACGCTGACACGATAAGGCATGGACCAACTTTCATTGCCCACTCCACCGGTAACGCTGACATTATGGTCGTGACTGATACCGGCACGGTATATTTCATCCTGCCAATCCGTATTATATGTGCCGGCAGAAAAGTCCGGTGTACCATCTTCATTGTATTTCTGCCATCCGAGTCCTGCATAAGCTGCCGAGCCTTCGCCATACGTATTCTTGATAAATTCAACATATTCGGGAGCGTTCATTACATCGAGCTTGTCGGCAATCGTACTTACCGACAAAGTTCCGTTATATGAAACCTTCGGTGCCTGGTTCTTACGTCCTTTTTTAGTTGTAATGATAATTACTCCATTAGAACCACGGCTACCGTAAATTGCCGTAGCAGAAGCATCTTTCAGCACCGTAAAAGTTTCAATATCATTAGGATTGACAAGTGAAAGCGGATTGTTCACACCTTTGGTATTGTTATTATCCATCGGCATGCCGTCTATCACTATAAGCGGATTGTTGCTGGCATTCAAAGAAGCGCCACCACGAATACGGATTTGAGCACCTTCACCGGGAGCTCCCGAAGTGGTGTTTACATTTACACCGGCAATCTTACCTTGAATCATATCCTGAGCGCTTACGACCAGACCTTTATTTTTCTCATCCGGCTTGATCGCTGTCACCGAACCGGTAAGGTCATTTTTCTTAGCCACACCGTAACCGATGACAACCACTTCATTCAATAATTCCGAATCGTCTTTCAAAGTCACAATCACAGATGAAGTTGCTTCTATTTCCTGTGTTTTGTATCCTATAAAAGATACCTGAAGAATTGCTCCTTTGGGTACAGACAATGTAAAATTTCCGTCCACATCGGTAATGGTGCCATTAGACGGATTACCTTTTTCAATGACATTAGCGCCAATCACACCACCCAAAGCATCTTTCACATGCCCTTTCACCGTGATGTTCTGTGCATAAACGCCAACTGACAAGAATAACCCTAATAACAGGGGAAGAATCGTTCGACAGATTCTAAGATTAACTTGCTTCATGCATTTAAAAATTAAAGTTAACAATATTAATTATCTACAGTATATTCAAAAGACGTTTCAGTATATTAACCTAAATACGGAACGTGCTCCAAATACTTTATTATGATACAACAAATGTATGCTATATTGTCGAGTAAGAGACAAAGATACCGTAAAAAGTTCAATAAGAAGAATGCAAACGATTGCACTATATCCGGCATCATGCGCTATCATCTCATAAACGCATGGGCACACCAATGGAAACGCGTAATAAATAACGGGAAATCAGCAGGGTAATATCTGCAAAAACACACGCTAAATAGTAGTTTAGCTACTGCATTTTCCCCGGAACAGCAGGTCTTTTTTTTCGTTTCGCAGTTGCGGGCTCTACGGTTGCCAGCCGCGGGCTGTCGGGCCCGCAATTGGCAACCGTAGAGCCCGCAACCGGAAAACAAGGAAAAGGAAGTGATAAAAGGACATTATACATGCGATAAAACAAAGAAAAGAAAGAGGGAATGAGGCATTTATCCCTAACAAATACCTTACTGTCACAGGGCATATTCCGGAAATTACGGGTGCATTTATCTTTAAACAATGCACCGAATCGCATGATAAAGGTCTTTTGGAGTAGTAAATCGTCAGAAAAGTCTCTATTATCGACTGTGTGTCAATTAAGATAACACACTGATTATAAGACATATAATATTTATTCGCGTGACGACCACGAATCAGTCATCACTCTCACCACGCTTGTCGTCACTCCCTGTATCCCTTTGCTGGAAAGGGATACAGAGTGATTGGTGACGAGTGATGACAAATTATGCAAAACTCTGAAACAGAAATAATGCAAATGCTACCTATCGGCAGACAACAAGATTGTCCCAGTCTGCAAGCCTTTTGCTTTGGCTTCAAAAACAATTTCACCGGACTGTTCCGTGCTCTGCACGATAGCCGTCAACTGTCCGCTGAAAGCCGGCATCTTGGGTAAATGGAAAAGGTCGAGGCTGGTGGCATCGCCATTGGCTGCCGCACGGTAACGGCCGGCTCCTTTTACAGAGAAAGAGACAAGACGATTGTCCGACTGGCAGAGATTGCCGTCTTTATCGACAACGCGGACGGTGATGTAGGCAAGGTCTTTACCGTCGGCAGCAAGCCGGGTGCGGTCGGCAACCAGTTCCAGATGATGAGGTTTGCCGGCGGTACGGACGATTTTCTCTTCTGCCGGTTTGCCGGAAGCATCATAAGCCACGACTTTCAGTTCGCCCGGTTCATAAGGAACATCCATCCACATCAGGCGGTAGCGGCGTTGCAAGGCAAGCGAGTCCTTGCCTTGTAAGGCTTTGCTCTCCGATGCCGTCAGTTTGCGTTGCTTACCGTAGCTCTTGCCATTGACGAAAAGTTCCGCAGCGGGATAGCTGGTATAAACAAAGACGGGAGTATTCTCTCCTTCCCTGCCCGGCCATGTCCAGTGCGGAAGGACGTGCAGGGTATTTGCGGTCTTGTTCCAGATGCTGCGGTACAGATAATAGCGGTCTTTGGGCAGGCTTGCCAAGTCAATGATGCCGAATACGGAACTGTGGCTGGGCCAGGCATCCGTGTCGTACGGAGAGGGTTCGCCCAGATAGTCGAAACCCGTCCAGACAAACTGCCCGATAGTCCAGTCGTAATCATCGGCCAGGGCAAAGTCCTCATCGGGCACATTCGACCAAGAGCAATACTCCACATCATACCCCGAAGACTGGTGGTCGGCATACGTTGCCCCTGCCCGTTTCTCTACCGGGAATTTATAGACTCCGCGGGAACTTACGGTAGAGGCGGTTTCCGAACCAAGAATGATATTCTGCGGAAGTGCGTTGTAAGACTCCACATAGCGGTGGGCGCGGTAGTTGAGACCGGGAACGTCTATCATAGCGGCGAAACCGTTTTCCAGGACGCAAGACACCTGGTCCATACCGCAGGTAACAGGACGTGTGGGATCTTCGCGGTGGCATATATCCTGCAGGAAAGAAGCGACTTTATAGCCCTCGGCACTGCACTGCGTAGGCACTTCGTTGCCAATGCTCCACATGACCACACTCGGATTATTACGGTAATGACGCAACATATTCACCATGTCCCGCTCCGCCCATTCGTCGAAGTAACGGTGATAGCCGTTATCGCATTTGGCAATATCCCATTCATCGAAAGGCTCTATCATCATCATAAAGCCCATTTCGTCGCAAAGCTCCACCAGTTCCGGAGCCGGCATGTTGTGCGATGTACGGATGGCATCGCAGCCCATATCCTTCAGCAGCGTGAGCTGGCGGCGGAGAGCAGCCACATTGACGGCAGCCCCCAAAGGCCCCAGGTCGTGATGGTTGCAGACGCCCTGAAACTTACGGTGCTTGCCGTTCAGGAAAAAACCTTTGTCCGCCACAATCTCTATGCTACGGATGCCGAAACGGGTGGTATATTCGTCCACCAGCCTGCCGTCGGCATATATCTTGGAAGACGCCTTGTAGAGCCGGGGTGTCTCCGGCGACCATAAGGCGGGAGTATCTACCAGGAAGTTCTGCTCGAAAGGCTGCCCGTGGTTTATTTTGCGGGTGTTGTCTTTGGCGGCAACCACCTTACCGTCCGGCGATATAATCTCGGTCACAATCCGGATATGCTTGTTTCCGGCATTGGCAATCTCCGTACGCAAACGCACGGAAGCATACTTGTCCGACACGTGCGGGGTGGTAAGCTGAGTGCCCCACACCGGAACGCATACCGGTTCGGTCGTCAGCAGGCGGACATTCCGGTACAACCCCGCACCGGGATACCAGCGCGAAGACTGCGGTTTGTTCTCCAACCGCACGGCAAGCGTATTGGGTTTTCCGTCCTTATATATATAAGGTGTGACATCGCAATGGAAAGAGTTATAGCCGAAAGGCCAGAAGCAGGCTTCCTGCCCGTTGATATAGACACGGGCTTCGCTCATGGCTCCGTCAAAAACCAGTGTAGCCTGTTTGCGGGCGGGAACGGTAAAGGTGGTACGATACCAGCCTACGCCTACATAAGGCAATCCGCCCGTGCGTCCGGTCTTTACCGAAGCCTGTTTTTCGAAATTCTGCGTGACGGCTACTTTCTGCAAATCGTTGTCACGGTCGAACGGTCCGTAAATGGCCCAATCGTGAGGCACGGTTACCGCCTGCCATTGCTCATCGTCATATCCCGGGTGAGCAGCTCCGGATATATCTCCCCGGAAGAACTTCCAGCCCTTTTCCAATAGCACTTCGGTACGCTGCGCCATAACGGCCGTAAAGAGGAAGAAGCAACAGATGCCCGTTATCAGTCTCTTATTCATAATTATACTGTTTTACAGGTTATTTAAACGCATCCATAATCACCGTAGGGCGGCCGTCGGCAGTAAACGCTCCCAACCGATACTGGCTCGGCTTGCACTCCGGCTCCCAATAGAACACACCCTTGCAGCGTCCTCCGGTATTCTCCCGGCTTTCCTTGACGATGCGTTCCAACTGCCGTTTGCCTTCGGCAAGGACAGACGCACTTGCCAGATTGCCCTTGTCATCACCGCATTCCATGCCGGTTTCCACTATCATCACATCACAATCATACTTGGCGCCCAACGCCTTGATATTCTCCATGCAGTCGGTGATAATGTCATCGGCGGTATAATCCGGCTTCTCCATCCGTGTCCAGTAAGGATAAAGCGACATGCCTATCATATCCCACTTCCCGTTGTGTTTCTTCAGCTCATCGAAAAACCAGTTGAACAGTTCTTTATCCCAACCGTTGTCCAGATGAACAATCACAATCGCATCGCTGAAGACTGACTTCACCGCATTGTAGCCCTCAGTGATGAAATCGGCCAAATTACTCCAGTTTGCGGGATACACGACTTTATCCGACGCCGTTGCCGGAGCGTTTTTCAAGTCACGCTCTTTCACATCATAGGATGCACCGCTCAGCGCCACATTCTTATCCCACAACATACCCGGACGTATTTCGTTGCCCACTTGCACCCATTTGGGAGAAACTCCCGCCGCCTTCAAGGCCTGAAGCACTGCTACCGTATGGTCGCCGATGGCTTTCTTCAGTTCCGGCAGCGTTTTGTCCTTCCATGCGGCAGGCTTGTTTTGCTGGGCGGGGTCTGCCCACCAGTCACTATAATGGAAATCTATCATTACGTCCATTCCCAAATCCTTCGCCCTCTTGGCTTTGGCTACGACATCGGGTGTATTGCACCAGTTGCCGTGCTCTGCCGGGTCTACCCACACACGCAGACGAACCGCATCCAGTCCGCACTCCTTCATCAGGGCGGTGCATTCAAGCTGCTTGCCGTCGGCATTATAGAAGCGATGTCCGGCCGCTTCCATTTCCGTAACCCAACTGATGTCGGCGCCTTTGGCAAAAGAATCATCTCCGGTGCCGGGAGTCTGCTCCGGTGTCGGAGACGTTCCTTCCCTATCGTTGTCGGCCGTGTTCTTGCATGCGATAAAAAGGCATGCGATACTCAAAAAGAAAGTAATAAATTTAATGTGTTTCATGGTTCTAAGTATTATAGTAATATAACATTCATTGAAGCAAGGCATCCCGTCTGCCCCATTAAGGCAATTCATACGATGCCGTCCTACCGCAAAATTCCCCCTGCGGCATAGGTACTTCTATCGTTTCACCGTTATAAGTAAGCGTTATTTTCTTCAAAGCCGCATTCATGCAGGCATCCGTCACTGTAAAGACGGACTTTCCTGCCACCATCTTTATCATTACGGTACAAGGTTCAGAAGCTGCAAGCGACACACCGCCGGCCTGCAGGCCATTGTTGCCCGGATAGAACACCGCCTGCAACAGTTTTTTGTCTGCCGACTGCACTGCCTGTACCAAAGAGTCATTCCTCAGTACACGGAAAGGCAACCGGGCGGACGGAGTGCCCTTTCCCGTATACACGGTATAACCGTACGTATCATCCACGGGCGCTTGTCCGTGGTCAATCCACAAACGGAGAATTTTCACGCTATCCGGCAGATTCTTCTTACCGGCATTTGTTTTGTTGTGCAGCACCCAGTTCGCAGGACGCGTTTCGCAGGCTACGAACGCTTTCCGGCTGTATTCAGGAAGAACGCGGTAAGCAAATTGCCCCTCCTGCACCAGCCAGGGTGTGTCCTTGCCTGAGATTTTCCAGGTATGCACACCGGCTGAAAGAGCCGTTTTCTTGCCTTTCTCCAATAAACAGACATCATTCAGCAAGGCCGTCTGGTCGATAGTGGTACGGATGTGTCCCGGCTGTCCGGACTGCCTGTTCGTCACACCCGCTCCCAAGGCAACCATATAGTCTCCCTGAATAAAATAAGATTTATAAGCCTTTACACCATAAAGCACCTCGTTACAGCCGGCACTGCTGCCCCGGTCGTTCACACCCTCTTTCTCCGAAGCATTCATTTTCTCGAAAATATATCCCGCCACGGCATCACCGCTACCGTCCGTGGCTGCTGCCGCATAATTATGCTTACTGCAATAGCCGCGCCAGTTAACTACCGGTTCCAGACGCTCCATGCCTTCGCGTGCGGTTACTCCGGGAGATGCCGTTACGTCCCAGCCACCCATGATGGAGCGATATTCGTTGCCGCTGCGCTGAAACAAAGTCATACCGTCCGTAGGGTAGAAATTATAGGCATCGGCAAAGTTGGGAGCACTCTCCAAGCCGTCACAACGCATAGAAGCCATATTCACCATTATGTGGCAGTCGGGGGTTTTCTTTATCAAATCATCGTTATTAAAGAACCAGCGGGTTCCGGAATACATACCCGGAGCGTACCCCGCCATCCGGATATGCTTTTCTTTCACTTCTTTCCATAACTGCCGTAACTCCGCCTGCTCGGTTTCCGTAAAAGCATCCATCCAGTCCGTCAGCACTTTATTCAGCATCTTTGCGTAAGGAATCTCTTTTTCGGCAGCGGTATAGACATACGAGCCACGGTCCAGACAAGGCAAGGTAAATCCTTTATAGTAGTACCAGTTTCCACCGCGTAGAAAGTTCAGGATAGCTTGGGCATTCTTCCTGCTCAGGCGCTCCGCCCACGGTGTCCCTTTCAGCATACCCAGCATATTCAAGGCATTGAAGGTTCCGTCTATGGGATATCCCCAAATCAGGCATTGCTTACCATGTCCCCACCCTGCACCGTCGGCAGTAAAACCTTCGGTCCAGAAAGAATCGTGCAGAGTAAGTTGGGAAGTCACGCTGATACCTCTCCGGCAAACTTCTGCCAATACATCCACCATAGGCACCGAACTGTACATTGCAGCTACGGGCAATAGCGAACGGTATGCCAACGCGTTGCCGCCCACCCACCATACATGATTGCGGAAACGTTCTATCGAAACAACGTTCTTGTCGGTTTCATCATGACGCAGCGGCTGCGTATAGGCTTGCAGCCCCAATACCTTCAGCATATCGCAAGCGGCCTCCAGCAAAGGAGTTGCACCGCCGCGTTCGGCAAGTTCCATTTTATCCAGCCAGGCGAAATAGATGTTTACCGCAGCCGTAGGAATGGCAAAGCAGGAAGCGTGAAAACGGGAAACGGCGTTCGAGCGTCCGGCTTCCAGCATGCCGTAGTGCACCACCGCTTTCAGCACTTTGTCGCTCAACGACTCGTCTGCCGTCAGCGTACCGCGGCGGTATGCGTCGGCAATGCAGCACAAGCGGTCAAGAGCGTTTCCGATGAAAATACCCACCCGGTCATCGGCTGTTGTATGGAAGCTCTTCCGATAGGCATTGCTACGTTCGAACTCAGCTTCCAAAGCGTCCATATCCGAGAATGTCCCCTCCGGCGTAAGCAACTCCAGACACCTGGCGGGCGGCACGGACATATTCACCTTAGACAGCCTGTAAGGATGCTCATGAAAATAGACACGCAATTTCTTCATTGCCTCCAATTTTACACTATCGGTGCAGAGGCGCGCCTCGCGGTAATAGCGGTGATAGTTATCGAAAGCAAACTTAACTTCCTGCTCTTGGGCAGAGACAGCCAATGCCGGCAAGCATAGGCAACAAAATAAAACAAGTCTCTTTATCATAGTCAGCCAATACATTATAATATTAATTAAAGGATACCACATTTTCCAGAGGATAAAGTTACGGAGATTTATCGTATAGCAAATGATTTTTACCGGGAATTTACCGTGCAGCGGGCAAATACATGGTTGCAAACAGTACATGCAATCGTTTGCACAAACTTATAACCCGATATGTATCAACAGAAAACTTTTATTAGACGCATTCCGCTATTTTTGCAGCAGGATAAATAAGAAGCCCGGCTACGGTCTTCGTATATCTTCCTATTTTTATTACCTTTGGCTGAAAATTGAAATCATACTGATGAACAAACCGCAGATAACCATTAAAGATATTGCCCGGGCATTGAATGTCTCGCCGTCCACCGTGTCGAGAGCGCTCAAGGATAATCCGGACATCAGCCGGGAAACCCGTGACCTCATCCATGCCTACGCCCGCGAACATAACTACAAACCCAATGTGCTTGCCGTGAACCTCCGTTCGAGCCGCAGCAATACGATTGGCGTGATTGTGCCCCAACTGGTGCATCATTTCTTCTCGTGCGTGCTGAGCGGCATCGAGACAGCGGCGGCCAAAGCCGGCTACAACATAATCGTGGCTCAAAGCAACGAGTCTTACGAACAGGAAGTCAAAATCGTCCACTCTTTCCTTGCCGCCCGCGTTTGCGGCGTCATAGCCTCCCTTGCCAAAAACACGGAGCAATACGACCACTATCAGGAGCTGCTGAACAACGACATACCGATTGTATTTTACGACCGCATCTGTACGGAGCTGAAAACGGAACGGGTGGTTGTGGACGACTATGCCGGCTCGTTTGCCGCCGTAGAGTACATGATTCAGACCGGATGCAAACGCATCTTCTTCTACGGCGCATCTCCGCATCTGGAGATTACCAAAAACCGGCGGAACGGCTATCTGGATGCCATGAAGAAATACAAAGTGCCGGTGGACGACAGCATGATAAAGCTGTGCGACAACCGTGAACGCGCCATTGCCATAACGCCCGACCTGCTGGAGAGTGACAATCGTCCCGATGGTTTCTTTGCAATTAATGACGAAACGGCGGCAGGTATATTGTATGCCTGCAAGCTGGTGGGACTGAAAGTGCCGGACGAAGTTTCCATCTGCGGCTTCACCGACGGAGCCATCGCCCAAAGCACCGACCCGAAACTGACCACTGTGGAGCAGCACGGAGAAGAAGTGGGCAAAAGCGCATTCAGCATCCTTACAGACAAGCTGAACGGGCACGAGGGAAAAAGCACCAACAAGATTGTGCGGACAAACCTGGTAGTAAGGGGAACGACCAAATAAAAACACAACCGAATTCATCTATAAACTAATATCATAAAAAACAAGAGAGCAATGAAAGTAAAACCCGATTTAAGTTTCTGGAAACTATGGAATATCAGCTTCGGTTTCTTCGGCGTACAGATTGCGTATGCCTTGCAAAGCGCGAACATCAGCCGTATATTCTCTACTTTAGGAGCCGACCCGCACAGTTTGAGCTATTTCTGGATATTACCGCCGCTGGCAGGTATCATCGTGCAGCCCATCGTAGGAGCTGCCAGCGACAGGACATGGACACGGTTCGGACGTCGCATTCCCTACCTGTTCATCGGTTCGCTGGTTGCGGTACTCGTCATGTGCCTGCTGCCCAATGCCGGCAGTTTCGGTATGGCGGTGAGCACGGCCATGATTTTCGGTCTGGTATCGCTGATGTTTCTGGATACTTCCATTAATATGGCAATGCAGCCGTTCAAGATGATGGTAGGCGACATGGTGAACGAGAAACAGAAAGGACTTGCCTATTCCATCCAGAGTTTCTTATGCAATGCCGGCAGCCTGGTGGGCTATCTGTTCCCGTTCATATTTGCGTGGGTGGGTATCAGCAATACGGCACCCCAAGGGGTTATTCCCGATTCCGTAATCTACTCGTTCTATATCGGGGCCGCCATTCTGATATTCTGCGTTATTTATACAACGGTCAAAGTCAAGGAAATGCCGCCCGCAGAGTATGCCCAATATCACGGTATCACGGAAGAGCAGGAACATGAGAAAATCAATATGCTGAAGCTGCTGGTAAAAGCGCCGAAAGCCTTTTGGACGGTAGGGCTGGTGCAGTTTTTCTGCTGGGCCGCTTTCATGTACATGTGGACATACACCAACGGAAGCATCGCCGCAAATGTATTTGACGCTCCCACCGTTGAAAATACGGTAAACGGAATCACAAAAATAGTTCTCGACACCAAGAGCCTGCAATATCAGGAAGCTGCCAACTGGGTAGGCGTACTGTTTGCCGTACAGGCTATCGGTTCCGTACTTTGGGCAATCTGCATTCCCATGTTCAAAGACCGCCGCTTCATTTACGCGCTGAGCCTCGTGCTGGGCGGTATCGGATTTATATCCACCTATTTCGTACACAGCCCGTATGTGCTGTTCGTATCTTTCCTGCTGATAGGCTGCGCATGGGCCGCCATGCTGGCACTGCCTTTCACCATCCTGACCAACGCCTTGTCCGGCGGACACATGGGTACGTATCTCGGACTGTTTAACGGAACCATCTGTATTCCGCAAATCGTAGCAGCGGCGTTAGGCGGAAGTATTCTGGCACTGTTTACGCCGGAAGGGGATGCTTCCCCTGAAATAAACATGCTGGTAACGGCGGGTGTGATGCTTATAATCGGAGCTGCCTGCGTATATTTGATAAAAGAGACCAAAGGAGAAAGGGCGTAAACAGCCCCTATCCTCACCGATGAATATATGCTTCCTCACCGGTAAGAGGGTGTAAAATACACTTGATGATTTCTTTTAGGCACGGATTACGCGGATTTCACGGAAAAGAGATAAAATAAATCCGTGTCAATCCGCGTAATCCGTGCCTAAAAATAAATAAATAGCAAACGAATTTTAGTTTTGGCACATTCTTCTTTTTTCCGCATCCTATTTGTTTATCCGTTTATTTGTCTATCTTTACACCGATAACACAGAAAAAGAGCGCCATGAAGAAATACCTTAAAACCGATGAATGGAATATTATTGAAGATAACTTTCACGCCGACAACCTGCGAATGTCAGAAAGTATATTCAGTCTTGGAAACGGTCGCTTCGGTCAACGGGGACATTTTGAAGAACCATACAGCAGCGACAGCTATCGCGGCGCATTCGTGGCAGGTATCACCTTTCTGGACAAAACGCGTGTAGGCTGGTGGAAGAACGGTTTTCCGCAATTCTACACACGCATCCCCAATGCTCCGGACTGGAGCAGTATCAGCCTGCGCCTCATCGACGAGGAACTAGACCTGGCACAATGGGATGTGGACAGTTTCAACAGACGCCTCGACATGAAAGCGGGTATTTCTTATCGGGACGCGGAAGTAACCTCTTCGCGGGGAAACAAACTCCGCCTGCACGTGGAACATATCGCCAATATGGCTCACCCCAATCTCTGCCTTATAAAGTACAGCGTTACGTCCGTCAACTATACAGGCAAGGTTTCACTTGTGCCTATCCTTGACGGAGACACCGCGAACCCGGTCAGGCATCCGGATGAAAAGATATGGAATATCCTGCGCTCCGGCACCACCAGCGATTGCGCCTATCTGTGGACGCAGACCAGGCGGGAGGATGCGCAGATATGCTATGCCATGACCTACCGGTTCTTCAAGAACAATAAAGAGACTTTTGCCAACCCGATACGGATAGAAAAAGAAAAACAGGCCGGATTCAGCGTAGGCACTGAAGTGAAGCCGGGAGATACCGTGACGCTCGTCAAATACATTGCCATAGCATCTTCCCTTTATTATGAACGGCAGGATTTGATAGAAGCCTCCGTAGCAGAAGCCCGCAACGCCCAAAGTACAGGTTGGGATGCTCTGGAACAGGAGCACCGGAATGCCTGGCAGGAGATATGGGACGAAACCGATGTCAGTATCGAAGGCGACCCGGAAGCCCAGCAAGGCATACGCTACAACATCTTCCAGCTCTACCAGACATACCGGGGAGACGACCCCCGCCTGAATATCGGCCCCAAAGGTTTCACCGGCGAGAAGTACGGCGGAAATACTTACTGGAATACCGAATTGTGCTGCGTACCTTTCTTCCTGCTTTCCACCCCGAAGAAGATTGCCGAAAACCTGCTGATATACCGCTATAAGCAACTGCCCAAAGCCATTGAGAATGCCCGTAAGTTGGGATTCGACCATGGAGCCGCCCTCTTCCCGCAGGTCACCAGCAACGGAGAAGAGTGCCACAGCGAATGGGAGATTACTTTTGAAGAGGTTCACCGGAACAATATGATTGTCTATGCCATTCTGCAACATGCCACGCTTACGGGCACGCTGGACTACATCGCCCATTACGGATTGGAAGTAATGATAGCCGTCAGCCGCTTCTGGAGCCAACGGGTGTCTTTCTCGCAACCCAAGCAGAAATACGTCATTCTGGGAGTTACCGGACCCGATGAATACGAAAACAACGTAAACAATAACTGGTATACCAACTACTCCTGCATGCGTTGCCTCGAAACCACTCTCAGTTTCCTTGAAATCATTGCCCGGCAATATCCCGATGAATATGCCCGCATATGCAGCATCACCAACCTGAATTATACGGAAGAGAGTGAACGCTGGCGGGACATTATCGAACGGATGTACCTGCCGGAAGATCCGGAACGCGGTATCTTCGTCCAAAACGACGGCTATATGGACAAGGTTCTGCAAAGCACCGACGCCATTCCCGCCGGCGAACGCCCCATCAACCAGTATTGGTCGTGGGACCGTATCCTGCGTTCGTGCTACATCAAGCAGAGTGATGTCCTGCTCGGCCTGTACCTCTATTATTTCAACTTCGACCGGGAGACCATCCGCCGCAACTTCGAATTCTACGAACCGATGACCGTACACGAGTCTTCCCTCTCCCCGCACATCCACTCCATTCTTGCCGCACGCATCGGGAAAGTGGAAAAGGCATACCAACTATTCTTACACGCTACCCGCCTCGACCTGGACGACTATAACAATGAAGGAGACCAGGGGCTGCATATAACCAGTATGCCGGGCAGTTGGCTGGCTGTTGTACGCGGATTTGCAGGATTGCAGATACAAGGCGGTACGCTTAAGATTGAACCGGTCATACCGGCGAAATGGAGCGGCTATTCGTTCAAAGTGAATTACTTGGGCAATACGCTGCATATACAGATAGGCAAAGAAATAAAAATCAGCCTGACCGCAGGAAAACAATTGAACATACAGGTATATCAAAACGTTTATGAATTAAAACAAGGGTTGGATTTGACTGTCAACCGCAAAGACTTGTCTTAATCAAAAACAAATGAAGAAAATGTATCTGTTCGCCCTGACGGTGACACTTATCGTCACGTCCTGCGGGCAAAAGAAAGGGGAAGATATTCCCCTCGTGCGACCTGTGAAAACTGCCACCGTAAGTTCACAGTCGGTAATACTCAAAGACTTTTCCGGCATGGTGGAAGCGGTGGAATATGTGAAACTGGCATTTCGTGTCAGCGGACAAATCATCGACCTTCCGGTAGTGGAAGGACAAAGGGTCAGGAAAGGACAACTGATTGCCGCCATCGACCCGCGGGATATTTCCCTGCAATATGCCGCCGACAAGGCTGCCTATGAAACCGCTGCCGCCCAGGTGGAGCGCAACAAACGGCTGCTGGGCCGCCAAGCCATCTCCCTGCAGGAGTATGAAATAAGCGTAGCCAATTACCAGAAAGCCAAATCGGCCTACGAGCTGTCCACCAACAATATGCGCGATACGAAACTGCTCGCGCCCTTCGACGGCTCTATCGAAAAGCGCCTGGTAGAGAACTATCAGCGCGTCAATTCGGGAGAAGGATTGTGCGGCTGGTAAATACGCAGAAACTGCGCATAAAATTTACTGTACCCGATGATTACCTGTACCTGCTTCGTGCCAAAGACGCCACATTCAAGGTGGAGTTCGATACGTACAAAGGCAATATATTCAATGCCAGACTGGAAGAGTATCTTGACATATCGACCGACGGCACGGGTATTCCGGTTACCATCACCATCGACGACCCCGCCTTCGACCGTGCCGTATACGATGTGAAACCCGGATTTACCTGCAACATCCGCCTCGCTTCGGACATCGCTCCCTTTATAGAAGAAAAACTGATGAATGTACCGCTGAGCGCCGTATTCGGTGACAGCGAAAACAAGAATACCTACGTATGGGTGGTGAAAGACAACAGGGTAAGCCGCCGCGAAGTAACCGTGTATTCGCCGACCGGTGAAGCCAATCTTCTTATCTCCAAAGGACTGAAACCGGATGAAACCGTTGTCATTGCCGGAGTGTACCAACTGGTAGAGGGACAGAGGGTAAAAGAGGTGGAATAACCGCTTTCCCTCTATCACTTCATAACTTTATCATCCCATTACCTTTTATATATGAACTTAGCCAAATATTCATTAGATAATACAAAGATTATCTATTTCTTCCTTGCCGTGCTGCTCATCGGCGGCATATTCTCATTCGGCCGTTTGGGGAAGAAAGAAGACGCACCCTTTGTCATCAAGACAGCGGTCATCATGACACGCTATCCCGGAGCCGAACCTGCCGAAGTGGAACGGCTCATTACCGAACCCATCTCCCGCGAGATACAAAGTATGAGCGGAGTATACAAAATCAAGTCCGAATCCATGTACGGACTTTCCAAAATTACGTTCGAGCTACAGCCGTCGCTTTCCGCAGCATCTATCCCGCAGAAGTGGGACGAACTGCGCCGGAAGGTTCTCAACATACAGCCCCAACTTCCGGCAGGAGCTTCCGTACCGACGGTATCGGACGACTTCGGCGATGTATTCGGCATTTATTACGGACTGGTCGGCGATGACGGTTTCTCTTACGAAGAAATGCGCAACTGGGCAGAACGTATCAAAACCCAGGTTATCACTGCTGAAGGAGTTATGAAAGTAGCCCTGTTCGGCACACAGACGGAAGTAATCAACATCTTTATCTCCGTAAACAAACTGGCGGGAATGGGCATCGACCCCAAACAGCTGGCAGGCTTGCTGCAATCGCAGAACCAGATTATCAATACGGGTGAAATCGGTGCAGGCGAACAGCAGTTGCGCATTGTGGCCAACGGTACTTATACCACCGTCAACGACATCCGCAACCAGACAATCACCACCCCCGGCGGGCAGGTCAAACTGGGCGATATAGCCGTCGTTGAAAAGGGATACATGGACCCGCCCGGCACCATCATGCACGTAAACGGAAAACGGGCCATCGGCATCGGCGTCTCCACCGACCCGCAGAAGGATGTGGTAAAAACCGGTGAGCTGGTAGACAAGAAGCTCGCCGAACTCTTGCCCCTCATCCCCGTAGGGTTGGAACTGGAAAGCCTTTACCCCGAAAACGTCATTGCCAAAGAAGCGAACAACGGGTTTATTATCAACCTGATAGAATCCATTCTGATTGTAATCGTCATCATCATGCTGGTAATGGGAATGCGCGCCGGCGTACTCATCGGCTCTTCACTGATATTTTCCATTGGCGGCACACTGCTCATCATGTCGTTCCTGGGAGTGGGACTGAACCGTACCTCGCTGGCAGGCTTTATCATCGCCATGGGAATGCTGGTGGATAACGCCATTGTGGTAACCGACAATGCACAGATTGCCATAGCCCGCGGCGTGAACAGACGGAAAGCGCTGATAGACGGCGCCACCGGTCCGCAATGGGGATTGCTGGGAGCAACCTTCATAGCCGTCTGCTCATTCCTGCCGCTTTATCTTGCACCGTCTTCCGTTGCCGAAATTGTAAAGCCGCTATTTATCGTACTGGCTATATCACTGGGGCTGAGCTGGGTACTTGCATTGACGCAAACCACCACCTTCGGCAATTTCATACTGAAAGCCCAAACCGGCAACAGCGACAAAGACCCTTACGACAAGCCTTTCTACCATAAATTCGCATCCATCCTCAGCCTGCTGATACGCAAGAAAACGCTCACATTGGGAAGCATGGTCGTATTGTTCATCCTCTCCCTCGTCATCATGGGACTGATGCCTCAAAACTTCTTCCCTTCACTGGACAAACCTTATTTCCGCGCCGATGTATTCTATCCCGACGGATACGGCATCCGCGATGTAGAGAAGGAAATGAAGAAAGTGGAAGCCCACCTGCTGGCACAGCCGGAAGTGAAACGGGTTTCCGTCACCTTCGGCAGCACCCCGCTGCGCTACTATCTGGCATCCACTTCCGTAGGTCCAAAACCCAACTTCGCCAACCTGCTGGTAGAAGTGACAGACAGCAAATACACCAAAGAATATGAAGAGAAGCTGGACAGCTATATGAAGGAGAACTATCCCAATGCCATCACCCGAACCACGCTCTTCAAACTCTCGCCTGCCGTAGACGCCGCCATCGAGATAGGCTTTATCGGCAATAGCACAGATACGCTGGTGGCGCTGACCAACCGGGTTTTAGAGATAATGCACCGCGACAAAGACCTTATCAATGTGCGCAACTCCTGGGGTAACAAGATTCCTATCTGGAAACCCGTATACAGCCAGGAGCGTGCGCAGCCGTTAGGCGTATCCCGCCAAAGCATGGCGCAGAGCATACAAATAGGGACAAACGGAATGACGCTGGGCGAATACCGCCAGGGCGACCAAGTGCTTCCTATCCTACTGAAGGACAACACAATCGACGCGTTCCGCATTAACGACCTGCGCACGCTGCCCGTATTCGGTACTATGCGCGAAACCACCACGCTGGAGCAAGTGGTCAGTGAGTTCGACTACCAGTACAAGTTCTCCAACGTGAAGGACTACAACCGCCAGATGGTTATGATGGCGCAAGCCGACCCCCGCCGGGGCGTAAATGCCATTGCCGCCTTTAACCGTGTGTGGGAGCAGGTGCAGAAAGAAATCGATGTTCCCGAAGGATATGCCATGAAATACTTCGGCGAACAGGAAAGCCAGGCCGAATCCAATGCCGCACTGGCAGCCAACATGCCGCTGACGTTTTTCCTGATGTTCGTCACCCTGCTGTTCCTGTTCAAGACCTACCGCAAACCCATCGTCATCTTGCTGATGCTTCCGCTTATCTTTATCGGCATCGTATTGGGACTGTTGCTGTTGGGCAAGACATTTGACTTTTTCGCCATTCTGGGCCTGTTGGGACTGATTGGAATGAACATCAAGAACGCCATTGTCCTCGTAGACCAGATTGATACGGAAACGGCCGCCGGAAAAGCACCGCGTGAAGCGGTTATCAGCGCAACGACCACCCGCATTGTTCCCGTAGCCATGGCATCGGGCACAACTATCCTGGGTATGCTGCCGTTACTGTTCGACGCCATGTTCGGCGGTATGGCGGCCACTATCATGGGCGGCCTGCTGGTAGCTTCGATACTCACCCTGTTTGTATTGCCCGTGGCCTACTGTGCGATACACCGGATAAAAGGATAGAGGGATTGCGACTCGGCTATTTACGATTTACGATTTAATGATTTGACTATTTACGATTTGAATGATGAGAAAGATTATATTTATATTGTCAGTAATCAGCTTCGGTATAAGTGCCGCGGCACAAGAAAGCTATCTCAGCCGCGAGGCTTATCGGGACAAAGTGGAAGCATACAGCCAACTGCTGAAACAGCAACGCCTGAAAGCTACGGCAAGCACCGAAGCCCGCAAGATAGCACAGACTGGCTTCCTGCCCAAAATAGACATTACTGCCGAAGGAACTGCCAATCTGAGCCATCTGGATGCCTGGAACAGTCCGGCAGGACAGTACCGTCCTTACACCTATCAGGCATTGGCAACACTGGGACAGCCTCTTTACACAGGAGGTTCGCTCATGGCCCGGAAAAAGATTGCCAAAGCCGATGAAGAGCTGGACAAACTTGCCACAGAGCTGACCCTCGACCAGATACACTATCAGAGCGATGCGGTTTACTGGAATGCCTCGGCCGCATTGGCAACACTCGAAGCCGCCGCCCGTTTTGAAGAGATTGTCAGCCAACAGTACAACATCATTCAAGACAGGTTTAATGACGGAGCTATCAGCCGTACGGATTTACTGATGATTTCCACCCGTAAAAAAGAAGCCGAATTGCAGTATATCCAAGCCCGCCAGAACTATACCCTTGCCTTGCAGCAACTCAATATCCTGATGGGAGTGAAACCGGATGCCGCGGTAGACAGTCTTTGTGAAATCGGCATGCACTGTCCGCCCGTCGATTTACTGAGTCTTGACGAAGTATTGTCCCGCCGTGCGGACTATGCCGGAACCCATGTCAGTATCGCCAGGAGCGAAGCGCAACGCAAGGCAGCCCTCAGCCAGTATAATCCCCAACTCAGTATGTTCCTGGCAACCGGTTGGGACACCGGTATCGCCTATATGGGACAAGACGTACCCCATACGCCCATTGCGGGAATCAATCTCAACATCCCCATTTTCCGATGGGGTGCACGCTTCAAGACCAACCGCCAGCAAAAGGCATATATAGGTATTCAGAAATTACAGCAAAGCTATGTGGCAGATACTATTTTAGAAGAGCTGTCCGCCGCTACCACCAAACTGACGGAAACGGAACAGCAGGTAAAGACAGCCCGGGAGAATATGGCGCTTGCCGAAGAGAATCTCAACCTGGTTACGTTCTCCTACAATGAAGGCAAGGCAAGCATGGTCGATGTGCTATCCGCACAGCTTTCGTGGACACAGGCCCAGACCAACCTTATCAATGCGCACCTTGCCGCAAAGATGGCAGTGGCTGAATACAGGAAAGCTATCAGTGAATAAAGGTGGAAATAAAAAGGGAATGCGTCAAAACACTCATTATTTGTGTTTTGACGCATTCCCTTTTATATCTCAACTTTCTTATCCGAGGAACGAAATCAATACGCCCGCCGCCACCGCAGAACCGATGACGCCGGAAATATTACTAGACATACAGTAATTCAGTACGTGCTTCTTAGGGTCGTACTTGGTAGCGATTTCATTGCATACGCGGCTTGCCATAGGCACGGCGCTCAATCCCGTCGCACCAATCAGCGGATTAATCTTCTTCTTGGAGAACAGATTGAACAGTTTCACAAAGAAGATACCACCCGAAATGGACAAGGCAAATGCAAGGAAGCCGCCGACAACGATGCCGATAGTGGTCCAGTTGAGGAATGCCTCGCTCGTCATGGTAGCGCCCACACTCAGTCCGAGGAAGATGGTTGCCGCATTCATAATGCTGTTGGCTGCCGCGTCGAACAGACGGCTGGTATCGGAACCGATTTCCTTAATCAGGTTACCGAACATCAGCATACCAATCAAAGGCACTGCCGTCGGCACGAAGAGAGCTACAATGGTAGTAACGGCAATCGGGAAAATAATCTTCAGTACACGCAGATTCTTTATCTCGGTCTTTGACGGATAGAGCTTTTCCTGCTCCTTCATGTTAATCATCAGTTCCTTCTTGCTGCAGAGCAGTTTCACAACCAATGGAATGATAACCGGAACCAGCGCCATGTACGAATAAGCCGCAATGGCAATAGGGCCCAGCAGATGCGGAGCGAGCTTGATAGTGGTGAAGATAGCCGTAGGACCGTCCGCACCGCCGATAATACCCAATGCACCGGCTTCCTGCGGCGTGAAGCCCATCATTACGGCACACAACAGTACAGTAAAGATACCGAGCTGCGCAGCCGCACCGAATATGGAAAGACGCAGATTGCGGAGCATCGGTCCGAAGTCCGTCAGCGCGCCCACACCCATAAAGATGACAGGCGGCAGAAATCCGGTCTTTATCAGCATATAGTAGATGAAGTTCATCAGTCCGAGGTCGTGTGCAATCTCGTGCAACGGCATTTCCCAGATGTTCTTCAACACTCCGTTCACCATTACCATGCCGTTTTCATCTGCCTGGATAACCCCCATGTCGCCACCGGGGAAATTGGCAATGAGCACACCGAAAGCAATGGGAACCAGCAACAGCGGTTCGTAGTGCTTCCTGATGCCCAGATACAGCAAAATAAAGGCAATGGCATACATTATAAGGAACGACGGATCGGCAATGATATTGCTGAACGCCGTCATATCATAGAGTTTCGCAAATATATCTTCCATCATCCAATCTTCATTAATACATCATCTTCAGAAACAGAATCACCCGGATTGACGCAGATAGCGGTCACCGTTCCGCTGAAGTCGGCACGGATGGCATTATAGGTTTTCATGGCCTCGATGTAACAAAGCAGGTCGCCCTCCTTCACTTTATCTCCTACCTTGAGGGGAGTTTCCTGTGCATTCTTGGTCAGGAAGAACTTGCCTTCGAGCGGAGCAGCCACTTCCTGCCCTTCACCGGCGGGAGCGGTAATCTTGTCGGTGGCGGAAGCCGGCAGGTCGATGTCGCCGTAAGCCACCGTCACGCGATAAGCCTGTCCGTCCACCTGCACGGTGAGCGTCTTGGGTTTGGCATCGTCCAGAGGGGATTTGTCGCGTTCGGCACGGCGTTTCTCTACATCGGCAAGGAAATCCTCTTTCGCCTTGCCACTCTTGTAAGCCTCGTACTGTGCCGGGTGCATGGCGTATTCAAAGAGTTCTTCATCATCTTCGCCAAGTTCCCACTTGTTTTCCTTCATCAGCTTGCGATACTTGTCGAGTGCATCGGGATAGTTGTCCTGCGGATTGCCGTTGAAGAACTTACGTCCTTCGCGTTCCGCCTTTTCAACGAGTTCGGGAGCGAGTTCGCCCGGCAGCTTGCCTGCCTTGCCTAACAGCATGTCCCAAATATCGTCGGCTATCATACCCCAACGCTCTTTTCCTTTCTCCATGGCCATGACGTTCATCATGGAAAGGTTCTTGACGTACTGGCTGAACGGAGTCACCAACGGTGGATAACCCACGCGCGGCCATACGTATGCCACTTCGTTGAAGAGTTTGATAAGCAGTTCGTCCTGCTTCATAAACGGCAGGTTGCGTTTGGCCTTGTACTTGTTGATAGATTCCAGATTGGATTCCAGGTCCGCCATCAGGCTTCCCATCATGCCGCCCGGAAGTCCCGGACCAATCAGCAACGAGTTCATCAGGCGGTTCTTCGGGCTGATGTACAGACCGAGGAAATCATCCATAAACTCCTGGATAAGTGCACGTACTTTCATGTACGCTTCCATATTGATTTCGGGTACCTTGAAACCGGCATCCTTCAGCATAGCCTGCACGCTGAGCAGGTCGGCATGTCCCGTACCCCATGAAAGCGGCTCCATACCCACGTCGATATAGTCGCAGCCGGCCTCACAAACCGCAAGGATGCTTGCCATGTTGAAACCGGGTCCCGCATGGCTGTGATACTGGATGGGAATGTCCGGATGAGCAGCCTTGATGTTTGCCACAATCTTGCCCAAAGATACCGGACGGCCGATACCTGCCATATCCTTGATACAGATTTCGTCTGCACCCAGCTTGATAAGCTTCAATGCCATATCCGTATAATATTCCACAGTATGGATAGGCGAATGGGTGATACAGAGCGAACACTGCGAAATCATTCCCGCCTCGTGCGCATAAGTGATGGAAGGAGCGATGTTACGTATATCGTTCAGTCCGCAGAAAGTACGTGTGATGTCCGTACCCTGCGCCTTCTTCACTTTATAAAACAGCTTGCGCACATCGGCAGGCACGGGGCTCATGCGCAGGCCGTTCAGTGCACGGTCCAACATATGTGTCTGTATACCGGCTTCGTGGAACGGCTTCGTCCACTCGCGCACAGCTTTATTGGGGTTCTCGCCAAACAATAGATTTACCTGTTCAAAACCGCCGCCATTCGTTTCTACACGAGCGAAACATCCCATCTCGACAATGGCAGGCGCTACCTTTACCAGCTGGTCTACACGGGGCACATATTTTCCGGCACTTTGCCACATATCCCTGAATACCAAGCTGAACTTAATTTCTTTTTTCATACCAAATTATTCCTGTGTGTGTTTATATAAGATTAGTTATTTCAGAGTTTCTCCACTTTCGCAACTTTACCCTTGCCTTGCGTCACTACCGTAACCGCCGCACTGATAGCCGCCATGATGTTGCCGGGAACAGCCGCAGGAGCATTTGCCGCCTGTTTGGCAGGAGCGACCTCTTCGGGTGCATATTTATTCACAAGGGCGATAAGTCCCTTTCCCAAGTAGATTACAATCAGCAGGATGGCAAAGACCGTTGCCATACCCACTATCATTAGCAGGAGCGCTATGTTCAAGTTTTCCATATTATAAATTATTAGTTATTCTATCAGATTTGCAAAAAATCGTCCGAAATTAGTAATAATAGACGAGAATATAGAATATTACAATGATAAATTATGCTAAAATAAAAGTAAGAAAAGAGCAAGTAGCCGGTCACTACATATCTTCCAACGACAAACAAACCGTCTCAATCCGGTACTTCGGCAATAGCTTTTTCTTTAAATGTTCCACTTTTCCAGCCAGCAGTTCCGGTTTGAAGTTTTTCTTTTGCCGCTTCACTTCTGCCGCCACAGCTTGATTTTTCTCCAATTTCAGAGCAATAATATCAATTTCATTCTGATTGCCCTTCGGCTCCCACCACGAACCTATAGCCCGATATTGGAAACTTTCGGCAAACTGCTGTTTGAAATATCTTTCCAGCATGATACCTGAATAAGTTGAATAGTCGGATTTGATGATGGTCTGCAAACCGATAAAGTTCTTAATCTCTATCAGAGAACGGTAGCGGTCGAAATAGTTAAACCAAAACCGGATGAAATTATCTTGTATTTCATACCTTACAGTTTGACTTCCTTCTTTTGCCAATAAAGGACGCTGGCGGACAATGATGTTGTAATCCTCAATCAACCGCTTTATTTGACCGCCTATGCTTTTGTCTCCCAAAGCTGCTTCTATTTCGGGTTGCGTATTAATGCCACCGGAAATAGCACTTAAGATAGAAAAATAAGTGGCATAGTTTTTCCCGAACTCTTCCACCAGCAGATTTTTTCCTTCATCGGTAAAAGAAGAGTTCTCCCGAACCATAAATGAAATCATCCGTCTACACTCAATTCGGTGTTGTCACAAAGCAGTTCAACATATTTCGAACACCCCTGTAAAAGAATAGAGGGCAAGCAAATCATCATTGCTGTAATCGGGATTGTAATCAAAGATAATCTCTTTCAATGTAGCCAAATCAAAAGCAGACAGTTTAATGATATTATCAGCTCTACCGAACAAGGGCTCTTTATTGTTCTGAAATATTTTCTGCATCAACGAATAAACGGAACCCGATACAATCAAATTCATCTTAGATTTCTTCCGATAGGTATCCCAAATGTTTTGCATATCGCTATATACCGATTCATTGATGTTATAGAACTCCTGAAACTCATCGATAACCAGGTTGAACGGTTTCTGGGAAGACAGTTCCATCAGATACTGAAATAATGACCGGAAAGTACGTATTTCCATTGGAACAAATACATCAAGCGATTGGCCGATAACCGGAATAAATTCAGAACAAAGCGTTGCTTCACTTTTACGCCCCACAAACAGATAAACGGTTGGCATATCTTCAACTGCTTTCATTATAAGGCTTGTTTTACCAATCCTTCTTCTTCCGGTTACCACTGTTAAGCGTGAATGGTCGCTGAAAGACAAATCGCGTATCCGCCGCAGCTCCGCCAACTCGCTTTTCCTATTATAAAATTTCATATTTCCAATTTTGTTACGGCTGTAACTGTTACAGCGGTTACAAAGATATAAGAAATTATCTATATATACTCTGCTTTTTCATTTTTCCAAAAGATTTATGCGAATTACCGTATTTCATTCTTGGGGTATCTATTTTTAGTATCTCCATTTTTTTACCACATCCATTCACTTTTCCTCTACCATTCATCCCCCCACTTCGGAATACATTCTGAAAGGGTGGCATGTCAAAATTAAAATTCGTTTGAACTCGCTTGTAAAGTGGAACTTGATATGCTTGAAATCCATCTGCGCCATCTGCAGTACGTAGCCGCTGTCTGCAAGGAACACATCCCTGCCCTCACGGTCTTTCGCCATATACTGATACTTACGCTTCTTGAACGCTTCCAGTTCTTCAAGATTATCGCTCTCTATCCAGCAAGCCTTATAAAGGCTCAACGGCTCCCAACGGCATTTGGCACTGTACTCATTTTCCAGACGGTATTGGATTACCTCGAACTGCAACTGCCCTACCGTACCGATAATCTTGCGTCCGTTAAACTGGTTGACAAACAACTGCGCTACACCTTCGTCCATCAACTGGTCGATACCTTTGGCAAGCTGCTTCTGTTTCATCGGGTCGGCATTCTCGATATACTTGAACATCTCGGGCGAGAAGCTCGGCAGTCCGCGGAAGTGAAGCATCTCACCCTCCGTCAGCGTATCGCCGATTTTGAACGTACCGTTGTCCGGCAAACCGATGATATCTCCCGCCCACGCCTCATCGATGGTAGTCTTGCGCTGCGCCATAAACTGCGTAGGCGACGAGAAACGCATAGTCTTGCCATGACGCACATGCAGGTAGGGCGTATTACGGGTGAACTTACCGGAACATATCTTGCAGAATGCGATACATGAGCGGTGGTTCGGGTCGATATTGGCGGTAATCTTAAAGATAAAGCCTGTGAATTTAGGCTCTTCCGGTTCTACTTCGCGTTCTTCCGCCTTCACGGGACGGGGACTGGGAGCAATCTCCACAAAGCAGTCCAGCAACTCCTGCACACCGAAGTTATTCAGGGCGGAGCCGAAGAACACGGGAGCCAATTCACCTTTCAGATACTCCTCTACCTGAAATTCGGGATACACACCGTCTATCAGTTCCAGTTCGCCGCGCAGCTTGTCCGCCAGTGCCGAACCGATCTGATTATCCAGTTCTTCCGTATTTATATCTACTTCCACCTTTTCCGTCACCACCTGCTTGGAAGGCTGGTAAAGATTGAGATTGCGTTCATAAATGTTGTAAACTCCCTTGAAGCGGGGACCGCTCTCGATAGGCCACGTCAGCGGACGGACATGGATGGAAAGTTCCTCTTCCAGCTCGTCCAGCAGGTCGAACGGGTCCTTAGCCTCACGGTCCATTTTGTTGACGAAAATAATCACCGGAGTGTTGCGCATGCGGCAGACTTCCATCAGCTTGCGTGTCTGCGTTTCCACACCTTTCGCCCCGTCTACCACGATGATTACGCTGTCCACCGCCGTAAGCGTGCGGTAAGTATCCTCGCAAAGTCCTGGTGACCCGGAGTATCGAGGATATTGATTTTATAATCGTGATAGTCGAACTCCATTACGGAAGTAGTTACGGAGATACCACGCTGTTTTTCAATATCCATCCAGTCCGACGTTGCCGTCTTCTTTATCTTGTTGCTCTTTACCGCACCCGCCACCTGAATCTGACCGCCAAACAGCAGCAGCTTTTCAGTCAACGATGTCTTACCGGCATCCGGATGGGCGATAATCGCAAAGGTTCGTCTTCTCGCTATTTCTTGATTACTTGCCATATATATAAGGTATAATATTCAAATAAGTATTATTTTGCTTACTGCGCCAGCCTATCGATGCAGACCTGCAAGCTATCCTCCCAATGGGGAATCTCGATACCGAAAGTCTTTTTAATCTTCGTCTTATCCAATACGGAATACTGAGGACGCGGAGCTTTGGCCGGATACTCGTCCGTATGCAACGGGCTGACTTTACACGAGGTAATGCCCGCCATGCGGTGAATGGCCACCGTAAAATCATACCAGGAGCATACTCCCTCGTTGCTGAAATGATAAATACCGGGGACGATGCCCTGATTGACAGCCGCAAAGATGGCACGTGCCAAATCGTTAGCATAAGTCGGCGTACCGATTTGGTCGAAAACAACTCCCAACCGCTCGCGTTCATTGCCCAGACGAATCATGGTCTTTACAAAATTATTGCCGTAAATGGAATATAACCATGCCGTACGGATAACCATCGCACGGCTGCACTTCTCCATAACAGCCTGCTCACCTGCCAGTTTTGTGGAGCCGTAAACGGAGTTGGGGCAAGGAGTGACTTCTTCCGAATAAGGAATATGGCCGGTTCCATCGAACACGTAATCCGTAGAAACCTGTATCATGGCAGCACCGCAAGCCTCGGCGGCGGCAGCCAGATAGCCGGGAGCTATATGGTTCAGTTTATCGCAAAGTTCGGGATTGTCTTCCGCCTTGTCTACTGCCGTATAAGCGGCACAGTTCACAATAACATCCACCCGATTATCGGTCACGAATGCACGTATGGCCTGTTCATCACATATATCCAGTTCCTGCACATCTGTAAAAAAGTAAGTGTGTTGCTGATTTTCAGCAGAGAGCACCCGCATCTCATTGCCAAGCTGACCGTTGGCACCGGTTACTAATATATTCATCTTAACAGTTACTATTTATTCCCTATGGTTATGATACCTCTTTTATCTTCAACACACAGGTACGTTGACTATTTTCAGTTTTCTATTTATCACCCGACTTATTACCCTGCTTCATGCAGACATTCCGTCAGTCATTATCCAGTTTCAACTCGCCTTTCCTCTCTTTGTCGTAATAATTGGCAAGCAGGGAAAGAAAACTGCTGATGGCTTCTATCGCCTTGGCAGTGCCCTGGCTGATTTCCTTTTTCTGCAAACGCAGCAGCAGTATGCCGTAAAGCGCCTCAAAACAGGTCTCCAATTCGGATTCTTCCGTTTGTCCGCTCTTTTGCCGCAATTCCACAATAAAAGGCAACGCTTTGAAATATGCCGCATTATAAAAGGGATACTTCGTGGAAGCCAGCAAATCGGCATGCAGGTCCGTAAGGTTGCGGATAACGTTGCGGTTAATCTGCAAATGCCCTTTCTCCGTCACCCCCTCGGCACGCATCATATCGGCAAGATTGCCGTACCACTCCTCCAGAGCCGCATGTTCTTCGGCAGGATAACGGGAGATGACGTTGCTGCGAATCAGGTCTATATCGCACTTGTTAGCACGAAGCAGATCCTCCACTTGCCACATATATATAAGGTATTCGGCAATATTCTTCTCTTTCAGTTGCTGTGAAATCTTCACGTTGAGATGATTTATGATTTATAATTTATATTCTTCACCAAGATACCGCGGTCCGCTCCCGTAACTAATAGAGCGATTCGCCCATCAGCGTAAACACCAGTCCGAATGCAGATACCACCATGACAATGCCGCCGATAATACGGTTCAATATCCAAATGCCGCGTAAATTGAATTGCGTACGGACCTTGTTGACAAAAAAGGTAATTCCAAACCACCACGTCAATGCTCCCAAAGCAATGGCAAGATACCCCGTAACGGCCTCAAAGACCAACACGCCTTCGCTTACAAAAGCAAAGCGCGCAAAAAGGCCTACAAAAAGAAATATGATAAGCGGATTGGAGAGAGTGACAGCGAACGCTGTGATAAAATTGTGAAAGTAAGACCCCTTGCTGGTGGATACCGGACGAATGGACTGCACCGGATTACTGCGGAATGTATAGATACCGAATATCAGCAGCAGGATACTCCCGAACAGTTGCAGATAGAAGATATTCTTGTTGACATAATCGAATACGAAACTCATTCCGTAGCCTGTCAGCAAAGCATAGGCAATATCACTCAGCGAGGCGCCTATACCAGTCACAAAACCATACCAACGCCCTTTGTTCAAAGTACGCTGAATGCACAATACTCCTACGGGGCCCAACGGTGCAGATACGATAACACCTATTATGAACCCTTTCCATAATATGTCAAGTATGGTCTCTATCTGAATCATGCCTGCAAATATCGGACTTTTTTATGAGACAACCGAATAGAGTTAACGTTTTTTCGTCAGAAAAGGAGTTTAGATACAAAGTCAATCATCCGGCGGGGCGGACTTCCCCTGTTCCACTGAAGTTTTTTATTTCCTTTTCTTTCTCCCACCCGACGATTTTCTTTATCTTTGCACCAAAAGCAAAGGTAAACTGCATTCCGGCATAAAAAAACAGACAAGTTCGTTTTATTCTGCCTCCGGTTTGCACTATCTTTGCACCCAGGAAGAAAAGAGAAGAAGCTAACTGACAGACAATAGAATAGTTTCAATCACAAAGTAGCAAATCGTAAACTCTTAAATAAAAGTATGATTCTTTTTTTCAGAACACCATCCAAGAGCGTGATTGCCGTAGAATGCGACCACGAACTTACCCAGGCAGACAGCGACAAACTCTGCTGGCTTTTTGGAGAAGCCACCCCCGAAAGTGAAGACAACCTGAAAGGACATTTCGTTGGTCCGCGCCGCGAGATGATTACTCCCTGGAGTACCAATGCTGTGGAAATCACCCAGAACATGGGTCTGAACGGTATCACCCGTATCGAAGAATATTTCCCTGTGAAAGATGAAAATGCAGACCACGACCCGATGCTGCAACGTATGTATAAAGGTCTGGACCAAAACGTATTTACGACCAACCGCCAGCCGGAACCGATTATTCACATTGACGATCTGGAAGCATACAACGAAAAAGAAGGTCTGGCGCTCTCCAAAGAAGAGATGGACTACCTCAAGAAAGTGGAGAAAGACCTGGGACGTCCGCTAACCGACTCCGAGGTATTCGGTTTTGCGCAAATCAACTCCGAGCACTGCCGTCACAAAATTTTCGGCGGCACATTCATCATCGACGGAGTGGAGCAGGAATCTTCCCTCTTCCAGATGATTAAGAAGACCACTCAGGAAAATCCGAACAAGATTATATCGGCCTATAAAGATAATGTGGCCTTTGCCGAAGGTCCGGTTATCGAGCAGTTTGCTCCGGCAGACCACTCCAAGCCCGACTTCTTCCAGATAAAGGACATCAAGAGTGTTATCTCCCTGAAAGCCGAAACCCACAACTTCCCTACCACCGTAGAACCTTTCAACGGTGCATCTACCGGTACGGGCGGTGAAATCCGCGACCGTATGGGCGGCGGTAAAGGCTCATGGCCTATTGCCGGAACAGCCGTATACATGACTTCCTACCCCCGCACGGACGAGGACCGTCCCTGGGAAGAGATACTTCCGGTGCGCAAATGGCTGTACCAGACTCCCGAACAAATCCTGATTAAGGCATCCAACGGCGCCAGCGATTTCGGAAACAAGTTCGGCCAGCCGCTGATTTGCGGTTCCGTACTCACCTTTGAACACAAAGAGAAAGATGAGGTGTACGGTTACGACAAAGTCATCATGCTTGCCGGCGGTGTGGGATACGGTACACAACGCGACTGCCTGAAAGGCGCTCCCGAAGCCGGCAACAAGGTTGTCGTGATCGGTGGCGACAACTACCGCATCGGTTTGGGCGGCGGTTCCGTGTCATCCGTAGATACGGGACGCTACAGCAGCGGCATCGAGCTGAATGCCGTACAGCGTGCCAATGCAGAGATGCAGAAACGTGCCTACAACGTAGTACGTGCGCTTTGCGAAGAAGACAACAACCCGGTGGTTTCCATCCACGACCACGGTTCAGCCGGACACGTAAACTGCCTGTCCGAGCTGGTAGAAGAGTGCGGCGGACTTATCGACATGAGCAAACTGCCTATCGGCGACAAGACTTTGTCTGCCAAAGAAATCATAGCCAACGAGAGTCAGGAGCGCATGGGTCTGCTGATTCAGGAAGAGGCCATCGAACACGTACGTAAGGTAGCCGAACGCGAACGCGCTCCGATGTATGTAGTCGGTGAAACCACCGGCGACCACCGCTTCGCTTTCCAGCAAGCCGACGGCGTACGCCCGTTCGACCTTGCCGTAGAACAGATGTTCGGCTCTTCACCCAAAACCTATATGGTGGACAAGACCGTAGAACGTCATTATGAAATGCCGGAATACGAATTGTCGCAACTGCACGAATACCTTACCAACGTACTCCAACTGGAAGCCGTTGCCTGCAAAGACTGGTTGACAAACAAGGTAGACCGTTCCGTAACAGGTAAAATTGCCCGCCAGCAATGCCAGGGCGAACTCCAGTTGCCGTTGAGCGACTGCGGTGTCGTAGCTTTGGATTATCGCGGCGAAAAAGGTATCGCAACTTCTTTGGGACATGCTCCGCAGGCAGCCCTTGCCGACCCGGCAGCGGGTTCTATCCTCTCCGTCAGCGAAGCGTTGACCAACCTGATCTGGGCTCCGCTTGCCGAAGGTCTGGACAGCGTGTCCCTGTCAGCCAACTGGATGTGGCCGTGCCGCTCGCAAGAGGGTGAGGACGCACGTCTTTATACGGCAGTAAAGGCATTGAGCGACTTCTGCTGCGCCCTGCAAATCAATGTTCCCACGGGTAAGGACTCCTTGTCCATGACGCAGAAATACCCCGACGGCAGCAAAGTCATCGCTCCGGGTACGGTTATTGTATCTGCAGGCGGCGAGGTTTCAGATGTGAAGAAAGTGGTATCTCCCGTGCTTGTCAACGATGAGAAAACCACGCTGTACCATATCGACTTCAGTTTCGACAAGCTGAAGCTGGGCGGCTCCGCCTTCGCACAGTCATTGGGTAAAGTAGGCGACGAAGTACCTTGCGTACAAGATGCCGAATACTTCCGTGACGCTTTCCTGGCTGTACAGGAATTAATCAACAAGGGACTTGTTCTTGCCGGACACGATATTTCGGCCGGCGGTCTTATCACTACTTTGCTCGAAATGTGCTTCGCCAATGTAGAGGGCGGTATGGAAATCGACCTCGACAAGATGAAAGAGCAGGACCTCGTCAAGATATTGTTTGCCGAGAACCCGGGTATCGTTATCCAGGTGAGCAACAAGCATAAGGAAGAAGTCAAGAAGATACTGGAAGATGCCGGTGTAGGCTATATCAAAATCGGTAAGCCGACCGACGAACGTCATATTCTCGTAAGCAAAGACGGCGCTACCTACCAGTTCGGTGTGGACTACATGCGCGATGTCTGGTACTCTTCATCGTATCTGCTGGACCGCAAACAGTCCATGAACGGGTGCGCTAAGAAGCGTTTCGAGAACTACAAGATGCAGCCGCTGGATTTGGTGTTCCGGCCTGAATTCAAGGGTAAACTTTCGCAATACGGCCTCGACCCGAACCGTCGTACCCCGACCGGTATCCATGCCGCCATTATCCGCGAAAAGGGAACCAACGGCGAACGCGAAATGGCCTATTCACTCTATCTTGCCGGCTTCGATGTGAAAGACGTAACCATGACCGACCTCATCAGCGGACGTGAAACGCTGGAAGACGTAAACATGGTGGTTTATTGCGGCGGCTTCTCCAACTCCGACGTATTAGGCTCCGCCAAAGGTTGGGCAGGCGCTTTCCTCTTCAACCCGAAAGCCAAAGAGGCGCTCGACAAGTTCTATGCACGCGAAGACACGCTGTCTCTCGGCGTATGCAACGGTTGCCAGCTTATGATGGAATTAGGCCTCATCACTCCCGACCACGAAAAGAAGGGAAAGATGCTGCATAATGATTCCCATAAATTCGAATCGACCTTTATCGGCCTGACTATCCCTACCAACCGCAGCGTAATGTTCGGCTCTTTGAGTGGCAGCAAGCTCGGTATCTGGGTGGCACACGGAGAAGGAAAATTCTCATTGCCTTACGATGAGGACAAATACAATGTAGTGGCAAAATATACCTACGACGAATATCCGGGCAATCCGAACGGCTCCGACTACTCCGTTGCGGCAATAGCCAGCACCGACGGACGCCACCTGGCCATCATGCCTCACCTGGAACGCTCCATCTTCCCGTGGCAAAACGGCTACTATCCGCAAGACCGCGTTCACAGCGACCAGGTTACCCCATGGATAGAGGCATTTGTCAACGCACGCAAGTGGGTGGAAGAAAAGACTGGGAAATAACCACGTGTAAAACTATAATGCAATAATGGATAATGTGCCAAAGACTCTGCTTTTGCAGGAGCTTTGGCACATTTCTTATATCTCCACACCGCCTTCCATCCTGCCGCTTTACCACTCTGTATTTCCTTTTTTGCATATCTCAAACATTTTCACTACTTTTGTGTTAATATTAAATCCCCCAACTTTATCAAACTCAAATACCAAAATCGGCTAATATGAAAAAGCATTTCTTTTTCTTTCTTTTCCTTATATCATCCTTTCTGGCTGCCGCTCAGACATATAACTACATCGGCGTAGAGGATGGTTTGAGCAACAGGCGGGTATATGCGATTCAAAAAGGGCCTAAAGGTTACATGTGGTTCCTCACGCACGACGGCATCGACCGTTATAACGGAAAGGAATTCAAGCACTATAAACTCATGGACGGCGAAGATGAAATCAACTCCATGATGAACCTCAACTGGCTGTATTCGGATTCGCAGGGAAGGCTATGGGAAATAGGCAAGCAAGGACGCGTGTTCTGTTATGAAAGCAAGCACGACCGTTTCCAACTGGTATATAAATTGCCCAAAAGCGAGACGGAAGGCCTGCACACTCCCGTCAGCTATGGATTTATCGATGATAATAATATAATATGGCTCTGCAACCAAAGAAACATTTACCTATATAACAGCCTGACAAAAGCAACCGTTGTCATAAAGAATGAAATCAACGAAAGCATTACCGACATCGAGCAGATAGACGAGACCCACTATTTTATAGGCACGGATGTAGGCGTGCATTATGCCGAACTGAGAAACAATGTGCTTGCGCTAAGCCCTTGCGAGAAACTGGATACGCTAAGACTGCAAATCAACGAGCTGTTCTTTCATAAAGGCAGCCGCAAAATCTTTATCGGAACCTTTCAAAGAGGTATCTATGTATACGATCTGAACCTTCATAAGGCGTTCCACATCAAATCCGGCCTGATAGATGTCAGCATCAACCGTATCTGTACCTTCGGCGAAAAAGACATATTGATAGCGACAGACGGTGCAGGTGTCTACAAGATGGATGTGGACACTTACCGGTCCGAACCGTACATCGTGGCCGACTTCAACCGATATAACGCCATGAACGGCAATACAATCTACGACATATACGTGGATAACGAGCAACGCATCTGGATGGCGAACTATCCTATCGGCATTACCGTACGCAACAACCGGTACAGCGATTACAAATGGATAAAGCATTCCATCGGTAACAAACAGTCCCTCATCAACGATCAGGTAAACGCCGTTATGGAAGACGAAGAGGGCGACCTATGGTATGCCACCAACAACGGCATCAGCCTGTATGAGCATCGTACCCAACAATGGCATTCGTTCTTGAGCGTTTACGATAAGGAGCAGAAGAACCAGAGCCATACATTCATGTCTCTGTGCGAGGTCAGTCCCGGCATTATCTGGGTAGGCGGCTACAGTTCCGGCATCTACCAGATAGATAAGAAAAAGCGTTCTGTCAGCTTTTTCACGCCCGCCTTGTTCGGCGGCGCAACGATTCGTCCCGACAAGTACATCCGTTCCATTACCAAAGACAGAGACGGTTATATCTGGTCGGGGGGATACTACAACCTGAAAAGAATAGACCTGAAACATAAAAACATTGAATCGATACCCGGGCTGGAAGTTATAACGGACATCAAGGAGCGGGACGAAAAATACATGTGGATAGGTACAGCCAACGGCTTATACCTGCTGGAGAAAGCAACCGGCAAATACTGGTACATAACGCTGCCGGTAGAGTCCTCCTATATATACTCCCTGTATCAGGCCCCCAACGGACTGCTGTATATCGGCACAAACAATTCCGGTCTGCTGATTTACGACCCTGCCAGGCAGAACTTTGAACACTATCATAAAGATAACTGCGCACTTATCTCCAACAATATCTATACAATTCTGTCAGACGGAAAAGATGATATTCTCTTAAGTACGGAATACGGACTGAGCGGTTTCTACCTCAAAGAAAAAAGATTCGATAACTGGACCAAAGAGCAGGGACTGCATTCCGACCATTTCAATGCCAACTCCGGAACACTGCGCAAGAACGGGAATGCCATTTTCGGAAGTACCGACGGAGCCATAGAATTTCCAAGAGACATGGTATTGCCCCGCGAGTACAGTTCGCGCATGATATTCAGCGATTTGCGCGTTTTCTACCAAACAGTATACCCCAAAGACGAAGGTTCTCCTTTGGTTTTGGATATCGACGAAACCAAAAGCCTGAAACTGAAATACAGCCAGAATATATTTTCGCTTCAGGTATCGTCCATCAATTATGACTATCCTTCCCTCATCCTGTATTCGTGGAAACTGGAAGGATTCTATGATGGCTGGAGCCGTCCGGGAGAGGAAAATGTCATCCGGTTCACCAATCTGAATCCCGGTCATTACACCCTGCGTGTCCGCGCCATATCCAGTGAAGACCGGCGTATGGTCTTGGAAGAGCGCAGCATAGATATTATCGTCGAGCAACCCATCTGGCTCAGCATATGGGCATTATTGCTGTATGCGCTTATCCTTGTTGCGATTGCAAGCATCGCATTGCGCATAATCGTATTGCGCAAGCAACGAAAGATATCCGATGACAAGATCCGTTTCTTTGTCAACACCGCGCATGACATCCGTACTCCGCTGACGCTCATCAAAGCACCGTTGGAAGAACTCTCCGACCGTGAGAAACTAAGCAAGGAAGGAACGGACAACCTCAGCACGGCGCTTCGCAACGTCAACGCCCTGCTACGTCTCACAACCAACCTCATAAACTTTGAACGTGCGGATACCTATTCGAACAATTTCTACGTATCCGAATACGAACTGGGAGCTTATATGACCGACATTGTCAATGTTTTCCGTTCATACGCTTCCGTAAAGCACATCGACCTGACTTACGAAAGCAACTTTCGCTATCTGAATGTCTGGCTGGATAAGGATAAGATGGACTCCATTTTGAAGAATATCATATCCAATGCACTGAAATACACGCCCGGAGGCGGAAGCGTGCCTGTCTATGCTTACGAAACGGAAGATACCTGGAACGTGGAAGTCAGTGACACGGGTATCGGCATTCCACTGGACGAGCAGAAAAAGCTGTTCAAGATGCACTTCCGCGGCAGCAATGCCATCAATTCCAAAGTAACCGGCAGCGGCATCGGACTGCTTCTTGTATGGAAACTCGTGCATATGCATAAAGGAAAGCTCAACTTCACCAGCACCGAAGGAAAAGGCTCCTGCATCAAAGTATCTTTCCCTAAAGGCGAGAAACGCTACCGCAAGGCCATACACCGTCCTGCTCCCACCAAAGAGCAGGAACAGAACAATGAACCGGAACAAATCACCTCTCCGGAAAAGGGCACTCCGGACACCCCTGCCGTCAACACGCCCATAGAGGGTTACGAACATGCCCAACAGCAAACTCAGGATGCCGGTAACCGCCAGAAGATACTGATAGTAGAGGATAACGACGAACTGAGGGAATACCTGCGGCGTACGCTGGCGGAGAACTACCATGTACAAGTATGTTCCAACGGAAAATCGGCGCTTTGTATCGTGAAGGAGTATTTCCCCGACCTGATCATCTCGGACATCATGATGCCCGAAATGCGGGGTGATGAATTGTGCCAGAAAGTGAAGAATGACATTGATACCTCGCACATCCCCGTTATCCTGCTTACGGCCCTCAATACGGACAAAAACATCATCGACGGGCTGCAAACCGGAGCGGATGAATACGTCGTGAAACCGTTTAACATCGGAATCCTGCGCGCCACCATTGCCAATCTGCTTGCCAACCGTGCCTTATTGCGCCACAGATACGGCAATCTGGAGCTGAACGATGATACCCACAACACGGAATGCATCAACTGTTCTACGGATTTGGACTGGAAATTCATTGCCAGCATCAAGAAGAATGTAGAGGACAACATGGACAATCCGAGCTTCACGATTGATGTGCTTTGCACCCTGCTCAACATGAGCCGTACCAGTTTCTACAACAAGTTAAAGGCACTGACCGACCAGGCTCCGGGAGATTATGTACGGTTGATACGCCTGAAACGTGCCATGCAACTGCTGAAGGAACAAAAGTACACCATCACCGAAGTTGCCGAAATGACCGGTTTCAGCGATGCCAAATACTTCCGTGAAGTCTTTAAGAAACACTTTAATATCAGTCCGAGCCAATATGCAAAAAAGAAGAAGGAAATATTGGAGAGGGCAAACAATAAACCGAATTACAGCATTACACATGATATGACGAATATATATACCGAAGCATTTTCCATTTTCTTTAAAATCGGAGCATTCACCATTGGCGGCGGCTATGCCATGGTTCCATTGATTGAGGACGAAATCGTAACGAAACGCCGGTGGATAGCCAAAGAGGATTTTATAGATCTGCTTGCCATCGCCCAGTCGGCACCGGGCATCCTTGCGGTCAACATATCCATATTCATAGGCTACCGCCTGCGTGGAATACGGGGAAGCATCGTTACCGCCCTGGGAACGATACTGCCCTCTTTCCTCATTATCCTTGCCATAGCCTTGTTTTTCCATAACTTCAAAGACAATGTCTACGTAGAGCGTATCTTCAAGGGTATCCGTCCGGCAGTTGTAGCACTGATAGCCGCTCCGACTTTCAGTATGGCCAAATCCGCCAAAATCAACCGCTACACGATATGGATTCCTGTTGTCTCGGCTCTGCTTATCTGGTTATTGGGCTTCTCCCCCATCTGGATTATCATTGCTGCCGGTATAGGCGGATACCTGTTCGGAAGGCTGCGCTTCCCGAAAACCAACAGTTAAAAATTAAACAAAACCACCCCACTTATCGCTAATCACTAACCACTAATCACTACATCATGCTTTTCCTCCATCTATTCTACACATTCTTTAAAATCGGCCTGTTCGGTTTTGGCGGCGGATACGCCATGCTGTCCATGATACAAGGTGAGGTAGTCACCCGTTACGGCTGGCTCACACCACAGGAGTTTACCGACATCGTAGCAATCAGCCAGATGACTCCCGGTCCTATCGGCATCAATTCGGCAACCTATGTAGGCTATTCCACGATAGCCGAACAATACGGCACGAGCATGGGAGTGCTTGGGTCTTGCATAGCCACTTTCGCCGTAGTGCTGCCTTCGTTCATCCTGATGCTCACCATCAGCAAATTCTTTCTGAAATATCAGAAGCACCCGGCAGTAGAAGCCGTATTCAGCGGACTTCGCCCGGCGGTAGTAGGACTGCTGGCATCGGCTGCGCTGGTGCTGATGAACACGGAGAACTTCAGTTCGCCTCAGGAAGATATGTACTCTTTCATCATCAGTATCATCATCTTCCTTGCAGCTTTCATCGGAACAAGAAAATATAAGGTCAACCCATACTGATGATTATAGTATGCGGAATAGCAGGGCTGATACTTTATTGATAGTTGGCAGTTGATTCCTACAGCTTCACTTTCTTGCTTACAGACTTGGATTCGTTGTGCAGGCGGTCGAGCGCCGTAACTACATAACGGTACTTCGTCTTGCCATCCTCATAAGGCAACTTATAGAAAGTATTGCGCGTAACAGCCACAATGTGCGAAGGGTCGTCGATGTCCACCTTCTCTTTCGAAGCAAAACGGTAGACAACATACTGTACCGGACGGTTCATTTCATCCTTGAACTTCGGAGCAGTCCAGAAAAGGATGTAACCGTCGGCAGTCCACACCGGTTTTACCTTGCGCACCTTATCCGGGGCTTCATTGTCCATAAAGTCAAATACGGGTGGCAAAGCCGGATACTTATGGTACTCGGCAACCAGCGCATCGCGGTATTTGCCGGCATTCTCCACTACTGCGCTGGCAGGCCACTGACAACTTCCGCCAATCGTCTGATAAGCACGTTGCAACGCCATCTTGCGGGGAAGCTGATTGACGGACGGATTCTTCGGGTCGGCATTCTGTACCGTATTCATTACAGACTGTCCGATAAACAAAGGACGGTTCTCCGTATGCTTTGCCCACCACTTCACCAAAGTTTCATAGTCGGCAGCCGGATGTCCTATCTGCCAATACACTTGCGGTATGTTATAATCAATCCAGCCTTTGCGTGCCCACAGAAGTACGTCGGCATACAAATCATCATAATTCTGCAAACCGTTTGTGGCGCTGCCCAGCGGGTCGCTGCTCTGATTGCGGTAGATACCGAAAGGACTCACGCCGAACTTCACCCAGGGTTTCAGTCCGCGAACCGTCTCATGTATTTTCTGAATGAGAATATTCACATTACTGCGGCGCCAGTCCGCCTTATTGCTGAAACCGCCGCCATAGCGTGCAAAGCTGGCATCATCCGGGAAATCCTTTCCCTTGATAGGATAGGGATAGAAATAATCGTCCATGTGAATGGCATCCACATCATAGCGCGACACGATGTCGGTTATCACCTTACAGATATGATTGCGGCTTTCGGGAAGCGCAGGATCGAAGTAAAGCTGGTCGCCATACGTCACGAACCACTCCGGATGCGAATTATAAATATGGATAGGCGAAAGCTCGTTCTTCAACGAAGTCTTTACCCGATACGGATTAATCCAGGCATGAAACTCCATGCTCCGCTTGTGGCACTCCTCAATCATAAACTGCATAGGGTCCCAATAAGGTTCCGGGGCTTTGCCCTGCACACCTGTCAGGAAACGGCTCCACGGTTCGTACTGCGAAGCATACAACGCATCGGCTTCGGGACGCACCTGAAAAATAATGGCATTGATACCTGCACCTTGCAGGAGTTCAACTGATTTATCAAGATTTGCTTCAACCGGTCGGTCGGTATGCCACGGAACTGTCCGTTTACCGCCTGAATCCATGCAGCACGAAATTCACGTTTAGGATGTGCAGATGTGGATACGAACTGTGCCTGTACAGCCAGTGAAAGGCAGCAGAAAGCCAGTAACAAGAGGAGATTTCTCACTTTCATTTTATTCTTTTTAAATATTGTGTCGCAAAGATAATGATTATCTTTGCAACTCAATTCATTTTCAATCGTCTTATGGCAAAAAATACATCTATCATCATAAAGGGGGCACGCGTCAATAATCTGAAAAATATTGATGTGGAAATTCCCCGCAACAAACTGGTCGTCATAACCGGACTGTCCGGTTCCGGCAAGTCCTCGCTCGCATTCGATACACTCTATGCCGAGGGGCAACGGCGCTATGTGGAAAGCCTCAGCAGTTACGCCCGCCAGTTTTTGGGACGTATGAGTAAGCCCGAATGCGATTTCATCAAGGGTATCCCCCCTGCCATTGCCATTGAGCAGAAAGTAAGCAGCCGCAATCCCCGTTCCACCGTAGGCACTTCTACCGAAATCTACGAATACCTGCGCCTGCTCTATGCCCGTGTGGGACGGACTTTCAGTCCGGTCAGCGGACAGGAGGTAAAGAAACACTCCACCGAGGACATCGTGAACTGCATGCTCCGGCAACCTGAGGGAACACGCTATACCGTGCTCACCCCGATATTGCTCCGCGAAGGACGTACTTTGCAGCAGCAACTGGAAATAGACTTGAAGCAAGGGTTCAACCGACTGGAAGTGAACGGAGAAATGGTGCGCATTGACGAGTATCAGCCTAAAGACGGTGACACCGTATTCCTATTGGTAGACCGCATGACGGTTTCCGGCGAGAAAGATGCCGTCAGCCGCCTCACCGACTCCGCCGAAACCGCCATGTACGAGGGTGACGGAGCCTGCCTGCTGCGTTTCTACCAACCGGACGGCACTACCAGCCTGTACCGTTTCAGTACCAAGTTCGAGGCGGACGGCATCACGTTTGAAGAGCCCAACGACCAGATGTTCTCGTTCAACTCCCCCATCGGCGCATGTCCGGAATGCGAAGGCTTCGGACGTGTCGTGGGCATCGACGAACATCTCGTCATCCCCAACCGCTCCCTTTCCGTATACGACGGCGCCGTGGTGTGCTGGCGCGGCGAGAAAATGGGCGAATGGAAAGACATGGTGATACGCGGTGCGGAGAAAGCCGGCTTCCCCATTTTCACTCCCTACTACCAGTTGACAGACGAACAGCGCCGCATGCTGTGGGACGGAACCCGCTACTTCGAGGGTATCAATGCTTTCTTTAAAATGTTGCAGGAAAACCAGTACAAGATACAATACCGCGTTATGCTGGCGCGTTATCGCGGCAAAACCCTTTGTCCCAAATGCCACGGTACAAGGCTGAAGCCCGAAGCCGGTTATGTACGGGTGGGCGGACGCAGCATCTCCGAACTGGTAGACCTGCCCATTACCGAACTGAAAGTGTTCTTCGACAACCTGAAGCTGGACAAGCATGATGCCGACATTGCCCGCCGCATCCTTATAGAAATCAACAACCGCATCCGCTTCCTGCTGGATGTAGGTTTGGGATACCTCACCCTGAACCGCCTCAGCAATTCGCTGTCCGGCGGTGAAAGCCAGCGTATCAATCTGGCAACTTCCCTGGGAAGCAGTCTTGTGGGCAGTCTCTACATTCTGGACGAACCGAGTATCGGACTTCACAGCCGCGACACGGACAAGCTGATACACGTATTGCGTCAACTGCAACAGTTGGGTAATACGGTTGTCGTGGTGGAACATGACGAAGAAATCATCCGGGCCGCCGATTATATCATCGACATCGGTCCCAAGGCCGGACGTCGGGGCGGCGAGGTTGTCTACCAGGGAGACATGAAAGATTTGCAAAAAGACAGCAACAGCTACACCGTGCGTTATCTTCTGGGCGAGGAAACCATTCCCGTGCCCGAAAGCCGTCGCCCGTGGAATCAGTATATTGAAATCACAGGCGCCCGCGAGAACAATCTGAAAGGCGTGGACGTACGCTTTCCGCTCAATGTAATGACCGTAGTCACCGGCGTATCGGGTTCCGGTAAAAGCACACTGGTGCGCGATATCTTCTTCCGCGCCCTCAAACGCGAACTGGACGAATGCACCGACCGACCGGGCGAGTTTGCCTCTATCAGCGGAGACCTGCGAAATCTGCGCAACGTAGAGTTTGTAGACCAGAACCCTATCGGCAAGTCCTCGCGTTCCAACCCCGTAACCTACATAAAGGCCTACGACGAAATACGCAAACTTTGGGCAGAGCAACCCCTCGCCAAACAAATGGGCTATACCGCCGGCCATTTCAGCTTCAACAGTGAAGGCGGCCGTTGCGAGGAGTGCAAGGGCGAAGGAACCATCACCGTAGAGATGCAGTTCATGGCGGACCTTGTGCTGGAGTGCGAATCCTGCCACGGCAAACGCTTCAAGGCAGATACGCTGGAAGTGAAATTCCATGATGTCAATATCTACGATGTACTGGAAATGACCGTTAACCAAGCCATTGAATTCTTCACCGCACACGGACAGAAGAAAATCGTAAAGCGCCTGCAACCGCTGCAAGATGTGGGGCTGGGATATATCAAACTCGGCCAGTCGTCCTCTACCCTCTCCGGCGGTGAGAACCAGCGCGTAAAATTGGCCTACTACCTCAGTATGGAGAAAGCCGACCCTACGCTATTCATCTTCGACGAGCCTACCACCGGCCTGCACTTCCACGACATCCGCAAACTGCTGGAAGCCTTTGATGCACTGATACGCCGCGGCCATTCCATCGTTATCATCGAGCATAATATGGACGTAGTGAAGTGTGCCGACCATGTTATAGACCTTGGCCCCGAAGGCGGAGACAAAGGCGGTTATATCGTGGCAACCGGTACACCGGAAGAAGTGGCGGCATGTGCGGCAAGCTACACAGGGCAGTTCCTAAGAGAAAAACTACAATAACCAAACGTACAATTCCGTCAGAAACATCCCGTAAGATAGATTAATCCGTCTTACGGGATGTTTTTTCATCTCACGAAACAAAAAATCGTCTCCTAAGACGAAACAAACCATCTTAGGAGACGAAATCAGATATTGTGCAAAAAGAGCTTTTTCTTTTTTAGAAGTAGAAACCGAATCCCACTTTCAGACCGAACTCCGAACGGTCTTTATTTATATCCCAATAAACGGCAGGCTCGATAGTGACCGTACGCGACAGGAAGAAAGCATAACCGCCCTCCATGCCGAAGCCGAAACGGGTTTTATCGCCACCGTCCCAGTTGTAACGGTTCAAGTTTACATCAGCTCCCAGAAATACGCCAATTTTGTTGAAATAGTAACGTCCGCCCACACCCAACGTATAGACATCCGTTCCGCCGCCTTGCCATGTAGCGCCGGCATCCAGCAGCAAAGCCACGTTATCGATTAAAAAAGCACCGCCCTTGACCTCAAGACCGAAATGAGCCTTATCCGTTTCCGTATTGTAGGAAAAATTAAGTCCGGTAACGGAAGGGTTGACGAACCACTTTCCTTTTTCAAACTGCGCGTGGGCAGCCACTGTGCCAATAAGCAGGCATACGATCAATGCAAGTCTTCTCATCTTGTTTTCGTTTTTAAGTGAATAATTATTTTCGTTCTATTTTATCTTCTTCACGGCGCTTACGCTGCAACTCCTCTTTTTTGCGCAGCACCAGCCACAACGCCAGTACGATGACATACGAAGCGATTACGGTTACATATTTCTCCGTATTGCTGATTTCCGTATTGCGCGGCAGGAAATACGCCGCAGTGGCAGAAACATAAATAAGCAGGGCTACGGTCAGCCCGGTAGATTTCTTGAGTTTCTTCATCGGTTTAAGAGTTTTTTAGTCTGTTTGTCTTTTCTTCCATAGCACGAACCATACCAAAGCTATCGCCACACCGGCTGCTCCTATGCCGTAGGATGCCGGATGCGACAGGCCGAAACCTTCGGGCGCTATACAGATATACGTTGTACAGACGCAGGTCATGAAAAGGGCAGGTATCAGCGTCAGGAAATACAACTTCCTCGCACGCACCAGATACACTGTGACAGCCCATAGGGTAAAGACAGACAAGGTCTGGTTGGCCCATGCAAAGTAACGCCATATCATATCGAAACCGTCCTTATCGCGCAGGCTATACAGCAACAGTCCGATAGCAGCCAAAAACATCGGAATGCAGATATATAAACGGCGGCGCATCGTTTTTTGTTCCATCCCCAGGAAATCTGCAACGATAAGCCGTGCCGAACGGAAAGCGGTATCGCCGCTGGTAATGGGGGCTGCAATCACACCCAGTATAGCCAGTACGCCTCCGATTGTTCCCAACCAGTCTTTCGTAATGGCATCCACAATGACGGCGGCATTCGTCTCCGCCATTCTGTTTTCATGGAAGAAGCAAGTAGCGGCGGCAGCCCAGATAAGGGCCACGATGCCTTCGGTAATCATGGCTCCGTAGAATATGGGACGTCCATGGCGCTCGCTCGTCATGCAGCGTGCCATCAAGGGGCTTTGCGTGGCATGAAAACCGCTGATAGCCCCGCACGCGATACTGACAAACATAATGGGAAATACAGGCAGCGCCGAAGCGTTGGGATGGGTATTCTGCAATCCGTCCCATACTTCCGGCAATGCCGGATGCTTCACGTAGAGCATAACCAAAATGCCCACCGCCATAAACAGCAGCGCAATGGCAAACAGCGGATATATCTTGCCGATAATCTTATCCACCGGCAGCAAGGTGGCAAGTATATAATAGATAAAGACCACCACAATCCAGAAAACAGTGTCCAGCGTTTCCGGCGTCAGGCTGGCAAGCAGTCCGGCAGGGCCTGCCACAAACACGGCTCCCACAAGTATCATCAGGACAACGGTAAATCCGCGCATCACCTGCTTGGTAGTCACGCCCAGATAACGGCCTATAATCTCCGGCAGGCTCTCGCCCCCGTTGCGCAACGAAAGCATTCCTGCAAAATAGTCGTGCACCGCTCCGGCAAAAATACTTCCGAACACTATCCACAGATAGGATGCCGAACCGAATTTCGCTCCCATGATTGCACCGAAGATAGGTCCCAGGCCTGCGATATTCAGGAACTGTATCATAAAGATTTTCCACGTAGGCAGCGGGATATAGTCCACCCCGTCGGCTTTGGTAATAGCAGGAGTCTTGCGGTCGTCCGGTCCGAATACGTGTTCTATAAAGCGTCCGTAGATGAAATAACCTGCAACCAACGCCAGCAGGCAGAGCGTAAATGTAATCATGGCGTGCTAATGTTTAATATACAGCAAGTGTTAATAATGTATTTTATGTATGCAAATGTAACGGTTTCTAACTAAACTACGCAATTTTATCAGGTGATTTACGTATCTTCGCCGTGAAATATAACAGAAATAAAGAAGTAAAAAGGAATTTGTTTCACCGTAGAGGAGAAATCATCATTTACCGAAAACAAGACAGCAACATGAAGAAATCAAGCCTTATACTATTATATATCTTCTGTCTTCTTCCCCTTGCCGCCCAGCGGCCGCCCAAGCACGAGGTACGTGCCGCATGGGTCACCGCCGTCTACGGACTGGATTGGCCCCGCACCCGCGCCACCACGCCCGAGAGCATCCGCAAGCAGCAGGACGAACTCGTAGAGATACTGGACAAACTGAAAGCCGCCAACTTCAACACCGTACTGTTTCAGACCCGTACGCGGGGCGATGTGCTCTACAAATCGTCCATCGAGCCTTATAACTCCATCCTGACAGGAAAAACCGACGGCAACCCCGGCTACGACCCGCTTGCCTTTGCCGTAGCCGAATGCCACAAACGCGGTATGGAATGCCACGCCTGGATGGTGACCATTCCTTTAGGCAACCGCAAGCATGTCGCCGCCCTCGGCAAGGCATCGGTCACCAAACGCAAACCCGCTATCTGCGTACCTTATAAACGCGAGTATTTCCTCAATCCCGGACATCCGCAGACCAAAGAATACCTGATGAGCCTTGTCCGCGAAGTCGTGGAACGTTACGATGTGGACGGCGTGCATTTCGATTACCTGCGCTACCCCGAACATGCCCTGCGCTTCTCCGACAGCTATACCTATAAGAAGTACGGCAACGGACGCGACCTCGCGCAATGGCGGCGTGACAATATCACGGAAATAGTCCGTTATCTCTATAAAGGCGTCAAGGCGCTGAAGCCCTGGGTAAAGGTGAGCACCTGCCCCGTGGGTAAGTACCGCGACACCGCCCGCTATCCGTCGCGCGGCTGGAATGCGTTCCACACCGTCTATCAGGACGTACAAGGCTGGCTGGGCGAAGGCATACAGGACCAGATATATCCTATGATGTACTTCCGCGGCAACGGCTTCTATCCTTTCGCCCTCGACTGGCAGGAGCAAAGCAACGGCCGGCAGATTATTCCCGGACTGGGCATCTACTTCCTCGACCCCGGCGAAGGCAACTGGACTGTGGACGAAGTGGAACGGCAGATAAACTTCACCCGTGCACACGGCCTGGCGGGCGAAGGCCACTACCGCGTGAAGTACCTTATGGACAATACGCAGGGGTTGTATGACATACTTCAAGAGAACTACTATACCGCCCCCGCCATGCAACCCGCCATGCCGTGGATAGACAATGTGCCGCCAACCGCCCCCACGCAACTCAACGTCGGGAAGCTGGCCGACGGATACTGGAAAATCACCTGGCAAGCCGCCACTGACAACGATAAACGGAATGCGCCGACCTATGTAGTCTACGGTTCCGATACGTATCCCGTAGATACCGCCAACCCGGAAAATATACTGGCGCAACGCATACAGGGAACCGAATACATATATGCCCCTATCCGCCCCTGGAACACCCGGAAATACTTTGCAGTTACCGCCGTAGACCGTTGCGGCAACGAAAGTCCCATCTGCCAATAGGAAACACAAAGGCAATGCGTTTATAGTCAAAAGGATGCATGTACCAAAAGAATTCCTCATTTGGTACGTCTCGTACCTGACTGTGGTACGACGTGTTTCTTACCATGGTAGGACGTGTACCTTAGTAAGGTACTTGACGTACCAAGCGGCAGGTACATCAGGTACCAGCCACTTGAAATATGCATCAACAGCAAGAATCATATCCGGACATACGCTCTGTAACAGCTTTTACCCGTAACGGGCACTAACGGCAAATAACCGGAAGCAAGTCTGCCCTGCTCCACCATTAACGGATAATCGTGCATATCCTGTTCGTGCCGTGCACGCAATGTTTCATTATCGGGAACGTATTCAACAGCAAAACATCCCTTACTGCCGGGAGCCACAAACCTGTCGTAAAACAAGCGGGCTACAACACCCATATTCATACGCATATTTATCTCCACGCAAGGATGTACACGATATCCGTTCTCCTTGTCTGACCGGCAAACCATCATATCCACTCCCAGATAACCGGTATACGTGTTCCCATAGATTGAGGCCAATTCCGCACGCAGCGCTTCGCGTATACCCGTCAACTTCTCAAGGGGCAGACAGCATGCGATACTTTCCTCTATCTGTCCGTCCGATGCAAGCAGATTGCCCGTATAGGCGCCATGCTCATTGGTGGAGAACACGGAATAGCCCGCAAAGCGCACTTCGCCCTGTCCGTCCGAATAGAACTCAAGGGCAAAATCCTTCACCTTATTATATATGGGTTCTGCCGTAAGACACCCCTGCTCTCTCAAAACCCGTTCACACCAATTGGAGACGGGCTTCGTAAACCCATGCAGACACCAGTTCAGCCCCTTTCCGCTACCCGACCAGGGTACTTTGAGCAGGCAGGCGTGCATTGCATTCACCGTGCGTTCACAATCCGCAATATTGTTTAGGAGCGTATGTTCGCCGCAGGTGCATTCGGGATAGCGGTCCGTCATGCGCCGGGTCACCGCCACAGCCTGCAGACGGGAAGAGAGCAGCCTGTATTCCGCAAGAAGCCGGGGAGAAGGCAGTCTGTCTTCACGAACTCCCCCTTTCAGAAAGAACCTGCGGATGGCAGGATTCCAGCCCCACGGCACAATTCGGGCTTCGGCATAATCGGGCAACTCAGGCTCGGTGACCAGTTGCACCTGCAACCCGAAGAGTTCCCGCATCCGCTTCAAGAAATCCGCATTGTAAGCGGAAGGCGCCAGTACCGCACTGCCCGGAGCGGCATACCATATCGGCAGCAAAGCCATGTCCTGCGCCATACGGCGGGCGGAAGCCGGGGCTATGTAGTTCGCTTCGTTATTGGCAAGCGCAAGGTCTGAATCCGGATTGAAAAGATATAGTTCCATCGATTATAGTTCATAATTATTCGGAACTGCAAACTTACAGAGAAAAAGAACAGCATACAAATATATAAAACTTAACTATGAAATAAGATATTTTGCTATCTCTACTTTGCAATTCTATAAAAAAGGCGTATATTTGTCGCCCGATAAACCGAATTTAACAGCATGGAAGCATTTTACCGCACACACGCCTATCTTGTTGAGCATACCAATGCCCCCGTTCGCCGTGACCTCATGGATGAGATCAACTGGAACGACCGTCTTATCGGTATTAAAGGCACGCCGAGGCGTAGGCAAGACCACATTCCTGCTGCAATATGCCAAAGAGAAATTCGGCACTGACCGCTCCTGCCTCTTTATCAACATGAACAACTTTTACTTCTCCGGTCACAGCCTGGTGGACTTCGCTTACGAATTCCAGCGCCGCGGCGGAAAGGTATTGTTGATAGACCAGGTGTTCAAGCACCCCGACTGGAGCAAGGAGCTGCGCCTGTGCTACGACCGTTTTCCCAATCTGAAGATTGTATTCACCGGCTCGTCCGTGATGCGCCTGAAAGAGGAAAATCTGGAGTTGCGCGACATTGCGAAAAGTTATAACCTGCGCGGTTTCTCCTTCCGTGAGTATCTGAACCTGCAGACCGACATGAAGTTCCACGCCTACTCACTGGAAGAAATCCTGAGCAACCACGAACAGATAGCCAAAGGCATTCTGTCCAAAGTACGCCCGCTGGACTATTTTCAGGACTATATGCACCACGGCTTCTACCCCTTTTTCCTCGAAAAGCGCAATTTCTCGGAGAATCTGCTGAAGACGATGAACATGATGGTGGAAGTGGACATCCTGCTCATCAAACAAATAGAGCTGAAATATCTGTCAAAGATAAAAAAATTACTATATTTGTTGGCGGTGGACGGCCCGAAAGCGCCTAATGTGAGCCAATTGGCCAACGATATACAGACATCCAGAGCTACGGTGATGAACTACATCAAGTATCTGGCAGATGCACGGCTTATCAACATGGTATATCCCAAAGGAGAAGAATTCCCCAAAAAGCCGTCGAAGATAATGATGCACAATTCCAACCTGATGTACTCCATCTATCCCGTAAAGGTGGAAGAGCAGGATGTGCTGGAAACGTTCTTTGTAAACACCATGTGGAAAGACCACAAAGTGAACAAAGGCGACAAGAACATTTCGTTCATGGTGGACGAAGTGATGCCTTTCAAGATTTGTCAGGAAGGCATGAGGATCAAGAACAATCCGGGAGTGACGTACGCATTGCACAAGGCAGAGATAGGCCGGGGCAATCAGATACCTCTCTGGCTGTTCGGCTTCCTGTATTAGATTTACAGACAAAGAGTTTTTTTTACTTAATAAATTCAATTTAGTTATGACTAAACAGAAGAAATTCATTACTTGTGATGGTAACCAGGCTGCTGCACATATCTCGTATATGTTCTCGGAAGTAGCTGCCATCTACCCTATCACACCCTCTTCTACGATGGCTGAATACGTAGACGAATGGGCTGCCGCAGGACGTAAAAACATCTTCGGCGAAACAGTATTGGTACAGGAAATGCAATCGGAAGGCGGTGCTGCCGGAGCCGTTCACGGTTCATTGCAAGCCGGTGCGTTGACTTCAACGTACACTGCATCACAAGGTCTGTTGCTGATGATCCCGAATATGTACAAGATTGCCGGTGAATTCCTGCCTTGCGTGTTCCATGTATCCGCACGTACTTTGGCAAGCCATGCGCTGTGTATCTTCGGTGACCACCAGGACGTAATGTCAACCCGTATGACAGGTTTCGCTATGTTGGCAGAAGGTTCTGTACAGGAAGTTATGGACCTGTCCGGTGTCGCTCACCTTTCTACGATCAAGAGCCGCGTACCGTTCGTTAATTTCTTCGACGGCTTCCGTACTTCTCACGAAATCCAGAAGATTGAAATGCTGGAGAACGAAGACCTCGCTCCGCTTATCGACCAGGAAGCATTGGCTGAATTCCGTGCACGTGCACTGAACCCGATGAACCCGGTTGCCCGCGGTATGGCCGAAAACCCCGACCACTTCTTCCAACACCGCGAATCTTGCAACAACTACTACGAAGCAGTTCCCGCTATCGTAGAAGAATACATGAATGAGATTTCTAAAATCACAGGACGTAAGTACGGATTGTTCGATTACTATGGTGCAGAAGATGCAGAACGCGTAATCATCGCTATGGGTTCTGTAACGGAAGCTGCCCGTGAAGCCATCGACTACCTCGTTGCCAACGGCGAAAAGGTTGGTTTGGTTGCCGTTCACTTGTATCGTCCGTTCTCTGCCAAGCACTTCCTGGCTGCCGTTCCCAAGACTGCCAAGAAGATTGCCGTACTCGACCGTACGAAGGAACCGGGTGCTAACGGCGAACCGTTGTACCTCGATGTAAAAGACTGCTTCTACGGCACGGAAAACGCTCCGGTTATCGTAGGCGGCCGTTACGGTCTGGGTTCCAAGGATACCACTCCTGCACAAATCATCGCAGTTTACAAGAACCTGGCTATGCCGATGCCGAAGAACCACTTCACTATCGGTATTGTGGACGACGTGACTTTCACTTCTCTTCCTCAGGAAGAAGAAATCGCATTGGGCGGCGAAGGCATGTTCGAGGCTAAGTTCTACGGTTTGGGAGCCGACGGTACAGTAGGCGCCAACAAGAACTCGGTTAAGATTATCGGTGACAACACCGACAAGCACTGCCAGGCTTACTTCTCTTACGACTCCAAGAAATCAGGCGGTTTCACTTGCTCTCACCTGCGCTTCGGTGACACTCCGATCCGTTCTACATACTTGGTAAACACTCCGAACTTCGTGGCTTGCCACGTTCAGGCTTACCTGCACATGTACGACGTAACCCGCGGTCTGCGCAAGAACGGTTCATTCTTGCTGAACACCATCTGGGAAGGCGAAGAACTGGCTAAGAACCTGCCTAACAGGGTGAAGAAATACTTTGCACAGAACAACATCTCCGTTTACTACATCAACGCAACTCAGATTGCACAGGAAATCGGTTTGGGCAACCGTACCAACACCATTCTCCAGTCTGCATTCTTCCGTATCACAGGTGTAATTCCTGTAGAACAGGCTGTTGAGCAGATGAAGAAATTCATCGTCAAGTCTTACGGCAAGAAGGGTGAAGACGTAGTAAACAAGAACTACGCAGCCGTAGACCGTGGCGGCGAATACAAGACTCTGGCTATCGACCCGGCATGGGCTAACCTGCCTGATGATGCCAAAGCAGAAAACAACGACCCGGCTTTCATCAACGAAGTCGTTCGCCCTATCAACGCACAGGACGGCGACTTGCTGAACGTCTCTGCCTTCAAGGGTATCGAAGACGGTACTTGGGAACAAGGTACGGCTAAGTACGAAAAACGCGGTGTGGCAGCTTTCGTTCCCGAATGGAATCCTGAAAACTGTATCCAGTGTAACAAGTGTGCTTACGTTTGTCCTCACGCTTCTATCCGTCCGTTCGTACTCGACGCTGAAGAGCAGAAGGGTGCTGAGTTCTCTCAACTGAAAGCAGTGGGTAAGGCATTCAGAAGGCATGACATTCCGTATGCAGGTAGACGTTCTCGACTGTCTGGGTTGCGGTAACTGTGCCGACATCTGTCCGGGCAACCCAAAGAAGGGTGGCAAGGCTCTTACCATGAAGCATCTTGAAAGCCAACTGGCTGAAGCTGCCAACTGGACTTACTGCGTGGAAAACGTGAAGAGCAAACAACACTTGGTTGACATCAAGGCTAACGTGAAGAACTCTCAGTTTGCAACTCCGCTGTTCGAGTTCTCAGGCGCTTGCTCCGGTTGCGGTGAAACTCCGTATGTGAAACTGATTTCCCAGTTGTTCGGTGACCGCGAAATGGTTGCCAACGCTACCGGATGTTCTTCTATCTATTCAGGTTCCGTTCCTTCTACTCCTTATACCAAGAACGAAAAGGGTCACGGTCCTGCTTGGGCTAACTCACTGTTCGAGGACTTCTGTGAATTCGGTCTGGGTATGGAGCTCGCTAACGAAAAGATGCGCGCACGTATCGTGAAGACTATGGAAGAAGCTATCGCAGCAGAAGGTACTCCGGCTGAATACAAGGAAGTATTCCAGGCTTGGATTGAAAACATGTACGATGCAGACAAGACTAAGGAACTGGCTGAAAAGATCATTCCTATGGTAGAAGCTGCCAAGGACAAATGCGATTGCTGCAAGACCATCGCCGGTCTGTCTCAATACCTGGTTAAACGCAGCCAGTGGATCATCGGTGGTGACGGTGCTTCTTACGACATCGGTTACGGTGGTCTCGACCATGTAATCGCCAGCGGTAAGGACGTTAACATCCTGGTTCTGGATACTGAGGTTTACTCCAACACAGGCGGTCAGTCTTCCAAGGCTACTCCGGTAGGCGCTATCGCCAAGTTTGCTGCCGCCGGTAAGCGTGTACGCAAGAAAGACCTCGGTCTGATGGCTACTACTTACGGTTATGTATATGTTGCTCAAATCGCTATGGGTGCCGACCAGGCTCAGACTTTGAAGGCTATCCGCGAAGCAGAGGCATATCCCGGTCCGTCACTCATCATCGCTTACGCTCCGTGTATCAACCACGGTTTGAAGGCTGGTATGGGTAAGAGCCAGGCAGAAGAAGAGAAAGCCGTTAAGTGCGGTTACTGGCACTTGTGGCGTTACAACCCGGCTCTGGAAGCTGAAGGCAAGAATCCGTTCACGCTGGATAGCAAAGAACCGGATTGGTCGGGCTTCCAGGACTTCTTGAAAGGTGAGGTTCGTTACGCATCCGTAATGAAACAATATCCGCAGGAAGCCGAAGAGCTGTTCAAGGCTGCCGAGGAAAACGCTAAATGGCGTTACAACAGCTACAAGCGTCTGTCCAAAGAAAACTGGGGCGCTGAAGTTGCCGAATAATTTCAAGAATTGAAATAATACTTAAATAGAGACTGCTCCGCAAGCCGGATGCAGTCTCTATTCATTTATAAAGGAAAGAATGAATATATTGTGATTGGTTTATTATCCGGATAAGCTGAGGATGTTTTATCCTTTCCGTTTCAGAAAATCCGTGGGGCTCTCACCGAACTGCTCCTTATAGCATTTCGTGAAATAAGACGGTGACGAGAAACCTACCTCATAGGCAATCTCGGCCACAGTCATATCGGAGGCGGCAAGCAAGGAAGCGGCTTTCTTCAAACGCATCCGGCGCAGCAGTTCATTGGGGGAATAGTTTGTGAGCGACTTCAGTTTACGGTAAAGCTGTACACGGCTCATCCCCATATCACGGCCCAAATCCTCAACATTCAGTTCCGGATCTTTCATCTTCTCCCCCACCAGAGTCTTGAAGCGGGTAACGAAGTCCTTGTCAAGTTCGCTGACAGATTCTTTCTCTATCGACTGGTTATCACCGAAAAACTGTTTCAGCTGTTTGTGGTTGGCTATAAGATTTCTGATGCGCGAAAGCAGCAGTTGCGAATTGAAAGGCTTGGATATGTAAGAATCCGCTCCGCCGTCATAGCCTTGAATACGCTGTTCGTCGAGCGAGCAGGCAGTAAGCAGGATAACCGGAATATGGCAAGTCTGCAACTCCCCTTTCAGACGACGGCAGCACTCTATCCCGTCCATGCCGGGCATCATGACATCGGAAACAATCACATCAGGCACGTATTTCATAGCAAGACGAATGCCTGTTGCCCCATCCGCCGCATCCAGCACACGGAATTCCTTAACAAGCAAAGACTTCACATAATGGCGAATATCGGCATTATCATCAATGACAAGCACAATCGGACAATCTTCTTCCAGAGCCTCATCCCCTGCCTGGATTTCCGCATCCACCAACGTAGACGAAATCTCTTTCTCATCGGCAGCCAATGCCGGTACGGCAGGATGATACTGCGATGTATCCCGCTTCGGAAGAGTAACGGTGAAAGTAGTTCCTTTCTCATTACTGTGCGCCATGATATTGCCGCCATGCATTTCCACAAAAGCACGCACCAGGGCAAGACCGATACCAGTACCGGCCTGATGTCCGTCTACCTGATAGAAGCGTTCAAAAATGGCCTCTACATCAGTGGTAGAAATATAGCTGCCCGAATTGAATACCGACAAACGGAAATGGTTGTCTTCCGCTTCGAGGCGTACCACAATCTTTCCATTCTCCTGCGTGTACTTCACCGCATTGGAAAGAAGATTGAAGTAGATACGTTCCATTTTCCCGGCATCCGCCAGCATGCGATAGTCTACTCCGGAAGCCGGTTCAAAGCTGAAAGCGATATGCTTCTTAAGCAGAGCCATACGAAACGAATCATTCCACCCTTTGAAGCTCTCCAGCAAGTCGAACGGTTCAAGATGGAGTTCCATGCGTCCGTTCTCGACCTTGCGGAAATCGAGAATCTGATTGACGAGGCGCAGAAGTATATGTACATTCTTCTTCATCAGCTCCAGCAATTGATGTGACTGTCCGCTGATAGAACGATCGGCAAGAAGTTGCTCCACAGGGTCGGCAATCAAGGTCAACGGTGTACGGAAGTCATGGGAAACGTTGGTAAAGAACACCAGCTTGGCATGCGTGGCAGCCTCCAGCTCGCGCGACAGTTGTTCCAACTGGTTTTTCTGCTGTTCCAGTTGGTCGCGTTGCTGCTCCAATTGCTCTTTCCGGCGGGAAAGTTCACGGTTCAGCCGGTTCTTTGTACGCAAGGAAAGATAAACGGCAACCAGCAATCCCACAACCAGCAGAAGTACCAGCAGACTGCCGTACAGAACAACCTGCTGCGTAGCATAGCGTGCCAGGTATCGGCTGATTTTTCCGTTCAGGGTTTCAATCTTCTCATCGAGTGAACTGATGTGGGCAGTCTGCATCTTCATGATGGGCGCATTATCACGGTCCACCACCGAAGTGCTCAGAATCGTTTCGCAGGGAAAGTCCCGCTTATTCAGAATATCCATCGCAATCTGCATCACACGGTCTCCGCCTGTGGGATAGATAAATGTCGCATCCAATTCGCCCGAAAGCACTTGCTCCACCCCATAGCCTTCGCCGGGGATGGCGTCTGTGCCGACAAAGCGCATGCCCTTCTCCCTTTTCCGGCGCATGGCGGCTGCATAGGCGCCGGCAGCCATACGGTCGTTTTGAGCATAGACCACATCAATTTCCGGAAAGCGGGCGAGCAAAGTATCCATTCTCTCTTCCGCCCGCGAACGCAGCCAAGCCCCGTCTTCCTTTGCCAGCAGACGGATGTCCGGGCAAGCGGATATGACGCTCATAAATCCTTCATGGCGGTCTATGGCAGGAGTAGAACCCGCCAGTCCCGCAATTTCCACCACCGTACCTTTCCCATGAAGCATATTGGATACATACCTGCCTATCGCCTTGCCTATTTCGTAATTGTCCGCACCGACATAAGCGGTGTACTTTTCGGAAAGGATTCTGCGGTCTACCACAATAACGGGAATACCCCGGTCGTAGGCTTCTTCTACAACCGGGGTTATGGGTTCGGCTTCATTGGGAGCGACTATCAATAAATCCACTCCCGCCTCTATAAAGTGCCGGATATCCTCCGCCTGCCTGGCATTATCATCTTTCACTGTACGTATCTCCACTTCTACGCCATCGTAGAAAAGAGCTTCACGCAACATCTCGTTATTCATCTGGTGACGCCACTCGTCATCGCTGCATTGCGACACTCCGATACGGAAACGTACCTCATGCCGGGAACAGGAAGTCACCATGCCGCCGCATACCGACAGAACAAACAGTAACAGGTAAATATATCGTCTCATCTTCTTTCGCTGGTTTAAGTGATTGCAGATGAGCAAAGATAAGAAAAATTATATTCTGTCTTTCAATATTTGCGGTAATTCCGGCATCGCCCCGCTCTGCGTACATACATAAGCGGAAACTTCCACTGCCAGCTTATGAGCCTCCTGCACCGGTTTGCCGCTAAGAATAGCCGAAGTAAAGGCGGCGGTAAACGAATCGCCTGCGCCTACCGTATCGGCAACGGGCACTCTCGGAGTTTCCTGGAAAGATACAACTCCCGGAGTAAACACATAGCTGCCGTTCGTGCCGCAAGTAAGAATAAGCATTTTCAAATTGTATTTGGCCAAAAGAATCCAGCACTTATCCTGCAAGTCTATACCCGGATAGCCGAATATACGGCTGATTGTCACCAGTTCTTCATCATTTATTTTTAACACGTTGCAACGGCGCATGGAGTCACAAAGAATCTCTTTGGTATAAAATCCCTGACGCAGGTTGATATCGAATATCTTCAACTGTTCCGCACCATCGGGCATGGTATCGAGAAAACGGTTTATCGTAATGCGGCTGGCCTCATTGCGCTGCGCCAAAGAACCGAAACATACGGCGCGCGTGTTCAGGGCCAAACGTTTCAACTCGTCCGTAAAAGGTATATTGTCCCATGCAACCCCTTCCTTTATTTCATAACAAGGCACCCCCACCGCATCGAGCGTCACCTGCACCGTACCTGTAGGATAAGGTACACGCTCAATCTGTGTACGCAAGCCTTTCTGCGCAAAAACATCCAGTATTTCATCACCGTCGGCATCAATGCCTACTGCACTGACTACACGACTGTCAAAACCGAATTGTGATACATGATAGGCAAAGTTTGCCGGAGCACCGCCGATTTTCTTTCCTTCGGGCAGGCAATCCCAAAGCGCCTCACCCATTCCTACTACAATCTGATTCATGGTAATTAATTTTATAGTTTTACATATTATCATCGTTAAAAAGAACGGAAAAGGTCAGCGTTTGATTTTCATCATATAGAAAAACAAATACAGTACCCCCACCGTCATTACAGCTACCGCACCGCTTTGACCGATAGCATCACTTGCCACACCCATAGCAAGCGGGAATATCGTACCGCCAAACAAACCCATAATCATCAGTCCGCTAACCTCGTTCTTCTTCTGCGGCATTGCCAGCAACGCCTGCGAGAAAATAATCGGGAAGATATTCGAATTGCCGAAACCAATCAGAGCAATACACACATATATCATTGTCATCTCATGAAAAACGAACAGCCCTACCATTGCCACCAACATACATAACACACTGATTCCGAAGAAAGTTCGAGCAGACAGTTTCTGCAAAATAAAGGCTCCGAGAAAGCAGCCTGCCGTACGGAAAATAAAATAAAGACTTGTTGCGAATCCGGCATCGGCAAGCGACATGCCCAAACGTTCCATCAATATCTTGGGTGCAGTGGTATTTGTACCTACATCGATACCCACATGGCACATAATGCCCAAGAAACAAAGCAGTATGAACGGCTTTCCCAACAAAGCAAGACATTCGCCGAAAGTAGAAGGACGCCCTTCTTCCTTTTCCTCATGAATAGATGTAGTGCCCAGCCACAGGATAGCGACAACCGCTATCACCATATAAATGGGAAACAGCACTCGCCAGCCCATCCCCAACGAAGGGATAGCCTGTGTAGCCCCCCACATGGCTATATAAGGAGCGAGGAAAGAAGCGATAGCCTTTACAAACTGTCCGAAAGTCAGCGAGCTTGCCAACCGCTCTCCACTGACGACATTGGAAAGCAGCGGATTGAGCGATGTCTGCATCAGCGCATTGCCGATACCCAATAGCGAAAACGAAATCAGCATCAGCGCATACCCGTCTCCAAAAACCGGCAACAACAAGGATGCAAAAGTCACGGCCAAACTGAGAAGCACCGTTTTCTTGCGTCCGATGCGGTTCATCAGCATACCCGTGGGCACGGAGAAGATAAGGAACCAGAAGAATACAAGAGAGGGGAATATATTTGCCTGGGAATCGGTCAGGTTCAAATCAGCTTTCACATAGTTGGAAGCGATGCCTACAAGGTCTACAAACCCCATGGCGAAGAAGCAAAGCATCATGGGAAGCAGCTTTGCAAGCGAATTATTATTATTGTTCATAAGATATCGAAATTTAGTTATTAACTTTTAAAGGATTTACAGTCAGGTCATTGACTTTGCAACGTCCTTTATCAACGGCAATGGAAATAGTAGTGTAAGGATGCTGCGGAAATACAAGGTTTGTCATGGCAAAACGCCCGTCACCCTCGAAAGCTTCGATGCTGCAACGGTCTATAAACAGACGCAGGCGTTGCTTGGCTTCTGCCGGACACGGAGCTACTGTTATGGCAGGAAAGTCCTTATTGAAATCCGTAAGTCCGCTTGCAGTACGGTCCATGCTGAATGTGGAGTTCCTCAAGTCGTAAGTCATTACAGTCTGTTCATCCTTATCATTGGACAACGTAATGTATACTTTATCGGCCGAGCGGGGAGCCAGTTCGAGATTAATCTCACAGATACCGCTGTTTTCGACCGGCAGTTTCCGAGATACCTTCTTTGTTCCGGCGGAGAAAGCGCCGTATTTCAATGCTTTGCCCGTACGCAATGCGTTTACTTCCGGTGCAGGCGTTGCGACCAGATAAAGTTCGCCGTCACTGCCTTCGTACAATTCAATGTCGCGCGGCAATGTGTTGGCACTACGGAACTGTCTGGTAGGCACGTTGTTGGCATATTGCCAATTGCTCATCCAGGCAATCACGGTATGCCGCTTTTCGGGCGTATTACTCCAGGATACGGCAGCATAATGGTCTTTTCCGTAATCCATCCACTTGGTTACTTCGGGCTTGGTATCGCAAGTAAAGGTTTTCCCGTCAAAATCACCTACAAAATACTGTGCCGCACTGCCTCCGAAAGGACCGCCGGGATTGATATTGCAAATCAGCACCCATTTGGTACGGTCTGTTCCGCGCACGGGCAATTCCATGAGGTCCGGACATTCCCATACACCCTCCTGCGCACCATATCCATGTCCGAAACTACTCTCCTTTGTCCAGTTCTTCAAATCGGGAGAGGAATATATCCACATTTCCTTTTCCAGTGCAGCCGCCAAAACAAGAATCCATTTACCGCTCTTTTCGTGCCAGAACATATTCGGGTCACGGCACTCCTTATCGGCAGCAATGATAGGATTGTTTTCATAAACATGGAAAGTCATTCCGTTGTCCAGACTGTATGCAAGGCTCTGTATCTGACTGGCACCGGCTGAAGTATAGATGGCAATGATGGCATTCTTTCCGAAACCTGCCGTATTATCCTTATCAACCACACTGCTACCGCTGAACACAGCACCCAATCCGTTGGGTTGTATGGCTACCGGATGGTGCTGCCAGCTTATCAAATCCTTGCTGGATGAATGTCCCCAGTTCATATTGCCCCACATGGAGCCATAAGGATTATACTGATAATACAGATGATATTCTCCATCTTTATAAAACATACCGTTGGGGTCGTTCATCCAACCATAGACAGGAGTGTGATGATAGAACGGACGGAACGCTTCTCGGTTGGCATCATCAAACGTATCGGAAAGTTTCAGTTCTTTCCAGCAGGCATCTGCCATGGCATCGCGTACATTGGTACGGCTGTTGCCGGTATGAATGTCGAAAGTTACCGTCTTACCTTTATACTGCTCCAAAGCAAACGGAACAAGATAGTCGATACGGTTGACAGCCAACCGAACCTGAAAACTTTGATCGGCCTTATTATTCACCAATACATTGACAGTAGCCTCGGGAGCAGCCTCTTCCACCGGCAACAAAAGGTATTTCTGCGGTTCCTGTACCTGTACCAAACTGTGGTTTGCACCCAGATAATGGATTTTCAGCCCGGCATACTGTGCCCTACAAATACCGATACTCATTATTACAATAAGAAAAGTTACAATAATCTTTCCCAAAAAAGGAGAAAGTATTCTATGAGAGTAATGCTTCATTTTCAAAATCAGGTATTAAATTTAATGTTTACTTTATGAACTCACTCAATGCTCGGGAAAGCACATTGCAAAGAAAAGGAATAAAAGCGAAAAGGGCTAACACAAATGTTACAAATGCAGCTAAAATTGATACCAGGCTATCTCCTGGGCATAGTCAGCTCCATACCACGAAACAAATTTTGCAGCATCCGTATCATTTTTTATAGCCAGTTTCAATGCAATCCATTTACTTTGCAATATCAAAACATGATCGGGAAAGCTGTTTTGAGAATTCACAAGATAATTGTTAACAATAAATTTATAATGTATGAGAAAACTTAGCATTATGATGTTCCTTTTAGGATTATGTGGTTTTGCCTATGCGCAAAATATCCAAATAAAAGGAACGGTAAAGTATGCCACCGACGGAGAGCCTATTATCGGTGCTTCGGTTGTACAGACAGGTACAACAAACGGAACAATCACTGACTTTAACGGAAACTTCAGCCTCAACGTAACGAGCGGTACGGAACTTACCGTTTCTTATATTGGTTTTAAAACCGTTAAAGTAAAAGCGCAACCCAATCTAAAAATTACTCTCGAAGAAGATGCACAACTGATTGACGAGGTTGTGGTAACAGGTTACACCACTCAGCGCAAGGCGGACTTGACCGGTGCAGTTTCGGTAGTGAAAGTGGATGAACTGAAAAAAGTGCCCGAAAATAATCCGATGCGCGCTTTGCAGGGAAAGGTTGCCGGAATGATGGTGACTGCCGACGGTAACCCCGGAGGCAAAGCTACTATCCGCATTCGCGGTGTCGGGACTTTGAACAATAACGATCCTCTTTATATTATCGATGGTGTGCCTACAAAAGCCGGCATGCATGAACTGAATTCTTCTGATATTGAAAGTATTCAGGTGTTGAAAGATGCTTCTTCGGCAAGTATCTACGGTTCGCGTGCGGCAAACGGTGTTATCATCATTACCACCAAACAAGGCAAGGAAGGAAAAATCCGTGTCGACCTCAATGCCGGACTCACCACTTCATGGTATTCCTCAAAGATGGATATGCTCAACACGAATGAATACGGACAGGCACTTTGGCAGGCAAACATAAACTCGGGAAAAGATCCGAATACCAACAGTATAGGCTATACTTTCGATTGGGGATATGATGATAAAGGAAATGCCCGCCTGAATAAAATCATTCTGCCGGAATTCATTGACTGCGAACGCACCATGCGTACCTCGGACACTGATTGGTTTGATGCTGTGGCAAGCACGGGTATTATGCAGAATTATGATTTGTCGGTGAGCAACGGCACGGAGAAAGGTAATTATTTCTTTTCTTTGGGATATTTGAAGAATGACGGTATCATCAAGAACAGTGAATTCGACCGCTTATCGGCACGTGTGAACACAAGTTATAAACTCTTTAATGATATCGTGACTATCGGTGAGAATTTCACTTTCAACAACACTCATGAAGTAGAAGCTCCCGGTGGAGTACTTGACGCTGCCCTGCAAGCATTGCCTATTATTCCTGTCTATACCGAGAACGGAAAGTGGGGCGGACCTATCGGTTCGATGAATGACCGTCAGAATCCTGTCCGTTTGGTGGATGCCGTGAAAGATAACCGTTATTCTTATTGGCGTACTTTTGGTAATGCGTATGTGTCTGTCAAACCGTTGAAAGGTTTGGAACTCCGTACCAACTTCGGTCTGGACTATGGAAACTTTTTTCGCCGAGATTTAAACAAGAAGTATGAGTCTGGAAAGTTGAAGAATGATGTCAATTCAGTAAAACTGAATCAGGGACATTGGTTGAAATGGAACTGGAACGCCACAGCTACCTATCAGTTCGAAATAGGGAAGCACCGCATGGATGTATTGGCAGGTGTGGAGTTGTTTAAAGAGCAAAACACAGACTTTGCGGCTTATCGTGAAGGTTTCGAAGTGGAAACTCCCGAAACGATGTGGCCTGACCTCGGTACCGGAAAGTCAGTATCCACAGGCAGTTCCACCGGATATGCGTTGATGTCTTATTTTGGAAAGATAAACTATTCATTTGCCGAACGTTATTTGGTATCTGCCACGGTTCGTTATGACGGTTCTTCCCGTTTCGGTAAGAACAACCGCTTCGGTACTTTCCCCTGCCTTCGCACTCGGATGGCGCTTAAGCGAAGAAGCCTTTATTAAAGACAATACAGATGTAATATCCGACTTGAAGCTTCGCTTCGGCTGGGGACAGACAGGTAATCAGGAAATAGACAACTATGCTACTTATAACATCTATACCACAGACTACGGAATAGGTGATCCTACATGGGGAGCAGTTCTCGGAACTGCCTATAACATAACGGGCAAAGGAACAGGTACGCTTCTTTCCGGATTTAAAATGAATCAGCGTGGAAATCAACCTGAAATGGGAAACAACAACACAGACTAATATCGGTCTTGATTTCGGTTTGTTCAACCAAAGCCTTTACGGCTCTGCCGAATATTACATGAAAAAGACCAAAGACATTTTGGTGAAGCCTCCCTATCTTGCAGCCATTGGTGAAGGCGGTAATCGTTGGATAAATGGCGCATCCATGGAGAACTGGGGATTGGAATTCAATCTCGGCTACCGTAATAAAACGCGTTTCGGAATGGCTTATGATATAAATGCAAACATTTCAACTTACCGCAATAAAGTAACCAAACTTCCTGCCGATGTGCAGAACTCTTATGGAGGTGACGGCGATAAAGACAATATCTTGGGGCATCCGTTGAATTCTCTTTATGGTTATGTGGCGGACGGCATCTTCAAAACACAAGAAGATGTGGACAATGCAGCCGAACAAGACGGTAAGGGATTGGGACGCATCCGCTACCGTGACTTGAATGGGGATGGCAAAATCACAGATAAAGACCGTACTTGGATTGCCGTTCAGCATCCTGACTTTATTTATGGTTTGAACATAAACCTCGAATACCGTAACTTTGACCTGACTATGTTCTGGCAGGGAGTATTTAATATCGATGTAGAGAATATCCAGAAATACCATACCGACTTCTGGGTGTGCGCGAAACTGGTTCGAACAAGGGACGCAGATTGCTCGATGCATGGAGCCCATCCAATCCCGACAGTGACATTCCTGCTATTTCAGCAACAGACACCAACTGGGAAAACCGTTTGTCTACTTATTTTATAGAAAACGGTTCATACTTGAAACTAAGAACCTTGCAGTTGGGATATACATTACCCAAACGGTGGGCTTTCAAAGTGAAAATGGATAAGTTCCGTTTATATGTCAGCGGACAGAATCTGCTGACGATAAAAAGTAAGAGCTTTACAGGAATCGACCCTGAAAATCCTGCTTTCGGCTATCCTATTCCAATGAGTTTTACTGTTGGAGCTAATATCTCATTCTAATGAACTTTAAATTGATACAGATTATGAAAAAGAAATATTTATCTCTACTTGCTGCATGTAGTTTCTTGTTTGCAGGATGTTCGGATTTTCTGGATATGAATCCGAATGGAATACTTGATGAAGAAAGTGTTTCGGGAGTGGAACAATTAGACAAACTAGTTATTTCGGCTTATTCCATGTTGGGAAATGACCACTATGACATACCTTTTAATCTTTGGCCTTATGGCAATGTGCGCTCTGACGATGCCTATAAAGGAGGACGCGACGAATCGGATATTCAGGATTTTCATTTTTATGAGACATCTTCCAATATAACAGCAAACTTTGGTGAACCGGATGGCTTATGGTACAATTGCTACATTGCCATCTCTCGTGCAAACAATGCTTTACGCAGTTTGAACAATGTGAGCGAACAGGATTTCCCGAATAAAAAATACGTATCGGCGAATGCCGTTTTATCCGTGGTCATTTTTACTTCTTGCTAAAAGTGCTTTTCAAAGTATTCCTTATATAGATGAGACGGTTGCGATAGAAGACTATGGAACAATATCGAATATAGCTTTGTCAAACGATGAACTTTGGCAAAAGATAGCCGATGATTTTAAAGCTGCTTATGACAACCTACCCGAATCGCAGGGAACTGACGTGGGACGTGCCAACAAATATTCTGCAGCTGCTTATTTAGCCAAGACTTATCTATATAAGGCATACCGTCAGGACGAAAAACATAATGTAACCGAAATCAATGCGGAAGATTTGAAACAGGTACTTACTTTTTCGAATGAAGTAATGAGTTCCGATTATGGTTTGGAGGATGATTTTGCTTACAACTTCTTGCCGGGAAGTTATGAGAACGGAAAAGAATCTTTGTTTGCCATTCAGCACTCAACAGATGACGGTACTTTGTACGGACGCCTCAATTTCAGTGATGCTTTAAATGTACCAATGAAGTTTTCAGGTTCATGTGATTTCCAGAAACCGAGCCAAAATTTGGTAATGCATATAAAACAGTCAATGGATTGCCTGAATTCTCGGATTATAATAAAGCCGATTATAATGCAAATACAGATAAAGTAGACCCGCGGTTATATCACACAGTAGCATTACCCGGTGTTCCTTATAAATATGATAAGAAAAATATTTTTGATGAATCATGGACTCGTAATAAAGCTGTATACGGCTTGTATTCTTCTTTGAAAGAGAATGTGGCATTGAATGATCCTTCTTCTGTGCTGATTGATCCTTTCCGTGCCAATACGAAAAATAAAATCGTGATACGTTACGCAGATGTAGTGCTGATGCGTGCCGAAGCCTTGATTGAGCTCGATCGCGAGAAAGAGGCTCTGCCTTTAATAAACGAAATTCGTGAACGTGCCAAGAAGAGTACTGGTTTGATAGACTATGCCGAAAATGTGGATATTGCTTTGTATGTAGATAATGTGAATTGTAATTGGACGAAACCTTATGCCCGTGAGGCACTGCGTTGGGAACGTCGTCTAGAATTGGCTATGGAAAGTCAGCGTTTCTTTGATTTGGTTCGTTGGGGAATAGCCGATTCTGTAATAAATACTTTCTATAAAGAAGAAGCCCCCAAACGCACATATTATGAAGATGCACATTTTGAGAAGAATAGAGCGGAGTATGTGCCAATTCCCCAACAGCAGATTAATTTCAGTAAACAGGTTTATAAACAGAATTACGGTTACTAATTAAAGAATGAATTATGAAAAAGAAATATTTATTATATAGTCTTGTTTCTCTCCTCTTGCTGAGCGGTTGCTATGACAGGGAGGAAAAAATTGCCGCACCCATTGTGGGAGAATTATCTGATTTGCAATATAAAGTTGATGACGATACATTGCGCGTAAGTTGGAATTTGCCTTCACATAACGATGATTTGCAGGTAAGAGTGAGTGGAACCGACGGCACATTTGTTGTAACAGGGAATCCTACTTCTTATAAATACGGCGTTATTAAAGTGGGTAAAGATTATCGCCTTACTTTTAAGGTAATAGATAGCAAAGGCAATTACTCTACCGGACAAACAATTTCTTTTACCCGTGAAGGAGGCGCATCGGTTCAGGATGTAATAGCACAACAAGTAGACGGAACTAACAACATACAAATTAAATGGGTGCTTCCGAATGAAAAATTGTCGAAAGTGGAAGTACGGTATGATAATAAGAAGATAGAGTTAAAAGGTGATGCGGTTAACTATACCATAGAGAATGCAGCGAACAAGAAATATACGATCGGAGTGGTCAGCTTCAATGAAGAAGGTCAGTCTTCGGAAAGTGTTTATACTGATATTCGTGTAGGTAAAACGAAAGTTGCTTTCTTGGGGGTCACTCCTACTCGTGACGGCATTACGGATGATGATGAAAAAGCTGCCGCTGATTGGTTCTTTAATAATTATCCTACGGGTGAGTATCTGTCATTCGATGAAATAGCCAATGGAGCCGATTTATCCCAATACCGTGTGTTGTGGTGGATTCGTGATTCGCAGCAAACAACAGACCTTCCGGCAGAATCACTAGATCCTTCGGTAGTGGAGGCTATAAAGAAGTTCCATATAGACGGCGGTGGATTATTGCTGAATACTCATGCTGTTGCTTACCTGTATACAATTGGGCGTATGAAAGCTAAATTCAATACGGAGTTTACGAGTGGTGACGGATTTGACAATGGAGATACTTGGAATATGAATGTATATATAGGTAAAGCACATGACGAGACTTCACATCCTATCTATCGCGGACTTGAATGGAAATGGATGGATGGCAAGAAAGTAATTCCTTTGATTGGTGCAGGTTGGAAAGAAAACCATAATTCAATTTACAAAGACTTGTGCATGTATTATAATATGAATAATACAGATGAAAATGCTTATGTGAAAATATCGGAAGACAGCCAGATACGTATCCTTGCAACATGGGACGGCATTAATGATTATTTTATGATGGCAAATTATGAAACTTTGCCAACCGAAGAGAGTTTAAGGTACGGCTATTGCCATAGGTATCGGTGCTTTTGAATGGAACCAGAACCGTAGTGTTAATCCATATCAGAAAAACATAGAACAAACAACTCATAATGCGATAGAATATTTGAAAACTAAATAGCAAGAACCTATATGATAAAATCATTATATCACACTGCTGCCAGCAAAGCTCTGGCAGCAGTAACAACCGGTCTTTTTATTGACATTCATTGCCGCTTGTTCGGATGATGAAAAAGACGCTCTTTATATAGATACTAATACATATTATGACGAGGCTTATCGTCCGTCAGTTCACTTTACACCGAAAACATATTGGACGAACGATCCTAACGGCATGGCTTATTTAGATGGCGAATATCACTTGTTCTATCAGTACAACCCGATGGGGAGTGTTTGGGGAAATTTGAGCTGGGGACATGCCGTGACTAAGGATTTGATGCATTGGGAACATCTGCCTGTTGCCCTTACTAAAGATGCAAATGGGGAAATATTTTCGGTAGCATTGTGATTGACCGAGATAATACAGCAGGCTTTGGCAAAGATGCCATGATAGCCGTTTACACTTCCAACGGTCAGAAACAGACTCAAAGTTTGGCTTATAGTTTGGATAAAGGACGTACTTTTATTAAATATAAGAACAATCCTGTATTGAAAGATGATGCCAAACCCGATTTTCGCGACCCGAAAGTCTTTTGGTATGCAGCCGGTAGTAAATGGATTATGTCACTCGCAACAGGGCAGACAATAACCTTTACAGTTCCTCTGATTTGAAAGAGTGGAAGAAACTAAGTGACTTTGGTGACGGCATAGGCGCTCACGGTGGAGTTTGGGAATGCCCCGATTTAATACAGATGGATTATAACGGTCAAAAAAGAAATGGGTGCTTTTAGTCAGTATTAATCCGGGGGGTCCTAATGGAGGCTCGGCTACACAATATTTTGTAGGCGATTTTGACGGAGTTACTTTTAAGGCTGACAACCTTCCTTATCCGTTGGATAGATTACGGCAAGGATAACTACGCCGGTGTTACGTGGAATAATGTACCCGACGGACGACATTTGTTTATAGCTTGGATGAGTAATTGGCAATATGCCGGAGTTGTACCTTCAATGACTTGGCGTGGTGGTATGACATTACCTAGAGAATTGGCATTGCAAAAGGATGCAGACGGTAGGCCAATAATTACTTCCCGAATTGTGAAAGAGGTTGATGCTATTGCAGGAGAATGGAAAACGATTTCGGCATCCGATAATACTTATGCAATTGATAATAATGAAGATGCTTATGAGCTACAAATTAATATGGATATTGCAGATAATGAAAATCTTACATTGACTTTAAGCAATGAAAAGGGGGATAAATATCCTATTAGTTTAAATCGTGCGGACAAGTCTTTCATTATTGACAGGACTCAATCAGGTGAAGTTTCTTTTTCATCGGAATTCGGAAAAGTATTATATTCACCTCTTAACCTTTCTTCCAATGCAGTATCACTGACCTTGTTTGTAGATAAGAGTTCGGTGGAAGCTTTAATTAATGATGGAATGGTTCAACAAACTAACCTTGTTTATCCTTCTGGAATATATAATAGCTTATCTGTTGAAAGCGGAAAAGGACAAATAATTAAAAGTGTAAAGGTTCGTACTCTATCCTCTGTTTGGTAAGAACATCTATAAATATATCAATATTCTTAGTCAATGAACTATTTTTATATGTTTGTTCTTTCTTTTACAGCTTCTTTGCTACAAGAGAAATCATTAATATAAAACTTAAAGATAATAATATGAGTTGGCATTACCGATTGCAATATGCCCCATGACAAGAAGACTTAAACCACTTCTTTACAGGAAGTAACAGCCTTATGGCTTTTAACAGAGTTTATCAAACTTGATATATGATATGGAATCGTCCGTAGTCAGTTCTACTAGCGGCTCCAGTTGCTCTTTGACAACCTTGGTAATTGTCTTCGACCCCAAACCTGATATAATCTGCATTTTGAGGTGTCCGACCGCTTTATTGGTTCTTCCTCTCTTAGGGGTTTTCGTAGAATCGGAACTTTCAATCATGACTAGAATCTTGGCTTTCCATTGACTGCCACGACCTCTTTTCAATGATTTGTTCTTTTCCTCTTCTTGAAGCTCCACAGTGAAGAAACCTTCGTCCAGTTCTACAGAACCGATCAGGCAATAGCGTTCATCACGCTTTCCCATGACATCACGAAGCTTGCAGACCATCTCTCAAATGGGCTGATAACATTTGTAACCTAATTAGCGATGGATTTCCTCTGTTGAAAAGGATTTCTTGGCGCTTGTTAGCTGGAACATGACTGCTATCCAGTAATGGGAAGGCAGCTTGCTGTGTTTCATAACTGTTCCGGAGTGTAATGGCTGCCTGTGATGACAGTGCTTTCACTCGAAAACAAACTTGTTGGCATCCCAACGATGTTCCGTACAGACACACAATATTTACAGACAATACCGGATTGTTCCCTCTGCTCCTTCAGACAAGCAATGCAAGATGCTTCATCGAGGAAACGTTGCATAAAATTTAGTATGTTCATAATGATATTTCGAATTAAAACAGCATTATGAACATACTGAATTTCAACAAAACGCGCAAATATTTTACTAAAATATTTATCATTAGAATATTCGTATGATTTCAAAAAAATCACCTTATGACAAAGCTCTGCTGACTTAATCAATCAAGAGGCATCAACCATATAATTTATCAGCCAAAAGCGCAATGCCATTATCCGCCACTATCACCCCATTCCAATACAGTATGTACAATAGATAACCGTACTTCGAACAATTTTATCCTTTTCTGTTCTCAAAATTCACTATCTTTGACACCCAAAGAAAACTATAAAAAACATACCATGAAGAAATTAATTGTAGCTACCTTGTTATTAGTCAGTGGCACATTACTGTCTGCACAAAAAACTGCAAAAATACCGGCATACTATAAACCGGCAAAAAGCGAAATGTACCATAAAGGCTGGATAGACTTCAACAAAAACGGTATCAAAGATATATATGAAGACCCTGCCGCAACACTCGATGCCCGCATTGAAAACCTCTTGCAGCAGATGACACTCGAAGAAAAAACCTGCCAGATGGTTACCCTCTACGGCTACAAACGAGTGCTGAAAGATGCTCTTCCCACCCCCCGAATGGAAACAGATGCTCTGGAAAGACGGTATCGGAGCCATTGACGAACATCTGAACGGCTTCCAGCAATGGGGACTACCACCCTCGGACAATGAAAACGTCTGGCCTGCCTCGCGTCATGCCTGGGCACTGAACGAAATACAACGCTTCTTTGTTGAAGATACCCGCCTCGGAATCCCCGTGGATTTCACTAATGAAGCGCATCCGTGGCGTGGAAAGTTATAAAGCCACCAATTTCCCCACCCAACTGGGATTAGGACACACGTGGAACCGCGAACTTATCCGCCAAGTAGGACTTATCACCGGACGGGAAGCCCGCATGTGGGCTATACCAACGTCTACGCCCCCATCCTCGATGTAGGTCGCGACCAGCGTTGGGGACGCTATGAGGAAGTCTACGGCGAATCCCCCTATCTTGTTGCCGAGCTGGGTATCGAAATGGTACGCGGACTGCAACATAATCACCAAGTAGCCGCCACTGCCAAACACTTTGCTGCATACAGCAACAATAAGGGAGCACGTGAAGGCATGGCGCGCGTTGATCCGCAAATGCCGCCGCGCGAAGTGGAAAACATACACATCTACCCTTTCAAACGGGTAATCCGTGAAGCAGGGCTATTGGGCGTGATGAGTTCCTATAACGACTACGACGGCATTCCCATCCAGGGAAGCTACTATTGGCTGACTACCCGACTCCGCAAGGAAATGGGTTTCCGGGGATATGTAGTGTCGGACAGCGATGCCGTAGAATATCTGTATACCAAGCATAACCCCGCCAAAGACATGAAAGAAGCCGTACGCCAAAGCGTGGAAGCAGGCCTCAACGTACGTTGTACATTCCGCTCGCCCGACTCATTCGTACTTCCGCTACGCGAAATCGTAAAGGAAGGCGGACTGAGTGAAGAAGTTATCAATGACCGTGTCCGTGACATCCTTCGGGTAAAGTTCCTTATCGGTCTGTTCGATGCTCCCTATCAAACAGACCTTGCCGGAGCTGACGATGAAGTGGAGAAGGAAGCCAATGAAGCCGTTGCCCTACAGGCATCCCGCGAATCCATCGTATTGCTGAAAAATACAGATAATACACTGCCGCTGAATATCGATAAGATAAAGAAGATTGCCGTCTGTGGCCCGAATGCCGATGAGGAAGGCTATGCTCTGACACATTACGGACCACTCGCCGTAGAGGTTACTACTGTCCTCGAAGGAATCCGCGAGAAAGCACAGGGTAAGGCCGAAGTGCTTTATACCAAAGGCTGCGACCTTGTAGATGCCCATTGGCCTGAAAGCGAAATCATGGAATACCCGCTTACCCCTGACGAACAAGCCGAAATAGACCGTGCCGTAGCCAATGCCCGTCAGGCTGATGTAGCAGTAGTAGTACTGGGTGGTGGCCAACGTACCTGCGGTGAGAACAAATCGCGCACAAGCCTGGAATTACCGGGACACCAGTTGAAATTGCTGCAAGCCGTACAAGCCACGGGCAAGCCTGTTATACTGATATTGATTAACGGTCGTCCGCTATCCGTAAACTGGGCGGACAAGTTTGTCCCTGCCATTCTTGAAGCCTGGTATCCGGGCTCTAAAGGCGGTACGGCAGTAGCCGACATTCTCTTCGGCGATTACAATCCCGGAGGCAAACTGACAGTTACTTTTCCTAAAACAGTAGGACAAATCCCGTTCAACTTCCCCTACAAACCGGCTTCACAGATAGATGGCGGTAAAAATCCGGGACCGGACGGCAATATGTCACGCATTAATGGTGCACTGTATCCTTTCGGTTACGGTTTGAGCTATACTACTTTTGAGTATTCCGACCTCGAAATCACTCCCAAAGTAATCACACCCAACCAAAAAGCCACCATACGACTGAAAGTAACGAATACCGGCAAACGTGCCGGTGACGAAGTGGTACAACTCTACACGCGCGATATTCTAAGCAGTGTCACCACCTACGAAAAGAATCTTGCCGGTTTTGAACGTATCCACCTGAAGCCGGGAGAGAGCAAAGAAATAGTTTTCACTCTTGACCGCAAGCATCTTGAATTGTTGAATGCCGATATGAAATGGACAGTGGAACCGGGCGAGTTCGCCATCATGGTGGGTGCGTCTTCCGAAGACATCCGGCTGAATGGTATACTTACTGTAGAAGATTACCAAGCCCGCCTGCAAGCACTTGAAAGTCAAAATCCCGTCAGTCCCGTAACAGCAAGTACCGATATGGAAAACGCCCCAAATGTGCTTGACAAACAAAAGAATACGGTCTGGCAGGGTAACAAAGGAGATTATATAACCTTTGCCCTAAAGAACGGAAGCAAAATAAACGAAGTTGCTATCGCTTTCAAGCGAGACAACGGACTTCCGGCAGAGTTCGAGATACAGCTTTCAGGCGGAGGCGGTCAGTTCCTTACTGTCTATTCGGGTACTGTCAGCCAATACGGTGAACTTATCTCCTATCCGTTCAAAGGAACCACGGCCAGTGATTTGCGCATCTTACTGAATGATGACCGTGTAGGAATAGCGGAAGTTGTACTGAAAGAATAAGGACATGCAGTATTCCTATTTTATGGTCTGACGGAAAGTTAATCTTTCGTAAATGAATATCCAAGAACTAAAGAACTTCGTTAACTTTGTTATTTAAAATTCATAGTTATAAACCGATAGAGAAATATGAAGAAAAAAATGATATGGGTGGCCGGCATTCTAATAGCTACAAGTGCCTATGCCCAAACAGATGTCAGCACCGGTATTATGCGCGGTAAAGACTACGGAGTAACTTATCTCCTGCCTAAAACCGAAATAGAAATTGTAGTACAGGCTACCAAACATACATACATGCCCGGAGAGTTCTGTAAATATGCCGACCGCTACTTACGCATGAACAATGTATCTGCCGATCCGAATATCTATTGGACCATCGACAAAGTACAAACACATGTGGCGGGAGTACCCGATAAAGATAATGTATACTTCGTTAAGTTGAAAGATAAGACTGTAGCCCCACTAATGGAACTTACCGAAGACGGCATTGTCCGTTCCATCAACATACCGCTTAACAGCCATACGATACCGGCAACCAAAATAACCGCTGCCGCACAAGAAATCATAGATCCGCGTAAATTCCTTACAGAAGAAATACTCATGGCAAGTTCCAGAGCTAAAATGGCGGAGTTGGTAGCCAAGGAAATCTATAACATCCGTGAAAGCAAAAATGCCCTTCTCCGTGGTGAAGCCGACAATATGCCGCAGGATGGCGCCCAACTCAAAATCATGCTCGACAACCTCAACTTACAGGAACGTGCTATGACGGAGATGTTCTCCGGAACCTTGAAAGAAGAACCTCAGACGTTTACAATCCGCCTGACTCCCAAAGAAATGAACAATGAAGTAGCTTTCCGCTTCTCCAAACGATTGGGCATAGTGGCAAACGATGATTTGGCAGGCGAACCGTATTATATCTCCATAACCGATTTGAAGACTCCTGCCATTCCGGAAGAAGACGGTAAGAAAAAAGTAGACGGAGTTGCTTACAACGTTCCAGGACGCGCCCATGTTATATTAACAGGCAACAACAAGAAGATATTCGATGGTGAACTGCCCGTTACACAATTTGGTACTATAGAATATCTTGCACCTGTACTATTCAATAAAAATTCTACTATAAAAGTTTTGTTCGATACAGCTACCGGTGGATTAATCAAGGTAGACAGAGAAAGCAATTAGGAAATTGAGAGTCGAGAGTTGAAAGCAGTCTGCATTGTAATACCAGACGGTAACTTTCAACTCTCGACTTTCAACTGAATGAATCCATCTTTCTGCAACTGCATAATGTAAGTAGTGACACGAGAAGGATAGTTATCTTCATTTTGGAAATGGTCGGTAAGCAGAGAGATTATCTCTTGTACGGTTCGGTTTCCATCTATCAAACGCCATACAGCAGTACCGTGTTCTTCCAGCTTCACATGAATATCGGCCGACATACTCTTCGGCAACAAAAAACGTCTCATCCAGTCGTACTTAAACCGAGGAAAGGAAAGTATCGCGTACTCCCCTTCCCATTCGGTTGTAATATGTCCGCACTGAACGGGAACAGTATCCAATAGGTTTACTTTTCCTTTTGTATCTGACATTACCGTTATCAAGCTTTGATATTAGGTTCTTCCAAACCAAGACCTTTCTTCTTGTCTACAACTTTAAGAATAAATCCCAGTACCAAAGCAGCAACGCCAAGACAAGCCAGCATTACAAGCGGTGCGGTGTAATCATACGAAACGGCAGCCTCTTCCGGAGTAATCACACCGTTCTTTAAATCAGCAACAAGCTGCGTATTGGTTTTATCAAGTACCTTTCCGATAAGAAGCGGGAAGAGCCAAAGACCAATATTCTGCACCCAGAAAATAAGCGCGTAAGCACTGCCTATAATCTTGGCATCAACCAATTTAGGAACACTGGGCCATAAAGAAGCAGGAACCAGTGAAAAACTTGCACCAAGTACCAATATAGTAAGATAAGCTATCACAACACCACCTACCGCATTATCCCTGAACTCAGGAAGAACAAACGCAAAAGTAAGATGGCAAAGAACCAGTAACATGGAACCTATCATCAGCATCGAAGCTGCCTTACCTTTATGGTCAACATAGTTTCCAAGTATCGGTGTTATACCTACAGCAAGCAAAGGGAAGACTGCAAATACTGTTTCGGCACTCTGACGCATATAACCCATATAACAGAAGACAGTGAGCAATACTCCGGCAAGGGTAAGCAAGCCATACTTCATACTTGCCTTCTTCATAAAATTACTTGCAAAAGAAGCACCCGCAACGACAAGCATAATGCAGTACTGAAGAATTGTCACCGTATTAGTAGCCCAGAAAGAGTCGGTGGGTACTTCCTTGAATACCAAATTACATTGCAGCATATTTACGGCATATTTCTGGAACGGGAATATAGCAGAATAATAAAGTACACAAAGAAGCGCTACCAACCAGAATCCGCCACTGGACAAAATAGTACCGAGATCGCTGATCTTGAACGGATCGTCTTTCTCCTCAGCCTCACCCGTCTGCTCGTCAAGTTTCTTATCCATGAAGAAGTAGACAATAAACATAATAAGTGCGATAAGCAATAGCACAACACCAAATGCCACTGAACGGGAAACATCAATAACACCCCCCTAATTTAGCAAATACCGGAGAGAAAATCATGCAAGTGGCAACCCCAAACGGGCAAGCGCCATTTCAGACCCCATAGCAAGCGCCATTTCACGGCCTTTGAACCACTTAACGATACCGCGAGACACCGTAATACCCGCCATCTCGACACCGCAACCGAAAATCATGAAACCTATTGCTGCAAATTTAGCTGATGCCGGCATACCTCTATAGAATGGAGAGATACCCAACTCATCGAAACCGGGAATATAATTCAGGTTGTTGGTAAACCAAGTTTGAAGTCCACTTCCCTGAAAAGCGTCTGTCACCGCATACCAATTAATGGTAGCTCCGACAAGCATCACAGCACCGGAAAGGATTGCCGTGAAGCGTACTCCCATTTTATCGAGGATAATACCTGCAAAAATGAGAAAAAACACAAATACATTGAGAAATGTCTCAGAACCCTGCATCGTACCGAATGCTGTCGAATCCCAACCACGGGTAGATTGCATCAGGTCTTTGATAGGTGAAAGTATGTCCATAAAAATATATGAACAGAACATAGCAAACGCTAAAAGCAGTAATACCAACCAACGCATACCTGCTGAATCGCGTAGCGTCTGGTGAATTTTGTCAGTAGTTGTCATTATAATATTATAATATGGTTTATAATTTCAAATGAATCTTATCTGGCTACAAAAATAACCAAATATAAAAGACTATAAATAAAAACAGGCAGAATTGTACAACATAAATTGTACAACTCCACCTGTCAAGAAATTACAGTTCTTTCTCAAAATTAATTTCCAGCCGGTTCTGCAGCATCCGTAGCAGCAGGAGCTGTTGTTGCAGGAGCTGTTTCAGCCGGTTGCTCAGCTTTCGGAGCAGCTGTACCTACGGGCATATTGTACGGGTTCGTCTTCTCTTCTTGCTGTGCCTGTTCCAAAATCACATCACCGCCTTTGTGAGAAGCAGAAGGGATAACGTAAGCGGAAGCAACACTCATCACCACCAAAAACACAGCGAGACTCCATGTTGCTTTTTCCAGAAAGTCTGTAGTTTTGCGTACACCCATAATCTGGTTAGATGATGAGAACCCTGAAGCAAGACCACCGCCTTTTGAGTTCTGAATCAACACAATGAAGCACATCAATATGGATGCGATCACCATTAAGATAACTAATAATAAATACATTTTGTTATTTTGATTTAGCGTTAATAATCAATTTCTCCAAAAATCTGATTTGGTCTGCAAAGTAAGCATTTTTTTTGGATAATTCAAACTTAATTTTTTAATAATTTCAAGTGCTTTATCATATCTGTGCTGTTTAATATAGATTTTAGCCAAAGTTTCTGTAAAACAGCTATCATCCACATCTTCCTGACGTATCTGTCCATCATCATTTTCATCGTCTTCGGAAGTAGAATATTCATTCTTTGAAAGGGAAGCGGAGAAAGCCTCTTTTTGCTCGGAAATCACTTCCTCATCTTCAAGAGATGCCTCCTTTTCTTCCGGAGATACGAGAACTTTCTCAGGACATACCGATCTTTCAAATACAGATGATTCCGACGACTCGCTCTTACGTATAAATCCATCTATCAGTTCGTGTCCGCGCAGTTTAGGAACTTCTTTCCCACCGGTCGGTTCAGAATCATTCTGTCCGTCATCCTGCAACAGATAAGTTGTGTAATCCATTGCATAATCCAATTCTGTAACCTGCGAATTTTGCCAACATCTATCAAAGAGAGTGTACGGTCGGTTCTTCTTCCGGCACTTTGGAAGAAAGTTCTATCAAATAAAACAATACACGTCTGTCTGCCACATACAGAACAGCCTTACGCAGCTCTGCTCCGAATGTGACATCATGCAGCAAATATAGATTCTTAAGATACAGCAGCCGAAGCGACTGAAAATAGGGATAACGGACCAGCAGAGTACGAAGCTCGTACAAAGTATCCTTATTCAACATTTCAGGATGCTGTATCCATTGTTGCAAATAGGCAGAAGTCATTCCTTGATTACCAGTTAGCTACGGTTGAATTAAATATTTGTTCTGTGATATCCTTTATCATTTTACTTATCAAGTCATCCTGCACATCAGTCAGCAGCAAGGAGGAATCATAAGTCTGGAAAGCGGAAAACTGTGTTCAAAATCTTCCTCATGATTGGTATTGTTTACATAACGCACGTTTACGGTCATAGTCAGCTTCACTTTAGAAGAATAGCCATCAGCTGCTACAGCTTCATTGTATTGGTTATAACCCGTTATCTCACCGTCTATTTCCAGATCGCCGTTGGCATTCACCAATTGCAAACGTGTTTGCTGGATAAACATATCCTTAAGTTTCTGGTTAATCGTAATAGTCTTCACTTTGCTGTAATCAATAGAACTTATCGGAGCAAGTCCCATAGAGATGCGGCAGGAAACTACCACGCACTACCAAACCTGCTAACGCCGATATCAACGTTATTTTCTTAATCCAAGCCATATTCTTTTATCTTTCTGTATAGCGTACGCTCCGATATATTCAAATCTTGAGCCGCACTTTTACGCTTTCCGTGATGCTTTTCAAGTGCCTTGCGTATCATTTCTTTTCCACTTCATCCAATGAGAGAGATTCTTCAACATACTCTTCCGTATCCTGAAATCATCGTCCACCGGAGTAACCGGCTTTACCGAAGGATGTATAATGGTGGGGACACTGGATGTTACCGAAGCTACCACCGCCGGAGTAGATGGCGTATAGTAGGCCGATGTGGCAACCGCCGGATTGGCTACCGTTCCCCTTTCAGCCATAATCTCATGCACCAACTTTTTCAAGTCCGTTACATCCTGGCGCATATCAAACAGAACCTGGTAGAGAATTTCCCGTTCACTCCCAAAGCTCTTGTCCTCCTTCACTCCAAACAAGGCAGGCAGGCGCTGCATATTGTTCTGCTCAGGCAGATAGCCCTTCAGTATGGATGCATTGATTTCACGATTGGTTTCAATAATGGAAATCTGTTCCGTTATATTCTTCAACTGACGTACATTACCGGGCCATGAGTAGCCCAGCAACACTTGCTTGCCGTCTTCCGTCAGCTGAATGGCAGGCATACGGTACTTTTCTGCAAAGTCCGAAGCAAACTTTCGGAACAGCAGCACCACGTCTTCACCGCGTTCGCGCAATGGAGGGACCTGAATAGGAACTGTGTTCAAACGGTAATACAAGTCTTCACGAAAACGTCCGTCAGCAATGGCTTGTGTCAAGTTTACATTGGTAGCGGCAACAATACGCACATCGGTCTTTTCCACCTTAGAAGAACCTACTTTGATGAATTCACCGCTCTCGAGCACACGCAACAAGCGTGCCTGGGTAGGCAAAGGCAATTCGCCGACTTCATCAAGGAAGATTGTTCCGCCGTTGGCCTCACCGAAATACCCCTTCCGTTCGCCGATAGCCCCGGTAAATGCGCCCTTCTCATGACCGAACAGTTCCGAGTCAATCGTCCCTTCGGGAATGGCTCCACAGTTCACGGCAATGTACTGTCCATGCTTGCGCCGGCTGTACTGGTGTATTATCTGCGGAAAGCTCTCCTTTCCCACACCACTCTCTCCGGTAATCAGTACAGACAAGTCGGTGGGCGCTACCTGGATAGCGATATCAATGGCACGCATCAGCGCTTCATTGTTGCCGATAATGCCGAAACGTAATTTTACTTGTTGTATTTCCGCTTTTGTCATTCTACAAATCTTCTTCTACACTATCGAGTTTCAGTTTGTCGCTATCGTCACGTTTCTCGTAATATTGCTTGCGCAGCGGATTTGCATGTGCCTCTTTCTCACGCTGGCGGTTACGGAACACATCTATTGCCACATAGATAGCCTGCCGAAATGAATCTTCAGAGGCGATTCCTTTCCCGGCAATATCGTAGGCCGTGCCATGAGCAGGCGAAGTGCGTATCACCGGCAAGCCGGCAGTATAGTTCACGCCCTCGTCCATAGCCAATGCCTTGAACGGTGCCAGCCCCTGGTCGTGATACATGGCCAGGATACCATCAAAATGGGTAAAGTTATCTGAGCCCATAAACCCGTCTGCCGGATAAGGACCATAGCAAAGCATACCCTTAGCAGCCATTTCGTTGATGGCCGGAATGATAATCTCCTGCTCTTCAGTTCCCAGCAATCCGCCGTCTCCTGCATGCGGATTCAGCGAAAGCACTGCAATACGCGGTGCGCTGATAGCAAAATCCTGCTTCAAGGAGCGGTTGAATATATTCAGTTTTTCTTGTATCAGTTCTTTGGTGATGCTTCCGGCTATCTCTTTAACGGGAATATGTCCGGTCACCAATGCTACCCGGAAGTCATCTTTCATCAGAATCATAAGGGCCTTCTCGCCATCTCCCAATTTTTGCTCTATATACTCCGTATGTCCGGGGAAGGCAAACTCCTCCGACTGGATGGTATGCTTGTTGATGGGAGCTGTGACAATCACGTCTATCATTCCCTCCTTATATTCCTCAATGGCTTTTTCCAGTGCACCAAGTGCAGCTTTACCAGCTTCAACGTCAGGTTTAGAGAACTCAACCTTTACTTCATCATCCGTACAGTTCACTACACTCAAGCGATTAGGAACCGCTTCGGAGGCGGAGTTGACGATACTGAAGTTGGTAGGCAAGTCCAATGATTTACGATGATAAGCTGCCACTTTAGGCGAACCGTAGATAATCGGCGTGCACAATTCCAGCATCACCGGGTCTGCAAACGTCTTTAAAATCACTTCATACCCTACACCATTAATGTCGCCTTGTGTAATGCCGACTCTTATTTTGTTGTCTTCCATTTTTATTACTTATTATTAGTAGTATCTTTTGAGGTTACGCCTACCGGAATTTCCGTACCTTCCTGCTTGCTGCCGGGCAGTTTCAAGGTATAGAGCGAAGCCTCCATCTGACGTACCAGATTACGTTTCATTTTATCAGGTGAATAAATAAATATTTCAGATACGATAATACGCTGATTGGCCTTGTCCAAACGTACATGCGATACGAACGGACCGCCCATGAAGTCACCCTTTATGCGCCACAAGCCGCGGGCCTCCAGTGCATAGTCTCCCTGCACACTGATGGGGCGTACATCGGTCATCAGAGAATCCGTCGACATATACATGCCTTCACGGGCACCAGGGATATTAACCTTCATCACGGAATCGCGTTTATGAACAAAATATTCTTTAGTAAACGTATCCTTATCCGTATAAGGATAAGAGTAGATTACAAAGTTCTGGTCGCCGGTAGCTGCATTCGTACCTGCCCAGGAAGTTCTCACCCTCCTTGGTAGATGTCAGTTCGCCCGGCACCCATACATCGCAATCGAACTGGCTTTTCACCTTCGTTGCTATATAGTCGCTATGCTTGTCCTTCAATACTGAAATCTGACGATTCATTTCCGCATGGGTAAAGAAATCGATGATTACCTGCCTATTCTCCTCCACAAATTTCTCGAACGAAGCCTCGTCCGGTGCCTGAATAGTGAGAATAGACTGAGGAGCAGCATATACATTCCTTGCATACTTGAATTTAGGCTGGGTATAGAGGTCCTTGTTCACATCGACAATAATGATATTGCGAATCAGTTTTAAAGTGGCATCATAATTGGAAGGGGCAGTATACATGATTCGGAATGAACGTTCTGACTGGGGAAGCCCCGGAACATCAGAATCAAGCACATCGAAAAGCGCCCTACCAGCAGGACGTTCCCACAAGCCGGACTCCACCACTACCAGAACTTCATACGCACGACCACTGGAGGTCGGAGTAAACACACCCTTTTTACCACCACCGCAAGCGGAAAAAAGTGTCAGTACGAGAACCATACTTAAATAAAACAAGTGCTTTCTCATATCTCTATCATTTTAGTTTTTCACAAAGCTACGAAGAATGCGTAATATCCTCCCTACCTAAGTTAATAATTTATATTAATTCTTCTTTATTCTCCTCCTGCTTGGCAGTGGACAACATGCCACAAGCGGCAAATATATCCTCTCCACCGATGATGACCGTATAGTGGTAAACAGACCGTGCGAAGTCAGATAATCACGGAACGCAGTCATGGTTTCCATATCAGCCCCTTCAAGATTCACTCCAGGTATGGCATGAAAACGAATCAGGTTAATCCGGCAGTCCAGCCCGCGTAGCAGCTTCAGAAGTTCCTTTGCATACGGTAACGAGTCATTCACTCCTTTGAAAACAATATATTCAAAAGATAGTCTGCGCTGTTTGCTAAAATCATAGTTTCTTAACAATTCCACAATCTCCGTGATGGAGAACGCCTTCTCTGCCGGCATCAGTTCGCGGCGTTGCAAAGGTATCGGCGAATGAAGGCTGATAGCCAGATGGCAGTCCGATTCCTCAATAAAACGCTGCAAGCCCTTCTTCAATCCCACAGAAGAAAGTGTAACACGCTTGGGACTCCACGCATACCCATAAGAGGCGGTCATTATTTCCAGCGCTTTCAATACCTCGTCCAGATTATCAAGTGGTTCACCCATGCCCATCATTACCACATTGGTAAGCTTGTCCCTTTCGGGCAACGAATTGATTTGATTAATAATCTGGTTGGATGTCAGATTGGCAGTAAAACCTTGTTTGCCGGTCATACAGAACTTGCAATTCATCTTACAGCCCACCTGAGAGGAGACACAAAGCGTAGCCCGGTCTTCGTCGGGTATATAGACAGCTTCCACGAAATGCCCCTCGCCTGCCCGGTACAAGTATTTCACCGTACCGTCTACAGAGCGCATGGCATCTACCGGCGCTTCGGCACCTACCTCATAGATTTCTTTCAGCAATTCCCGATGCTTCAACGAAAGATTGCTCATTTCGTCTATAGAAGTCACCTTCTTGTCATACAGCCAGGAAGCTATCTGCTTGGCAGAGAAACCGGGCATTCCCAGATTCTTCACCACATTCTGCAATTCAGAGAGCGTCAAGCCCAATAGAGGTCGTTTCTGCATATCGTTTTTCATTAAAACAAAACTCTTTCAAGAATGCAAAGGTAGGAATAAAGTTGCACAAAGACAACGGAGAGTATAGAAAATGAAATGTACAGAGAATGAAAAAGCCGCCCGGAAATACCGGACGGCTTTTCAATATGTTTTTTATTCTTAGAAGAATAAATAACGTTGGTCTTTTTACGTTGGCTTTCAGATACAAGTCACTGATGAACTGGCTTGCCATGCGTGCGTGCATGTTAGCCAAGTTAGCCTCTTCAGTTTCCTTGTTGAATGTTTCGTTCAGTTTCTCTTTTGCATAAGGTTGCAGAACGAATACACCACCATTACCCTTGATAGGAGCACTCAGCTTGTTCACTTCGGCAATAGAAGCGTATGCGCCTACCAGAGGTTCGCTGCTACGCAATGCCGGGACATAGGCCGGAGCAGCGAAAGTAACATGCTTTACGGAGTCACTCACTGCATTTGCCATATTCTTGTACTGCTCGAACGAAGTTGCATTGGCAGCCTTCATATCAGCCATAATCTTCTCTGCTTTCTTATCACGGAGAATTTCAGCTCTCAACTGGTCCTTTACCAAAGCCAGTGGGCGATAACCTTCAGGAACAATACTTGCAACACCTACTACCAGCATACGGTCGCTCTCGCCACATTCGTACAAACCGGAAACTTCACCGGCCTTTGCCTCAAACGCCCATTTCAAAGCATCTTTGGTACCTCTGATACCACCGATACCATGTTCAGAGCTGTACAAGTCGGCTCTATCCAACAACTTATAACCGGCATCTTCTGCATTGGCAACCAATTTGTCCAAAGTATTGTTAGCTGCAATGAACTGACTGAAGTCATTGTATGCCTTGCTATAAGTTTCCTTACTGAATTCTACCGGACGCTTGATAACGGCTACCTTATATTTATCCTTGACAGCCTTCTTGTTGGTTACCTGCAAAATGACATTTGCTTGTCCCAACGCCAGATTGGTCAGTTCGTTCTGTCCCAAAGTAGTGACAGCAGTAATATATTTCAAGTTGTCACCGTCAATCTGTGCGCCTTCGTAGTTAGCTGAAGAGATCCAGGTAGGCTCACCGGTCTGACCGTACTTCTTCGCAATTTCAGCAAAGCTGGCACCACCCTTAATAGCATTGTAGATGCTGTCGGCTAAAGTCTTCGTCTTTTCAGCATCTTCGGCAACTACCTGAATCTGACGGAACTCGATAGAGTCCGGCATAGCAGCAGTAGCCAATTTCTTGAAAGAGTTAAGAGTATTGTCCGATACGTTATAATAAGGTCCGAATACACCACCCACCGCAACAGAGTCCAAACGGGCTGTCACATCAGCAGGCAGAGACTTAGTAGTGTAGAACAAGTCTGTATAAGGAGCTTCGGAACCGGTAGAACGGATAAAGGTAGTATAGTCAGAAGGATTGGCAGTAAGTTGTTCAGTGTATTCTTCCATTTCCTTCTGGAGAGCAGCTCTGTCTTCTGCACTTGCAGTAACTTGCACATCAATGAACTTGATATTGCGAGTTTCCACATATTGCTTGAACTGTTCTTTCTTCTTGTCGTATGCAGCCTTCAAATCAGAATCCTTGATAACGATGGTAGAGTCAACGATAGAAGAATAGGGAACTGCAGCAAGCAGCAGGTCTGACTGCTCTACTCTTGCATCAAAAGCGTCCTGAGCTTCTACCGGGTTGGAGAAAAGGGATTTTGTAATCAAAGCTTGATACTTCTCCTGAAGACGTGCCTGGATAAGGGACTTTTCGAGGAAAGACCAGAACTTGTACATGGATTCATAGTATTCTGCATATTGTGAAGGCATCTGTGCCTTATTCATTTTTGAATAGTCCACCAAGAACTTCTTCAACATATCCTTATCAAACGCACCGGTCTGAGGATTACGGAACGGAGTCTGTTGCAGCATCGGATGCACACCGGCATTAATGATAGCCTGAATCTCAGCCTTCGATACAACCAGACCGAGTTTCTTTGCTTCCTTTTCAATCAGCTTATTATTGACGTATGTTCTCCATACTTCATCTTTGATTTGGTTTGTCTGCTCATCGCTCAATGCACTGTTGCCACTGGAGAACTTGATGACTTCTGTATATTCTTCTACCAATGCTTGAAAATCCTGAGCGGAAATTGATTCCCCGTTCACTTCACCTACGTCTTGTGACTGGTGTGGCTGAAGCACTTTCCACGCGTCACCTGCGATGAAGGCAAACAGCGCCAGACCAATAACAATCACCAATAAAGGTCCTTTAGACCGAATGTTTTGTAATGTTGCCATTTTAGTTAATATGATTTATTTGTTTATTATTATTTTCCTAACATGTTCATTTTAGCGCACGAAGATACAAAAAATGCTAATACGCATCCATTTATTCTTTAAAAAATTACGCCTAAATGAAATTATTCAATGACTTTCAGTCTTACCAACTCAATTTTAGTGGCTGTTACCTTGATTATTTTAAACTGATAATTATCCACTTCAATCACTTCATGCAGTTTCGGGAAACTTTGATAACGGTTCAAAATCAGACCGCCCACTGTCAGATAATCATCCGATTCCGGCAGGTCGAGCCCGAAAGTCTCATTTACCTTTTCTATTTCCAGACGGGCCGAAAGCACATATTCACGTTCACCCAACTGCTTACACACATAGGATGTGTTATCATGCTCATCCTCAATATCGCCAAAAATTTCTTCCACCAAATCCTCTAAAGAGACGATACCCGCCGTACCACCGAATTCGTCCACCACTACAGCAATCGTTTTTTTCTGTTGCATGAACAGTTTCATCAGTTTGTGGGCCGACATCGTTTCGGGTACAATAGGCACTTCCTTCACGTTATTCCTCCAGTCCACCGGATTCCTGAACATCTCCGACGAGTGAATATATCCCACCACATTATCTATATTTCCATCATATACTATGATTTTGGAAATACCCGACTCCACAAAAAGACATTTCAATTCTTCCAATGTAGTGGTCAGATCTACAGCTACCACCTCTGTACGCGGTACAATACAGTCGCGTATCTTTATATTCGAAAAGTCAAGCGCATTTTGGAATATCTTTACCTCTGCATCCAGTTCTTCTTCACTTTCCGCATTCTCTATGCTCGACTGGATGAAGTAATCCAAATCCACTTTGCCAAAAGCCTTGGCCGACGCCTCCTTGTTTACTTTCATCCCAAATATCCGAAGGAACAGATACGACAATCCCGATGCAAACTTTGAAACAGGAAACAGAATGACATAACATATGAATAAAGGAATGGCACATACCCTCAGCATCAGATTGGGATTGATTTTAAACAAAGTCTTCGGCAAGAACTCACCGGTTACCAAAATAATAAGAGTGGAAATTACAGTCTGCACCAACACCATTACAAAATGATTGGAAATAATTCCGGCAAGAAGATTCACCTCTATGATTTGTGCCATCAAGATACCATAAATGACAAGCGCGATGTTATTACCCACCAGCATGGTCGAGATGAAGTTATTCGGGTTACGAAGGAAATAGGAAATGATACCGGAAGTGACGCCTGACTTCCTTTCCATCTCAAAGCGCAGTTTATCTACGGAAACAAAGGCAATCTCCATTCCTGAAAAGAAAGCAGAGAAAGCCATGGTTATCAATAAAAAAATAACGGTATCCATTTTATCAATTTATGGTATCAGTCTGCAAGCTGTCTGCTGCGGCAGTCTCCTCGTCAACATAGAAGATGCCCTCCGGCTTGCGAATCGTGTAAACAGTCATTTGCTGATTGGATTCAAAGCCATGTCCCGTAATAATACGGTCAGGCTGCTCGATACGGATAAACTCATCCGAATAAATTCTTTGTGCCCGCTGGTCCCAATACAGCAGCTCTGTATCAAACTGCTCACCTTTCAAATTCTGTATATGCACATTCCCCATCAGTTTCCACAACTCCTCCTTATTAAAGAAGTAGGCTGTATCAGCCTTGATACTTGCCTCCACTTGGAAGATAGAGTCGAACTTCTCCAAATAGACCCCCTTTTTCAAAAGCCCAGTAAGGAGGATTCTTCCGGTCAAAGACCAGCCACTCTTCCGTATTGATGCGGTAACGCGTTACACCGGAATCAGAAACCAGTGTAGTCACCCCGCGGGTATCCATCACTGCCATAGAGTCACGCTCGGTAATGGCATCTCCCAGCTCCTTCTTCTTCCCGGAACACGAAGAAAATAAAAGAAGCATAACCATTGCCCCAAGGACAATGGTTATGCTCGCATTTTTATGATAAACAATGTTGATGGGTTGTAGCAACATGATTTTATCTGATAGTTGTAGATTCACCTATCCATCCACCGATAGTGATACGGTCACCAGCTTTGTAACCCAACATAAAGAGGTCTTTTGCCTGCGGAGTGTGGCGGGAATAAGTACTAATCAATTCGTTAGCACGTTCTGTAACTGAAGGATCTACAGCTTTAGCTCTCTGCAGCTTGTCAATTACTACAAAGTAAGTACACTTATTCAGAGCAGGCTCATCGGTCCAGTTAGGATTGGAGCCGTAAAGCTGTGCCAGTAAAATATAAGGCTCTCCATAGTTCTCCTTAAAGCTCATAGCCTTTTGGCAGTAGCTTCTTGCCTGAGAGAGTTTCTTGGCCTGCATCAAGGCTGCGGCAGTAGCGTATGCCATTTCAGCCTTCTTGTCATTATCTGTTTCTTTAGCCAATGCTTCATCAAAATACTTCACGGCATTGTCATAGTCACCTTTCTTATAGTACATGTATGCTACACCTACAGCTGCATCGGCAGTCGGGTCAATCTGATACATGTACTCAGATGCCTTGAAGTAAACTTCGCTTTCGTTGCACTTCATCAATTTCAGGATGTTCAATGCCTTCTTCAAGAAAGCGGAGTCAGTCTTGCTTGCTTCCACCTTAGGACCATAGATATTCTGCAAAGATTCACAATCAGCTACACCACTCTGAATGAACATGGCCACGAGGTTATCCTTGATAGCTTGCAAGTTAGCCTTCTTAGCTTCCTTGGTTTCAGCAGCAAGTGCGTCATCTGCATACTTGGAAGCATCAATATAATCCTGGAAGAACTGGTCGGTATGATTATCATCAGCCTTTACCTTCTGCATGGAAGTATCCAGGAAATAGTGCAACACCGCACCTTTGGAACCACCCTTTTCAGCATGAACAGATTCTTTCAGCCAATTATAAGCCGTATTAAGGTCCGGAGCAGGAGCGAACTGAAGATAATCCACAGCTTTGGCACCCAAGGCATCAGCCACACTCGGCACGCCCTTCATTCCCTTACCAATGAATTCAGGAATGTACTTCATTCTCAAATCATATACATCCATCAACTCATCAAAATACTTCTTGTAATCAGCAGAATTTCTATCCTTAATCTGACTCAAGAAACCCACTAAAATCTTCTGAGCATCTGTAAATGTGTAATACCGCAGTGTAGGACAATCCTTCAATACAGCCATACAAGGAGCGTATGCATCCTTAAAGTTACCAGCTCTTACTGCCTCATGCGAGATACTACTATTGGCATTACAATTTTCACTTTGTGCGAAAGTGCTGGTTACTCCACCCGAAAGGAGCAAAACAGCGACAAGCGTTTTAATTTTCATTGTATTTAAATTTTAGTTGTTATATTTTTTGTCTATTCAATTTCCATTAATCCACTTTACGCTTGAAGAACCAACGTTCGTTAAAGGTTACTCCGATACAAATGCGCAATGTATTTTCGTTCAAGAACGCTCTGCAAAGATGATACTTTTTAAGTTTGTATCAAAAGAAAAATCATCGCCGCCCGTTAAAAAAACCAAAAGTTCAGGATATTTATGTTTCATCACCGTTATGTAACCCGAAATTTCATATTCCATACCTTTCAGCACTCCTTCGCGCATTGCCGTATCGGTATCGCTGCCCAACGGCAGGCGCCGTCCCTCCCGAAGCACCAGCGGAAGCCTTCCTGTGAACTCATGGAGCGCCCTAAAGCGCATCTGCACGCCCGGCGAAATATTTCCGCCATGATAACGTCCGGCGGCATCTATAAATTCATAAGTAATGCAAGTCCCGGCATCTATAACCAGAATATCCTTGCCGGGAAACTGTTCGTATGCGCCCACCACAGCCGCCATCCGGTCATATCCCAAAGTTTCGGGCGTTTCGTAAAGATTCTCCACCGGAAGCAATGTTTTTTCATTTAGCCACAACAATGAAACGGGTAAACTTTTCAGTTGTGCCAACACCCGTTCATTCAAATCGATAACGGTAGCCACGATTGCCTTCTCGACAGCATATTTCGCACATATATCCGACAGACATTCAAGCGTTTGATTAGAATCATAGAGTATTTCTACAATATCCTTATCTTTAAACACCGCTATCTTTGCAACGGTATTACCTATATCGATAATAAGATTCATTCTGCATATATTTAAAGCGGCGCAAAGATAGCACTTTTTTCCTTTGTTCTACATGCATAAAAGAAAAAGGTTCTCCTATGACAATTGCTGTTTTAAG